>VOFI01001378.1_pt1 | contig 248001 bp, 304 predicted proteins | sample 5384131 | NCBI WGS metagenome assembly VOFI01 (sample SAMN12384728, study PRJNA508395) | human gut metagenome | isolation source: healthy gut H | host: Homo sapiens | reverse complement strand
GTCTTTTATCGTGATACGACTGTAATTGTGACAAATATTTATTTATCGTAGACATGTCGTCCATCATCGGAGGTATGATATCGACGCCCGTAACATTTATCCCATCCAAATTAATTACAAATACCGGACAATACACTTCTGCATCACCCGCCTGAATATCTCCATCCGTTACCGGCATACTAGGCACTGCCGGATTACTTGCGCTGGCGTACCCTGCACAACCGCCCATTCTCCTGACTCAATGTTTCGTGACGAGTCATATGTATATTTGACTGCAATCACATCTTTTCTCTTCATTCCTTGATTACCATTGTTGATAGTTACCTCATCGTAAACCCCAACTTTAACAGTAAAGAGAGCACCCTGAAACATCAGCGCGCCATCTTTGATACGGATTTTATTTGAGCTCTGCACTTCCGGTGTCAGCATACTTCCCGTATTAAGGATACAGGCATTCTCCCCAAAAATACCCTGTTGAAGCTGCCGAACCTGCTGTGATGTGATGTGCGGCTTCCCCGATCTTCCTGTTACTAATTCCATAATTAATCATCTCCTTCTACTTTATATTCAAGAGAGGTCTTTCCTCCCGCTACCCGGTAAATCTTTTTTTGCAATCGGCTTTGCCGCATACATCCCCGTGCCGTAATCACGCCCGCCGATAATATCCCCAATCTCAACATTCATTTTTAACTGCTCAACATTCATTTCAAAAATAGTTCTGTTCATAAGCTTCGCCAGCTTTTCTCTTCCTTTTTCTTCCAACTCATCACGCTCTGCTGACGTATTTTCATATACCCCACAAACTTCCCTGATTCCTGTATAAAACAAATCTCTGCCAATACTGCCGTCCTCCTGGACGTACAGATCAATCACCTGCCGATCCTGCAATTCGCCTTTTCCAAGGCAAATCAAATATTGATACCGTTTTTATTTTCATCAAATGTAAAGTTCAACCTGCTGTCCTGTGACAGTTCAATTTTTTCCGAGTAGTCCTCAATCGGTACTGCCGACAATTCCACGTATCCGGGTTGCCCTCTCTCCTGCTGTACATACCGTATCTGTAACCGATACCCGACACTTTTTAACATCTTTGTGAGACCCGCCAGTAAAGTACAGTACCTATCAAATTGATAATCAGTTACAAATATTCCCGTATCACTTCGGGACACAACAAAATAATCACCGAAATGTTCTGCGATCAGACCATCTAACACCACACTCAGTTCACCGGATACTTTCTTATAATCTTGCCCGGTGGGGGGACGAATGATTTTCTTTTCCAACATTCCTCTCCACGTCCTGCCAAATAAAGATATTGTGCTGTCTGTCGTGTTTATCTTCTTCCTCCCGATAATACCGCCAAACTCTGTATCATTGATGTAAAACACATTCCCATACTTATATCGGTCATCCCACTGATCGCGCCGAATCTTGATTTCATAGTCGTTTTCATCCGATCCAATCGCCATATCAATTTCCGCTCCCATCACTGGACGGATATCCCGGAAATTCTGATCCGCAAGGATCAACTGCCTTTCGTCTTGCATTTCGGCTCGCTCCTTTCGCAGTATAATTTAAGATCGAAGCCGAAACTTCCTGGCCAAACAACACGGATATTTCCCGGCGCAATCAGATCGAATACTGACTGTTGCTTTGCTCGGGAATCATAAATATCCTGTCGGACTCCATCCGACCTATATTTAACAATCGTATTATTCCGGCTATTGATCTGCATGTAATCATTCTCGTCCAGAGATGTATAAACTTGATACGGATGTCCATTAATTAAGATCATCGGATCTGTCACAGGCCCGAAAACCGTCAGAAGAAATTCGCAGGGGGCAAAATGATCTACTGTCCAAATCAAATCACTGCCATATGGCATTGTGTAATCATAGTTAAAATCATACTCATAATCTAAATGCCCCTCTGGATCATCCCCCGATATAATCTGCTGGAAAGATCTTGATACCTCGTGAATCCAAAACGGATGATCCGTCACAACGGTAAGATTTTTAACCTGTATCGGAACACCCATAAACGCATCCGTTTTTATATCGCCGGATATATAGCAGGACAAATACTGATCTCCAATATACAGCCGCCCCGGTTTGTGGTTTATGATGTCTTTTACAACGATGCTGTGGAAATTATTCAGGATGTCCGCAAATTCCTCATCTGAATCCGCGGTTACAGTAACCGTAATGGGATATGTGGCCATTTCTCTTGTAAATGACGTTATTTTCCCATTATCTGTATCTGCATCCCATGAATAGTTGAATAACTCTTGATACTTCAGAATCACATTTTCAGAGTCGAGGAGAATCTTTTCGTTTAAATGATTAATGTAATACACATCCATTTACAGAATCCCCCTTTCTCGCAAATGCTCATCCATAATTCTGCCGAGTTCCCTGCTGCCCACTGATAAAGTAAGTTCCCTGACCGCAGATTTCATACACTTTTCCATCTTATTGTAATCAATCCCCGGATCGTTACTATACGCCTTGTTCTCCTCTGCTGTCAGGACACGCTCTCCTTTGTGCAACACTGCCTGATATCCGTCGTAAGGTACGTTATCAAGTCCGTTATAGTGAGAATATCCCTGCGCTGCTGAAATCGCAGCGTTAATGCCACTTGTTATTGCGTTCGTTGCTAATGTGATCGACAGTGTCCTCGCTCTCGTGGCGTTGTTCGCTTCCTCATCAATCGCCCGTAAATCTGCGATTGTTCCGTCTTTATTAACCTTTACCTCACAAGGTGTTCCGTTTAAAATCGCAATTCCTTCCCGCGTGCCGTCTGCCGACTTTTTAATGTCCGACAAGGAGCTCACAACATCCCCATTCGCATTGACGAGTTCACCGTTCTTCTCTTTCAGTCCATCTAAGGATGTTCCCAGCATCTCAAAAGACTTCCGCTCAGTGCCATCTCCATCGTCGCAGCTTGGATTTCTTGCGAATATCCAACAAGTGTTCCAGATGCTTCGTTGTAGAGACCGACAATCTTCCCTGTTGCCTGATCATAATTGACCACGATATCCTCATTTGTGCCTTTTTCCATGTTATATAGGGTATAACATCCTGACTCTGTAATTTGCTCTAACCCCGCATACCTTTCCTGTACCTTTTGCAGATATTCAGCATTCCTTTCCTCCTCTCCTGTGAGGATCTGACCATTCAAGTCGCTGATTCCCTCCAGTAATTTCGGGTTGTATTCTTCGATAATTCGTAGATATTCGTCGTAAAGGTCACGCTGTTCTGTAATCTTTTTCTGCTTATCCTGCTCTAAATTTGCGATCTGTTCTTCATAATACGCCCGATCTTCTTCCTTGCATGTGCTAAGTTTACTCTGCAGTAGCTGTATTTCTGTGTCGTAGGCCGCTTGAATCTGTACGATTTCATCATCTCTGATCTTCGCTTTCTCTTGTAAAAGTTCCGATGCACTTTCAAGATCCATCGTTCGCACTCGAGCAAAGAAACTCATTTTTTGCATAAAGGATTTCCTGCTCTGTTCCTCCCAGCGCTTCCAACTCAATCTGACGTATCCGTTCGTTTTTACTTTGGATGTCTGCAATTTCCTGCTCATTCAACTGTCGTTTTTCATTCGCTGCGTTTTGCTGGATCGCAAGAATTTCACCTTGTAACGTCTGTACTTCACTAATCTGCGCATCACTTGATTGCGACAACAGTTCCAGTACTTTCTGTTCGCTTTCATCAATCACCTGATCATCTGCGATGAACAGGTCTTTCAGTCCGCTTTGCGCCTCCTCTTTCCTGTTTTCGATCGTCGAGATTACTTCGTCACATATACCATTGACCCGTTTCGTAAACCCATCGGTTTCCTCCTGTGTCATGATTCCGTCAAATCCGATCTCGTGCAAGTACACACTGAATTCTTGGACCTTTTTCGTAGATTCTTCCACGGCTTCCTGAAATTCAGGACTTAACTCATCGCTGAATTCTTTATGTACATACCCCATTTCTTCCAGTTCATCTTTCGTGTACCTTGTAACTCCCTGCAGATCTGCCAGTGCTTCTTCCAGCCATGACATTTCCTCTCTCGATTTAAGGACTGTGGAATTGAGCACATCGCTTTGCTCATGAAGAGCATATACTCCGGCAGCCAACTGCGCTAAACCTGCCGCAAAGGGGTGCACATGTTCCCAGAGCGCCTGTAAAGCTTTTTGCAAGCACAGATCCTCCTATGCCTGCCGCCTCTTGTGCGTCACCGAAAGCGCTAAGTGCTTTTGTGACTGCTCCTATTCCTGTCTTTAACTTAGTATAGGTTTGAATCCCACCGCCGATTAGTTTTAACGCCGGACCTGCTGCCGAAGAGTGATTCCCCACTGCACCACATTCTCTTTCTGCTCATCTGTTAATTCGGAAAATGCTTCTGCCGCATCCCCTAATATATCAGACGCTTTCTCGATTACCGGAACAAACGCTGCACCAAAATGTACTCCTTCGTTCCGAAGTTCATTCAATGCGCCTTTTAACTGTTCTGCCGGAGTCGCATCTATTTTTTCAAACGCCTTTTGTGTCGCCCCTGCGCTTGTCTCCATTCCCCGCAAAGCATTTCGTTGTATTCTTCGCCGTTGTTTTTATACAGCACCAATGCCGCCGATCCTGCTTCCACAGAGCCAAACATATCTTTCAAAGTCTTATCGTTCTTTTGTGCCTCTACATTTAACAGACTCAAAATCTCTGTTGTAGACGTCCCCTCTTTTTTCAGATCTGCAAAACCTTTTCCTGTCAGATCCCGCAGCGTTATGTCCGCAATACTTCCGCTTTTTGACAACTCTGACAGCATTGCTTTTAAGTACGTTCCCGATTCCGCTGTTGCCACACCGTTTTTTCGTAAGCTGTGCATAAGATGCACTCAATTCCTCAATGCTGAAATTCGACGCATTTGCAACCGGGATCACTGTTCCCATGCTTGACGCCAGTTCGTCCACCGTTGTTTTACCCAAATTCTGCGTTGTGATCAATAAATCGGATACTCTCGTGGCATCACTCGCTTCTAGTCCATACGCATTAATCGCCGTCGTAAGGACGTCTACTGCTTTCGCCCCGTCTGTAAAACCGCCTTTTTGCAAGTTTCATCGCATCCGTCGTGAACTGGATCGCTTCTTTTGATCCACTCCCGCAGAGATTGAAGAATAGACAGCTTCTGAAAATTCATCCACCGCCACCTTCGTTTCGCTACTTGCATCAAGAAGCTCATTTTTGTACTGTGCAAAATCTACGACATTTGAATCCAGAAGTGTACTTACTTTTACAAAGCTGCTCTCAAAATCAACCGCCATTTTTGTCGTTGCAGCGCCTACGCCCACGATCGGAAGTGTCAAGCCTTTCGTCAACAGATCACCTGCTTTAGAAAAATTTTTTCCGACTTTCGCCGTCGTTTCCATCACCTTACTGATCCGCTTTGCTTCGCTTGTGCCGATCGCAGACGCTTTCTCCATGTCGTTTTTAAAATTTTCAATATCGACTTTAATCTCTGTTAAAAGAGGGGCTAATTTTATGCTTCCTGCCATTTCTGTCTCCCTCCCGTAAATTTATGGATCGCATCCTCATCCGCTTCCGTCTGCTGCTAATCTCCACAAATTTTTCAAAATTTCTCTTCCGTCTTTAGAAGATTGATAGCTTGCAATCCAACTTTCCCGATTTAGGAGCAAGAAAAAAAGAATAAGGCAACTCCAAGACCTCACGGAAATTCAGTCCTGTATACTGACTTATTCTTTTTTATAATTCCTGTTTTTTTAGGTTGTATGCTCTTTCCCAGTTCTCTGTCGGGAAATACTTTTCGCAGATTGCTTTTCCGATTTCTCCTTCCGGAACTGGGATTCGGAGTTTGGGTCTGTATCGGCTTTCAGCCGCAGCGCTGATACTTCCGCAATCAAACGGATAACTGCTTCTAGCGGGAGTTTTTTTATCTCATCCGCCGTAAACTCCCTGCCCTGCCTGTTATGATTTATCAGGAGCAAGCATGCATCGATCCGTTTTTCATATACATTGTCTTCGGACATATCCGCCTCTAACTGATCCATTTCTAAAATCATTCCGACTGTCGGCTCGAATACATCATATTCTTTCCCAAACAGCTTTATTTTCACGGAATTGTTCATGTATTGATCTAAATCTAACACCTTATTGCGCCCTCCTATGCCGCGACAATCGCCGCCGCTTCTTCTTCCGTAAGTTCTTCTTCAAAACTTGCAAGGAAACCTTTTACTTTCTTGATCGCTGTTAATTCTGCATCGATCGTTACTTCTTTGTTCTCCCACGCGATTGCAAATCCCGATCCGCCCTGGCCGATCATCGTAAAACGAATCTTTTTCCCGTTCTCCTTTGTGTGTACTGCCCTAAGCAAAACTGTTTTTAATGCCTTTCCATCCCCGGTAAAAATCAGATCTTTTTCTTTCCTGCCTTATCTTCCGTGTAGACTCCGGTGGATAAGAGAGACATATTCGCAAGATTCCACGATAAAACTCCCGTCTTTGCCGAGATCGCCTCTTCTGTGATCGCAGACTTTACAATCTGTCCATACTGATTTTTCACATCGTATTTTGTCGGCTTATAATTTACGGTAAACCCAGAAGAGCAATGCCCGACATCATGTTCTTCTGTTTCAATGGTCGCGTGTTCCGGGATCTCTGTTCCGGTAAATTCATACATATACACATCACACGCTCCGATTAAAATTTCGTCATTGTTTTTCATTACGTTTCCTCCAATCAATGATAAAATACAGGGTATCTTCAAACATTTGACACCCATCATTAAATATTGTTCCTCCACCTGCTATACCAGAATGAAAACGGATATTCCCGGTTGTAATATAAGGATCATCTTCTTCCATATCGAGCAGATCTTTCAATTTCACTTCTGTATCTTTGCAAGTATCATAATCCTGGTGCATGATCTTTAACTCAAGCTGACTCTGCTTTACATGTCCGCCGGATATCGGGGTAAATGTATAAACTACACTTACATCGTCTAACACTGTTGTAAATACCGGATATAATTTGCCCAACAGTTTCGGGATCTCCGTTTCGATATAGTTTTTAATGCTAATCTCCATATCAACCTCCGAGTATTTTCTCAATCTGTGCCGCATTGTAGATAATGGCGTATGACAAAAACGGTTTTGGTCTCTGTCCTACCGTAAAATGCATCCCTTTGTATTTTCCTGCTTTCACTTCATACACCCACGGCGTCTTTCTTCCGTCTCCGTTTACAGCGTAAATACCTGTGCCGTTGTGCACATAGGGGGCATATTCCAAATTACTCCCAATCCTGCCGATAATTTCGCTTGCCGTGATTTCCGTCTCACTTGTAATCGACGCCCTCAGATGACCTTGATCGACCGGACAAAGCTGGCGCGCCTCACCTTCCACTACAAGACACGCCTGCGACACTTTCTTCTCCATGTCCAAAGTAATCTTTGCCGTTGCATCCCGGATACTTTGAACAAAATCGTCATTATCTGCCATCACTCCACCACCTTCAACAGAAGATTCGTCATGCGTCCCTGCGGATTACAATCTATAATTCGATAGACAACGTCGTCTTTTTTACAAGGCGGTATCCCTCTGCTTTGATACTTTTACAGCGCGTCAGCCCTATATGTGTCGATTCCAAATAGGTCGCAGATGCAGCCACCTTCATATCATTTTTCTTGTAAACGGCGCTTTTACCCCGCCCATGTCAATCCATTTCTGTTTTTCTGCCCCGGATGGAGTTCTGACAGTTTCTTCTTTCTGCGCCCGATACGATTTCATATCTCTGTTAATTGACATATCTATCACCTCGGTAATCTTCTATATCTTCTGATCGTTCGCTTTACCTGATCCGGCAAAGCATCCATATATGTCGTACTTCCGCCGAAGCTTTGGGATTCGCTTGCAATTCCTCAACTCCGTCTTTGTTAAAACGGATCAGCGTCAGTTCTTTTACAGCCGGAATTACCCCTTCCGGCAGTGACTCTTCATCCTCATAATTTAAGTAACTCCGCATGTCGATGATGCTGTCGTGGATCATGTCTTCCAAAAGCTCCCAGTCTTGTTCAGACATTCCCGGACGCTTCAACAATTCCTTTAAAATCTTTTTTTCCATTCTTCATCACCTCAAAAAGAGAGGGATTACTCCCCCTCTAGGCTGATACCTCTTTTGTGTTTACCGGACTCTTTGTATCGTTTGTGATCTTGACGTTGATCGGATCTGCATCTGCCGCTGTTCCGACTTCAAAATATAATGCTGCACTTGCATCGTCACGGAGTACTTTATCGCCGTACACACAAAGTCCACGGATTCCGTCTGCAAATTTATTCTGCAGACGCATCGCTTCTACTTCATTGATCTGTTTCGCCGCACCGATCGCGGATTTATGGTTTGCAATAATGACGTTTGCCGGAAGTTCCTCGGAACACATCACCTGCATGCCGTTGATTGTCTGACCTTCTACCACTCCATTTTCCAACACTTTCGGGTTTGCCGTGAAGCGCTTATCTTTGGACAGTAATCCGAGATAGTCCGCATTTACCGTCACGAAACGGTTGACTTTCGGAACTTTCTTCTTGGAGAGCATCGTTCCAAGATCTACGATGTAATCATATGCGCTTGCCGCAGTTACTTTCTTCTTCGCAGAGGAACTTCCGATCAGAAGTTTTGTCCCTGCCAACAGCGCCGCGAAAAAGTCTTTGTCGTACGTCTCTGCAAGAACCATGCCGCATGTTCTTTCGTTGTCGCCGACAAAAGATCTGCTTTTAACTGCACCTTATCCACATCATCCAGCGCAAACGCAAAATATTTCTTCTTGTCAAATACCATTTCTACCGGAGTCGTGTCGATATCATCCCAGTCCACACTTCCCGAGTAATCTTTCAGTGTTCCCCCTGCAACCCGGTTAAAAATAACTTTCTGCCCTTTAATTTCTGTCGGTTTTGTTGCCAATACGTCCGCAATCGATACGGAATGGAAGTTCGCGAGAAGCGCTCCCTCCCAAAGGGTAGGTTTAAAATTATCTCTTTGCCATATTCTTTCATCCTCTCTCTTTCTTATTCTTTCGCCATCGCCGCAAACTGTACCGCCACTTCTTCGGCTGTCATGCTGTCGGCGTTTTGCACAAGTGTATCAAATGCCGTTACCCCTGAACCACCTCCGTCAGGGTTTGCCGGATTTCTTCCCGACAAAACAGGATTAAACAGATCCTTATAGCTTTCCTTCAAGCCTTTCATCTGCTCGTCCAGTCCTGAAACTGTTCCATCATCCGAAACGATCAGTTTTTCACGGTCAATTTTCCCTGCCAGCAATTCCGCGTGTTTCGCATTGTTATCCGCAAGCGCCTTATTGATTGCCGCATCGATCTTCATGCCTTTAATCTCTTTCTCATGGTCAGCTTTTAACTGCTTGATTGTCCCTTCGTGCGTTTTGATCGTCTTCTGAAGCTCCTCGTTATCGGCATTGTTCTTTTTCAGATCCCCGATTGTCTTATTTGCAGTCTCAAGCTCCTTTACCTTTCCGTTATACTGCTCTTTCGGAATGATATGCTTTGGTGCTTCCTCATTCACCTTTTTCATGGTAGCCTCTACATCCAGCTTCCCATCTGCCCCATAAACCGCATTTGATAAAATTTTCTGTAACCACTCCATTTTTCTTTACCTCCATAGATTTTTATACCGGCTCTCCCGGTACTGGGATGTACCGTTGTTCTTTATACCCTGCAACCTATAAAAAGGGTAGAAAAATAGCACCCTTACGGATGCTTCGTGTGCTCTGTAACCCGGAGCTGGGAGATATTCAGGATCACCTTATCCTTTCTTTACAACCGCCTTTTTCGCAGGCTTTGCTTTTACCAACGCCATTTTTGCGTCGTTACTTGCCGTAGACAACTCTTTGAACCGCTCATCTGTCAGTTCCAGTTCATCTCCAACTGTGACTTTCCTCTTCAGCTGCTTGTCATAATAACTTTTAACGCATACTGCTTTCATGGCACTTCCTCCTTTCCTGCTTTCTGAATATAAGAAGACCACCAATCGTATTCGACCGGTGGTATCTAATCTACAAATTCTGTTAATGGTTTCTTGATTCTGATTGCTTTTTAATATCTCTTACATACTCATCGTACTCATCGGCTTCATATTCAAGCTCCATATGCCCGAATGGATACCCACCGAACAACTTATAGTACTCTTCATTCAATTTTTTTCAATTCCTCTGTTGTCTTTCCATACCACATTATTTTATCAACCTTTCAATCCTTCCACTCACCTCATCGTATGAATTCGGAAATAATGATTTAAACATATCCAAAACCTCTGGATTTCCCCCGTACAAAGCACGCCCAAATTGTGCGAAACTTTCTGCTTCTACTCTTCCAGTCTTTTTTCCAATATTCTTTATCGTGCCAATATCCAAGATTTATTTCCCCGCTAGACATTCCGTTTAAAATATCCGAAATGCCTCGATACTCTTCCTTCAACGCCAATTTCTCGGTATCTTTCCTGAATGCTTTTGGATACCTTGAGTATAACATTTCTTCAATGGATTTTCCATAACCTTTCGCAAGGTTCTGCAGCTTATTGTAATCAGATATAACAGATTTACTTAACAATCCATTTTCAATTAACCCATAAGCATCATCTATTTCATGGAATAGTTCATGCGCTAATGTATCAACCTTTGCATCCGCATACACTTTTTTGAATCCATCCTGCATGTTTTTTTTTGCAAATGCTTCCGTTGAATGTCCAAGATCCTCTATGATCTTTTCAAACTTTCCGTTCAATTCTGTGAGACGGTTCTGTTTATGCATATCAGAAAGAGAAAGAACCCCATCCTTGCTGTACTTCTCTGCCAGCCGATAGAGTTCATCTTTTACGCTTTCGCTCGCATCGATATAAAACTCCAACAGTTCCCGGTTCTTTTCTTCCAGTGAGTTGTAAGTTTTCCACGTTTCCGACGCAAGTCTCTTTTCCCAGTATTCGCTATTCTTCTCCATTTCCTTCATCCTTTACAATCGGCGCTTGATCCCACGACGGACTATATGCTTCCTTTTGCCTTTTCAACGCTTCCAGTTCTTCTTCCACATCAGACACAAAAGGATGGTGCGCGATCAGTGTTTCATCTGATACGATTCCTTGGGAATTGCTGCAATTTTGAATCTGCTCCGCCTCGTTTATCGCCATATCTCTGTTAAAGACCAACTCTACATCAATCTTTTCGTAATCTCCCTGTCCGGAAATCTGCAAATACAGATCCACAAAATACAATAGCATTTCAAACCCTCTGCTGAACTCCGTTTCCATAAGGTTGCATTTAAGGTCAAGACTGCTGTACATGAATTTCAAAGCCACGCCAGACGGCGCTGATCCGAATTTGTCCAAGTCTTTATTTACCGATTGCCCACTCTCTACAATATCGCGGTTTAACTGCTCGTAGTGCTCTCGCAATGCAGTAATATCCATTTGTGGCGTAAGCGTATCGACGCCTCCATCTTCTGCGTCGTCGATCAAAATTGCTCTGTCTTCATTGAGCTGTTTTATAAAATCTGATAGATTTTGACCTCCATACCCCTTTAAGACAAATATCAGGTTTTTGACCTCATCCATATAGTTCGCGCTTCACTGCGCCCTAAATCATAGCCATCAATTAAGCTCTTTACAAATTTGACGTCCGGCATTTCGATCTGATTGTTTTTTAAACGGAATGAATGGCACCTTCCCCCACGTTTTCCACTCCTCTACACTTTTATAATGCGCTACGGGTCCGCCTGCATCCATACTTTTATCATTGTCGTAGACGAGCATTTGTCCTTCTAAACGGTAATATTTTACGCCGTCCTTTGTCCAAATTTCTACATTCGTAATCTCTTTCTCTTGGTTATACTGCCATACCGTCGTATTGTATACCCGGATCATGGCATCCAGTTCTGTATGGCTTCTGTCCGACCAGTACGGAATGCACTGCTCCGCCGGGATCACGATTGTTTTCAACTCTCCTTCCGGATCAAGATATACATGCAACCATCCGATCCCTTTGTTTGACGCCTCATATCCGAGTTGTGTAAGTTGATACTGAAAGTGTTTCCCAAGCACATCTTTGACCTTTTTCGACATAAGTGTCGTTTTTTTTATCTGTTCCGTCTGTTTTATATGTAACCGGCTTAGTAAGCAAGTATGCAATTTTCTCATCTACCTGAATTTTATACTTCGCATGGGCAAGTTTATTGTTCGCCCTCCATGTCTCTTCCTCTTTATGCCCGTCTACTTTCCTTGTAATTTTTCGGTTCTTAATATCGTTATCCGCCTGATAGTACCGTTCCCCCTCTTGCATCAACTTATATTTTCCCGAAGCTTTAAATTTCTCTATCATACTTACAACTCTGTTGTCCGTAAGTACGTTGCTCTCTGTTGCCGCTGCCATTCCCGCTTTCACGCCCTTTCTGATTTTGTTCCATAATTCTTTTATTTTCACCTTGTCACCTCGTTCCAAGTGTTCTTAATCCGCCGCCTTTTAAGTCCGAAACCTCGTAATCGTCTAGAGCGTACCATATTGCCGATAATGTATGCGGATCGATATTAAATTCATCTTCGATGATCTCGTCATCTTTATCTACCGCAAAGGTCAAATCCTGAAGCTCATCGATCGTATTCGGACAGGCATCGGAGCATACAATCTTTTTAAATCGCTTTACTTTCTTCGTATACATCGCCGTGCTTGCCCTTGAACTTCTTACACGCTTTCATTCGGAAGCCTGACTGTTTGTAATATCTTATTGCCTTTGGTTCAGCGCAATCTGCTTTAATCACAATATCCTTCCAGTCTTTCATATCTTCCGCAATCTCCGGGTCTGTTTTATTCCGACTGTAATATTCTCGGTAAATATATAAAATCTTTTCGTCGTGATCCACAATCATCCGAAGCGCAGCATTGTATGATGTAACAAAACCGAAGTCCATACCATTCTTTTCAAGTGGGGTTCTAATTGCTTTAATTTCCTTTTCAACCTGATTTGCAGGCTCTACAACAAACTGCGGGAACACGAGCGATCCATTTACTCCGAACCGCCCTTGCCTTGCCACACGGTACAAATCCGGGTCATGTGTCTGCAAGTCATCCAACTGCTCCACATACTCTTTAGGCACAAAAAAATTGTCGTCAACAGTACTATGATGGTAGTACGTGTTCCCGACAACTACGGTTCGCTCTTTATATAGTTTCTCATCATCTAAAACAAATACTTTCTTCTTTTTTGTCCTGAAAGAAATATTTATAACACCAGTTTCCTTTACTGACCGGGTTTGTTGATAGAATGATATGATTGCTTAGAGTCGGATGTCTCAAACGTCCGAGTATCTCCTTGAATCCTGCGTATTTCACTTCTGAACACTCCTCAATCCATACGATGGATACACCGTTCAAAGATTTTAATTTTGCCGGTTTGTCCATCCCTTTAAAAATAATCCTGCTTTGCCATTACTAAACTTGACCTGCATCGGCGATGATGTAAACGTCAAATAGCCATCAACACCCATAGCTTCAGCGACTTCCTGTAGGAGGTCATAACAAGAGTCTCTGATTGTATCAAAAACCTCTCGGACAACCAAAGCTTTTCGTTTCTCTTCAAGCAATTTTTTAATCAGTTTTACGGCTACATGATAACTCTTGGGCTGCCATATCCACCGACTAGAAAATAAAATTTATAGTTCCAGTCATCCACAAAATCATAGAAGTGATCATTTAATGCAAAATCAATATTATCCGCCATCTTGCTTCTCGCTCGCTTTCACAAAAGTGATCTGAATCGGCTTTTCTTGTTCCTTATCGGAATTAAATAATCCAAGATGTTTTCCAAGATCCACTAACGCAGACCTTTTGTCGTACATTTTGATTTCTCTTTCTGTTCCGAACTCATTCGGTTTTATTTTAATCGACTGAATACATGCCAAATCATCTTCGGAGGCATCTTCCCTCACGGTTGCTGTTTTCAGATCCACTGCGTCCGTGATCTTTGCAAATGCAATTTTGGCCAACTCCTGAAGTACGCGATCTTGATTAACCCCTGTCCTTCGTGAACGTTCCGCCATTGCTTTTCGCGATTGCTTCCGAAATGTTAGGTTTTGTTAAGTTTTCACATCCGATCTCTTTTGCCGTGGCCGGAGAATACCCCGCCCGAATGGCTGCCTGAGTGGCATTCAGGTCAATCAAATATTCTTCTACAAATCTTTTCTGCTTTTTTGTCATCCGGGCTCACCACCTTTCATCCACTTCCGAAATAATACCCACTTTTTTCTAATAATTTTTTATAATTAACTCCCTGTAACGACGTGGGTTAGTTTTCGTTACAAGATTATCCTGCCGATCTACTTCGATCAGATCATATCCTGCGTACAAGTCCCGGATCTCCTGACAGTCATTGTAAGACAGGATAAACTTACCTTTAATCCGGGAAAGCGTATCCCTCAGTCTCACATGATCTTCCGGCTGAAACTTGTCTGGATAATATTTTTCTGCATCGTAATACGGCGGATCGCAATAAAATAATGCCGACTCCCGGTCATACGTTTTTATAAGACGCTCAAAATCGACATTCTCAATTACTACTCTATTCAATCTCTTCGATGCTTCTTGCAAATAGGCGATTGTTTTCTGCATATTCCTCGGTCGCACACCAAACGAATCAAGGTCAGCACCAAAACTTAGTTTTATTCGACAGTAGAACCTCGCTGCTCTCTGTATGTCTGTCATGCCCTGAATCTCATTTTGGGCAACACAGTTGAAAAACTGTTCCCTGGATATCAGCGTCCAGTCCAGCTCTTTTTGTAATGCATCTGGATGATATTTTACACACCGGAACAGATTCACCAGTTCTCCGTTCACATCGTTGTATACTTCCATGTCCGCATGCTTTTTCTTTGTCGAACAGTACCCATCCGGCTCCACCAAATACCTCAATGTATCTGTCAAAATTCTTTGGAAACTGTTCCATGATCTTTCTTTTCAGTAGTTTCTTGCCACCGATCCAGCTTATAAAGCTATTCATTTTATCAACCCTCTTTCTGTAATACATCGTGGGTATTATTTCAAGAGGTGAAGCGGAGCACCCGGAATTGAACCGGGACACAGGGCGCTACCCTGCACATCTGCCGTTGATGATATACTCCATTAAATGGACATAAGAAAACGTCCCGCAAATGCAGGGCGTCTTTACTTGGTTTACGCAAGAGTAGGGGGAAGAGCCGCAGGCGCTTTGCCTTTTGGCTCTAGTATTATTATACATGTGCGTTTTGTGCTTTGTGTGCGTTTTCGAGATAACTATCTATTTTTCTGCTTATGCGACTTCTGTCTAAATGCACTGCCTTAGCCACATCCTTTTGTCTGCGCCCATCTACGAAGCACATTCTGAATATCCGTCTCGTCAGGCTTTCATCAATATTTTCGATAAAAGTCTCGATTTCCTCGCATTCCTGCTCCAGCTGCTCCTTCCGTCGCTGATCCCGACACTGAAGGCGATCATACTTCTCCTTGTCAAATCCTACCACGCCCTGTAGCATGGGGTATCCCTTGCTGTAATCAAAGATTACGTCATTCCCGATCAACCCCTCATCTCTCCATCGGTTTTTGAGTATGTAATCCAGCTCCAGAATCTCATCCTTTTTTACTCCTGTATCCCTGGAGCAATTTTCGTTATCTCCATCCGCATCACCCCTTAATCCACATCGTCTCTGTAAATATTCCCACGCTGCCTCTCGCCGGATCTGCTGCCCCTGCGCTCGGATCAGCGCGGCAGCACTTGGTTTGTTTGTGTTACTCAATGTATCATCTCCTTTTTTCGGTCTGCCTCGTTTCCGTGATCCGTCTTTTCCCGCATCGCTTTCCATTTTTACCTCTCCATTAAAATCAACTTAATTCAACCGATCTAACGGACATTCGCCGCTCTCTCGTTGCATATCACACTCGCCGTAGTCGTCTATCGTATTTCTGTACTCACAATAGTTTTCGCAAATGTCCTCACAAACCTCTTCAATGATCGTTACTGTGCTTTTTGTTTCATCTTTCATCTCCGCTCTCCTTTCACTCAACTCGTGAATGACTTAAACAAACCTAATCTGCCCACTTCCTTCTTCCTCTGTTCGGAAGTTCGGCAACCGTTCTCCAACCTTCAGATACGGGCAGTTTGCTCCTACCAGTTTCTGTGCCATAATCGGCACAACACTGTTCCCAATCCGTGCCACCTGTTTTGTAATCGGATATGATTTCCACCTGTAATCCCGGTCAATGATGTAATCCTTCGGAAAGCCCTGCATCAGTTTCAGTTCTTCCGGTTTTAGCATCCTGAGGAAGATGTCATTCAGGATATACTTTTCCCCTCAATATCCAACACTACATTCACCAGTCCGAAATGCCCCGGCGATGTTGTAATGGTGTGTAACGGTTCATCGCATTCCTGTCCGATCCCGCTTTTATAGAACTTTGTAATAAATGCAGTTACAAGTCGGTTATGATCCACAGTTGTTATAGTACTACACGGATTACTCAAGTCGCTCCCACAGCCTGCATAATTCCCGCCATATGCCTTGTCCAAATATGAAACAAACAGTTTTCCCCATCCTTTACAATATATGGTGCAGGATTTTCAATGATATATTTTCGAATTCCGTTTGCAATTCGCTTCATAGTCGCATCTGCCAGTGGCTTCGGTCTATCAAATATAGACCGTCCCAAATCAGACCAGTCTATGTAATCTCCGCATGCCTTCCAGTGTGGTTCTCTATCCTTGAAATGTGTCGGTGCCGGCCAGACAATCTCCCGACCATCCCGCCGGAATATTGCGTACCAACGTTTCCGTGTTGTAGGCGCTCCATAGTCTGCGCCACAAGCTCCCGGCAGTCAAATACATATCCGAGAGACTTCATGGCTGTTATGAACTTCTGATAATCCTCTCCGCGGCGCTCCTTGATCGGATGTCCGTCTGCGTCAAGCGGGCCCCACTGTTGAATCTCTTCCACGTTTTCCATCAGGATTATATCCGGTAGGATAGCCTTCGTATGCTTATACACGGCCCACGGAAGGATCCTTAGACCTCTCTCACGGGGTTTCCCCCCTTTCGCCTTGCTATGGCTCGTACAGTCCGGCGATGCCCACATAAGAGCCACATGCCGACCTTTCACATATTTTTTCAGATCCACCCTAAAAATATCTTCTGTCAGATGTAATGTATTCGGATGGTTCGTTTTATGCATCAGAATTGCATCCGGATCGTGATTGATTGCAATATCGACCGATCGCCCCAGCGCCATCTCAATTCCTACGCTTGCCCCACCTCCACCGGCAAAGCAGTCTATTATCAAATCTCTTTCATCTCTCGCAAGAAGCCCGGTATACCATTGCCCCCGGCCGGAGGCTGGTCCTTTCTTTTTTTACTCAGACAAAAACCACCATGTCTTTTTGATTTTTACCGTATCCTGTCTGTGCTGTGTCTACACCGATATCTCTCTTTGCTTTATTGAGATCCGCTCTCTTGATCCCTGTAGCATCTGCCATCCTCAATACCTCCGCGCCATCGATCCAACCACCTGCCAATGTCTCTTTCAAAAAACGAACCGCTTTGTCGTAATCGGTCATCTTTAACACCTGTGCACATTCCTTAACATCTTCCTTTACTTTCTCAAGCTGAAGGGTATTTGCATGTACTTTACTCCAAATTTTCTCGATAAGCTCCCCGTACTCTATAATAGCCTGATGGATTTCTCGCATTTCTTTGTGCAGGTTTTCCAGTATCTTGATTTCTCCCTGTGATCCAGTTGCTTCCTCCTGCTTGATCAGACTCCCCTGTTCCAATCCGAGCAGCAAACACATAAGCCGTTCTACCTCCGCTGGCTGATCCGGATTCTTTTCCATCAAGCCGACGAAGTTCTTGTTCTTCGTCATGTCCCTAGATAAATCTGCTTTTGTCTTGCCCTGTTTTTCCAACTCTAGGCAGAGACGATTATAATCAATCGTTACTTTCTCCATTCTTTTGCTGTACCTCCTATCTATTCCCGATCAACTGACTCTCCAATGCATCCATGTCGTACTGCCGCCGCTCAAAATTGTTATTATTTATCTTCTTTCCTTTTCTTACTCCAAAATCTTTTCGCTTCTTTTCTGTCTTATAGAAAGACTTCCATCCGCTAGCTGTTGCCTTCTTCACGATGGCGATCCGCTCCTCTTCATTATCGCTCAAACTCAACAGATCTTCCCTCAATGCCTGAATCTGTTCCTCTTCAATTTCTCCGAAATTCTTCTTGCGGACAAGAAGATACATCTGGAACGCCCGTTCCAGTTCTGAGGAGAACGCTATATTATCTATATTTTTATTTTCTTTTTATTTCTAGGGTACTTTCTTCGGAATTATTTTGATTTTCTTCCGAAGAAATTCGATTTTCGTCTGAATTAATTCCATTAAAGGGTGCATTTAATAAAGACTCCCCTTCCTCGGCTTTTCCGAGGAGCCAATACTGATCTGTATAGAGCCGTCTTTTCATGCGCTTTACTGCTATCTCGTAATAGCGACGCTGAATTCCAACAGAGGTGATGATGTTTTTCGTCATGAGGTCATCATCAAGGAGACCTATCTCAGAGCAAAAGTGCACCACTTGCACGACAGCCTTTTGGCTCTTCACCCACTTGTTCCCGATCATCTTTATGATCATTTTCGATAGCTTATCCAAGGGGATCTCTGCGTAGTATCCGTGCTTGTATACGATACAGAGTATACAGTCATACACGGTCACACCCAGTGGACCATACCGATCCAGTAAATCAAAGATTTTATCATCTTCATAAAAATCTATCATCTTCGGAAAGTAAGTCAGACCTTTTTTATTGGGAGCACCACGTCCCATCAAGATCACCTACCTTCCGTTTGTATATTCCTCAACCGTAATATCAAGCCCTTCCACCGCGGAATAGGCTTTCTTCGCGATCGTGAATACGATCTGCGTATCATCGTGATATGCTGCTCCGTTCAGTGCATCTGCAACAACCTTTACAATATTATCAATATCCGGCTTCTTCAATGGTAGAATATCCCCGGAGAGCATCTGCTGCTGGCGTTTTTTCGATGCACTCTTCGGCGGCTCAAACCTTGCTATGATCCGAAGTGTAACCGGTGTTTCCTTTTTCAAATCGGATTCCACCGGATGCCTGCATATACATTGTCTTGATCAAATTCTCATACAGCAGATCATTCTCTGGCGTATACGAAACACAATGCTTCAGATGAGCATTGTAAACAGTACGTGCCCTAGCTTTTCCTTGAGGTTTTCCGGGGACCTGAAATGTGACTGACTGCACGCTTCTTCTCCCTTTCCTCTGCCAGTAACAAAGACCGACACCGATGAGACCACAGTTTACAAGTTACATGTGACATCTATCATAATTCTTAGGAGATAGCGCTATTACGCGATGATCGTCAAATTTTCTTTGCACGCGCTCGGAAGTGCATGCTCAAAATAATCCTTTATCTTAAGCATCGCTGCATGTTTCCACAATCCGTTATCCGCTTCCACAAGCTTAAACATAGGAGCTCCGTTCCCATCATCCTTAACGCGGAATACATAAAGACTGGATGGTTGATCAATTTCGGCGAATGTCCTGTACGGAATTAGACTCACTGGATTCGGCAAGACCTGTACATCGACACGCTGTACGCCAGTCCTGATCGTTGTTTTCTGTGAAATTCCATCATCTGAATAATCTGCTGTTGTTCCCGCCTGAATATTCCCTGCAACCTGCATAATCAATTTCAGGTCATCGTTCTCCACAAAGTTCGCCTGCAGTTCAATTAAAAAGCGTTCCTGATCATAGTAATTATCAAATCTAAACTCGTTTATGATGGCATCACATACAAAGAGAGTTTCCCTGCGGCGCTCCGCAAGAAGACCGGAGTATAATGTCACTTCCTTCTGGTTCCTGATATGTAAGATCATCTTCTCCCGGAGCTCTTCCTTCTTTCCGGTAATGTAGTCCACCATTGCAGAAAGGGTGTTCACATAGATCGGATCTGCCAGATCTTCCCTGCCGTATCTTTTAAGATCCTTATTGCAGTAGGTCTTCCCCGCAATCTCTGTCACGATCGGTCTGCATACTCTCTTCTTTCAGTCCATTCACATACTGTAACGCTTCTTTTAATCCTTCAAACATCTTTCTTATCCTCCTTATGCTTCTCTTGCTTTTCTCAGATCTACTACATTACCGCCGGGTGCCTGTCCGACGATTTCTCCGGTGTCCGTATCAACAACTTTCCCGTCGATCTCCTGAACCGGTACGGCGGGCTGCTGTGCCGTCATATCCTCCATAGACATCTGCCCCGGAATCTGGTTCCCAATCTCACCCACCTCAATCTCTCCGCTCTTCAGATCCTTCCGGATGCCGAGAGCAGTCACAGCTCCAAGCGTCGGTGCCAGCGCAGACTTCGTTGTGATGCTGGTCGTAATAAAATCCCTCTGTTCGTTCGGCTTCATGGTGATTGTCACGGTAATCTTCCGAGCTGTCTTCGCCTCTGTATTCGGATCCGCGATGTTTCTCGCCACCGCCTCCATCTCCCGATTGATCTGCTGGGTCAATTCTCCGTTTGAGAACTGTTCAATGTTAATGTGTTTCATAGTGTTTGTCTCCTTTCTTTATGAATTCATATATCTGTCAATTCCATGTGCCAGATCCGTTTTAGAGCCTTCTTTCCATACATCCCAGAAATTAATTGTGCGGGATTGAGGTCTTTCTTTTGCGAGCTCTACCTTGATCTTCAGCGGAATCGGTACCGCATCCCCGATGACCAGCACCTCTCCCGGACTGAATGTAGTCGTGGAATCGATGATATCCTCATTTCCGTCTGGCAGCATGCCTTTGACCATAGATTTATCTGTCTCATTGTTCAGCTTTGAAACAATGAAGTTTGCACACTGCGCCATGATGGTTTTGTTCAGTTCTGAGGGACGCTGGCTTGCTACAAAAAGCGTCATGCCAAACTTTCGCCCCTCTTTGCGATGTTCTCGAAGATCTCAACCATACGCCGTTCGGAAGCAGAGAGTTGAAAGTTATTCGGTATATAAACATGGGCTTCATCGCACACCAATGTCACCGGTGTAATTTCTCCACCTCTAAACGTCTGCTGCACTCCGTAAATCAGTTTTGTTACCGCCCCGATCACCGCGATGGCAACATCATGTGGCATATTGAGAGGTCAATATTTTTGACCGGCTTATCATTGCCAAGGATCTGAACCAGCAGTTCTGCCAGATAACTCTGATCAGCATCCCGAAAGAGAAACGCCAGTCTTGCATCATTTTCTTTTGATTCCAATGTACTGATAATGCTATGAAGACGTCCGTTGTATTCGCCTTTTACTTTCTTAGGCAGTCCTGCATTGGCCCAGTCTTGTAAAACTCTCCTGTCTCCACCTGCTCCTCATTCAGCCCTTTGAGATAGTCAATCAGTTTTTATAGCTGAAATAAACCGGCTTCCCTTCATTTCCATCGGGACAGATCTGTTTATAACATTTCCGGAGCGCCGCCATGGCAACCGTGGCTGACTCCTCTTTGATCTTCAAAATATTTGAGACCATATCCGAAAATCCGAACATCCAGATTGGAAACGGCATTGCTGAACTAAATGAAATATTCCGGGCATATGACAGCTCCCCGTATTCCCCATGAATGTCAAACATTATAATATTCGCCCCCGGTAGCTTGCTTGTCTCCTCTAGAATCTTGGTCACTGTCTCCGATTTTCCAGAACCGGTATTTCCAACAATGCAGGAATGCCTCTGAAAGAAACGGTTGCCATCTACCCATGCCGGGCAATGATAAACGGCATATTTTCCGATACAGAACCCGCTGTCCGGTCGGCTGATCATCTTTGAAAACTCTTCTCCATCAATCTCACGGGCGGTGATATCTGTTGTAGGATACTGATCCAAAGCCTTACTGAATCTTCCATTATGGACACTCCCAATAATCGAGCACTCCACCACTTTGATGCTTGCCCCTCCCAGTATGAAATCATCATCCGAAATACCTGCTTCTGCATCGTTATCTGTCACTGCCGTCACCATCGTAACCAGCTCTGCTGTCCCATCTGTAATAGAGATTAGGTCATTGATCCTGACATTGCTGAATTCCTGCTGATCCGTCCGGATCTGTACTTGTCGCTCAAAATTTTAATTAACTTCAACTCTATAATCCCTCCAATAGCTCACTATAATTCCTGATACGAGCTTCCTTAACGCTCTTGCAATAATCACATTTCCCGCAGTATACCGGCTCCTCCTGGCCATATTTCACACGTGCATAATGTTCAATGTTTTGCTCAATCTCACGCAGTGCAATATCAAGCACCGGCTGCGTAATCTGGAAGATATCCAGATCAATCGTCCGCTCTTTCGTAGCTACGGCCAAATAGAACGGCAACTGTTCTCCGGTAACGAGCTCCACACCTTTCTGATAGACAGCTCCCTGCAGGTCATACCGCCACAGAGGAAGGGTCCGGAATTTCTGCACTACTTTCAGATCAGTAATGCAGATTCCGGGAAGATAGCTGTCCATCTTCATCTTCCACGGATACCCAAACAGTTCGAAGGTCATAATCCTTTGCTTTTCTCCCGACATAAACCGCAGGAATGTATCGTCCTGATTTATTCGTGCAATGATTTTATTCGCTTTCTTAAATTCACTGCGTAACTCCTGCTTCTGTGTAAACACGGCTGGATGCTCGTTTATAAACAAGTCTAATGTTCCTTCAAAATAGGAATCTACAAAAGATCCCGTCAGCATGGCACGTGTCATCGCTGGCTTATATTCACCACGAAGCTTCGCCATAGCCATAGCCTCGCATTTCATAAAATCTTTGTATTGCGATACAGAGAAATACTGCTGATCCGTTTCGGGGAATAGTAATTACTCTGTGTCAGCCTCAGCTTTCTTTGTATTCTCATCATTCTTCACCCCTCGTTTTGCCGTGGAACTTTTTCCGTCCTTCTGCTGATTTGCAAACGGATCTTTTACCTCTCTTTCAGTCTCATTGCCTACAAGTGTCGATAGTTCAAAGACATCCTCACGTTTTGCCATGCCATCTCGCAGGGATGTATAGACTTTCTTTAACCGGACAAGATCTCGCATACTGAACGCTTCTGATTTACAGCCAATGTACTTTTCGATTGCATCCAATGGTACTCCAAACTCATTTTGAAAAATTGCTGCCATATCTCGTACTAGATCAATCAACGGTTTTTTTCTCTCCATTTATAAGCGTGTCCTCGCACTGTTTAACTGCTTTGCTTCAACAACATCACCGGGAATAATCCCCAAAATACATGAACGCAGCCGGCGTGCTCCCCTGATTTGCAACCATTTCGTAAACATCTCTCGGATCCGTCAGCGGGACATTTCCCTTCTTTGTTCCGCGAACATGCGGAACACTAAATATTTTGACCTGACGGGTATTTGTCTCCAAATCCCACGCATAGGCCATAACCTGTGACTCCCCATTTTTCTGCTCCAATTCCGTAATTCCAAAATCAATATTTCCCCAGTTCTGCGCCATTGCTTCGGCAAGACGGATAGAGGCCCGGAAACTTTTGTTCCCCCACGTGGATATTCATACATTGCGCTCTCTGCAAGAGATTTCCTTTTACAAGACTGCATAATCCGGTTAAAGCTTTCTACTTCATCTCTTGGAAAACGCTTTGCGATCACCATAGCGCCCTGCACTTCCTGAGCCTGCCGGCTGATCATCATTTCTGTCTGTGTATTTCGACTTACCATTTCTCCACTCTGTTGTGTTGCTACCTCATACATTGTCCATTTCTCCTTTTCTTCAAATGATTACATATGTCAAATCTGTTCCTTCTATATGTTCTTGCGCTAGCTGTACTGCCATCTCGTACCCTTCTGAAGTACAACCCATCCAGCCGTCCGAACATCGGATGATATAGATTGTTTCCAGATCAATCATCCCCCTTTATCCAGTTGCCGGAATAAAACCACTCTACCAGCTCAAGCGCCGCAAGATGGAAGTTCTCGGCTTCCCGGAAGATCTGCATTGCAACATCCTGCTCTTCCTCTGTTCCGGAATAGATACGATCGCATGCATATGAAAATGCATCTTCTTCAAGAACTCGTTTTTTGGATTCCGGTCCGATACCTATGTACCACCGACCGACAACTGCTCTTTATTTCCGTAATACTCATACTTCCCAAAATCCGCAATATCCTGCGGCGGAATCCCTGTCTCTTCTGACAACATTCTTTTTTAGTTTCGTCTTTCCGAGCTTCATTTCCATTCGCCTCCTTTCAAATCGGTCCTGCCTGCAAGATGTAAATGATCACAGCCATCACCGCGTTTAACATCATGCTGGCGACCGTTACTGTGACCAGTCCTCTTGCAGCGTTATCTCTTTCTTTTCTTTTGCTGGATCTTTCGTTTCTCCCGCTTGTGATCCGCTTCCGGAAAATTTCTCCATTCGATCGGGATCAGCTCCAGTCCGGCACTGTCGGTAATTTAATCTCTTCCATGCTTGTCCTTCCTACCGCTTACGCGGTTTTCTCTATCGTATATTCAAAAAGAACCCTTTCGGTTAACTTTCTCCTGCCTCTTTATCTGCCAGAAGTCCGATCAGCACCTCCATGATTTTTTCCTATATTCACTTACACCACCTCTCTAAAGCTTATGAAACACTGTTTGTACTTGTTGCGTTGTCCTATGATTCTTTGGTATAATCTTCCTAACAAATGATGAAAGGAATGGCTGTTGTGAAAAAAACATCTAAATTTACAAAAGACATATTGACTGGGATAATTACTGGGATAGTATCTACTCTGATTATTTCATGGTTCATTACTCCGTTAACAAATTTGATTTTTCCAAAGGTCATAGTTTTTTTAGAAAATATTTCCATGCCTTTTGTTGACTACTTATATCGTTGTGCAACCACTTATACTATTGAACGAACCGGACTGCTCAATCTTACCTTTTCGTCCACTTGTACTTTATTTTGCATATTTTTATCTACTTTTCTTTTCTCTTCTATAAAAAAGCGAGACTCAAGACAAATTAGATAAAGTTAATAACCTTCTTGATCCACCTAAAGAGATGTCGAGTAATCAAAGATTGCGATCCTTAAAAGAGGACAAACGATATTTTCAGAAAACATTGAAACTATATAAGAAACTATCTACTGCCTATTTAGTTTCTATATTGCTTACTTGTATCATGATACTTTTTTCTGAAATGGCTCAAATATATGAAGCCTCTATATCTACAGTTACACGCACAAATATCGAAATAGTCTCGCCATATATTTCAGATCAGGAATATAAACAATTAAAATCCGATTTCTTTCTCATCAAAACAAAAGATGATTACGATAATCTGCAAAAGGAACTAGAGATAATCTCTGAAAATAATCAAGTAGATTTAAAAGAATAGCCATTTCCCAATCTCCCAACCTATAATCGCCCATATACAGTGCCATATTGTCCTAAATGTGTCACTGTATTTTATTTTGTTCCACAGTTTTTTCGTATTCACACCTCCTCTTTTGGTTCAAAGTCCTTTTTTATCGGACACCTTTCCTGTTACACTACTCTAGGAAGTACTCGATAGATACTCCGAAGTAGTCGTCCTCTTCTTGTTGTGATATACTGTTAGTAAAAACTGAAAGGACGTGATTTTCTTGCTTACAAATGAAGCTAAAACCATTCTTGATTATCTGATTTCCACATTTCCGAATTATGAATCATCCATGATGAACTTTTCTGTAATATCAGAAAATACCGGATTAATTCTTCCCGTTGTCGATTCAACATTGAAATATCTGGAATCTTTAGGCTATGTGAAAATCAAGCGCTATAAAAATGGAGGTTTTGTGCAGGATGTTACTCACCAAGGTATGCATTATAAGGAACTTGAGTCTGTTTCAACAGCTACCGCACAAACTAACATTTTTAACGCTCCAGTCACTGGGTCTGCTATCGGCAATGCTGGTGTCGTAACCATCAACAACGGTATCTCTATCGATGAAGCCTTGTCTTTCATTCGTGCGCAAGACATTTCAACAGAAGATAAAACGGAAGCAGAAAAAATGGTTACATACATTGAGACCTTAACCGAAAATGAAGCCCCTTTAAAAAAGGGATTCCTCGCAAAGTTCAGTGACATATTGGCTAAACATCGCTGGCTTCCTGAAGTCGCTATGAAACTTCTTTTTAAATACTTAACGGAACAATAGCTTTATAGGGTTCTTCACGAGTAATGCACAGACCGTATTTTCCACTATCAAATTTAAAGGAAAATGCGGTCACATTATTTACTTCCTTACCATTTATCAGCATTATTCCTGAATCAACATCAAGAAAAAATGATTTTAAATCTGTGGATTCACCATCCTTTGCTACTATCTTTAATGGATGCCCACACTTATGACAAAATTCATCATTTGCTCTAATTCTTGACTCTGTTCCGCATCTTGGACACTTCACCTCATACCACCTCCTCTTCCGGTTCTGTCTGAAACAGATAGTCAAATTTAACGTGGAAAATCTTGCATAATCGTTTAGCTTCCAATGCGGTAAATTTTCCTGTTTTCTTTTTGTTCTCATACGAAACCCTTGATATGTTTAGTTTTTCTGCCATTTGTTGATTCGTATAAGAATTTCTTGCTTGTTCAGCCTCCAAGTTTCTGAACATATTTCTATCTCCTTTCTTCTTCATCGTTTGCATATCGCAAACCATGATTATAATATAATTGCTTTTCGCAAACTTGTCAATACTTTTCTTTTCATTTTGCAAACTTTTTTGTTGACTTTTTTCATTTTGCAATTATAATCATAGGTAACAGGAGGTATATACGATGGGTGAGAATTTCAACGAAAACTTAAAAGAGGCACGAATCAAATCAGGTCTTTCACAAAAAGAGGTTTCCGAAAATATCGGTGTTGCAAAATCAACTTATTCTTTATATGAAAGTGGAAATAGAGAGCCGAACGTGAATACGATAAAAAAAAATAGCTGATGTACTTAATGTATCTGCGGATACGTTACTAGGAATAGACGAAGAACCGACTACTATGGCCGCCCAATTTGACGGTGATGAATATACAGAAGACGAACTTGACGAAATCCGCCAGTTCGCAGAATTTGTTAAGAACAAAAGAAAATAGCTGTCCATATTAAAGAACAGCTAATCATATATACTAGAGCGGGAGGTGTTTACATGAATACTTTTGAACAGCTTGAAGAACAAGCCTGCAAGGACGGTATAGATATTATAGAACGTAAATTTAATAGTGAACGAATAAAAGGATTGTATTGCAGTGGCAACATTGCTTTATCTGATAAATTAGAAACTTCAGCTGAAAAAGCCTGCGTCCTCGCGGAAGAACTGGGGCATTACCATACAACTGTCGGAGATATAACAGATTTATCCGACCCCCAGAACCGCAAACAGGAACGACAAGCAAGGCTTTGGGGGTATAACAAACTGATCGGACTGACCGGAATTATACAAGCGTTCCGCGCCGGATGTCATTCACGGCATGAAACAGCGGAATATCTAGGCGTAACAGAACAATTTTTACAGGAATGTATCGACTGCTACACAGAAAAATACGGAGAATATACGAAGATAGACAATTACATTATCTTCTTCATTCCAAATCTGGCAGTCATGGAAGAGGTATAACCGCTACGGCGATTATATAAAGTGGTGTTTTCTCGGAACAAATACAAGAGAAAAGAGGAAAAAATTTATGGGATTAAGGTTTAGAAAAAGTGTAAAAGTTGCCCCCGGGGTAAGACTTAATGTAGGAAGTAAAAGCGTTGGAATCAGTGTCGGAACAAAGGGATGCAGGTACTCATTAAACAGCAGTGGGCGAAGGACTACTACAGTTGGAATCCCTGGCACTGGTGCTTATTATAGCCATTCATCCTCTGGAACATCTCGCTCTTACAATTCGCCTGCATACTCTCAACGCTCCGCTATAGTTAAGTACATTATAGCAAATGTACCTAAAAAGTCAAGAACCGCCCCTGCGCCAACAGGAACGGCTCTGGGATATATCCGAAGATATACACCTAATCAACGAAAATATTGTATCATCTTCGGAACAGTCACGCAAGCCGGAACACTCGTTCCATGCTGGCTGTTATTTTTGTATCCTCGTCCCTATGCATGTGCCGAGGATTGAAACATACAAATGAATAAAGGAGATGATAACATGTCGGAAAAGATCAAACGCTGTGCGATCTATATCCGTGTCTCAACTTCAGAGCAGATGATGCACGGAAAATCCATAGAAGCTCAGCGTGAATACCTTGCATGCTATGCGAAAGATCATGGAATGATTGTTACCGGTGTCTATGCGGATGAAGGTAAAACTGCAAGAAAAGAGCTCAAGAAACGAAAAGCAATTCATGCTCTGCTGGAAGACGTAAAGGCCGGAAAAATTGACGTAATTCTCTTCTGGCGGCTGGATCGCTGGTTTAGAAACATGTCCGACTTCTACAAAGTACAAGATATCCTGGATGAATATGGAGTATACTGGATATAACGAAGTAGATACAACATCCGAGCGTATCAAATTCGTGAACGAAGCATCTATTCGGCAGGGAAAAGTCATTTTTGGAGAAAACAATATGCCGCGCGGTTATAAGGTGGGAATCGTAGATGGAAAGAAATGTATGGTCAAAGATCCGGAACAGGAAGAGATGGTAAATGCGTTTTACGATTACTTTGAAAAACACCAGGCTAAGCAAAGCAGACTCTTCGGTTTATACAGCGTAACTACGATCCCGCTTTTTCTTACGGTATCTTTGCGCACCATGCTTTCCAGTGAATTTTACAAAGGTACATACCGCGGGATTCCATACTGCCCCGCTTACCTATCAGAGGAACGATGGGCGCACATCAAAACATCAGCAAAAAAAGTATAAGACGTACACGATCCGGAAGGGTCTACTACTTTACCGGACTAATCCGATGTCCGCAATGCGGACAGATTTTATGCGGAACTGGCTGCAAATCCGTTGTAAACAGAAAGACTGGAGAAAACGAGACTACTGTTACTACAGATGCAACAGGGCAATGATTGATCGAATCTGCACAAATCAGCATCGAGTAAGCCAAAATCTGATTGAAAGCTACCTTTTAGATAATCTAGAGAATGAGTTTAAAACATACAAAATCCGTGTAGAAAACGTAAAGCAGCAAAAAAAGAAAGCGCCGCCGGTCCGAACAGAAAAACAGATCGACAAGGAACTGGATCGATTAAATTTACTCTTTCAGAAAGGAAGAATCGAATGGGACTATTATAGCCGGGAATACGACTCACTGGAAAAAGAAAAAGAAGATTTAAACTCCGTAACCGTTGATCCCGAGCCTGACTACTCATTTATTGAGACGCTCCTTCAGCAGGATATCAGGGGTATTTACAGATCATTGACACCTGAGAACAAAAGAGCCTTTTGGAAAAACACGATCCGGCAGATCTATTTAAAACCAGATTATACGATTGACTATGTTGATTTTATTTAATCTGTCTGTGCCTAAATTGTCATCCCCGTTTGGAGCCGATAAAACAATGACTGCCGTTATTTCCGGAGAAGCCGATATTGGATTTATGGGATCTGAAGCTTCCGTTTATATGTACAGCGAAGGAGCTTCCGACTATGTCGTTAATTTTGCACAGCTCACACAGCGAGCCGGAAACTTTCTCGTTGCACGGCAAGACAACGAGCATTTTCAGTGGGCAGATCTCAAAGGAAAAACTGTTCTGGGCGGTAGAAAAGGCGGCGTACATATATTAATGTAAATTTAGAGAGTATTGTGATTTTATGTAACTGGGTGGACAGAATGAATAGTGCGAAGAGTATATAAAAGAAGTGGCGGAAATACCAAAAATGATATTTCCGCCATACTTATATCCACCAGTTAGGAGTGATATCTCCTAATGTAACCATTTTTTTATTTTCATAATCCATCATGATCTGAATAGAGTGATAATGGTCCGGCATTAACTGTACCATAAATTCCCGGCAGGCACCACAAGGCGGGATTGCTTTTCCATTCCGATCAACCGCTATCAATCGACAAATGCCATTCTCGCCATTTGTAATCATATTGGCAATCGCATTTCTTTCTGCACACATTCCCAAAGAGCAAGCAGTATCGATACAAACACCAACATAGATATTCCCTTTTTCAGTAAGAATTGCAGCGGAGACGCCGCCAGCCTCTACAAGCGGAGAAATCTCTCTTTTTTTCTGTACATTTCGTGCCGCAAGGTACATTTTATCCCATGTTCCATCAAATTGGGAGAGAGCGAGTTTCTCAATTTTACGCACAAATTCTTCTTTTCCGTCACAATATCCATCAATATCATAAGGGAATTTCTGTGCAAGAACTTTTTTGATTTTTGCATATTCGTCTCGTTCTTTTTTTTTATGAGTACGCATATAGTCACGAAAGGCAAGATGTCTTCCAATATTATTCCAATCCTCTGTTTGAAAGATATGAATTTGATGAGTTCTCTCATCTCCACCCTTACGAAGATACCGTCTGCCTGCTATCCCAAATTCGCCGAGATATTCATAACCTATTTTAGAAAAGGCTTCTGCAGCATCGTCAACCTTTTCAAGATTTTGTACTGCTTTGCCATAATATCTATAATAGGTTTTGCGGCTAAACCTTCGACAGACGTACTCCCGATATGATAAATGGCAACGCAGTTATCTGCGAGAATATCCTTAATTAGTAAAGCTTCTTCTTCATATTTTTTTGGCCATAAAGGATTATAGTCTACAACTGTAATATGTTGACTCATGATTGATACCTCCTATCTCAAATCCAATTTTCTATTCTTCCACAAAAGAATGACTCATAATATAAAATTCCTCTTGACTTGAAAGATACTTCTTTTCTATTGGTTCTAATGTGCTATCATAGTGTGCCGCTGCTTCTTCGCTGATCGCCATAACAGGACTCTCCTGATAAATCCACTTATGACCATCCAGTACATGAGGAATCAATTCTTTGACCATCATTGCCGCAGGGTATTTCCCGTTTTCAATACAAACATTATATTTTTTACAGCTTTTAAATCCACGACTGATATAGTTGGCAGGACTTCCAAAGATAACAATCGTATCATAGCCTAACTGTATGGCTGCCTGGAATGAATGTTCTATAAGCATTTTTCCGTAGCCCATCCTTTGATAAGCCGGATGAATACTAATCGGACCGAATGTTAAAATATCTTTTTTGTTTTTATTTTCGTCAATTAGTTTTGCTTTTGTGTACATGATATTGCCAATGACATTACCGTTCAGCTCCAAAACAAAATCCAGTTCTGAAATAAAGTCTTCATGTTCTCGCATATTGTGAACTAAGTAATGTTCTACACATCCCGGTACATAAAGATTATAGAAGGCTTGTCTTGTGATAGTTTCTACAATTTCCCAATCTTCTTTTCGTTCATTTCTTATAATAACATTTTCTTTCATAAGATAACTGCTCCTCTTTATACTCTGATCGGCATTTTTTTTATTAACTTGGAAATTTCTTTTTCGCGTTTTCCTTTTGCAATCAGATAACTTTCTTTATCTTCTATGTAGCTGCTTTCAGCTTTTAGTTTTTGATAAGAATTCCAGCGGTCAATTTCCAGTTCGCCCGTTTCCAGCGCTTTTAAAACTGCGCATCCCGGCTCATTTTTATGGGTACAATTACGGAATTTACATTGAGATGCAAGCGTTTCAATTTCTGTAAAGGTTCTATCAATTCCTGTATCGTTATCCCACATTCCCAATTCACGCATACCCGGAGTGTCGATGACCATACCGCCGGAAGGAAGTAAAAACAATTCTCTGTGAGTTGTGGTGTGCCTGCCTTTATCGTCATTGCGTAGTCCGTTCGTTTTCAGCTGCTCTTTACCCAATAGAAGATTGATAAGAGTAGATTTTCCCACGCCGGAAGAACCGATAAACGCAATTGTTTTTCCCTCCGAAATAAATGGCAGAAGTTCCCTGTATCCATTTTCTTCTGTTGAAGTTGTAACCAAAATATCCAGCCCAAAAGCAATGGAAGAGACTTCAGAAAGTTTATAATCTAAATCATCACACAGATCAGATTTTGTCAGCACCACAACAGGCATAGCGCAGCTGTCCCATGCAATGGAAAGATATCGTTCTAACCTTCTGATGTTAAAATCATTGTTTAATGCCATGCAAAGAAATATCGTATCGATATTTGCAGCAACAATCTGTTCCTGTTGAGGTTCTCCTGCTGCTTTTCGGATAAAAGCGCTTTTTCGCGGCAGCAGAGATTCGATAATTGCGCTGTTGCCGGATTCATTCCAATTTACCAGTACAAAATCTCCAACGGCAGGATATTCTGAAGAAAATGTGGCTTGATACCGGAACTTTCCGGATACTTCCGCCAATTTTTCTCCTTTGTCTGTTATGATCCGATAGAACCCTTTTTCCTGTGAAAGAACACGCGCCGGTTCTAATGGACTATCTTGTGGGATTTCCTTTGAAAACATTTCAGAAAATCCGTATTGTTTTATGTTGATGAAATTGTTCATTCTTATTTCCTTTCTTCTTTCCGTTTTATGAAAAATATTTTTGGAAGAAATCATCGATATAACGCATATACCTTTGGGCGATTTCTTCTTTTGTTTCTTTACAATCTGTCCCATCTGACATACTGAGCAGAAGATAAAAGGGAGAATAAAACTCGATTGCCAATGCATGGGGAGAGGGCAGCAGTTTCTCCTGTTCTTTTGACATCTCGCAAAGTAAATTTTCAATATACTCCAAAGGTCCGCTGACAAGAACTTTTTGATATAAAGCACTCATTTCCGGAGATTTGTATTGTTCCAGAGTAAGCATTTTACGAAAATTACAAGCAATTTCATCTTCACTCCAATAGCGGAACTGCTCTTTCATATAATTGCCTAAACTTTTTGCGGATACATGGGAAAAAGCCTCCGGCATATCCGAATAATCCTGTTCCGGGACGCCGCTTTTTCGAGAGCGTTCCACATCCAGTCGGCAAACGTATTCAAATATACAGTTAAAAATATCTCTTTTGTTTTTATAATGTTTATATAAAGCGCCCTTGGTTATACCTAATTCTCCTGCAATCTGACTTACAGATACTGCCTCATATCCATTAACAGCAAACAGCCGTAAAGCAGCCACTAATATTTTTTCCTTCGTATTCATCATCATAGCCTCCAATTAGTAAACGATTGTTTACTTGAATAGTATAGTGAACAGTCGTTTACTTGTCAAGTGATAAAAGCTCCTATCTTACTGTTTCGCTTTTCAAACAGCTATAATATAATAAACCCTACACTATAACACCAGACTTTTCGATTGTGGTATATTCTTAAGAGAATGGAGGCGAGAAATAATGGCTACATATAAAACTGCGGAAGTTGCTGCAATGATTGGAGTACATCCAAATACAGTTCGCTTATATGAAAAAATGAAGTTGATACCCAAACCGGAACGGCTGTCAAATGGTTATCGCGTATTTACAGATTTTCATATATGGCAATGCAAATTAATACGGCTGGCGTTTCAAGTAGAAGTATTGCAAAATGGTTTGAGAAAGAAAATTGTACGAATGGTTACGGTGTCTGCTGCGGGTGAGTTCGACACAGCAATCATACTGACAGAGGAATACTTAAAGCAGCTTAGACAGGAACGACGAAATGCCGAAGAAGCAATTAAGATTGTGAAACAGCTTTTGTCCGGCGGTGCGCAGGAAAACTCACACAATCTGAAACGGAAAGACGTATCAAATCTACTTGATATTTCTATGGATACACTCCGAAATTGGGAAATGAACGGTCTGCTTACTGTTAAGCGAAAAAATAACGGGTATCGTGTTTATACGGACGAGGATATACAGCGGCTAAAAATCATTCGCTCATTAAGATGTGCAAATTATTCTTTAGAAGCAATCCGACGGCTTTTGCAGCAATTATCTAAAAATCCCAACACAGACATTCGTGTTGCATTAAATACCCCAAAACAGACGGAAGATATTATTTCTGTTTGCGATAGACTTATCATATCCCTTTCAGATGCGGAAACAAATGCAAAATTTCTTTTAGAAATGTTGCAAGAAATGAAAATCTTATTTTCATAAACCCTACACTTTGCCACCAATGTTATCGTTGGTGGTATTTTTATAGAGAAAAATAAACCAGGAGGTATTACTATGCAAACTGCAATCAAAGTCGAGCAGTTGTCAAAAAGTTATGGCAATCTGCTTGCAATAGACCAAATCAGTCTATCCGTAAAATACGGCACCGTTTACGGGCTGCTTGGCGCAAACGGCGCAGGGAAAAGTACAACGATTGAATGTATCTTAGGAACAAAAAAGGCAGACAGCGGAACGGTATCCGTCTTAGGTTTGAACCCGAAAGAAGACAGACGCCGCTTGTTCCAAAATGTCGGCGTACAGTTTCAGGAAAACAATTATCAGCCGGAAATCAAGGTTTCCGAGTTATGCGATGAAACAGCCTGCTTATACAAGGCTCCGGCAGATTGGAAAACACTTTGTGAGAAATTCGGGATCGGAAGCAAGATTGATCATGCAGTCAAAAATCTGTCTGGTGGAGAACGCCAACGTTTATTTATTGTACTTGCTCTAATTCCAAATCCGAAGCTTGTGTTTCTTGATGAGCTGACTACCGGACTTGATACAAAAGCCCGGCGTGATGTTTGGAAAATCCTGTCGGAATTAAAGGACAACGGATTGACAATCTTTTTGACTTCTCATTTCATGGATGAAGTGGAAGCTTTATGTGACGAGATATGTATTCTGAAAAAAAAAGGAAAGGCTGTATTTTACGGAACTGTTGAACAGGCAAAGAAAGCCAGCGGCTGCGAAAAATTTGAAGACGCTTACCTTATGCTTTTCGGAGAGGTGGTAGAAGAATGAAATCATTTGTAACACTTTTAAAGAATGAGCTAAAACTCAATATTAGAAACATGAATATGGTTATATTTGCCGTTATCATACCATTAGTCGTATTGATTATTCTCGGATTTATTTACGGCACAAAACCTGCTGCTGATGGAACCGCATACACTTTTTTGGAGCAATCCTTTGGGGCGCTTTGTTGTATTTCCATTTGTGCTGGAGGACTCATGGGGTTACCCCTTGTGGTATCAGAATACAGAGAACGAAAAATTTTAAAGCGTTTTAAAGTTACCCCTGTCAATCCGGTAAAATTGCTTGTCGTGGAGTTTACAATTTATGTCATATATTGCGTGGTATCCATGCTCACTTTGTTCCTATTTGCTATGCTGTTCTGGAAAATAAAGATACATGGTTCTTTGCTTTTATTTTTGGGAAGTTGGTTGCTGACTATGGTATCTACGTTAAGCATTGGTCTGTTAGTCGGCGGTATTGCTAAAAATATGAAAAGTGCAAGTGTCATTGCCTGTATCTTGTATTTTCCTATGCTGATTTTTTCTGGGACAACACTTCCGTTTGAAGTTATGCCTGCTTTGCTATGCAGAAGATCATCAGTATGTTTCCTTTGACACAAGGTATTCAATTAATGAAAGCAACATTTCTTGGATTGCCAATCGAAAACGTTTTGCTTCCTGTTGGATTTATGGGAGCTGTTATATTCATTTGTTTTGGGATTTCTGTAAAATGCTTTAAGTGGGAATAAATAGTTAAGAAAATATAATTCATTTAGAATGAATAGTGCGAAGAGTATATAAAAAGAAATGGCGGAAATACCATCAATGATATTTCCGCCGAAATTATTAAGCTACTTGTGGATAATCAATAACTGCAATTTCCTGCATTAATTTTTTCGCCATATTAACAATCAATTCAAGGCGTTCAGCAACTTCGTCTGTATAATATTTTTCTCCACACTGATCACATTCAAGGCATGGAACATTTTTAATTACAATAATACAATTTTTATAGTTTACGACGTGTGTTGTTGTGCTATTGAAAGTGGTACTATTTTTGCAATACATACACATATCCATCACCTCTTTCTTCGAGTCTTTAAATCATTTTCAAATTTCTTTGTATCTGGATAGTACGCTGTTATGATATATATATTTATATTATCACAACCGGCAACAATATGCAAAATTCGTCCATTTACATTATATCCAAAAATCAGGCAACTTGGATTAGGATAATCTTCAGGGTAGTCTTCTATAATTTCACCAGTTGCAATTCCATTTTTTACATCGGCACGACTGATATCTCTTTCCTGCATTCGTTGCAGACAATGCTATGTCCAGAGAACCTTTGATTCTGAACACAATTTTTGATATATTTCTAAATTCATTCGCGCCCTCCTTAACTTTGTTGTAATTTATAAATAGTATACAGAACGACTCATTCTTAACTGTACACCGGTATCTTTTTTATCATTGCGAATACGTTCTTCTAAAGTCCAAAATTTTTCGGAAGGAGTTCCTTCACCATTTAGCAATTCAATATATTCTTTATTCAACTTATCCATATAGGCTTCTTGCCAGTCTGCAATTTTCTCTCTGAACAAAACCCAATCTTTTTTAGTAAATCCGTATTCTGACATTGTCATATTCCTCCACTTTGACATAAGTAAATTATAGTATAAGCAGTTCTGTTTCTCAATACTTGTCTTTTGAAAAATTGCATTTGATTTTCGATTTTGTATGATTGAGAATTATAATTCAAAATTGAATTTTAAAACACAGAATGCTATAATCAAAAATTATCAGAATCACTTTGTAAGAGTATCATAAAAAATCAAACACACTCTGAATATCACTTATCTAAAAAAGTATTTTCTACATTTTTTCTTTTTCAAATTATCAAGAGCAAGATCCACCCCGGTATTACCATATCGTCATTCTTCCATATACGTAATATTCCGGAGTTTTATCTTGCTGGGGAACTGGCCTCCCCATAACCACTTTTTTATTAGCTACACCGGCGGTGTACGCAAAGCAAAATATCATAATTAACATAATTCTATTTTGGGCATTCAATAAGTAATTGAATGTCTTTTTCTATTTGAAAATACACATGGTGATGCGAACAAATTCTTTTGTAAACCAATTATATAAGCAAGGGTATGGGGAATTGTCACTCCCCATCAAGAGAACACCCATAAGGTGAACGGAGGTGGAAACGCGATAACGTTAAACATGGGTGGATCTTGCTCTTGTAAAATTTTTTCTCTCTGTACCCTGTAAAATGAGCTTTTTCCCTTTCGTTATATAGGGAGATATAAAAAGAGAATTTTAATAAAGCATAAAAATCTCTTTGGGAAAGCCGGCATCCGTCTCCTTAATTTTTCAGAAAGGTAAAAGAAAATATGAAATTTGAATATATGATGGAAACGGAAAAGATACTTCCTTATTATCAGTTCCCTAAATTTTTGTTAGAGCTACCACTCTCTCAAAATGCAAAAATACTTTATATGCTGTTATATGACAGAGCCAGAATTTCACAGAAAAACCATTGGCTCAATGAAGACGGATATGTATATTTCGTGTTTCCGATTACAGAAATTTCTTTGAAATGGGGAAAATGTTGTACTTCTGTAAAAGCTGCCATGAAGGAATTAGATGAGTATGGATTGTTGATTCGCAGTTCCGGAGGATTTTCAAAACCAAATCATTTATATATGCGAATCCCCTGTATAGAGTTGATTTCTGAACCGGATGTAAAGCAGACAGACGAAAATAAAACTTCCATTGGGATGAAAAGCTGTCCTTCATTCAGTCGGAAAACAGCCTCTTCTATGGTCGGAATTGTGCCACCTAGTAAAGTAAAAGAAAAATATAATTTTAGTAATAAGATTAGAGTAAATTACGAATATGAGGAGGGCGACAGTCTATGATAAATCAGGAAAACACATATTTAGGTGCAGATGGATTAGCATATTGCAAGATTTGTGGAGAACCTGTAGAGGCATTTTTCCCTCCAGACAGTATTCTTGGTATGAAAAAACATTTTAGACAATGTGCATGTATCCGTCAAAAGCGTGAAGTAGAGGAAAAGGCATATAAAGAAAGAGAACACCGCGAATTAGTGGAAAGAAATAGAAAAATCTGTTTTGAAGAACCACGAATGTATGATTGGAATTTTGAACTGGCAGAAAAGACTACCACCATCGAGAAGGCCAAAGAATACACAGCAAACTGGAATGATATGAAGAAAAAATCATATTGGTTTTCTCTTGTGGGGACCAATAGGAACCGGAAAGAGTTACATAGCCGGTTGCATTGCCAACGCACTTTTGAATCGGGAAATTACTGTGAAGATGACAAATTTTAATACAATTATTGATGATATGTTTCCATTAGAGGATAAAACAGAATATATCAATGCTCTGGCGCGATATGAACTTTTAATTTTGGATGATCTTGGCACAGAACGAAATTCTGAGTATGCTCTTGGAATTGTATTCAGCGTAATTGACCGAAGATATCGATCTGGCAGACCATTGATCGTAACTACCAATCTTCCGATAAAACAATTAAAAGAAGAAACGAACATAGAAAAGAAACGAATTTATGATCGTATTTTAGAAATGTGTGTTCCGTTATATGTTGGCGGTTCTAGCTATCGGAGTGATATTGCCCATGAAAAAATGGGAAAAATGAAAACCTTTTTTGCTACTGCCGAATCAAGTCAGACTGAAAATATTATAGAGCAGACAGGCACAAAAACAATCTGATGTTTATATCTTAGTATAGACATCAGAAATAGAAAGAGTGTGATAGCTCTGCAGAAACCTACATATTACTTGTGGCGAACAGATTATACATCTTCAGAAGACTTTGAAGCAGATAAGGAGAAATATAGGAAAATAGGTTTTCGGGTTGTCGCGTTTGCGGATGGACAGCCGGATAAAAATATACATAATGGAATAAAAGCGTTGATTCGAAACCATATAAAAGAAATCAGTCAGTAATTTCTATGGGGGGGGAGGTATTCTCTTGCTTAAGCAGTTAATATAGCGTCAAAAATAGAACGCATGATGAAAGTACATAAGGAAATGCGATGGGGAAACCTATACAGAGAGCAACCGAAAAAATAAATGTAAGATCATATTTTTCTTGTAACTTATATATAAAACCGAGTATAATTAGTTGAAAAATTCAATTTTAAACCATGTAAAACTATTTTGACAAGGGAAAAAGGGCAATGTCAAAGGCTTTTGACAGACAAAATAGCTATATGCAGATACAATAAAGGAGAAGATTCAAGATGGATATTGGATTACAAATCAAGAAATTTAGGGAACAACAAAAAATTTCTCAAGAAGAGCTGGCTCTTAAAATATTTGTTTCAAGACAAACAATTTCTAATTGGGAAACAAATAAAAGTTGTCCAGATATTAAAAGTTTAATTACTTTATCTAATATCTTCAATGTGTCTTTAGATAATTTTATAAAAGAAGATATAAAGGAGATGAAGGAGATTGTAGAAAAAGCAACAATTAAAAAGTTTAATGTGATAAGTGTAGTTTTCCTAATCGAATTAATAGTTGTAGCCGTAAGTGCCTATCCTTTATTTAGTATTAAGGGAAATATAGGAATTGTTATCTGGTTATTCTTGTTCGCAATAACGCTCTATACGGCAAGTAAAATTGAAAAATTCAAAAAGAGATATGATATTCAAACCTACAAAGAAATTTTGGCATTTATTGACGGAAAACAATTAACGCATGATGAAACACAACAAGAAATAGGAAAAAGAAATTATCAAAAAATCATATTTGCATTTATTGCAGGTGTAATCGCACTTATTATATGTTTTGTTGTAATTTTTATTTGCTCTAAAATCAAATAAGGAGCTTCCTGTATAATAAAAAATGTGGATGTTGAAAATTGAAAATACCTCAGAGTACAATAAGACTACTGACTGGCAGGTTAGTAAAAATCTTATTGAACAGAGAGGTATCTACAATGAAGTCTAACACACAGAACGCAAAAATTGAAGCTATTACAGAAAAAACTTTGGTACTCGGAATCGATGTCGGAAGTGAAACGCATTATGCCAGAGCTTTTGATTACAGAGGAGTCGAGTATTCGAAGAAACCATTCAAATTTAGTAACACGGAAGCAGGATTCGTGACATTTAAGGCATGGGTTCTGGATATCAAAGAAAAGCATGGGAAGGATAAGGTGATTCCAGGGATGGAACCAACTGGTCATTACTGGTTTAATCTTGGAAAGTTTCTTCAAGATAATGAAATGAAACCGGTTCTTGTAAATCCTCACCATGTGAAGAAATCAAAAGAAGTCGACGACAATCATCCGACAAAGAATGATCGTAAGGATCCAAAAGTCATTGCAGGATTAGTTAGAGAGGGACGATACATGAGCCCATACCTGCCAGACGGTGTTTATGCTGATCTTAGAACGGCATCAAACATCAGATTTCAATTACAAGCGGAGCTTACACGAATTCAAAATAGGATTAATCGTTGGTTCAATATATATTTTCCTGAATATAAGACGGTATACGGTAAGCCGGATGCCAAAAGTGGAATACTGATTCTAAAGGAAGCACCACTCCCAGAAGATATTCTGACGTTGGGTATTGATGGAGTGAACCAGATTTGGCGGGATGCAAAGTTGAGAGCAGTTGGAAAGGCGAGGGCAAAGACCCTGATCGAAGCTGCTGAGCACAGTGTCGGAAGCAAAGAAGGTGCAGTATCTGCAAGAATGGAAATCCGAATGCTTCTGGAGGACTATGAATCCAGAAATATACGTCTTCAGGAAGTGATGGGTCTGATTGAAGGATTGGTAAATCAGATTCCAATGGCTGAAAAGCTGTTGGAAATCAAAGGTGTAGGAATCAAGACAGTGTCTGGATTTCTTGCAGAGGTAGGCGACATCAGACGCTTTAATGACCCGAAAGAACTGCAGAAACTTGCAGGTTTAGCACTGGTTGAAAATAGTTCTGGAAAACACAAGGGCAAGACAACAATAAGCAGACGAGGTCGAAAGAGACTTAGATACCTGCTCTTCGAGGTTGCAATGTCGCTTGTAGCGAAGAACCCAGAATTTAGGGAACTCCATAATTACTACACAACTAGAAGGCTAAATCCATTAAAGAAGATGCAGTCACTTATGGCAATAGCAGCGAAGTCTGCTTCGTGTTTTTTATGCCATACTGACAAAAGGCGTGGGCTATGATCCCAAGAAGATGGTCAATGACATCAGGAGACCGGCGGCTTATGCGCAGGCTGCGTAAGAAAAACAAGTAACTATAGTGGAGGCTGTCATCTGGGCAGCCACCGAATAAGCAGAATGTAACAGATAACGTCCACTGAACACAGTGCTGGAACAGGAAGCGAGTCAGTAATCAATAATACAAAGAATGAGCCAGTAGTCGGCAGGAATATTTTCCATGGGGCATGACCCCGTTAGGGAGCAAAGCTGACACCTTGGTTATGGGCAGGCAGTACGAAGGAAGTTAGGACCTCTGGAGACAGAGATGATCCTGGTGGATATAGGAGGTTAGCTGCCATAGAGGGAAGGGTATACACAAGGCCAGTAAAGCGAAAAACAATGACGTTTTATTTCGTATACCCATTAATCACTATTTCAGTACCCGATACACGGAAATGCTTGTAGCTGAGGCCTATTCACTGAGATATAAAAGGTTGAAAAACCTTGAATTTTCAATAAAAACACTTGATTATATGAGGAGGTAGATAAAATGTTCAATTTAGTCTATAAATCGGTTGTTGTAGAATGTTCTACTGGTGTAGAAGATTTAGCAAAAGCTATTGAGAAAAAATCAGAGGAAATGCTGAACAAAGGATATAAATTAGTAACTATGTCTATGGTCGGAACAGATAAAGCTATATTAGTATTTAAGATTTAGGGCACTGATAGATTCTAACAAAATTTAATATCCATACACACAAAGCAGTTGGTCTTTACGATTGACTGCTTTTTAGTGCTATTTTATATATTAAGGCTCATTCAATCGTGGTAAATTCGTGATAAAATGGGTGTTTCGATATACTTCAAAAGGTCCGAAAGTACAGTGGTTATATGGATGATCGAAAATTATATATAAAATTTATATGAGACTCCGGTTACGAAAAAGATTTTTCAATATATAATTATATTACATTATTCTATAAATAATATTTCAGAAAGGATAAGGACATGAATGCCGGATATGTGCGTCTTTCAAGAGATGACGATAAGCGAAATTATGTTTCTATAGAAAATCAGAAGTTAATTATCAATCAGTATGCATCTAACAATGGAATGGTTATTGACCGATGGTATGAAGATGACGGAGTATCAGGTTATATTTTTGACAGACCGGGATTTAGGCAGATGATGGCTGATTTGGATAAAGATATTGATACCGTATATGTGAAAGATTTCTCGCGTCTTGGCAGACATAATGCGAAGGTTCTTTTGCTTTTGGATGAATTTCAGGAACGGGGAAAACATCTCATTGTCATTGATGATAATTACGATTCTTTTGATTCCAGCGACGACACCATTGGAATTAAAACATGGTTCAATGAGCGTTATGTAAAAGATACCAGTAAGAAAATCAAAAGAGCGATCGGAGCCAGACAAAAAGAAGGCACTCTTATGACAAAACCGCCTTTCGGATATTGCCGGGATACGAAAGACAAAAGTATCATCAAAATCGTTCCCAAAGAGGCAGAATTTATCAAAATGGTTTACGATCTTTATATCTCAGGATCAGGTTATCGCAAAATAGCAAATTATTTGACCGACCAGGATATCCCAACGCCTTCTATGGTACAGCGAGAACGAGAAATTGAAGAAGGTCGCATAAGCAAAAAGAAAGTTGCAACCATTTGGTCTGACAGCATGGTGAAGGAATTATTAGATAATGATTTTTACATTGGAACTTTTCGTTTGAGAAAACGTGCCAGAAATACAGTACACGGAAAGGATAAACGTGTTCCAAAAGAAGAACAGTGTATTTTTGAAGATCATCATCCGGCAATTATTGATAAATCCACTTTTTCTCTTGTGCAGGAATTAAAAGAAAAGCGTAATCGCACAAATTATCGTGGAAGCAGGGGGGAATGGATCGGTTCAGAAATTCCCAATCCTTTTGGAAGCTGTTTGTTTTGTAAAGATTGTGGAAGTCGTTTGACACCGATTAAGCGTCAAACATCCAGCAGAGAAAGAAAATATTATATTTGTACTACCTATAATACGAAAGGCAGGCGGTATTGCGAGAAAGCGCATCTGATTGAGGAAAATGATTTGATGGAAGATGTGCTGAATTATATTAAACTGTGCAGAGAAGCGCTTTGTGAAGTAATTTCCACATATGATATGAGGGACTTTGATGCAGAAAAGAAAACACTGGCAGAAAAACGACAGGACATTCAAGAAGAAATTCAAAACCGAAGAAATCAACTGAAGATACTTTTAACACAAAAATAAAAGATTTATCCATAGCATCTGAAAATGAGGATTTGATCCATGAAACCTATAATTCTATGCAAAAAAGATCTACTGGCGCAGATTCATGGTATGGAGATACAGGAAAAAGAACTGAACGAAACTACTATAGAAACACCGGATGTAAAGGACAAATTGAGAAATGCATTGGATGTAGTTGATAAAATCATTGCAGGTGGAACTCTTGACCGAAGAGATATTGAATTGTTGATTGAGAGAATTGACGTAGATAAAGAAGGAATGCCGGAAATTACTTTAAAATATGGTTTGTCTGATTTAATCAATTACAGTCCTGCTGATGAGATGAATCGCCGGGAAAATACTGTAATCGCTCTTGTAATGAAGCTGATTATAGAAGATGAACGTGGATATACATCTGCAAAATACTTGTCAGAACATATCACAGCATTGGGATTTAAGAAAACGAAACAAAGTATTTTACCTTATATCAATTTGATGAAAGAATTAGGAATTTTGGAAGATACGGATAATCCGCTGAAACCTTACAATATTGTGAAAACAAAAAAGAGATTATGATATTGATGCATCAATATCTACCGGATTTACCGGCTCAAATGACTTCTAAACAATTATCGGACAATTATTTACATTATTATGGTGGTAACAGGCGGTATGCCGGAAATGGTATTTGAATATATTTTAAAAGAGAACGGAATTGACCCTGAAAAAGATCTTACAATTATCCAAAATATTGATTTCGGATCTACAGCTCCGGCTTTTGCGGATGGCCGCGGAGATTTTACGATTGAATTTGAGCCCGGAGCGACTTCTCTTGAATCCGAAGGAAAAGGTCATGTTATTGCATCGCTTGGCAAAGACAGCGGCTATGTTCCTTACACCGCATTCAGCGCCAAAAAAAGTTATCTGAAAGAAAACCCTGATGTGATCCAGCGTTTTACAAACGCGCTTCAAAAGGGAATGGATTATGTCCGCTCTCACAGTCCTTCCGAAACCGCATCTGTAATCAAGCCTCAGTTTCCGGAAACAACACTTGAGATGATCACGACCATCGTAACACGTTACTATGAACAAGACACGTGGAAAAGCAATCTGATTTTTGAAGAAAGCAGCTTTGATCTGCTTCAGGATATCCTAGAAAGCGCCGGGGAGCTTGAAAAAGAGCTCCGTATAAAGTTAAAACAGCGGTATCTTATTATCTGTTAAGGATCGACTGTTATTCATTCAAAAACAATATTTTCCCCTCATCGATCCACAAATAGTCAGGAAATCCTTTTTTCTCTATTTCTTCCATTTTTTCCCTTTGAACAAACCAACAAATCATAGTTTTGTCTTTTTTCACCGTTTTTTTCTGTACTGTTTCCTATTCTATTCTCTGCCGCAATATAATAGTTCTGCTCAAACGGAAGGCGGGCGCTGCTCTCAAGTTGAAATTTAAGCATATTTTCTCCCCTTGTTCCCCACACAGGAATAAAATCATGTGCCCGATACCCAATCCATTTCGCATCTTTTGGTACTTTTCTCTTTGTCTTTAAGCAAATTCCCCACTCCTTTGCTTCTACTGTATGATCATCTATATAGATAATACTTGAGAAATTTTTACATCCTGTAAGTATGGCGGCAGTCTTATTTTTCGGATTTTGAAACAGCTCCTCGGTTTTGCCGGATGCGACAATCCTCCCCTTATCCATAACGAAAAGCTCTTCACTAAAACGGTAAATTTCATCTCGATTATGTGATACCATAATCACAGTTCCCATATATGACTCTAACATCTGAAGCACTTCTTGCTCCAATCGGTCTTTTAAATACAGATCAAGAGCGGAAAAGGGCTCGTCTAATAAAATAACTTCCGGTTCATAAGCCATAATCCGAGCAAGCGCCGTTCTTTGCTGCTGTCCTCCGGAAAGCTGCTTTGGATAATGTTTTTCCAGACCTGCCAGACCAAACTTTTGAATCATCTCTTTGACCCGCTTATGTATATCCTGCTTATTTCCTTTTAGCCCGGCCGCTATATTTTGCTCTACTGTCATCGTCGGAAATAGCGCGTAATTTTGAAACAAGTATCCAACTTTACGTTTCTGTGTTTTTAGATTTGTTTTCGTTTCTTTATCAAATAATATATTTCCGTCTATCTTAATGTGACCACTATCAGGAGTCTCTATTCCCGCAATACTTTTTAATGTCATACTTTTACCGCAGACCTGATGCCCCTAAAATACCGATTCGTTTTGACTGACTTTTAAAATTGATATCCAAACTGAATTTATCCCATTTTTTCCGAATCAGCATATCAATCGCCATCTTTTACCACCTCCCGATATTTTTCATCTTTCGTCCGGAAATGAAATTCATAAGAAAAATAATGACAAAAGCGATCAGAACTACAACCGAAACCCAAATTCCTGCCGTAACATAATCTCCGTCCTGAATGACCATCGCAATCTTCTGAGCGATCGTCCCCGTCTTTCCTTGTATATTTCCTGCCAGCATAGACGTCGCCCCATATTCTCCCATCGCTCTTGCAAATGTCAGGATTGTTCCTGACGCAATTCCCGGACCGGCAGTCGGTATAACGATTTTCCAAAAAATTTTCGTCTCTGACATGCCGAGTGTACGGCCTGCATACACGAGATTCACATCAATTTGCTCCATTGCCGCTCTTGCGTTTCGATACATCAGCGGAAACGAAATTACAATCGCGGCGATCACACATCCAATCCATGTCTGCACGACTTTAAAACCAAACTCTTCAAATAAAAATGCTCCGACCGGTCTTCTCCTGCTAAACAACAACAGTAAAAAAAAGCCTGCTACCGTAGGAGGCATCACCATAGGAAGCGTCAAAATCCCATCTAGCACCGCTTTTTTCCCCGGGGAAGCTTTTACTGCTTTTCCAGCCGCAAATATCCCGAGAAAAAACGAAATCACCGTAGCTGCCACACCTGTTTTCAAAGAAATATACAGAGGGCTCCAATCCAGATTTTTCAATATTTCTGTTACTTCATCCATTATTTATACTCCACATCTATTTGCGTACGAATGCATTATCTCCTGCCTTAACCTGATCTGAATGCACACTATTTTATATCCGTATCAAAATAATATGACTCAAACACTTTTGCCGCTTCATCAGATAAAAGAAAATCCATAAAATCTTCCGCCGCTTCGGTCTGCTTTTTATCAGCTTCTTTATTCACAATCTGAGCGATCGGATAGATCACATCTCCGGTCAGATCAGAACTTACTTTTTCTAAAATCTTAATATCGTCTTCGTATCCGTATATATCAGAATAATAAGTCGTTCCCACTTCGCATGAACCTTCCGCGACTGCCATCAGCACTTTGCTTACGTTATCCTGCTCGCTGATCTCAACTCCTCCAAACGCTTCGGAAATTTCCTGTGCCGTAATAGAATCCGGATCGTTTGAAGTATGGATAATTCCCATATTCACAAGAGCCTGTCTTGTATATTTTCCGACAGGAACGCTTCCTCCTGCCAGCGCAATGCTCTCTGCATCCTGAAGGTTTGCCAGCCCTTTGACTTTTGTTTTGCTGTCTTTAAGCGTTATAACGACAACCTGATTATTCACCACATCACTTCTCGTTCCGTCTACAAGAAATCCGTCTGCTTCAAGCACATCCATCTGTTTCTGAGCTGCCGAAAAGAAAAGATCGCATTCATATCCTTCTTCAATCTGCGTCAGAAGAGTTCCGGAACTATCCGCGTTGTATATGATCTTCACATTCGGATGATCCTTTTGATACTCCTTTGCAAGTTCCGTCATAACTGTATTCAGACTCGCCGCAATAAAAACCTGTATTTCTGTTTCCTCCTCTGCCTTAGCCTTTCCTTCTGTACCCATATCCCCGGCAGATTCTTCTCTTTGCTTTTTGCCGTTTCCGGTATCGCTTCCCGCTTTGCAGCCAAACATGGCAACTGAAAGGGCGAGAACAGCAATCACTGCAATGACTCTTTTTTTCATATTATTTCCTTTTCTTTTATTTACGCTTTTTTATTTTCTTCCGTTTCTTTCCCCAGATTCTCCAGATCCCTCTTGCTGTCGATATCTTTGAGTTCTTCCCGGCTTGTCTCTATGATACGTACCTTTTCTTCGTATTTTGTAAGCATTTGTCTGCCGCCTTCATCCCCTGTTAATTCTAATAATTCCGCAAAACAGTGAGCCGGCCACAAAACCGGATTTCCTTTTTGTCCCCGATATCCCGCACAAATAACGTTTTTCTTATGCAGCGCCGCATCGTTTAATATTCTTTGGATTGTGGATATTTTCAGTTTCGGCTGATCGCACACTGAAAACAGGATTCCGTCCGGTGCACCCGATTTTCTGTCTGTCCCGCTCTTAAAACTATGAGATACTGCCTTTAAGCCAAGTACGACAGAATGTGCGATGCCTTTTTCCGGCTCTTTTATTTCTCACAACAAAGATTCCTCTTTTTTTTCGGCTTCCTCTATAATCTTCTCATCCCCTGTAACAATAAACAGTTCAACGGATGAAAAAGCCTGCATTTTATCCATCATATGCATATACATCGGCTTTTGATCTATCTTTGCGTGAAGTTTGCTTTCCCCACGTTCCCCTGAGAATCTTGTTCCCTTTCCCGCCGCCAATATAACGACTGCATAATGCCCTTTTATTTTTTCAAAGCGCTCTGCCGCTTCAAGCGCTCCGCCTCCTATTGCTCTTGCCTTGTCCGAAATCGTCTCGCAGTGGGAACGCTCCGCGCGGGCATCTATATCTCCGATTTTCAGATTCTTCTTCACATACGCCCCCGGCTGCAGCATTCCTCTCACGATCCCGCCCATTTGGGCGAAAACCGGTTTTCCTCCGGTTACTGCAACAATCTGCCCTTTTTCGACTATATCGCCGATTCGGACTTTCGGTTCTATTATCCCGTCTTCCGAAGCACGAATGAGACGCTCGGTCGTATATCCTCCTATGTTTCCCGGAACTCCTGTATCCGCAATAGCGCTTCCTTCCCATATTACCGAACCGAGAGTATGACCTCTTTTTGTCTCGATCACACAATGACAGTCTTTTCCCGCTGTAAATCCCGGACCTATTCCGATCACAAAAGGAGCGTCCGTAATCTTAGTTCCGGTATTTTTCTTTGCAATAATAGCATCAACGATCACATCCGGTTTATACCATTTTCGACAATCCGCCTTTGGATCAACTATAACAGGGATTTTGCCTTCCTCCATTATCGCTTCCGCATCTTCCTGTGTCTTTGCAGATACCGCTTCCATCTCTTCTACAATCGCCCGCCTGTCATATACCGCCCTTGACAAAGCAACCGTTCTCCTTACCGTAAGGGGCTGTGCGATCTCTGTCATCAAAATCTGATGACCTGCTCCGTACAGTCTCGATGCGATTCCCGTCGCCAGGTCCCCTGCGCCTTTAATTAATATTTTCACACTTTTTTCCTCTTATTTTTATTCTAAAGTTTCTTTGAATGCAAAGATGTCACTACAATATTTTCCACTCCCCGAACATTCAATTCTCTGCAGACTTCAAGCGCTGCTTCTCTTTTAGATGCACTGTCTGCTTTATTTAAAACAACCGTATACTGCGCATAAGGCGGACAGCCTTTTCTGCCCGCCTTATGCGATGACGCAAGTATCGCGATATCTTTTGCCGTAACGAACTCTTCTCCGCCTTTTTCTAAGATCTGTGCTGCTCTTTCCCACCGAAAACAGGTTGATTCTAACGTCCTGCCTATTGCATCTAACCCATATACGGAAACAACATGTCCTGTTTGACTCGGAATGACCGGTTCATGTTCTGCGGGAACTTTTAACGGAAGTCGTTTTGCTCCGTCTGCTTCGACCAGTATCGGCAGCTCCCACCAAAAGATCTCGTCTAAAATTTCTTTTGCAGGCGGCGCCGTTTTCCCGGAAATCAAATCCCTGCTTCCGATCCACACTCTCCCGAACTTTCCCAACGTATCCTTTATTTTACCGATAGATGTATCTTCTAAAAAATATGGTTTATTTTCATGCATGATCTTCGTTGTAGTCGTAATGATCACATGTTGTTTTTTTCTTACACACTCGTCTTCCAAACGATGCAAAAGAGTTGTTTTTCCTCCCGCTCCCACGACCGAGATGACTGATGTGTTCACAGAAAGCGCCTCTGACAAAGACATACGTTCACACAATTCATTATTTTTATAGATAAACACCATATTATTCTACGCCATGACGGATATACATTCCTGTCTTTTCTTCTATGATTTTTCCGTTCTCTGCCACAAGTTTTCCTCTCAAATAAACCTGTTCTGCCCTTCCTTCGATCTCTGCTCCTTCCAACAGGCAATAGTCGCATGCAGACTGATGATCCGCCGCAGTCATCGTCCATTCCGTGTTAGGATTCCATATGACGATGTCCGCGTCACTGCCCGGAATAAGTGCCCCTTTCCACGGATATAATTTAAATAATTTTGCGGGATTCTCCGAAAGATATGCACACATCTGCTCTGCCGTTATCTTTCCTTCATTCACTCCGAACTGCCACATAAGCGCCGGACGTTCTTCTGCTCCCGGCATACCGGAAGGCGTCAGCATAAAATCCTCTTCTCCTGCATTTTTCTGTTCTTTTGTAAATCCAAAATGATCGGACGCTATCGTCTGAATCCTTCCTTCTTTCAATGCATCCCACAATATATCGCTGTTTTTCTGTTTCCTAAGAGGCGGAACAGTTACATATTTTCGCGCTTCTTCTGCCGCAAGAGCATATTTTTCCTCATTCAGAAGAAGATATTCCGGACACGTCTCGACATAGACGGTCTGACCGATTTCTCTCGCTTTTAAAATCTCCCGGTATCCGGCAGCCGTACTTAAATTCACAATGATCACCGGAACATCCGCACATTTGGCAATCTTCAGGATGCGCCCCACCGCTTCTGCTTCCGCTTCTTTTGGGTGTATCCATGAATAATCCGCAATATCCGTTCTTCCTTTTGTTTTCTCAAGTTCTTTTAAACGAGACTGTACAATCCCGTGATTTTCGCAATGAACTCCGACAATGCCGCCTAGTTCTTTCACCCTTGAAAAAATCTCGTAAATCTGTCCGTCATCCAGCATCATGTCATACGCCGTATATAATTTGAAAGAACAAGTCTCCTTTTTTACAATCTCCCCCAGTTCCTCTGCAACGTCATCGTTCCACTCATTCAGTGTAAGATGCAGCGCATAATCACATGATGCCTCGCCTTCTGCTTCCTGACGTTTATCGTCAATCGCTTCTTTCAGACTTTTTCCTTTCTTCTGCTCTGCAAAATCTATGATGCACGTCGTTCCGCCTGCCAGCGCTGCCTTTGTTCCGGTTTCAAACTTGTCTGCCGCCGTAATATCATTAAACTTTGCCGCCATATGTGTATGAGCATCTATAAAACCCGGAAAAAGAAGCTTTCCTCTCACATCGATCGTTTCCGCATCCTGAAATTCAAGATTTTTCCCTGCCGCAAGAATCTTTTCCCCTTTTACCAAAAGATCGATCTTTTTCAGACCTTCCCCGCTGACTACCGTTCCTCCTTTGAATAACCGTTTCATCATTAATCCCCTTCTTTCTACTTGATTTTATACCTTTTATAAAAATAATTCGTTCTTTACTTAACGTAATTTCGTTTCCTTTTCCGTCGTTTTCTCCTTCGGAAGGATCAAGTTCAGTATTACGGCGAAAATTGTCGCCAAAACAACCGGAGAGGATGCAAATGTATTGTTTATGATCGCCTGAAAGTTTTCAAGATTCATACTCAGGTTCAAAGCGCTGTGGATACTCTGCGTCATTTGATCCAGACATCCGCCGCTTAATGAAACACCCATTCCGATCGCAATAGAAAGTCCGGCTACCGTTGCATTACGGGCAGTCAGTTTTTCCGTTACAAGCAGTCGGATTCCCGTCATTGCGATAGAAGCAAACACCGAAACGACCGCGCCTCCAAGCACGCATTGCGGAATCGTCCTTAATAAAGCCGAAAACTTCGGAATCAGACCGGCTACAAGAAGGATTCCCGCCGATGTCGCAAACACCCTTCTTGAAATCACTTTCGTCGTACCTACAATGCCGACATTCTGACTGAATGTTGCCGTCGGAGGACAGCCGAAAAAAGCGCTGATAATATTTCCTATTCCATATCCGATGATACCGCCGTTTAATTCCCTGTCTGTCGGGAGACGATCCATTCCGCCGCTTGTAGTTGCGGAAAAATCTCCCATCGCCTGAATGGAATTGACTAAAAATAAAATTGCCAAAGGTATGATCGCCGATATTTCAAATTTCATACCAAACTCCATCGGTTTCGGGATCTGAAACCATCCCGCGCTTGAAAGAACTGAAAAATCTACCATTCCAAAGCAAAGCGCGAGCACATATCCACACAAAAGCCCGATCAATATTGACGCCAGTTTAAAAAGACCTTTCCCATAATGATTTAACGCAACGACGATTGCAAGCGTCACAAAAGCAACGACCCAATTCTGCCAGGAACCAAACACAAGCGCCGGCGTCTTTCCCTGTTGTTCTACTACGAGCTCATATGTATTGGCCGGATTTCCTGCCATATAATTGATCGCTGTTTTATACAAAGACAGCCCGATCGCAAAAATAACCGTGCCGATCACAAGCGGCGGAAATACTTTTCTGATCTGTTTGATCGTCAATCCTACAATAATCGCTATCACGCCGCCTATGAGCATCGCTCCGAGAATCGTATCAATGCTTTTTGCCTGTGCGGCGATTGCCGTCATCGTCGGAACGTAAGCAAAACTCACGCCGATGATCACCGGAAGCCCCGATCCGATCCTGATTTTATTTCCATATAACTGAAGCAGCGTAGACAGCGCCGCAAAGACAAGAGACATCTGTATTAAAAGTCCCATATCTACATTGCCTCCCGCATTATTCGCCGCATTTGCAACCAAAATTGCCGGCGTCACACATCCGACTACCGCCGCAAGCACATGCTGCGCCGCAAGGGGAAATACCTGTCCCGCCGACGGCTTTCCGTCCCACTTAAACAACTCTGAATTATCTTTTTTTGTCTCTCGTATACCCATCTTACTTTTCCTCTTTCTGACTGATCTTTATCCTTCCTTGATACAGGAAAATCTCCGAAGATTTTTTCTCTTTTTCCTCTCCCGTTTTTCCTGTTCATACCGCCTTTTATCTTCTATTAGAATATCATTAAATATAATGAAATGCAATAATCGCCCATTATGCTTTCCCCCTCTTCTTTTCATCTGAGCACACCTCAAAAACAAGCACGGTACACTTTCGGATTCGCCTAAAAATATATACAAGGCGAATTTTTTGGATGTATGATAAGAGAATGCAAAATATTTTTTCAGGAGGTAGATATAATGTTAAAATATGTTGAAACAAACAAAGCACCGGCAGCGATCGGACCATATTCACAAGGTATTGTAGTAAATGGAACTGCGTTTTTCTCCGGTCAGATTCCTCTTTCTCCGGAAACCGGTGAAGTCATCGGAACAACGATCCGGGAACAGACAGAGCAAGTTATGAAAAATATACAAGGACTTCTCGAAAGCCAAAACGCTTCTTTTACAGATGTTGTAAAAACGACATGCTTTCTTGCCGATATGTCTGATTTTGCCGCATTTAACGAAGTATATGCAAAATATTTTACAGGAAAACCCGCCCGTTCCTGCGTCGCCGTAAAAGATCTCCCGAAAGGAGTTTTGTGCGAGGTGGAAACAATCGCGGTCATTGAAGAAAATTAAACATCGAAAGGATAAGCCGAATTCTTTTCAAGAAACAGCCCGCGAAGGTTTCATTCTCCGCGGGCTGTTTCTTCATTTATTTATCTTTTATTTGTCTTTTATTTTTCTCTTTTCCTTAAGAAAGATCGATTTCTTTTCCTTTTACATATTTTCCGACTACTTCCCGTTCATCCGCCAGATAGATCATCCGTTCCAGTCGGCTTCTTATATCAAGTTCCTGGGGATGCGCAAGCCTGCTGTCATCCAGAACGACTGCATCAAATTCGTATCCCGGTTCAAAGCTTCCAACTTTCCCGAAAAATTCTCCTCCTCCTTTTGTCGCCATAAAGAAAACTTCTTCTGACGTCAGCGCTTCTAAACTATCGTCGCAAATACGCCAACGCAGTTTTGACGCCTGAACGGCATGAGCCATTGCCCGAAACATATTTTCCGTACTTCCTCCTGCCACATCGCTTCCCAATCCGACATGAAGTCCTTCTTCAAGAAACTTTCTTATCGGCGCGATCCCGGAAGACACATTCATATTAGACTCGGGACAGTGTGCGATAAATACGCCGTTTTCTTTCATCCTGCTGATCTCTCTTTCATCGCTGTGTACACAATGCGCCATAATCGTACGTGTATCTTTACCGAACAATCCGAATGTATCATAAACGTCTCCGTAAAACTCAGACCACGGACAAAGTTCTTTTACCCATGCGATCTCCCCGAAGTTTTCCGACAAATGTGACTGAAGCGGAAGCTCATAACGTTTCTGAAGTTTTTTTTAGTTCTTTCATAACCTCATCGGTACACGTCGGAATAAATCTCGGCGTAAGGATCGGATATGTACGACTGTAGTTTTTCTGAATTGTCTCCTCAATCCACTTTAAAGTTTCTTCTGTCGACTTTTTCGTTTCTTCAACTAAATAATCCGGCGCATTCCGATCCATATTCACTTTCCCGACAAAAGTACTCAGCCCGCTTTGTTCAAGCATATCCATAAGCAAAACAGTCGCCGGCCTGTGAAGAGTCGCAAATACACACGCCCTTGTAGTTGCACTCTTTTGCATATTTTTCACGAAAATCCGGTATGACTTTTCTGCATAGTCTAAATCACAAAACTTCGATTCCTCCGGAAACGTATTCGTTTCGAGCCATTCTAACAATTCCATATCCATTCCCAGACCGCGGTACGAATACTGAGGCGCATGAACATGAAGATCTGTAAATCCCGGAATAATCAGCGCGTCTTTGTAATCCCGTATCGGATTTCCTCCGAATTTAAACGGAAGCGTCTTATAGACGCCCTCCACGATTCCGTCTTTGCAGACTACATATCCATTTTCACAAATCGAAAATTCTTTCTGATTTTTGCTGTATACAATATTTCCTTTTAAAATAAAAACCGATTTTCTTTTCATTTCACTGCCTCCTTTCCTTTTCGGTTATATCATCTCAAGCATCACTTCTACGACGCCTCCGCATACCATTCCTTCCTCTTCTGCGTCGTCTGCCGTCATATCGACTTTACAAAGTTGAAATACAGGTTCGCCTTTTCGCATCATAAGCAGGGCTTTTTGCATGACTTCACTTTCTACACATCCTCCGCCTATCGTACCCGTTATGCTTCCGTCTTCCATTATCAGCATCTTCGTTCCTACGCTTCTAGGCGCAGATCCTTTTCGGGAAACGATAGTCGCAAGCACTTTTTTCAATGATGGTTCCTTAAAACTTTCTTTTGTATCATTTTTCTTTTCAAAAAGCTTCTCCGACAACTCTTTTGAATATCCGCCCGCTTTTTCTCTGCTGTTTTTTACTTCGATTATTTCCGCCATGATCGAAACGGCGATCTCCTCCGGAGTCTCTGCCTTGATCTTCAATCCTATCGGCGTGTGTACCCGCTCTAAATCTTCTCTGTCGATACCTTTTTTCTCAAGCTGATCTTTTACGATTGCAACCCGCCGTTTACTGCCCATCATCCCGATATATGCATTTTGCTTTTCCACGATTATTTCCAGACATTCCGCATCGTATCTGTGACCGCGCGTCACTATGACAAACCATGTATCCGAGTCACCGCCGATCTTTGCAAGTCCTTCCTTAAAAGGAGCGCAAATGACATTATCTGCTCCGGCTTTTCTTACATGATCTGCGAATTTCGGACGATCCTCAAGAACAGTCACCTCAAACCCAAGCATCTTCCCGAGTTTCGTAGCCGCAGCCGAAACGTGTCCTCCGCCGCAAATTACAAGACGGGGAATTCTTCCGATTCGTTCACGGAAGATTCTGCTCTTGCCTTCACATCCGCTTTTTTCTCTGTTTTCCTTTTTCTTTTCGTCCGGTCTTTCATTTTGTTCTTCGTCTTGAGCAAAAATCCCGGAAAGAATCCGCTTCTTTCCGGCATCTTTGCCGCACAAAACAGTCTCCGTCCAAACATCCCCGTCAGAAAGATCCAGTACCTTTTTTAATTCTTCATAAAACTCATTCATATCTACTCTCCAGCGCTGATCTGAAACAAACTCCCGGTCGCAAAGAAAAAGCGGCATCTTCAAGATCCCGCCCATTCTTTTACAGAACACTTATTTTTAATCAAATCTCCCTGTTCTTCTTATGCTCTGGCCAATCTTGAAAGAACATCTTTAAGAAGCTCATAGAAACGCTCAAGCGAATCAAGCGGAGCATTCTCATCCGGAGTGTGTACATTATTCAGTGTCGGACCTACTGCGATCGCATCCAGTCCCGGAATTGCTTCTGAAAAAAGTCCGCATTCAAGTCCTGCATGAATCGCCTCCAAACGAAGTTCACTTCCGAACAGATCGCGGTAGCTTTCTACAAACAGATCGCGGATCTTAGATTCTTCCGCATAACTCCAGCCCGGATATTCTCCGCTGTACTCAATCTCAAATCCAAACGTCTCTGCAAGAAGTGCGAAACGCGATTTTGTATCTTCCTGAAGGCTTGCAACAGACGATCTGGGAGAAACCGCAACCATAATATAATCTTCTTCTGTTCTGACTACTCCCATATTAGACGATACAACGACAAACCCGTTCATCTTGATGTTTCGTCTGTAAATTCCGTTTGGAGCAAGACGCATCAGACTTACGAATGCCTTTGCATCTTCTTCCTGAACCGCCATTGCGCTCTGGCCTTCCGTCACTGCGATCTCGCAGGAGAAATCCGGCTCAAAAAGATGTGATTTCATCTGCAAATACTTCTGCGAGATCACATGCAAGTTTCTCTGCTTTTTGTGCTTCTGCCGAATCTGCATAGATAAGAGACATCTCACACTCTCTTGTAATTGCATTATCTTTTGTTCCGCCTGCAAAGTTCACAAGAAGTCCTTTTGTATTTTTCAGAAGATGATCTGCCATACGAGCCATCAGAAGATTCGCATTCTGACGCTCTTTATCAATATCCGTTCCCGAATGTCCGCCGAGAAGGCCTTCTGCTTTTATTTGAACTAATGTTCCTTCTGCCTGCACTCTTTCTATCTTTCTTGTAAGCTGAACACGAAGTCCGCCGGCACAGCTAACTGTTGCGACTCCTTCTTCTTCTGAATCCATGTTGATCATCGTACGCGCTGTGATCTGAGACTTATCAAGCGCCTGAGCGCCGTTTAGTCCGATTTCCTCCGACGTCGTAAACACACACTCTACAGGAGGGTGCTCTAATTCTTTATCGTCAAGAACTGTCATCATAAGGGCAACCGCTACTCCGTTGTCTGCTCCGAGAGTCGTTCCGTTTGCGTAAAGAACGCCGTCTTTTACAATGAGATCAAGCCCGTCTTTTTCAAAATCATGCTCGACTCCGGCAAGTTTATCGCATACCATATCGATATGTCCCTGAAGCATAACAGGAGCTTTGTCTTTTGCCCCCTCGCTTCCTTCTTTTTTTATGATCACATTATTACTTTCATCCTGGTAAACCCAGAGGTTTCTGTCTTTTGCGAATTTCACAAGATAGTCGCTAAGACCCTTCTCATTTCCCGATCCTCTCGGGATTGCGCTGATATCTTCAAAAAAATGAAATAATTTCTCCGGCTTGCAGCCTGTGATCTTGTACTCCATAATAAATCCTCTTTTCTATTAGTTATTGCCATATGCTTTATTGATTATAACAGATTTTTCTTAATTTTTCATCCATTTTTACATATGTTTTTCTTGACACTTTTTCCCCTGTAAACTAAAATAAAGCAGTAAAAATATTGTTATGATTCCGTCACTTTAAAAATGACGGTTTTTATTTTGCGGAAGCGCCCTGTGCGTTCCATATTGAAAGGTGGTGAGGTTATGGACTCCGGTGTCAGTTGTCATATACACAGTCTGATCGAAAAAAATTACATAAAGAGAGGTATTTATCATGAACAAAGACATTTTTGTACAGCTTCTCGGCCAGCGTCAGTTCAAAGCTGTGAGAAGCATTTTAGATGTAATGAACGAAGTGGACATAGCCTCATTACTGTCAGAACTTGACGATAAAGAGCTTGCTCTTGCATTTCGGCTGATTCCGAAAGATAAGGCAGCGGAAGTATTTGCCAATATGGAAACTTCCATGCAGACCTACCTTGTAGACATGTTTTCCGAAAAAGAACTAAAGGAACTCCTTGATGACCTTTACATGGATGATACTGTCGATCTTCTCGAAGAGCTTCCGGCAAACCTCGTAAATCGTATTCTTGATACGGTTTCGCCGTCTGACAGAACGCTGATCAACCAACTTCTTAATTATCCGGAAGACAGCGCAGGAAGCATCATGACAACCGAATATGTCGATATCCGTCAGTCTATGACTGTCGCACAGTCTATGGCTCACATCAAGGAAACCGGTATTCACAAAGAAACGATCTATACCTGCTACGTCACAGATAAAAGGAAGCTGATCGGCATCGTCAGCGCAAAAGATCTCATGACGACCGACGATGGCATTCTGATCAGTGAACTGATGGAAACAGAGATCATTTCCGTAAGAACTTATACCGATAAAGAAGAAGTGGCTCAATTATTCAGAAAATACGACCTGCTTGCGCTTCCGGTACTTGATAAAGACGGACTTATGGTCGGAATCGTCACATTTGACGACGCTATGGACGTTATGGTTGAAGAAGCAACAGAAGATATCACTAAGATGGCCGCCATTAATCCAAGCGAAAAAACTTATTTTAATACATCCACTTTCGCCCACGCAAAAAACAGGATCCCATGGCTTCTCATCCTTATGCTTACTTCCATTATCACAGGTACGATCATCACAAAATATGAAGACGCATTTGCTTGCGATCCCGCTTCTTGTATCCTTTATCCCTATGTTGATGGATACAGGCGGAAACTGTGGTTCGCAAAGCTCAACACTGGTCATTCGGGGACTTGCTCTTTCGGAAATACATTTTAAAGATATTTTTAAAGTTATTTTTAAAGAATTCCGTATCTCCATAATTGTAGGAGCTGTACTCGCTCTTACAAACGGCGTTCGTATCCTGATCCAGTATCATAATCCGAATCTTGCTTTAGTCATTGCGCTTTCGCTGATCGCAACTGTTATCATCTCGAAACTGATCGGATGTATTCTTCCTCTTGTTGCAAGCAAGGTGCACCTTGATCCGGCTATTATGGCTTCTCCGCTGATCACAACGCTTGTCGATACATTTTCTATATTGATTTATTTTAATATTGCATCATTAATGTTCCGGTTGTAAGCAGTTCTGTTTTCACAACTTTTTCTGCTTAAAAGGCGCTGATCCGTAAAAACGAATCAACGCCTTTTTTCTTGTTATAACTCAGGAATCTTATGGCAAATATATCTTAACACTTTCCTCAGATCACCGATCTCGACTTTCCCGTCTTCCGTCACATCCGCAGCAAGTTTCTGCTGTTCTGTCAACTCTACTTTTTTACATACGCTGCGCAGGATCAGGCGCAGATCACTGATCTCAACTTTCCCGTCTTCATTTACGTCGCCCTTTATATATGACTGGCTTTGCTCAAACGGATTGACCGCATAAATCGTCGGAGCCTTGCCGTCTGTCACATACCATCTTACAACCCCGTCCGGTCCTACGACGGGCTGACAATCGGAAAGCGGCATCGATTTTGACCTTATATTAGAAGTTTTATTTCCTTCGGAATCGATCGTTACGATCTTCGTCGTCAGATTCCCCTCGGATTTACTGCCTTCCTGCCACATTACAAGGAATTGATCCTCTCCGATCTTCACAAGCTGAGGTGTCTGTACGTTTATACCCTGCTGCTTATCGTAATTTGTCAGCCATACCGTTTTCGCTTGAGTTAATTGTTTATCGGTAATGCTGATAAAAATATTTCTCTGGTCTGAAGTATTGGCACTTTCGCTCTCGAAATCTACTGCATTTCCTGCGATAATACAGTTTTCAGACGATATTTCAAACCCGCCGACAGAGGCTCCCGTAGAATTGTAATGCCCTCCGGTCACCTTGCCTAAACCAACCGGAATCGCATAATCGACTTTAGTGATCGATCCGCCAACCTGTGACTTAATAAGAGCGATTCCTCTCGGTGCATAATCACCGTGATCTACTCTGTAAATATTCTCTCCGTCCGTCTGAATAAACTGATTAAAAGAATGACTTACATATCCTGCCTGTGCAAGATTCAGCACATCATAGTAAGACTGTTCTACACTCATGTCATTTTCATTGATCACAAACGTCATATTCGCCTGATGATTCAATCCGTCGCTGTCAGTATACATCTCATGACATGTATGAATATAAAGCTTTCCGGCTGTCTCTGTCATCCGCAGCGAACCTGCCTCAAACGGAATATTCGTATTCGCTCCGTATACGGAAACCGCCCCTATTCTCTGAAAATCTTTGGAATATTTTACGATTCGCATTACTTCTTCTTCATCGCTGTCATTTGGATTAGCCTGTCCGAACACGAAATAATTATGATCGCTTCCACTGTAAAATCCGCCAAACAGACTCAGCTCCATTGCAACCGTTTTACTTCCGGTCTTCTTGCCTGCCGCAGAATAGTTTTCAACGATCATTTTTCCGCCGCAATGCTCCACTCTCGTAAATGTTCCGTCTGCATTCGGAATCAAATAAGAATTAACTGTCTTACTCCATATTGCATAATCATTCAAAGAATGATTATTAGAAGCATAACCATCTGTAACCGTCGCTGTTTTATCCGGGTCTTGAACAGAAGGTTCTCCCGTCACCGTCACCGTACACTGCGCCGACAGACCGCTTGTTGTACTGACTGTGATCACTGCCTCTCCTTTGCTCCAGCCGAATACCTGTCCCGCCCGGTTGATGCTCGCGATTTTCGGATCGCTGCTCTTCCAACTGTAGACTTCTTCCATTGTTCCGTTTGTCACAGGTGTAAGCTGCAATGTATCGCCTATATTTACCGTATGGCTGCTTCCTTCCACTTCCAGGCTGGTCGCTTTCTTCCATGGGAAAAATTCATAATAATAATTATCGCCGGATTTTTCAACCGCTGCAACCCCGCCTTCGTATTCCATCAGACAGAATACCGGATAATCTGTTTTTGCAGAATAAATCTCTTCTCCGCTTTGGATGTCATATTCCGCTATGTATGAATTGTCTTTAAATGTAACAATAGAATCCGTCTCCTCGCGGTAGATCGTTCGTGTTCCGACGCTCGCATTTGGATCAAACGCTCCTCCTTCTTCATTATTGCGCGGTAAGAAGAAAACTTCCGTATCTTCCGGTTCTTCTGATTTATACACATCAGAATCCCAAACCTTTAGTCTTGAATTAAATGTACTGTCTACGCATATATATTTATCCCCGAGCATACCGGCCTGTTCTTCACGTTCATAGAAATATGACTGACAAATATACATCATCAATTTTTTATTATGAAAGGTGAGCTGATCTCCGGTTACATTTCCGGCGCGAAGGGCATGCATATCATGGTCATACCCCCAGTACCGCCAGTTATTATAAGTATCTACATAATAGTTCCCGTTACTTTCATCGAAGCCGCAAAAACCGTACACTGCCTCCTCGGATAAAGCCTGCGATAAAAGCGTTCCTTCCGGCGATAAAAGATACAGATCATAATCGTCACCATTGCCATTCGATTCGGCAAGATAAATCCTTCCCTTTGAATCTGCGCCGATCGAACTTGCGTGATCTCCATACTGAAGTTTCTTCTCTTCCTGCTGCGTAAGCAAATTATAGATCGTAATATTAGAACTGCGGTCCAATATATACAGTCTGTCATTTGCCACATAAACATCTTGCACATTGTCAAACTGATGTACTTCTGTCAACTCATTGCTGTCCGGCTTGTACAACGATAATTTGTTCCGATTCAGAAAATAAATTCCTCCCTAATAAATCAAGTCTTTTTTCCTTTAAAATAAAGGTTTTTTAAAGTTTCTATCTCAGATGAATGAACAAGAATCATGGATATTTCTCTGTATCTGGTACGAAAATAGCTAGTTTAGGGTATACGAAATAAAACGTCTTTTTTATTCGTTTTAAATGGCCTTGTGTATTCCCTTCCATCTATGGCAACGCACCTCCCGTGTCTACCAGGATCATCACTTCGTGAGTCCTAACTTCCTTCGTTCTGCCTATCCATAATCCGGGTGTCAGCTTAGCTCCTTGTCAGGGTCTTGCCCTATGGAAAATATTCCTGCCAACTACCTGCTCATTCTTTGTTCCTATTATTACTGACTTGCTTCCTGTAACAGCACTTTTCAGTGGACGTTCCCCATTACATTCTGCTTTTGTACCTTTTCGGGTTGGTTACTTCCTGCACTCTATCTTTGCAAGCATCTGTGGTCTCTTGATATCTTGCATCATCTTTGCACCGTCATAAGTCACACCTTTAGTCAAAATCGTATAAAAGATTCTTAAGACTTTACACGCAACTGCTATGACTGACTGCATCTTCTTTAGCGGATTTTCTTTTCTAGTTCGATAATACCGGTGTACTTCCTTAAATTCTTCATTCCTTGCAATCAAGGATATGGCTGCTTCATACAGTACATATCTGAGGCGTTTTCTTCCTCTGTAGCTGATGTGACTCTCGCCCTTATGTTTTCCCGAACTACACTCTACAATGGCATATCCAGCTAGTTTTTTGCAGTTCCTTTGGATTATCAAAACGTGTGATGTCTCCTACTTCGGCAACAAATCCACTCACTGTTTTCAATCCAACTCCTTTGATTTCCAACAACTTATCTATATGAGTAATCTCTGACAACTTTTCCTCTGTCAGGCTCATCAGGTCTTCCTCTCTATTTTTGTAGATTTCATAATCGTTCAGTAGATTCTTCAATTCAATTCTTGCACTATCAGGTGCTTCCTGGCTTCCAATACTGTGCTCTGCAGCCGTTACCAGGGTCTTTGCCCTCTTCAGTCCAGCCGCTCTCAACTTAGCATCCCGCCAAATCTTATTGATTCCATCTACACCCAGTTTTACGATATCTTGTGGCAAAGGTGCCTCTTTTAATATCATAAGACCACTCACAGAATCCGGATTTCTATAAACGTCTTTGATTTCCGGAAAATAGATGCTAAACCATCTTGCGATACGGTTCTTGATCCTTGTAATTTCTTCCTGGGTTTGTAATCTGAGATTTGAAAGACTCCGAATCTCAGCATAAATACCAGTTGGTATATATGGATATGAAAATCTCCCTTCATTTACCAGCGCCGCAATTGTCTTTGGATCCTTACGGTCATTTTTGTTTGGATTATTGTCATCCAGTTCTTTTGACTTCTTTACATGATGTGGATTTACATGAACCGGTTTCATGCCGTTGTCCTGCAGGTATGCTCCAAGGTTGAACCAATAGTGTCCTGTTGGTTCCATTCCCGGAATCACAACGTTTTTACCGTATTTTTCTGCAAAATCCGCCATCCATGCTTTTAAAGTCATAAATCCAGCTTCTGTATTACTGAATTCCAACGGTTTCTTTGAATACTCGTAATTACGCCAATCGAATGCTCTTGCAAAGTGCGTTTCACTTCCCACATCAATCCCAACAATTAATGTCTTTTCCGTAATAGATTTAATTTTTGCGTTCTGTGTGTTATACTTCATTTTAGATACCTCTCTGTTCAATAAGATTGTTACTAACCGTGCAAAGTCAGTAATCTTATTCTACACTGAGGTATTTTTTTCAACCTTCTTTCTTGGAACCTTATATTTGAATTATACAGGAAGCTTGGAATTTGAATTATAGGAAGCTCCATATGTTTTATATTTTACAGACAGATCTTATATTTTTCAAAATAGAAGTCCGCAAAATCATACTTATATACACGGTAAAGATATTCATCGGCAAGTTCCATCTCAAATTCTTGAATGATATTCCCCGATGCGTCATATTCTCCGAAAATTCCCTGCATACCGGAATCTATAATAATACTTCCCTTATACTCCTGTGCACTGCGGACATAAGCAGAATATGGAACTTTAAAAAGATTGTATCAGGGAATAGGTTCCATTATTTTCATTTACTTTATATTTATAATAATAGGATTCCTCTCCTTCTTTCATCGATGTTTCGATTCCTTCTATCTGTTCCCAATCATAAGCAGGTTTCGACTTACTTACTCCGAAATTATTATTAAACAGATAGAGATAATATTCTCCTGCATTTAAAGAATCATCTTGTACATATGTGACAGAATGCTGCCCTCCCGTATTGGAAAATGTTCCCGCACTCTCATCTTTTTCAAGCAACAATTCCTCATATCCTGTTCCTTCCCAGAAACTCTCCTCCCCAATCATATATGTTATCTGAGGAGTATCATAAATATCTTCGATCATCAAAATAGTCGAAGTCTCTCTGGAGCTTAGTAAAACGGCATCGTCCCCTATCCACTGTATCGTGTTTATATGTATCCAATCCAATTCTCCATCTTCATTTTCCGTACATTCTTCTTTATAATCAGAAAATAACTCTCCCAAATCGAGCACACAGCTAACTTCACCTGTCTGCGTATTAATCTGAATAATTTGATCTTCCACACTGTCGCTTTCAGTGTCTGTTGCCAAAACAAGCAAATTTCCATCATCATCAAACGCATAATCATGATGAAGACTGTATGTACCCGTATCATAAATCTTCTCTGCTTTTCCAAGATGATTCACCGCCGCAATTTTGCTTTCTGATATACTGTAATACATACAATCATCCCGGAATAAAAGCCTGTGGCTCCTGTAACCGATCAACGGAATTTCTCCTCTGAGCACACCGGAATTATCGTAATAATACATGAAATCTTCTTCATCACTGTCATTTCCTAAAACGACGTATAACCCGTCTAAAACAGTTTCACTCCCTTCGGCTGCTTCTGTTTGTTTCAGCTGAATCTCCTCTTTTCCGGACAATTCTCCCATTTCATGTACATAAGAATATATCTCCACGCTTCCATCTTCTTTTGTCAAAGTAAATGTAATAGTATTACATTCTTCCGGTATCAACCCCATAACCTGAAACTCATGTTCCGTATCAAATCTTCCTTCCCCTTCCGGCGTTTGTGAAAAGTCACCGATAGACAAATCCGGAACTGAAACATTGTAAGAAACAGATACCGGCTCCTGCGTAGTAAAATAAACGTATAAAGACAAGGTATTTGTTCCATATGGATTTTCTTTTATCAGCATATTATCCTCTGTGTATGCTCCGCTGCTTTTTTTCTTCTTCAATCTGTGTTTCCACTTCATCTTGATACGCTTCGGTATAAATGGTCTTTATTTCATTTTGATATATTTCTGACGTTTCTTCCTGTGCAATTTCTTCTGCCGCCGATTTAAAAAAAGAGGCGCAGGCTGTCACTGCCAAAACTAAAATCATCCCACCTATTATCTTTTTTTTTTGTTTCTTCATCTCCATCTAAATGTTCCCTCCATCTGTTCTATCCCATCAAAACCTTCAACTTCCCACGTCAAACTCCTTGATGAAATAAATTATCCGTTTTTATTGACAGGAATATCGTACACGCTGTACCTTAATTGTACTTTAAGACAAAATCATCTTAAAAAGGCAGTAAACCCTAGGTTATTAACCTGAGATTTACTGCCTTTTGCATATTCGATATTATCAGTACAGAGATCTCTTTGACGCTTCTCATGTACTGTTTATTCATCATTGCCCCGGAAAAGTCACTGTAATACGCAGCGATTTTTCATCTTCTGTTTCTGCCATGATCTTTCCCTTGTGAGAATCTGCTGTCGCCGCTGCTATAGAAAGTCCAAGTCCGTATCCTCCTGTCTGGGAATTTCTGGAAATATCTGTCCGATAAAAACGATCAAATAAACGAGAAGTCTGTTCTTTTGAAATATATTCTGTCGTATTAAATACAGACAGATAAATACGGTTTTTCTTTTTCCCGAGAGTAACGTCAATCCTCCCCCTTTCATTCGTATATTTGACGGCATTATCAAGCAAAATCGTTATCAGACTTCGGATTGCTTTTTCATCGCCTTTTATAGAAATCATAGGTGTAATCGCAGTTTTCATACAGATTCCCTGTATCTTCGCCGGCGCCTGAAAAGTATGACATACCTCTTCCACCATATCAGATAAAGGAAACTCTACTTTCAAATTTCCATTCTGCCCTTCTTCCATACGGGAAAGCATAACTAAAGAACCTGTAAGATCCGCAAGTCTTTTTGTCTGTTCCCGAATATCCTGCAGCCATTCATTCTCACCGAAGTCCATTTCCAAAACCTCCGTGTCTGCTTCAATAATCGTCAAGGGTGTCCTTAATTCATGCCCCGCATCCGTAATAAACCGCTTCTGCTTTTCATAATTATCAGAAAACGGTTTGACAATACGCCCGGAAAAATAAATCATCAAAAACAAAACCGATAATAGCCCTATGAAAGATACGATCATTGTAGTAAACAAAAAGTTCAGGAAATTATCCAGCTGTCTCCTGCAATCTAAGAAAATAACACGTATCTCCTCGCCATAAGACGTCTTCCAATAGCGATAATGATCCATAAATCCTTTTTCTTTTCCTCTTGCCCAAACTTCTGATGCGTATTCTATTGCATTTTCTGTGTCTATGGATACAATCTTTGACGTATCTGTTAAAATAACCTCTCCTTTTTCATCCAATAGAACAGAAAAATATCTGGATTCATAAGGGATCTCCGGTGAGATCCCATGTCTGTCCCCTTTTTCGTTTCCCGGAATCATTTTCGGAAAATGTCCTGCATTTTTTCCAAAACTTCAAGAATTCGATCAGCATCTTCTGCGATCTTCCTGTAGTTTAAAACACCTGCAATCCCTCCTATGATAAAAAGTACAAGAAACAAAGATATCATGGACGCTACGATGAGTTTAATACGAAGTTTTTTATCATGACCGCTCCTCCAGAGAATATCCTGCATTTCTCGTCGCTTTGATCTGAATATCTGCGTGGAGAGCAGACAACTTCTTCCTCAAATAAGAAATATATACCCAAACTACATTTATCTCTGCTTCACTGTCATATCCCCATATTTTTTCCAAAAACCGTTCAGAAGAAATTAATTGATGCGGATTGCACATTAAAAGCTCCAACATCTGAAATTCTTTATTGGCAAGGCGGAAACTTCCCTTACTTGTAGAAAGTTCAAATGCCGCCCGATCCAGCGTGACATTTCCCATCTTCAATTTGGAATTTGCCTGTGCCGTCTGCGCTCTTGTGATTGCCCGGATTCTTGCCAGCAGTTCTTTTGAATGAAAAGGTTTTGCCAGATAATCATTTGCTCCGGCATCCAATCCCTCTACTTTATCATCCACTTCTGATTTGGCTGTCAACAACAGAATCGGAATCAGATTCCCCCTTTCCCGAACTTTCCTTAACACTGTCAGTCCATCCACTTTAGGCATCATAATATCTAAGACTACCCCATCATAATTATCCGCTTCCAGATAGTCCAATGCGCTCTGACCGTCATAAACTGCATCCACTGAGTAATTATTTCTTTCCAAAATCGCTGTCAGCGCTTTTGACAGCGCTCTTTCATCTTCTGCCAATAATAACCGCATAATATATATCTCCTGTTTCCGCCCGCTTCACTTATCTTTTTCCTTTACTCACAGCGAACTATATTTCTATTTAAAAATAAACGTATCACCTTAATCCTACTTTAAAATGCTGTTACTATGACATAGTATATCTTAGGAAAAACATATTTTCCAGTTTTTCTGCCCTCTATATCAATATACAGACAGCGCTTTTTTCATCTCTTTCACATAATCGCCGACATATTGCGGCGCATCCTTCCCATACTTTTCCATTATATTTACGATCGCAGATCCTACGATCACTCCATCCGCATATTCTGCCATCGCGGCTGCCTGTTGAGGCGTGGAGATTCCAAAGCCGACCGCACACGGAATCCGGGTGTTTTCACGAATGGTCGCCACAATGGAAGTCAGGTCTGTCGTAATCTCACTTCTCATCCCCGTCACGCCGAGGCTCGAGACAACATACAAAAAAATCCTTCCGCCTCTCCTGCTATCTTTGCGATCCGCTTTTCAGAAGTCGGAGCAACCATAGAGATCAGATCCACCCCATATCCGGCACAGATCGGGTGAAATTCTTCCTTTTCTTCAAATGGAAGATCCGGCAGGATCAGTCCGTCAATCCGGCTCTTTTGACACTCTGAAACAAATTTTTCTACACCATAAGAAAATACCACATTCGTATACGTCATAAAAACAAACGGTACATCTATGTCTTTGCGCAGTTCTCTTACGAACGCAAAAATTTTATCGGTAGTGATCCCACCTTTCAAAGCTCTTAAATTTGCCGCCTGAATAACCGGGCCTTCCGCGGTCGGATCAGAGAACGGAATCCCAAGCTCTATCAGATCCGCACCGTTTTTTACTGCTGATCGGATCGCTTTTTTCGTTGTTTCCAGATCCGGATCTCCACAGGTGAAAAATGCAATAAATGCTTTTTTGTTCTTAAACGCATTCTTGATATTACTCATAAATATCCTCCCCTCTGTATCGGGCGATCGCCGCACAGTCTTTATCTCCTCTGCCGGAAATCGTAACTACGATTATCTTTTCCGGACTCATCAACGGCGCGACTTTCATTGCATGAGCAACTGCATGCGCCGATTCGATCGCCGGAATGATCCCTTCTGTCTTTGCCAGATATTCAAACGCCCAAACGGCTTCTTCATCCGTCACCGGCACATATTCCGCTCTTCCCATATCATGCAGATAGGCATGTTCCGGGCCTACTCCCGGATAATCCAGTCCGGCGGAAATAGAATATACCGGAGCGATCTGCCCATATTCATCCTGGCAAAAATAAGATTTCATACCATGAAAAATCCCAAGTCTCCCTGTCGTGATCGTAGCCGCGGTTTCATCGGTATCAATTCCCCTGCCTGCCGCTTCACAGCCGATCAGGCGGACTTTTTTGTCCTCAATAAAATGATAAAAGCTGCCGATCGCATTTGAACCGCCTCCGACACATGCAATCACCGCATCCGGAAGCCGCCCTTCTTTTTGAAGGATCTGCTCTTTGATCTCTTTTGAAATAACTGCCTGAAAATCACGGACAATCGTAGGAAACGGATGGGGTCCCATAACCGATCCGAGACAGTAGTGCGTATCGGCGATCCGGGAGGTCCATTCACGCATCGCTTCCGAAACGGCATCTTTTAAAGTTGCCGTCCCTGTCGTTACAGGGATCACTTCCGCTCCAAGCAGCCGCATCCGATATACGTTCAAAGCCTGCCGGATCGTATCTTCTTCTCCCATAAACACGACACATTCCATCCCCATAAGCGCGGCAGCCGTTGCAGTTGCAACTCCATGCTGTCCGGCTCCGGTTTCCGCGATCAATCTTGTCTTTCCCATTTTTTTTGCAAGCAATGCCTGTCCAAGCACATTATTGATCTTATGAGCGCCCGTATGGTTGAGATCCTCTCGTTTCAGATATATTTTTGCTCCCCCAAGAGCTTTCGTCATCTTCTCTGCATAATACAGTCTGGAAGGTCTGCCTGCATATTCGTTGAAAAGTTCTGTGAGTTCCCGGTTAAATTCCGGATCATTTTTGTAATACTCATATGCTTGCTTCCAATTCGATCACTGCATTCATCAATGTTTCCGGGATATATTGCCCGCCATGAGTACCAAAACGTCCTTTTTGATTCGTCATAATTTTCGTTCCTTTCTGACTGCTGTCATAATCGCTGCCATTTTTCTTTTATCTTTTCGTCCCTCTGTTTCGATTCCGGAGCTTACATCGATCGCATAAGGTTTTAACTGCTCCAGCGCTTTTTCTACATTATCTATATGGATTCCTCCTGCAAGAAAATACGGTCTTTCCATATGTTTTATCCACTCCCATTCAAAAGTTCTTCCGGTTCCGGCACCGGAATCCAATAAAATAAAATCCGCCGGACTTCTTTCCGCTTGTCTGACATCTTCTTCCTTTTTTATACAAAAAGCTTTGATGACCGGCTGAACAATACGGCTTCTCAGATAGTTCAGTTCCTTCTCTTCTTCTAGCCCATGAAGCTGAACGATGTCGATCACCTTTTTATCGCAAATTTCTTCGATTCGTTTTAAATCTTCATTTACAAAAACTCCGACCGCCTTGATCTTTGGATCCAGCAGGCTTTTTAATTCCTCCGCTTTTTCAAAGGAAACATATCTTTTACTTGTCTTTACAAATACGAATCCGATATATTCCGGTTTCAGTTCGTTTACCGCTTCAATATCACACCGACGGGACAAACCGCAAAATTTTATTTTTGTCATATAGCACCTCTTAGCCAAGCCAGCTTTTCCGCCTTGTTTTCTGTTCTCATAAGCGCTTCTCCGATCAGCACCGCATCTGTGCCGATCTCACGCAATCTTTTCACATCTTCGGCGCTGCAAATTCCACTTTCCGAAACAAACAGTATCTCCGGCGGAATCATTTCACGAAACCTGCGGCTATTGTCTGTATCTACTGTAAAATCTTTTAAATTCCGATTGTTGATTCCTATAAGACGCGCCCCGGCACGAACCGCCATTGTCACTTCTTTTTTCATCATGTGCCTCTACCAAAGCCGAAATCCCCATCTCATCACAGATACCGATATATTCCTGAATCTGCCGCTCACTTAATATAGAACAGATCAGAAGTACCGCTGATGCCCCCAACACTTTTGCTTCATAGAGCATATATTCATCTACGGTAAAATCTTTTCGCAGACAAGGAATAGATACTACTTCGGCGATTTCTCTAAGATATGCATCCTTCCCTAAAAACCATCCTGGTTCTGTCAATACGGAAATACAGTCTGCTCCGGCGTTCTCATACTCTTTTGCAATCTGTATATATGGAAAATCACTAACGATGATCCCTCTGGATGGAGACGCCTTTTTACATTCACAGATAAAAGAAAGCTCCGGCTTTTTTATCGCATTTTCAAATGCAAAACTTCCTTTCGGCATTGAAAAGGCCTGTTGCCTCAACGTCGAAAGCGGGCGTTTCTGTTTTGCTTTTTCGGTTCGTTCTCTGGCATAGCCGGCAAGCTGTTCTAAAATCGTCATACACACCCCTCCCCACGATTGCTTCCTTCGATCAGCTTTTGCAGCGTATCCAATGCTTTTCCTGAATCAATAAGTTCTTCTGCCAGTGCAATTCCCGCCTTTATACTGTCCGCTTTTTCGCCGATATAAAGCGCCGCTCCGGCATTGAGCAATACGGCATTTCTCTTAGGACCTTTCTCCCCTTTTAAGATTGCAAGCGTGATCTCTGCATTTTCTTTCGGTGTGCCGCCTTTTAAATCTTCTTTACTGCAGCGTTCAAACCCGAATTCTTCCGGTGTGAGAACAAAAGTCCGAAACCATCCGTCCCGAATCTCACATACGGTCGTCGCTGCACTCATAGAAATTTCATCCAGCTTATCCTGTCCGTATACTACCATCCCCCGTCGGATGCCGAGATCGAGCAATACCTGCGCCAAAGGTTCCACGAGATACTCGTCATATACTCCCAGCAGCTGCATCGTAGGTGTTCCCGGGTTTGTCAACGGGCCTAAAATATTGAAAACGGTACGAAAACCTAATTCTTTTCGTATTGCCCCCACATATTTCATGGAAGTATGATACTCCTGTGCAAAGAAAAAGCACATTCCTGCCTCATTTAACAGTTCCAGACACTTTTTCGGATTCTGGTGAATATTAACTCCGAGAGCTTCCAGACAGTCTGCCGTTCCGCATTGGGAGGATGCCGCCCGATTTCCGTGCTTGGCAACCTTCATTCCTGCCGCCGCTGCCACCAATGCCGCTGTAGTCGAAATATTAAAACTCTGTGCATGATCCCCGCCTGTTCCTACGATTTCAAACAATTCCATTCCGGTCTCCACACGAGTCGCATGTGCTCTCATGGCAGCCGCACATCCGGCAATTTCATCTGTCGTCTCTGCTCTGGCGCTTTTGGTTGACAGTGCAGCAAGGAAAGCCGCATTCTGCGTCTCGGATGTCTGTCCGCTCATAATTTCATTCATAACTGTATATGCCTCGTCATATGTGAGATCTTCCTTATTTACAATTTTTACGATCGCTTCTTTGATCATATCTTATTCCTCCTTGTATAAAATTTCTAAGTATTTGTCTTCCCTCCGGTGTCATAATGGATTCCGGATGGAACTGCACACTGTAAATCGGATATTCCTTATGCTGTATCGCCATGATTTCTCCGTCTTTTGTGGAGGCGGTAACATAGAGACTGTCCGGAATCGTGTCGGCGTCTGCCGCAAGAGAATGATATCTTGCAGCCAAAATGCTCTGTGAGCAGCCTGAAAACAACAACGTTTCGGTATCGACTTTTATCTGAGACTGCTTTCCGTGCATTTGCTTTTTTGCATAAGTAATTTTCGCTCCAAAGGCCGCGCAGACTGCCTGATGTCCCAGGCAGACACCGAGGATTGGAATTTCTTTCCCAAGTTCTTTTACAACTTCTATGAGTATCCCTGCATCTTCCGGTCTGCCGGGTCCGGGTGAAAGAATGATCCTCTCCGGCTTCAGACGTCGGATTTCATCCACAGATATTTCATCATTACGGACAACCTTCACATCCGGTTCTATCTCGCCGATCATCTGATAAAGGTTATAGGAAAAGCTGTCATAATTATCAATGAGTAAAATCATTCTTCCACCTCCTCTGCAAGTTCCAGCGCTTTCAATGTAGCTTTTGCTTTATTTAAACACTCTTCATATTCTCGTTCCGGTACGGAATCTGCTACGATCCCGGCTCCGCTTCTTACAAAAACCTTTCCGTTTTTCTTATATGCCATGCGGATTGCAATACAGGTATCCATATTTCCCGCAAAATCAATATAACCGACGGCGCCGCCATAAATGCCCCGTTTGTTGTTCTCCAGTTCGCCGATCAGCTGACAAGCCCGGATCTTCGGCGCTCCTGAAAGTGTTCCTGCCGGCAGTACCGCTTCTATGGCATCCAAAGCATCGTACTCCTCTTTTATTTTCCCGCTCACCGAAGAGCCTATATGCATGACATGGGAAAACCGCTCCACAGAATGTAATTTTTCTACTTTCACAGTGCCGAACCGGCTGATTTTCCCAAGATCGTTTCTCCCCAGATCTACTAGCATGTTGTGCTCTGCCAACTCTTTTTCATCTGTCAGCAGTTCTTTTTCCAGCGCTTTATCTTCCGTCTCATCTCTTCCTCTTGGTCTCGTTCCTGCCATTGGAAACGTATGAAGCGTTCCGTTCTCCAATTTAACCAATGTTTCCGGTGAAGCGCCTGCCACCTCAAGATCTGTTCCTGAAAAATAAAACATATACGGAGAAGGATTCGTTGTCCTAAGAACCCGATAAGCATTGATGAGGCTTCCCTCATAAGGCGCTGATAACATATTCGATAATACGATCTGAAAAATATCTCCTTCATAAATATGTTTTTTTGCGCTTTGAACCATATCGCAAAACTGTTCTTTTCCAAACGCCGCCGTAACTTTTTCCTGACGCTTTCCGCCGGTTTCTTTCTTCTTTTCCCCGTTTTTTAACAGATGAGCAAGCTGTTTTAGTTCCATGACCGCTTTATTGTATTCACTTTCAACATCATGCAGTTTCATATTGACAATAAGAATGATCTTCTGTCTGAAATGATCGAACGCTATTACTTTGTCAAACAGCATCAAATCTACATCCGGAAATTTTTCTGTATCTTCCACTTGCCCTTTTGCCGACGCTTCGCTATATCCAAAATAATCGTAGGAAAAATATCCCGCAAGACCTCCGGTAAACGGCGGAAGATAAGAAAAGCAAGGACTTTTGTATTCAGAGAGAATCTGGCGTAAATACGCTGACGGATGCTCTGTTTGTAACTTCAGTATTCCGGCGGTCATCTCTCCGTCCGCACAACGTATCTCCATAATGGGATCAAAACCGAGAAACGTGTAACGTCCCCTTGTTTCATTTGCATATGCAGATTCCAGCATATAACAGCGCATAGATACATTTTTCAATCTCCTTAACGTTTCGATAGGAGTTGTGAAATCAGAAAGTATTTCGCAGCTGACCGGTATCACTTTATATTTTCCGGTTGAAGCGATTCTTCTGACTTCTTCTTGTGTCGGTAAAACATTCATACTTCATACCTCCGATCCAGAAATCATTACACTACTTTTCGTTGCAATCTTGTCAGAGGAATTTATGGGAATAAAAAAAACGCCCCTGACAGAAAAAAATAAATCTGTCAAGGACGAATCGTGTACATAAATAAAAAGTACGACACTATCCGCGGTGCCACCTTGCATTCACAGGATTCCCTGTGCACTTAGCAGGATACCAACATATCCCCGGCAACTGACGTATGCCCACACGTTGCAGAATACTCTGGAAAACATCCATTTGACTGCACCCTCAGCGGTCCATTTGCCAACTTGTTTCTCATCCGGCTCTCAGCTACCCGGACTCTCTGTAAAGGCATCATTGACGTTATCTCCGCTTCAACGGTTTAATATATTATTAAATTTTTCACAGTATACCACCCGACTTTATAAATGTCAAGAATCAATTTTAAGCCTTTTCTTCTTTTCCGATGATTCCTTTTTTTTATTTATTCGCATTATGCGCATGTGATCTTAAACTATAACAAATCTTTTTCTTAAATACAAAAATATGTATTGCCAAAAAGAAAACAACTGCAATAGAACTGATCGTATGAATTGACAAAATTATCGGATATTGTTTAAATATCATGCCGAACAGTCCTGTCAGAAACACCTCAAATATTAAGCCAAGCACAAAAAACCTGAAAATATTCATCTTCTTCCAATAAACTCCTGTATGTACAAGACAAAGTATTAGAAAAATTACGGATGCCAGCTTATGAATATGTACCCCGGTGATCGGCACAAGCAATGTCAAAATAAATGTAAGAAACAAAAGTGTATTTAAAATCCTTTTCATATCCCTTCATTCTCCTTCGGAATATATCTTTTTACACCAAACGTAAAATACAAAATATGAAACAGCCAGACACCGAAAAGTATCGAACAAGGTATATAAAGGTTTTTTCTAAACATTATAAAAAAGCCAAAAGACATTAAAAATGTCACTGTGATCATGATCCGAACTTTTGTTTTCCTCGTCATCCCCTGACCTTTTGCATAAGTTTCAAGATTATTTTTATATAATTTTGTTCCCTTAAACCATTTGTCTAACTTCTTAGAACTTCTCGCAAAACAAAAAGCGGCAAAAATCAAAAACGGAAACGTCGGAAGAACCGGTAGCACTGCGCCCACTGCGCCCAGTCCAAAGCTTATACACCCAAAAATAATGTAAAGTATCTTTTTTATATTCATCTTCTTTCTCCTATCTCTTTTTTCTTTTTTTGTTTCAACAGTACGGTTTACATGACATTTTTCTTATCAGCTCATTCTCCCATGCTCTACCGAATATATCTTGTCGGCAATTCGCATCGTAGACTCTCTGTGTGATACGAGCACAACCGTTTTTCCATTCCGTTCTTCATGTAAAGATCTAAGTATGACAGCTTCATTTAAACTATCTAAATTACTTGTAGGCTCGTCAAGTAGCATAAACGGCGCGTCGTGTAAAAAAGCACGGGCAAGACCGATCCGCTGTCTTTCACCGCCTGAAAGCGTATCACCCAGCTCTCCTACCTGTGTATCATAACCTTGCGGCAAAGTCATAATAAACTCATGAACAGAAGCTTTTTGACAAGCAGCCTTTATTTCTTCATCTGTTGCATTTAGTTTTGCAATTCTTATATTATTTTTTATGCTGTCGTGAAACAAATGTGTTTCCTGTGTCACAAAACTTTCCATATTTCTAAGATTTGCAGTATTGATATGCTCTATATCAGTATCGGAAAGTTTGACGCTTCCATTCTCCACCTTCCAAAATCGCATAAATAGTTTAAGAAGAGTGGATTTACCGCTACCGCTTCTGCCCACGATCCCAACAACTGAATTTTTCGGAATATCTGCTGAAAGGTTGTCAAGAATTATTTCGTCCTTATAAGCAAAAGTTACGTTTTCCGCCTTGGCACCGTTAAACGAAACCTCTTTTTCATCTTTAATCTCTTCTACAAGAGGCTCTTCCTCTAAAATATCAAGTACGCGGCTGCCGGATGCGAAAGTGTTTTGCAAAGTGCTGCCTAAATTAGCAAGCGCTATTGCCGGTCCGAAAGATGAAAACAGTGCAAGCGTACAGATCAATATCCCGTCAAATCCTATCGCGTTTGTCTGATATAAATATGCGGAAAGAAAAAGCATCATAAAGTCAAATATTAAGATTACCGTATTTGTAACCGCTATATTTCGACCGGCAATTTTCTTCATTCTCTCTTCATCTGCGGAAAGTTCATCTGTTTTTTTATTCATTTCTGCAAGACGTTTTTGTCCCTGACCATACTGGATCGTCTCAGAAAGTCCACGTAAACTATCTAATACAAAACCGGAAAGTGCGCCGGACTTGCTGCGAAACTTCATTCCATCGTCACCGCTGATCTTAGAAATAATCAAAGGAATGATCACTCCGATCGTCAGGTAGGCGATGAGAGCCAGCCCGCCAAGCCAAATATGGTACGACGCAATAAAAGCCGTCATGATCAAAGTAAAGAAAAACCAGATCAATACCGGAGAAATGGTATGAGCATAGAATACTTCCAAAAGTTCGATATCTGATGTAATGACTGAAATCAAATCCCCTTTATCTTTGCTTTCTAATTTGGCGGGACATAGCTTTCTAAGAGCTTGAAATACTTTATCTCGTATGAGAGCCAAAAGTTTAAATGCGATAAAATGATTGCACGCCTGCTCTGCATAACGAAGCGCCGCACGAAGGACCGAGAATATCGCCAGAGATATAAAAATGATCGTCAAACTAAACGGCACATTAACACCGACAAGATCGAGTACGGCAAACCCTCCGAAAATCGTGATAAAAGAAGCGCACAAATGTCCGACAATCCCCATTATGACAGCAAGCGCCATATAAGCCGTAAGAGGTTTTACAAGACCGATCAGTTTTGTCACAACGGTAAACCTACTTCTTTTTTTCATTGTACAGCACCATCCTTTCCATAATTTTCTAATCTTTGCTGCGCTTCCCACAACTTTTCATAATCCGCTTTATTTTCCAATAATTCTCTATGTTTTCCGCTCTCTGCTATTTTTCCGTTTACCATTACATATATAGCATCTGCTTTTACCACATTTACAAGACGGTGCGATATGAGAATAACAGTCTTGCTCTCTGCCAGATTTTGTATCTCATTCATGATGTCGTTTTCACTCTCAACATCAATATTAGAAGTAGCTTCATCAAAAATATATATCGGACTATCGTGGAGAAGAGCCCTTGCAAGCGCAAGCCTTTGACATTGACCGCCGGACAGATTGGACGCTTTTTCTGACAAACCGGTGTCCAGACCTTTTTCATTACGGACGAAATCCGCAAGATTTACTCTTTCAAGCACTTCCCACAATTCGCTGTCCGATGCATCCGGTTTTCCCATGAGCAGATTATCCCGTACCGTTCCCTTAAACAAATAGCTTTGGTGACTAATGTAAGTTATGTTCTCCATAAGGTCGGCTTCACGGATTTCAGACAATTCTGTTTCTCCGACCGAAACCGATCCGCCATACCCTTTATTTCTCCCTGTAAGAATGGCAGAAATCGTAGACTTTCCACACCCCGATTCACCTACGATGGCTGTAAAAGCGCCTCTTTTGAATGTCATATTCACCCCGCTTAAAATCTCGCGATCATTATCGTAAGAAAAATGCAAATCCCGGCATACAATATCGCCTTTCGGACAGTCTGCCTTCTTTTCTTCTGCTTCCGGCAGATCAAGTAACCGAAATATCTTTTGTCCTGCCGCCATACCATTCATTGCAATATGGAAGAACGAACCAAGCTGCCGCATAGGAATAAAGAAATCGGCCGACAGCATAATAATTAATAAACATCCCGCAAGACTTACATTCCCTTTACTGTACTGAGTCACAGACATCACTATGCCAAGCGCCGCTCCCCCATAAGCGATCAAATCCATAATCGTAATAGAGTTAAGCTGCATCGTTAAAACTTTCATTGTGATTTTGCGGAATTTTTCCGCCTCAACGTTCATCTCATCGTTCTTAAAATCATCTGCCCGGTATATTTTAAGAGTCGTCAGCCCTTGCAGGTTCTCAAGGAAAGTGTCGCCAAGCGCGGTGTACTGTCCCCAATATTTTGACAACAGTTTTTTTGCCCATGTCTGTACTGCAGCTATCGCAGCCGGTATCAGCGGTACACAAACAAGAAGCACGGCCGCAGCCGGAACATTGACAAATCCAAGAACAATAAATAATGTCAAAGGAGCAAGCATTGCATAAAAAAACTGGGGAAGATATGCTCCGAAATACGTTTCCAACTGTTCCACGCCTTCTACCGATATTTGGACAATCTCTGACGTTTGAGCTTTCTCTTTATATGAGCTTCCCAGGCGAAGAAGTTTCCTGTATATCTTTTCTCTCAATACTTTCTTTACCGCCTTGGAAGAAAGATATCCCATTTTTGCAGATTGTACCGCACAAAAATAGCGGATGCCTACCGCTGCCGCCACAACAATTACAGTACAGACAAAGTTTTCCCGGTCTGCAGTATTCGCAAATAGCCTGGAAAGCAAATCGGCAATACTCACCATCATCGTAATGTTTGCCACAAGTGATATCCATTGATATATTACATTCCATGCAATGTATTTTTTACTTTCTCTTACCGTTCTAATAAGTCGTTTATCAATCATCATATCTTCTTTTCTCCTTCAACAACTTTTGTTACTTCACACTTATAGACACATTCTTCTTTTACCGGGCTGTTCTCTCCTGACAACGGATATTTTTCTGCCCCGCGCAAATCAAATGACGTCTTGTGATTAGTTATTGCTAACTCTTGATCAAAAAAATAAGCGGCAGTTTACAGCCGCTTTAAAGCGCCATTGATTAGTTGCAGCTAACTTCTGGTAGTATATACTAAATCATCTTTTTTGGCAAGAGTTTTTTTCATTTAGGACAACAGATATGGCAGTCTTTCAATTTCTTCCTGCAGATTCTTTAGAAATTTACCTGCATGCGCACCGTCCATTTGCGTATGGTGAAACTGAAAAGAAATTGATAAGAGAGCCTTTTCACCGTCCATGCGATACCTTCCCCATATCATAAAAGGATTGTTGAAAATTCCGCTGTTCATCCCAACAGCTCCATCCAGTTCTACATTTACAATAGCCGAAGTTCCTATGACCATATATTCATCCGATAGATCGTGGTCAATACAAGTATTGCACACTTCTGTTGTATATCTTAGATAATCGGCATTAAATTTTTCAAGATTATCCGTACAGGCAATATCGCACGAACTAACTTCTCCGTCTTTATTTTCAACAATCGTATTAACAGCAAGTTTATCATACTGTATCAACTTGTCTCCCACGGGCAATAAATAAAATTCTTTTACTGAAACAGCAGCCTTGCCTATACAAAAGTCAAGAAGCATGTTGAACTTCATACCGCGGCTTTTGCTTACTTTGATCAATGGCATTACATCGTAAGTCTTGAAAAATGTAACCATAGGGTTCGGAGCTTTCATCCAAAGCTCAAATGCCAAAGTTCTCGTAGTTTCTTTCGGATCTATTTCTCTTACGCACATTGTTATTTCCTCACATAATTTACAAATTAGATTTTTATTCTGTTTTCACAAAGCTATTTGTCATTATTTGTTTCTGAATGCTTTGCGTGGAATACAAAACGCTGTGTTGGATAACCGAATTCTATTAAAAGCTCTCGTTCTGCAAAACCAAGCTGCCGCAGTTCTTCGCGGTATCCTGTATCGGCTCTGTCTCCTTTCCTATAAGTTGTTATTGAAATATCCTGATCCGGACAATAATCTTCCAACAACGCATCCAAAAAAATCTTTTGAATCCCTCTTTTTCGGTATTGCGGATGTATCCCCATAAATTCAATACTGCACGGCAAAACACCAAAAGCCAAAGCGCCGATCAACAAATCTCCGTCTTTCAAAACCAACGCCTGCCTGTTTCGGATAAATATCTTTAATTTGTGTAAGTAGTCTGTTTCATCTAAAACAGGATATCCGTCAACCACCAACCGAAGTAACTCCATCCAGGAAGGTATATCCTCCATAACCGCAAGCCGTATATCGTTCTTTGTTAGTGCGGCGCTTTGCATTTTGTCGTGTAAAGTAAATCGCAGCGAAAGCAAAGGGTAGAACGCCTGCTTGTCACGATATTGCGCAGGCGATGTCTTATACATAGCTGTAAAAGCAGTAGTAAAAGATTGCTGACTTTCATATCCGCAGATAAAAGCAATTTCAATGATCGGTTTGTCTGAGAATACTAATAACTTTGCAGCTTCGGTAAGCTGCCTTCTCTGAACATAATCGTGCATTGTCATCCCGACTGTTTTAGTAAATATACGATGCAAATGATATTTTGAGTAATTAACCGCTGTGGCAACAGTTTCAAGATCAAGCTTTCCGCTGAGATGATCTTCAATATAACCTATGACCGTTTCAATGCTGATAACCGTTTTATTTTCCATAAGAAGCCTCCCTACGAATTATAATATAACAAATAATCCGGTTTGTGTTTTCACAATTCTTGCTATATTGATTATTTACTCTTTCAGACATAAAATTAATGCTTCCCTGTCTTAATAAATGTCATGCTGGCTTGACATTTATATATGACATGCTATAATGACAATGTAAGGCTAGCATGACATAAAGGGAGGGGGATTTTTTGAAAAACCGAGTAAAAGAATTGCGTGAAAAGGAGAATCTGACACAAAAAAAACTGGGAGAAAAGGTTCATGTTTCAAGACAGGCAATCAACGCTATTGAAACCGGAAAATATGACCCGTCACTTTGGTTGGCTTATGATATTGCACAACTGTTTCATATGACCATTGAAGAAGTATTCATTTTTAAGGAGAGTGAAAGAAAATGAAATCATTAAAAAATCCTATGACTAATGCAATTTATATAGCCTTGATTACTGCAATTTACGCCATAATATTTATAGTTTCATCTGAATTTGTATTTAAATATGATCACTTTCTCTCTGATAGCCGATGGTCTTTATTTATCCAAAACAAAAACATGAAATATGTTGGACTTGGAATGATTGGCGTAGCAATTATTATTGATACATTTTCTGCTTTAAGAAGAAAAAAGTTTGATGAGTACCAAATAATTACATTGGAAAAAATCATGTTATTTAACGGCTCTTTTCTAAATATAATTTTCCCTCTCTCCCTCTTTATACTGATTTTTGTACCCGCATATTTTGTGGAAACGATTTTTTTCTTCATTCTATTTCAATGGCTATGTATGATCATTACAGAAATAACTTATTTGATCAAGAACTATAAATAATAAGGAGAGGTGCTATTATGTGGTTTGTTTGGTTTATGTGGGGAATAGTTGACGTTGCTATTATCGCAACAATTATTTTGCTGACAGGAAAGGGAAGTATGCTTGTTACCGGTTTTAACACAAAAAATGCAGAGGAATTAACAAAATATGATGTAAAAAAAAAGTAAGTAGGCAAGCAGGAATTTTTATGACTTTAATTGACTTTGGATTAATCGGACTTGTTTCATATATTCAGTTTAGAGCAGTTCCGGCTATTCAAGATAATACAATCTCAAATTATGGAACTGAAATAACTGTTGTTTCTCTCGGGATTTGCATTTACATACTTTTTGTTGCAATTATAGCGACTACTCGCGGTTTTAAGAACTGTAAGAAATAGCAAAATCAAAATGATATGTTTCACAACAAAACGAAAATGCTCATGTACGGTAAAGGAACACGCATGAATTTGCTTTTTCGATTTCAATGTTCACAAAAACCTTTACTTTCATGTACTATAAACATAAAAATTAGGAGGAGTTACGATATGAAACAGCCACCAAGACAAAGAACAATAAAAGACGAGCGAGATGAAAAAATAGGAAAAGACGCAAAAGTTTATGCCTTTGAATGGATAATAGCTATTACCCAAGTATTAACGATAATGTGCATAATAAAGGGAAATCCGGCATGGAAAGGAACAATATCGATATTATTTTTTGGCGTTGCATTTTTACTGTTTTATGAATTTAAGCAGTATGAGGCAAAACCCTTCAAGCAAGTTGGAATTGTTTTCCTGATTATAGGGATTGCATTGTTGATATGGTTTGGAATTACAGGATAGATAACCCAAAGTGCTACCGCCCTCTTTTTATTTTACAACTGAATAACAGCCGCCCTGCAGCGGCACACGAAGGGATGTGACAAAACTCGATTGAGTTTTGTCACATCCCCTTTAATAAATCAATCTTCTTGTGTGTCCTTTTGAAATTCTAAAATATCGCCGGGTTGACAGTCTAATGCGTCACAGATGGCATTTAAGGTTGAAAAGCGAATAGCACTTACCTTTCCGGTCTTAATTTTGGATAAGTTGACATTTGCAATACCAACCTTTTCGGATAGTTCGTTTAAGCTTATTTTTCTATCTGCCATCATTCTATCAAGCCTTAAAATTATTGCCATATCATATCTCCTTTATAATGTTTCATCTACCTCTTGCTTTGCAACTCACATTCATAACCCTTGATATAAGCTCAACAGAAGAAAAAGTCAATACTGGAGTCTAGTTTTAACAGAGCTTCCTTCGCATCGGCAGCTTCTTTGACAATAAAACCATTTCTACATAATAGAATACGAAGAATTTCACGAATTTCCGAATCATCATCTACAATTAAAATAGTTTCTGGCCCTTTTTCTTTTTTCTGTTACCAAATATGACCACCTCATTTCAATATAAAACTTGTAATTCCTTTACGCTAAAATACTATATTTTCATCTGCATCTTATCCTTTTTTACAAACTACGCAGAGCCATCCTTTTTTATTTTTGTGTATTTTTATGTCTGTAAAACCTGCATCCTCCAAAGATTTTTTTATTTGTTCAGAATTGTATATTTTCATTCCTTGTATAATCTTAGTCCACTTTTCTTCTTTGGAATTTTCGCCATTTGATTCGTTGCAAATCATAAAAGTTCCGCTGACTTTCAAAACTCGATATACTTGCTTAAATGCCTCATTAATATCAGGCCAAAAATATATTGTTTCAAACGCAGTAATTATATCAAAAGTTTCTTTTCGGAAAGGCAGTTTCATTACATTACCCTGCAAGATTTCACAATGCTTATTTTCTATTTCTGCCTTATTGATTTTTTGGGATTTTATTACACTAATTTCTGAATAATCAATACCAGTCACTTTGCCGTATGGAGTTTTTGCCAATAGCTTTTTTACATTTGCTCCACCGCCACACCCAATATCCAGACATATGTAATTATTTCTAATTTCTATATGCGTAAATCCCCATTCAGCCATAGATGAATGTCCGGCATTCATCATATTAACCATAATTTTTCCGCCAATCCCTTCAGGTTTACAAGTATTTTGAAAAAAAGACATGCACAATGCTCCTTTCTAAGTTAGTTTTAACTAACTCGATTATATCACACTTTCGGCAAACTGTCCAATCTGTCCGGAGAAGCACCGCAGAAAGCCTCCGAACAAATTGCTGATTCTGTATGAATTCCATAGATTTTCATTTTCTATATCATCATGAACATGATAAAAAAAGGGGCTGTGAAATAACAGTCTCTACGGAAAAAAAGAGGACTTTTCGTTCAAAATGAACGAAAGGTCCTCTTTATATTAAAATTAACTTGCGATGAAAATTTCAACTGTAAATTATAATAACCCAAAACAAGGATATTTACCACTGTTTCTTTCAGATTGTTTGGATCTGCTGGATCCTGTTTTAACATTTGACAGATTGATGGGAGTAATCGATTTAAATAAGTATCTGACAGATATTCCGGAGTACACAACTGGACGACTCAGATATAATCCGTTCAACATGTTAAAAACGGTACTTTTCGGATTTATGACCAGCGGCTACTGCTCCCTGAGAGAACCGGAAGACAACTGCAAAGTCAATATCAGATTCATGTATCTCATGGATCACCATACTCCATCATACCGAACCTTTGGATATTTCATCAACGAAGTACTTCAGGATAAGATCGAAAACATTTTTAACGACATCAATCAAGCAATCTTCAACGAGGAGCATGTGGATTTGCAACATATCTACATCGATGGTTCCAAGTTTGAAGCAAACGCCAACAAATATATATCGCAGTTGTTGGCGTGAACCATTATCGTTCAGATATGGACTGTTTCATTCCTTTGATGAAGCACTTCAAACAAACGTATGGTATCCCAACTGCATTGTACGGAAATTCCCTTAACGGTACTTCTGGCGGTACACACACAGGGATAATTCCACCATGCAGACTGCATTTTAAATCATAGATACGCTTTTTAAGCTGGGTACTCGGTGTCCCGTCCTCATTCTGCAAGAATACATCACGCACCGCTGTAAATTTTAATTCTCCAAATGTTTTTTCTTTGTCAATGACAAACCCGTTTGATAATCTCATAATTTTTTCACTCCTTTACTTTTCTTTAACTGCTACAATATCGTCAACAACTAACACATAATCGGTATGTCCCATATCCCCGATTGCGTAACCTCTGCCGTATAACTTCGGATTGACAAGTTTTACTTTCTGCTTACTTGAACTTCTTTTCGCCAGCCTGTACGGGAATTTCTACTACAACATTTCCCCTCTCTGCACATCAGAATAAAGGTTATAGCTTCGTCTGGCTACACATTGTTCCAACAGACAGGCTTGTTTGTAATTCAGTTCCTTGTGAGCTTCGCCATACTGTTTAACATACTCTAAGGATAACGCTACATCTGAAATCTGGTCGGCACTCATGCGTGAGCTTGCGTCAGCTCTGGTCTCGTAGACCATTCTTAAAATCTGTATTGATGTCAATACAATCGGATAACTTCTTCTTTGCTCTTTTTCAGCCCTTGTTTCATTAAAGTCTGCAACAAATCTTTTATTTCTGGTTGCTCTCTTAGCACAACCTTTTCTGATGTTTCCATCTTTAACTCCTCCTATCGCTCTTTTGGTCGTATCTGCGGTTTCATAGTTGGTAGCTCCCGACAGTAGTCTGGATAGTTCAGACGGATTGCCTCAAAAAAATACGGAGCATATCCACATTCAAATATCTCATAAGGTGTAGACAATTTTTCCTTTCCAAATAGAAAAAGAGACTGTTATTTCACAGCCCCTGTAATAAATCTTTTACCCCAACTCTTGACAAAGAGCCGAAAAATAAGCGTACCACTATTTCTAATGATACGCTTATCTTATTTCATTTTTTAATTAAGTTCTATGAGAACTCCTATTTATTTGCGATAGCTGCCTGTGCTGCTGCCAGTCTTGCGATCGGCACACGGAACGGTGAGCAGGATACATAGTCAAGACCAAGTTTGTTGCAGAATTCTACAGAACTCGGATCTCCGCCGTGCTCTCCACAGATTCCTACGTGAAGATTCGGATTAACCGGTTTTCCTAATGTGATCGCCATATCCATCAGCTTACCAACGCCTGTCTGATCCAGTTTTGCAAACGGATCGTTCTCGAAGATCTTAGCATCGTAATAAGCATCAAGGAACTTACCTGCGTCATCACGAGAGAATCCAAATGCCATCTGTGTCAAGTCGTTTGTACCGAAGCAGAAGAAGTCAGCTTCTTTTGCGATCTCGTCTGCTGTAAGAGCAGCTCTCGGGATCTCGATCATTGTACCTACTTCATATTTCAGGCTGCTGTTTGCTGCTGCGATTTCAGCGTCTGCTGTCTCAACAACGAACTTCTTAACATATTTTAACTCTTTTACATCGCCTACGAGCGGAATCATGATCTCCGGTTTTACTGTCCAGTCCGGATGAGCGTTCTGTACATTGATCGCTGCGCGGATAACAGCTCTTGTCTGCATCTTAGCGATTTCCGGATATGTCACTGCCAGACGGCATCCACGATGTCCCATCATCGGGTTAAACTCGTGCAGGCTGTCGATAATTGCTTTGATCTGATCAACTGTCTTGCCCTGTGCGTCAGCCAGTTTCTTGATGTCCTCTTCCTCTGTCGGAACGAACTCATGAAGCGGCGGATCAAGGAAACGGATTGTAACCGGATTTCCTTCAAGAGCCTCATAGAGAGCCTCGAAGTCACCCTGCTGCTCCGGAAGGATTTTTTCAAGAGCCGCTTCTCTTTCCTCTACTGTTTCAGAGCAGATCATCTCACGGAAAGCGTCGATTCTGTTGCCTTCAAAGAACATATGCTCTGTACGGCAAAGTCCGATACCTTCTGCTCCAAGTTCGCGGGCTTTCTTAGCGTCAGCCGGTGTATCTGCGTTTGTACGAACTTTCATTGTTCTGTATTTATCAGCCCATCCCATGATTCTTCCGAACTCACCTGCGATCGTAGCATCTACTGTCGGGATGATTCCGTCATAAATAGCTCCTGTAGATCCGTCAAGAGAAATGCTGTCTCCCTCGTGGAACTCTTTTCCTGCTAATGTGAATTTCTTGTTTGCTTCATCCATTGTGATGTCTCCGCATCCAGATACACAGCATGTACCCATACCACGTGCAACAACGGCTGCGTGAGATGTCATACCACCGCGAACTGTCAGGATACCCTGTGCGGATTTCATACCTGTGATGTCTTCCGGTGATGTCTCAAGACGAACAAGGATTACTTTTTCTCCTCTTGCAGCCCATTCAACAGCGTCGTCAGCTGTGAACACGATCTTACCGCAAGCAGCTCCCGGAGATGCTCCAAGTGCTTTTGCCATCGGTGTTGCGGCTTTCAGTGCGGCAGCATCGAACTGCGGATGGAGAAGTGTATCAAGGTTTCTCGGATCGATCATAGCTACAGCTTCTTCTTCTGTTCTCATTCCCTCGTCAACAAGGTCACAAGCGATCTTAAGAGCTGCCTGAGCTGTTCTCTTACCGTTACGAGTCTGAAGCATGAACAGTTTACCATGCTCTACAGTAAACTCCATGTCCTGCATATCTCTGTAGTGTGTTTCAAGTGTTTTGCACACATCTTTGAACTGTGCGAACGCTTCCGGGAATTTCTGTTCCATCTCGGAAATGTGCATCGGTGTACGAACACCTGCAACTACGTCTTCGCCCTGTGCATTTGTAAGGAACTCTCCGAAAAGTCCGTTCTCTCCTGTAGCAGGGTCACGTGTAAATGCAACACCTGTACCACAGTCATCTCCCATATTTCCGAATGCCATCATCTGTACGTTGACAGCGGTTCCCCATGAATACGGGATATCATTGTCACGGCGGTATACGTTTGCTCTCGGGTTATCCCATGAACGGAATACAGCTTTAACAGCTCCCATTAACTGCTCTTTTGCGTCTGACGGGAAATCTGCTCCGATCTTCTCTTTGTACTCAGCTTTAAACTGTCCGGCAAGAGTCTTAAGATCTTCTGCTGTAAGATCAACGTCCTGAGTAACGCCTTTTTCTTCTTTCATTTTGTCGATAAGCTCTTCAAAGTATTTCTTACCAACTTCCATAACTACATCAGAATACATCTGGATGAATCTTCTGTAGCAGTCCCATGCCCAACGAGCATTTCCGGAAGCCTCTGCAAGAGTCTCTACAACTTCTTCGTTAAGACCGAGGTTAAGAATTGTATCCATCATACCCGGCATGGAAGCTCTTGCTCCGGAACGAACGGAAACAAGAAGAGGATTCTCTTTATCTCCGAATTTCTTTCCTGTGATCTCTTCCAATTTAACAATAGCGTCCATGATCTGACTCATAATTTCGTCGTTGATCTTTCTGCCATCTTCATAATACTGTGTACAAGCCTCTGTTGTTACAGTAAATCCCTGCGGTACAGGGAGTCCGAGACTTGTCATCTCTGCAAGGTTCGCGCCTTTTCCACCAAGAAGGTTTCTCATTGTTGCGTTACCTTCTGTGAACATATAAACCCATTTTGCCATGTCACAATGACCTCCTAAAAAATTTTGCAAATATTTCTGCTATAATTCGCATATAATATTCTAATGGTTTTATTCACTTGCGTCAAGCGTTTTGTCGGCTTTTGTCTGTCTTTTTGTCCATCTTTTCGTCTATTTTCCACACATATTTCCCACGATCTCCGATTCCGTAAAAATCAGCAAACGTAATCTTAAAAATCTTATTTTTCATAGAACTGATATCTATCTTACTTTTTGATCATATATTGCCATATTCCCGAATGCGCAATATCTCCCTGAAGCAAATTCCTTCCGGTACTCCGTCTTTCATGATCAGACGGCGATATACGTTTCTGTCTTCCTCGACAAAGATCTCATCCCCTTCTTCCTGTCTGATCCTTCCGAGGCAAAGAGTAACCAGTCCGAAAAAGTTGATCGTATTTTTCGCGGCAAATGTATCCGTATACTCTGTACCGACTCCGCACATATTTCTTGCCGCCGTCTGTCCCTGCTTCATCGCGTTCGGCCAGATGCCCGACAATCCCGTAACATCTCCCGCCGCATATACGTTCGGTACATTTGTCTCCATCTTAGAATTTACTTTGATTCCTCGTTCGACCTCGATCTCACTTTTTTCTAAAAACCCGACTGCCGGACGTACGCCAGCCGCCACGATGATGAGATCGCATAAAAGCTGTTTTCCCGTATCAAGAGTAACCGCACGAATCATACCGTCAGCTTCGCATACCGCGCCTTCGGCTTTGCATCCGAGATAAAATTGTACCCCTGCCTGTTCAAACAGTTCCTGATATGTCTTCGCCGCATGTGCGTCAAGCTGTACGGGAAGAATCTGTTCCGCCATCTCCACGACAGTCACCTTTTTCCCTCGCTCGATCAATCCGTACGCTGCATCCAGTCCGACAAGTCCTGATCCGATAATCAGAATTTTTTCCGCATCTTCCGCCATTTTATCGATCTCCTGCGCGTCTTTCAAATGCCGGAGTCCAAATACATTTTTCGCTTTCCGAAGATCTCCTACAGGAGGAATAAAACTGTCTGCCCCTGTGGAAATGAGCAGTTTGTCATAACAGATCGATTCTCCTCCCTTTGTATCAACCATCTGATTTGCCGTATCGATAACTTCAATATGTCCGTATACTTCCGCGATCTGATTTTTCTCAAAAAAGTCTTCTTCCACAAACGACAACTCTTCCGCCGTCCTTTCGTGGGAAAGATATTTGTGCAGCATACAGCGGGAATGAACTTGCTCATCTGCCGAAATCATCGTAATCTGTGCATCTTTTTTCAGCTTTCTGATCTCTTTTGCGGCCATGATCCCCGCCGCTCCTGTTCCGATAATCACGTAGTTCATCCATCACACCTCCTCTACATGGATCGCGCCTTTCGGACACGATTTCACACAGTTTGGTTCCTGACCGTCAGACATACAAAAATCACACTTGATCACTTTTTTCTTTGTCATCCGATCCGGTTCAAGAACACCAAACGGACAATTCATCACACACATAAAGCAAGATCCGCATTTTGTCTCGTCATATGTCACGATCCCTGTTTCCGGGTCTTTCTGAAGCGCCCCGCTCATACATGACATTACGCATTCCGGCTCGTCACAATGCCTGCAGAACAAAGGTCTGTATGTGCCGTCGTCTCCTTTTAAAATATAATTTCTCGATTCGTTTTCCGGATCGGTCAGATCCAAATCATAAATTGTTCCCGGCGTTTTCCTGTGCGCCTGCATACATGCTGCCGAACAATTCTTACAGCCGTCGCATTTTTCATATTCTACAATAATCCTTCTCATGGAGCCGCCCTCCTATATATGAAGCGCGTCGCGCTTTTCCAGAATAATCTTTTCCAAAATATCGGCAGATTCTTTTGCGTCCGGATTAATGATAACTTGCCCGCCTGTCAATTCTTTCATATCTTCTGTCAATATTTTTACAGCCGCGCCGCTTCCCGTTACAAACGGCGGAAGTCCTAAATGAAGCGGAAGTCCTAACGCCAGACCGAAGCAGCCGTCCGCAAGAGCCTGCTCCTCAAGCCACTGCGCCGCCGAAAGCACGAGCGGAAGCTGAGGCAGATCGACGCCGATCGTCTCCGCAAGTTCCGTCGCCACGATCTCCAAACGTCCGATCGCAAGGCACGGTCCGAAATTAAGCACCGGAGGAATCCCCAGTTTTTCACATACTGCGCGAAGTTTCGGTCCTGCAAACTGTGCGGCTTCCGGCGTCATCAAACCGCAATTTTCAATTCCTCCCGAAGAACATCCTGCCGTCAAAACGATAATATCCCGGGCAATCAGCTCTTTCGTAAGTTCTACCGTAAGGACATCATGTCCTCCCGCCGTCAAGTTTGAACAGCCCACAACTCCCGCAACTCCTTTAATATCGCCTGATACGATCAGATCTACAAGCGGCTTCCAATTTCCGCCGAGAAATTCTTTCAAGGAACCTTCACTGACTCCTGTAAGTGTACGTTCATTGCCATGCTCTTCCATCAGATTCAGTTCTACCCGTTCTTCCGACGCACAATCCGCGCCTCTTCTCTCTTTATAAGAAAGAAGAACTTTATCTATAATTTCCTCCGTTACCTGCTCTCTGTTTTCAAAGTCAAATTCTTCCAGCTCTGCATTTGCTTTTTTCGCCACACTGTCAATACAAAGCTGTTTGATCTTCAATTCGTCACAGATCGGTTCGATTCCCGGCAAAGTACAGTTAAATTCCGAAATCACTGCATCGATTGCGCCTGTGGCGAGAATCGCTTCGCTCGTGTAGTTATTTCCGGCATGTCCGTCAAACACATCTTCATAATGCGCGCCTCGAAGCTGGAGATCTTGTCCGACACAAGTACATCCGACAAGCTTAAACCCTTTTGCTCCCGCCTGTTTTGCCTTTTCCGTAATATCCGCATCTGTAAGCCTTTCCTGAAGATATGTAAACATCGAATGCTGATGTCCTGTAATCATAATATTGATATAATCCGGATCGATCACCCTCAGACCGACCGGAGCCAGACGAAGCTTCGGTTCTCCGAGCACGATATCATTCAGAAGATTCGTCAATGTCAGCCCGTAAATACCTGTAGAAATTCCAAGTTTCAAACAATCTTTTAACATATCGACCGGATCTGAATTTAAGTTTGTTGAACATTTGACAACTCCATGACAGACTTCCGATTTTGCTCCGCCCGGAAGGATGCCGAGTTTTTCCCAGTTTTCATAACGAGGCGCATATGCCATTTTCTTTACAAGTTTCATTTTCTCATATTCGGGAAGATACAGATCCGCAAGAACCGCATCGGCAACTTTCTCTGCCCGGACGTACATATCCTCTTCTTCAATCTCAAAAAGAGCCGCCAGTTTATTTAATGCTCCTTCTCCTTTTATCCCACTCTTTTTCTGCGCTGCATTTTTCACATTTCTTGCCGTATTCTCTACGACATGGATATAGCACCCCGAGCCGGACGCTACCGCACGAAGAAAGTTTCTCGCAACGATCGTATCTGCATTTGCACCGCAGATTCCTCTCGGGGCATCCGGTGTGATTCTGCACGGTCCGTTTGAACAAAGCCGACAACATACTCCTTGAAGTCCAAAAGCACATTTTGTGCTCTGACCTTCCACTCTATGGTGAGACGTTTCCAGCGGAAGGTTTTTAATAAACCCCTCCAACGGCTTATCCGCACTTTCACAAGTCGTACATCCATAACATTGATTCATCTGTTCTTCCTCCTTAACACTTCATATAAATAGTTTTCTGCTGCGCACGTGAGTCTGTTTTAATAGATATTTTTAGTCCACTTTTTGTCGGAAAGAAAAGTGGGCATACACCCACTTTGTCATCTGTGTATCATTTTCTACACAGATGCTACTTTTTTAAAATATCAGCCATTGTCTTTTTTTTCAAAAGCTTTTCTACCGAATGCTGAATTCCAAGAAGTTCTCTGTGAACCGCACATCCCTCTTTGCTTTCATTTCTGATACAAGAGTGATGAACACATTCCATAACCGCAAAGTCCGGTTCGATTGCCGTTACTACGTCATACAATGTAAATTCGCCGATATCTTTTGCAAGCTGATACCCGCCCTTTGGGCCTCTGCGTATTTCGATCAATCCGGATTTGTTCATCTTTTGAAGAATCTTATAACCAAACGCCGATGGTATCTGTTCTAATTCACAAAGTTCTTTTATCGTTTTCTTACCGCCATCTTGTAAAGCTCTTATAACACGAATGGCATAATCACTCTCTTTCGTAAAGAGCACATCATCACCTGCTTTGTTAGAATTATATCAATGTAGAGTATTTTTGTCAACAATCCATTCTACACTTTCACCTGTTTTATTTCTTATTTTATATATTTTTTGTAACTTTTCACATCATCAGAATGTTTTTTACTGATGTTAATATAATTTCTTATATATTCTAAAAATATATTCCCGTGTATTTGTTCGATTATTCCATACGCAGGAATGCTCTATATCCTTTCACAGCCTCATACACATCGGCTTTGCTTGATACTTCATAAGGAGCATGCATGTTCAGTACAGCCACTCCGCTGTCGATCACTTCCATTCCATAATTGGCCATAATATAAGCGATCGTTCCGCCTCCGCCAAGGTCGACTCTTCCAAGCTCCGCAAACTGGTATGCCACCTGCGCCTCGTCCATCGTTCTGCGAAGAGCCGCAATATATTCGCCGTTTGCATCGTTAGAACCTGATTTTCCTCTGCTGCCTGTAAATTTATTAAACGTAATTCCATTTGCAAAAAATGCGGAACTGCGTTTTTCAAAAGCTTCTGCAAACATCGGATCAAACGCAGCGCTTACATCTGACGAAAGCATTTTTGAATTACTCAAAGCCCGGCGGACTTTTAATTCGGATTCACCTTCTGTCACGGCAATCAGCTCGGCAACTGTATTTTCAAAAAACCGGGAATGCATTCCCGTAGCTCCCACACTTCCGATCTCTTCTTTATCTACAAGCAGACAGCATCCTGTTTTTTTCGCTTCCGTCACATCCAGCATCGCAAATAAAGACGTAAACGCGCACACACGGTCGTCCTGTCCGTAAGAAAGATTCATACTTCTGTCAAGTCCGCAGTCACGGGCTTTTCCTGCCGGAACGATCTCCAGCTCCGCCGAATAAAAATCTTCTTCATCGATACCGTACATCTCTTTTAAAATATTGAGCACATTTTGTTTTACAGCGTCTTTTTCTTCTTTCTTGAGATCGTCCGCTTTCTCTATCGGACGGTTTCCGATCAAAAGATCTAATTTCTCGCCTTCGATCACCTGCGACGCTTTCTTTTCCAACTGTTCCTGGGCGAGATGAACAAGCAGATCTGTGATGACAAATACAGGATCATTTTCATCTTCTCCGATGGATACCTTCACAGTTTCTCCGTTCTTTTTGACGATGACGCCGTGCAGTGCGAGCGGCTGTGCCACCCATTGATATTTTTTTATACCGCCATAATAATGAGTATCAAGATAAGCAAGTTCTTCATTTTCATAGAGAGGATTTTGTTTCACGTCAATACGCGGCGAATCAATATGTGCTCCAAGAATATCCATTCCCTCAGAAATCGGTCTCTCACCGATTCTAAATAAAGCAAGCATCTTATTCATATTGACTGCGTATACTTTATCTCCCGCTTTCAGCGTTTCTCCTGATCTTAATATTTCTTCAAGATCCCGGTAACCTGCATCTCTTGCCATATTTACGCTAAGTTCTACGCACTCCCGCTCTGTCTTTCCGGCATCCAGGCAACGCTTGTACTTGTCATTGATTTCCTTTAGTTCCGAAATCTGTTCATCGCTGTATAAATTCCAGATATTTTTTCTTTCCATAAGGCAGTCCCCTTCTTTATTATTTTATGATCTTTTTTATTTTCACTTTATTATATACGATTTCTCTGTATTTTAAAAGTAAACAAACTTTTTAATTTTCAACCGGAAAACGCAGCCACATAAAGCGCCGAAAGACACTTTCCGGAACGCGGCGAGCGCCATAAAAAAACGCAGTTCCGAAAAAACGGAACTGCGTTTTTATTAAGCCGGAAATCAGACTTGAACTGACGACCCCTTCATTACGAGTGAAGTGCTCTACCTGCTGAGCTATTCCGGCATTAAGATTCGTACTAATACGAACCTTAATTATTATATCTTACTTTAATGTAAATTTCAACTACTTTTTTAGTTTTTTCCAAACGTTTTCCCCGTGGATTTTCCCGCCGCTAATTTTCCCCGAGGGTATTTCCATTTCCTTTTGTAGTTTCTTCATCCGTTTTCATATGAACTGTCAGCTGATTATACGGAATCTCTATACCTTCTTCATCAAAAGTCAGCTTGATCTCCTCAAGTATACGCCATCTTGTCGTCCAATACTCATCCGTCTTGACCCACGCCCGAAGTCCGATCACGACAGCGCTGTCTCCAAGCGAATCTACAAATACTCTTTTCTCCTCATCCTGAATGACAGACGGATCGTCACGCAGTTTTTCTTCTACGATCTGTTTCGCTTTGCGAAGATCCGCTTCGTAAGAAATGCCGACTTTCAAATCCAGTTTCCGCTCCGGTCTTGCGGTTACATTTGTAAGACTGTTATTTGTCAGTATACTGTTCGGAACAACTACCGTCTGGTTGTCGATCGTCGCCAGCTTTGTATAAAAGATCTGTATCTCTTTTACAGTTCCTTCGATATTTTCCTGTGTCACGATAATATAATCGCCTACGGTAAAAGGTTTTAAAACAAGTATTAAAATACCTCCCGCAAAATTAGACAGACTTCCCTGAACCGCCAGACCGATCGCAACACCTGCCGAAGCGATCAATGCCGCTACAGACGATGACTCTACCCCGAAGTTTGTTGCGATCATGAAGATCAATATAACGTACAAACTAAATTTGATCATAGAATCGACAAACTGTTTCACACCTGCATCAACATTGCTTCTCTCAAACGATTTTCTGATCACCTTTCTAATCCACTTGATCACTTTACTCCCGATAAAGAAAAAGATAAGCGCCAGAACAACTTTCACTCCGAAGCTGATCAGATTCGGTATATTGTCATGAAAAAACTCGATAAACCGGTTCACTTCTTCCGTTGCCTCAGCCGTCACTTCTCCGGCTGTTTCAAGAACATTATTCGCATCTGACTGCGACACATTTTTGCTGCCTGCCGCAGCCATAAGAAAGTGTCTGCCGAAAAACATTTGCGCTTTGCCAAGCACACTGATAAGATACCCCTGCATTCTATATTTTTCCTTTCATCTTTTATTTTTTACAATTCGATAAGATCTGCTTTTCTCTGTTTTTCCTGTTCCGTGTTTTTCTAAAAGAAATTTTATTTTAATGCAAGAAACGCGCACAAATTTCCCCGCTTATCACCTGTCTCCCGATGTGAATATAAGATCTTGCTATTGCAATGCGTACAGACATTCGTGACCGCAATATGTTCCTTGCAGATTCCCGATTCCCGAAAAACCGATTCGTTTGCTTTCCATAGATCAAGCTGATATTTTCCATTGTTTTTTCTGTAAAACAGATTATCCCAATCTTTTTCATCGAAAGCTTCTTTGAATTTTTCAATCACATCGCCGCTTACTTCATAGCAATCCTGACAGATCGAAGGTCCGACTGCCGCCAATATATCCGCCGGATCACACCCGAAATGTTCTTTCATAACACGAACCGTCTCTTTTCCTATCTTTCCGACAGTTCCCCTCCATCCCGAATGACTAAGACCGATGACTTTTTTTATCGGATCTACAAAATAAAGCGGAACACAATCTGCATAAGAAGTGACAAGACAAATCCCCGGCACGTTTGTCACAAGACCATCTACGTCTGTATAGTCCCGTTCGCGAACAATCCCTTTTCCTTTATCTTCTTCCGTGACAACACGCACATTTGCCGTATGTGTTTGGCGTGACAAGACCATATCGTGACAGTTTGTTCCGATTGCAGATGCGATCCTCTGAAAATTTTCCATGACGGCATCTTTGTCATCCCCTCTGTCAAAACTAAGGTTCATCGACTCATAACAGCCTTTGCTCACTCCGCCGATCCTTGTCGAAAAAGCGCTTTTTACAACTCCCGTCTTTTCAAATAGCGGATATGTCAAAAACGGAACTTCTCCGCACACTTCGTCAAAAATATGTTCTCCATTTTTATAAACTAACCCTAAACTCATACCGTCACCCCACAAATGCATTCTTTATATGCGTAATCTCTGTACCTTCCACCCCGATCACATCAAAGCGGCACTGCGCATCTTCAATTCCATGCTGTACCGTATAGTACAGCGCACACCGAAAAAATCTTTTTTTGCTTTCTTTGATCGACCGCCTCCAGCGGATTGCCCGCCTGTCTGCCGGAACGATATTTCACTTCGCAAAACACATAACAGTCTCCGTCTTTTGCAATAATATCAATCTCGCCGTCACGGCATCTGTAATTATACTCGATCAGTTCATAACCGTTTTGTTCCAGATAATATCCTGCCGCCTGCTCGTATACAGCTCCGACAGATCTGTTGTTTTGCTTTACGTTTCGCTTCATTTTACCACATTCTTTTTCATAATTTTTGAAATTCTGTTTTAAATGTTTTTTCTGTCTTTATTCTTCTGAAATAAAATTTTTGATAAACGAACGTCTGTGGATCGGACTTGCTCCGACACGTTTCAACGCTTCAATATGACTTTGCGACCCGTACCCTTTATTTTGTGCAAATCCATACTCCGGAAGGATCTTATCATACTGCATCATCAGTCTGTCTCTTGTCACTTTCGCGATAACGCTTGCCGCCGCAATGGAAACACTTTTTGCATCTCCTTTCACGATCGGCACTTGACGATAGGGCATCTCCGGAATCGTAACCGCATCGTTTAAAAGAAGATCCGGTACAACCGAAAGCTGCTCTACCGCTTTACGCATCGCCTCATATGTAGCCTGCAGAATATTGATCTCGTCTATCCTTGCGGGACTTGCCATTCCGACGCCGACAGCAACTGCTTTCTCCATAATTTCATCGTAGAGCGCTTCTCTTCTCGATGCCGAAAGCTTCTTAGAATCGTTCAGATATAAGATTTCACAATCTTTCGGCAAAATAACCGCGCCTGCCACAACCGGCCCTGCCAGCGGTCCTCTTCCCGCTTCATCGATTCCGCATATCATTTCTGCATCTTTGTATTTTCTCTCATAACTTTTCATGAGAGAAAGGCGCTCCCGCTCTAAGCGAAGCGCCTCTTCTTTTTTTCGGTAGGAAGCGATCAGTTTCTGAACGCCGCTGCGGGCATCAGCATCATACATACTGTACAGCGCTTCTCGTTCCTTCTCATCCGCTTTTCCGAATTCTTCTTTGATCTGTGCAATACTTTTACTCATGTTTTATCACCCCGAACTGATCAAGCGGCCAGATCCGTATCCACGCGCGCCCCATCAATTCATCTCTATGGATCGCGCCCACATCGGACACCCTGCTGTCCTGACTGTTATTTCGATTATCTCCCATCACAAAATACTCGTCTTCTCCGAGAGTAACCGGTTCTGCCGCCATTCCCGCTTCTTCTATTATTTCATTTCCGTAATGCTCATCAAGCTGTTTTCCGTTTATATAAATATATCCGTCTACAATCTGAACCGTTTCCCCCGGAAGTCCGATGATCCGTTTAATATAGTAAGTATTTTTTTCATATCGGTACGGAAATACAACGATCTCGTAACGCTGCGGCTCCCGGAACCGGTACGAAATCTTATCTACGATAAGGTGATCTCCGTCCGACAAAGTTGTCTCCATAGATGAACCGCTTACCTGCGTTCTCTGTCCGACAAATGTAACGATCAGATAAGATACCGCCACGATCAGCAGAATCGATACGATCCATCCTACAAGTTCTTTTATTACATCTTTCATTCAAGTCAACCTCTGCTATATGCACATCTTTTTGCAGTCATTCTTTTTGCTGCTTCTGCTCTTTTTCTTCACATTTTCCGCCCGCAGTCTTTTTTTTTCTATCTGACGTTCACGATCCTCTCTTCCCGCTTTGTGAATTTCTTTTTATAATTACTGTGGACGTTCCAATGAGATTCTCCCCAGCTTTCCGCTGCGAAAATCATCAAGAAGGATCGCTGCGGCTTTTTCCGTGTCAAGTTCGCTTCCGCGCACGATGCAATGTCTGCTTTTTGCAATCTCCGTAAGACATTCATATACATCTTCCAAATGTTCGATACTGTATTTTTCTTCCAGCACTCCCGCATATTCTGCATTTAAAAACTTGATCAGTTCTGCGGAAAGTTCTTCTGTCTGAAGAATCTCATCTTTGATCGAACCGATAAACGCCAGTTTTTTTCCGACTTCCTGATCTTCAAACTTCGGCCAGAGAATTCCCGGGGTGTCAAGTAATTCTACATTTTTATTAAGCCGGATCCACTGTTTCCCTTTTGTAACGCCCGGCTTATTCCCAGTCTTCGCACATGCCTTCCCCGCGAGGGAATTGATAAACGTAGACTTCCCGACATTCGGAATGCCGACAACCATCGCGCGGACAGGGCGATTTAAAATTCCTCTTTTACGGTCGCGCTCTGTTTTTTCCTTACACGCCTCCTGAATCGCAGAACGGATCTGATTCATACCGCCGCCTTTTTTTGAGTTCACCTTTACGGCAGAATATCCTCTGTCTTTAAAGTAGTCGATCCATTCGTCATTGATCCGTTCCTCTGCAAGATCTGATTTGTTCAGCAGGATCAGACGCGCCTTATTTTTCCCGAGCTCATCAATATCAGGATTCCGGCTGCTAAGCGGAACGCGCGCATCTACAAGCTCTATGATCAGATCGATCAGTTTTATATTTTCCTGCATCATTCTGCGGGCTTTCGTCATATGCCCGGGATACCATTGAAAGTGCATGAATCTCCCTCCTAAAATCAGTCTGAAACAAAACCGATGTCTGACCACGGTTTTATAACAAACCAAACTTCACCATAAATCTCTTTTTTCTTAATATTGCCGATTTTTTCTTCACGACTGTCATCACTGGCAGTCTCATTATCTCCCAAAAGGAAATATTCATCTTTTCCCAGATGGACCGGTTCGGACGCTGTTCCCGCATATCCGATATCCGACACATACTCTGCTTTCAGCGGTTTTCCGTCGATAAGCAGTTTTCCTTCTTTGATCTGCACCGTCTCTCCCGGGAGTCCTACGATCCGTTTTACAAAATACCGCTCGTCTCCGTCTTTTTTTTGAAACGCCGCTATATCTCCTCTCAAAGGATCTTTTATATTATAAATAAAGTGATTTATCATCACAACATTTCCGTTTTTTAAAACAGGCGACATCGAATCTCCGATAACATTCACTCTCTGTCCGAAAGCTGCTACGAGAAAAACCGCCGTCATACATACGAGCAAAAGTTCCACTGCCCACAAAACGATCCCTTTTGTATTTTTTTTATTTTTTCCCCAGCGTTTACCGGAAGACCGTTTCTCTCTTTTTTCATTTTCAAATCTCAGTTCGCGTTGTCTGGAATTCTTTCCCTGCTTTCTTGCCGTGCCCCGTATGTTTGTATTTTTACGTTTCTTCCGAAAGTCTAACTCTCCCATAACCCCTCCGCTCTAATCGCTTCTGCCGACTGCCCGCCTCTGCCATCTTTCTTTTCCCTCTTCCGGAAAATTTAAGATCGTAAGCGGACGCCAAGATCTCGGCAAGCCCGGGCTTTCGCTCGCCGCAATTACAAAAAAGGGACAATATACAAATCTGTAATTGTCCCTCTCCTGGTTACTATTTTACTAATTCTTTTACTTTTGCAGCTTTTCCTACACGTTTTCTCAAGTAGTTCAGTTTCGCTCTTCTTACTTTACCTCTGCGGATAACTTCTACTTTTTCAACATGTGGCGAGTGGATCGGCCATGTCTTCTCAACTCCGATTCCGTTAGATGTCTTTCTTACTGTGAAAGTCTCTCTTGCTCCGCCGCCCTGTCTTTTCAGAACTGTTCCTTCAAAAACCTGGATTCTTTCGCGGTTTCCCTCTTTAATCTTCGCGTATACTTTTACTGTATCGCCCACATTAAATTCCGGTGCGTTTTCTTTCAACTGTTCTGCTTCGATTTTCTTAATGATATCGTTCATTTTGTGTGACCTCCTTCATATTTGACGTTCTTAACACTAAAAATGTGTCAGAGGACCATCGCTCTTCTTTTCACAACTTCTGTAGTCTATCATATTTTGTGCCGATTGACAAGTCCTAAATGTGTTTTCTCTTTACAAACACGATCGTTCCTGCCGCAAGACAAAGCATAGATGCCAAAAGCGTGATTCCCGCAAACGAATGATCTCCTGTAACCGGAGCTTTTGCTTCCTGCTTTGCAGCTTCCGTTCCTTTCGAGTCGCTTGTTACCGGTACAAGACCTTCTTTTGCTTTTGTCAAAGTTTTCAACGCGTTATCTACATCCGCCTGTTTTGCATTTTTCGGATCTGCAAGAATTGCTTTTGCATCTGCAAGCGCGTCTTTCAAAGCTTTCATAGACTCTTTTGTATATTCTGTCTTTGTCTCTGCAAGGAATTTTTCTACTTCTGCAACTTTGTCTTGCAACGCCTTCAGATTAACTGTTTCTTCCTGAACCAAAACAAGCTTGTCTTTCGCATCTGTCAACACCGTCAAAGCGTCATCCACATCTGCCTGGATTGCATTGTCTTTGTTTGCAAGAATATTTTTTGCCGCTTCAAGTGCGTTTGTAAGAGCCGTCATTGATTCTTCTGTGTATTTGTCTTCTGTTTTGTTAAGGAACTCCTCTACTTCTGCAACTTTAGTTTCCAGACCAGTAAAGACCGGCTCAATTCTTTCAACTGTTACGTTGATCTCATTTTCATATCCGTAACTGATCCATGCGCCTGTTGTATCTCCCGCAAGATTATAAGATGTTCCGATCAACGGAAGATTCGCATATTCTACAAGAACATTCTCGCCCCAATATCCTGTTGTTTCCGTCTCATACTCGAGCTGTTTTAAAATCGTTCCTTCTGCGTTTTTATAGTTTACAGTTGCCTTCGCTGTCACTTTTCCAAGAATATTCAGTTTGAAAAGATTTGTTACAACTGCGTCCATACCGAAATAATAGCTGGAGCTGTCCGCTGTTTTTCCGATATACAATCCCACAGTAGCTACATGCGCAAGGTTATCCAATGTCATATGTGCTCCCGACTTATCTACGATCGCATATGTACCGTTTCCGGCATCCTGAAATTATACACAATCGGCTCTGTCGATTTTTCATAACGTGACATATATGTATTCTTGTGCAGGACAAATGTATCTTTGGAACCTGACGCCTTCATCGCCGCATTCAAACCATCCATATCAACTTTTGCGTAAACTTCGGCAGACACATTGCTTCCCGAAAGATCTACGCCCGGCTCTGTTGTAAGATCTGTCATCTTGTAATCTTTTCCATCGATCACAAAATAAAGATAATCGCGATAATTGATGTTTTTGTTTTCCAAGTCGTTACCGTTTTTAGCGAAAACAGAAACCGACATCGTCAGACAAATAGACACTGCAAGAGCCAGTGATGTAAACACTCTGCCAGCTTTTTTGAAAATGTTTTTCTTCATTTTCTCTTCCTCCCTATTATTATATAAAAGATATATTTGATAAAGAGATTCCCATATCCGGCAACCTCTCCAACGAAATATTCTACTCCTTTTATTCTTATACTTTCAAGTTTTCGGGAAATTCAAGCTAAAAAGTGTAATAATGTCAATTCGTGCACTCTACATCTTCCGGCTCTTCGTGAACTGTTTTTTCCTTAACCGTCTCTTCCAGCCACTTTTTTTCTTTCCACGTTAACGAGCTTTTTTCAAGAAGATCCGGTCTTCTCTCGTAAGTCCGCAGAATCGACTGTTCTCTTCTCCATTTTTCTATGTTTGCATGATGTCCCGACAAAAGCACCGGCGGAACTTTTTTCCCGTGCCACTCTTCCGGTCTGGAATACTGAGGATATTCCAGCAGATTATCCTGAAATGATTCAAACTCTGCCGAGACGTCATTGTGCAGTACGCCCGGCACAAGCCTTGAGATCGTATCTACCATGACCATAGCCGGAAGTTCCCCTCCTGTGAGCACATAGTCTCCTATAGAGACGTAATCCGTCACGATCTCCTCCAAAACACGTTCATCAATCCCTTCATAATGCCCGCACAGCAAAACAAGATCTTCTTCCTCTGCCAGTTCTTCTGCCATTTTCTGGTCAAAAGTCTTCCCCTGAGGAGAAAGATAGACAACACGGAGTTTTTTATCCGGACTTACAGTTTCTGCATCTTGTATCCCTGCATTCTGCACTTTCACTTCCGCATCTTGTTCTTCCGTTTCTGCATTCTGCATTTTTGCATTCTGTATCCGCTTTTGGATCCGTTCCTCGATATCTTTATATGCCAAATACACAGGCTCAGCCTGCATCAGCATTCCCGCTCCTCCTCCATACGGATAATCATCTACACTTTGATGCTTGTTAAATGCAAAATCCCGTATATTGACAGCCTCGATCGAAAGCAGTCCCCCGGCGACCGCTCTCCCGATAATACTTGTTTTCAGTCCGTTTTCAACCATTTCGGGAAACAACGTAAGTATATGAAAGTTCATTCTTTTTGCTTCTCCTAACATTAAAATCTATCCGATCAGACCCTCTAACAGACGGATCTGCATTTTTCCGTTTTCTACGTCTACATTTTCAATACATTGCTTGATCGCCGGAACGAGCACTTCCCCATGAACGTCCGAATCTATAATATATACTTCGTTCGCACCGGTCTCCATCACATCTTTTACAATTCCGAAATGTCCTTCCTCTGTAAACACTTCCATGCCGATCAGATCGGCAATATAATATTCATTTTCTTCCAGACTTACCGCGTTTTCCCTTGAAACAAAAAGGGAACTTCCTTTATATTGTTCTACATCGTTAATATTATCGATTCCTTTAAATTTAACAATCACAAACTGTTTAAAAAAACGAACCGATTGAATCTCCATATCGATCTGACGTTTTCCTGTATCCAAAATCACTTTTTTCAGCTTTTTAAACCGCGCCGGATCGTCTGTCGTCGGAAATACTTTTACTTCTCCCCGAATTCCGTGCGTGGAAGTAATCGCTCCTACCTGCAAAAACTGTTCCATTCCACTTCTCCCTTGTTCCAATCAATTTTCTCTCTTTCTGCCATCGTATCGATTCTGCAAAATCAGACTGTTGCATAAGAAAAGGGGCAGGCTGTTCTTACCGAACGCTGTCCCCCTTACTTTCTTATTATATATTACATAATATCGACAACTACTTTTTTGTCTTCTTTTGCCGCTGCCGCTTTCACAACAGAACGGATTGCTTTTGCGATACGGCCTTGTTTGCCGATCACTTTTCCCATATCGCCTTCTGCGACATGAAGCTCAAGCACTATCGTACGTCCTTCATTTTTTTCATTAACAGAAACTTCTTCCGGATGATCTACAAGCGCTTTTGCTATGACTTCAACTAATTCTTTCATCTGTACGCACCTCCGCGGACATCTTATTTCTCAATACCTGCCGCTTTGAAGATCTTTCCTACTACTTCTGTCGGCTGTGCTCCGTTGTTAAGCCATTTTTTAGCAAGTTCTTCATCTACTTTAAACTCGCTCGGATCTTTTGTCGGATCATATGTTCCGATCTCCTCGATAAATCTTCCGTCTCTCGGGGATCTTGAATCAGCTACCACGATTCTATAAAAAGGAGCTTTCTTCTGTCCCATTCTTCTTAATCTGATCTTTACTGCCATTTTTTCCACCTCTGTTTTTCTTTTAATTTGTTTTGTTATCTATGTGTTAAAAGGGAAGTCTGAATCTGCCCTTCTTACCACCTTTACCGCCCATCATACCCGGAAGTTTTTTCATCATCTTCCGCGACTCGTTGAACTGTTTTACCATGCGGTTCACTTCGGAAATATCCACTCCCGCACCTTTTGCGATACGATGTTTTCTGGAAGGATTTAACAGATCCGGATTTTTTCTTTCCTCCGGAGTCATCGAATATATGATCGCTTCCATGCGAGCCATCTTCTTGTCATTTTCCGGAGAATCAAGATCCGGCAGTTTATTTTTCCCGCCTAATCCGCCTAATCCGGGCATCATGCTCATAATGCTTGACAGACCGCCCATCTTACGCATCTGTTCCATACTCATCAGATAATCTTCAAAGTCGAACTGAGCTTTTTTCATCTTATCTGCCATCTGCATCGCTTTCTCTTCGTCAAGCTCCGCTCCGGCTTTCTCGATCAGTGTCAGTACGTCTCCCATTCCGAGAATACGGGATGCCATCCTGTCCGGATAAAACTGTTCCAGATCAGAAAGCTTCTCACCCATACCGACATAGAGAATCGGTCTTCCTGTTACCGCCTTGATCGACAGCGCCGCACCGCCTCTTGTATCACCGTCTAATTTTGTGACGATCACACCGTCTATTCCTATTTTATTATGAAAGGATTCAGCCACATTAACCGCATCCTGACCTGTCATTGCATCTACGACCAAAATCGTCTGATGAACTTCTACTGCCTCCTTGATCTGCTGAAGTTCTGCCATCATATCTTCATCAATATGAAGTCGTCCCGCCGTGTCAAGGATCACGATATTATTTCCGTTTTTCTGTGCGTGAGCAAGAGCCGCTTTCGCAATATCCGCAGGACGGTTTTTATCTCCCATTGAAAAAACTTCCACGCCCTGCTTTTCACCGTTGATCTGAAGCTGCTTGATCGCTGCCGGACGGTAAACATCACACGCAACAAGAAGAGGTTTCTTTCCTTTTAATTTGTATTTTCCTGCCAGTTTTGCCGTCGTTGTCGTCTTACCTGCTCCCTGAAGACCTGCCATCATGATCACTGTGATCGCGCTTCCCGGCTGAAGTTTGATCTCTGTAGTCTCAGATCCCATCAGCTTTACAAGTTCTTCATTTACGATCTTGATAACCATCTGTCCCGGATTCAGTCCGTTCATAACATCCTGACCGACTGCTCTTTCCTGAACATCTTTTACGAATTTTTTTACGACTTTAAAATTGACATCCGCCTCAAGAAGCGCCATCTTAACTTCCCTAAGCGCAGCCTTCACATCGTCTTCTGTAAGACGGCCTTTACTGCGAAGGTTTCTGAATACATTTTGTAATTTCTCTGTTAAGCTGTCAAATGCCATTGTCTGACTCCTCTACATTTTACTTTTGCATCTGCCATGATCATCTTTTTTCTTGCCATCATAAACAACTATATTTACAATTCTTCGATGATCGTTGCCGACAATTTACGGAGACGCTCTATAATTTCTTCGGGGTTTTCTTTCTCTTCTTCCCATTCTTGCAATATCTCATCGATGCAGGAAACCTTCTCCTTTACAGCAAGAAATTTTTCTACAAGATGAAGTTTTCGTTCATATTCTTCCAGTGATCTTGCACAGCGCTTCACAATATCGTGGACGCCCTGACGGCTGATGCCCGCATCTGCCGCGATCTCCCCAAGCGAAAGATCGTCTAATACAAACTGTTCGTAAATTTCTTTCTGATGCGCGGTCAAAAGTTCACCGTAAAAATCATATAATAATGCCTGCTCTAAAATCTTATCCATTCTTGTCACCTATGCCATCATACACGAAACAGATTCAGGTGTCAAGTGTTTTTTCTTTACACTTTATCACAGCCTAACAATCTCCCTACATGAAGCATTCCCCATCCTGATTCTGTCCCTTTCATTTTCACACATGACTCTCTTAACTTTAATTTTATTTCCACATTTGTCATATCAGGGTACTTTGACAACAGACAGGCAGCGGCTCCCGAGACAACCGGAGCCGCCATAGACGTTCCCGTCTTCATTATATAAGGATGTTCTCCCGACATTCCATACATACTGTTACAGCTTACAACTCCTGTTCCAGGTGCAAAAACATCCGGTTTTACAACGCATTCTCCCGTCGGTCCTCTTCCCGAATAATTCAGACTCTTCCTGCTTTTTCTCGAATACGGAAGATTGCTGTCAGGCACGCCTACCGTAATCACTTTTCTGCTGTTTCCCGGAACTGCCACCGTTCCCTCCTCCGGTCCGTAGTTTCCGGCAGAGACAACAACGGTAAGACCGGTATCCCAGAGCAGTTCCACTGCATCAAGCAGCAGTTCTTTTTGTTTTTTTGCAAGTCCGGGATTCGTACCGACAGAAATATTCACAATTCGGATCCCATACTTCTTTCTTTCCTTTAAAATCCACTCAATCCCTTTCATCACATGAGAAACATCCCCGTTTCCGTCTTTATCAAGTACTTTTCCGACAACAAGCTTTGCTTTCGGCGCCATGCCTGCGTATGCTCCCGCTGACACTTTTCCGCTTCCGCACAAAATCCCAGCCACGTGCGTTCCATGTCCGCTGTCGTCATAACATTTCTCTCCCGGCAGGCTACCTTCTTTTGTAAAATCGCAAAACTTCACTACGCTGCCTTTCAGATCAGGATGTCTTGCTATCCCGGTATCCAACAGCGCCACGCACACTCCCTGCCCTATGCATCTTCCCTGTTTTATGTCATCACACCAGTATCCGACTGATTGTTTTACCCATTTCATAAGAAATCCTTTTTTATTCAGAATATTCCCGACACGAAACTTTTGCCCCTAAGGAACACTTTTCATCTGCCGGCATAATATAAAACTGTAAACAATAATCAATTCGGAGGATTTAACATGAGTGATTTAACAGCTACTAACTGCGGATGCGGTTGCGAAAACGGAAACGGAATGTCTTCTTGCCTTTGGATCATCCTTCTTCTCGCCTGCTTTGCGGCGGATGCGGCAATATGAACAGCGGATGCGGAAACGGATGCGGCAATGACAGTTGTCTTTGGATCATCCTTCTTCTTCTCTTCTGCGGCGGCAACAGCTTCGGCGGCGGATGCGGATCCAACTGCGGATGCGGATGCTAATCTGAATTCCACCTCTGTCTCAAAAAGATGCGCGGTCTCTTCCGCGCATCTTTTCCTGTTTCTGTTTATATTTTATTTAATCCTTTTTCATATCTTTATTTGCCGTCCCTTTTTTGTTCTCACTGCTGCCTTTTGTCGCCTCGGCATTTTCTTCCAATTTTCGTCTCAACATACACTGTTCATCAATCTCATACACTGCATTCCCATCGATAATTAATTTTCTTGACATATTCATTTCCTTTCTTGTACCCATTCTTTACTATTTTATGAAATATTTTCTAAAAAGTAACATTCCCAAAATACATATTTCTATACAAAGTCACATATATATTTACAACTCTATACAGTGGAGCATTTTGGAAATGGATCAAGACCAAACGGAACGAATGACGCCTTTTGATGAACTTGTCACATCGCCTACACTTCAGATCATGAAGCTTCTCATCCCTTACACCCCATTTTCCGGACGCCGGATGCTCGCCTCATTTATCAAGTTTATTGAACTTCAAAGAACGATCCGGCTTTTCGGACAACGCAGCCTGGCAGATCCTTTTTCCACCGGAAACAGCGATCAAAACATAAGTTCTCCTTTCGATCTTATTGACAGTTTCCGGCCTTATCTGAACAAAAAAGATGCCGAAATGCTCGATACTTTGATTCAATTAAAAGAAATGATGTCTTTTATGGAAATGATGCAGCCGCAAGACGGTCAGGGAAACGATTCTTTTAATCCTGCCGACCTGTTCTCGGGCATATTTCCCGCAGATCTTCAAGAACAGTTCCATATGTACAGCGACCTGTTTTCATCCGTTTCGCAAAATCAAGAGCACGATGAGACAGATGCACAGCAAAAGAAAGAAAACGAACTTTAAAAAATATTTAAAATCATTTATAGAAAGGAATTACCAATATGAACGACTGGATGAATAATCCCGCAATGAAAAATATCGACCCTATAAAATTAGAACTGATCAAAACAGCCGCCTCCAAAACTTCCGGAAAATCCGGAAAAGAGTTGGCTCCTATTATGATGGCTCTCATCAGCGGAGCTAACAAACAGGGAATCCGTTTTACACCGGAGGAAATGACCTTGATCCTTGACATTTTAAAAGACGGAAAAAGCAAAGAAGAGCGGGAGCAGATCGATCGAACGATCAATATGGCCTCCTCGCTCTTCCGAAAACACAACGGAAAGTAGACTCTATATTTTATTAAAAACCTTCTTCTTTTCGTCTCATCCTCATCTCACGCCGTTTCTCTGCCGCTTTCCATTCCGCGCGCTGCGCTTCTGTCTCTAAAATCAGACGGGGCACTTGCTTTGGTTTGTCGTCTTCATCTAACGCAACCATCGTAAAATACGCGCGGTTGATGGGACGGCGCATCCCATCTTCCATATGTTCCACATAAGTATCTACACGCACTTCCATAGATGTCGTGCCGACATATGTTACTTTTCCGACTATAACAACCATCTCGCCTTTATATGCGCCATGGATAAACCGAAGATTATCTACTGACGCAGTTATGACGTTCGCTCTCGTATGTCTCTTTGCCACCATTCCCGCTACTTCATCAAGCCACTGCATTAACATCCCGCCGAAAAGCCGGCCGGCTGCATTGAGATGATTTGGTCTGATAATGTGAACCGTCTCCACTCTGGAATCTTCTACTCTTTTTTCTTCTATCATCCTTTTCTCCTTCTTTTACACTTTTTTGTTTTCTTTTATATTTTTTTATTGCTTTTTTCATTGTGCAACAAAATGAATCTTAAACTGTTTTTCTTATTTACTCTGATTTCACGTAGCCAGTATATCATAATCATTTTAGAAAATCACCCCTGTATATTCCGTTTGACATCCGATACCCGATACACTATTATACAGACATATGATATACAAATAACCGCACAAAGGAGTACCTTATGCCCAACATAAAACTAACCCTTCAATACGACGGAACACGCTATTTAGGATGGACACGTCCTGCCGCAGACGGATACGCGAAAACGATTTCATATCGCATTTCTTCTGTTTTACAGAAAATGACCGGTGAAGACATCACTCTTTTTTGCCGGCGCTAAAACAGCGCCCGGAGTCCACGCACTCTGTCAGACAGTCAACTTTCACACAGAGTCTCCTTTTTCCGATACATATTTTTTATCAAAGCTTAACGAATATCTTCCGAAAGATATTCACATCTTAAGTTCCGAAATTGTTTCTGATCGTTTCCGATCAGATTTAAACGCAGTCTCCAGAACTTATTTGTACCGCATCTGTACCGCCCCTGTCCAAAACATATTCACAAGAGCCTACACGGCAAATATACCGGAAATCATCTCGGAATCAGAAGTTGCCGCCATAAGAAAGGCGGCTGATTCTCTCGTCGGAGTCCATGATTTTCGTTCCCTTTCAGGAGTAAAAAAGAAAAAAGGAACAGTCAAAGAAATATTTGACATTTCCGTTTCCCACTCCAAAGAAACCGAAAACGACAGCTTTTCGCTTCTTACGATCAAAATCTGTGCAAATGATTTTCTGTACCTGATGCCGGAGCACATCATTGAATTTCTCATAAAAAAGGGAGTGGATAAAGAAGTACGCTGCAATCCGGCAGGACTTCTCCTCCACTCCATTACCTATCCCGATTCATGTTCCGTTCCCTCTGCCGGGTCCAAGCAGGTTTAAAAAAGCATCGCAACTGTATGAACTGCGAATGCCGCAAGCCATGCGATCACACATTGGCCGATGACAACAAAAAACGCCCATTTTCCGCCAAGCTCCCGCTTGATCGATGCAACCGCAGCCACACAGGGAGTATACAACAGGCAAAATACGAGAAGCGCCGCAGCTCCTGCCGCCGTGATCGTTCCAAGAAGCGCTTCCGTAGTGCCGAACAACACCGTCAGCGTCGAGACAACACTTTCTTTTGCCATAAATCCGGTTACAAGCGCCGTCGATATACGCCAGTCCCCAAACCCAAGCGGTGCGAAAACCGGTGAAAGAGCTCCCGCGATCATTGCCAAAATACTGTCCTTTGAATCTGTCACCATATTCAGGCTTGTATCAAAGCTTTGCAAGAACCAGATCACGATCGTCGCCGCGAAAATAACCGTAAAAGCTCTCTGAAGAAAATCTTTCGCTTTTTCCCACAATAACTGTCCGACATTTTTCATTCCCGGAAGACGGTAATTCGGAAGTTCCATAACAAACGGAACAGGCTCCCCTTTAAACATCGTTCCTTTAAACAAAAGGGCCATGATAATTCCCATAACAATACCAAGAACATACAATCCGATCATCACAAGCGCGGCATAGTCCGGAAAAAATACAGCCGAAAAGAATGCATAGATCGGAAGCTTTGCCGTACAGCTCATAAACGGAGTCAGCAAAATCGTCATTTTCCTGTCTCTTTCCGACGGAAGCGTTCTGCTCGCCATCACCCCGGGAACGGTACATCCGAACCCGACCAGCATCGGCACGATACTTCTTCCCGACAATCCAAGCTTACGAAGCAGCTTATCCATAATAAAAGCTACTCTTGCCATATATCCGCTGTCTTCCAGCAAAGATAAGAAGAAAAACAATGTAACGATGATCGGCAGGAAACTAAGGACTCCTCCCACACCGTTAAAAATCCCGTCAATAACGAGGGAATGAACCGCCGTATTGACTCCCGCGGATGTCATCGCCTGATCTGTGATTTCTGTCAAGTATCCGATTCCCGTTTCCAAAAGCGACTGTAATCCCGCTCCGATCACGTTAAATGTCAGCCAGAATACAATTCCCATAATCGCGATAAAGGCCGGGATTCCCGTATATTTTCCCGTCAGTATGCGGTCGATCCGTTTACTCCTGAGACGCTCTTTACTCTCATGCGGTTTTACAACCGCCGTCTCACACACTTCCGTTATGTAAGAGAATCGCATATCGGCAACGGCTGAAGCTCTGTCAAAACCGCTCTCCTCTTCCGTCTGAACAACGATGTGCTCGAGCATTTCTTTTTCATTCCGGCTTAAATCCAATTTCTCGGTAATCTTTTTATCGCCTTCCATGATCTTGCTTGCCGCAAACCGAAGAGGGATTCCGGCTTTTTGTGCGTGATCATCGATCAAATGCATGACTGCATGAAGTCCTCTGTGGATCCCGCTTTCCGTATCCGCACAAAAATCCTGTTTTTGAGGACTTTCCTGATACTTTGCCACATGCACCGCATGTTTCACAAGCTCTTCGATTCCCTCTCCTTTGGCAGCGGAGATCGGTACAACCGGAACACCGAGAAACTCTTCCATTTCATTTACATGAACGCTTCCCCCGTTTTCCCTCAATTCATCCATCATGTTCAATGCAACGACCATAGGCATATCTAACTCCATCAACTGCATCGTTAAATAGAGATTCCTCTCCATATTCGTCGCATCGACGATATTAATGATTCCTTTCGGCTTTTCATTTAACAAAAATTCTCGTGTAACAATCTCCTCACTGCTGTAAGGAGACATAGAATAAATTCCCGGAAGGTCTGTGATTAATGTATTTTTGTACCCTTTGATCACGCCGTCCTTGCGGTCTACGGTAACGCCCGGAAAATTTCCGACATGCTTTGCGAAGCCCCTGTCAACTGATTAAACAACGTCGTCTTTCCGCAATTTTGGTTTCCTACCAGGGCAAACGTCAACGTCTCATCATCCTTAAGCGGATTTTCTGTTTCTTTCTTATGGTACTTTCCGCCTTCACCGTATCCGGGATGTGCAGAACGTTTCACCTTGTTCCGTCTTTCTTTCTCTTTTTCTTCTGACTTTATTTCTTTTACTTCTATTTTCTCTGCATCATCCAAACGGATCGTCAGCTCATACCCATGTATTTTCAACTCGATCGGATCGCCCATAGGCGCATATTTTACGACTGTCACTTCTGCGCCCCGTATCAATCCCATATCCAGAAAATGTTGTCTGAGTGCTCCGCTTCCTCCGACAGATAAGATAATTCCTTTCTGTCCGATGCCAAGTTCTTTCAATGTCATAATCTTCACTCCTCATCTTTTAGTAAGCGTCAACTAACATTATAACAGAAAAACCTTAAATTGCGAGATTTTTTTCAAATTATATAATTCGGAATAAGTTCTCATTTTATCTACATATTTTTATATTTTTTGTCACTTTTTAATAAACTTCTGGTATAATTAATCTATATATAACCGTATATAACCAACATATAAGTTTATGCAATGATCAAGAGGAACGTTTCATGAAAACATACAAAAAAACAATACCGATTCGATCGGATCACTGTCTTGTCCGATTCGATCTTATCAGGCGCAACTATCACATCACAGCCGGCAGGATACACATTTCCGCATCATCTGCACTCTACAATAGAGATTTATCGTATCATATCAGGCGAATGTCTTATGGATGTCCAGTCGGAAACACTTCACTGCACAAAAGGCGATTTTATTATGATACTGCCGAATATCGTTCACTCTTTTTATCTGAACAAAAAATCTGACTGTACGTTTAAACACGTCCACTTTGATCCCAACATGTTTTCAAATATTATTTTAGAAAACGAAGGCGTTTATCCGATCACATTAATGCATGCAGTTTTATTTTCTTCGCAGTTTTATTACCGTTTCTCGGCAGACGACGTAATCGACAGTACATTAGACAAGCTGATCAGCCTTTATACCGACTCTGACGGTCTGTTTCCGGCAGCCAATATTAACATTTCTCTGATCAACTTAATGCTGTACATATTGGATCACACAAAACCGGCCCATCATTTTTCAAACCCGCAGCTCCAGAACAGTTATGTTGCTTACACGCTGAATTATATTGCGGAGCATTATACCGAGAAGATCATACAGGAAGATATTGCGTCACAGCTTCATATTTCTGTTCGCTATTTAAGCAAACTGTTCAAGGCGCATATCGGAATCACTCTCTCCAGCTATATTAACGTATACCGAATCAATCATTCGATCAGCCTGATGCAAAATACAAAACTGTCACTGACCGAAATAGCGCTGCAGTCCGGATTTACAAATTCCCAGCACTATTCTAAAGTATTTCGTGACTGTGTAAATACAACGCCGTCACAATATCGCAAGTCTATATAGATCCTCATATGCCCAAAAGGCATGTTTTGAAATACAAAACAGGGAGTGGTTCATTTTTAACCGCTCCCTGCATTCATATTATAAATATGATATCTTTTTAACGATTTTTATTCCTTTTGAACATGACAGCCACAGCCGCCGACGCTGATATAAGAAGTCCGATCATCCATACAAATACGTTTGCATGATCTCCCGTCTGTACCGCACCCGGTTTTTCATTATTTTCCGGTGTCGAATCTTCCTTCTGTTCTTCAGCTTTCAATGTCTTAAACGTCACTTTTTCTGATTTAACAGATTCATTTCCGGCTGCGTCTACCGCCGTCACTTCTACAAAATATGTAGTCTCTGCTTTCAGATTTGTCAATCCGCAAGATGCTTCTGTAAGAAGTTCTTTGTTCAATTTTACACCGTCAACATATACGTTGTATCCTGCCGCTTCTTTTCCGTCCGCCGCGTTCTTCCATGATGCTTTTGCGCTTGTCTCGGTAATTTCCGAAACTTTTACGTCGACCGGAGCTTTCAATTCCGGAGTCGGTTCGGGATCCGGTTTCTCCTGCTCTTTCAAGTCTTTGATTGCTTTTTCAAGCGCTTTGTTCGCATCATTTACTTTTGTCTGATCTGCTTTCGGATCACTGTTTACTTTCTGTGCGGCTGCCAAAGCTTCTTCAAGCGCTTTTAAAGACTCTTCCGTATACTTGTCTGTCTCGTTCAAAAGAGCGGATGCTCTTTCAATATTCGCCTTCAGCGCTTCTTTGTCAACAACAACTTTCTTTACTGTTGTAAATTCAACTTTTTCTGATTTTGCCGACTCTTCTCCGGCTGCGTCTACCGCCGTCACTTCTACAGAGTAAGTCGTTCCGTCTTTCAAGCTGCTTACGTTATATGTTGTCTCTGCAATAAGTTCTTCATTCACTTTTGTTCCGTCAACATATACGTTGTATCCTGCCGCTTCTTTTCCGTCCGCCGCATTCTTCCATGATACTTTTGCGCTTGTCTCGGTAACTTCCGAAACTTTCACGTCAACCGGAGCTTTCAATTCCGGAGTCGGTTCAGGTGCAGGTGTTCCGCCTTCGTTAAGATAAGTAATGATCGGTGTCACATGAACAGACGGCTTTGTAGGATTTCCGTTTGAAATTGCCGCAACACGGATATAATCTCCGCGTTTCACTTCAATCTTATCAAACGCTTTCCAGTCTTTTGCCTGAACTTTACTCTGTTCAAGAATAACACTTTGCTTTTCTTCATCATTTACTAACAGTTTTAATGTTACTGTTCCGCCGCTGTTTCCGTTTTGTCTCAAATACGGCTCGTCATCTTTTACATGGAATGATACTATTCCGTCTTTCGGCACTCTATACGCCATAGCAGTAGAAATTCCTGTGCTCGGTGGAGCGGAAAGAAGACCGTGCGTTGCTTCTGTCGGTTTTGCGGAATGGCTTTGCTCGTCGATTCCCGGACCGTAGTATGTATTTACCATCCAGTTCGGATACTGACTGTCATACTCTTTTATCTCCGTCCACTCTCCTGATGCCGCTTTCTTCTGACCAAACCATACATTTCCCTGCTGCGGTCCTGCATAATCCAACGCCCAGTTATATGTATTTTTCTGCTTGATCGTGTAATCGTTCGTCTTACCGTCTTCCGCCGTGATCCTCATTGTCATGGCATCTGCGATATTTTCCTGATCTTTCAACGTTTTTTCACCGCTTACTACAGATACTTCCGCTGTTTCAGCCGCTTGAACATTTCCTTTCAGCTCGCCTGCCGTTGTCGGATTCTTCTCTGTAAACGGCACATAGATCGTTTTGTCTTTCACTTCATAATATGCAGACTTCAGTTTATTATCCGAACTTGCAACTACCGTATATACAACAGCCTCTTTTCCTTCACAGGAAACGGTTACTGTCATGCCGCCTTTAATGATATCTGCATTTTCCAACGGCTTGCCGTCTTTTGACTTAACAGTGATCGTCACTCCCGTATCTACAATCGAATCTTTGCAAAACTGTTCTACTGTTGTATTTTTCGGTATATCGCTGATCGTCTTTGATTCCTGATCGATTTGATAAACTACGGAACGAAGAACGAGATCTCCGATCACATCGCTTTCCGCAGCTCCGATTTCCGGCGTCGCCGTAACTGCATGTCCGAAGAAATCGTGATCGATTGAATAACCGTTACGGTCAATCACTACTTTTCCTTTATTGATCGCCGGCGAATTTTCCGCCAGTTTAAATCCATCAAAAACGGTTATTTCCGTCGGATCTTCATGCCGTCTTGCCTGTTTGTCTTCTGCAGCTTTTACCGGACCTGACGCTGCGTCTGCAAGAACCGGAGTTCCTTTTTCCACTTTCACAGCAGCCTTATCATCCGGATAAGAACTTACATTATAAAACAGATTGTTGGAATAAACTTTATTATTACGCGGATTCCAGTTTGTAATCTGCGCCGGCTGCTCTCCGTCAAAATAGAAAATATTGTTTTCCATCGTAACCGGGCCGGAATCTCTGTACCAGATCGACCGGATTCCTTCTTTGATCACAAATGTGTTATTGTACACCTGTGTATTTCCTGCGTTTCCTGCCGGATCAAGCGGTCCCATATCTTCATGTACGCTGATGTTATAACGGAACGTATTATTGATCGATTCGCCTCCGCAGAACATAATCGTACTTGCCGTATTTCCGTGGCTGTAATTATATTGATAATTTGTACCGTCTCCATAATCTGCATCCCACGGCTGTCCGTCTCCGTTTCCTTTTGAGGCATTTAACGTCTTAAAACATTCATTATATTGGAACACCGCATTTTTACATTTCCACGGCCAGATACCTGCCGCGACTCTTCCTCCTGTATGCGTCTTTCCGTTTGGATTTCCGTTTGCGTCAAGCTGTGGCTGCGGATCTGTATAATCTGTCGTATTAATCTGAGCCGCCGCATTTTCCGATACATTATACTGGATGACCGGTCTGTCGATATACATTGTCGTGATCGCGTCTCCGCCGACATTATTCAAATAATTGTTCTGGATCACAACGTCTGAGGACGCGTATGTTTTCATCGTCTCATCACTTAAAGCGCCGCCGTTGAATTTTGCCCATTCATATGTATATCCGACCGCAATTCCCCAACGGTTTACCGTATCAAGATAGCAGTTTTGTATCGTCACATCATTATATCTGGCAATTCCCGTCGCGCTCTCGTTCTCCGGCTTTTCAACAATAAAATAAATACCGCCGTTTGTCATATGTTTATTGTAAACATTGCCTGTCACATCATGGATATACAGATCGTTCAATACGATATGGTCAACCGTTCCTTTGTTTTTTGCAACTCCGGCAACGCCTGTCCTGTCCATGCATTCCGCGTCATTGTATTTATAATTTTTATCTTTCTCTGCATCTGTTGCGGAATCCCGGTCATTTGTAATCTCCAGTCCTTCGATTTCGATATATTCTACATCTTTCAGCAAAATAGACGAAGATACTGTTCCGTGCCACTTATGGTTCTGATTGTCAAGTTTGTGCCCGTAATTTAATTCCCATTGTCCATGACCGTTTGTATTGATCTGAGGACGTCCGTCTTTCTCATCCCCATATGTAGAAATTTTAATAGGAGCGTTTTCACTTCCGCTTCCTTTAATATGAAGCGCCTGATCCTCAAACACCGATCCGTTTTTCAAAAGAACTCGGTCTCCCGCTCCGAGCGTAAGATCATTTACTTTGTTCAGTGTCTGAAATGCTTTTCCTTCAGAAAGTCCGTCGTTTGTATCTTTTCCGTTTTCAGAATCGACATAATACGTCTTTCCCTGACTGTTTTCTTCTGCCTGCACCGCCTCTGTCGGCATCATCGATCCGACAGTCGTTCCGACAAGCAAGAGCGCGAGCATTCCGCTCACCCATTTCTTCTTCATACTTTTCTCCTTCCCACCTGATACAATCTCCAAAGCGCCTCTTTATATTCCCGGTCATATGCCGGCGCCGCCTTGACTGTTATCGTTTTAAATGATCCAAAGTAAAACGATCAACTGCTTCCAAATCACCGCTTACTTCTAAATCTTCTGTCATCTGAGCGATCATGGCATCATATTTTTTCTCACGCAGTTCTCTCTCAACCGCAATGCGCGCAGTTTCCAAATCAGCCTTTTCCCCGTCGTCTTGAAAAACCCATTCTCCCTGACTGTAATATTCGGCTACTTCTTCTTCGGTCAGATCCATTCCTTTTCTGTCAGTATCATTACAGTAAATTTCTTTATACATACTGATCTCATACTGCATATAAAGGTCAAACGTGTATTCTTTCAGACCGTAGATGACTTCTCCGTCTTCTACCTTTTTCTGCCTTTTTGCATTTTCCTGCTTCCACCGTTTTTCAATCGCCGCAAAGCTTCCGTCGGATACATCGCCGTATTCTTCCGCCAGATCATACACCGCATGAATATACTTGATCTTTTCCACCGTGTGATCCGCTAAAATCTCATATCCATATTGTCCTTCATAGCTTTGCTCCCAAAAATCTTCACCGTACAAAGCGTCATACCGCTTTTGGATCTCCATCTTCACATCATATTTTACAAGATCCATACAAAGCTGATATTCCTTTGATCCAACTTTTTCTTCTCCGATTTTCAGATCGAAACGATTCTTTCGGTAAACCGCACTCGCCGCCGTAAATATAACCGCCGCCGAAAGCGCTCCGGCCACTGCCGCGCCGATCCAAAAATGTCTGCCGAATTTCCGTCTGTCTGCTGAGAAATGCTGATTTTCATTTTTCATAATGTCTGTCTCCCTGCAAATGAACAGCTTTAAATTATCATAACAATTCCCTGTTATTTCTTCTCGTTCATTTTTGCATATTCATCAAGTCTTTTTATCTAATTCGGAACTACGCCTCTTTTCTGTACCCGTTTTATTATATACGCCCCGACAAGTCCTGATACGATTCCGACGATGATCCCGCCCAAAATATCCGTCGGATAATGAACGTACAGATACATTCTGGAAAACGCAATCAAAACAGCCACAGCACAGCTTATTTTCCAAAGTTTCTTCTCTCCTGCAAAATACAGCGCCGCAACCGCTGTAAACGATGCCGCCGTATGTCCCGAAGGAAAAGAAAAAATCTTTCGGCGCCGTGATCAGCAGCGAAATCCCTTCTTTTACATCAAACGGGCGCGTGCGGGCAAATATATTTTTCAAGATCCCGTTGCATAACACAAGATCGACAATAAGCGCAGCCGCAACGATCGCCCCGCTTTTTCTCGTCTTCGGAAATGCCAGCAGAACAGCCGCCAGTATAATCCACAGAGCGCCCGCGTCTCCAAGATGTGTGACCGCTTTCATAATTTCGTTTAAAATCGTCGTCTGCAGCGTCTGCAGCCAATCTAAAAATTGTAATTCAAATACCATTTGTTTCTTCCTCCGTGCCTTTTTCCTTTCACTCTTCTGTCTTTATATATTTCGTCTTGCGATTGCCGCAGTCATCGCTGTCTCGATGCTTTTCCCGGCAATCAGTTCAAAATACTCGCAGTGTTTCTTACAATATGTCACCGCAGCACGCTCGCACACATTATCTATTCCTGTTATTTTTTTGACAAAAGAAGATGCAGATGAGACTTCTTCCACCTCGTTGAGCATTTCCGCCGAATATGTCAAAAACGGAACTTTATACTTTTCCGCCAGCGAAACAACGGCAGGTTCTTCTTTCTTTAGATCAATACTTACAAGTGCTTCAATCTGATTCATATCCAGATGATTCTTTTTCAAAATTTCTAAAAGACCTTTTTCTAAAAGTTCTTCTGAAATTCCTTTCCTGCATCCAAGTCCGACAATAATATTTTTCGGCTTTAAAAGAAGTGTATTTTCATCTATCGCAGGAAACGAATCTGCAAGAATGACCCGATACCGATACTTCATTACTTCTTCTATCGTATTACATATGCAAACTTCATCCGAAAACATCTCTTTTGAATTTTTTACGGCATTTTCTGCATGATCGCCTTGCGCATAAATTCCGATCAATTCGCCGTCAAGCACCGCTGCGGAAATTCTTTTTGCCGCCTCTCTGTCCGTAATATACAATGCATTTTTTTTTGCAAATACATCAGCCGCAAACTTTTTTCTCACATCTGTAGCAGTCGTATGCACACTGACAGCGCCTAGCAGATTTGCTATCTGATCCGCGAGCTCTGCCGCTCCTCCCACATGACCGGACAACAAAGGGATCACATACTGCCCGGCTTCATCCGCCACGACGACAGCCGAATCCGTAAATTTATCTTTCACATAAGGCGCAATATACCGAACTGCGATCCCTGCCGCACCGATAAATAAAAATGCCCACTTTCCCCAGCGTTCCCGAATCAAATCTTCCTTTTTTTTCGGAAGTTGCTTCACCCCGCCTTCTTCTCCCATAACATACTTTGCAGGGGCATATCCTTCACAGATATACCCCTGCATCTTTAATTTCCTATATATGTATCGATTCTGCTTCGTTCCTCTTTCTGTAAAACTGAATATGACTACTTTCGCAATACCGCCCGTCATCACAACCTCCCGATCTTCTGCCTGACTTTTATAAAATAGTACAGATGATTCTTTGCCGAACCTTTCGGCAGCTCTCTGTCAAGTATAGCATAATCGGAACAGACTGTTCAACTTCTCGTTATATAAGGTAACAAGTTCAGCCATACAGATGGCCGCCCGTTTATGAGTAAAACAGTGGCATCAGCCGCCATAAGCATGCAGTGCGGTTTTACGAATGACGCAGACTGAACTGTTACTATATGAGACTTTCCCTGAAAATATCGATAATTTCTGTTCGATCCAGTTTCTTGTACCCGGTATCGAATACGATCGTCACATCCGCAATCCCTTCTATCATCTCTTCTGTCACCCCAAGTTCTGACAGATTCATAACAAGCCCCAGCTCTTTCATCCAGCTTTCCATAGCTGCCAGACCTTCTTCCGCAATTTCCCGATCTTCTTTTTCCGAAGCATCCACGCCCCATACATTTACCGCAAACCGTTTGAATTTTTCAAGACCATACGGCATAATATGACGATAATACGGAAGTGAAACTGCCGCCAATGTCATCCCATGCGTCGCGTTTGTATATCCGCCTACTGCCTGTCCGAGCATATGAACCATCCAGTCTGTCGATTTTCCGCATGCGACAAGCGTGTTAAGCGCCCATGTTGCCGTCCACATAATATTGCTTCTCGCTTCATAATCCTGCGGGTCTTTATTTGCGATCTTACTTGAATGAATCAGAGAACGCATCAAGCCTTCACTGATATAATCGCTCGTATTATCATCTGTATCTGAAAAATATTGTTCGCAAATATGATTAAAAATATCATAAATTCCGGCAGTCATCTGATAATGTGGCAGTGTCATTGTAAAACGTGGATTCAAAATCGAAAATCTGGGCATAATCTTCTCATCTTCAAACACATGCCCGATCTTCTGCTTCGTCTTTTCGTTCGTAATAACCGATCCCGCATTCATCTCCGATCCTGTTCCAACCATAGTCAGAACACAGCCGACCGGAACGATCTCACAATCAGGCTCATCAAACCGCACAAAATATTTCTCCCACGGATCTTCCGTGCAGTTCACTGATACAGACACCGCCTTAGAATAATCACATACCGATCCGCCGCCTACCGCAAGCAGCAGATCTGCATTATGATTTCTGGCAATCTTAATTCCTTCATATAATTTTGCCAAAGTCGGATTCGGCATAACCCCGGCAATCTCAGCGATATTTTTTTCATTCTTTTTTAATATATTTATTACTTTATCATAGATTCCGTTTTCTTTAATAGAACCCGCACCGTAAACAAGTACAACATTTTTCCCGTATTTAGGAAGCTCCTCATTCAAAAAATCAAGGGAATCTTCTCCGAAATAAAGCTTCGTAGGATTGCAGTAAACAAAATTTCCGTTCATATCACATCGTCTCCTTTTCATTTATCTCATTATCTTCTCTTGATATCATACTCCTTTCCCCCTGCTTCATGTCAAGTGTTTCTTCCTGCATCCGGGGACTCTAACATCAGCCAGTTGCCCCGAAATTTCCTCATCAAATTCCAATACCAGGCTCCTGCCAGATCTAACTCTTGAACGAGTTTCCATTTTGCCTGAATACTTCTGACGTCTTCAAACCAGACAACATGATCCATGCCGCTTTTCTTATATGTAAACCACGGACTTTGGGCAGTCTGCGCATACCGGATCAACGCGCCGTTTTCAACAGCAAGATCCACTGCCTGCACATTTCCGATCGTCTGAGCCCTTGTAACTCCTCTCTCATAAGGAAGCTGCCAGTCATATCCATAGTTTGGTATCCCCAAAATCAATTTTTCCGCCGGGATCTGGCTAAGAGCATACTCGACAACTTGACGTACTTTATCAAGCGGTGCGACAGCCATCGGAGGTCCGTACGTATACCCCCCACTCGTAAGTCATTAAAAAACGTAATCCGCGTTCTCCCCGATCAGTCTGTAATCCGCCCCTTCTACAAGAAGCCCTCTCTGTTCGTTTGACACCTTCGGCGGAACTGCCACAGATACCGTATATCCTTCCGGTCTTAAAAGTTCTCTCATTTTCCCGATAAACGCAAAGATACTGAACTTTATTTTCAGGCAAAACATATTCAAAATCAATATTGACTCCCGCAAAGCCCCGCCTTCTTACTTCAGCAGTCAACTGTTCCAAAAGCCTTTCCTGTACCTCGACATTTTCCGTAAGCACTTTTACAAGCTGATTATTAAAAGCTCCTTCCGAAAACGGCGTAAGAACCATGATCGGTTTTGCTCCGTGACGCCATGCGGTCTCTATCATCCAAAGATCGTCTTGCAAAGGCGGAACCAGATTCCCTTCAAATGTAAAACCATAAGAAAATACAAGAAGTTCTTTTAACGCAGGAAACGACTGTTCTAAAATTTCTTTATCTATAAAAGGATAAGCATATCCGCCGATCGTTTTCCCTTTTGCCAATTCAGGCTGTGTACTTTCCTCTGCCTGCCCCTCATCAACTTCCAACAAAAGAAGCGCCTGCCCGGGCACGATCTGATTTTTGTCTTTTAGCTGATTATCATAAACGATCTTCCAAACGGGCACGCCAAATTTTACCGCAATGCCGGACAACGTATCTCCTTTTCCACAACATAGATCAATAATAAATCACCCCCGTAACAAAAGACTATGCTTTTGCCCGAGGGATTATACTTCTTTCTCTTTCTTCTTTTTCAAATTGCCTGCCCGTTTCTGCAAAAATTTTTCCAGAAGCGCATTGATCTCTCCGCCCAGCAATATAATGTACATACATCCATACAGCCAAAGCATGATCAAAATAATCGTCGTCAAACTTCCGTACATACTTGTAAAGCCTTTAAACACATCAAGGTATACCGAAAAAAAGAACGACAAAAGCAGCCATCCGCATGCCGTAAACACCGCTCCCGGAAGCTGTTTGCGAAGAGTTGTCTTTGCCATATTTCTCCTGTTCGGAAGAAAACGGTACACAAGATCCCAAAAAACAGTCAACACGACAAATGTAACAAACGTCCTGATCCGAATAATAAATTCGACAACTTTGCTTAAAAACGGAATGTGCTCATATATCATCACGCTGATCCTGTTTCCGAATACAGATAATACAAGGGAGCTTACGATAGCCAATAGGAATATAACTGTATAAAACGATGCTCTTATCCTCAGATAAAAATAATTACGCGTCTCCATATTCTCACAGATGCTGTTTAATCCCGATGTGACAGACAGAACGCCTTTCCCCGCTGACCAAAGCGCTACAACAATCGTAACCGGAACGATCGTTCCTGACTGAAAATATACTTGAGATACGATCGAACGTATCATGGGCGCAACACTTTCCGGAAATACTTTCAAAACCGCTGTCATAACTTCGCTCATCGTTATCGGCGTAAAGCGAACCATCGTCAAGAGAAGCAAAAATATGGGGATCAAAGACAGCACAAAAAAATAAGCCGCCTGTGCTGCATAAGCGCCTGTGTGATGAGAATTTATCGTTATAATAACTTTAAATATCTGACTTTTTATCTTTTCCCACTTTTTTTTCATATTCACATCATAATTCCATTTAATTTCATTTGAATCACCGGAATCACCAAAGGCTCGTACCGGGATTGTAAACGGCTGCCAAGCTCCGGGACAAACCCAAACTTCGGCTTATCGCCATTGCAAAAAGCGGTCGTACAGGACGGCCGCCTTTATCTTTTGTAACTCCCCAAAATGCCGTTCCCTGTATTTTGAGTCCTAGCCACGGCTAGGTGGGCAACCGCATCTGCTTTTCTGTCGTCCACTGCTGTCGGAGGCCTGACATATTACAGAAATATAGGAATCCCGTTTAAACTAATGTAGGTTCAAAATAACAAGGTTATCGCACATCTCAGGTTATTTCTCTTTTAACTTACTGCTATTATACTCTACTTATACTATTTTTACAACCGCATATTTTTTCCATTCAAAAAATTCAGGCCATAACAGTTCAGCCCGCGCCATTCCTAAAACCGCGCTGCGTGCTTATCGCAGCTAACGTCAGCGGTTTACTCATGAACAGGCGCTTATATCATCCCGACCGCCTCGTTTACGCTTTTTACCCCGATGAGTCGAATTCCTTTGATATCTTTTACCATTTTCATGCACACCTGCGGAAGAATACACGTCTCGAATCCCAGCTTTTTCGCCTCTGCGACTCTTTGTTCGGGCATATTGACCGCGCGGACTTCTCCGCTTAGTCCGACTTCCCCGAACACGATCGTCTTTTCATCAACCGGGCGGTTTCTGTAACTTGAAACAAGCGCCATAACAATACCAAGATCGATCGCCGGCTCGTTCATTCTGATTCCTCCGGCGATATTGACATACGCATCCGAATTAGACAGCGCCATTCCGAGACGTTTTTCCAACACTGCCATAAGAAGATTCACTCTGTTATAATCCGTTCCGGCAGCCGTACGCCTCGGCATCCCGAAATTACTCCTGCATACAAGCGCCTGTATCTCGATCAAAATAGGCCGAGTTCCTTCCATAGAACATGCAACGACCGATCCCGCAGACTGTTCCGGTCTGCCGCTCAACATATATTCCGAAGGATTTTCCACTTCCTCAAGTCCGCTCTGCCGCATCTCAAACACGCCGATCTCATTCGTCGATCCGAAACGATTCTTCACAGCGCGTAAAATTCTGTAAGAAGCGTGTCTGTCTCCTTCAAAATAAAGCACTGTATCAACCATATGTTCCAAGACACGCGGACCTGCTACCGTTCCTTCTTTCGTCACATGTCCGACAATGAAAATCGGAATACATAATCCTTTTGCAAGCTGCATAAATACATTCGTCGATTCTCTTACTTGCGACACACTTCCGGGAGCGGATGAAACTTCTTCGCTGTACATCGTCTGAATAGAGTCAATGACAACAAGTTCGGGACGCTCTTTTTCAAGAATTCCTCTTATGATCTCCAGATTCGTCTCACATAAAAGAAACAATCCGTCCGCAAAGTTTCCCATACGGTTTGCCCTTAGTTTGATCTGCGTCTGCGATTCTTCTCCCGAAATGTATAAAACTTTCTTTTTATCGGCCAGAATCCTGCACACTTGAAGCAGCAAAGTAGACTTTCCGATACCGGGATCACCGCCGACAAGCACAAGCGATCCCGGAACGATCCCTCCTCCGAGCACGCGGTCTAATTCTTTGATGCCTGTAGCGCACCGCACGTCATCTTCAGCCGTTACATCGTTAAGCGGGATCACTTTCGCTTCTCTGACAAGCTCGCGAACAGCTTTTGCTCCCTGTGTACTGCCTTTCGTCACACCGCTGCCGATCTTTTCCTCTACAAATGTATTCCACTCCCCGCATCCCGGACACTGACCGAGCCATTTTGCCTCTTCATGCCCGCAATTCTGACAGAAAAACACACTTTTCTTTCCTTTTGCCATTCATTCTCCTTCTCAAAATCAAACACTCATTAAACAATCAGATCTGACACATCCATCTTAAAAGACAGATTCTAAACGCCTCTCAGCATAAGATCTGCCTACAGACAAACGGGGTGGATATAGCATCCACCCCGAAATCAATTTAAGTATTTGTAAACTTTTCAGTTAATATATTAACATTTTACAACTCTCATTGTCGCTTCCTGTCCTTCTGAAAGTTCCACGCTGACACTGAGTTTTCCACTTAAATTCGTACGCATCTTTCCTGCGGACTCGCCATCAATAAATACTTCATACTCACATTCCGGCTCTAATTCCAAAGTAAACTGAACGTCTCCCTTTGCGGAAACAGAAAACGCAACTTCTGAATCCGTCTCTTTAAAACCTTCCACTGCGCTTCCCGGAACAGATTCATAAACGAACATTCCGTTCCTCTCAAGTTTTGTAATTTCCGAAAAGGTTTTTACTTTATAAATATCACCTTCAAATTCATAATTATCTTTCTTCGTTTTTTCCGAAAGAGTGTAGTCTCCGAAACTGAGACTTCCGTCATTCTCCGCGCGCAATAATTCCTTCACTGCTGCCATCTTCATTTTCCTCCTAAGTATTTCACAATGTGATCACAGGATATGTTTTGTGTAAATCATTGTCTTTCGCATTCCTTTGACCTTTGTACCATTATAATATAAAATATTTGATTTTTCTACTCCTATAAACGATCTTCTTTCCGAATGAAGCGAATCTCTTTTTTCACAGTTCCCGCCTCAATGCAGTCTCCCCGCTTCACTTCTCCGTTCAGGATCGCTTCCGCAAGTTTGTCTTCCAATTCTGTCTGCAGAGCGCGGCGAAGAGGTCTTGCGCCATATTTTGCATCCGTTCCTTTTTCCGCAATAAGCGCTTTTGCCGACTCCCGTAAAGTCAGATGAATATCCATCTGATCTTCGATTCTTTTTGTAAAATCCCGGCACATAAGCGTAACAATCTTTTTCATATGCGTTTTCTCGAGAGCATGGAATACGATGATCTCATCAATACGGTTTAAAAACTCCGGTCTAAAGATCTGTTTTACTTCATCCATCACGTTTTGTTTCATACGCTTATAATCGCCTGCAGGATCATCTTTTGCCGCAAATCCAAGCTTCTTAGGTTCTATGATCGCTTTTGCTCCCGCGTTTGATGTCATAATGATAACGGTATTGGAAAAATCTATCTTCCGCCCTTTGGAGTCCGTAATATGTCCGTCGTCCAATACTTGCAAAAGAATATTGAACACATCGGGATGCGCCTTTTCGATCTCATCAAACAAAAGTACCGAATAAGGATGTGTACGCACCTGATCGCTGAGCTGACCGCCTTCTTCATGTCCGACATATCCCGGCGGAGATCCGATCATTTTAGAGACGGAATGTTTCTCCATATATTCGGACATATCAACACGGATCATCGATTCTTCATTGCCGAACATCGCTTCGGCAAGCGCTTTCGACAACTCTGTTTTTCCGACGCCTGTAGGTCCTAAAAACAGAAACGAACCGATCGGGCGTTTCGGGTCTTTCAATCCTACACGCCCCCTCTTTACCGCACGGGCAACTGCTTTCACAGCTTCCTCCTGACCGATGACCCTCTGGTGGAGGACACTTTCCAGTTTCTTCAGACGATCCGTATCGCTTTCCGCAAGTTTTTGAACCGGGATCTTTGTCCATGCGGAAACAACTTCCGCTATATCTTCTTCTGTCACTTCCGGCTGAGAAGAAGATGTTTTTTTCTGAAAACGTTTTTTTAGCTGCTCCGATTTTTTCTCTGCCTCCTCCTGCTCTTTCTGTAAAAGCGAAGCCTCTTCAAAACAACCGTTTTTAATACTCTCTTCTTTTTGCTTTTCCAGTTCTTTCAGGCGAAGATCCAAAGCCGTCAGGTTTTCCGGTACTTTATATCCTTTCAGACTGACTTTTGAACATGACTCGTCAAGCACATCTATTGCTTTATCGGGAAGGTTACGATCCGTAATGTACCGCTCGGACATCGAAACTGCCGCTTCCAGCGCCTCGTCTCTAATCAGCACCTTATGATGCGATTCGTATCTTCCTTTCAACCCTTTCAATATCTCAAGACACTGTTCTTTCGAAGGTTCTTCTACCGATACCGGCTGAAAACGCCGCTCCAGAGCCGCATCTTTCTCGATATATTTCCGGTATTCCGTGATCGTCGTCGCTCCGATCAACTGAAGTTCCCCTCTTGCAAGAGACGGTTTTAAGATGCCGGATGCATCGATCGCCCCTTCTGCTCCTCCCGCTCCGATCATTGTGTGGATCTCGTCAAGAAACAAAATAATATTTCCGTTGGACTCTACTTCCGAGATCAGACCTTTCATACGTTCTTCAAATTCACCCCGGTATTTAGACCCTGCGATCATTCCCGGAAGATCAAGCGTATAAATCCGCTTATCTTTCATTTTTTCCGGAACAACGCCTGCCGCGATACGCTGCGCCAGACCTTCCACAACCGCCGTTTTTCCTACTCCCGGCTCTCCGATCAGACAGGGATTGTTTTTCGTCCTGCGGCTTAACACCTGCATAAGGCGATACATCTCCTCTTCCCTGCCTACAACGGGATCTTGTTTTCCCTCCTCTGCCCGAGCCGTCATATCTGTACAATACTGCTCGATCACAGAGCCGCTTCCTCTCGACTCGTCCTGAAGTTCATCCTGATAATCTTTCGGATCGACTCCCGATGCATTTAAAATATCTTTTAAAAGTTTTTGAAGGCTGATATTCAGCGTGATCAAAATTCTTGCGGCGACGCAGTCCACATCCCGTATCATCGACAAAAGCAAGTGCTCCGTTCCGACCTCGGCTGTACGGAGACGATGCGCTTCCTTCTCACTGTTCGCGAGGATATAGCGAAGCCTTGGACTTTCTTTCGGTTTCTGCGATGCGGGCATCTCCTCCCGGGGAGCGATCAGTTCATCCATAAGCTGCATGATCTTTTCTGTCTCAACGCCGTTTTGCGCAAGCACCTGTCCCGCAACCCCCGAAAACTCCTCCCGCAGTCCGAGAAGCAGATGTTCCGTACCTATGTAAGGATGCTTCATCTCCTTTGCTTTCTTCGCAGCATATCTGACTGCATTTGCCGCCTGTTTTGTATATGAAATATGCATAAGTTCCTCCTGTCGGTTATTTTGCTTTCAAATCTGCTAAAACAAATTATTCATAATCATCGAATATCTCATCTACCAGTTCATGCACTTCCTGCCTCGAAATATTTTTACAACAGCCTCTTGCAAGAACGATCTGAAGCTGTCTTTTCATCACCTGCAGTTCCTCTAACTTATCAATATCAAGAGAAATTACAGCTCCTCTTCGCTTGTCAAGACTGATATAGCCTTCCCGCTTCAGTACACTATATGCTTTGTTTACCGTGTGCATGTTGACGCCGATCGTATCCGCAAGACGCCGCACCGACGGAAGTGAATCTCCTTCATGAATGACCGATGTAGCGATCCCCATGATGATCTGATTACAAAGCTGAATATAAATCGCTTCATCACTGTTAAAATCAACTTCTATGATCATATCTTTCTCCTTTCGGAATTTGTTATATGTATAATAGCACAATCTTATAATTTTTCAAACTTTTAATTAAACTTTTTCTGATGGATTTTTCAAGCTTCTTAAGAGAACAAAAAAGAGCCTGATACCAGACCCTTTATGTTTTATCGGTGTTCCTATTTATTTCTGACAAATTCGCGGAAACTGCATACTGATCTTCGTTCCTCTTCCTTCTTCACTTTCCACACTGACCTTCGCCCCATGCAGAAGCGCTCCGTGCTTGACGATCGAAAGTCCGAGTCCCGTTCCTCCGCGCTCTTTTGAATGACTTTTATCGACTCGGTAAAACCGCTCAAATATACGTTCCTGATGTTCTTTCGGAATTCCTATACCTGTATCTGACACACTGATTTTCGGTCCATTCAACGTATTTCCCGCCCAAACCGAAACTTTTCCGTTTTCATAGTTATATTTTACTGCATTTTCGCAGACATTATAAACCATTTCATCTAATATCTGCCGGATTCCATGATAATGAACAGATTCTCCCGAAAGTTCGATCCGAATATTTTTCTGTGCCGCCTGCGGCGAAAGACGACTGACAATCTCCCTCGTCAGTTCATACAGATCCACATCTTCTTTTTCCAATTCCACAGATTCTTCATCAAGCTTTGATAATTTAATAATATCTTCGATCAGGGTGATCAGTCTGCGCGCCTCTTTGTAGATGCGTTCCGAAAAACCGGAAATATCTTCCGGACGGACCAATCCGTTTTTCATGATTTCCGCATAGCCGGAAATCGACGTAAGCGGCGTTTTCAGTTCGTGAGATACATTTGCGGAAAACTCTTTCCTCATATTCGCAACCGCTTCTTTTTCTCTGTTCTGCCGGTCCATCGCCTCCAGCAAAGGACTTAATTCCTCATAAATATCACTGTCCAATGGACGTTCCAGATCAAGTTCATTGATCGGTTTGATCAATCGGTTTGTCTGCCATCTTGCCAAAGCGAAAGCGAACAATATTGTCAGTACGGCAAGAATTCCCATCACCGGCATTAGACTGACTGCGGTACTTGCCAGATTATCAATCGACTTGGATACGCGCAGCACCGTTCCGTCGTTGAGAAGAAGAGCATAATAATACATATCCTTCCCTACCGTTTCTGACTTTCTTACGTCTGCCCCTTCTCCTTTAGAAAGAGCTTCTCTGACTTCTTTTCGGTTTCCGTGGTTTTTAAGGATGTCTGCATCTCTGCGTGAATCATAGAGAACCGTTCCGTCTGCTTTGATCTGCGTCACCCTTGTGCTTTCCACAACATTATCCATCTGTTTCATATAATCGCTGTCAGACAAATTGATCGCTTCACGAATATATGCCGCTTCCTGTTTTACTTCTGTCTGAAGCAGATTCATATTCCGATTATAAAGGATAACCGAAAGGATCACATAAGCAAGCACAAGAGTTACCGTCAAAATCACAGTCATGCTTTGCTGGATTTTTTTCTTTATACTCATGCGCTTCCTCCTATGCGATACCCGACTCCGCGTACTGTCTGAATGATTTCTCCCTTTTCACCCAGCTTTTGTCTAAGCGTCCTGATATGTACATCAACAGTTCTTGTTTCTCCGTCAAAATCATATCCCCATATTTCTGTAAGCAACTGATCTCTTGTCAAAACAATTCCTTCGTTTCTCATCAGCTTTTCAAGCAGTTCAAATTCTTTTAATGTAAGAGGTACTGTCCGTCCATCTACGGTCACTTCATGTTTCTTCACATCAATATGAACTCCTTGTATTTCCGGATTTTCCCTTTCCTGCGATCCTTTGCTTCTGCGAAGAACCGCCTTGATGCGGGAAACAAGCTCCATCATCCCAAACGGTTTTGTCACATAATCGTCCGCTCCCGAATCCAGACCGATCACTTTATCATATTCCGATCCTTTTGCAGTTACCATAATCACCGGAATACTTTTCGTCTTGGACGAACATTTTAATTTTTTTAATATCTCCAGACCGTCTTCTCCCGGAAGCATGATATCAAGCAAAATAAGCTCCGGCGTTTCAAACGCCAGAGCCTCCGTAAAGGCCGAACCATCCGCAAACCCTCTGGCTTTAAGCCGTTGTCTCCAATGTATATATGACCAGTTCTCTGATATTGTCGTCATCTTCCACGCAATATATCATTCTTCCAGTTCTCCTTTACTTGTTTTGTTCATTATTCCGCATGTATGATCGCATGATCCTTATGCACTCCCGTAATGGAAAATTCTACCCATTCGGCAATATTCGTCGCATGATCTCCGATACGTTCCAGATATTTTGTCACCATGATCAGATCAAAAATGCGTTTCCCGTTCTCGCCTTTTTCTTCTCTTATAAACTCGATCATCTCATCCCGCACTTCCTCGAAATACTGATCGATCTCATCGTCCGCCTTCATCACGCTGCGCGAAGCTCTAAATCTTTCTCAACATATGCCGTGACGCTGGTGCGGACCATCTTGCTCACCTCAGATGCCATCGTACCGATTACATGGATCTCATCTGTAGCCGCAACTCCTTTTGACGACAAAATGATCTCTGCAATATCCGATGTCTGATCTCCGATACGTTCCATATCTGTGATCATTTTCAGAGCCGCAGAAATCCTGCGAAGATCCTTTGCCACGGGCTGCTGCTGAAGGAGAAGTTTCAGACAGAGACGTTCAATATCTTTTTCAATCTGATCGATCTCCTCATCCTCGGCAATGATCACTTTTGCCTGTTCAATGCTTCCGTCCTTCTTCTTCCGCCTGCCGGGGCTGACGCACTGCATCTACTATCGCAACAGAAAGGGCTGTATCCCGCGTCAAATTATGTATCATCGTTGCCACAATACAGAAACCGAATATACATGCTTCGCTGCTACAACAAGAAATGACCTGTAGTATGTCCAGAGATACTCCAGCCTTGCTTTTCCTTTAAGCTTTCTGATCGTTTCTATACGCTGCTTCCGCTTTTCCGCTCTTGTCATGTCCGATTCATATTTCACTGCCATATGAAGAACCCTCCTTATTCCTCTCCTCTACAGAAACGGCAGTTTCGGTTTTCTTCAAATATCTGTCAAACAGTTTTCTGAAAATGTGTGCATTAATCCAACCCGCAAGAGCAAATCCGATTACTGCATCGACAAACCCCGCCGCTATAAAATTTCCAAAGATAAGCAGTATTACGGGGCAAAGATTGATAACTACGATCAACAGTGTATACGGCAGATGTGCCAGTGCCATATAAAAACTGTTTTTAAATACCTTTTTCGTACTGTTTTCAAAAAATGCCATAACCGGAAACACATAGAACATTGTCGCTGCCACCAAAAACAGAATCATGAAAAACAGTGTCAGCAAAATACTTTTTACTCCTCCTGTCATAATTCCGACCACATAAAAGTCCAGATAAAGAACTGCTCCTATCAATATAAATATCACCCATACTACCGTAGACTGCTTAAAATTTTCTTTAAACACTCTGAAAAATGTACTAAACAGATAACTCTCTTCATCCCTCACCATCTTCAGCAGGACATAAGAAAACGCAGTTGTAGAAGCTCCAATCGTAACAATCGGAACGCAGCATATGAGCCACAAGATATTAAGCAGAACGAGATCTGCAACCTTATTTAAAAAATTAACAACCTTTCCATCCATCGCAAATATTCTCTGCATATGAACCTACCTCCCGACATTTTTTCTTACTTAAATAATACTTGAAAAAAACGACGGTTAAATGGAAAAAGGTGTGCTTGCATTTGTAAAAAATCCGACTTTTTGTTCTATTCTAAAAAACTCTGGCACGGCAGTACAATCCTTCTGCCGTGCCAGAGTTTTCTATCTCTTTTATCCTTTTTATTTTTTCTTTCTTCTTACCACAAGCATTCCTGCCAGAGCCACAAATGCTAAGATTCCGCCTACCAAAGGTAAAGCAAGATTTGTCTTATCACCTGTTTCCACTGCCCGGTCTGCCGTATCCAAACCTGACGTTTTGCTGCCGCTCTCCGGCTTCTTTTCCTTATTCTTCAAGTTGTCGATTGCTTTTTCTAAGGCTTTTGTCTGTGCGTCTATCTGCTCCTGTGTCGCTTCTTCACTGTTATATACTTTTTCTGCTTCTGCGATCACAGCTTTCAGGTTTTTGATACTTTCTGCCGTATATTTATCTGTCTTTGCCGCTTCTTCTTTTGCAGCCGAGAGTTTCTGTTCAAGAACTCCCTTATCTACCGGTTTCGGTTCCGGCTCCGGCTTCGATTCCTCAAGCGCTTCTATTCCCTTTTCCAGCAGAACGATCTGTTCGTTTACCTGTTCCTGTGTCGCTTCTTCACTGTTATATACTTTTTCCGCTTCTGCGATCACAGCTTTCAGGTTTTTGATACTTTCTGCCGTATATTTATCTGTCTTTACCGCCTCTTCTTTTTTTGCGACCGAGAGTTTCTGTTCAAGAACTCCCTTATCTACCGGTTTCGGTTCCGGCTCCGGCTTCGATTCCTCAAGCGCTTCTATTCCCTTTTCCAGCAGAACGATCTGTTCGTTTACCTGTTCCTGTGTCGCTTCTTCACTGTTATATACTTTTTCCGCTTCTGCGATCACAGCTTTCAGGTTTTTGATACTTTCTGCCGTATATTTATCTGTCTTTGCCGCTTCTTCTTTTTTGCAGCCGAGAGTTTCTGTTCAAGAACTCCCTTATCTACCGGTTTCGGTTCCGGCTCCGGCTTCGATTCCTCAAGCGCTTCTATTCCCTTTTCCAGCAGAACGATCTGTTCGTTTACCTGTTCCTGTGTCGCTTCTTCACTGTTATATACTTTTTCCGCTTCTGCGATCACAGCGTTCAGGTTTTCGATGCTTTCTGCCGTATATTTATCTGTCTTTACCGCCTCTTCTTTTTTTGCAGCCGAGAGTTTCTGTTCAAGAACTCCCTTATCTACCGGTTTCGGTTCCGGCTTCGATTCCTCAAGCGCTTCTATTCCCTTTTCCAGCAGAACGATCTGTTCGTTTACCTGTTCCTGTGTCGCTTCTTCACTGTTATATACTTTTTCCGCTTCTGCGATCACAGCTTTCAGGTTTTCGATGCTTTCTGCCGTATATTTATCTGTCTTTGCCGCTTCTTCTCTTGCCATCTCAAGCTTCTCCGCCAAAACTTTTTATCAACGTCCACCGGTTTTACAGGTGGAATATGTTCCTGCGGATTTCTAAGCGCTTCTGTTACGACCGGAACATAGAACTCCTTGATTGCCTTAAGATTCGGATGTGTTCCTGAACCATTGCTTCCCGGCAGACCATTTCCTGCCAGACTGTCAAAAGTATAGTCGTTTTTCTTATTTACATCATTTGTGTCAAGCTCAGTATCTTCATAAATATCTGCCACGGCAACGCCATACTTCGCACAGATCTTAAGTTCCAGTTCACGAAGTTTTTCCTGTACTTCTTTGTCTCTGCTGCCCATCTTATGAACTGCCACATATATAAGATCTGCACCCTGCCATTTCTGCGCATCTGATATACAAGATTCTCAAATGCCCCCGCAAATGTCTTCAAATCAAAAGTCTGCGGATCTTTTGAATCTGTCACCTCACCATAACTGATCTCTTTGTTATTGAACAGATATTCCGCGTCATTTGTTCCGCCGTCAAAGAGGATGTAATCCGGTATTTCTGCCGGGGATTTTTCCAACTGTGAAAGAATCTGTCCTCCCTCATAGCCTGCATCCATAACTGTTGCTCCATTAACCGCAAACTTCCGAAGTTTCATTCCTTCCTGTGCTTTGCTGTGAAATCAGCAAAGCTACCCTTCTGATACTGATGACCTGCTACGATACTGTCTCCAAAAGCATAAACCGTCTTATCTTTTAAAGGAAGTTTTACTTCTTTTTCTTTCGCTGTCATTCTGAAATTGTCAATATACTGCGGTTTTGAATCCCACCAGCTGCATGCGTTCATCTTTGTCAAGTTCTCCGCATCCGTCGGAACGTCAAGCTGCTGCGCAAGCACATCCCCGTCTTTTTCCTTAAGCTGCCAGCTTACTGATTTCTCTTCAAAATCTGCATGAACACGGAAGGTATATGTCTTGTCCGTACTCATACGCACCGGACTCCATACAGGCTCTGACGCAGACGCTGCCCTGTCGTCATCTACTGCGTCTCCCGTGGTAGAAGTTCTCAGTTCACCTTTTCCAGGTGCTGAACATACAGCAAAAAGAAGCTTTCCATAAGAATCTCTGAATTCAAGTCCCATCTTATTTCCACCGTCTTTGCGTTCCAGTCAAAACTAAAATCTATCCCTTTCTGTGCCGCAATCTCAGGCGTAAAATAAGAAACTGCCGCTGTTGCATTTCCCATGCCCTTCGTGATCAGCATCTGACCATTTTCTATTGCCGCGCCCCAGTTAAACTGAAAGTTTTCAGAATGAGCGCTGTCAAATTTGTCATCAAAAACAACATTTTTATATTCATCCGGCATAGGCAAAAGCGGAACTTTAACATCTCCGACATTTACCTTGCCTTTCTCAAGTTTCACTGTGATTGTAACGTCTTCTCTTCCTTCACATTTGACTGTGATTGTCGCCTGTCCTTCCGCAAGCCCTTCTGTAATCGAATAAGTTCCGGAATCTCCTGTCGTTGTCGTTACAGTCTTATTGCCTACCTTTACCTCTACTTTTGCGCCTGAGAAAGGATTGATTCCATCCGATACAGTTCCTTGAAGTATAACAGCATCTTTATCCAACGGTACTTCAAACATTCCGATTGTCGGATTATTCTTATCTGCCGCCGTCTGCGTTTTCTCCGTATCAAGTGTTGCTTCCGTTCCTGTTTTTTCAAAAGTCGGATAATCCATTCTGGAAATATTGATACAATCTCCAAGATGTTCTACATCCGCTTTATCAAGCGGAGTAAAGTTAAAATAAGTTCCTTTGGATTTCAGTCCTTCGTCAATACTGATTCCATTGGCATCTTTTGATGCACCTGCCGCAATCAACGGAGAATTCATCTTAGGTCTCAGACCGTTAGCCTCAAGCAGCGCTCCTGTCTCAAGAGTTCCTTTGCGATCTATAGACGGCGCACCTCCTTCAAACGGATCTTCCTCCAGAATGATCGGGTTGGATTCTTTACTTGGAGCCTTCGTTCCATAATATGCGTTGTTATAATAAGAAAAACTCGTACCTCCGCTGAAGTTAAAGCCCTGCTTCTTTCCGTCATAGAACACATTGTTGAAATAAGAGGCTTTTCCGCCTCCCCACGGATCAAAATTATTCGTGCCGTTTCCGTCTGCACTGCGGTAGAATACGTTATTGTAAATCTGGAAATAACCGCTTCCCATAGAATAGTGGATATAGCTTCTTCCACAATCCTGAATCAAATTATAACGAATCACACCGGAATTAAACTGCACGCCGCAGAGCAAAAGTCCCTCTCCGCAATCGTGAATATAATTGTACTGAATCAACGCATTTGTCGATCTCCAGTCAGGATCGATCGCATTATCGTCCGCGCCGCCTCCTTTTTTCGCCACCTTGGATACTTCGTTATACTGAACTGCCACATTATCTGTAAAATATAATTCGATTCCACATGTACCGATATTTTCCAGAAGGTTTCTCTGAATCACAGAATCACAGCTGCTTGTCAGGTAAATGCCATTGCAGGCATAAGCTGATGCTCCCTGATTAATATAGTTATCCTGAATGATGATGTTGCTGTGCGGCTTCCAGTTCGCATCGTAATAATCCGGCGCACCGCCTGAACGGTTTCTGTTTGCCCATCCGGGATTATTGCCGTACTGGTTTCCCGATCCGTTCCACTGCTTGATCGTGACAGCGCCAAAAGAGTTGTTGATAAATGAATTATCTTCGATTACGATATCGCTGAACTGCGTCGGCTGTTTTCCTGTCGGACTCAGACATTCTATAAGGATGCCTCCTGTCCGCTTGGAATTATCCAATCCTGCGTTGTTCCATATTCCGGCGTCATTAAGTCCTGTATTTCCGATCCATGATACAACACCTGTTACATCATGTATCTTCAGGTCATGGAGACGGAATCCTTTTCAACGAAGCCACATCCCGCCCGGCAATATGAATACCACGGTAATCTCCGAGAAGTTTTCCCTGATTTTCCTGGCGTTGCGTCACATTTTCCTTCGGTATGCCCCCGTTTGATACCATAGTAAATCCTTCTACTGTATTGGAAATATCAAGTTCACCTATTTCCCAATACTGCTGATTACAAAGATATACGCCGTCTTTCATCTTTCCGTTAACCGAGATCTTTGGAAGCTCTCCGTCACCATAGCTGCCGATCTGTATCTTTTGTTCAGGTGAACCGCTTCCCTGAGGCTGAAGCGTTTTATTCTCCCATATTCCGCCTCTCTCAAAGAAAATCTTATCTCCTGGGATAAAATGCTCTTCATTAACACGTTCTATCGTCTTCCACGGCTTGTCTGTACTTTGCCCGTCACTCGTGTCGTCGCCTTCATTGCTCACATAAAATGTCGTGCTTTCCGTGCGTTCCTTCTGTGCCGTAACTTCGACTGACTTTAAGTACATAGTACCTGTATTCCACGAGTCCGCGTAGTACTTCAAGCTCTTTAAATTGTCTGTCTTTGCCCTTGCCCCGACTCCCACGAGAAGATATTCCCCGTCTACAGATACACGGAATGTATCCGTTTTCAAGTCGATATCCATACGGACGTCCTGCCATTCGCCTTTCTTTACAGCCCCTGCATCCAGCACATTCTTTCCATTTACATGGGACTTATACTGTGTCCAGTCTCCGTCTGTATAAAGGGTATAAACAATGTTTCCTTTTTCATCCTGTATATACGGGATACTGAACTGATTCGCATGCTCTTCTGATCCCATCTTTATCTTCGTATCGATCGTGACATAACGATACTCACTTTCACTGATACCAAGATTGCTGTTTGACAGGCTGATTTCATTGCCTCCTGTTTTCTTTTCCAGCTTCAGCGCTTTCCCTTCGCCATCCTCCACCAGGCTGCTCGTACCGGTGCCATTGGCGATCTTCCAGTCATCCGGCAAAGATTTCAGATCTCCCATTTCAGTAAAATCAATCGCTGTTATCTCTTTTTACTTCCGGTAAATCCACACTGCCGCTTTGCCCGCCATCATTATTCTGCACGGAGCGGCATATGCCGGAACTGACGCAGCCGTCATTCCTGCTTTTGCGCCAGGGTAAAAGCCAAAATACGCTTCCCCACTTGTTTCTTTTGTTCATTATCTGCTTCTCCTTCCTAAGTTATATGTAATATTTTACAAATAAAAGAAGATTTATTTAATGTAAAAAGGCTGATTTACACTTGATAAATTCCGACAACTTCTCCTAGCCAAAAGATAAGGGGCATCACGTTTGAAATCGTGCCCCCCTTATCTTTTAATATTATCTCTCCCATTTCTCTCTCATCAACCGGAACAGTTCTTCGTCTGTCAAGTGATTTTCCATATTCATCACCAGCATGACTCTCCGATCCTCCTCCGCATACAGAAAGTCTCTCTGCCATTGATAATAATGTGGTCCGTCTCCCAGATTTCTCACATAACTCATCAGCCCTGCTATAACCCATGCAGTCTGCTTCATATCCGTAAGACATTCATTTGCATAAAATTCATGCCATTTTCCATGTTCCCGGCTTCTCATTGCGGCGTCTGCCTTTTTTATAATGCAGTTGTGCCATCCCCGCGTGGTAAAATGATTTCTGATATTTTTTCATAATGCCTGCTGACAGCGACCTGCAAATTTCAAGAGCTCCCTGATAACACTCATAGTGAAGCTGCGCCTGCAAAAACAGACTGTCCCTGTATAGCGTCCGCCCTTCTTCCGTGATAAGAGCGTCCGCTTCTTCGCATTCTCTCATATACTGACTGTAATTATTCACCGCCTCCTCACAGCGCATCCGATACCATTCCACCTGCTCTTCCAATGTCCCGGCATCTGTCGCCCACAGCAGATCCTCCGCTCTTTTGCTCCTGTCTTTTACATATTGGTGAATGAGTATCCTTACCACATGATTAGAAAACTGTTCGCCTGCATGGTCATCTTCGTGCGCTCCATACGAAAGAGCATATTTGAAATAGTTTCTGTGTATCTTACAAAGAATCCCTGCATTTTCATCCCCGTAATATGTACTGAAATACTTTTCCCGGTGTTTTTCCACATCCACATCGCCCGCCTGCCACATCCGGGCGATAAAATCTAAATAATAGACGTGAGGTTTTACATTAGAACAGTTGATAAGCCAATAAGAATCCGCACCCCTTTCTAACACTTTCTTCAGTTCGCTTTTTATAAATTCCGGAGAATTGGGAAGCATTGTCATATGGTTCGCAGCCTGCAGATCATAAAAGGAAACGTGATAGTAAATCCCGTCTTTTCCCTTTTCACCTTTTTCCGGCAGCGCCGGAATACGCGGATTATGATTTTCCTGCCGTCTTGTCACCATCTTTCCGAATCCATTATCCGCCCAGATTTTTATCACATCTTCCGGCAGTTTCAAATATCCTTCCCGATACAGCTCCATCGTCTCTCCATATAAATTTGTACAGCAAAGAGCGTGCGGATCTTTCGCTTTCACCATATCATATTGTTCCTTTGTCAGAGAACTCATCAGTTCCCCTCTCGCCTCTTTCGTATCGTATCTCGGATCGTCATTCCAAAACGGAACGTCTCCCTGACCTCGGAACCCGATATTCCACACTACGTTCATTCCTTGCTGTGCTTCAATCCCATCTTGCCAGAGACGCCTGAATTTCTCCGGGTATTTTGCAAAAGATGGAGTAAGATCAGGGTATGCCCTTGCAAACATCTCCGAGCCCAACGGCTCGGAGTGGTGATGTGTGATCGCAAGCCCCATATCTGATGCGAGCCTGCGGTATAGGATCGAATTTTTATCTGTTCCGGGAATTACCAGATTTCCCCCGCAGCGCAGAAGCGCTTCGAATACCATTTCCCAAGGGACATCTTTTCTCCTGTCCACATTCCACGTATGTATAAGTACCTCGTCATTGACAAACCACCCTCTTAGTCTGACTGCGAAAGGTCTGCTCTCATAAAAGAAATCTTCCGGTATCCTATATTCCGCTTTCACTTTCATTTTCTGGTCATTCCAAAACCAGAACGGCTGTACTCCCAGTATCTTTTCACTTACTCCATACAACCCATAGACAAATCCCATCGTCTTTGCCTGATTCTATGACGAGATTCCCGTCTTCCAAACGTAAAATATAACGTTCGTCTGCCTGATTTCCGTTTCTAAGTCTGATATCCGTTTTGAACATCTTTTCCGACTCTTCATCCCGTATCCTGAGACAGCATTTTTGTATATCTCGTTCAAGACTTTTTTGCAGCCCTTAAAACAGGTTCTTCATTACGTTCTCCCGTTACGATTTTTGTTATTCCAACAGATTCCTGACATTTTCAGCTCTCCTATCCTTTAATTCCATCCATCGCAATACCATCTACCAGATATCTCTGAAAAATGATGAAGAAAAGAAGTACCGGAACTAATGAGATTGTTGACATTGCGAACAGACCGCCATAATTGTTATAGGAGTTCGGATCAAGGTACATATTCAACGCAAGTGAAATTGTGAACTTATTCGTACTGCTCATAAAAATCAGCGGCTGGAAGAAATCCTGCCAGATCCAGTAAAACGCAAAGATCGCTGATGTTACAATGGATGGCTTCACAACCGGTACAAGTATTCGGAAAAGCACTCCGACTTTTCCGCACCCGTCGATCTCCGCCGCCTCATCCAGCTCCTTTGGTATTCCCCTGAAGAACTGAACCATAAGGAAAATGAAGAATGCATATCCGAAAAACCACGGCAGGATCAGCGCAATCCTCGTATCGATCAATCCGAGCTGTTTCAATATAATATACTGTGGCACGACCATGATCTGTGGAGGTATCATCATTGTCATCATCACACAACCGAACCAGAAGTTCGAACCTTTGAATTTAATTCTCGTAAATGCATACGCCGCAAGCAGGGATACCATTACACTACCTGCCATACCGACCAGCGTTACTAACAGTGTGTTTCCGAGAAATGTTGTAAACGGAACGCCGCCTACGCCCTCCCATCCGCTTTTATAGTTTGTGACCGCGTCCCATACTTCCGGAATAAGGGAATATGCATTTTTAAACATCGTTTCATTGCTCTTAAAAAGAACTTGCCAGAAGCCAGAGCAACGGATATATCATCAGAAACCCGAGTCCGCATGCTCCTACATGGAACACAACGGAATGGATTTTTCTTTTTCTCATCATACCGCCCATTTTTATTCATCTCCTCCTGATTCATAGTAAACCCAACTCTTCTGCGTTTTAAAGAGTATAACTGTAAATACTGCAATAATCAGCACCAGCACCCAGGCAAGCGCACAGCTGTATCCCATGTCAAAGTAGTTGAACGCCCTGCGATACAGATAAAGCACGTAAGAAAGAGTGCTGTCCAACGGTCCGCCGTCGGTAATGACATAACTCTCTGTGAATACGCGGAATCCGTTAATGATCTGTAAGATCAGGTTAAAGAAGATCGTTGGCGTCAGCATTGGGAGTGTGATTTTAAAGAAGATCGTTCTCGGTTTCGCTCCGTCTACCATGGCCGATTCATACAGTGACTGCGGAATCTGCTTCAAAGCTGATAAAAAGATCAACATTGAGGATCCAAACTGCCACACTCCCATCAGTATGATAACTCCAAGCGCCGTATCCGGATTTCCCAAAAACGATATTTTCTGATCTATTCCGAAAACGGACAGAAGGGACATTACCACTCCTTCATTTCCAAAGATCTGTTTCCACACGATCGATACCGCGATACTTCCTCCTATGATGGACGGAACATAATACAGTGTCCTGTAAAGACCGAGCCCTTTGTGCTTTTTATTCAGCAGCATTGCCACAAACAACGCGAATGCAAGTCTGAGAGGCACTAGGAACAATACATAGAGAAAAGTTACTTTCAATGCCTGCCAAAATGTATCATCCTGCGTAAACACACGGATGTAGTTTGAAAAACCGATTATCTTCGGATCATTGAGCAGATTAAAATTCGTAAAGGAATAATAGATTGATATGATCATCGGGATAAGCCACATGAACGCGAATCCGATCAGCCATGGTGAAAGCATCAGATAACCGGTCAGATTGTCTTTGCGCTTATACCCTGTTTTTACCACAGAATTCTTTTTTTTTTCACTTTCCATACCTCTTTTCTCATAAAAAGGAGGGGAGCGCCTCCCTCCTTCCTTTTTTATATCGTCACTGACTGTTTCGAGCAAGTATCTCCTCTACATCTGCCCTGAATGTTTTCGCAGCCTCTTCCGGAGTTGCCTGTCCATAAAATACAGTATTTCCGGCATTATTAAACGCCTCGTTTACTTCCGCAATACCACTCGGGTCTGGAGCCGGTGTCGTACCGGAAAGTTTTTCCGCCTCGTCAATATAATTGAACATATCTACCTGCTATGCGGTGAGAGTTTCCCTGAATCTACCATATACTGACGGATATCGGAAGATACCGGTGTTCCTCTCTCAGCCATTATAATGTCATTTGCTTCCTCTGAGTTGATGAACCAGTCAATAAACTCTGCACACTCTTTTTTTTCACCTTTGAGTTCTCTGAAACAGAGAAGAACATGCCAGGTTTGATCCAAAGTCCTTTGTCATCGGCATTATCACCCAGCGGAGGAGTTGCCAGTTTAAGCTTATCGTTTACATTACTCATCTTCGCAGTATAGTTATTCCACTCAATCATCGTAGCTGCCTCGTCTTTGACAACAGGACTTGCCTCGTCTCAAGTGTCTTAATCTGTGCGAATTCGTCCGGATCCGGAGCAATATTCTTGTCCATCATGTCTTTCCACATAGCGAAATAATCTGCTGTGATAGAATCATCGTCATATCCGAGACTTGTCTGATCTTCATTGAAAAGCTGTCCGCCATGCTGTCTTACCCAGTAGTTAAATACATTCGTATCTCCCGTCACTCCTGCGGCAATCAGCGCGCTCTCTTTTCCGGTAGTTTCAGCCGCTTTTTGGTTCAGTTCGATATAGTCTTTCCATGTCCAGTCGCTTGTCGGAGCTTCCACGCCTGCCTTCTCAAGGACAGTCGGATTATATCCTACCGCGAGTACAGAACTTGAAAGAACAAGCCCCGCCATCTTATCATTTATCTTTCCTGAATTCAAAAGATTCTCGTCTATCTTCGATACATCGATCGTTCCATCGTCAATATACGGCTGTAAGTCGGCAACCGAATCATTCTTTGCATATGTAGAGATATACAAGTAATCCATCTGTACGATATCCGGCATAGAACCCGATGCCGCCTGTGTGGACAGCTTTTCAAAATATCCGTCCCATCCAGCCGGAAGCGCTTCAAACTCTATGTCCGGATGGCTCTCTTCATAAGCATCCAGAAGCTTTTGAGTGTAATCGTGGCGGCTCTGTCCGCCCCACCATGTGATCTTGATCGTTGTCTTTCCGTCTTTTGATTTTCCGGCGTCATCTGCGTCTTTTCCATTTGATCCGCAAGCTGCAAGCGAGAATGTCATCATCGCCGCAAGCGCCAGAGCCGTAATGCGTTTCATTCTTTTTTTCATAACTGACTCTCTCCTTTTCTTTTGCTATTGTTCAGCTTTCTTGAGTATATTGTAGCCGCCGCTCCACAAAATAGGAATGGAATTACACGGACGATCATTTGTAAAAATCCGACTTTTTCAAAAGTTCCTCTTTGTACTCCGTAGGAGAGCAGCCCGCCGCTTTTTTGAATGCTTTCGAGAAGTATTGCCCATCCGGAGAATAACCGACCATTTCTGCTACCTGTGAAACACGAAGCCAAGGCGCATACCTCATAAGACCTTGCGCCAGTCTGATTCGTTCTTCAAGCAAAAATGAAGAGAACTTTTTGTTTCCTATTCTTCAAAAAGAGCCTTCCCAAATAGTCCTCATTCATGAAAAGCTCTTCTTTTGCCAGATATCGGATACTCAGCTCCTGATCCTGCATCTTTCTGAACATGGCAAACAAGATATCCTTCACCCTCTGTTCTTCCTTTCCTTCTGACAGATCTTTTCCGAAAGAGGAAGCGAGTACATTGACCACATTTTCCATAAGCCGCCACTCCTTTTCAGGTTCTTCCGTATTCTCTGCGCCACAGCTTTCCCCGCAAAGTATTTTTATACACCAGTCCACCACGTCTTTTTCTGTTCAAATGTATAACCGTTCAAACGCATTTTCAGAAATGCCAAATATATTTCTGACAATATATCCGCAAAATCTTCCGCCGAACGAAGCTTTTCATAATCTATCAGATTGCGCGAATTCTCTGTTTTCTCCAGAAACAGTTCATAGCTGATCACGCCCGTCCTCTCCTCTGCCTTCCCGATTCTCAGCAGTTCTCTCACTTCCTCATCAAAGGCTCTGCAGATTTTTTTCCACATCGTCTTTTCTGCTCATCGCACAAAAGACTGCATCCGGCGTCATCCTTTTAAATTCCCGCATCATCCGTTCCGCCGCCTCTTTGATCCGCACAACACCCGCTCCGATCAGATAATACAGCGTTCCGTTTGCTGTCGTAGACAAATATACATGTTCCTCTCCGAGCAGTTCTATCAATATGTTGCTCATGACAAACTGCTCCAGATAATCGAACCCTTTCTCTGTCGAGAAAGAAAGCAAAACCACATCCTTCCACTCTTTCCACACACTTTCTTCCCTGCCATTCCTAATATAATCCGGATCAAGCGAAGATATCACGGAAAATCTGCTTTTTTGGCTTTGGGCAGCAGCTGTTCTACTACTTTATGATATGAATTCACTCTCTCATTCTGCTCCCGCTACGCTTCGATCTCAGCCTTCACTGCATCTAAAACAACTTCTATCTGCTCTTCATCACACGGTTTTAAAAGGTAATGCCTGATTCCACGCTCCATTGCCTGACTGGTAAATTCATATTCCCCATACCCTGACAATACGATAAAGTGAACCTGCGGGAAACTTTCCTTTGCCCGCCGAATCAGTTCCAGTCCATCCATCACCGGCATCTTAATGTCCGTCAGCACAATATCCGGCCGCTCCATCGCTATCATTTCCAGAGCCTCCACTCCGTTCTGTGCCGTTCCTATAAGCTCTACGCCAAAAAGAAGCCCAGTCGATAAACTGTGCCATTCCCTCTCTTTCAATCTCCTCGTCGTCTACGATCAATATCTTATACATTCTCAATTCCTCCCTCTACTTTTTCATCTGTCCAACTGCTGCTTTGGCAGCCAGATTTCTATCCTTGTACCTTCCCCGGCCGACTTTCTATAACAAATCCACTGTCCTCATACGCCATCTTCATCCGCTCACGTATATTTTTCAGCCCGATTCCATGGCCTTTCGGCGTTATTGTACCTTTTCTGACTTCTTCCAATTCTTCCGCTTCCATACCCGATCCATTATCTTCTACACTCAGAACGATCCATGTGTCCTTCACTTCTGCCCTTACTCGTATCACACAGGTAGAAAGGCTTTTATCCACCCCATAATAGATCGAATTCTCTACAAGCGGTACAGGATCATCCTCGGAACCATATATCCGCCTGTATCCTCCGACATATATGTCTCAAATTCTACTCTGTTCTGATAGCGAAATTTCTGGATTGCCATATAACTTTCTACCGTCCTGATCTCATCTTGTACCGTTGTATAACTTTCCTTTGCAAACGCCGCTCTAAGGAGCTTTCCTAATTCCAATATCATCTTAGAGACGTCTGCGTTTTTTCCGCCCCGAACCATCCAGTTGAGGGTGTTAAGCGTATTATAAAGAAAATGGGGATTGATCTGAGCCTGCAGCATCTTATACTTCGTATCCTTTAATAAAAGCTGTTTTTCATAATTCTCATAAATGAGAGTATCGATCTTATCCAACATAACCTTAAACTCTCTGGTCAGGATACCTACTTCATCCTTTCTGCCGGTATCTTTGAGTACTAATTTCGCTGCCTGAAAGTCTCCGTTCTCTACGATCCGTATAGATTCCTGGAATTGCTCCAGAGGCTTTGTAAGCAGTCTTGACAATATTCTCAAAGCGATTATAGATATTAGAAACAACCCTATGAAGCTTCCGAACATGAGCACACGTACTGCCCATGTCTTTCCGAATATTTCCGAATAGGGGAATATATTCACATACATCCAGCCTGTTTTTTCCGATTTTTCATAGCGCAAAAACATTTTTTGTTCCTGACTGATTGATGATTTTGTATCCCCGTTTTTCTGAGATGTCCGGAAGTTCCGCCCTGCTCATATCCCCTTCCCGGTATATTATATCTGTATCTGTATAGACATAGAGATCCGAGTGTTCTGCCTGTAATGTTTCCGCCTCTTTCTTCAAGATACCCGCAACGTCACTGGAAAACATCAGACTTCCCATATAATCAAGACTTGCATTTTTGATTTCCCGTATATCCCTGCCGGAAACAAGATACGGATACTTCTCAGTCGGAGAAAAAAACACATAACTTTCCGCTGCCTCATGGAATCTGTCGAGTATTTCCTTTATACGCTCACTTTCTAATCCGCTGATTGCCGTCCCGACTGTGATGCTGATCCTGTCTCCGTCCGTATAAACAACATTTTTAATATCAGAATAAGAACCTATCTTATTTTGCAAAGCATACTCCGAAGTTCCTGAAGTTCATAATAATATGCAGATGAGCTATACGGAAGCTCCTGCATTTTAGCGAGTTGTTCCTGTATCATGGCGTCTGTTGCCACTGCCATACTGATCTGCTCTAATCCTTCCAAACTGCTGTTTACTCTCTGCGAGAAAAAATCCAGTTCCTGTTGCGATTTTTCATAAAGCTGCTGATCGTAAATTTTAAAAACTCGCCTGTAATGCTGTGATCGAAATGACAAAAGTGGCAGCAGCAGGGATCAGATAGACTAAAAGCATCTTTTTTGCCAATGACAAGTCTTCAAATCGTTTTCTTATCTCTTTTATCCACATAAAGTTCTCCCTGATTCCATCATCTTTCCATCTGATATAGTAATCTATATTCCTTCTTTTACCTCTGATTTTCATTATAAAAAATACTCTTGTCAATAAAAATGAAAAAACACTATTACGGATCTGAAAAATTCCGACTTTTCCGATACGCCGTCAATTTTCTTTTTGTCCCCGTATGTATCTGTTGCCTCCGGGGCAATCTCTTTTACAGCCTCCTGCCACTCTTTTGGGGACATTCCGTATTCTGTCTTAAACGCCCTATAAAAACTAGAATAGTCTTTAAATCCAAACATCAAATACGCTTCACTGATCTTTATCCCGCCCCTGATGGCGCTCCTGCATGCTTCCAGACGTTTTTTCCTTATATACTGATGAATCGGAAGACCCATATAATCTTTGAACATATGAGCGATATGATATTTGCTGACAAAAAATTTTCTTGCCAGAACACTTAGAGAAAGCTCTTCTTCCAGATGGGCTTCAATATAATCTGTCAGACTCTCGTACAAGTTCTGCTGTTCCCATAAAGCCTTTTCATGTTTTTGCTCATATATCGCACGGTTCAAATGCAGTACAAGATCGTTGACACACAGGGAAACCTTCGCTTCTTTCCCAAAACGGGTAGAATGTATCTCCTCAATCAACCGGAACACTTTCGCCTGGATCGTATTGAAAACGATCCTGTCGTTATGGAAAATATAGCCGCCTCCTGTCTGTACTGTCTGCATGAGATATCCATATGCCTGCGATATCTCCATTAAACTGTTCATATAATCACAACTGATCCAGAAAACAAATCTGCGATAGGGAACCTCCGTCCCCTGAATCACCGCATGATGTTCCACACCGGGAGGAATTACTACAATATCGCCGTATTCCAACGGATATGCCTCTCCTTTTATCTCAATCGAAACATTGCCCTCGAGGAAAAAAATAAATCTCATAATAGGTATGGGTATGATTTTCTACTTTTGAAAGATAAAAATCTTTATAATAGTAGATTTCAAAGTCTCTGGAAAGCATATACTGCCTTGTGTTGAATTTCGTCTGTAAATTTTTCTTCAATTTTCCTCCTCCTGTCCGTTTTCTTTTCTTTTTTTGGATATGAACGCCGTTTATGGCATACTCTCATCCACGGTATAAGTTAAATAGGAAAGACCCCGCATACCGCAGTATCTTTATGACAATAATACCATCCACCGCAATTTTTGCAATATATACAACAACTCTTTCAATTTGCTTCTCACAAATTTTCCATATAATTAATCTTAACCCAGATTACATGACCGAAAAACAGACAGTTATGTAATCCGTTTCCAATTCTAAAACAGACCAGAACAAGAAAGGATGGATATAATCATGGAAATGACTCTTAGATGGTACGGTTCCGACTTTGACACCGTTACTTTAGAACAGATCCGCCAGATTCCGGGAGTAACCGGCGTGATCACCACATTGTACGACACCGCTCCCGGAGAAATATGGAGCCGCGAGCGTATCCGCGCCATGAAAAACGAAGTTGCCGCGGCAGGGCTGCATATCTCCGGAATTGAAAGCGTAAACGTTCACGACGCTATCAAGACAGGAAGCGACGACTGCGACAAATACATTGATAATTACATAGCCACGTTGGAAAATCTCGGAAAAGAAGATATTCACCTCGTCTGCTATAATTTCATGCCGGTATTTGACTGGACAAGAACCGAACTTGCCCGCAGACGCTCAGACGGCTCTACTGTCCTTGCCTACACACAGGAAGCAGTGGACTCGCTGAATCCCGAGGATATGTTTGATTCTATCGTTTCAGACACAAACGGAACTGTCATGCCGGGATGGGAACCGGAACGTATGGCGCATATCAAAGAATTATTCGCTATGTATAAAAATATCGATAATGAAAAGCTCTTTGCAAACCTAAAATACTTCCTTGAGCGCATCATGCCGGTCTGCGACCGATACGACATCGATATGGCGATCCACCCTGACGATCCCGCATGGAGCGTCTTCGAACTTCCTCGTATCATTATCAACAAAACAAATATCCTGCGGATGATGCACATGGTAGACAACCCACACAACGGAGTCACTTTCTGCTCCGGTTCTTATGGAACGAATCTCGAAAATGATCTTCCCGATATGATACGTTCCTTAAAAGGCAGGATACACTTCGCCCATGTCCGCAACTTAAAATTCAACTCACCGACAGATTTTGAGGAGGCAGCGCATCTTTCCTCTGACGGTTCTTTTTTGACATGTTTGAGATTATGAAAGCGCTTTATGAGACAGGTTTTGACGGACCGATCCGCCCGGACCATGGACGTATGATCTGGGGAGAAAAAGCAATGCCCGGTTACGGATTATATGATCGCGCACTCGGGCAAAGATATTTAAATGGTCTTTGGGAGGCAATTACAAAGGAGGAAAAAAGAGCATGAAACTAAATGAAGAAGGACTGAAAAATCGAAATGTATGGGAAAATGCAGGTTATCGCCTTCCCGCATTCGACCGCGAAAAGGTACGCCTGGAGACAAAAAACATCCTTTTGGATTCATTTCGGAACAGGCAATATTTTCCGGGCATTTCAGGCAAACACTGTGCAGCATTTATTAGATGCCGGCGTACTCACCTGCGGGCTCATCGCCGCTGAAGGCTATGACTATGAGATCATCGAGAAAATGAACCGGCCTCATGATGATTATTCTATCCTTGTCACCTTAAAATCAGACGGTACCGTAGAAAAAAGTGTGTGATCGGCAGCATCGTGGAATCTCTACCCCTTGACGTGAAAGATACAGAGGCTTTTCTCCGACTCAATGAGATTTTTTCCTCTCCTTCTCTCCAGATGGCAACTTTCACGATTACAGAAAAGGGATACAGTCTGACTGACAGTCACGGAGAATTTCTCCCCGATATAAAAAAAGATTTCTCCTCAGGACCGAAACACCCTTGCAGTTATATGGGAAAGGTAGCGTCTCTGCTCTTTTCACGTTTCCAAAACGGAGGTACTCCGATTGCCATGGTAAGTATGGACAACTGCTCCCATAACGGCGACAAACTGAAAAAAGCAATCCTTACTTTTGCAAAAGCCTGGGCCGCCGGCGGTACTGTCTCCTCCGGATTTGTCTCCTATATCGAGAATCCTGAAAAAGTATCCTTCCCATGGACTATGATCGATAAGATCACTCCCCGGCCCAACACTTCGGTAGAAGAAATGTTGAAAAAAAAGACGGGGTAGAAGCTCTGGATCCTGTTGTCACATCCAAAAAATACTTATGTGGCTGCTTTCGTAAATGCTGAGGAATGCGAATACCTCGTTATTGAAGATTCTTTTCCCAATGGCAGACCGGCATTGGAAAAAGGAGGATTTATCTTTACCGACCGCGAAACAGTAAACAAAACAGAGAGAATGAAGGTATGTACCTGTTTAAATCCACTGCACACCTCCCTTGCCGTCTTTGGATGCCTGCTTGGATTCCATCGTATTTCAGATGAAATGAATGATGCGGATTTAAAACGTCTGGTCGAAATCATAGGATACAATGAAGGTCTTCCGGTCGTAACAGACCCCGGCATCCTTAATCCAAAAGAATTTATAGACACAGTACTCAATGTCCGTATCCCCAATCCTTTTATGCCGGATACACCGCAGCGAATCGCCACAGACACCTCCCAAAAACTGCCAATCCGTTTTGGAGAGACGATCAAAGCATATGAAAACTCTCCCGAGTTCAAGACATCAGATTTAAGACTGATCCCACTCGTACTTGCAGGATGGCTTCGTTATCTGATGGCAGTAGACGATAACGGAGAACCCTTTGAACTAAGTCCTGATCCGATGCTAAAGAGTCTCTGCCCCATCCTCGCATCTGTACATCTTGGAGATGAATGCAGCGTAGAGAAAATCCTGCATCCGATCCTTGAAGATCCAAACATATTTGGTGTCGATCTTTACGAGGCCGGACTCGCCATTCCCGTATGCAGTTATTTCTCGGAAATGATCAAAGGAACAGGTGCGGTTCGAGACACTTTGAAAAAATACGTATGGCTGTAAATCAGAAAGGAATCTATAAATAAGATATACTGCCATAAATGAAATATATATGTCACTTCAACAAGATCGGAGGTTTTTAAATTGAAACCATTTATCCATAACGATTTTCTGTTGTCCTCAGAGACAGCAAAAACACTTTATCACAATGCCGCGGCATCCCTGCCGATCATCGATTTTCATAATCACTTGAGTCCGGCTGCAATCTATGAAGACCGAAGCTACAATGACCTGACCGAAGTATGGCTCAACGGCGATCACTATAAGTGGAGAGCCATGCGTGCCAACGGTATCCCGGAACGTCTGATCACCGGAGATGGCTGCCCTTATGAGAAATTCCTGGCATGGGCTGACACCGTCCAAAATTGTATCGGAAATCCATTGTATCACTGGACTCATCTTGAACTGAAACGATACTTCGGTATTGATGAGACTCTGTCGCCTTCCACCGCAGAAAAAATATGGAATACTTGCCGCGAACAGCTCCAAAGTCCTGACCACTCGGTAAGGAATCTTCTGCGAATGCAAAGAGGTAGAAGTACTTTGCACTACAGATGATCCCGCCGACGACCTGAAATACCACAGTCTGCTCGCTGAAGATTCTTCTCTTGGCTTTTCCGTGCTTCCAACGTTCCGACCCGGACGTATACTGGACATCGAAGCTCCCGGCTTCGCCGAATACGCATTCCGCCTCGGAGATATCGCCGGAACGGACATTTCCACTTTAGAAGGGCTTCTTCACGCCCTCGAAAAACGACTGGACTTTTTTATATCAAAAGGATGCCGCGTCACTGATCACAGCTTGGAAACAGATTTTTTCGTCACAGGCACCTCGTTTGAGAAGGCTGATCTCATCTATCAAAAAGCGCTGAGATCCTCTTCACTGACAAAGACCGAAGCCGCTGCATACCGCGGACTTCTCCTAACCAAGCTTGCGCGTCTCTATACCGACCACTCCCTCGTCATGCAGCTTCACATCGGCGCTCTGCGCAACACTTCTACAAAGCTGTATGAAAATCTGGGGGCAGACATCGGATGCGACAGCATCAATGATTTTAACTATGCTCCTCAGCTAAGCGGACTGTTAGATTCAATGGATCGAACGGACAGTCTGCCCCGCACGATCTTATATTATCTGAATCCAAAAGACGCTCCTATGCTAGCTGCCATGGCAGGCAATTTTCAGAGCAATGAAGAAGGAATCAGAGGCAAACTCCAGCTTGGAAGCGCATGGTGGTTTTGCGATCACAAACGCGGGATGGAATATCAGCTTGACACACTCGCTGATACCGGTCTAATCTCCGCTTTTGTAGGGATGCTCACGGATTCCAGAAGTTTTCTGTCATTTCCACGACATGAATACTTCCGAAGGATCCTTTGCAACAAGATCGGTTCCTGGGTAGATGCCGGAGAATATCCGAAAGATATGGATTATCTGAACAATATGATCCGCGGAATCTGTCACGACAACGCACAACACTATTTTCACTTATAAAACCAATGACAACAGGATCTTGATATCCTGTCGGTCAAAATACTGCAAACGGAGGTCATAAATTATGAATACTATTTTTACACAAATAAAAAAAGACCGGAATCGTTCCCGTCGTTGTTCTTGATCGCGCAAAAGATGCACTTCCTCTGGGAGAAGCCTTATATAAAGGCGGTCTGCCCTGCGCCGAAGTTACGTTTCGTACAAGCGCCGCTGAAGAAGCAATCCGCATAATGTCAGAACATTTTCCGCAGATGCTCATAGGTGCAGGCACCGTCCTGACGACAGACATGGCGGACCGAGCCGTCTCGGCTGGCGCTCGTTTCATCGTCAGTCCGGGATTCAACCCTGTTGTAGTCGAACACTGCATAAAGCAAAACATCCCGATCATTCCCGGATGCTCCACTCCAAGTGATATCGAGGCTGCTCTTGAATATGGTCTTGAGGTAGTAAAATTTTTCCCTGCAGAACCTGCCGGAGGTCTAAATTATATCAAAGCGGTTTCTGCTCCCTATCCCTCTGTCAGATTCATGCCGACCGGAGGCATTAATCCACAAAATGTGAAAGATTATCTTTCCTTTCCCGCCGTACTTGCCTGCGGTGGAAGCTGGATGGTAAAAGAGCAACTTATCCTGGAAGAAAAATTTGATGAAATCGAACGTCTGGTACGTAATGCCGCTGACATCGTATTACACGCAAGACAGCTTTCTGATTAAGGAGGGACATCATGGCAAAAATAGTTACACTCGGAGAGATCATGCTAAGGCTTTCTCCTCCCGGATACCAACGCATAGGACAGGCTGTTTCCTTTGATATATGCTATGGCGGCGCAGAGGCAAATGTAGCCTCCTCTTTGCTCTGTTCGGACATCATGCGGTATTTCTATCCGCAGTTCCTGACAATCCGATCGGAGATGCCACAATCGGACAATTAAAAAAACTGGGCGTAAACTGTTCACATATCGTGCGCGAAGGCCGGAGACTCGGTATTTATTTTCTTGAAAACGGAGCTTCTGTCCGCCCCTCCAGCGTGATCTATGACAGACAAGATTCCTCCATCACCCAGATATCTCCCGATGCTTTTGATTTTGACGATATCTTTTGTGATGCGGATCTGTTCCATGTATCAGGCATCACCCGGTGTTGAGCAAACGCACGGCACAACTCACACTCCCTGCACTGCAAAAAGGCAAAAGAACACGGTGTCACGACTTCTTTCGACCTGAACTATCGTGCACGCCTCTGGACAGACAATATTCCGGAAAAGCAGCAGTTCTTATCCGAGATGATGGCCTATGTGGATATTTGTTTCGGCAATGCGCGGGATGCCGCAAAATGTCTCGGCTACTCTGTCCCCGGCTTCGATCTGATCAACGGAGATTACGGCATCTGCGTAAATGAGGAAAATATGAGAAAAGTTATGGAAAAATACCATCTTCTCTGCCTCGTCACCACGCTTCGCAGGAGCATCAGCGCTTCAGACAATACTCTGTCCGCCGCGCTCTGCTGTAAAGACGGTCTATATACAGGACGTACATACCCACTGCATATCGTAGACCGGGTAGGAGGCGGCGATTCTTTTGCCGCCGGTTTCCTCCATGGCTATCTTTCCGGGCAAGACTTGCGAAATGCTCTTGAATTCGCCATTGCCGCTTCTGCTTTAAAGCATACACAGCCCGGCGATATTAACTATACAACCGAGGAAGAAGTACTTTCACTTCTTGACAGCGACGGAAACGGGCGTGTCCAAAGATGACACGCCCGTTCTTAAAATTTACCTTTTCTCTTAAGTTCTTCAGTTTTTCATACCGGATCTGAAAGCCTTATTTAATCTCCAAGCGATCCATTGTCAAAAACATACGCAGTTCTCTTTCGTCTCCTTAACTCTCTTTTCCTGTTTTACTATCAAAAACGAAGAGACCGAGTTTTTATTATAGCTGTCAGGCTTAATGCTTTTTCTTTCTGCCTAAAAATCCTGCCGCTGCAGCAAGCATTGCCGCAAATCCAAAAGTTACCCATCCGATCGGCGTTTCCTTATCGCCTGTCTTCACAGCTTTTTCATTGCTTACCGATGCTGCGTCACTTGGCGATGGTGAACTGTCCGGATTCACAATATCTGTATTACCGGAATCCGGCTCCGCCGGGGAGTCTGTCTCTGATTTTTTCAAACCTTCTATAGCTTTTTGCAGGTTTTCCAAAGTTTGCTCCGCTTCTTCCCATCCCACACTTGGATCTTCCAAAACGGCTTTTGCTTCAAGAAGTATTTTTTAAGTTCTTCGACGCTCTCCTTCGTATAACCGCTCAAATCTTTTTTCTCAGCTTCCTCAATCAGCGCTTTTAGTTTGTCCTTGTATATGTCTGCACGAAGAACCAACCCGGAAATCGCCTGCTGCAGTGCGCCATATGCGGAATCGATCATTTCTTTACTCGGCGATTCTAACGCCAACACTTTTCGCGCTTCTTCAAGCATTGTTTTAAACTTCTCCGCAGTCTCCGGTGTGTATTCATCGATTTTCGTTTCACATACCGCTGCTTTTTCTACCATTTCCTGTAAGCTTGACTTATCTGCCGGAATCAATTCGAGTCCTTCTATTGCCGTATTTAATTTTTCCAATGCCTCATTCACATCTTCTTTTACTGCATTTTCTCCAAGCTTTAAGACTTTTTCCGCCTCTTTTAAAGCTTCTTCCAGAACTGTTTTAATTTTACCGCTGTGATATCATTGTATAAAAAACATGTAAAATCGACTAGCGCTTCATTGTTAAATCAAAGTAAAATTTATAAGATTAAAACCGCGCTCCCTTACAGGCAGGTTCATGACGACCCGAAATCAAAGCAGTTTCTGAAGAAGCAGTTCCAGCCTTCCAGCCGCCTCTTTCGTATCTTCCGGCGACCCGAAAGTAGAGAAACGGAAATATCCCTCGCCGCACGCTCCAAACCCTTCTCCGGGCGTTCCCACTACCTGGATTTCATTAAGCAGGTAATCAAAAAACTCCCAGCTTCCCATTCCATTCGGGCATTTCATCCAAATATAAGGAGCGTTTTTCCCTCCGCAGTACCAGATGCCGAGCCGATCCAGTACTTCCGTCAGACATCTTCCATTCTTTTTATAGATTTGAATCCCCTCCCGAATCTGCCGCTGTCCTTCTTCCGTAAATACAGCCGAAGCTCCTTTTTGGATAAGATAAGATACACCGTTTGTTTTCGTCGTCCGGTTTCTTACCCACATCTGGTTCAGACTCATTCCGCCGCGAAACAGTTCTTTTAGAATGACTGTATATCCGCAGCGTGTTCCTGTAAAGCCCGCGGTCTTAGACAAAGAGCAAATTTCAATGGCACAGGTTCTCGCTTCCGGGATTTCAAAAATACTGTGGGGGATGTCATCTTCTTCAATAAATGCCTCATATGCGGCATCAAACAGGATGATGGCATTCATTTTGTTGGCATAATCCACCCATGCCTGTAATGCCTCCCGGTCAAATACAGCGCCGGTTGGATTATTCGGAGAGCAGATGTAGATCACGTCTGCCGCAATGTCCGGATCCGGCACAGGAACAAATCCGTTCTCTTCTCCCGCCGGAATATGGATAATCGTGTTTCCGGCAATCACGTTCGCATCCACATAAGCAGGATAAGCCGGTTCCATGATCAGCACTGTCTTTTCTTTTCCGAACAAATCCAAAATATCTCCCAGCTCATCACTTGCCCCGCTGGAGACAAAGACTTCCTCATGGCTTAATTTTACTCCTCTTTTTTGATAGTATGCCGCAATGGTTGTCCGAAGTTCCGTATCTCCGCATTCCGGCATATATCCATGAAAGGTTGTTTTATGAGCCTGATCTTCTACTGCCTCATGAAGTTTTTGGATAACGGCATCGCAAAGCGGCAGAGAAACGTCGCCGATTCCCATTCTATAGAGATGCGCTCCCGGATGTGCTTCCAGATAAGCTTTTGTTTTCTGGGCGATATTATAAAACAAATAAGATTCTTTTAAATTTTGATAATTCATATTTGGTATCATTCTGCAGTTCTCCTTTTTTTGTTTTTATGCGTAAAGAGGCGAAACACCTATGGTAATTTCTTCCAGCACGTCCAGAAGTACCTTTACGGTATCCAAAGAGGTAAACATCGTTACGTTGTTTTCGATGGCTGTCCTTCTGATCGCCAGTCCGTCTTCATAATGAACGCCGGATAAAATGGCTCTTGTGTTAATGACATAGCTTACATAGCCGGATCTTATCGCTTCCAGAATTTCGGTGCTGTTTTCACTAAGCTTTCTGCGGATACGAGTGCGAATCCCATGCGCTTTCAGAAACTCTCCGGTTCCGACTGTTGCCTCTATATTGAATCCCATTTCATAAAACCGTCGAATAAGAGGCAGCGCCTCTTCTTTATCTTCATCAGCCAGAGTTACCATGACCGTTCCGTAGTTCTGCATTTTCACACCGGAAGCGATTAAGGCTTTATACATGGCTCGAGGAAATTTTCGATCGTATCCTATGGCTTCTCCTGTTGATTTCATCTCAGGGGACAGATACGCATCCATTCCATTTAACTTAGCAAAAGAAAACGCGGGCGCTTTTACATACCAAAAACTCTTTTCTTCCGGATAACATGTGTCGATGCCCTGCTCTTTCAGGCTGATGCCAAGAATCACTCTTGTCGCAATATCCGCCAGAGAATAACCTGTGGCTTTTGATAAAAACGGAACGGTTCTGGATGAGCGTGGATTTACTTCTATAATATACACGTTTTCCTCCTGATCCACAATAAACTGAATATTAAACAATCCTCTGATTCCGATTCCAAGACCTAATTTTCTTGTATAATCCAAAATCACTTCTTTTACATGGTCTGAAATGCTGTAACTCGGATACACACTGATGGAATCGCCGGAATGTACGCCGGTTCTCTCCACCAGTTCCATGATGCCGGGCACAAATACATCCTGACCGTCGCAGATTCCGTCGATCTCCACTTCTTTTCCTCTGATATAATGATCCACTAATACCGGTTTTTCTTCATTGATCTCCACCGCCGTTTTCAGATATTGCCGCAGTTGTTCTTCTTTTGCCACGATCTGCATGGCTCTTCCGCCTAATACAAAGCTCGGACGTACCAGCACAGGATAGCATATTGCAGCTGCCGCCTTTACACCATCTTCAATATTCGTTACAGCCTGACCTTTGGGCTGCGGAATAGAAAGCGCGGCCAAAAGCTTCTCAAAGGACTCCCTGTTCTCTGCCTTTTCGATCGCCTCGCAGTCTGTTCCGATGATCGTTACGCCTCTGGATTCCAGAGGCTCTGCCAGATTCACGGCAGTCTGCCCTCCCAGCGAAGCGATTACGCCATCCGGCCGCTCCAGTTCAATTACGTTCATCACGTCTTCGACACAGAGAGGTTCAAAATACAGCTTATCGGAAGTCGTATAATCCGTAGAAACTGTTTCCGGATTATTGTTGATCACAATGGCCTCATATCCGGCATTGCGTATTGTTTTTACGGCATGAACTGTCGAATAATCAAACTCTACGCCCTGACCGATTCGGATAGGACCTGATCCAAGCACCAGAATTTTTTTTCTGTCCTCTGCTATCGATTCGTTTTCTTCTTCGTAAGTAGAATAAAAATAAGGGACATAACTGTCAAATTCAGAAGCGCAGGTGTCGATCATTTTATAAACCGGGAACAGATGCATTTCTTTTCTAATGCGAAAGACAGTATCTTCGTCTGTATTCCAGAGCCATGCCACAGCGCGATCGGAAAATCCTCCTCTTTTTGCCTCATGCAGGACGTCCCTGTTCCATGGATTTGCTTTTAACATATTTTCCATTTCTATGATTTTCTTCATTTTTTCCAGGAAAAAGCCGTCAATCTTTGTTTCAAAAGCAATTTGCTGAACATTGCTGCCAAGTCTTAATAATTGTGCAACGGCAAAGATCCTGTCGTCCGTTCCTGCTTTTATATAGGAAAGAAGCTCTTCCCTTGTCTTTTCATCGAATTTCTCCATATATAGATGAAATACTCCCGTTTCCAGGGAACGGATCGCCTTTAACAGACTTTCTTCAAATGTTCGTCCAATGCTCATCACCTCTCCGGTCGCTTTCATCTGCGTGCCTAACTTTTGATTGGCATCTGCAAACTTATCAAACGGAAAACGAGGCATTTTCGTTACTACATAATCTAAGGCAGGCTCAAAGGAAGCAGGGGTGTTTACAAGGGGGATCTCGTCCAGAGTCATACCTACGCTGATTTTTGCAGACACTCTGGCAATGGGATATCCGCTTGCTTTTGACGCCAGTGCAGAAGAACGGGAAACACGTGGGTTCACTTCGATAACGTAGTACCGGAAAGAATGAGGATCCAGTGCGAACTGTACATTGCATCCCCCTTCCACCCTAAGAGCCCGGATCAGCCTTAGCGCACTGTCTCGCAGCATCTGGTATTCCTTATTCGTCAAGGTTTGGGATGGGCAGACTACGATCGAATCTCCTGTATGGATTCCTACCGGATCCAGATTTTCCATGTTGCACACCGTAATTGCCGTATCATTAGAATCACGAATGACTTCATATTCAATTTCTTTAAAACCTTTAATGCTTTTTTCAACCAATACCTGATGAACCGGCGACAAGGCAAGCGCATTATGAATAAGCCCCAGAAATTCCTGTTCATCGTCTGCAAACCCTCCCCCGGTTCCGCCCAGAGTAAAAGCCGGGCGCAGAACTACCGGATAACCGATGGTCTTTGCCGCCTGAAGGGCTTCTTCTGCTGTATTGGCGACAAGGGACGGCAGTACCGGTTCTCCTAATTTTTCGCACAATTCTTTAAACAGTTCTCTGTCTTCTGCCTGCCGGATGCTTTCACTTCCAGTTCCAAGCAGTTCTGTCTGACATTCTTTCAAAACTCCTTTTTTCTCGAGCTGCATTGCAAGATTCAGTCCTGTCTGCCCTCCGATTCCGGGTACTATGGCGTCCGGACGCTCATGGCGGACGATTTTTGCCATATATTCCAATGTAAGAGGCTCCATATAAACTTTATCTGCAATGGCAGGGTCTGTCATTATAGTCGCCGGATTGGAATTGCACAGGATCACTTCATACCCCTCTTCTTTCAGCGCAAGACATGCCTGTGTTCCCGCATAATCAAATTCCGCTGCCTGTCCGATTACAATAGGACCAGAACCAATAACCAGTATTTTCTTTATATCAGTTCGCTTTGCCATGTTTGTTTTCCTCCATCATCTGTATAAATTGATCAAACAAATACCCGCTGTCCTGAGGTCCGGGAGCGCTTTCCGGATGATACTGGACGCTGAAAACATGATCTTTTCTGCAGGCAATTCCTTCTACTGTATGATCCAGCAGATTGATATGGGTCATCTCCAGATCGGTATTTTTCAGACTGGCATAATCTACAGCATAAGAATGATTCTGGGACGTGATTTCTATTTTCCCGGTTTTTAAGTTTTTTACCGGATGGTTTCCTCCCCGGTGTCCGAATTTCAACTTATAAGTCCCGGCGCCATAGGCAAGCCCGATCATCTGATGTCCAAGGCATATTCCAAATAATGGAAAGTTTCCTCTTATTTTCCGTACCAGTTCCAGAACCGGCTTTACATCCTTCGGATTGCCCGGTCCATTAGACAAAAAGACGCCGTCCGGGTTTTGTTTTTGAATTTCTTCATAAGAAGTGTTCCATGGATATACCATGACGCTGCAGCCTCTTGCATTTAAACTTCGTATAATATTTTCTTTTATTCCGCAATCAATGGCCGCCACAAGATAATTTTCCTGTTTGGCGGCACAGTATCTTATTTCTTTAGAACTGACCTTTTCTACGGCATCTTTCGGAATCTCAAATCCTGCCAGTTTTTTCAATCCTTCTTCCGGCGATGTCTGCGCATCTGTAAGCAGCGCCTTACAACTTCCGAAATCCCGGATCTTTCTTACCAGTTTTCTCGTATCAATGCCGTAAATACCGGGAATATGATACTGTTTCATCACCTCGTCCAGCGTGGCGGCGCTGCGGAAATTGGAAGGAATATCATTATAATCTCTCACGGCAAGCCCGCCGATGGAAGGTTGTTTTGTCTCAAAGTCTTCTTTTGCAATCCCGTAATTTCCGATCAACGGATATGCCATAACAACGGTCTGATATGTGTAGGATGGATCAGAAAGGATCTCCTGATACCCAACCGGCGCCGTATTAAATACTATTTCCGTTATTTTCTCTTCCTGACTGCCAAACCCATAGCCATAAAATTGACTTCCGTCTTCCAGAAGAAGCTTCTTATTCCATTTTTCCATTTGTTTCACCTCTCGGATAATTTTTGTTCAAATCGGTCCTTTCGGACATCTGTGGGAATTTCAGTCGCGTATTTCCCGCTAAAACAAGCGTCACAATATGAATGCGTTCCTGTCAGTTCATGAAGGCATTCCAACGGAAGATAGCCAAGTGAATCCGCCCCGATGAGCGTGGCGACCTCTTTTTCTCCATGGTGGGATGCAATAAGATTTTCTTCCGAATCGATGTCTGTACCATAATAACACGGATGCAGAAACGGAGGTGCAGAGATTCTTAGATGGATCTCTTTTGCGCCTGCCTCTCTTAAAAGACTTACAAGCTGTCTGCTTGTAGTTCCTCTTACAATGGAATCATCAATTAAAACTACTCGTTTTCCCTGAATAACCGATGGGATCGGACTCAACTTCATCCGCACCAGATCGATCCGTTCTTTTTGACCGGGAGATATAAAAGTTCTTCCAATGTATTTGTTCTTGACAAGTCCGATTCCATAAGGAATTCCTGAAACTTCAGAAAATCCAAGCGCCGCGTCCAGACCGCTGTCCGGAACGCCGATTACAATATCCGCCTTGACCGGTTTTGTCTGTGCTAATAGTTTCCCAGCCTGAATTCTTGCTGCTGATACAGAGATCTTATCAATGACAGAGTCCGGTCTTGCAAAATAAATATATTCAAATATACAGGTCTTCTGTTTCTGCGTGCCGCAGTGTTCCCGGCGCGACTCGACGCCTTCTTCGCTAAATACCAGGATCTCTCCCGGAAGAAGATCCCTGATCAGTTCCGCGCCTACAGATGTCAGGGCGCAGCTTTCCGAGGCAATCACATAGGAGCCGTCCGGCATTTTCCCGTAACAAAGGGGACGGAATCCATACGGATCTCTCACTGCGATCATTTTAGCAGAAGACATTAATATAAGAGAATATGCTCCTTCCAAAGAAGTCATGGCGCGGCTTACCGCCTCCTCGATACTAGGCGCAGTAAGCCTTTCTCTTGTAATCATATACGCAATCGTTTCTGTATCGCTGGTTGTATGGAAAATTGCTCCTGATAATTCCAATTTATCACGAAGCTCTAACGCATTGCTTAAATTTCCATTATGTGCCAGCGCCATTTTCCCTTTCTGATGGTTCACCTCTATAGGCTGACAATTCTTTCGATTATTTCTTCCTGTCGTTCCGTACCGCACATGTCCCACGGCCATATTTCCTTCCGAAAGATGTGCCAGAGTATCCTCAGAAAATACTTCGCTTACAAGCCCCAAATCCTTATACGACGAAAAGACGCCATCGTCATTTACAACAATGCCGCAGCTTTCCTGCCCTCTGTGCTGAAGTGCATAGAGTCCATAATAAACCAGTTTCCCAAGACGTTCTCTTTTTCTGCTTAAAATTCCGAACACGCCGCATTCTTCATGAATCGCCATATCTGTTCACTCCTCTTGTTTCGTATTTTCATGGAAAGCCGCTGAAATAAATCCTTGAAACAGCGGATGCGGCCGGTTGGGGCGGCTTGTAAATTCCGGATGAAACTGCACTCCAATATAAAACGGATGATCCGCAAGCTCGATGGTTTCTGCCAAACGGCCATCCGGAGAAGTTCCGCTGATCACCAGACCTGCATCGGTAAGCAGTTCGCGGTACTGATTATTTAATTCGTAGCGGTGACGATGGCGCTCTTGAATAACCGAGCGCTGATAGCAATGCTCCATTTGTGTTCCCGGCTGAATCACACAAGGGTAATTTCCAAGTCGGAGTGTGCCTCCCTTATCGATATCATCACTTTGTCCCGGCATAAAATCAATAACCTTGTCCCTGCACTGCTCATCAAATTCCCCGGAATGTGCTTCCGGAAGTCCAGCCTCATTCCTGGCATATTCAATGACTGCAATCTGCATGCCAAGACAGATCCCGAAATAAGGAATCCGGTTCTTTCTGGCATATTCAGCTGCAGTGATCATTCCTTCAATTCCTCTGTTTCCAAAACCGCCGGGAACGATGATCCCCTGTATTCCCCGGAAAATCTGAGCTACGTTTTCTTTCGTAATATTCTCTGAATCGATCCAATGAATACGGATATAAGCATTCTGCGCATAGCCTGCATGATTTAAAGCTTCCATTACGGACAGATAGGCGTCATGAAGCTTTACATATTTCCCGACCAGTCCGATATGCACTTCCCGGGTACGATTTTTTATCTGTTCCACCATTTTTTTCCAGTCTTCAAGCCGGGCTTCCTTTGCCTCTAAATGAAGCTCTCTGCAGACTACGGAAGAAAAGCCGGACTGCTCCAGCATAAGGGGTGCTTCATATAAATTTGACAGCGTGCGGTTTTCGATCACGCAGTCCGGCTTCACATTGCAGAAAAGAGAAATCTTCTGAAAAATAGATTCCTCCAAAGGTTTATCGCACCGAAGTACAATGAGATTCGGGTGGATTCCCATTCCCTGCAGTTCCCGTACAGAGTGCTGTGTAGGCTTTGATTTGTGTTCGTCCGAGCCGCTTAAATAAGGGACGAGTGTCACATGAATAAACAGGCTGTTTTCCCGTCCCACTTCCAGAGAAATCTGGCGGACTGCTTCTAAAAAAGGCTGGGATTCAATATCTCCGATCGTTCCTCCGATTTCTGTAATTACCACGTCTGCATCCGTCTGTTTCCCTACGCGATAGACAAATTCTTTGATTTCATTGGTGATATGCGGGATCACCTGAACGGTAGAGCCCAGATATTCTCCCCTTCGTTCCTTATTCAACACATTCCAATAGACTTTTCCTGTCGTCAGATTGGAATACTTATTCAGGTTTTCATCAATAAATCTCTCATAATGTCCCAGATCCAGATCTGTCTCCGCGCCGTCTTCCGTGACAAACACCTCTCCATGCTGATACGGACTCATAGTTCCCGGATCTACATTAATATAAGGATCTAACTTCTGAGCGGCCACCTTATAACCTCTGGCTTTTAAAAGCCGTCCAAGGGAGGCTGCCGTAATTCCTTTTCCAAGCCCGGATACCACGCCTCCGGTCACAAAAATATACTTTGTCATAAATTGTCATTCCTCTTTCTATTATTTTCCGCTTTCTCCATAGTTTGAAAGCACTCTGGCTGAAGGGTCATTGACGTCACACCCCTCCCACTCTTTGTTCGGCATCCAGAATCCGGCGATCATTTCCGCCTGCCCCGGATAATATTTTTCAAAGATTTCCCTGTACAACAAAGATTCTTTCGTAAACGGACGTGCATAGGTATACTTTTCTGATATTTTTTCCATCTCCTGATCTGTGTAAACGGATTCTGCGTATTCTTTCAGATAATCCACCATGGAATGACCTACTGCGTCTGAAAACGCTGCTTTTTCTCTCCACAGGATTTCTTGCGGAAGATACGAATCCTCCTGAAATGCATGACGGAGAAGATATTTCCCTTTTCCGTAATGATTCATTTTCAGTTCCGGATCGACTGCCATAACGTAAGTCACAAAATCCAGATCCCCAAACGGAACTCTTGCCTCAAGAGAATTGGAAGAGATACAGCGGTCTGCCCTTAGTACATCATACATATGAAGTTCCCGGATTCTTTTCACGGATTCTTCTTGGAACGCCTCCGGACCGGGGGCGAAATCAGTATATTTATATCCAAATAATTCATCCGATATTTCACCGGTGAGAAGTACGCGGATATCTGTCTGCTCATGAATTGCCTTACATACCAGATACATACCCACAGATGCACGTATCGTAGTAATATCGTAAGTCCCCAGAACATGAATCACCTCTTCCAGCGTATCGATCACTTCCTCCGGCGTCATATATATTTCCGTATGTTCGCTTCCGATGTACTCTGCTGTCTGCTTCGCATACTTTAAATCAATGGCGTCTTCACGCATCCCGATGGCAAACGTACGGATAGGTTTCCGGCTCTCTTTAGCGGCGATCGCACAGACGAGCGAGGAATCCAGCCCGCCCGAAAGCAGAAAACCTACCTTCGCATCCGCTACAAGCCGTTTCTTTACTCCTTCGATCAGCAGGTCGTGGATATTCCGGCATACGGTTTCTAAATCATCCCGGCATATGTGTTCTGATTTTGTTATATCGCAATAGCAGGTAAAACTGCCGTTTTTATAATAATATCCCGGAGGAAAAGGCATGATTTTGTCAGTAAGCCCTACCAGGTTTTTCGCTTCACTTGCAAACAGGATCACACCTTTTTCATCATATCCGTAATAGAGAGGACGGATTCCAATGGGATCTCTTGCCGCAATATATTCACCTGTATCGCCGTCATAGAGAATACATGCGAATTCTGCATCCAGCATAGCAAACATATCTGTGCCATATTCTTTATACAAGGGCAGAAGGATCTCACAGTCTGAATCGCTTGCAAAGCTATATCGGTCAGACAATTCTTCTTTGATCTTTTCAAATCCATAAATTTCTCCGTTGCAGACCACGTAACTTCCATCCAATTGGAAAGGCTGCATTCCGGACGGTGTTAATCCCATAATGGCCAGTCTGTGAAATCCAAGAAGACCATTTCCCGTATCAACGATCCGGCTGTCATCCGGACCTCTGGAAATGGTTCTTTGGAAACCTTCTTTAAATTTATCTAAATCGACTACCGGTCCGCAATATCCCATAATCGAACACATACATTTTACCTCCATTTTTCGGGAACTGTTCCATGCGCGCTGTAAACAGTTCCCTTTATTTTAAATTTATTCTACATCCTGCAGAGCATCAAAGCCCTCTTCACCGGTTCTGATTTTTACAACATTTTCCACATCATAAACGAAAATCTTACCGTCTCCGATATGTCCTGTATAAAGCACTTTCTTAGCCGTTTCGATAACACTGCGGACAGGAACTTTGCTCACCACGATTTCTACCTGGATTTTCGGAAGCAGGTTTGCCTCAATCTGTACGCCGCGGTAATACTCCGGTTTTCCTTTCTGTACGCCGCATCCAAGAACGTGCGATACGGTCATGCCTGTAATTCCCAGATTCATCATTGCCGCTTTTAATGCCTCAAGCTTTGATTCCTTGCAGACAATTTCCACCTTCGTGAATTTCGGCGTTCCTTCTTCAAATGCAGGAACCGTCTTCACCGGTACAGCTTCAGCTTCCGGCACATCTCCCATGGCAAAGACCGTATTGTGTCCACATCCTCCGCAATGGTGTCCGGCAGCATAGAAAATCCGGCATATGCGGTAAACAGTCCATGTTCCGAAACATCCAATCCGGCAAGCTCTTCTTCCGGTTTTACACGCAGCCCGATGGTATGTTTAATTGCTAAAAATACAATGGTGATAACCACCGCAACATACGCTGCTACAGCAAGCACGCCTAATACCTGGATTCCCAGAAAGTGCGCGCCGCCTCCATAGAAAAGTCCTGCCTCTGTAGTCTCCCCTGTGGCAAACAGACCGGTCAGAACCGTTCCTGCAGCGCCGCAGACACAGTGTACGGAAACAGCGCCTACAGGGTCGTCTATTTTTGCAATTTTATCAAAAAATTCTATCGCCAGTACAATCAGGATTCCACAGACAACTCCAATGACCGCCGCGCCGACCGCATCTACCGCATCGCAGCCCGCTGTAATGCCTACCAGACCTGCCAATGCTTTGCATTGTAAGTCATAGAGACATCCGGTTTCTTGTAACGTATCCAGGTGAAAATCAAAGCCGCGCAAAGAGGCGACAGCAGCTGCCAGGTTAGTATTAAAGAATACCCTGCCCGCAGTTTCCATCAAAGCATCGCTGTCCATTCCTACCGTAGAAGCTCCGTTAAAGCCAAACCAGCAGAACCAGAGGATAAAGACGCCAAGCGCTGCAAATGTAAGGTTATGCCCTAAAATCGCCTGCGGTTTTCCGTTTTTATCGTATTTTCCAATACGCGGACCTAAGATTTTCGCACCGATCATAGCGCAGATGCCTCCTACCATATGTACGGCTGTAGATCCTGCAAAATCATGGAATCCCATCTGGGAAAGCCATCCTCCTCCCCAGATCCAGTGGCCAGAAACCGGATAGATCAGAAGTGAGATCGCTGCAGAATAAATACAGTAAGCGCTGAATTTTGTTCTCTCTGCCATTGCTCCTGACACAATCGTGGCGGATGTCGCACAAAAGACAGTCTGGAAGATCGCAAACGCCCCAGAGGAACGCCTGAAGGAAGCGCCTGGCTGTACTCGCCCCGGATCAGCGGGTCAAAGCTGCCAATGATTCCAACCTTTTCCAAACATCAGTCTGAATCCTACCAGCCAGAATGCCGGTGTTCCAATGCAGAAATCCATCAGGTTTTTCATCAGAATATTTCCGGTGTTTTTCGCTCTTATAAATCCCGCTTCACACAAGGAAAAACCTGCCTGCATAAAGAAGACCAGAGCTGTGCCAAATAATACCCAGATTGTATTTACAGAACTGTACATGATAACCCCTCCCTTTTTGTTATCTTTGCTATTTTACGCTGAAAAGCAGATCCCCGTAGGTTGGGAACGGCCAGTATTTTTTTGCTGTAACGGTTTCCGCTTCATCACAGGCAATTCGTAACTCCTGCATTCTGGTCAATACTGTATCCCGGATCTGATAAGACTGCGCCACAATATCCTTCACGTCCTGAAGTTCTATCAGAGCTGTTTCCAATGCATCCGTCCTGACTGCCATCTGGTCTGTAAGTGTAGAGAGTTTTTTTATCAGACCGCTTTCATAACGGCATGCCAATGTCTCATCGACACGTTTCTTCGCAGAAGCTGTCCTCGCCAGTTCCATTGCATAGGCTTCCACAGCCGGAATAATCTCTCTTTTAACCATATCCACCATAGTATTTGCTTCTATTACGATCGTCTTACAGTAGTTTTCCAGCATAATCTCGCATCTTGATTCCAGTTCCGCCTTGGAGAATACTTTATGTGAAGTAAGCATCCTGACATTTTTTTCATCCAGCAGATGCGGCATACAGTCCGGCGTTGACGGATAGTTCATCAGTCCGCGCTTTTCCGTTGCTTCTTTTATCCATGCATCGTCATAACCGTTTCCATTGAAAATAATCCTCTTGTGATCTTTGATCGTCTTGCGGATCATGGCATGAAGGGTTTCTTCAAAATTCTCTGCTTTTTCCAGTCTGTCCGCATAGATCTTCAGGCTTTCCGCCACTGCGCTGTTAAGCATCATGTTGGCGCATGCGATACTGTTGGAAGATCCCAACATACGGAATTCAAACTTATTTCCTGTGAAAGCAAAAGGTGAAGTACGGTTTCTGTCCGTAGTATCCCGATTGAATTTCGGAAGGACATCCACACCCAGCTTCATCTGTGTTTTTTCCGCTCCTTCATAAGGAATATCTTTTTCAATCGCCTCTAAGACTCCGTTCAGCTCATCGCCCAGAAACATGGACACAACAGCCGGCGGCGCTTCATTTGCTCCCAGACGATGATCGTTTCCTGCGGTTGCAACAGACAGCCTCAGCAGATCCTGATAATCATCCACCGCTTTGATCACTGCGCACAGAAACAGTAAAAACTGCGCATTCTCATAAGGTGTTTCTCCCGGCGACAGCAGGTTTACGCCTGTATCAGTGGAGATGGACCAGTTATTATGTTTTCCGCTTCCGTTTACGCCCGCAAACGGCTTCTCATGAAGAAGACAAACCAATCCATGCCGTGCGGCTACTTTTTGCATGATTTCCATCGTCAGCTGGTTGTGATCCGTAGCAATGTTGGTCGTTGTGTAGATCGGCGCCAGCTCATGCTGTGCCGGAGCCACTTCATTGTGCTGTGTCTTTGCAAGGATTCCAAGCTTCCAGAGTTCCTCATTTAAGTCCGCCATGTAAGCCTCTACTCTTGGCTTGATCACACCAAAATAATGGTCATCCATCTCCTGTCCTTTCGGAGGTCTTGCTCCAAATAAAGTGCGTCCTGTAAATTGAAGATCTTTTCTTTGATCATACATTTCTTTTGTAATCAGGAAGTATTCTTGTTCCGGTCCTACAGAAGTAATAACGTATGATACCTTTTCATTGCCGAACAGACGGAGAATCCGAAGCGCCTGCTTATTCAATGCCTTCATGGAACGAAGCAGCGGCGTTTTCTTGTCCAGCGCTTCTCCTCCATAAGAACAAAAAGCTGTGGGAATACATAAGGTTTTTCCTTTAATAAACGCATAGGAAGTCGGATCCCATGTAGTATATCCTCTTGCCTCAAAGGTAGCTCTTAAACCTCCGGAAGGGAAGGAAGAGGCATCCGGCTCTCCTTTGATCAGTTCCTTACCCGAAAATTCCATGATAACGCCTCCGTTTGGAGAAGGAGAAATAAAGCTGTCATGTTTTTCTGCTGTGATTCCGGTCAGCGGCTGAAACCAGTGTGTGTAATGTGTTGCGCCTTTCGATACAGCCCATTCTTTCATAGCTTCTGCCACAACGTCTGCTACGCTGCTGTCTAATTGTTCACCTTCATCAATGGTTTTTCTCAATGACTGATATACTTTTGAAGATAAACTTGCCTTCATAACCCTGTCATCAAACACCATACAGCCAAAATATTTGGAAACATTTTTCTTCTTCATAACGACACTCCTTTCGCACGAAAAAAGACAAGGATGCCTTTCCTGCTATCCACATGAAAGACGCCCTTGCCTTTTTCTATCTGTTTCTTTGCAACAACGGAAAAAGCGTCTCTGAGATTGTGTTCTCAAAGACGCCCTTGCCTTTACGTGTTGCATGATAACACCGGACAAACCTCTTTGTCAATTCCTTTTTTGTATTTTTACAAGTACAATTATAACCGTTCAGCCTGCGAAAACCACTTACGGAAACACATAAGAAATAAGAAAGATAAAGGAATCCGCGCATCGTTCTGCAAAAACTCAATCAAATTATGATTGACAAACATTCCTAATCGTTGTATAAGTATGCATATGAGCAAAGGCGTTCATTTAGGAATCAGAATTTTTCTGCTTTCAAAATGAGCGTCTTTGTTTTTATTGTATAAGATCAAAAAGAAAGGAATGAAATGGAAAATGAAAACAGAAGGTCAGGTAAGGATTCCTTCAGGATGTGCCATCGCAGCTATGATTTCCAGAGACGGGAATAAAATGTCCGGGGAAACGATCACAAATGCTATGAAACCCATGCATGACCGATCCAATGGTCTTGGCGGCGGATTTGCCGGTTATGGAATCTATCCGGAATATAAAGACTTTTATGCCTTTCATATGTTTTTTGACAGCAGAGCTGCCAGAAAAGGATGCGAGACGTTTTTAAAAGAACGGTTTGAGATCGTACAGTCAGAAATTATCCCCACAAGAAAAACGCCTCTGATCACAGATGAACCGATCATCTGGAGATACTTTGTAGCTCCTTTGAAGTCTCTTCTGACGTCTATGCAGCTGGATGAAAAGGAATATGTGGTACGTACAGTCATGAAGATCAATACGGAGATGCCGGGAGCTTATGTCTTTTCCAGCGGCAAAAACATGGGAACTTTCAAAGCAGTGGGATACCCGGAAGACATCGGTATTTTCTATAAATTAGACGAATACGAGGGATATTCCTGGACTGCCCACGGCCGCTATCCTACCAATACTCCGGGCTGGTGGGGCGGAGCTCACCCCTTTGCTCTTCTGGATTCTTCCGTTGTACATAACGGTGAAATTTCTTCCTATGATGCCAACCGCCGTTTTATGGAAATGTTTGGATATAAGTGTACCCTTCAGACGGATACGGAAGTCATCACGTATATTTTAGACTATCTGCTCCGCAGGCAGAATCTGACTCTTGGAGAAGCTGCCAGCGTAATTGCCGCCCCCTTTTGGAGCACCATTGCAGCAAAAACAGATCTTGCAGATCAGAAAAAGCACACTTACTTACGAACTCTGTTCCCCAGCCTTCTGATCACCGGACCTTTCTCCATTGTTTTCGGTTTCAACGGAGGGCTTATGGCGCTCAATGACCGGCTGAAGCTCCGCTCCATGGTCGTAGGAGAAAAAAAAAAGATATGGTTTATATTGCCAGTGAAGAAACAGCCATCCGAGCCATGGAACCGGATGCCGAAAATATCTGGGCTCCCGCCGGCGGAGAACCGGTTATCGTAACAGTAAAGGAAGGTGTTTTATTATGAGCATTGAATTTATCTACCCTGAGTTTGAAGTGATCCGAAATGAAAACCGCTGCATTACCTGCCGTATCTGCCAGCAGCAATGCGCCAATGGCGTACATTCCTACAATAGTGAAACCAAACAGATGGTATATGACGAAAGCAACTGTGTAAACTGCCAAAGATGTGTTTCTTTTTGCCCCACCAGAGCTTTAAAAATCGTAAAGAGCGACTGTTCTCTACGCGAAAAATGCCAACTGGCCGGAAAATATGATGAAAGAAATTTATAAACAGGCAAACAGCGGCGGAGTCCTGCTCTCTTCCATGGGAAACCCAAATCCTCTTCCCGTTTATTGGGATCGCATCTTAATCAATGCTTCGCAAGTAACCAACCCTCCCATCGACCCTCTAAGAGAGCCTATGGAAACCCGGATTTATCTTGGAAAGAAACCGGAACAAGTGCATCGGATGGCGGACGGTTCTTTAGACTGTGAGCTTCCCCCGCAGCTGGAACTCTCTATGCCGGTCATGTTCTCCGCCATGAGCTATGGCTCTATCAGTTATAATGCGCACAAATCACTGGCTCTCGCTGCAAAAGAGCTTGGGATTTTATATAATACAGGAGAAGGTGGTCTCCATGAAGATTTTTATTGCTATGGAGAAAACACCATTGTACAGGTAGCGTCAGGACGCTTTGGCGTTCATGAAAAATATTTAAACGCCGGCGCCGGCATTGAGATCAAAATGGGACAGGGCGCAAAACCGGGAATCGGAGGGCATCTTCCGGGAACTAAAATTGTAGGAGACGTGTCCCGCACCAGAATGATCCCTGAAGGCTCTGACGCCATCTCCCCCGCGCCTCATCATGATATCTATTCTATTGAAGATCTGCGGCAGCTGGTCTGTTCTCTGAAAGAGGCTACGGAATACAAAAAACCGATTATCGTAAAAGTGGCGGCTGTCCATAATATCGCAGCCATCGCCAGCGGAATTGCACGCAGCGGCGCGGACATTATCGCTATCGACGGCTTCCGCGGAGGCACCGGCGCCGCTCCTACCAGAATACGCGACAATGTGGGAATCCCTGTAGAGCTCGCTCTGGCGGCAGTGGATCAGAGGCTTCGTGATGAAGGAATCCGAAATCACGTTTCGCTCGTAGCAGGCGGCAGTATCCGCAGCGCTTCCGATGTGGTAAAAGCAGTAGCCCTTGGAGCGGATGCCTGTTATGTTGCAACAGCCGCGCTTCTGGCTCTTGGGTGTCATCTCTGCCGCACGTGTCAAAGCGGCAAGTGTAACTGGGGGATCGCCACGCAGAATCCTGAACTTGTGGAAAGACTTGATCCGCAGACGGGAAGCCGTCGGCTTATCAATCTGATGACTGCCTGGAAACATGAAATCAAAGAACTTATGGGAGGTATGGGAATTAACTCCATCGAAGCTCTCCGGGGCAACCGTCTTATGCTCCGCGGAATCGGGCTAAACGAAAAAGAACTTGAAATACTTGGCATTTCCCATGCCGGAGAATAAAAACAATATCATTTTATCAAGGAGATGTGTTATACTATGAAAGTGATAGATGCTGCTGCACTAGATTATAAAACTTTAAACGAAGTCCTTCGGCAGCCGGAACACGATTATGTGATCGAAGGCTGCTGCGGACAGCGCTTTATCGGCGCCGGAATGTCTGACCGGAATATTACCGTCAATGGAATTTCCGGCAATGCTCTCGGCGCCTACCTAAATAACGCCTCTATTACCGTAAACGCAAATGCGCAGGACGCCGTAGGCGATACGATGAACGCAGGAAAGATTTTGATTCATGGCAGCGCCGGAGATGCGGCCGGATACGCTATGAGAGGCGGTAAAATTTATGTTCGCGACCATGCCGGCTACCGGGCGGGCATTCATATGAAAGAATATAAAAAGAAAGTTCCGATAATGATTATCGGAGGATGCGCCGGCAGTTTTCTGGGGGAATATCAGGCCGGAGGGATTCTGATTGTATTAGGATTACAGGAAGATCATCATCCGATCATCGGCAATTTCCCCTGTACCGGTATGCACGGCGGAAAGCTGTTTCTGCGGGGCGACTGCAGGAATCTGAAATTTCCTCCGCAGGTGACGGCAGATATTGCTTCTTTTGAAGACTTGCAGGGAATCATGGATGATCTGAAGGAATATTGCAGCGATTTTCACTATGACCTGAAAACCATTCTCTCCTCTCCTTTTACTCTTGTCACCCCGAACAGCAAGAATCCGTATAAACAGATGTATGTAGCAAATTAACGTGAAAGAGGTGGAAGACTATGAAATATTCCCAGCAAGAAATTATACAGTATGTTCAGGAAGAGGACGTTAAGTTTATCCGTCTGGCTTTCTGCGACGTTTTCGGAAAACAGAAAAACATATCCATCATGCCTGATGAGCTTCAAAGAGCCTTTTCTTACGGTATCGCCATTGACGCGTCCGCCATCGATGGATTTGGTGATGAGACTCATTCAGATCTATTTCTTCATCCAGAACCGGATACTTTGATGCCTCTTCCCTGGAGACCGGAAGAAGGCAGTGTAGTTCGGATGTTCTGTCATATCACGCATCAAGACGGCACGCCTTTTGAGTATGATTCCCGTGCGCTTCTGGAAAAAGCCATTAAAGCAGCCTCTGAAGAGGGATTGCAATTTTCTTTTGGTACGGAACAGGAATTCTATCTTTTCCGGTCAGACGACTTTGGCGAACCTACCATGATCCCATATGATCATGCCGGATATATGGATATCGCTCCGGAAGACAAAGGTGAAAATATCAGACGAGAGATCTGTCTGACTCTTGAACAAATGGGCATTCATCCCGAAAGTTCCCACCACGAACAAGGACCGGGGCAAAATGAGATCGATTTTCGCTACTCCGACCCTATGACGGCGGCCGATAACGCCTTGACTTTTCAGACTGTAGTTAAAGCTGTTGCGTTAAGAAACGGTCTCTGTGCCGATTTTTCCCCAAAACCCCTTCGTGATCAGCCCGGCAATGGTTTTCATATTAACATTTCCGTCAAATCCGATCGCGAATTTAATTATATGGACGCTGTAATTGCCGGTATTCTGGATAAAATCTCGGAGATGACTCTTTTTTTGAATCCGCTTGAAAATTCCTATGAACGTTTTGGACAAAATAAAGCGCCGCTCTACATCTCTTGGTCAAAAGAGAACCGTTCCCAGCTCGTCCGTGTTCCCGCGGCGCTGGGCGAATATCAGCGCGTAGAGCTTCGTTCTCCTGATCCGTCCACCAACACCTACCTGGCGTTTGCCTTGATCATTTACGCGGTCCTCGACGGAATCCGTAATAAAACAGAGCTCCCCGCTCCTGCCGATATCAATCTGTATCGGGCTGATAAAGATACGCTTGCGCGCTTTGGCCAACTTCCGAAAGACTTTAAAACAGCCTGTTTTCTTGCCGCAAACAGTTCTTTTATCAAGAAATATATACCTGACGCGATCTTAAACATTTATTGCAAACAGTAATTTATACGAGTTCCAAAGAAAGGAGAGCATAAAATGAGTCTAAAAGAGCGTACATACAGTATTCTTGTTGTATCTTCGACAGACAGTTTTGCCTCTGCCTTTATCGGCTCTCTTCCTGAAATCCGGTATTATCCTGTTCTTACGGCTTCAAGTGTCAGCGCAGCGAAACGAATGTTAAAAGAAAAGTCTTTCGATTTTGTCATTATCAATTCTCCTCTGTCTGATGATATCGGCGTTCGTTTTGCGATCGACCTTTGTTCCTCCAGACAGATCGCCGTTCTGCTTTTAGTAAAACGGGATATTCACTCTGATATTCATGACAAGGTTGCCGAATATGGAGTGTTTACACTTCCAAAGCCAACTTCAAAACCGACCCTCCTTCAGGCGTTAAGCTGGATGGAAAGTTCCCGCGAGCGTTTAAGGCAGCTTGAAAAGAAATCTTTATCCATCGAGGAAAAAATGGCGGAAATCCGTCTGGTCAACAAAGCGAAATGGTTTTTGATCAGTGAACTTTCTATGAGTGAACCGGAAGCTCACCGCTACATAGAAAAACAGGCAATGGATCGCTGTATTCCAAAGCGATCCATTGCCGAAGAAATTGTCAAGACTTATACTTGATCTTCTCCTCCTTCCACTTCCGACTTTATTATCAGAAGTGCAGGGAGGTAAAATTATGTTTTTATTCTGTCAGTCAGGCTTACCGCCTTTTCTTTCTGCCTAAGAATCTGCCTGCCGCCGCAAGCATTGCCGCAAATCCTAAGGTCGTCCATCCGACCGGCGTTTCCTTATCTCCTGTCGCAACAGCCTTTTCATCGCTTGCCGATGGTGTTCCATTCGTTGACGGTGTATCGTCCGGCGACAGTGAATTATCTGGATTCACAATATCTGTATTACCGGAATCCGGATCTGTCGGGAATTCCGGATCTGTCGGTGGATTCGGCTCCGATTTTTCCAGACCTTCTATCGCTTTTTGCAGTTTTTCCAATGCCTCATTCACATCTTCTTTTACTGCATTTTCTCCAAGCTTTAAGACTTTTTCCGCCTCTTTTAAAGCTTCTTCCAGAACCGTTTTACTGTCTTGTGTATAAATACTCAAATCTTTGCCTGCATATAAGTCATATGCCGCCTGAAGTTCTGTAAGATCTCCTTTATACATAGTCAGCTTTTTCCCGACTTCTATCAGTGTCTTATACGCTGTCTCCACTTCTTCGCTTGTTGCATCCGGCTTCTCATCAATCGCTTTTGCATTTTTATACGCTTCCTCATACTCTTCGCGCACAACCGGAATTACATCCTGATATTTTTCATCTTGCATCTGTTCTTCTGCATGCCGGATTGCCTCTTTAAGATGAGACTTATCGACTTCTTCTTTTTCCTTTTCAAACACAGCCGTAAAAGCGGCGCTTTCTTTTGCATCAAACGTATATTTTTCCTGTTCGCTTACCGGGTTTCCTTTTTCATCTTCCCAACGGACAAATTGATATCCTTCTTCCGGATATGCTTCGATTGTAATCTTGCTTCCCTTTTTCACAGTATTTCTTTGGGAAACAGTTCCCTTTCCTTCTGTCTGCGGTATGATTTCCACAACTTCTTTTCCCATTAATTCTGATAAGGACAGTTCTTCATATTTCATAATATCCTGTGAATGTAATTCTGCCGGATTGTAAGAATCATACTTTTCATACATCAGACCGATTTGGTGATTCGGAAGTTCGCTCAGGCAGGAATATGCAAACCCTGCATTCTTACTGTCTACCGAATAATCGTAAGTCCAATCAATTTTATATTTTTCACTTCCTTCTTTTCCGGTATCTGTGATCAAACCGATCTTGACTCTTCCGTCTCTTCGATAATTTCCCACACCGGCAGGAGTGGACATGATCAGCGCCGGCTTTCCTTCTATCAGACCGCCATAGCGGATCACGGATAACTGCGATCCCCATCCCGGCTGGGTCATTCCCGGTACATACGCCGCTTCTGTCCATGTTTTTCCTCCGTCCAGGCTCACTGCTTCCGCTATCTTAGAACCTGTTGATCTCGCATAAACACGAAGCGTTCCATCCGGCATTTCTACGATCTGTGATTCTGACATCGCCGCTTTCTTCGTAGACGGTCCTTTTGCATAATTCCATGTTGCTCCATGATCGTCGCTGTAAATAATTCCCGACTGTGCCGTATCATAAACCGGTACGATCAACCGCCCCTTATATTCTCCGTTTTTAATCTGCATGCCTCTTCCCGGACCTGTGACAAGCACTCTTGAATCTTCTGCTTTGACCATTCCGTTTAAAAGTATCGGATCAGACCATGTTTTTCCGTCATCATCACTGTACTTCATATACAGCCATGTCGTAGGCAATGCTTTGAATACTGCATCTGCATACATAATGTTCATCGGAACGTCTTTGTCTGTCTCATCTGTTACAAGCTGTCCCGAACCGTTCGTAGGATCGAATCTTGACGATTTTTGTTTGACTGTCTGCAATACATTATCCTTCAAAATTTCAAAATTACTGTTCAGAGAATACTCTGTCGGCTGATTCGTTGTATCATTATAGATAACACCATTCTCCCTCACTGTATAATTATAATCTGTTTCTCCTGCCTTTTGCAGTTTCAAGTATTTTTTCCCTTGAATTTCTTTATATCCGCTTCCTGTAACTGCCTGCGGAGAACCATATCCAGCCGCCATAGCGTCCGATATCAAAAATACACGTTCTGTCTCTTCGTCCTGCAAAAGAACCGGATCGATAAATGATGCACTTTGATTTACTCTCGTCTGCGTTCCTACCGGAATTTCTAATGTATTATCTTCATAATCCTCATAGTGGAATGGAAGCTCCGGCTTGCTCCAGTTCTTTCCTCCATCTTCGCTTCTTGCCACTGCAATATCAATATTATTCGGTGAATCGTGCGTACCGCCAAACCTTGCGTCTGCCGCGCTGATCACTGTACCGCTTTTCAGTGTCAAAAGCGCCGGAATCCGGTAATAGTTCGCGCCTGTTCCGTCATTTTTATGGAAAATCTGCTGTAATTCAGGATATGCGGTCTTCTTCGTTTCCTCGATCAGTTCTTCATCTGTTAAAGGAGTCTCATACACTTCGATCTTATGGATATTTCCTCCGAAAGTATATTTATTAATTCCTCCCCTTTTTGTTGCCCCCAGAGAAACAGTATCTAATCCCGTAATTTCAGAAATAAAGCGGTATCCTCCCAATGCAGCGGCGTCTACCGTCAGCACTTTCTCTCCGTTTGCAAACAACTGATACGTTCCTTTTTCTTTATCTGCCTGAAGCGCAATTATATTTTCTGCAGGTTTTCCTTTATAATCTGCCTTCACTGCATTTGCCGCTTTAAATCCATAATTCATCGCGCTCTCATTTCTGATTTCGCAGCCAAGTACTCCTTCAGGTCTGATATAAACATGAAAATGTCTGTTTTCATGTCCTGCTTTTGCATTGGAAACACTAAACAAAGACTGAATTGCCTGATCGCTTGTCGATGTATAGTGTACTAAAATCGTACCTTCTTCCAGCTTCATCAATTTTTCTGCGTAATCTTTTGTACTTAATTCTACCGGTGATCCTACTGCGATCTTCTGATCCTCTTTTCTGAAAACCAATCCTCTGCCTACCGCGTATATTTTAAATATTTTTTCTTTTTCAGCCTCTGCATTTTTTGCTTTCAGCCGGATCGTATATGTCTTTCCTTCCTCCAGTTTCTTTGCTGTTTTCAACACTCCGTTTTCTATCGCAAAATATGGATTATGAGTGTCGCCTTCTCCTGTGCAAAGAGAGAAAACATAGTTTCCTTCAGGAGCCATCTCATTAACTGTGAATGTTCCCACCGTTGTTCCTTCATTCAAGTTTTCTACTTTTTCATCACTCAAACAAATATCAAATGCTTCCTCAAGCGTATTATTTAATTCAATCTCCTGTTTTTGAAATACTGTTTTTTCCGCCCGGTCTTTCAGCCATGCAGACACTTCTACCTCGTATTTCTGATTCTCGGGAAGGTTTTTTAAAACAATCAACTTCTCTCCTGCTTCTGCATCTGTCTCATATGTCTGCCCTGATGCTTTGGAAACCGCTTTCAGATGCACCGCCCCTATCTGAGACTTGCTGTCTTCTTTCAGCTTTTCCAAAGACACGCCGATGCGGTTCGGCGTTTTTATAACTTCCGGAGTGATTTCAGATGTTTTCTCATTGATCGGCATCTCATAAAACAAATTGGCAATCGCGCTGTCCTCTTTCCACAATCCGCATCCTTTTAAAAAAGTGTCTGGTCATAAGAAGGTGTCCGTTTGCGCCCGGATGCAGATTATTTCCGAATAAAACAGTATCTTTTTTCAGCCAGCCGTAATCGTTAAACGCTTTTTGAAGTTCCGTATACTGATCGATATAGATCAGGTTCTGCTCGTCTGCGACCTGCTTCATTTTTGCAATATACTGCGGTATATTCGCTTCTCTTGAACCGGTATTCCACATTGGCGTTGGCGTTCTTAAAATGATCACCGCGTCTTTATTTTTATTTCTGATCTTCTCTATGATCGTCTCAAGATTCTTTTTGTATATATCCGCCGTAAGTCCTCCTGTTGCCGCATCATTCGTTCCAAGCATGATCGAGACTACGTCAGGAGTATATTTTTCCAATCTCTGTTCAATATTATTCAGCGTACTTGTTGTCGTCGCTCCTGAAACAGCCGTATTGATCACAGTATCTGAAGCTCTTCCCATCTCATCTTTCAAATATTTTTCAAAAGTCTGAGCGATCCCGTCATAACCTTTTGTCCACAAAGCCGCATGTGTAATAGAATCTCCCATGAACAGCCATGTCATCTTATCTTTTTCTTTCAGCTTTTCCGAAAGCGCTTTTTGCTTTTCATCCAGCGTCTGCCCATACGCGATTCCGACATTGCCTGCTTCCGTTTTTCCTGTCACAGTTTGAAGCTGTGTCGTTCCGTCTGATGAAATACATTTGAAAAGGTACTCTTTTCCCGATTCTGCTCCTGTAATCGTAAATGTATTCCCATCCGCACTTCCCGTTATTTTTTTATCTCCAATACTCAACTCGTATCTCCACGACGTTTCATTTGTTTCCGGGATCTGTACATGCAGACCGGCATTCTCCGCCGTCACAACCGGAAGAACGTTCAAATATACGTCCGGCTGCTCTTCTTCTTTCAGATTCAGAGTCACTCCGTTTCCCGGATAACTGTCCGTCGTCTTGATCGTAGCTGCGGAAAACTGTTTTCCGATCTCAAAATGTCCCGCGCGTTCAGCGTTTGACCGTCTTTTAATTTATTATTTTTAAAATCATCCTGATTTGTCTGTGCAAAATGATCGACTACAACGATCCGATCGAGCTTCTCCGACTCGTCTTCGTATTCTTTTACAACTTCGTCTACCGCTTTACAGTACAGCATGATTGTTGCATTTACCGCATCATCTTTAACTGCAAATGGCTTTTGGATCACAGCAAATCCTTTTCCGTTTTCTTTTAATCCTAATGACAGGTTGATAAATTGACGCAATGAATCTTGAAACGAAGCAATTCCTGCTTCTCCTGCCTGATAATCCTCTTTCCCGACGAGATAAGCCGCCGCTTTCGGGCTGTAATCCGCCACTAAAGTCTGATAATTGTCAACGACGTCTTTTAAAGTCTGACCGGCCTTTCCTGTGTTGATCGTATAACGCTGCCGCCCGTTTTCATTTCCTGCTTTCGTCCACCGCACATACTCTTCAAACTGTCCTACATAATTTCTTACCCCTCTTGTCTGGGCAAATCCTCCCTGTACGGCTTCTCCTCCTGTAAATACCCATGAGTTATCGCCGTACTGAATTTGAAACATCTCGCCCACTGCCGAACCGCTTGCGATCTCACCGGAAGTTTCCGGTTTCGATATCGCGATCGCGTCCGCGTCCGTCAACGTTTCACTTGTAATGATAACGTGAGAAATCTCCCCCTGAAATCCTTTGTAAACCTGTCCGTCTTTTGTTTTCTGCGCTCCGATCGTCACCTGATCCAGAACCGACTGCTTTGAAAAAAGACCTCTGTTCCCTGCGTCTGTGTTACTCCACATTTCCTGTCCGTCGATCGTCAGACGCATCGACTTCTCATTCTGACTGCTGACAACGACAGTGTGCCAATTCCCATCTGAAAATGAAGCCGGTCCTACATGTTCCGCCGCAGTATGTTTATATACCATACGAAACTTTTCATTCGCCCTTATAAAGAAAGAAGTACAGTCGCTTCCCCTGTTAAGATCTGTCGGAAGATCGATCGTTTTATCTTTCGCTCCCAGTAAAACGCCGTCCGCTTTTTTGGAAGCTTTAAATCTGAACACTACGCTTCCCGTCTCTATTTTATGTATTTGTTCCGCATGATCGCTGACATCGACGGCGCGCGTTCCGTCAAATCTCTGTTCTTCGCCCTGAAATTCCTGAAAGAGAACTGCTTTTTCTTTTAAATCGTCCAATTTACTTTTGCTTTCCGCCTGATACGATTCCTGTCCTTGTTCATTCTGCATTTCATATGCCTGAACAATCAATTTCATATCATCTGCAGCTGTAAACGCTAAAGAGCCTGCCAAAAGTACAGCAGTCCACCGCTTCCAATCCCTCATTTCCTTTCCTCCATTCTTTTTTGTGAATTGTAGATATTTTTTCCGGTATTTCAGAATTATTTTGGTATATTATGCACCCATTATATCATCAGGCAATATATGTATCTTGTGCATTTTCTACTATTATATATGCTTTTTTATACATTTCGGAACTTATAATCAATTTGCAATGTGCCTCCTTTGAACTACAAAAAAAGCAAGCCCTTCTCAGACTTGCTTTTCTTATCTCTTTCCGACATATTCAATTAACCAAATCTTCCCGTAATGTAATCTTCTGTCTTTTTATTTTGCGGTATTGAAAACAGTTTTTCTGTATTGTTGTATTCCACAACTTCTCCGAGAAGGAAAAACGCCGTATTGTCAGACACACGCACTGCCTGCTTTGCATGTTATGCGTAACCATGACAATCGTATAATCTTTTTTCAGCTCCATCGCAAGGTCTTCGATCTTTGATGTGGAGATCGGGTCAAGCGCCGATGTCGGTTCATCCACCATTTTGGGTAGGATGCCCTCAACCCCTTGTAAACACTGGGCTGTACGGCGTATAATTGCGTGTTTTGTGTACTCTTTTTGTGGTATTTTTCCCCTTCGGGATCGATTATTTCTTCTCATTTTGCTTTTCATACCTTCTATCTTTTCTTCATTTTTCACAACATTACATTTTACTGCTGTGATACCATTGTACGAAAATCATGTAAAATCGACTACCACCAGTTTGTTAAATCAAAGTAAAATTTATGTGAACGGACAACAGACGCATAGATCTGCGTCTGCCATCCAGCAATTTGCTATTTTACATTCTTTACAAATTTTACAAATTTTTAATCGTATTCAAAGCTCGTTTCCCAAGCGCCTTTTTTAACCTGTTGTTTTCTTCCTGCAACGCCGCCATTTCTTTTAACAATTTTTCATTCTGTTCCTCTAATAATTCAATTTTTCTTTTTTGTGCGATATTTCCTATGTAACGCTTTGGACTCACCATACCTGCCTGCTGTTCCACCGCCCGGTCTAACAAAGCTCGCACTTCTTCGTTTTTGTAAAAAAATCCTCTTGATAAACCTGTCTGCTCTATCAGCTTTGTTACAGTGACTTTTTCACCATTTTCCAACATTTTATAGATTTCTTTCTTCGCTGTGTCAATTTTTCTCTTATTTCTCTTCTTATTTACAGCTAACATCGTATCGTACTTGTTCATATTCCTCGCCCCATCCATCTAAATTTTCCAGAATCAGCTGCGATAACCTTTCTCGCACTTTCCTTGTTTCATCCGCCAGGATCTGATTACTCATTTTACGATAATATTTTACATTGTGAACGCTGCTGTGTCCCAGTAGTCTTGCGATTGTCCAATCATCCAGATGCATTTCTGTCAGCTTCACGCCATAGTAATGACGGTACATATGTGTTCCGAAACCGAATAATCTTCCATAATCATCCCGTAAATCTTTCTCCCGTATCATCTGCACAACCTGTGTCTGTATCCTATTATATTGTGCCGGTAAAGACGGATCGGAGTCACTCACAAAAATGTATTCTGTCTCTCCCCATTTTTTCTTTGTATATTGTATGGATCGCTCAATCAGTATTGCTATTTCTTCGCTGACAGGTTTTTCATATGGGTGCGTTTTCATCTGCCGGATATGAACCACTCTGTCTCCCGGTTGCCCTCTAAGGCAATCAGTCCGAAGTGTAAGTGTGTCAGAGATTCGTGTTCCAAGCATCTGATGTAGGATCATTAGCCTGGCTATCTGCTCATTCATTTTTACAATTTCTGCATTCAGTCTTTTTAATTCCTCATCAGAATAGGTTCTGAATTCTGCTCTTGCAGTCGGTGGAATATCTCTGTTAATGATCAGATTTTCCAAAATAGGATACTTATAAGTTTTTCCAACTGCTTCCAGCAATGCCCGCAATCTTGTGATTTCCCCATGCAGTGACTTCGTTCTTGTTCTGTCCGTTTTCAGATGGATCAGGTATTCCTCAAAGATGTCTCTGTCTAATTCTCCCAGCGATTGCATTTTGGGATGCTTCTTATGTAAATATTCTGTTAATCGTTTCCCTGCTGTAATCCCCTTTGTAACCGTAGCGATTGCTTCCTTCTGAAGCAGTAAATAAATTCCTTTTTTTATTTCATTCCTCATATCCGGCTGCCGGATATTTGTAAAATTCAATGTTTTCACTTTCTTGATCGGATTGTTTTTTATCTCTATGGGAAGTTTCTCCAACTCCCAGATATCTTTTTCTGTCTCATCTTCCCAAATATTCGGACAAGTAAAATCCACCATCCGCAGCAAATAAGAAATATTAGGATTTCTTGCAATGCCTTCCTTACTATATACACTTTGGCTTTTTCTGTTTATCTGAATTCGTTCTGTCATCAGCCATCGTTTGAACTGATATTCCCATTTCTCTTTTGACTGCTCCCGCATACTTTTCACACAAACAATTCTGCTATTTAAAAATCTACAGATCTGATTGTAATACACCCGATGCTGGAATGATGTTCCCAGTGTATAAATTCTGGCACTTTCTTTAATGTAGGCACCCCATTCCTTCCGAAGCTGTTGCGTTGGCAGTAAACTCAGATCAAAGTATGGCTCTCGCCCACACTTTTTACGTTCCTCTTCACTGGCTTCCTGATAACATGCTAAGTCTTTGAAGTAAATTCTCTGTCCTGACATTTCTGAATCAATAAAATCCAACATATGCAGAAAGTATAAAACGATAGGTGTTCGTTCTCTCCAGTTTTTATTTTTATTGGATTCTCGGTATGCCTTCAATCCTTGTGCGCTAACCCAGCTTTCAAACTGCTGTCCCCATACTGCTTTCGTCTGAACCTTCATACTGTCTACCGACAGGTGATTCATAAATTCACATACCCGTTTAAAATATACCGTTTCCTGGCGGACGCTGCTCAGAGATTTCACTTCTCCACAATGCTTGATATAGAATGTCCATTCTTCTTGAAGTTTTAAAGTTGGCAGTTTTCCTATTTCAAAAGATAGTTTACTGGTACATTTTTTCCGCTGTTCTTCAGTTGCTTTCTGGTAGCATTGTAGTGTCCTTATGTCTATGACTTCCTCCATGCTTCCACCTCTCTTTCAATCCAACAGACAGCGAATTGTCTGTTTCCTTAAAATATGCTTTGCTTGCTTCATCAATCCAGCGTGGCATATAATCAATGTATTGCTGCGTCATTTCTTCGTAAGCATGTCCTAGATAATCCCTTACACTTTGAAGCGGAACTCCCTCATCATAAAATACGGTAGCTAATGTATGCCGATACCCATGTGCCTGGAATATATACGTTCCATCTCCTATTTGGTATGTTTCACATAACTTTTTCATCCGTTCCCGGAAGGTAGAGCTGCAAAATGCACCGCCCTTTTTATTTTGGAATACATAATCCTCCGGCTTTCTCCGTTTCTTTTTTGATATATACCTGCATCAGCCTGTATAACACTTCCGGTATAGGAATCCGTTTGTAATTCCTCATTTTCACCTGATAAATCTGCATCCAGTAATCATCGTCCTGTCTGTAATACTCTTTTGCCTTGATCGTACAAACTTCACTGATTCGCATCCCCACTGCCCAAAGATGTAGGTACATCAACCGGATATCTTCCGGAAAATATTGCAGATTCTTCAAGATTTCCTTAGAAATCACTTCATCTACCGAACGGTCATGATGCCTGTATATTTCTGTCTTTAAGTAATATTCTTTATGAAAAGGAATTCTTTTAACCTGGTATCGTGTCAGCAGATATTGGTAAAAATGATCGACTGCTTTCACATAGCGGTTGAACGTATTGGGATGCAGCTTCTTTTCTCCTATATATTTAAAGAAACGATCAATGTTTTCTCCTGTCAGTTTTCTGGCATCTTCAAATTCTGTTTCATTATAATAAGCCAGAAAACTCTGTATATAATGAGCTTCTTCCCGAAGACTGCTCAGAGACAATGTAGATAACCCAATCCCATACTTCATATATTCTTGAAATAATCTTCTATTCTGCAAATGTCTTACCGTTTGAAAAGTAACTGTCCGCACCATATTGCTCTGGTTCACTCTTTCTTTTTCAAAGCAGAATCTGGAAAGATACCACACATTTGCATTCCAATTGGTTTCTTTCGCTTCTGTAAATAGCACTTCTCTACAGTAATCAATGATGCGATTTGGCTTTTTCTTCCGTTCTATCAGATATTGCCGAAATGCGACCTCTTCTTCGGCTTCCAGATATTCAATATCCTCAATCCCTCTTTCAGAACAAAAGTTATAAAAATATCGCAGATGTCCTAATTTTTCTACCCTGTAATCGTTACTATAATCATCGGTAATCAATTTCTGCAGGCTCTGAAAAATCTGCCTTTTCATCCGTTCCGGACTTTTCTGTTGAAAATCCCATATCAATGCTTTTTTATCTGTACTTTTGTTAAATCTGGAAGCTATTTCCTGATCTGGATAATATAGAAGAAACCATATTTTATTTTCATATAGTATCTTCTGGTTTCTTCCCAGCAATGTATTTGCTTTTTCTCGGATTGCATGGCGTTTGATCCAATCAAATCCTGTCAGATATTTCACCTTCGTTCCACGAGTCAATTCCGAATTCAACCAGTTCTCATATTCCTGCCGATAGGGATAATCCAACTCTTCTATGTGCCGGATCGCTTTTTCTGTCATGTAGCTTTCCACACTATTCCGGATTGTTCCTGCCACCTCGATACAGGTTTCCAGCTCCTTATGTAATTGGATTTGCTCTTCTTCTGTCAATCTTTGCTGTGATAATCTCCATGCCTGCGTGGAAAGCACTGGCATCTTATATCACCTCGATTCTTTATAATAATTCCTGCACTCCATATAAAGCAGAATGCTTGTTATAAAATTCCGTACTTGCCTGTTTTAGCTTGTCATCCATTAAATTCAGATATCTGGTCGTTGTATCTAAATGTCGATGTCCAAGAGACTGGCTGACAAGTTCCAGCGGCCAGCCGGAATCCCATCTTGCGTTAGCGAAATATCTTCTCAGCATGTGAGGCGTGATCTTAATTCCTGTCTTTTTTTCCATTCGATGGAACATATCATATACGCTTGCCACCTGCATCGGCTTTCCTTCTGTTTCACCTGTAATATTGATAAACAGGTAATTCTGACGCCGAAGGATGTCCCAGTATTCCGAAATATAAAATAGCAGGAAATCATAGGTGTCTGCACTTAACCTGCCTTTCCGTTCCTCTGCATTCTTTGCACGTGCATCGTTAGCATTGTCATCTCGGAAGCAGACACGAACGGAATGATTTTCATAATCAATATCTTTTGTATAATCAATCCCCAGCAATTCACCAATCCGAAATCCCAGTTCTGACGCCATCAGTATTAGCAGTTGATCCCGGCAGTTTGTACACGCTTCTAAAATAGTCACGATCTCATTTTTCTCTGCAGCCCGGACTTCCCGTTCTTCTTCTTTCAAATATCCTGCAAAGGATCGAAACCTTAACCTTCGCTTCACTCCCACACTATTCGCAACATGGATCGTGCCATAAGAGAGTACCTGCAAAGGTCCAAATTGATCTTCTGCCATTTCTAAAAAGGAAAAGAACCCGAACACATTTTTTAGATATGTGTTACAGGTTCTGTTTCTTGGCGTTTTCTTCAGATTTTTTGTATGGTTTCCCGCTTTCAGCCATTGCAGGAAATCTGTGAAATGATTAAATTGTGCTTCATAATCCATCTGGCAGACATCTGTAAATCCCATTTGTCTGCCATCGCAGAAGTTCATATAGTAACAGATGGATCTCGCCAGACTTCCTACGGTGTTTGGAGACTCTTGAGCACGCGTCTTATGTGTTAAAAATCTTGTCGGAAGGAGTTCTATCTCCATTGTTTCCATATTCCGAATGAAGAAATATTTCACTTTTCCATCTCTGATCATTTCTACTTCGTATGCTCTCATATCCATTCACCGTCCTTTCCTCTAACGCTATACACATTATACCCACTTCATGTCAAAACGTCTATTCATCAATACCAACAATCCCTCGCAAAAGGGTTCTAAAACTGTACTAAACTTTCTCTGTTAAACTTGTTTCAGTTTAAGCATAACCAACAATTCCGGCAAACGAATTTCTTCCGACAATTACAGATAATATTCCACGCCCTTCCGGCTGCGGATAAAAGCCTGTACCTCTCTCAATTCTTCTGCCATCTGACAAGTTGGAAGTGCATTCAGCACATCTTCATGATACTTGCCACCTTGTACTGCTCTATTATCTAAAATAGACACTACGCAGGTATCGGTTTCTGTCCGGATGGCTCTTCCAAACCCTTGTCGCAACCGTTTCTGCATATCCGGCACAATGATGGACTGAATATAGGCTTCCAAGGATTCATAGGTTTCTTTCTCCGCCTCGCTGATAGGATCCGGCACTGCAAAAGGCAGTTTCACGATAATCAGTGAAGATACCATATCTCCCGGAAAGTCCACCCCTTCCCAACAGGAGCCGGCTGCGAACAGCACCCCGTTTTCCATAGTCTTAAACCGCAGGATTTCTTCCTGGGAATGCCTCCATACTTCCACCATGGGAAATGGCAGGCTGTCTCTTAAAATCTGGTACACACTTCCCATCAACGTGTAAGAAGTAAACAGCACCAGCGTATGTCCGTAAGTGGAACAGATCAGGGAATGGATATGGTTTGCTATCATCACTGCCTCTTCCCGGCTTCCTCTCCTGCAATGCTCCAGCGTCTTTGGCAAGTATAACAGACAGTTCTTCTCATAGGAAAATGGGGACTCTGCCACATATTCCTGTACCCCTGCCCTTGCTTCCAGCCCGGTGACCTGTCGGGTGCGCAAAAAGTCTGCTCCTGCCTTTAGCGTTCCGCTGGTTAAGATTGCGGATATTTCCTCTTCCCTGTCCCATAACATCTTTTGAAGCAGTTCTGGGATTTCCCGGCTGGCTGCACACAAAATGGGAAGCTGCTCTTTATCCAAATATAGATAACGGACATATTTCTCATCGCTGCTGCAAAAACACTCTAGCACATCCTTCGCCTCTTCCAAACGGTTCCGTATCCACTTTGGAACACTTCGCTCTAATTTTTCTAAAAGGAATTCCAGCATCTCTACACCTTCCCACAGCGAAACTACACTATTCGTTGTATTACGGAATGTTTCCCTGATTCCTTTTCCGATCCGTTGTTCTGCTCCAACGACACGCAATGCTTCGCCCATCACTGTCCGAAGGATTCTTGCCTCTTCTTTCTGATGCTCCCGTTCCAGATAATACACCATTTCCCGGATATCATCCATACACAGATTTTTCCCGAACATCTGCTTGGCCGCTTCCGGCAGCTTATGGGCTTCGTCTACAATCAATGTCCGATAATCCGACAATAACGGTTTATATCCTTCTGCTCTATGATACGCATCTGCCAGTAAATAGTTGTGATTGCAGATTAAAATAAATACATCCTGTTTCTTGGCTTCTTCCAGATACCTCTGATAGCGGCACATCTGTCTGCCCGGACATTCCCTTGGGCAGAATTTCGGCACACATACCAGCCTTCTGTCAAATCCACTCAAATCTTTTACCGTATCCATATCATAATGTTTCCGCAAAGACAGCAACGCTTCTTTTTGGGCAGCATTCTTCTGTTTATGGCGGATTGCCTCGATTCGTTGTTCCAGCCTGTTGTCACAGACAAAGTGTTCCTTTCCTTTCCGCACCACTGCCCGAAGAGGAGACTGGATCATGCCTTGTTCCAACAGCACCCTGGATAAAAATGGAATATATTCTGTTACTATGGCTTTCTGCAATGCAATGCTGGAAGTGGACACCACCACCGGACGCTGTTCCAACGGATTTCCTCTTCCTGTCAACATAGAATACTTCCGCAATAGTACGCAGGCTACCAGATAAGCGTACGTCTTGCCAATTCCTACCCCTGCGTCACACAGTGCAATTCTTTCTCCCAGCAAGGTATCTAACATTTCATGGCACAAGCGGATCTGTTCTTCCCTGACCGCCAATCCCTGTTCCGGAAGCAGCACCCGGAAAATCTTCTCTACTTCCTGATGCGCCCTCTTTTGATATTCAACTTTGTAAAACATATTGCTTCTTCTTTCCGCATGACGTTAATACCACAAGGATACGGCTGTGGGATTTCCCACAGCCGCATATATCTGATATCAACGACACACTCTTTTTTGATTTCTTATCGTTTTTTCTTTAGCACCGTATTTGTCCTCGACTCCCCGGCTGCCGCACCATATCTATGGCAGGGAACATTACAGGCGGATGCTTCGCTTCACATCGCTCGCAGATTTCCTGAAAGTCTTGCTGATTACAACTTGGAGTCCATCCTCTTCCGTATGGGAAGAAATTCGTATCATTATCCCCCTCCGATGATCCTGGCGAAAGACCTGCGAAAGTCCATTCACAGCTATAAGGATTCGCTCAGAATGAGAACAGGCACTGACAGTTTTCTCACGAAATGATCCGCCCTAGTCTTGGTACAGACCTTGTCATAATCCTCCTGCAGTGCTTGTCCCCATTCGTCCTGGCGCTTATGCTGTCACGCTTCTATCTTTAGGAACGTACCTGTAATGCTGGTATATGATTATCAAGGAACGAGGGGCTATTACCCCTTTCATATATAGAGCCGATAAAAACCGCCTTTTTTCTTCACTCTTTCAAAAATTTTTTAATTTTTTTTCTTCAGCCGGTCTATTCGTGTGTAAATCGTCTTTTCCAAGATACCTGTCAGCTCTTCATTCTCCCATGCTTTAACAAAATTGCAGAACGCCCTATGGAAAAATAGTAAATAAGGTGCTTGTCGCTGGTTCTGATATGGCATCCTTTATTCCATTTTTTGCATAAATCATTCAATCCGCGGCACAAAAAAAAAGCAGTCAATCCTAAGACTAACTGTTTTGTATGCATGGGTATGAAGTATTTATGAATTATGATTACTTTTATTACTACTTTTTTTCTAGTATAAACCACAATCCAATAAAAAACATTACAAACACAATCATACTTAACACCGTAAAAGTTTTGCTGTATTGCATTATATTTTCGTATCTCGGAACTGTGCGGACTAACAGTAGCCGATATTGATTTCCAAAATGCACACCAAGAAAAAAATCCCAAGCCAAAACGCTTGGGACTTCCACTATAAACCAACACATAAAAATTTTCTCTTCCTATGTTTTACATTAGCTTTTCTTTATAACAACACAACACTTTTGAATTTTTTCTTTTCAACCGGTTAATTCTAGTATAAATAGTTTTTTCCAGGTAAATTCAAATACTCTGAGATTTCTTTTACAGAAAATCCCCATATTTTCATAAGTATCATCTCAATTGTTTTAGGATCTGTGTTTTTCAGAATTTCCCACATTTGCCTATTTTCAATGCAATCCAATAATTGTTCACTATTCAGCAAATCCATGTTTTCTACTTCTCTTTGCATATATAATTTTTCTTGATCCGATGAATAATGTTCCCAAAACCTTCGTTCTGCATTAAAATCTTCCCAATCCAATTCTCGAAGATGAATGATTTTCTCTTCACTCATACCAAATTCCCGCAAAACTTTTTCTTCCTTCGCTTTCCATTGTTTCCATTTATATTCTTCTTTAGCTTTCTGAAACGTCACCTTTCATTTCCTCCGATCTGATTTTTTGTTTTTTGAAATCAAATCAGAGCATGGCGGTGATCGTATTCTCTTGTTATATATAACGTATAAACATTTAATTTTCACAAATGAAAAAAAGTGTCGCATCTTTATCCTGAATTACGACACCACAAAACATCACATATCTCATTAAATATTTTTTCTTTTGTAATGCTTGCTTGCATATTCATCTTTAAACCAAATACATTATATTATTTTTATCATATATTTTCATTTCAACAGCTATAAATAAAATATGGCAGACAAGAAATGTTCCTGTCCGCCATACAAATTTTATATTACTATTTTTCCACAGAAATATTTTTATTCTACTCTTATCATTCGATATCCCACACCGATATGTGTTTGAATATACTGTGGTGAATCCTCTGTCGGTTCCAATTTTTTGCGCAATGTTGCCATAAACACACGCAAAGAAGCAATATCCGTTTCCCAGTTTCTTCCCCAGATATTTTCCATAATAAATGTATGAGTCAGAACCTTCCCCACATTTTTTGGAAAGCAAGCACAACAGCTTATATTCAATCGGTGTTAAATGTAACTCTTTATCATTAAGAAATGCACATCCTGCGGAATAATCAATTTTTAGTTTGCCATTAACAAACTTCGAATCTGCTGTCATCATTTCCGCTGTCATTAAAGATATTCTGCGTTGTGTTACCCGAATGCGCGCCAGCAATTCTTCAACTGAAAATGGCTTTGTCAAATAATCATCCGCGCCTGCATCCAATGCCTCTATCTTATCATTATCCTCACTTCTTGCACTGATAACAATAATAGGCATATTGGACCATGAACGAATATTATTTATCACTTCTATTCCGTCCATATCCGGTAGCCCCCAAATCCAAAAGAACAATATCCGGTCTATGAGATGTTGCCTCCATAAGAGCCATTTTTCCATTCATTGCAACTACGTAACGATAATCATTTGTCTTCAACGTTGTTGTGATAAGATTACGAATTGATGTATCATCTTCCACAACTAAAATCAATGGTTTATTCATATATTTTTACCTCCCCGATTGGTAATGTAAATGTAAATATTGTACCTTTAGGTTGATTATCAGATACCGAAATCATTCCTCCATGTGCTGTTACGATTGATTTGCAAAGAGATAAGCCAAGTCCAAGGCTTCTCCGACTGTCTGCAATTTTATTTGCACCACTATAAAACATATCAAAAATCTTGGTTTTTTGTTCATCCGGAATACCCGGTCCATTATCTGAAATGGAAACTTCTACCCACTTGCCTTGTTTTTGCGTATGTATATGGATTATAGAACCACTAGGCGTATATTTTATCGCATTATCCACAAGATTAATAATTACTTGCACCACTAATTTCACATCTATCTTAGCAAGAATCAATTCTTCTGAACTATCAACTTTTATACTATATTCTTTTCCTTTTCTATTAATATGTTTCAATGCTTCTGCGATTACTTCATCCATCAATTCTATTGTCTGATTTAAATTAACCTTTCCTCCTTCTATTCGGGTGACTGCCAGCAGATTTTCCACAAGATTAATCAGCCACATAGAATCATCATAGATGTCTGCAAATGTTTGTCTACGCATCTCATCATCCATTTTCGCATAGTTTGCCATCAGATTTCCGGCACTTCCAGAAATCGATGTAAGGGGCGTTCGTAAATCATGAGATATTGCTCGTAATAAATTTGCTCTTAGCTGCTCACTTTTAGCAAACACCGCTGCTTCTTCTTTCTCTCTTGCATTCTTTATATTTTCTAGTGCTAATGCACATTCCGCAAGAATTGACAAAAGAACACTATTTTCAAAGGCATCCAAAGGGTAACCATCCATAGCAATTCCTACCACTCCATAAACATGGTGATTTACCCTGATTGCCAAATATAAACATTTTGCATTAGACAAGGTATCTGTAGTAGCTCCTGCATGCTTATTGTTCTGCATCGCCCAGACTGCAACCGCTTTTTCATCCTCTGTTATTAAGTTACTATCTTCACTCTCGTCCACCCGAAACACAGTAGGTTCTTTAAGAATGTCTCCGTCCGACAGATATACGACTAAATCTTTCTTCAGCAATTTCATAAGCTGTTCTGCCATTACATGAACAACCGCTTCTTCATCATTTTCTTTTTTGTAACAACTGATTTGTCTCAAACAATATTTTGGTTCTATACGCTGCAAGTGCTTTGCCTGTTTGGCACTTCGTTTCAGTCTTGATGCAAGTGTTCCTGCCAAGAGGCTCACAATAAACATGATCAAAAATGTCACAATATAATTTGAATCATCAAACATAAACGTCAAACGAGGCGTTGTAAAATAAGAAATTAAAGACTACAACGCATACAGCCGAAGCTAAAAATCCACATAACCGATTTGTCGTGATAACTGAAATCACTAGAACCCCCAAAATATACACCGCTACAATATTAGTCTCGGTAACACCTAATGTAGCAAATCCCAGCCCTATTATGGTTGATATTATTAGCACAGCAATACTTTTTATGATGTCACTTATAGGCATCATATCAATTTTGACTTTTCTTTTTCTCTCTTGGTAATTATCACCTGTGCTTGTATCTGGAATTACATGAATTTCCAAATTCTGCGCACCGTTTATCAATTTTTCGGTTAATGTCGGTTTATCAAAAAATCTTTTTTTACCAACAGTACTACGCCCTATCACAATTTGAGAAACACCCGAAAGTCTTGCAAATTCAATAATCTGAGCAGGCACTTCATCCCCATGGCTTGTTTCAACGGATGCACCCAATTGTTGTGCCAACCGGATATTTTTCTGAAGCTGAACTTTATCTTGCTCTGCCATAGGTGTCGTATCCGGCGTCTCGGCAAAAAGTGCTGTAAATGTTCCATGAAATGCCTGTGCCATTCTCGCTGCGGTTCGAATGATCTTCGCATTAGACGGAGATGCAGAAAGACACACCAAAATATGTTCATCCGTATGATAATCGCTTTTACTTTGTAACCTTGCATTCTCCGTAATCAAATTGACTCGATCTGCACATCTCCGCAATGCAATTTCACGCAAGGCAGTTAATTTCTCTAAGGTAAAGAAATCGCTACTATTCTGATTCTCTGTCAAAGCCGACTTTCCCTTCATTCGCTCTAATAATTCTGTCGGTTCTATATCAACCAATTCTACCTGGTCTGCTTTATCAAATACAGAATCTGGAATACGTTCTTTTTACCGATACTCCTGTAATTGCAGATACTACATCATTTAAACTTTCTATATGTTGAATATTTACTGTTGTGTAAACGTTAATGCCTGCATTTAACAATTCTTGAACATCCTGATAACGTTTAATATGCCGACTATTATCTAGATTCGTATGAGCATATTCATCAATCAAAATTAAATCTGGATTTCTTTTTAGAGCCGCATCAATATCAAATTCAAAAGTCTTTTTTATCCTCAAAGGATATCTGCTTAGGTTTAAGCTGTTCCACCCCTTCAAGCAGTGACTCTATTTGAGGCGAATTATGTGTTTCAATATAACCCGCAACTACATCAACGCCTTGTTTCTTAACCTGATATGCAGCTTGAAGCATCGCATACGTTTTCCAGTTCCTTCTGCATACCCAAGAAAAATTTTTAATTTCCCCTGATTTTTTGTATGTATATCACTGTGAAATTCCTGCTGAAATTTATCCGGTTCTTGTTTTTTTACAGCCATTGCCCATGTTCCTCTCTCTAAACTGCTTCCTTTTTATTCATGATATACTATTACATTTTTGAATTTAAACATAATGTGATATTTCATCTAAACATTTCAAAAATTCAACAATTACCTGTTTCTTATGATCCTGTTTCCAGAATGATTTCAGCTTGTTTTTCTTTTCCCCAACAAATTCAACAGTTAAACCAGCATCTGACATTATGGTAGAAACACAAGATAACTCTATTTCTTTTGAACAGTAATCATCATCCATTTTCACAGCGCTTTTTTCCGGTAAAAACAACAAGTCTAATCTATTCGCTAAAAATGCTTTGAGCAGTTCCTCTTCTGTTCCACTATAAAATAGCACTTCAAAATCAGGAAACTTTTTCCCACATTTTTCAACAGCGTCTGAACAGCTATCAATCACATAAGGATTTGAAACACCTATCCTCAAATAACGTTCTGAAGATTCCAGCAATTTCACCTTTTCTACTACTTTCTAAAAATCGATCAATTCTTTTCATTAAAAAGAATCCTAACACTCCAAATATTATGATTACTACTGCCAATAGTAAGTCCGTCATAAATTCACCTCATTTTAATTATATATGAAAACATTTTTGTAGGTCTTTATTACTTCCAAGTACAAGCATTGTTTCTCCTGCTTCCAATACTGTATCTGGTGAAATTGTAAGTTTCAATTTCCCTGCTTCTTTAATACCAATCACATTAATCTTATGTTTTTTGCGAATATCAAGCATTCCTATAGATTTTCCCACCCAATTCTCCGGAACTTGAATTTCATACATGGTATGGTCTGAATCAATTCTATATAATCTAAAATATGATCTGTACTATACCGAATCGCTGCCCACTTTGCCAATTGCTTTTCGGGATAAATCACTTCATCTGCACCATTACGTAATAAAAACTTTTCCTGCACATCTGTTGTTGCTCTGGAAACAACCATTTTGGCCCCCATATCTTTCAATAATGAAGTGGTCTCTAGAGAACTTTGGAAATCATGTCCGATTGCTACAATACACACATCGTAATTCCGAACTCCTAAGGATTCCAAAAATTCTTCGTTTGTACTATCTCCAATCTGAGCATTTGTCACAATGGGTAAAACATCTTCTGCCCGTTCATCTGAATTATCAACTGCCATTACTTGATGCCCTAATTGATCCAAATGCATTGCTATGTGTCTTCCAAATCTTCCTAATCCAATTAAAAGAATTGATTTCATATTTTTCCTCCTTTTATCCTACCGTAATTTTTTCTCGTGGTAATTTTGAAATATGATGATGTGAACCTGACAAGGCTGCAAAAATCAATGTCAATCCCCCCACTCTTCCTATAAACATCAACGAAATTAATATAAGCCTTGACAGCACTCCTAATCCCGGAGTAATTCCAAGAGAAAGTCCTACTGTACCGACTGCAGAGGCCGCTTCAAATAAACATGTTAAAATGGGTAAATCTTCTACGATACTGATAATCAACCCACCACTCACACATAAAGTAATATACATCAGAAAAACTGTTGCTTTGCATTTTTAATCACATCTCCATTCATCCTGCGTCCAAAGAAATTCGCATCTTCCCTTCGCCGGAAAGTTGCAATTGCAATCTCAAATAACACAGCAATTGTTGTTGTTTTCATACCACCTGCTGTTGAACCCGGGCTGCCTCCAATCAGCATTAAAATAATGGTAATAAACTGTCCAGCCTCACTCATGGATGTTAAATCGGCAGTATTAAACCCTGCGGTTCTTGGAGTAACCGATTGAAACAACGATGAAAGAATCCTTTCTTTCAACCCAAGCTCTGAAAACTCAAAAAATAAAAATACAAAGCCGGAACCAAAATCAAGATAGCTGTAGTACTGAGAATCACTTTACTTTGCATTCTATATTTATGAATATGAAAACGATTTGCGCGAATATCATCCCACGTCAAAAATCCAATTCCACCTACTATAATCAACAGCATAATTGGGAAATTTATTAGTGGTTCTCCCGCATAAAAAGTCAAAGAAGAAAAAGGCGCTTTCACTCCCATTAAATCAAACCCTGCATTGCAAAAGGCAGAAACCGAATGAAACAACGCCATCCACAACCCCTTAATTCCAAAATCTCTGCAAAAAACAGGCGACATGGCAACTGCACCAAGTAATTCAATCATTAAAGTTGTTTTTATTACAAAAATAGTCAGTCTTACAATTCCACCTACTTTGGGCGCTGCGATTGCTTCCTGCATTGTACTTCTCTGCATTAAAGATATCTTTCTACCTGCAATCATGGCAAAGGATGCAGCTACTGTTATAACACCCATACCACCAATCTCAATTAACAACATAATCACAAATTGTCCAAAAAGCGACCAATAGGTAGCTGTATCAAATACAATCAACCCAGTTACACATACCGCTGAAGTTGAGGTAAATAATGCATCTGCAAAAGAGGTGAATCCTCCTGTTTTAGACGAAATAGGCAACATCAAAAGTAATGTTCCCAAAAGTATAACACTGGAAAACCCCATAATAATAATTTGAAACGATGTCAGCTTCTTTTTCGATAACACCACTCCCATAATTAAGAAACTCCTTTATTATCTTTATTCAACCTTAATAATATAATAACGTGCATAAAGAAAGGGCAAAATATATCCCTCTAGTATTAAGATTACATAAAGATTTTATCCTTTTTCATTTATACGTGCAACCACCATCCTCTGATTTGAAACGGACCCCTCATATATATTTATATCCTTTTCTTCTTTTTTATTTCATTTCTTAGCACACATAAAAAGAGACAAAGTAAACATTCCTACTTTGTCCCTGCTATTTTTAATTTTTCTATTGATTACATCTTCATTGATCATTTACAAAATGTATCCTGCAGTTTTACTCCAGTCTCATTCAGCATAGCAATTAAAAGTCCATATTCAAAATCATTTACCGGCCGTCTCTCTTCCAATAAAATTCCCATCACACCTTTTACTTCTTCGGTGGATTGAATAGGTAAATACATTGCATCCGCATCTGGCAAGGTATGTGTGCAAGTACCTGCCCTGTGTCTATTAGAGACAGCCCACTGTACTACCGCTTTTTCCTTTGCATTCACAAATTGTTTCAAATTTATAATTTCCATGTCTTTTCTTGGAAATAATAATGGTTCTTCCAACCCTCCGCTTTCATTCACTGGGTATATAATTATAGAAAGATTTAAAAGTTTTACAACCTGCGTTGCTACCTGCTTCCATACTTCTTCTTTCGATTTACAACGCCTAAGTTTTCTGCTATTTTCCAGCAAGATTTCAGTTCGGTATGCTTTTTTTGCACTCTCTCTTGTTTGTGATTTCAACTGTCTTGTCATAGAAGCCATAAAAAATCCTACTACAAACAGCATGACAAACGTGACCGGAGAGCCTCTGTCGTATGCCTTCAAACTAAAATACGGCCCGTAAAAAAAAGAAATTGAAGAAAAGAACACTAAGCAAGGCAGAATACAATGCATATATTTTTTTATCGGCCACATAAGAAGATAGTAATACACCAACCATATAGGTCATGATCAAATTAGATTCTGAAAGTCCAAACCACTGAAATATATATGCAACCACCGTACTAAGCGCCATAATTGCAGTAATTTCACCTAATTCTTTCACAACATTCCAATTGATTCTTCTCTTTTCTTTTTATTCTTTTTTCCTTCTCTGAAATATCCTGCATTTTTCATGTCGGGGATAATATAAACATCAATATTAGGAGCGCGATAGGTCAACTCCTCCAAAACTTCCAAACGCCCTCTTTTGAAAATCCATTGTTTTCTACTGCGCCCCATAACAATCTTTGATATATTTCCCACAATGGCATACTCTACAATCTGATCCACAATGTCATTCCCATAAACAGTCACAACATCTGCCCCTAGTGCCCTTGCCAAATCCATGTGGCATTTTACAGCAGCTTTTGTTTTTTCATCTGCTTCCTGCATTTGAGACGTTTCTACGTAAATACCGGTAAATTGGGCATGAAATGCATAGGCAAGACGTGCTTTGCTGTCCGAATCACCTTTGTATTAGATGGTGAAGGAGAAATACAAACTAAAACATGTTCTCCTGTATGGTAATCCATTTCCCCCATCGCATAACGTTCTTCTTCTGCAATATGGTTTACCCTGTCGGCTGTTCTTCGCAGCGTAATCTCACGCAAGGCAACCAGTTTTTCTCTTCGGAAAAAAATTCTCCAGAGCACGTTCCGCCTGTGAGGGTTCATAGATTTTCCCCTCTTTCATACGTTCAATCAATTCTTCCGGTTCGATGTCAATGACTTCTACCTGTTCCGCATGATCAAACACTTTATCCGGTACACGTTCCCGTACATCGATGTGCGTAATGCTTCCTACAATATCATTCAGGCTCTCTAAATGCTGAACGTTCATTGTTGTATATACGTCAATACCAGCACGTAAAAGTTCTTTTACGTCCTGGTATCTCTTTTCGTTCCGGCATCCTCTGACATTGGTATGAGCCAGCTCATCTACTAAAATCAACCTTGGATTCCGTTTCAATGCTGCATCTAAATCAAATTCCCGGAGTTTTACGCCCTTATACACAACCTCCATTGGTGCTATCGTTTCCAAGCCTTCCACAAGCGCCTGTGTATCGGGTCTGTTATGTGGTTCTATGTACCCTGCCACTACATCAATTTTGTGTTTCTTTGCTTCATGTGCCGACATCAGCATGGCATACGTTTTCCCAGATCCTGCCGCATAACCTAAGAAAATCTTTAATTTTCCTCTTGTCTTTTTTCTCTTTTCCTCTTCTTCCATCTGAAGCTTCCGAAGAAGCTGCTGAGAATCCGGTCTTTCATATTCTTTCGTTTCCATAAACCCTCTACTCTAATATTCCCATAGCATTGGCAACTGCCAGATTACATTTTAACACATTCACTCTTTCCTCGCCAAAAATTCCAAGTACCTTATGTTCCGTGTTCTCTTCTACAATCTCTGTCACTTCTTCTTCTGATAACCCTGAATTCTCTGCCACATACGGAATCTGGATTTCAGCTGCTTTTGGTGAAATATGAGGATCCAAACCTGAACCAGATGCTGTCAAAAGATCAGATGGAATATCCTCTGCCTTCAGTCCCGGATGTTTTTCTAAGAATTCATCTAAATCTTTTTGAATTCTTTCCTTTAACTCTGGATTGGAATTTCCATAATTATAACTGCCAGAAGAAACGCCACTGTATTCACCATTTTTCAATTCTTCCTCTGTATAATTATTGTATCCTACTGCAGATGGTCTTCCCTGAAAATAATAATCTTCTGTAAACTCCTGTCCATTCAAAGCGGATCCTACTGCTTCTTCACAGTCTGTCGTAGGGTTTCCTTCTTTATCGATCAGATTTCCATTTGCCTTTTCTTTCATTGTCAACTGACTGGCTCCCTGTAAGAGCCAGTGGGTAAGCAAAGGAACAAAGCAACATCATTACAGCACAGAATATCAAGGCTTTTCCTGCCATTTTACCAAATTTTTTCATCTTTCTATTCCTCCTACATTCCTATGAGAGCTAACAGCGGAGCAACAAGTAAGTCAATCAGTTTAATTCCTACAAACGGAACAATAATACCGCCCAAACCAAAAATGCCCATATTTCTCAATAACATTTTTTCTGCTTTCATCGGTTTATATTTTACACCTTTCATGGCAATCGGAATTAATCCCGGATAATGATTGCATTAAAAATCAAAGCTGAAAGAATCGCACTCGCCGGGGTTGCCAAATGCATGATATTTAAGATCTGCATCTGAGGCAACACCATCGTAAACATGGCTGGGATAATCGCAAAATATTTTGCGATATCATTTGCAATACTAAATGTTGTCAACGAACCTCTGGTAATCAAAAGCTGTTTTCCAATTTCAACAACCTCCAAAATCTTAGTCGGATCGGAATCTAGATCAACCATATTAGCTGCTTCTTTTTCGCTGCCTGTGTACCAGAATTCATTGCAAGACCTACATCTGCCTGAGCCAATGCCGGAGCATCGTTGGTTCCATCACCTGTCATGGCCACCAGCTTTCCTTCTGCCTGTTCTTTTTTTGATGGCTGTGATCTTATCTTCCGGTTTACACTCTGCAATAAAACCATCTACACCAGCTTCTTTTTTTGCGATAGTAGCTGCTGTCAATGGGTTGTCACCTGTGCACATGATCGTTTTTATTCCAATTTCTCGAAGACGTGCAAATCGTTCGGATAATCCCGGCTTTACAGTATCTTTTAAATAAATCACACCCAAGATTTTTTCATTTACACAAACAACTAACGGTGTTCCGCCTAAATTGGAAATATTTGTAACAATCTCCTGTAAATCTTCCGGAATGTTTCCCCCCTTCTCTTTTACAAAAGTTTTCATTGCTTCAAAAGCGCCTTTTCTTACAACTGTTCCATCCTGCAGATCCACACCACTCATCTTGGACTGAGCTGTAAATTCCACAAACTGCATTTGGTCTGCAATTCGTTCATCTAATACGCATCCCATCTGTTTACCTAAATCTACCGTTGATTTTCCTTCTGGTGTTGTATCCATAATGGAACACATCACACTATAATCAATCAAATCCTCTTTTTTCGACACCTTTCACTGGATAAAACTCAGCTGCCAAACGGTTTCCATATGTAATTGTTCCTGTCTTATCCAAAATCATTGTATCAACATCACCACAGGCTTCTACCGCTTTACCGGACATAGCAATAACATTAAATCTAGTAACACGATTCCATACCTGCAATACCAATCGCCGACAAAACACCACCGATAGTTGTCGGAATCAGACACACCATCAGTGCAATCGCCCATGAAATAGGAATCTTCACACCAAGGTACGATGCAAACGGATATAAGGTTACAACTACAATCAAAAATATCAAAGTCAGTACAATCAACAATGTATTCAGAGCAATTTCATTTGGAGTTTTCTTTCTAGAAGCGCCTTCGACCATAGAAATCATTTTATCCAAAAATGATTTTCCTGGTTCTGCTACAATTTTAATTTTCAACCAGTCCGATACGACAGTCGTACCGCCTGTTACGGAAGAAAAATCACCGCCTGCCTCTCTGGTCACTGGTGCAGACTCACCAGTAATAGCGGATTCATCAACTGAAGCTAAACCTTCTATAACTTCTCCATCATTCGGGATCAGTTCTCCTGCTTTTACCAGAACCAGATCACCTTTTTTCAATTCAGAAGCATTGATAATCTGTTCCGTTCCATCCGACAACAACTTTCTCGCCTTCGTATCCTGCTTTGTTTTCTTCAGAGATGCAGCCTGAGCTTTTCCTCGTCCTTCCGCAACGGATTCTGCAAAGTTTGCAAATAAAACTGTTACAAATAAAATTACTGTTACAATCCCATTATAAATCCTGTACTGCTCGCTTCCTCCAAATAAAGTCGGTACAAAAGTCAATAACAGCGTGATGAAACATCCAATTTCTACGACAAACATAACCGGATTTTTTATCATATAACGAGGATCCAGTTTTTGAAAAGATCCTATAATGGATGATTTTAAAATATCCTTGGTAATAAATTTTGTCTTTTTATTTTTAGCCATTTCTTTCTCTCCTTTCACTGTACCTTACATCCAGATTGACAGATGTTCTGCAATCGGTCCCAAGGCTAATGCCGGGAAGAAGGTTAATGCAGCGAAAATATATACGATAAACACTAGAATAATCATAAAAGTTATATTATCGGTACGCAGCGTACCCACAGTTTCGTTGACTTTTTTCTTAGCCAGCATAGATCCGGCAATCGCAAGTTGTGCAATAATCGCAATATATCTTCCAAAGAACATTGCCAAACCAGCAGTAATATTCCAAAATGCTGTATTATCAGCCAAGCCTTCAAATCCCGAACCGTTATTCGCTGCGGAAGATGCGAATTCATACAATACCTGGGTAAGTCCATGATAGCCAGGGTTTGTAATACCCTCAAGCCCTGCTGGAACCGCTACTGCTAATGCAGAAAATCCAAGGATCAGAAGTGGATGAATTAAAATACAGATTGCAACCAGCTTCATTTCTTTTCCTTCAATTTTTTTATTCAGGTATTCCGGTGTTCGTCCTACCATCAGGCCACAAATGAATACTGCCAGAATGACATACATGACCATATTCATAAGGCCAACACCCTTACCACCGAAAACACAGTTAAGCATCATATGTAGTAGCGGAACTAATCCCCCCTAGAGGAGTCAACGTATCATGCATGTTATTAACCGTACCGGTTGTAAAGGAAGTTGTTACCGTCGTAAACAAAGCTGATTGTGGAACACCAAAACGTACTTCTTTTCCTTCCATACTTCCCTGGCTCTGGTCTATGCCCATCTCCTGAATCACTGGATTACCTGCCATTTCTGATTGGTAACAAATAGTAAGTCCAATCAGGAAAATAATCGCCATTGCACCAAAGACAACTGCACCCTGACGTCCAAAAATCACTTTCTTTTGGGCTGTTCCCGGCAATACCTGTGCATTCATGGCAACTTTCTCTGCTTTTTTCTCTTTTCTTTTATCATGAAGCATATGTCCAAAAGTAACCACGCAGGCACCCGGCAAGAGCATCATAGATATCATTTCTATAATATTGCTGATTACCGTAGGGTTTTCAAACGGCGTAGTTGAGTTTGCTCCAAAGAATCCACCACCATTCGTTCCCAAATGTTTAATGGATTCCAGAGCTGCTACCGGTCCCACTGCAATATCCTGGAAATTTCCTTCCAAAGTTTCAATTGTAAAGTTTCCTTGTAACGTCTGTGGTGTCCCCTGGCTTACCAATAATAACCCGACTATAAAAGATGCTGGAATTAAAATTCTAGTCGTAATCCTTACCATATCCTCATAAAAATTTCCAATTTTCTTTCCAGCCAGTCCCCGGCAGAATGCCATACATGCCGCATAACCTGTTGCGGCTGATGTAAACATCATAAAAATAATGACACACATCTGTGCCACATAGGAAAGACCGCTTTCTCCTGAGTAGTGCTGCAGGTTTGTATTCGTCATAAAGCTGATAATCGTATTAAAGGAAAGTGTCGGTTCCATATTAGAAATCCCATTCGGATTCAAAAACAGGATGCTTTGCAGTCTTAAAATTGCATATCCTACAAATACCATAACTGCATTTACCAAGAGCAAGGTCAATGCATATTTCTTCCATCCCATATCTTCGCCCTTAATTCCACAAACTTTATAGATGCAGCGATCAATCGGGTTAAAAACTTTATCCGCAAAAGTCTTTTGTTTTGTTGCGATATGGTACATATATTTTCCCATCGGAATGACCAGTATCACAAAAATCGCAAGTGTCAAAATACTCTGTAACATGTCTTCTCCTCCTAGTTATTTTCACCAGCTCTTTACAATTTTTCTGGATTTATCAATGCATACACCAGATAAATCCCAACTCCGGCAATCATAACACCTAAAACAATCATCATCCATTTTGATTTCATCCTCCTATTTTTCTTTTGGTTTAATCTGCCAGTCGCAAAAATCTGCAAACGCCTTCACCAAACCAAAACATCCTAATAAAATTGCTATCATCAATACATCCATCATAGCTTCCTTCCTCCCTAATAAATCAAGTCTTTTTTCCTTTAAAATAAAGGTTTTTAAAGTTTCTATCTCAGATGAATGAACAAGAATCATGGATGTTTCTCTGTATCTGGTACGAAAATAGCTAGTTTAGGGTATACGAAATAAAACGTCTTTTTTATTCGTTTTAAATGGCCTTGTGTATTCCCTTCCATCTATGGCAACGCACCTCCCGTGTCTACCAGGATCATCACTTCGTGAGTCCTAACTTCCTTCGTTCTGCCTATCCATAATCCGGGTGTCAGCTTAGCTCCTTGTCAGGGTCTTGCCCTATGGAAAATATTCCTGCCAACTACCTGCTCATTCTTTGTTCCTATTATTACTGACTTGCTTCCTGTAACTTTTCAGTGGACGTTCCCCATTACATTCTGCTTTTGTACCTTTTCGGGTTGGTTACTTCCTGCACTCTATGCTGCAAGCATCTGTGGTCTCTTGATATCTTGCATCATCTTTGCACCGTCATAAGTCACACCTTTAGTCAAAATCGTATAAAAGATTCTTAAGACTTTACACGCAACTGCTATGACTGACTGCATCTTCTTTAGCGGATTTTCTTTTCTAGTTCGATAATACCGGTGTACTTCCTTAAATTCTTCATTCCTTGCAATCAAGGATATGGCTGCTTCATACAGTACATATCTGAGGCGTTTTCTTCCTCTGTAGCTGATGTGACTCTCGCCCTTATGTTTTCCCGAACTACACTCTACAATGGCATATCCAGCTAGTTTTTGCAGTTGCTTTGGATTATCAAAACGTGTGATGTCTCCTACTTCGGCAACAAATCCACTCACTGTTTTCAATCCAACTCCTTTGATTTCCAACAACTTATCTATATGAGGAATCTCTGACAACTTTTCCTCTGTCAGGCTCATCAGGTCTTCCTCTCTATTTTTGTAGATTTCATAATCGTTCAGTAGATTCTTCAATTCAATTCTTGCACTATCAGGTGCTTCCTGGCTTCAATACTGTGCTCTGCAGCCGTTACCAGGGTCTTTGCCCTCTTCAGTCCAGCCGCTCTCAACTTAGCATCCCGCCAAAGCTTATTGATTCCATCTACACCCAGTTTTACGATATCTTGTGGCAAAGGTGCCTCTTTTAATATCATAAGACCACTCACAGAATCCGGATTTCTATAAACGTCTTTGATTTCCGGAAAATAGATGCTAAACCATCTTGCGATACGGTTCTTGATCCTTGTAATTTCTTCCTGGGTTTTTAATCTGTATTTTTCTGCAAATCTCCGCCATCCATGCTTTATGGAAAAAATCATTCATTTACCAGCTTCTGTATTACGGTCATTTTTTGTTTGGAATTGTCAACGGTTTGCCGTTGTCCTGCAGGTATGCTTTGAATTTTTACCGTATTTTTCTGCAAAATCCGCCATCCATGCTTTTAAAGTCATAAATCCAGCTTCTGTAATTTCCAACGGTTTCTTTGAATACTCGTAATTACGAATCGAATGCTCTTGCAAAGTGCGTTTCACTTCCCACATCAATCCCAACAATTAATGTCTTTTCCGTAATAGATTTAATTTTTTGCGTTCTTTCGAATTCATAAACATCCTTCTTGTTTGTAATTTCTATCTATAATCCTTTACAACTTTTCCATGCATTATCATAGTCCTTTTTCTCTTAATATGGCATAAATCATTCGAACCACAGTTTAAGATACAATAAAGATTAGATCCATCCAAAAAGCAATGACATTGGAAAAGCAAAAACAATTGTAATCGCACAAACAGCACATAACACGATCAAAGGCATTCCTACAAAGATGGAAAAAAAATCCAAGTACAGGATGATGCCACAAAAATTTTTTTCTGCACGAACTTCAAAATCATATTCACACTTTTTAATCGCTTTTATAATACTCACATCATTCACCTCATTTCCTTTTGCATATCAAGAATACCTCAGAATATATTAAATAGGGGAAAGCATATTTCCTTTTATATTAAAATTCCATAAGAAATAGAAAATGCTTTGCTCCCGAAGTGGTCCAAGAGATTGTTGGAGTACTAACAAAGCATCAAAAAAGAGCTGTTCACTAATTTCTTAGCTTGCAGCTCTTGGTTTCCTTACAAAATCACGTATTCACTTATTCATCTGCTTCACCTGAAATCTCTGATTCTTCTCCTTCGCTCTCCGTCGAATCATCTTCTGATTCCATTTCATATGAATCTATTTCCTCGGTAGGCTCTGCTGGTTCGTCTGAAATATCTTGTGTATCTGACTCATGTTCCTCAACTTGAGATTCTGGTTCATTTATTGTATCCAGCTCATCTGATTCCTTTGACTCACCAACTTCTTCTAATTTCTCTCCCGAAGCAGATTCTTCTTGTTCCTCATTCCTTTCTTTTTGCGGTTCTAAAATATCCTCATTCTGCTCGTCATCACGATCCGCATTCTCTTCTTTTTTTCAAGATCATCCGCATCTTCGTAATCAGATAACTTTTGCTGAATCATTTCTTTTAATGCTTGATCTGTCATAGAGCAAGGATTCTTTTCCAGCAATTCCAATACTTCTTCTTCCGTGGCTTCATTTACCACTTTATGGAAATTCTCTCCAGCTAATATCTGCTCCGCCAAATAAATTCCCAAACTCTTGCCTGCTTTTTTTCGCATTTTCAACATCCTCTTTATCGCCTGCTAAATAAAGCAAATGATCTGTACCAAATGTTTTTTCCAGGCGTCTCTGTAATGCTTTGCACGTTCTTCTTCAGATTCATCCTCCAAAAAGGCATATCCCACAATAATAGTTTCTTTTTTTTATCAGCTTCTATCAATTAAATCGTAACTCATATCCAAAAAATCTAAAATCTTCGCTTCACTTACAGTTCCGTCCATCAGCATCGTAATCCAATGTTCCTTATTCATATGATATCCTGGAAGAAAACCATAGGTCTCTATCAAAACTCCAACCATATCCGGTTCACACTTCACATTAATAATATCTACCGTGCCCTCTCCTTCTAGTTCTAACTTAGATTTTTTAACCTGCATCAACACTGCATACCATTTCCCGTTTTTATGACGAAGTACCGCACTTTCTGGGGATTCTTTCCAAAGATATTCCGGTACTGTTCCATATTGTTTTTTTACATATTCAAATACATCTTTACGATCCATCAGTTTCACTTCCTAATCATACTTATTTATTTTTATATTTTAAAGCACTCCTTTTATTCCTAGAGTTCTACATTTTCTTTTTCATATGTCTGCTTTTCAAACCATCTCTGAAATTCCAAAGCCCACGACTCATAAGAAAATTTCAATGTGTGTTTTTTCCCATCAATATCCTCAAATGTTATATAATAAACTTTTCCTCGTGCATGATCTGCTCTTTCCGTTTCCTCACGGCAGCCAATAATCCGTTTTATGTAACTTCTATGTTCAAGAATAAATCCACCTCTGTCACAAATCAAATACCAATCTCTTTTCCATTCTGGAAGATGATGATCTGTCCTCTCTTTCCAAAAAATCCCAATCTTATGTTGTTGTTTCCACGCCTTAAATAAACTAACAAATGGGCTTCCATAAGAAACTGGAATTAAAACCGCAAAACAAAAAATAATAATTTTTACTCCTTCTGGATCTGAATGCCTATAAATGAAGACAATCCCGCTAATTGCCACACAGGCAAACAGCAAAATCATAAATATTGGAAATCCTGACCAAAGAAATATTCTGAACAGGGATTCATCATAAATCGTTCTTTCTCCGCCTCGATTATTGTTCATTTTTCTTTTCTCCTCATGCTTATCTTTTTTTTCATTCAGAAAGAAGTCTGCGAAGCAAGAAAGGTAATGGTTGTTTCTTCTTTCATGGCTCTCACCTCCCTTCAGAAAACTCCCCTTTATCGGATCGCGCCTTCTGTTTTTCCCAAGCTGACGGGGTGCTGTTTCCTGCCGAAGCTCCTGCAAGGTATCTTTTAAAGATGCCTGTTTTCCTTGTCTCTCTTCCAGCTTCCCGATCTGCTGCTGCAATCGCTCTGTTTTTTTTGTTCCAGCTTATGGATGCTCCGCATGGATTGGAATAACACCTTCTGGGTTTGAAAGATGATCCCCTGTTCCGGATTTCGCTCTGTGATCTTTGCGGTATCTTTTCCGTTCATTTTCAAAAATGCGTTTTTCAGATGCCCTTTGGCAACGTGCAGTTCCTCCGCCATGCTCCCCAGACGGTCAATCTTCTGATCCATCGACAGCATGACCGTATGTAGGGAAGACTGCAGCTTTTGTAAGCCTTGGGTAAGGTGCATTCCTTTTTACCGCAGAGGCAAGGGCATCTTTTCCCTTTTCTTTAAAATCAAAAACTGCCTGTTCTGCCCGTTCCATAAACTTTCGTTTCTATTCTCCCACCTGAAAGCGAAGTGTTTGCACCTGATGTTCTACTTTCTGGATCGTATTCACCGCAAAGAGTTTAACCTTGCTTTCCTGCATCACGCCCAGTTGCTTCTTCATCTCCCCCAGTTCCTTCAAGACGGTTCCGAGCTGCATTTCCATGGAATCGATATGATCTGCCATGCGGATCACATCCCCTTTTTCCTGTTCCATGCCCTGTTGTTCCAAAAGCTCCAGTAACGCCCTGATACTGTCCTGCTCCCGAAGCGGTCCTTTTATTTTTGGAATCTCTACGCTTTTTTCTTCCATCTACATTCCCTCCTTCCCAAAAGGATGCTGCCGAAAAACGTTCAGCAGCACCACACAAAAATATTTTTTTTACTAGCATTCCCCTGGTTTTGTCGTCATCAAGCGGTACAGCTTCGTGTTCTTCGGGAAACTGTTCTCAAATGGCACAAGATTTCCGGAACAGCGGATCAGCCCTTTCCCTGCGCCTACATTGGTGATATAGGATAACTGGTTCTCGGAAATGTTCAAAAGGGCGGCCAGTTCGTCCCGGTCTGTGGTCGCCTGGTTTAAAAGGATTAAAAACTCACTGTTTGCCAGCATCAGTCTTGCCGTATCCGATTTCAAAAGTTCCTCCACATTCTGCGTTAAACCTGTGACAAATCCATGGTATTTACGGATCCTCTTGTAGAGCCGGTAGAAAAAGTCCGCACTGTACTGATAGCGGAACAACAGATAAAACTCATCGGCAAAGATCCAGGTAGTCTTTCCTTTCTTCCAGTTTTGGATCACCCGGTTGAAGATGCTGTCCAAGGTGACCAGCATCCCCAGGGGCATGAGCTGCTCTCCCAGTTCCCGGATATCATAGGCAATAATGCGATTCTTCGTATTTACATTGGTTTTCTGAGCGAAGGTGTTCAGGCTTCCGTTAATGAACAACTCCGAAGACAAGGCAAGCCCCCTGGCTTCCTCTTCCGGCTGGAGCATGAGCTGTCGGTACAGATCCTTCAAGGTCGGCACTTCACTTTGGTAACCGCTTCGGATATATTCCCGGTACACATCTGCGGTACAGCGGTCCAGGATGGATTTCTCCTTGGCGGACAGATTTCCAGCACCCACCAACTGTTCAAACAGGGACAGGATAAATTCCGACTTCTCGATCAGTGGATTCTTATCGTTTCCATAGGCAGAATCCATATCCAGTGCGTTCAGATGGGTATGGGACGTTGCAGAAATGGAGATCACTTCCCCGTTCAGCGCTTCCACCAAAGAACCGAATTCCGACTCCGGATCTAAAATGAGGATGTCATCTTCCGTAGACAGGGCAAGGTCCACGATCTCTTCTTTTGCTGAGAAACTCTTTCCTGAACCGCTGACACCCAATCGGAAGGAGTTTCCATTCAATAACTTCCTCCGGTCTGCCACCAGCATATTTTTGCTCACCGCATTCTGCCCATAATAAATACCGCCCGGCTGCATGATCTCCTGGGTATGGAATGGGATCAGCACAGCTGTGGATTCTGTGGTCAGGGTACGAAGGGCATTGATCTTGCGGATGCCATAAGGCAGTACCGTATTGAGTCCATCCACTTGCTGCCATTTCAAGGTTGCCATCTGACATAAATGCTTTCTTGCCACTGACAGGATACTCTCCGTATCCGAATCCAACTGTTTCTTGCTGTCTGCCATATGCACCATGGTGAGGATGCCGAACATCATCCGCTGGTCCCTGGTGGTCAGGTCATCCAGCATCTCTTTGGTTTCCTTTCTTTGCAGTTCCATATCATAAGGCACAATGGCAGAAAAGTTATTGTTGGCATTCTGGCGTCTCTGCCAGTTGGTCACATTGGTCTCCACGCCAAGCAGACGGTTCTGGATCTCACGCACCGCTTCGTCTGTGGGTACCGGGAGGATATCGATGGACAGCATCAAGTCCCGGCTTAGATCGCACAGCTCCGAGATCATGTCATCCTTGACATAACTGGCATAATCCTGCATATACAGCACTCGCCCGAACCGTTCATTGATCTTGAAGCAGTCTTTGGAAAACTCCATGGACTGGGGACAGATCCAATCCTTGAAGCTGCTCCCCTTTTTGGCAAATGCCTTCATATCGAAAGGAAAGCACTGGGGTTCATCTGCCCGGAAGAAATCCCGGAAGATCTGTAACCTCTGTTCCGCATCCAGTTCTTCCCCAATGGAAGACAGCTTGCTCAGATGGGTGATGATATCCGTTCCCACACGTGCAAAATAAGTCCTTGCCTCATCGATGTTCTTTTTATGGACACTGACAGTAAGGTACCGCTCCTGATAGATACTGTTGTTGGTGCCGCTGACCTTGGATAGCAGCATTTCGTTGTATTCCTTTCGGTATTCATCCAACCCGTCCTCTTTCATCGGCAGAAGCAGGGATGCTTCAAACTCTTCTTTATTGATTCTTCTGTTATTTAAAGTGATCTTTGCCGCCGCACCGGAATCTAAGGCATTTAACAGCTCACTATAATCCAAGAACATCTCCGTTTTATCCTCTTTGCTTGCGATAGCATAGTTGATATCGGAAAACCGGAAGGTCTTGGAAAATTTTGTCCCGGACTGGAATACCCCATCCGGCCAGATCCGCTGGATCGGGATGGCCTGTTGGACAGACCTTGGGACTTTGAACTTCTCCCGGTCCATTTTCAATGCCTGTTGTAAGGTTTTAATCAAACGCACCACTCCTTCCCGTTTTCTTTTTCTGTTTCATCCGTTTCTTCTTTGCCCGCTGTTCTCTTTTTTTCATAAGGGCTGCGCCATCCCCTTGAGACTTTTCTCCCAAGGCCAGCGTTTCTTCCATGCAGGCATGGTACAGGTCCTCACTTTGAAACAGCAGGCGCTTGGGGTATAAAAATTCAGACTTGATATACGCCCAAGCAAACTGCTCCGCATTCATGCCATGGTACTGGAAGAAACCACAGGCTGCGAATGGGGCAGCCCCTAAGATGCACAGCCACCCGGTCATCTCCTGTCCCACATACTTTCCCAGGCCAAAATAAATCCCTACCGCCACAGCGATGGCAAGCAGGGAGAAAATACACTGGCGCAGGTTCAGTCCCATAAACATGGACTCCTGATAGTTGCGGATCTCTTTGTTCATTTTTACTTCCATATACTTCTATCTCTCTCTTTCTCTTTTCTTTTTTCCTGTCGATCTCCCTTGGACTTTTTCCTGTTCTTTTGGAATGTCCAACCCCCATTGTCTGCAAAATTCTTCCACCCCTTCCCGGTCATACCGGGAGAGTCTTGAAAGATCAAATGCCACCGGGGTGTAGGTGGCAAATCCTGAACGGGCTTGTCCTGGCAGCACCTTTCCCAGCCTGTTCTCTTGAATGAAGGCCAGCTTATCCCTGGTAAAATCACCGCTTACAAATGCCTCCTGCGTTTTCAGTCCATACCCGCCCGGAAGATTGACCGTCAAGTCACTAAATAATTCCAGCTCCCCTTCACTTTGACTATACATCAAAACCGCAAGCCCATTTCCATAGGCATAGCTGGACACTTTCAGGGTGATCTCTTCCTTACCAAATTCCCAATGGAAAGGCAGTGTATCGCTGCTTTCCTGATTTTCATATATTTCTTTACGCATGGTTCTTTCCTCCTACAATCCCATCATCTCTTTTACGATCCGGTCAGATGCTTTCACCGCACCCACCAGCACCAGCAGGTTGAATACCAATTCCCCTACATAGTTCCACACAATGGTCACTGCACTTAAGGACGTATCCCCAATGGCTGGCGGACTGGCAGAATAGACGGAGAAAATGATACAGGCCAGTGCAATGATCGCCCCTTCCAGACACACCCCTGCATAGGACTTGATGAAGTTCTTCCCCACCGACTGGGAGGGTTCTCCCGCAAAGGTGGAAATGGGGATGGGTGCAATGGCGGTATACATATACAGCTTGAACATCCGTCCATATACCGTAAGGATCATGATAAAAGACAGCACTGTGATCAAAAGGCTTCCCAGCAGCGTCACGATCCACAAGGGGATGGATTCCAGCATCCCTACCGCTTCGATCTTTTCCACGATCTCTGCCGGAAGCTCTGTCACACCCCCGTCTGCCATTCCCGACTGTGCCATGATGGTCGATACGATCCCCTGTACAATGGAAAACAGGGCGGTCATCAATTCCATGCCATACATGATGGCGCCTTGTGCCAGTGCAAACCGGATAAAGGCTTTGAGGGCATGTTCCGGCTTTTTCATGTCTGTAAAGCTGCCACAGGTCTTTACGATCCCGGCTGCAAAAAACAGTACCAAAAGTCCATATCCAATGGCAGTCAGCGCCCCGTTGATCCCGGTGATGACACTCCAGATCGTCCCGCCCTTAAAGGATTCCGGGCTTTGGGTAAGGAGCGTCCAGATTTCTGCCAGCTTCTCATTCCAGGTGTTCAGTGCAGAGTTTAGGTTCTGCACGATCCAGTTATCACTCAAACAGTCTCACCTCCTTTGCCGGGGCAGGAAGATGTCCTCCCTGCCCGCTTCTGTCTCTACCCACTACCCAACGATCAGGTCCAGGATCTCTTTTGCAAAGGTGATGATGACACCGCCTGCCAGCGTCAGAAACCCGTTGGCTCTCTGGCTGGGATCATGGCTCTTTAAGCTCAAACCTACCTGCACCACACCAAATCCCAGTAAGATCAAGCCGATGGCCCGGATCAGGGAGAAGATAAAGGTGGACAGGTTATTGATGACTGACAGGGGATCTCCGGCTGCAAGCACCGGGATACCACCTACCGTCATAGTAAGCACCAGCGCTGCATACGCGGCAAGGGTACGCTTTGGTCCTCTGCCCATAGGCATCGGTGCAGTAGCATGGTTTGCTGTCTGTCTCTTTGGCATTTCATTTCTTTTCTTCAATGGCATTCCTCCAATCAAAAAGACTGCTCCCTGCCGAGGATCTCCCCAGCCGAGAGCAGTTCATAATCATCCAGTCTCCTGGTATCAATGGTTACATCTTCATGGGACAGGGGAGCCTTCGCATAATCATAAGGCGGCGCCCCTCCATCCTCCGTATATTTCACATTCACATGTTTATGCAGATCATATTTCTCATCCAGAATGGGGCGTTCTCCACGCACCAGAAGCACTGCCTTCCGGTTATCCAAAAGGCGTACTTCATCGGGGGTCAAAAGTTCTTTGCCACAATGTCAAGTGATGAATTCAAATTACTTTGAGAATTTGGCACTTACGCATAAAGCAAAGCACGTGACAACGTTATGTGTTTGGATTATAATGATAGATGAAAATTGAATCATCATATCGCTCCATCCGCAAAGACGGAACATGGAATCGGGTGCAAGTCCCGGCGAGTCGATCACTGTGAAACTTTCCTGAGGGAAAGGTAAGTCAGATACGTGGGAGCGTATGGTGCTTCTGCCGGAACCGGAAGCACGTTTTTTAGGCGCAGGAAGCTGTGCTTTGTTGAGCGTGTCTGTTTGGATGCGCTTTTTTCTTACGGTTCCTATGTATAAAATAAATCCCTTTTTTGCAAGGAGTCTTTTCATGCGTAATCAGTATTGGGAAAATAAGCACTATGCTTATTTCTGCAACCGGGAATGTGAATATTTCCCCTGCCATAAGGGTGCCGACCCGGAAAATTTTAATTGCCTATTCTGCTATTGCCCTCTGTATGTATTGGGAGATCGCTGCGGCGGAAAGTTTGCCTACCTTCCCAACGGATACAAGGACTGCAGCCGCTGTCTGTTTCCCCATCTGCGGGAGAATTATGGTGTAATTACGGAACGCTATGGAGAAATCCTTGCGGCAATTCCATATCCAGATCAGGAGGATGACGAATGACCCTTTTACAACTGAAATACATTGTGACGGTTGCTGCGGCCGGAACGATCAGCGAGGCGGCAAAACAGCTTTATATCGCCCAGCCCAGCCTGACTTCCGCAATCAAGGAACTGGAAAATGAACTGGGAATTACTATTTTCAAACGTACCAATAAAGGCATCCTGCTTTCGGCGGAGGGAGAAGAATTTTTAGGATATGCCCGTCAAGTGATTGAACAGACAAATCTGATTGAAGAACGATACTTAGGGAAGACCCCTGTCAAGCATCAGTTCTGTGTGTCCACGCAGCATTATTCTTTTGCGGTAGAAGCATTTGTTGAGCTTTTGAAACAGTATGGCGGTGAAGAATACGACTTCCGCATCCGTGAAACGCAGACCTATGAGTTGATTGAAGATGTGGCAAAGCTGCGAAGCGAGGTGGGTGTGCTTTACCTTAATAGTTTCAATGAAGCTGTCCTGCGCAAGACCATGCGGGAAAATGATTTGAAATTTCATCGTTTATTTATCGCAAAGCCTCACGTTTTTGTCAGTACGTTCAGTCCTCTGGCAAAGAAGAAAATTGTTGAATTGGATGAGCTGGCAACCTATCCGAGATTGTCCTATGAGCAGGGAGAACACAATTCCTTCTACTTCTCTGAGGAAATTTTAAGTACGTTGGAAAGCAAGAAAGACATTATGGTTTCTGACCGGGCCACGCTGTTCAATCTCCTGATTGGTCTGAACGGGTACACCATTTGCAGCGGCGTTATCAACGAAGAACTAAATGGGAAAAATATTGTTGCTGTCCCCCTTGCTGTGGATGATTACATGGAAATCGGCTACATCACTCACAGCAAGGTCGGACCGGGTAAATTTGGAACTCTGTATATCGAAGCTCTGAAACGATATGCTTCCGCACAGGAATGACAGAACATAAAGTAGCGGTCTGCTATAGATTCAATCTATGGCAAACCGCTGCTTTTCCGTATTTTACAGAACCCTTTCCCGCAGGTATACTGAAAAAGAACGATCATACCCAAGGAGGACACATTATGGACTATTCAATTATTGGATTTCCGCGTATCGGGATCCACCGAGAATTAAAGTTCGCAACAGAAGCGTATTTTCGCAGCGAAATAGATGCCGATGAGTTGAAACGGGTTGTCTCTCAGCAGAGAATGGAGCAGTGGACACGCCAGAGGGACGCAGGTGCCGGCTTTATCCCGTCCAATGATTTTTCCCTTTATGACGGGATGCTGGACACCGCTTATATGCTGAACGCCATTCCAAGGCGGTATGCCGATCTGAGGCTTTCCGATATAGACACATACTTTGCCATGGCCCGTGGGTATCAGGGGGCGCAGGGAGATGTCAAAGCATTTACCATGAAAAAGTGGTTCAATACGAACTACCACTACATGGTACCAGAGCTGGATGATGATATGGAGTTGAAGCTCCGCTCAGATGCTTTTCTGGATGGCTTTCATCAGGCGCGTTCTCTGGGCATTCAGACAAAGCCCGTGGTCGCCGGACCGTTTACCTTTTTGAAGCTGGCCCGCTGTACCGGCAATAAATCCGCCACTGATTTTGTAGATGATATTCTGTTTGCCTATGCAGATATTTTGAAGCGGTGTGGAGAAAACGGCGTGGAATGGCTGCAAGTTGACGAGCCGTATCTGGTCATGGATTTAACAATGGGGGATGTTGCCCTTTTCCGCAAGCTGTACCAAACGCTGCTGGAACAAAAAGGCACAGTGAAGGTGCTGCTCCAAACTTATTTTGGCGATGTGCGGGATTGTTACCGGCAGCTATGTGAACTGCCCTTTGACGGCATTGGCCTTGACTTTGTGGAAGGAAAGCAGACCGCAGCACTTGTAGCAGCAAACGGTTTCCCGAAGGATAAAATCCTGTTTGCGGGACTTGTAAATGGGAAAAACATCTGGCGTACTAATTATAAAGACGTACTGGAGCGAATCGCCGGTTTGAAAAGCTGCTGTGACCACATTGTACTCAGTACATCCTGCTCCCTGCTCCATGTGCCGTATACTGTAAAGAATGAGCCGCAGCTTTCCACCGAAATTATCCGGCATTTTTCCTTTGCGTATGAAAAGCTGGATGAACTGCGTGAGCTTTGCTGCCTGGCTGAACTTGCAGACTATTCCTGTGACCGGCGCTATCTGCAAAATCAGGAACTGTTCCAAACCAGTGAGCTGAGAACCGACACAGAGGTACAGAAACAGGTTGCGGCACTTACTGAATCGGATTTTACCCGCAGGGTGCCCAGAAAGGAACGGCAGGCAACGCAGAAAGAACTGCTGAATCTCCCGCTGCTGCCCACGACAACGATTGGCTCTTTCCCGCAGACAAAGGAAGTCATGCAGAACCGAACAAAATTCCGAAAAGGCGAAATCAGCGAAGAAGAATACCGAAATAATGCAAAGGGATTCATCCGGGATTGCATCGCTTTACAGGAAAACATTGGTCTGGATGTCTTGGTGCATGGCGAATTTGAACGCAACGACATGGTGGAATTTTTTGGCGAAAATCTGTCTGGTTATGTGTTTACCATAGGCGGTTGGGTACAGTCTTACGGTACACGGGGCGTAAAGCCGCCGATTGTGTTCGGGGACGTCAAACGCAAGAAGTCCATTACTACCGATTATATCCGTTATGCCAATTCCCTGACGGATAAGGATGTGAAGGGAATGCTGACAGGACCAGTCACGATTTTGAACTGGTCGTTCCCCAGAGAAGATATTTCCACGCAGGAGATGATGTATCAGATCGGCCTTGCAATCCGGGAAGAGGTTCTGGAACTGGAAGCTGCAGGCGTCCGTATTATTCAGATTGACGAAGCCGCGCTCCGGGAAAAGCTGCCGCTCCGCCGCGCCGACTGGCATAGCGACTATCTGAACTTTGCGATCAAGGCATTCCGTCTCTGCCACGCAAAGGTAAAACCGGAAACGCAGATTCACACCCATATGTGCTACAGCGAGTTTGAGGACATTATCCCGGAAATCGACGCAATGGACGCCGATGTGATTACCTTTGAGGCGTCCCGTTCCAAACTTACGATTCTGGACAGCCTGATGGCGCATCATTTTGAAACGGAGGTGGGTCCCGGCGTCTACGACATCCATTCCCCCCGCATTCCGAGTGTAGAAGAAATTGAAGCCGCCCTCCGGCTGATGCTGGACAAGATCCCGGCAGATCATTTATGGGTCAACCCAGACTGCGGATTAAAAACCAGAGGGGAAACCGAAACCGTTGCCAGTTTGAAAAATATGGTCCAGGCGGCGAAAAATATAAGAAACGAATGCAAAGGAGACATTTGATATGAGTAATTTATACGCACCGTTCCGTTACGACTACGTGGGCAGCTTTCTTCGTCCGGCAGAACTGAAAAAGGCCCGCGCCGATTATGAAGCAGGAGCCATTACCGCCGATCAGCTCAAAGCTGTGGAGGATCAGTGCATTACCGAACTGGTGGCGAAGCAGAAAGCGGCCGGATACCATGTTATTACTGACGGCGAGTTCCGCCGCGCTACCTGGCATCTGGATTTTATGTGGGGATTCGACGGCGTCGGCCATAAGAAAACGAACACCGGCCTTCCCTTCCACGGAGAGGCGGCGATGATCGATGATACTTTTGTGACCGGCAGGATCGGATTGTCCGGTGAGCATCCCTTTGTGGATCATTTTCGGTATGTGAAGGCGCTGGAGGACGAAAAGACTATAGCAAAACAGACAATCCCCGCCCCTGCTCAGACGCTGGCACAATTCTGGATGCCCTTTGCCAGAAAACACACAGAGGCCTTTTACAGTTCTGCCAAGCCGCTGATGGACGACATTGCACAGGCTTACATTGCTGTACTGCATCAGCTGTACGATGCAGGCTGCAGGAATGTGCAGTTTGACGATTGCACATGGGGAATGCTGGCGGATAAAAATGGACAGGAAATGCACGCCGCAACGAAAGAAGGGCTTTTGGCCGTCCAGAATGCCTATAAAGATATTAACAACCAGGTGATTAACGGAGCGCCAGAGGGGATGAACATCACCACCCATGTCTGCAGGGGCAATTACCATTCAACTTATGCCAGCAGTGGCCCCTATGACTCCGTGGCCGACGTTTTGTTCGGCGAAGAAAATGTAAGTGCCTATTATCTGGAGTTTGATGATGAACGCTCCGGTGGCTTTGCGCCTCTTGCAAAAATCGGAAGCGGACAGAAAGTGGTTCTCGGACTGATTACCACAAAGCAGCCGCAGTTGGAGAATAAAGAGGCCGTGATTGCCCGAATCCATGAAGCTGCAAAGTACATCCCTCTTGACAGGTTGTATCTCAGCCCGCAGTGCGGTTTTGCTTCCTGCGAGATCGGCAATAAGCTGACTGAAGAAGAGCAATGGGCGAAACTGGCGCTGGTTAAAGAGATTGCTGAGGAAGTCTGGGGCTAAATTTTTCTGTAAAAATCGCGACGTCGGAGTTTTATTCATTCGACGCCGCGATTTAATTTGTTATTGAGAATCTTTATTATGCGGTGATTTCATAACCGATATATCTTCCCCGACCTGGTGACCTATATTCTTTATCTGCTTTTCAATGTCCCACAGATCTTTCTGTATCGTTTCTTCCTCGACGCTAATTTCCGGGTGTTCTTTCATTTCTTCTCTGATAAACATCAGGCAAAAACTGACCAATAGAAGCAGGCAGGAAAACCAGATCGTATGCGCTCCGAACAGAACAACAAATTGACCGCCGATTCCAGCGCCAACAGCAAATAGGAAAATGATTTCCCAATAGCGCAAAGCTTTCCCTAAAACATTTCTATCATGTGTTCTGATGTATGCAGAAAGTGCTTCCATGCCGCTACGCATATTTCCGATACACATGGTGCTGGCAAACGCGTAACCATTCACCTTTCGGAATGTCTGCACCTGCATAGCGCAGGAAAAAAGATACCAGTGCATTAGCCAGCATATCAAGACTTTGCGGAAGAAAGCTTACCAAAAACAGCAGAATCATTTCCAGTAGCAGGACAATCTGCCTCCAGTGGATATTCTGCACATTCTGATATTTTCCCCGTATCTGCTCTGCAACAATGATGCCTATTGCAAATGCTGCCAACGGAACAAAGTAGTGTGCGCTCTGCAACCAATTACGCTCACAGATGTTTTGACTAAGTAATACGATATTCCCGGTCTGAGCATTGGCGAACACCTTGCCCCGGAACACATAGGTATAGGCATCTTGCAGGCCGCCTGATATTGACAAAAATGCGGCAGTTGGGAAAGATTCGGACATTTGTCCCTGATGCTGGCATTTTATAATTCCATGCAAATGTGTTCACTCCTTGATGTATAACTAAAGATACCTCTATGTATGTATTCTCAAAATAGCAGAAGCCTGACTATGTTTGGCATCCTGAAATACAATACATATCAACCATACCATCACAAAGAAGATGATCATCTTGATCGGTAATGCTGATATGAAAGTAAGCCATGTGCTTACCGCGCTTTATGATTTCAGCTTTTGCAAAGATTGTCCCTGACTGTACGTTATGCAGGAAATTGATATGTGCGCTTTGCGTTACATAATCTCTACCATCCATTCTGGCAAAAATTCCCGCCACGCAATCTGCCATTGCATATAACAATCCTCCATGTACGTGTCCATGAAGATTCATAGATTCGGCAACCAAGTTTACCTTTACCACACAGCAATCCGGGTCAACTTTGCATATTTGAATATGGTTATAAGACATAAAAGGATTGCCTTTTTCGTATGCAGAAAAATCCATATGGTATCACCTCTGTACCGGCAGTTCCTGATTACAGTAAAGGCAGCGGTACTTCCCAGAAGGAGACAGTTTGAAAATATGGTCGCATCCTGCCTCAATACTGGTAATACATCGTGGGTTTGTGCATTTAACCACATTTCGCAATATCTCTGGCATATCAGGCTGACATTTTCGCTCCACTACTCCGTCTTTGATATAGATTAGTGTAATTCGCCGATCCAGATAGCCTAAAATCTCCAGCCGCTCCGGAAGGTTTGAACCTTCGATCTTAATCAGATCTTTTGTTCCATATTTCTCACTGCGCACAGATTGCAGCAGCGCAACCGCCTGATGTTTGCTCTCCAGATGGAGCAGCCGGTAAATTTCCATACCGCGCCCAGCGGGGATATGGTCAATAACCACACCATTTTGAATGGGTTCTACCTTCAGCATTTTAACACCTTCTCTCCAGTCACAGGATCGGCAATTCCCAACAGAGCCATAATTAGTGCCATGCGAACATAAACGCCATTCTGCACCTGATCAAAATAAGCGGCACGGGGATCATCATCTACCGTCCGAGTAATTTCATCGACACGAGGCAGTGGATGCAACACAGGCATATCCGGCCTAGCCAATTTCATTTTTTCAGGGTCAAGCGTGTAGATGCTCTTTAGCCGAATGTAATCTTCCTCATTAAAAAAACGTTCTTTCTGCACTCTGGTCATATATAACACATCCAGCTTAGGGAGTGTGTCCTCCAAACTGCTGACCTCCCAATATAAGGAATTTGCCGGGTGCAATGTATCCTCCTTCAAATATTCGGGAATGCGAAGTTCCTCTGGCGAGATAAAATAAAACTGATTTCCTAAAAAACGAACAAGATTGTTGACCAAGAATGCACTGTCCGGCCGAACTTCAGATCACCGCAAAAACCAACGGTCAGATGATCCAACCGTCCCATGCGCTGGCGAATCGTCAGCAAATCAATTAAAGTTTGTGTAGGATGATTATGGCCTCCGTCACCAGCATTTATGACAGGAACTTTGGAAAACATGGAAGCGCGAAGCGGAGCACCTTCTTTTGGGTGGCGCATAGCTATAATATTGGAATAGCAGCTGACTACGCGAGCTGTATCAGCAACCGTTTCTCCTTTGGTTGCACTGGACTGTTCTGCTCCGGAGAAGCCGAGCGTCTGCCCGCCCAGACTTAGCATGGCAGATTCAAAAGAAAGCCGGGTTCTCGTACTGGGTTCATAAAATAAGGTCGCCAGCTTTTTGCCGTCAGCCACATGCGCATACATCTCCGGAGCGGCGGCAATTCGATCAGCCAAATCCAGGACTGCCATCGTTTCATCGTCATTGAAATCGGTTGGTTCAATCAGGTGTCTCACAGCCATTCCCCCTTTATCAGATATTCTTCGCGCTTTGCGCCGACAGAGATAAACTGGATCTCGTGATCAAGTAATTTTTCCAGCGTTTTGATATAATTTTTTGCAGCATCCGGCAGTTCCTCCCAGCGACGGCAAGCGGAAATGTCCTGTTTCCAGCCGGGAATGAAGCTGATAACCGGTTGATATTCTTCCAGATTTTCCGTAGGAACAAAGGTGTCTGTTTCTTTGCCTTTGTACAAATATCCCGTAATGATGGGAATTTCCTGCATATAACTGAGTACGTCTAACTTAGTCAATGCGATTTTGTCAGCGCGTTGGCATTTTAGGCCGTACCGGCTTGCAACCGCATCAAATGGCCCAACCCGGCGTGGGCGGCCTGTTGCAGCGCCATATTCACCGCCGGCCTTGCGCAGGGATTCCTTCCATTCTTCAGGCATAGCGTTCTCGGCCACAAATGGGCCTGCACCAACGCACGTTGAATAAGCCTTTAACACACCGACCACATGGTCAGGCTGCACGCCAGGAATTCCCGCTCCAATCGGCCCATAGGCCGCAATCGTTGTAGAACTGGAAGTGTAGGGGAAAATGCCATAGTCAATATCACGCATAGCGCCAAGCTGCGCTTCCAAAACAATCTGTTTTCCTGACGATAACGCTGTATCCAAATAATTTCCGGTATCACAGATATAGGGTAAAAACTCCTTTGCCTGCTTCTGGCACCAGGCAAGCAGGGCCGGATAAGACATTGGCTCCTGATGATAGCAGCCTGCCAGTTCCAAATTTTTTGCTTCCAGCATGGTTTTTAGACGAACCTGTATATATGGCTCATCTAAATGAAGCAGATCACCTAAACGCAATGTTTTTTTGCGATACTTATCGCTGTAGGCATAAGCAATTCCCCTGCGAGTAGAGCCGAAAGCAACTCCGCTCTGCGCAAGACGTTCTTCCTCCAAATCATCTTGTATCCGATGCCACGGCATGGAGATGGTTGCACGAGCGGACAGTTTGAAATTTTGAGGTGTTACAGACACCCCTTTGCCGCGAATATCGGCAATTTCATTGGAGAGATGCTCTAAATCAACTACCATACCATCCGCAAGAACACACACCACATTGGGATGAAGAATCCCGGATGGTAGCAGATTCAGAATAAATTTTCCCTGTTTGGTTACGACCGTATGCCCGGCATTATTTCCCCCCTGGTAACGCACGACAATATCCGCCCGCTCTGCCAGCAGATCAATAACCCGTCCTTTCCCTTCATCCCCCCCACTTGATACCTGTCACCGCAGTCAGCATTTTTCTGCCTCCCTTCTATTTCGGGCATTTACAGACGCCTGTATACGGGTAGGCAGCCCCAAAAGACGGATGAAGCCAGTAGCATCGGACTGCTGATAGCCCTCTCCTTCATTAAATGTGACAATATCCTCGCTATACAAAGAATATGGGGACCACACACCTGAATTGATAATGTTGCCCTTATATAACTTCAGACGTACTTTTCCGGTGACGGTCTGCTGCGTCTCTGTCACAAATGCAGACAACGCTTTGCGCAGCGGAGAAAACCACTGTCCGTCGTAAACCAACTCACCGAAGCAAATAGACAATTCCTTTTTTCTTATGGGCAGTTTTTTTGTCCAATGTCAGTGTTTCTAATATCTCATGCGCTCTATACAGAATGGTTCCGCCCGGTGTCTCGTACACTCCTCGGCTTTTCATACCAACCAGACGGTTTTCCACCACATCGTACAGGCCAATACCATTACAGCCGCCAATCTCGTTTAGCTTAGAAATAATGTCTGATGATTTCATTGCCTTGCCGTTCAACTTAACAGGTACGCCTTTTTCAAAGTCCAGCTCCACATATGTAGGAGTATCCGGCGCTTTCAGTGGAGAAACGCTCATTTCCAGAAAACCTTCTTTTTTCATACTGCGGCTCATTACCTGGGTCCTCCAAATCCAATCCCTCATGAGAAAGATGCCAAAGATTTTTATCCTTTGAGTAATTGGTTTCTCGATTTATTTTCAAAGGAATATGATGGGCTTCGGCGTAATCAATCTCCTCATTGCGGCTTTGAATATCCCATTCCCGCCACGGTGTAATGATTTTCATTTCCGGCGCAAAGTGCATAATGGCCAGCTCAAATCGCACCTGATCGTTGCCCTTTCCGGTGCTGCCGTGGCAAACAGCATCCGCCCCTCTGCCTTTGCAATTTCCATGACACGCTTAGCCAGAATAGGGCGGGCAAGGCTGGTTCCCAATAAATACCCTTCATAATCAGCTCCCGCCTGCATAGTAGGAATAACAAACTCATTAACAAACTCATCCGTTAAATCCTCGACATAAAGTTTGCTGGCTCCAGAAGCCACTGCTCGCTGTTTCAAATCATCCAATTCATCGTCTTGTCCAACATTTCCACAGACAGCGATCACTTCACAGTTGTCATAGTGTTCTTTCAGCCACGGGATAATAACGGAGGTATCCAGACCACCGGAATATGCCAGCACAACTTTTTTGATTTCACTCATACTAAAGCACTCCTTCACTTGTTTTTGGAACCAAAATCTATTATACTGGACAGGCAGGAATATGTAAAAAGTATTATTGATATAGTGATCATCAGCAATTAGCATATCAGAAAGAGGATGCCTGGATGGATGTCAACTTTGAATATTACAAGGTTTTTTATTATGTAGCCAAATACAAGAATTTCACAAAAGCGGCTCATGCACTGGGCAGCGGACAGCCCAACGTTACCCGCGCCATGAACTGCCTGGAGCAGAAACGCACTGTACGTTATTTATACGCACCAATCGAGGTGTTCAACTGACCCCAGAAGGAGAAATGTTGTTCACTCATGTCGAAGCTGCCATTTCTCAGATACAAACAGCCGAAACCGAACTAAATGCGCACAGTGGTTTGGAGCATGGAAGTATTTCAATCGGAGCCAGCGAAACCGCATTGAATCTCTACCTGCTGGATATATTGACGCCCTTTCACATGAAGCATCCCGGTATTCGCTTGAAAATATATAACCATTCCACTCCACAAGCCATCCGCTCTGTTAAAAACGGTGAAGTTGATTTTGCTGTTGTATCAACGCCGACCAACGTGGATACCTCTTTGAAGGAATTGCATTTGCGGCCCTTCCGTGAAATTCTTGTGGGCGGCAAAACTTTTACGGCACTGGGCAGCCAGGAGCTGACACTTGCCGAACTAAAAAATTATCCGTTGATTTGCCTCGGAAAAGAAACTATGACCTGGAATTTTTATCATAAATTGTTCCTGTCCCACGGGTTGGAGTTGATACCAGACACGGAAGCAGCTACCACAGATCAGATTTTACCTTTGGTAAAAGCGGAATTAGGGCTAGCTTTTCTTCCAGAACCAATGGCGAAGGAAGCACTTCAGCAACGTGAGATCGTCCAGATTCATCTGCGGGAAACAATCCCTGAACGTCAGATTTGTATGGTATATGACAGGAAACGTCCATTGAGCGCTGCTGCTCAAAATCTTAAAACCGGTATTTTGGAAACAATGGCCTTTTAGGATGCTATAAATAACACATACATTTTTATCTTTTCCAAATATCAAAAAGTCCTCCCCGGTACGGGGAGGGCTGTACTGTCTTTATGCTGCAATCTCCGGGATTTCCCCGACAAAGTTATAAACGATTTTGACTTTCTGCACCTTCTGTCCGTCCACCTTCTTGACCTCGCCAATCAGAATCCGGCTAATAAGCCGGTTCAGCATTGCCTCGTCCAGTTCCTCGATAGCGGAATAGCGCCGGATTTCCTTGATAAAGGTACGGACTTCGCTTTCCTGTGCGTCCGCCCGGCTCTGCATCATCGCCAGGTCATGCAGACGCTTCTGGTTGGATTCCTGCTCCTGTTCCAGCGCCGCCGTCAGTTTCATAAACCGCTGTTCGGTCAGGATGCCTTTTGCCTTATCCGTGTACAGGCTTAAAAACATCACATCAATTTCCTGATTCCGGGCTTCCAGCCGTTTCCGTTCCTTCTCGGTCTGAGAAGCGTCTACCAGATACCGGCGCTCCATCCGGCTGCTGAGGTGCTGATAGAACGCATCGGCATCCTTCATAGCCTGCGCCGCCAGTTCCTGAATGTCTTTCAGCACCAGATTGTATAAATCCCTGGCCTCGATCTTGTGGCTGGAACAGACCTTGCAGCCCATGCGGTTGTAGGTCTGGCAGATATAGTACGCCTTGTCAATCGGCTCCCGCATTTCGCCGGTGAAGCGGTTCTTGCCGGTTCGGCCCACTTTCTCATACCGCACCTGCATGGACTTCCCGCAGGTGGCGCAGTAGACCAGACCGTGGAACAGATTATAAAAGGGGCAGGCATTGCCTTTCATGATAGGTGGTTTGCGGTCAATGATAGCTTGTACCTGTTCCCATTCCTCCGGCGTCACAATGGCCTCATGGCAGCCCTCGATCACTTCCCACTGGTCACGGGGAATAATGTCATAGGTGTTGGAGCGGATGCCTTTCTGATGCGTCCGAAAGACCAAATGTGCGCCCTTATAGAAGGATTTCTCAGGATGTGACTGATCCTGGCTCCGCCCCAGGAGTAATAGTTGGCGTCAAACTCCGTGTTGGCTTTGACATGGGTGATTGGGATTTTTTCTTCCATCAGACGTTTGGAAATCCTCATGCAGCCCAGCCCGTCAAGGGCATAGTCATAGATTTTGCGGATGATTGGCGCTGTCTCAGGGTCAATGATAAGATGCCCTTTGTCCTCCGGGTCACGCATCAGGCCGAAGGGCGGCGTCCCTCCGCAGAACTTTCCCTGCCGGGAGCGGGTCGTGATGCCCGCCAGCACCTTTTTGGAAATATCCCGGCTGTACATATCGTTCAGGATATTCTTAAAGGGCGTGATGTCCATCTCCTGACGGGTCAGGCTGTCCACGCCGTCCGTAATGGCGATATAGCGTACATTGTGTTTGGGGAAAAAGATTTCGATATAGCTGCCAGCTTCAATATAATTCCTACCAAGTCTGGATAGGTCTTTGGTGATGACGCAGCCGATCTTCCCTGCCTCAATGTCAGCGATCATGCGCTGGAAGGCAGGGCGGTTGAAATTGCGGCCCGTATAGCCGTCATCCACATAATACTCATACTGGAACATTCCATGCTTTTCGGCAAAGTCCCGGAGCATAAGTTTCTGGTTGCTGATGCTCATACTCTCATTATCGCCGCCATCCTCCAGAGAGATGCGGCAATAAAGAGCTGTGATTTTCTGATTCACTTGTTTTTTCCTGCTCATAGTGTTCTCCTTCTATGAACAGGGACACGATACCATTATAATACCATGCCCCTGTCCCTGAATCAACCGTTTTTACGCAGCGTTTTCGGCCATTTCCCGCTGTTCCAGCCATTCCTCGAAGTGTTCGCAGGTCTGACGCTCGATCAGCTGCTCAAAGGCTTCCCGCATGGTTTTGTCCCCGGAAAACTCCCGCACCACCACAAAACGGACTTTATTTTTCTGCTGCTTGCTTTTTTCCATAGGCTACCTCCATAGAGTGGCAGGCCAGACAATAGCACACCGGCAACGAAGTCCGGCAACGAACCTCTGAAAAACCTGTAAACTACCGTCTGACCTGCAAATCTTACTTTATAAATTTTCTTGAAAAATCTCGTTGCTTTCGTTGCCGGAGATAGAGATAGATATTAAAAATCCCTTATTTACAGGCTTTTTCCGTATCCAGACCGGAAAATCCCCGGCAACGAACCCGGCAACCAAGTGACAACCATCCCGGCAACAGACCGCTAATTTTATGCGATCCACTCCTTCGGCAGTTCCAGCTGACAGCATTCTTCCTCGCTCAGCTCCACAAATCCATCTTCGTTGCCGGGCAGTTCGTTGCCGGAAACGTCCCGTTCCCAGCCCCTCTGCCTGCCATATCCGGCGAACATCCTCGGATTGGAGAACGGCTTCCAGCCCGTCACCACCGTGTTCATGATCTCGTTAATATTGTGGAGCTGCCACCGCTTCGGCTCATCAAAGGTGTGTCCCAGTGCCTCTTTGAACAGCTGTTTGGAGCAGACGATATTCCCGGTGTAATGTTCCAGAAAACCCTGTATCTGTCCGGCTTCGGTGTCCTCCGGCATGAAGTCTTTCTGCACCTCCACCAGCTGACGCTGGATGGACTTGCTGAATTTCATAGAATAGTGGCCGCTGCGGTAAATCGTCATGGCCTCCGCCCAGACCTGTAAAAGATAGGCTCTGGAGGCGTCCTCGTCCTCCAAAATGTGAACCTCTGCATTCTCCGGGTAAATCATGATCGGCAAAAAGCGCCGATTTCCGGCCCGGTCAAGGGGCAGGAAGTCCAGCGTGTTGGACGAACCGCCGAACACACACTGCCGCAGCCGGTCTTTGGGCTGGGCCTCATAGGGCGTCCGGTAGGTTTCCTTCTGGCGGCTGATAAAGGAGCGGATTTCTTCAATGCTTTTGGCGCTGCTGGTAGCCAGCATCTCCGACATTTCGATAATCCAGTGTCCTTGCAGCTTCAGATACACCCTGTCATCGTCCAGTTTTTTCAGGTCATCGGAAAACCACTCGTCCCGGATCGCCAGCAGGCGGAAGAAGCTGGATTTGCCAGCGCCCTGACCGCCCACCAGACAGAGCATTTCCTCATATTTGGAGCCGGGGCGGAATACCCGCCGGATAGCCCCCAGCAAAAAGTGTTTCAGCATTTCCTCCACATAGTCGCTCTCGTCCGCACCTAAGAAGTGATGGAGACAGGAGCGGATGCGGGGCGTCCCGTCCCAGACAAGGCCGTTCAGCACGTCCTGTATGGGATGGTAGCAGTTTTCATTCGCCACGATAGAGAGCGCCGCTGTCATCTTTTTCTCGCTGGTCAGGCCATAGGTCTGCTCAAAATAGAGAAGCAGATATTTCACGTCCGTATCCGTCAGGGCACTGGTATTCCTGCGCCAGCCTAAATCCTGTACAATGTCCACCCGGTCAGTCAAAAGGTTCAGGCGGATCGCCCCACGCAGGAGAGGGTCATGGCAGAACACCGTCCGGCAGTTGCCGATGGTGTTGGCGGGCTGGCCCTTCTCGGTGACGGACAGGCTTTCCCGCACCTCAGCGGCGCTCCGCTCCGGCGCTAAGGCTTCGGCTGCGCTCATGGCGGCCTGCCGGGTGGCTGGCGGCAAACTCTGATATTCGCTGCTCAATCTTCCTCACCTCTTTTCCGTACTGGGCGACAACGGAAGCCCGTTCCTCCATGCTGCCGGACAGGAGAACATCCAGCAGATACTCCGTGTGTGCTTTCTTTTGCAGTGCTTCCACAAACAGCGGATTCCATGCTTCCTCCGGCGTTTGCGGAGCGTATTTCTTCTCCCAGCGTTCCAGCAGATGCAGGTAATTGCACAGCACCCGGAAACATTTCTGCTCCGCCTGCCGGTAACGCAGTTCCTCGCTGATTTTTCGCTTGACCGGCCTCCTGCGGGGCGGGTCATGGCCTTTGGCGTCATAGCGGACAGAGAAATCTTCCGCCAGCTTCAGAGCCGCCTCCTTACTGCTCAGACCAAACAGACGGGCGGTAAAATCAATCACATCCCCGTCCGCCTGACAGCCGAAGCAGTGGAACCGGCGGTCAACCTTCATGCTGGGATGTTTGTCATCGTGGAAGGGACAGCAGGCCATGCCATTCCTGCCAACCTGCACCCCGTAATATTCCGCAGCCTGCCTTGTGGTGACAGACTCCTTCACCGCTTCAAATATATTCGATTTTCTCACCTCCAGGCAGAGAAAAAGCACCCGTTTCCGCAGAAAATCAGGTGCCTCATAACTCCATATCGTGTTTCTTAGTCGGAGCAATCCGCCCCTCACGTTCCCAGCGTTCCCGGTTATCTCGGTCAGCGTTCAGCCTGCCTTTCGCCAGCTTCTCCCGGATGGATTCTCTGGCCTTCTCCTTAATCTGCTCCTTACCGGCCTTCTTGACCTCCGGCTGCATGAGAGTTTTCTGGATTTTTGCCAGGGCGTTCTGCATGACCCGTTTGATTTTGGTAATCACTCCATCCAGCCGGGCGGCAGCGTAGTCACGCTCCTTCTTCGGGGCCTTCCGCTCCGGCGAAAGCACCCACTTTTTCGTTTCCTCGATCAGACGAATATCTTCTTTGTGTGTCTCCTGCCGGACGGTATCGGTCACCACCTCCACCGCCTTGTCATAGGCCACATCGGAAACATCATCCAGCAGCGTCTCCACGTCCTCGATTTTGAGCGTCAGTTCTTCCAGCTTCTGCTCCTGCGCCGTCAGCTGCTCCTTCTGCTTCATCAGGATATAGTCCTGCTTTTCCAGATACTCCCGCCCGCCGTAGGACGGCTCCTGATCCAGATGCAGCCCATGCCGCTTCGTGATGTCAAACAAAATCGTCCGGCAGACCGCATCGAAGGTCTGTTTCCGGTTGTTATGCCTGCCTTTTGGCTTGTCCGGGTTCGGGAGAGGGATGCCCAGTTCCTCCAGCGCCTTCTCCTGCTGGGGGCACAGTTCCCCGTAGCGGTTCTCACAGTCGAACACATGGCGCTCATGGATGTGGGGCGTCCCCTCGTCCAGATGGAGCGCCCAATCTAAAATGTGGATATGGGAACCGAAGCGGCGCTCGAATTCCTCATAGAACTCGTTGACGATGCGAAAGAGCGTTTCCGGCGGGACGGATTCTTCCAGTGTGCCGATCTGGTAGATGCTTTCCTCCGGGCAGGTCTTGTTGTTTTTCAGCAAGTCCTCCACGGTGCGGTTGCGCTCGGTGTGCCGGGTTTTCTCATTCCGGGCGTTCTGCGCCTCCACATGGTCAGAATAATACTCGTAGTAGTACATCCGCTCGATTTCCTCAAAGCTGAAATCCGGCTGCTCCGGGTTCTCCCGGAACTCGTGTGTGGTGAAGCCCCGGTAGCAGTCCCAGTAGATGTTTTGCCTGGCCCGCTCTGCGTCGATGTGTTCGCTGTTCTCCACATCAAACCGGCGGTCATTGTGGCGGGGATTGTAGGTGCCATGCTTGCCGGAGCGTCCGTTGTGCCGTGTCAGTTTCAAACAATTTCCCTCCTTCCTGCGAAGATGTTCCGGGGCCGGGGAAGGGCGGCGAAGCCGCAAATCCTGCGAAAGTCTGCGTCAGGTAATACCCAGTACAAGTTGACGCAGGCATCAACTTTCCCTGGGCCGAGGTTTTCCACCTCTGGACACCGGAGTAAAGGCTCGCCGCCTCTACACTCCGCACAGGCGCTGCCGCCCTGTACCCGCCCAATGGGCGTTGCCCCTTGACCCCAGCAGTGCGCTGCCGCCCCTGCACCCCGCCACAGAGGGCTCGCCGCCCTCTGTACTCCCGCACCGGCGAAGCTGGCTTCCGCCGCAGAAGCGGTTGCCGCCAGTTTCACCGGCTCCACATCCACACATTTACGCCTTTCGGCTGGAAGTGGATACGGAATACGCCTGCGGGGATTGCCGGTCAAAACATCAGGTGCAGCCCCGGCATTTTGACCGTAATCTCCCCGATTTCAGGCTATTTTTTCTTCCGCCCCTACCACCTGAAAGCCATGCTCCTTTGCGTAGGCACTGGCGGCGGCTTTCCGTTCCTCACTGTACGGCGGGATGAACCGGATCGACAGCCGGGACTTGTCCAGTACATAGGTCACGCTGCCCTCCGGCGTACTGCGCTCCAACCGGCACAGCAGCGGGTACTTCCGGCTGAACTCCGCCAGCCTGCGCTTCAAGCTGGCGTTGAAGGTGTAGACGCTGGCAAGGTTCTCCGCCTCGTTCCAGTTGATGATGGTTTCTTTCTCATATTTAGACAGCTTCCTCATATAAATCCTCCTCATAATCAGTGTAAGATTTCAGCACTCGCAGGCTGCGCTTTAGACGGCGGTACTCGTCCATCTCCATGCGCAGATGGTGGTAAAAATCCTCGTACCAGCTTTCGTCCACCTCCGTCTCCACCTTACGGGCCAACCCCAGCATCCGGCGTTTGGCCTCCGGGTCAACCGTCAGGGCCGTCAGCCATTTCAGCCGTGTCACCGTATTGTGGTGGCTGGGACAGCCGTAAGCGTAGAGAATCTTCTTTTCTTTCATACTCAGTTTCATAATGATATTCCTCCATTTCTTTGCTGCGGAGCCATGCGCCCCGCATGATAAACTTGTTTCTGTCCGCCGGTCTGCCTGCAAGCCGCTCCTGCCCGGAATTTCTCCCGGCGTATCGGCCTCTTTGGTGCGCTCGATTTCTGTCCTGGCGTCACTTCCCCGGAGGCCATACCCCTTGCAGCCGGTCATTCAATTTTCAAGGTTCAGTGCCTGTCTGCAAGAACCAGTTTACCGAAAAAAGAGGCCCTTTCCCGTATATCCAAAACGTCGGAAAAACGCTTGAAATCCGCATATTTCCACGCTTATGGAATCGTGCTATAATGGGTGTAATCACTGAAAAACCATAACGAGAGGGGGGCTTTGGATGTACGCAAAGCTGACAATCCCGGAGCGGCTCAAAGACCTGCGGGTGGTGGACAAGCACCTGACGCTGGAACAACTGGCGGAGCAGACCGGCCTGTCTAAATCTGCGCTGGGGAAATACGAAACCGATGACTACAAGGACATCAGCCCATTTGCGATTGCGACGCTGGCGGATTTTTACGGCGTGTCCGCCGACTATCTGATGGGACTGACCGATAATAAAGAGGTTCCCAACGCCGATGTACAGTCGCTCCATTTGAACGATGAAATGATTGAACTTTTACGGAGCGGCAAAATCAACAATCGGCTTCTCTGCGAACTGGCTACACACCCGAACTTCCGGCGGCTGATGGTGGATATGGAAATCTGTATCGACCAAATCGCCAATATGCGGGTGGAGCAGATGAATCTGGTGATGGAAGCCACCCGGCAGGCCGTCCTCAGCAAGTATGCGCCCGGAGAAGATGACCTCTATATGCGGACGCTGGAACTGGGGCAGGTGCAGGAAAGCGATTTTTACAGCCATGTCATGCACGATGATCTGGACAGCATCGTCCGGGACATCCGGGAAGCACACCGCAAGGACAAGACCACCGCCGACCCGCAGCCCACGCTGGATGACGTCAAGGAAAAATTTGAGCAGGCCATCCATCAGGGCAGCGATATAGAAATGCTGATCCACGAATTCTGCGATAAGTTGCAGATACCCTTTGAGAAGATTTCCTCGGAGGACTTCTCTGCGTTCCTGCGGATACTGAGCCTGTCCAAAATGCTCAAAAATCCCAACAATATGAGGGGAAAGACCAGCCCCATCCCGCTCAACCGCAAGGCCAGGCGCAAGCAGAAGTAAGTCTGCCGGTATCGGCTTTATGTGTATCCCTGTCTGTATTTTCCAGTTTAGCGGAAGAAACGCCGGTTCCAGAGTCCCTTGCAGACGCAGTTCGCTATGTCTTGTAGACATAGTCCATCACTCGGTATTCGCTTCCGACAATAAAAAGTATAGGTCTGGACACGGCGGAATCAGAGTGACTTGTAGTACAGCTACCGGGCGTGTTTGTCACGGTTGGCGGCTGTAAGGGCAGCAAAAAAGGCCATCCACCGGTTGAGCGGTAAATGACCTTTATGAAGCTGTATTCTGTTGTGGTGGTTGTGCCCAAAATGGGCACAGCCAAAAAGTCGATGTTGTTTCGATTTTGGTAGTTCTCAAAATGGAAACCACCACTTTACTCCAATGAAGTAGGAGTGGTCATTTTGTCCACCACCACTTTATGGGAGTAAAGTAGCCGTACTCAAAATGAGAACGGCTACAATGGGGATGCTACTCTTTTTCTCTCTGCGCCACTTGCTCATAGGCTTCCTTTTGGACAAGTAGCCCCGCCGAAAAGCCGTATTTGAAGTGGCTTTCGCTTTCTTCACATTGAGCGATTGCCATTTGCTCCCGCAGTTCTTCAACCAGAGCATAGTCCTCTTTGCTCAGGTGTTCCGATAAAGTATCCATCAGAGCTGCACTGGCTTTGGTGGCCTGCTTGAACCTCAGTGAATCAGCGACCACCGTTTCACAAGGATAGAACCTGCCGTTAAACATTTCTTCCAGTATCATGCGCCCACCTCCCTCAGACAAAAATCATCTCAGACAGGATGATTTCCTCTGCCCGGCTGCGGATGCTGTTCACGGCTCTGACCCAGGCAAGCTGGTCACGAGCTTTCAGTTCCTCGGTGACGCCCTCCGCCGCCTGCATCTGCGAGATAATACACGCCAGCCAATCATTGGCCAGCTCGTTCAGATCGGCAAGATACGTCCAGAGTTTTCCCGACAGAAGCAATTCATTGTACTGGCCGGGGCGATGTTCTTGCAAAAATGCCTTGTGCATCCGCCCCCACCGCCCGATGGGGCGTTTTTCCTCCGGCAGTTTCAGGTCGGGGATGTAGTAGTCTCCCATCAGCGTGTAGCCGATGCCGTTGTGGTGGATTTTCTTTGGTAAATGCTCCATGTTCGACCTCCTGTATTCAATTTTTTCAGAATCCAGTTGATCGTGTCCCTGTTCATGATAAATTCAAGGCAACTGAACTCTTCACGAACAAGTATGGCACATCCCTTCCTGACTGCTGGAAATTCACAGAATAGCTTCCACCCCTTCCCTTGGTCTGCCCATAGGTATTGGTATCCAGTGTTTCTTTCCCCAATAGTTCCGAGACATATTTATGCCCCTCTTTTTCATTGCCGCCCAGATATAAAAATTCGTCGCAATTCCCTATGAGACTTTCCCAGCTATCCTTAAACAAGGCTTTCATCTGCGCAATGTTCTGGATGATGATGCTGCAGGAAATTGCGCGCGACCTCATGGTTGCCAGAAGCTTGTCAAAATCATCCGGCAGCGCCACGTTTGGCCACTCATCCATAATGCAGTGTACCGGGATAGGAAGTTTTCCATGGTATTTCCGGTCCGCCACATAGTAAAGGGTTTGAAAGAGGTTACTGTAGATCATGCCCACCAGATAATTGAGGCTGGTATCCGCATCCGGGATACAGCAAAACAGCGCCACCTTTTTCTCCCCGATGCTGTAAAGATCCAGTTCATCGGTACAGGTCAGATTGGCGATCTGTTTTAAATTGAACGCAGCCAGACGGACGCCTACGGAGATCAGGATGGACTTTGCGGTCTTTCCTGCCGCCTGCTTGTAAATGGCATACTGCTTGACTGCAATGCTTTCCGGATCTCGCATTTCCAACCGTTCAAACAGGATATCCAGCGGTGACTCGTAATCCTCATCGTCCTCTTTCACCTGGGCAGAACCTAACATTTCCATGATCATGGAGAAGTTCTGTTCCTCCGGCGGCGCTTCATGCAGAAGGTACAGCATGAGCGCCTGCAGCAAGGCGGTCTCACTTTTCTCCCAAAACGGGTCCGAACTCTGCGCCCCTTTCGGGGTAGTATTTCGGATCAGGTTGTTGATGAGCTTTAGCACATCCTTGTCATCCCGCACATAGGCAAAGGGATTGTAGCAAAAAGATGTCTCCGGGTTAATAAGATCAAACACCCGGACTTCATACCCTTCCCTCTCCAGCAGTCCTCCGGTTTTCCGAAGAAGCTCTCCCTTAGGATCGGTGACCACCATGGAACAGTTACACTGCATGATATTGACTACGGCGTATGCCCGGCTTTTTCCCGCACCGGAACCGCCCACCACCAAAACATTTAAGTTCCGTTTGTGCTTATAGCAGTCCAATCCCATGCGGAAGTTCTGGGTTAAAATGAGATTCTGGGTGTACCGCTTGTCCCGGTAACGCTTGCAGATGGAAGCTGCATCGCCCCATTTGGCAGAGCCATGCTCCACCCCTCTTCGATAATTTTTCTTCTGGGAATAATAAATACCGATGCCTAACACATAGGCGATTGTGAATGTGAACACACACCGCAGCGTGTACGGCGTATAAGAAATAGAAAAAGGCTGATCCAGTTTTTCGGTCAGCACTTGTAAGATCTGTAACAGATTCGTATCCGGTTTTATGGCACAGGCAGTGATGGCGCCTGCCCACCAGACAACAGGCAAAAACAGCAGCCACACCCAAAGGTCCGCACGTTTCCATGCTACCTCTGCGGGCTTCTCTCCTTCTTCGCTTTTTCACTCTTTGGCACTTCGTTTGCTGGTCCGTCTATCCTATGAAAAGAATCCTCTCCGGGGATCAGGGCAAGGCTTCGCCCATTCTCCCAATGCATGTGAATCTGTCCGGCATCATCGATAAATGCTACCGTTCCCTGTAATCCCGGCGGCATCCCTGCCTCATCCATAAAGTCCAGGCAAAGCCTTGTTCCTTTCGGATACCGCTTTCGTAATTGTTCCACTTGTTTTTGATCATACATCCTCATAGACATCCCTCCCTTCTGTTACCAGAAGAAGCGCCTGCTGGTGTTTGGTTTCATGACCTTTAAGATCACGCTGTCAATGCCGTCGCTGTACCTGCCCATGGCAAGATACTTGTCCCGCAGCCGATTGAGGGCATTGCGAAGTTCCCGCTGTTCCTCGCTTATAATGGGAAGCCTTTTCTCGGAAAGCTCATAGGCTCGGACTTTCTGCAGCATGGCTTCTGTCTCTGGGTGAACCGTTCCCATCCGGCTCTGGGCTGCCAGCTCATCTTTGAGTGCCACTGTAAACATATTTTTCATGATGTTATCCGTTTTTAAATAGTAATCTGCCATCCCCGTTCCCTCCTATCTTTGTTACACCCAACATACCACAAGAACCCTGCAATAGCTATCCCAACGGCGGAACTTTTTTAAGAACCTATCGCTCCGGCTGTTTCTCTTTTTTCTCTTTCTTCGGTGCCTGCTTTGGAGGTTCCTCAAAAGAAAAATCATCTTTGGAAAAGGTCTGCTCCTGTTCCCCGAAATTTCGTTCCATATGGTTACGGATAGTATAGGCTGCCTGCCGGACATCATTTAAAAATCCCCGCAGTTCCTGGGGATCTTTCTGTCCATTTGCCTGCATCTCTGCCACTTTTCCAAACTGGAAGCCGGACACCTCTGCCCCATACCGCTTGCCAATCACATACGCAGCACAGTATGCCTGGGCATTCACCTTCTTCCTTGCATAGTTCCCATCGTGCTGATCCAGGGCGGCACAAGCCAGTTCCCGGTTCACTGCATGGAATGTTGTATTCTCATCCATTCCGTTGCGCACATAGACGGTACGCTGTTTCGGGATATACTGTGCCTGGATGCCCTCCGGCAGATTGTCTGCAATCTGCATCCGCACTGGCTGATCCTTTAAGACTGCATGGATCAGTTCTTCCATGGAACGCTGTGGACGTTCCTCCAGCGGTTTCCCAGACATCTGGCTGATGTCAAATCCTTTACCGATGGCATAGCCTGTCCGCATCTCCCCGTCTTTTTCATATTCCGTACTGACCATATAGGTGTAGCCATGCACCCCGGATTTCGGAGAACGGTGTTCTTTTTTCCAGTAATCATAGGATTTTACCACCGTTGCTTCTGGATTCTGTCCGTAGATCAACAGAAGGTTGGGTGTTTTCTGCGTATTGCACTGTGCCATAAAATCTAAAAATCCCTTTAAAGAATCCCCGTTTTGGAACACCGCCTGTGCCTGGGCGTCTACCTCTGCCCATACTTCTTCCCTCTGCTGTTTTTTCATGGCTGCATATTCTTCTTTTGATAACTGCTGTTGTGGAGTTTTTTCTTCCCCTGCCCCACCAGGGATCATGTTCGTTAAATCCATAGCCTTACCTGCCTTTCACTTTCTTCTGTTCCCTTCTTTGTTGATTTCTCGGTTTTCTCCGGCTCTGCTGTTGCTTCTGCCGCTGTTTCTGTTCCGTTTCAATCTTTTTTTTTAATTCCTGCCGGACAGATGGTTTCTCCCCTTTCCAGCTAGTTTCCTGCCCGGAAAAAGAACCGCTGCTGTGCGAGGAAGGTCCGGACAGATTCCCTGCCTTCTCCGCCTGGGTAAAATTTCCCTCCGAAGGAGAGACTTCCCCTACATCAAACAGATGCTCTTCTTCATCCAGTTCGAACTCAATGGTCCCTTCCGGCAGCACCACCTTTTCGGTCTTTGCCGGAAGTTCTTCTTTTGCTTCGGTTTTCTCGGTAAACTCTGCATCGATCACACGCTCTCCTTCCCGGACTGGCGCTTGTTCCACAACCGCTTCCCCGGCTTCGGATTTTACAAAGTCCAGATTCATCTTATCCAGCACCCGGTTCACCTTTGCCGCATCATCAGCAAACACCATGATCTCGGGAAACTGGGGGTTCTTCTTATCCCGGATGACCACATACAAAAGTCCCCTGGATTTGGCTTCCCCGGCAAACTCCCGCAGCCTGTCATGGGGAATGGTGAAAAATTTCATTGCCCGCTGTTCCTTTAACATCCGAAGCAGATTGGTCTTTCCCCTGGTCTTTTTCTGGTCCTTCATCACCGCAACGATCAGCACCGCCAGATTCTTTGCAATGCTCCCGCTGATCCGTAAGGTATGTTCCATGCCTTCCATGGAATACCGAACAATCTGATCTGCCGCATCACCGCCATAGTTCATACGCTCTCACCTCCTTACCGCTTCCGTTCTTCTTCCCTTCGTTGTTTCCCGGACGATTCCTGTATCTGCTCCTGTTCCTTTGCCTGTTTTAACCTCTCTTCCATCTCTTTCGACTGGATCTCAATCTGCTGGCTTAAACGGATCTTCTTCCGAAGTTCTTTTAATTCCCCGTTGATCTCCTGAATCCGCATACCGCCCGGTTCTTTTCGGTATAGCGTTCTTCGCTCCTTCATTAAGGAAAGCACCTGTTCCTCCAAAGGTTTCCGGTATGCTGCCAGCTCTTCCCTGGTGTTGATCCCCTCTTTTTGCAAAAACTCCATCTGCCGGATGCGGAGATCCAGTTTTCGGATATCGGAACGGACCGCATAAGAAATCCGTTTCGGCTTCTGCTGAAGCACTCCCATCCGATACAGATAAGAAAAATACAGCTTTTGAAGTCCGGTAAGTTTCCTCTTTGGAAACTGCACCTGTGTTTTTCCATACACCTGTTGGATCTTTGGACGCAGGATCTTCTCCCGGATCTCTGCCTCCCCATAGCCTTTTCCCAAGGAACGCAGACGGACATACCTCTCCATATCCGGTGTCTTTAATGCCGGATACTTCCGGTTCAGCTTCCAGGTATAACCCCGCTTCTCCATTTCTTTTACAAACTGACTCCAGGAAAAGCTCACGCCAATGGCATCCCGGATATCCATGCGGATGACAGTCCTCCAGGTAGGTTTCCCTTCCCCTTTTGCAAAACTCTGCACCAGATGGTAGCCCTGTACCCCGCCTTTCTTATGGAATGAAACTTTGGAAGGAGGATGATCCGAAACTGCCTATGTTACCAATAAAGGAATATGAAAATCAGGTGGCGGATGGTGCCGATGGATATTGTATTTTAGGTCGAATGGCGAATGACTATAAAAAGTTGATCCATCCAGTGAAGAAATATCAAAGAGAACGTTAAAGAGAACTTGCATGGGGGAGTCGATTTGAATCGATGGAACTGGTTTGGCAAGCATAGCGTTTGGATATCCAAACGCACTTTGGGGAGAACCCCAATCCCCCGGCAGTCGAGAAAGGAGAGAAGTGAAATGTTTTTTGCAGGAATGGCTCTTGGGATAGTGGCAGGCGCAGCCTTTGGCATTGGAATCATGTGCTGTGTAGTTGCCGGAAAGCAGGAGGATCAGCAGATGGAACAGATGCGGATACGCAGACAGAAGAAGGGAGAACTGAAAACAATCCATTTCCGGGATCGGGAAGGAATAGAGAGGTTCTCCCTTTCGGATGGGGAAAGCCTTTGCATGATGGCAGAGGACGGAACGAAAGAGATTGGGCTCTGCCGCTTTGTGGATGGGAAGCAGGTGGATGTGAATGGGCAGATTTGGGAGATCGGGGAATTCCTCTGGCAGATGGAACGCAGGGGGATTCAGGTGTATCCCTTAGAGACAGCATAAAAGAAGGAAAGGTAGGTGGTCGAATGAGAAAACGAAACCATGTAGTTCCTGTCCGTTTGAATGCGAAAGAACTTCGGCATCTGGACGGGCAGGTCGCAAAGAGTGGACTAAGCAGGGAGGAATTTTTACGTTCCCTGATCTTAGGCGCACAGCTTCAGACAAAGCCCTGTGAGCATCATGCAGAACTTCTTCGAAAGATTGCGGGACTTTGCAACAATGCCAACCAGCTTGCCCATGTTGCCAATGGCACCGGGATGGCAGGGGAAGCCAGCGTACAGGAGATGCTCCGGATTTCCAAAGAGACCTGGCGTCTGGTGAAAGAGGAATGGTAGATGGCATATACCAGTGTCCTCCCCGTCCACCGCCTGGAGCGTTCCATCGACTATGTGAAGGACCGGACGAAGACCACCAAGAGCGCCGGTTCTTTGGAAGAAGCCATTGATTATGCATGCAACCGGGAAAAAACAGAAGAGACCATTTTTGAGGATGCCATGGGGTGTACCTGTGAAAATGCCTATGCGGACATGGTAAAGACCAAAGAGCGCTTAAGTCATTAACCAGATACAGGTTTGATAAAGTACAAGAACGAGCAAAACTGAAAACTTCTATCTCACGCCTTGTTAACATCCTTTTCCCTGAACTGGAAAAACTTGTTCCTAGTCTTCACATGGTTTCTATATACGCACTCTTAGCCGAGTTTCCTTCTTCTGCTCAGATTGCTTCATGCCATCTGACTCGCCTCACAAATCTGCTGGCGAATGCTTCTAAGGGACACTACAATAAGGAAAAAGCGATAGAAATCCGAAATGCCGCCAAACATTCCATCGGTTCAAATATGCCTGCAAAATCTCTTGAACTAAAGCACACAATTCGGCTTATTCAGGAATTAACTTCTGAGATTGATGAAATAGAATGCTTCATTAAATCCATTATGGACGAAATCCGCTCTCCAATTCTTTCCATCCCTGGTATCAATTACCGAATGGGTGCGATGATCATTGCTGAGATTGGCGACTTCAACCGTTTTAGTTCCCCTGACAAGATACTTGCCTATGCAGGACTTTCTCCCTCTACTTACCAATCAGGTCAGCTTGACGGCTGTTATTCTCACATGGAAAAGCGTGGTTCCCGTTACCTCCGCTATGCGCTGTTTAATGCGACAAAATTTATCTGCATTTGGGATAATCAGTTCTCTGCTTATCTTGCAAAGAAGCGTTCCGAAGGCAAACACTATAATGTTGCCATATCCCATCCCAAACTGGTCAGGGTTATTTACCAACTAGAAAAGTCAGGGCGAATCATAGGTAAAATTTAACTTCATATCCAGCACCTGCAAAGATGCTCTTATTGTCATGCAGTTTTCAAGGTTCAAATATATCTGAAAAGCATTTCTGCAATTTACTCAAAAAATCTTCATTTTAAACTTTTAATTTAACTTTCATAAAAAAGGGCAGGATACCTTTTTTCACGAGCACATATCCTGCCTGGTCTCTTTTTATTTTCATTTCATTTTCTGTTTTCAAATATGATCTGAAAAACTCCCCAGCTTTCTGCAATTTACCTCCAAAAATTCCTTTACTTCTACTAGAAATTCTTTCTCCGACATACCTGCAATCTGTGAACACAGTGCAACTGACACCCCTTCCCTTTGCATATAGAATCCAAGTGCAACTTCTTTCTTTGCAAAATTGGTTGCTTGTTCTACCGTATACTTGACATCAAATAAAACAGCTTTCGGTATTTGAATCTCAATCTGCATATTTTCATCCTTTCACTATTCACTGGTTTCACATTTTCTCTGCCATTCTTCAAAAGCCTTCGAAGCGTTTCTCACTCTTCCTTTCCCAATATCTCGGTATCCTGTTTTCAGCTTTTGGTGAAGTTCTGCTTTCGTCATAGTATCTGCATTAATAGAACATCGCATTTTCAAAACTGAAACATCTTCCGCTGCTTTTCTTAAATGCATGAAATACCTCCAAACTTAGAACAAAACATTCCTTCTACATACGCTACTATTTTTCCTGATAGTTCCGTCCTAAAAATTTCTTTTCTTTCGTAAACACAGCTACCTGATGTTCATCAATATCCATCTGGATTAATTTCCGCTGTTCTTCATTTTCGATTTTATCCCGATTCAACGTAAGGATATATTGAAAATCCTGATACTGCTCTTCCTGCTTATAAATATAATTTAAACATTGAACTAACGTATCTTGATCCACATCGAAAATGTTGTCATGTACCAAAAACAACGGATGCCTGTCTCTGGTGTATTGATTAAATAATAACGCCATATCATAAATGAACACCTTTGTTCTGTCTACACTATGGCTTCCATCATCGTAAATACGAAGCGTCAACTCAACTGGTGTTTTCTTTCGTGCCTTATCAACAGTCTGGAGGCTAAACGAACATTCCTTATTTCCCATAATGGATTCATGGATTTCCAAAATGGTATCAATAAAGTCATCCATGATTTCTTTGTTTTGCTCAATCTCACTATCAATTTCCATGAGTTGCTGGGTTTTTTGTAAATTCAGCATTCTTTTCTTTTTCTCATTCTTTTCGTATTGATCAAACAAAAACTTCGTATGAGAAATGGAATCCTTCTTCGCCTCATAAATCTTTAAACTTACTTTTAGATTCTTTAGCACTCCTTTTTTATCGATGACTTTCAGTTTCTCTGAATATTCATCATCCAGTACCCGAATTTGTTCCGCAATACTTTTCAATTGGCTCTCCAATTCCTTTGCCTTTTGGTTTACCAATGTTCTTTGGAATTCTTCTATCTTGTTCTTAAAACCTACGACCTCATTTAAAGATTTTACTACTGCATTTCCCAACTCGCTCTTAAATTGGTTATAGACCAATTCGATTTCTCTGTCATCAATCTGCTCCGGCTTTGGCATTTTTCTGATTTTTTCATAGTCATATCGCAAAGCCTTTTGGCGTTTACGCAACTGATCCAGCAAATCCTCCAGTTCAATAAGGTCTGCCTCCATAGAATCAAAAGTCTCATTCGTTTTAAAACTTTCAATCGCATCTTCCAATTTTTGTAATTCATCTTCCAATGCATTTAATTCTGCCTTAACATCTGAAATTTTCTTTTTTCCTTCTTGCGTCAATTCTTTTTTTTATCTTTTGCAATAACGGTATTGACTGCCTCTATCTCCTTTATAGTTTCTAAAGTGTTTTTATATGCCTCTAAAGAAAATCCCAACAAAAACAAATGAGCGCTCAAATCATCCGGAATCTTTTTCGTCAAATCATGGCATTTGATGATATCTGTGAATTCGAACGTTCATCTCGCATCAAAATTGAAAAGAGATTTCTGAAACTAGGTACTTTCTTCCCATTTAATTTTGGGAAAATAAGCCCTGTCAGATATTCTCTTGCATCCTGAAGTTTATCAAAAGATACCGTTCTCCCTTCTCTTATGATTACAGGCTGATCCGCTTGTTTCCGGTTTCTTTTTATCGTGATCGCTTCGTCCCCTATATCCAGATCTAATATTACGTTTTCTTCTAACGGAAATACTTCTTTCGGTATTTTTGCAATTCTTGATTTTTCATAATCATTCAAGAAACCAAAATCTAAAAACTCAATACTCATAGACTTTCCAACACCATTTGTTTTCCGACCTTTTACAGAACTATCATCGTATTTCTCGCCTAATATAATATTGACTCCGTCATGAAAAGAAATCTCTTCAAAAATATTACTTTCTGAATAGAGCCGATTGAGACGAATACGACTTATTTCTTTACCCATATATTCGCCTCCTCAAATTCGACAATATTAACAGAATATAAAAAGGAAAGACCCAAAATCAACTGTCTGCTGCTTGTGATCCCCGCCTTTTTCAATGCTTTAGATACATCATAAATAGAAATCTTCCCAGCTTCCTGCTTTTTTATCTCTTTGAGTATGAGATAGCCAATATACATTGCGGAAGATTTCAGTGCATTGCTACTTGCCAGCATCATACTCACTCCTTTCGTTTGGGAATACCCTACATTTAATCATTTCGTTGACAAGATAGAATTTAATTGCAGAACGGTCATACTTTTTACCATTCGCGCTTAATTTTGTTTCAAAATATGTAACCAGTTTATTCAATGCAGCAATCGGATTATCCTGCTCTTCTTCCAAAAATTGTACGCTGATATCCTGCAGATAGAACATAATAATAATGTCTTGTGCCTCATCGATCCCCAGCGTTTCATTTACAATCTTCAACGCTTCCCCATAAATGGTGTAAAGTGTCGTATATTCCGCAATCAATCTATCTGCAAAATCCCGAAACCTTTTATAAATCTTATACTCCGGATCTACCGTTGTCTCACAAGGCTTCTTTACTTTTCTGTGTTGCGAAATATACTCTATCAAATCTATGATCGTGTCCACTTCACTGGCCTGCGTTTCTTTCACTGAATAATATTTATTACACAATTCTGCTGACAGGTAATTACTGATTGCTTTTATTTGTTCTGTTTCCAACTCTCGAACATCTTGCATCAGTTTTTCTACATCCCAAATGTCTCTTTCTTTTTCAAATGAAAACATTCCCTGTGTATCAAAATTGGAAGAATATTTTTTCTTCTGTGTCAAAATCAGCACAATCAATCTATCATAGCTCTGATACGCTTTGTTTTTATTAAATTCTTCTATCGTATGCTTAATCTTTGTACTACTATTATCTGATGTGACTTGAACTGCTATCCTATTCTTTGGATCTACCAAATCAATCGCCGGGGCATTTTTCTCCAAATAGTTTGCATTTTTCAATTCATATCCATAGATAAGATTCAATAATCCGGGAAAGAAATCTTCTGCAACGATGTTAATATCATAGAGATTTACCGCATTCAAGATAGACACTTCCCGACTTAATAAGGCCAGACTCTCAGCCACATTTTTCAAATAAACCTCTTTGTTCATCATGCTCTTTCACTCTCCTCATTTGTTGCTTGCTTCATTCTACCACACTTTTTTCTAAATTACTATTGATTTTTCCAGAAAACTATGGTATATAGAATGCCTTTTTATCATATAAAATCTACACAACTCCTCTTTTTTTATGGTTTTATAATTTTTCCCGATCTGTGTTTTGTCTCACATTCTGCACTTTTCGGATACTTTCAAACACTCCCCGGAATATACAGTTCCAGAAAGCCACCAAAGAGCTGGAAAAGCACCTGCCTTTGAACACTTCCGCCATACTACAAGATTACACAAGTTGCCACAACCTGTTGCACATCCCTTAACTTCGAACACTTTTTGTTCCGTATCGCCACTTCCCGTTGCAGCTTGTCTCACATACTGCACTTTTCGGGTACTTTTGAACACTTTCGGCAGGAGAGCGATTCAGAGCACCCCAGGATACATCCAGAGAGCTGAAGAAAGTACCCACCTTTGAACACTTTTCACCTTTCAGGTTCTGCTTTTACTGCCACAAGGATGTTCCGGGCCTCCTTCCACTCATAAGAACAAGTTACCAGCGTCAGGGTTGTCTCACAACCTGCACCAGCTACCCCTGTTTCAAACAGCGACAGCGCTTTCGCCTGTGCTGCATAAGCCTCCAATTCCTGCGGACTGTGAAAAGATGTCTGTTGGAAGTCGAACATGGACACATCAGCTTTCAATACTGCCGCTATCCTGTACTCTTCCATGCCTTCCGGCGTCTGAAAGAACACCCTGGGATGTGCTTTCCAGTAATCATAGGAGGCGTACCTGTCCAGATTCCCGAACATCGCCCCGCTGTTCATGTTGTGACCGTAGATAGTCAGATTCTTTGATTCTCCCAAAATACAGTCTGCCTGGAGGAACAAACTTCCATTGATGTCGTAGTTTCCCCGGTAATCCCTCCGCAGATAATACTCCGGATCTTCCCGGCTGCTCTGCATGACCGGATAATCGATCCCAACCTCCGGGATCGTAAGCCAGCCACGAACACCCGGATACTGGCGCTGGAGGGATCGAAGGTCAACGGCAGACACTTCCGGTTCTCTTCCAGCCTGTTCCTCTTTCTCTCCTGGAGAGCCCCCGCCCGGAGGGATGTCCTCCGGGAAGCAGGTTTTTAACTCCTCCACCAGTTCTCGATTCTGCCGGGGAATGACCACATAATTCTGATAAAGCAGTACCACACTGAGGATACAGACAGCACACAAGACTGCCTGCAGCATCCACAGCTTATTCTTCTTTTTTCGCTTCATCTGCTTTTTTATGTCTCTTCTTATAGAGCATGGTTGCCATGAGTCCGGCTGCTGACACGCCTAAAAGTGCAAACAGAAGGATTTGTTTCCAGTGGTCATCTCCTGTCTGCGGTACACCCGGAGTTTCCGGTGTCCTTGCATCCTTCATCTCCACCTTCTGGACTTCCATGGTATCTTCCAGTGTAAACTTCACATCTTCTGCGATCTCATAGCCTTCCGGTGCTGTGATCTCACGCAGGATCAGTTCTTCCCCTACCGGAAGTTTCTCTACCAGATGCGGTTTCCCATCTGTTACCCACTCTTCCAAAACTTCACCCTCTTTATTTAAGATCTGAAGCTTGGCTCCTTCCAGTTCCTTTCCGGTGGTGAGGTCTGTTTTGGAGATTTCCACTTTGGAATAGGTATCTTTCATCTCCACTTTGGTCACACTGCCATCTTCCTTTACTTCAAACTCCATATCTTCCGCAGACACATACCCTTCTGCATAAGGCGGCAGCTCTTCATGGAGCGTATACGTTCCCTCCGGCAGTCCATAAACTACGTGCGGTTCTTTTGTGCTGATCCACTCTTCCACGATGTTGCCATCCTGGTCGATGATCTGAAGCTTCGCCCCTTCCAGTTCTTCCCCGGTTGTGGCATCGGTTTTTGTAAACTGGCTTTTAGTTGGCTGATTTTCCACTTCTTTTGTCAGCTTGATTTCTGCAAGGTTCTGGTCTGTGTAAGAGGCATCGATCTCCCAGATTTCTTCATTCGGAAGATACCCCGGCTTTCTCACTTCCTCTTTCACATAATATTTTCCATGATAGAGGTCGCTGTCAAAGGTAAGCTGTCCCTTCTCATCCGTTGCTTTCTTCTCCAGCAGAGTGTCCTTTTCTACAAGAACCTCACCCTGCTGGGAGAGGATATCTTCTTTGGCATACAATCCAAAAATCACGCCTTCCAGCTTCTCTTCTGTGACTGCATCCTTCTTTTCTACAGAAATGGAAATCTTCTGTCGCTCATTTTTATAAGCAACCCCTTCATAAACAACTGCCTGCGTATCATCCTCTGCGGTTAGGGTAAATTCTTTCTGTTCCGGGTTCAATACGAAATGGTCGCCTGCTATGGTTTCTTTCATATAATAAGAACCCAATGGAAGATTATTTACCACTGCCTTTCCTTCTGTATCGGTCACTAAAGTTGCCACCAGATCGTCTTTTTCATAACGGATGACCGGATTGCCCTGCTCATCCTTTGCTCCGTCCGGGGAATAAATGGTGTCCTTGGCATGCAACGAATGACCCCCAGTTCCAGACTGCGGCAGGTAGCTGCATTGGGAACCGCATTATCAAGACGCATTAAGTCCACCGTCCATCCTCCGATATCAACAAGAAGCACAGAAGGCTCATCTTTTAAATACTCTGGATAAAGAGCCAGGGCTGAATATCCCTGGGGGAACAGTTTCACATCCTCAATCTGGATCTCATAGCGTTCCCCTTCATATAAAAAACGGATTGGCTGTTCCTTCCGACACAGATACTCCTTGAATTTCTGTTTTTCCCTTCCAAACCCGGTAAGGGGAAGCCCGGCTGCAAGAACAACTTTCGCTGTCCTTTCCCCCCTTTCGCTTTCGAATCTCCTGTGCCAGTGCTGCCAGCGTCAAAAGATAATAATTGTCGTTGGCGGTCTTGTCCTTTACCAATGTCTGTCTCCCAGTCCCACACACATAATACTCTCCCCGGTACTGGAGGACATTCTGCATGGTATAGGGTTCGTACTCATACCGGATGATCCCTGTGGGGAAACACACCTGCTTTGTTTTGATGGCGTAATATCCATGATCAATTCCGATAATCATCACTTACCACTCCCTTCTTTTCTGTTCTATGAAAAATTCCCAGTGAAAGAGCCCTTGCTCCTCGGAGGCGCGCCCCGGCAGGCATTCTTTTCTTTCCAGCCCATTGTTCTTCCTACTCCCGGTCTCGAAAAAATGTCTGGACGGGAAGATAATGCAATGTTCCTTCCAAAACAAGAGCCTGTCTTTGAAAACGAAGGATTCCCTGATTCTGTAACTCCACCATTTCGTAATATGCTTTCTTTGTTAAAAAGTAACGATGATATATTCCCGCTTCCCCAAACTTCTCCGTCTGCTTCAACACCAAAAACTCCACCATATACCGGGTATCCGGTGCAAACCGTTTCTCACATAGCATGGCATCTCCCTGTACTGCCTTCACACCCTCCGACTCCCTGGCTACTGCCAATAATTCATGGATACTGATACTCACGTTTGCTATCACCTCCCTTCAAAACTCTTTTCCAAATTTTCAGTGAAAAAAAGACAGGCACCTACACGATGTCTGTCGCTGCGGGATCTTCCATTCCCTTTTTGTATGATTTTTAAATTAAGTTTTTTATTTTACCAGAATTTGGACAAATAAACGCTATATCTCAGATATAGAATTAAAAGAGTCTACTTTGATTGTTCATGTCTCTTATATCTTTTTTAATCACTTGACGAATCCAGCGTCCCAAGGTAACATACCAACAATTAAAAATTTGAAAGGAGTCCTTAAAATGCTGTGTGATGAATTATATAATGAGCTTTGTCAGCTTTTAACCAACTTTGAGACCGGGGAAAGACCTGTCGATGCCAACGATTTTTACTCCCTGCTTGTAAAAATACAAAACAACTGGGAACTCGTGGTCCATTGCCAATAACACAATAAAGAAACCTTAATCATACAACTGATCAGAGCCTATGGTCTTTTCGTCGGTACTATTTTCTACCGTTCTCGCCATTCCCGTTTACACTGAGGATTCTTTTGAAATAATTCCTCATACCGAAGAAGTATATCCATACTGTCTTGTGTAAAATCAAATGGCTGAAGCATGGGGTATCGCGGCAATGCGCTTGAAACATATTCTAATTGTTCCAACTGCTTAGACGTGTATTTTTTCTTTCTGGCTTCGCTATATGGCAAAAGACCGTATTCCGTCTTATACGCTGGAATACGGTCTTT
>VOFI01001411.1_pt1 | contig 254001 bp, 302 predicted proteins | sample 5384131 | NCBI WGS metagenome assembly VOFI01 (sample SAMN12384728, study PRJNA508395) | human gut metagenome | isolation source: healthy gut H | host: Homo sapiens | reverse complement strand
GTAGGCACCCACGCGCTGATCCAAAATGATGTAGAATTCGCCAACCTGGGGCTGGTAATCACCGATGAGCAGCACCGCTTTGGGGTGCAACAGCGAGCGGATTTGGCCATGAAAGGTGAAGAAGTGCACACCTTGGTCATGAGCGCCACGCCCATTCCCCGCACCCTGGCCATGATGATCTACGGCGATCTGGACATATCCGTACTGGACGAGCTGCCCCCCGGGCGGCAGGAGATCCGCACCGATGTGGTCACCTCCGCCTACCACGCCCGGATCTTTCGCTTTCTGCGTGCGGCGCTGGATCGGGGCGAGCAGGGCTATATCGTCTGCCCGCTGGTAGACGAGGGCGAAAGCGAGATGAAAGCCGCCACCGCCTACGCCGCCCAACTCAGCGAAACGGAGCTGTTTGGCTACAACTTAGGGCTGCTCCACGGCAAAATGACCCCCAAACAAAAGGACGCCGTAATGCAGGCCTTTGCCCGGGGCGATGTGCAGGTACTGGTAGCCACCACCGTGGTGGAGGTGGGCGTGGACGTCCCCAACGCCACCTGTATGGTGGTGGAGAACGCCGAGCGCTTCGGCCTGTCCCAGCTGCACCAGCTGCGGGGGCGCATTGGCCGCGGCAGCGCCAAAAGCTACTGCATACTGGTCAGCGACGCCAAAGGCGATACGGCCCGCCAGCGGCTGCTGACCATGAAAAAATACAGTGACGGCTTCCAGATTGCCGACGAGGACCTGCAGCTGCGCGGCCCCGGCGACTTCTTTGGCAAGCGGCAGCACGGTCTGCCGGAGCTGCGACTGGCAGATATGGTGGAGGATATGGACACCCTGCGCCTGTGCCGGGACTGTGCAGACACCATTTTGGCCGACGACCCCAATCTGGACAAACCGGAAAATCAGCCCCTGCTGACGGAAACGCAGGATCTGTTCCGCCGTAGCACCACATAAAAAAAGCAGACAGCGACCGATGAACAAGTCCGTAAAAATGGGCAATAGAAAAAAACAGCCTCCTCTGGTAGAATTAAAAAACTACCATAGGAGGCTGTTTTCTGCTCTTTTGAATTCACTTTACAGAACACCATTTATCTGTTAAAATAGACCCGTAAACTCTGTATTTATTTTGCTATCTGAGAGATAGGGCGTATGAGAAATATGAGAACAGTGTAAAACAGGGAACCATCCCCTGTTTTAAGTGCCCGAAATAATGATTAATGGTGAGGAATAGAGCTGTGAAAAAAAGTTTATTTGGATCGTCTTGTTCGTTGCTTTAGTGTTATTGTTCGCCTTTCTGTTCCTATGGCCGATCCAAGGCAGCTTATACTTAAACATGAATGAAGATGATGGCTTAAACAGCAGTGTATATGATCTTAGCACCAATCGGAGTAAAAAGGTCGTTATTGATGATTATAATGAAGTGATAGACTACTATCCTTTGACCGGTGGATACGCGGCGATCGGTGTGAATTATGTACCGGCTCAGAATGCAGCGGTTGATGGTCTTAAGAGTAAGTACGCTCTGGTCATTCATGAGGGAAAGCGTGACTTTTCTTATCCACTGGCTCCATCAGCCGGAATTATGTGTGTTTATGAAGACACGGTGTATTTCACGATTTATGGCGAGGACGATGTTGCCTCATGTTACTACAAGTGCAACTTGTCTGATTTTAGTATTGAAAAATTGCCGGACTCTATTAATGATATTTGTTCTGACGGCAATACGCTTGTTTATGTTGAAACCCTGCGTGACCATGACCAGGTGATCATAAAACAAGAGGGTAAAGAAAACGTGGCGCTTTCCACTGGTAAAGTCTTATGTGTGGATCTTTTGCAAAGCGATTTAGTCATTTCTTACAAGGATGGCCTGGATGAGAAATGCATATCCTATAATCTCTCTACAGGTAAGAGCACGACTTGTGGCAAAAGGAATGATAAACTGGAGTATGCAGCAACGCTCCATGGGCGTGATTGGTATATTTACAGATTTGAATTTCTGCATAACGATTTTGGTACGCCGCGATTGGATATTATCGTTATGCGTAGTGGCCTTCGGGTGAAATTCTTATTCTTGTCACCTACGAAATTAGGTTCGGTTTATCTTTTGCGATGATTACATAGAACAGGGTAAAACAGGGAACCGTCCCCTGTTTTACCCTGTTTTGCTTAAAATCTAATTCTTCTGCCAATTAGGCTGTTTTGTACTGTCACAATCCGGGGCAGTTCACCGAACGCTGTCTGCTTTTTACTATAATGCTGTGGTAAAGGTGTAGCCCTGGCTGCGAATACTGTCAATGGCCTGACCTAAAATCTCCGCATTGGTGGGACTGACGGCGTGGAGCAGGAAGATAGCGCCCGGGTGGGTGCTCTCTGTCACCTTTTGCAGCGCCGCTGCCGGTTCCGCCACATTTTGGGTATCCCAATCTGCATAGGCAAAACTCCAAAAGATACTCTTGTAACCCAGCTCCTGTGCCAGCGCCAGCGTGTCCTCGCTAAACTCCCCCTTGGGAAAGCGGAAGTAAGTCATCTTGTACTGATAATTCTTTTCCATATACCGGTGCAGCACGGTGATCTCCTCTGTGGCTGCCGCGCGGGTCACCTCGTCCATAGTCAGGTGGCGATAGGTGTGGTTGCCCACTACATGGCCCTCGGCAATCATGCGCTTGATCAGTGCCGGGTTTTGGCTGGCAAAGTCATAGGTCACAAAGAATATAGCATGGACTTGCTTCTCCTTTAGCGTGTCCAATATCTTGCCGCTGTATCCGTTCTCATACCCCTCGTCAAAGGTCAGGCACAACTGCTTTTTATTGTCCAGTAAGAAGCGAGCGCCCAGCGCGCCAAACTGTTTTTGCAGCCGTTCCGGCTCCTGCGGTCTGGCGTGGTCGGTAATGTTGCCCGGCCCCCACACCACCTTTTTCCTTGCTGTAACTGCGGCTGCCCACATTGGTGGGGCGCACGGTGGTGTCCGCCGTCTTGGTTGCAGTGGTGGCGGAGGTGGTACTGGTGCCCGGATCGCCGGTTTGGTTCTCATTCTTTGCATTGCCCCGGCAGCCGGCAAACAGTATGGTGATCAGCGCTAAAGCCAGCAGCAAACTGCTGCATTTTTTGAGCATAAAAAACTCCCCTTTCAGCAATAGGTTGTGCTGAAAAGGGAGCAAATTCACCTGTTAAATTTTGATTAGCGAAAATTGGCGATGTTTGCAAAAACTGCAAATCATTCGTTAATAATATTCCACCCGGCGCGCAAAATGCCCTCATCCTTGCCAATGCGGTTAAGCACATTCTCAATGGCCTCATCGTTCTTCTTGGCGGCAGACACATAAGCGCGGATTTTGGTATTGCCGTCGTCCGTCTCCGAGGACTCCAAATTGTGCAAAATAATATCCCGCGCGTCCTTCAAAGCACTCATTAAGTGGGCGCGAATATCCACCTCAAAGTTATCCAAACAGGTCACTGAGATTTTGTACATACACTCATCTTTGGCCCGCTTTTTCTTTATCATAGCTGCGCAACTTGTTAATCTTGTTGCTTAGCGGATGCAGCACCAGGTGCATCACCACCACAACCGCTGCCACAATCACCGCATACAGCACCTTGGGCAGGGTGCACAGAATACCGATGGCCGCCGTGGTCCAAATGGTAGCGGCAGTGGACAGCCCGCGAATGTTGGTGCCGTCCCGCAAAATCAGGCCGGCGCCCAAAAAGCCCACACCGCTGACCACCTGGGCAGCCACACGGGTCAGGTCCGTGTTGTCCTGGTTGATCACAAAGGAAAACGCCGTGTAGGCATACGCCCCCACACACACGATCACATTGGTAAGTATACCCGCCTGGTGCTTGGTCCACTGGCGCTCCAGGCCTACAAAAAGCCCAGAATAATGGCCAGCGCCAGTCGAATGGAAAACCCGGACAACGCCGCAATATCCATCAAATGCGCATAGCGTTCCATTTTAAATTAAGCCTCCGCTTTCTCTTCTGCCTCCTGGGCAGATTTTTGTTTTAAGTAAGCATTGATAAAGCCGTCAATATCCCCATCCATCACGGCGGTGATATTGCCCATCTCGAACCCGGTACGGTGATCCTTGGCCAGGGTATAGGGCATAAATACATAGGAACGAATTTGGGAGCCCCAGGCAATCTCTTTTTGATCACCCTTAATGTCCTCAATGCGTTCCAAATTCTCTCGCTCTTTGATCTCCACCAGCTTGGACTTGAGCATACGCATGGCCACTTCCCGGTTTTGGTGCTGGCTGCGCTCAATCTGGCAGCTGACCACGATCCCGGTGGGAATATGGGTCAAGCGCACGGCAGAGGAGGTCTTGTTGACCTTTTGGCCGCCGGCACCGGAGGCCCGGTACACATCCATCTTAATATCTTCTTCACGGATCTCCACATTCACATCGTCGTCAATCTCCGGCATCACTTCAACGGACGCAAAGGAGGTATGCCGCCGACCGGAAGAGTCAAAGGGAGACACCCGCACCAAGCGGTGAATACCCATCTCGCCTTTCAAATAACCGTAGGCATTCTCGCCCTCTACTAAAATCGTGGCGCTCTTAATCCCCGCCACATCGCCGTCCAGATAATCCAGCGTAGACACCTTGTAGCCATGGCGCTCGCCCCAGCGGTTGTACATACGAAAGAGCATTTCCGCCCAGTCCTGCGCCTCCGTACCGCCGGCACCGGCGTGGAAGGTCAGCAAGGCGTTTGCCGTCAAACTCGCCGCTGAGCAGGGTGGACAGGGTCATATCTTCCACGCGCGTTTCAATATCCTTAACAGAGGCGGTGCAGTCGTCCAGCAGGGACAGATCGCCCTCCTCGTCCGCCAGTTCAATCATCACCAGCGCGTCCTCATAGTCGCTTTTCAGACTCTCATAGCCGGTGACCTTGGCCTTTAAGGAACCGATCTTTTGCATCACCTTTTGGCTGTTCTCCATATCGTCCCAAAAGTCCGGGGCGGCGCTCTCTTTCTCCAGCACCTCCACCTCGGCCTTTAAGCTGTCAATGGCCAGGGCTTCCTTTAAGTTTTCAATGGGCTTCTCGCTGTCCAGCAGCCGCAGCCGCAGTTCTTCAAATTCTACCATATCAACGCTCCGTGCAGTTCTCTGTATAAATTTATGATTATAACTGTAATATTATATATAAATCTCTGCTGCATTGCAAGGGCTTTACCGCTGATTTTACACCCGGGCACGGATTTTTGGCGGAATTGACGGTGCTTTCACACTTTGTTTAAGATATTTTAACCAAATCGTTGATTTATTGTGATATTCTAATGTATAATGATAAGAAAGCATATAGATCGAGGTACACAAAATGGCTTTGTATGAAAACAACAGCTGCCCGGTCTGCGGCAAGCAGTTCCAGCCGGGTGACGATATTGTTACCTGCCCGGAATGCGGCACACCCCATCACCGGGCGTGCTACCGGGAGCTGGGGCACTGCGCCCACCAGGCACTACACGGTGATGGATATGCCTTTACCCCGGCGGATCCGCCTGCGGAGCAAAATCAAGTGCGCCTGCCGACGATACCCACACCGCTGCCCCGGAGCAAAAAAAAAGAAATGCGTGGCCTGCGATGCGGAGCTGGACGGAGACGCCGTCTTTTGCACCCACTGCGGCGCTCGACAACCGGGGGCCGGCGAAAAATATCGCCCGCCTATCCTGCAGGATACGACACCGGATCCCAGCCAATACCCGGGCACCATTGAGGGTGAAGCGGCCGCCGATGTGGCGGCGGTGGTACGCACCAACACCGGCTACTTCCTTTCCCGGTTCAGACGGAATAAAAAGGTCGGATGGAACTGGGCGGCCTTTCTCTTTGGCCCCTACTACCTGTTCTTCCGCAAAATGTATAAAGAGGGCACGGCGGCGCTGGCCATTCGCTTTGCCGCGTCACTGATCGTGCAGGGCGCCTACGCCAGCCAATTTGCCAAACTCACCGACTTTATGAGCACCAACTACACTGCCCTTATGCAGGGCAAAATACAACCGGACGCAGCGCTGGTGGAGCCCTTATACCCGGCTGTAGCCATCATGATGGGCGTAGGGGCTGGCGATCCACCTGGTGATCGCCCTGTTTGCCAATCGGCTGTACCACAGAAAAGTATTTACCGTGCTACAAACGGTGGATGATCGACTGCAGGACGGCGCCATCTTTCGTCAAGCACCCATGCTACCGGAGCAAATGCGTCTGACCCAGGATGAAATGCGCCGCATGTATCTGTCCAAATGGGCGGCACCAGCGTGTTTGCGCCGATTATGGCGTTTCTAATCTTGGACATGATCTCCGGACTGCTGTCCAGCATATTGTAAAAATACCGAACGAGGAAAAGAAAAATGAAAATTAAAAAAGCAATCATTCCCGCAGCAGGGCTGGGCACGCGCGTGCTCCCCGCTTCCAAGGCCGTGCCCAAGGAAATGCTCAACATTGTGGATAAACCCGCCATTCAGTACATTGTAGAGGAGGCGTTCGCCGCCGGGATCGAGGATGTGCTGATCATCACCAACCGGGGCAAGGGGGTCATTGAGGACCACTTTGACCATGCGGTGGAGCTGGAGCACAAACTCTCCGGGGATCCAAACAAGGCGGATCTGTACCGAGATGTGCTGCAATGCTCTCAAATGGGCAATATTTATTTTATCCGCCAAAAGGAGACCAAGGGTCTGGGTCACGCGGTGCTGTGCGCCAAGAACTTTGTAGGTAACGAGCCTTTTGCGGTGCTGTATGGGGACGATGTAATCATCAGCGACGACCCGGTCACCGGCCAGCTTTGCCGCGCCTATGAGAAATACGGCAAGGGCGCTGTGGGCGTAAAGGAAGTGCCCACGGCGGATATTACCAAATACTGCTCCCTGGCGGTTGCGCCGCTGGAGGGCAACTGCTTTACCTGCACGGATATGATCGAAAAGCCCCGGCCGGAGCAGGTAATGAGCAACTACTCCATTCTGGGCCGGGTGGTGCTGCCTCCCTCTATTTTTGAGATTTTGGAGCACACCCCTAACGGCGCCGGCGGCGAATTGCAGTTGACGGACGCCATGCGCACCCTGGCGCGGCAAGAGGGCGTAGTGGCTGTAGACTACAACGGCACCCGCTACGATATGGGCAACAAATTCGGCATTTTGCAGGCCAATATTGAGGTGGGTCTGCAGCACCCGGAGACCGGTGCCCGCCTGAAAGAATACATCAAGAACTTAGCAAAGGAACTTTAATACTTATGATCAAACTGGAACGCACTTCCGTCACCAATTTTGACAATGCCATGCGCGGTGCCCGCAATCCCATGAACTCCTGGGGGCGTTACGACTCCTACTATGACGAAGACGGCAACTTTGTCTTTGGTCCCAACGATCTGAGCCTGGCCAAGCGCCTGTGCAAGGCCGGCACCGACCACCGCAAATTCATTCGTATGATCTTTGTCACCGTGGATGTAACCGCCCCCATGTACTGGTGGAAAGAGTATGACACCTACAAGGTGGGGACCGTTGCCAATTCCACCTCCACCATGCACAAGATTGCCTCCAAACCCTTTGAGCTGGCGGATTTTTCCGTAGATCACATGGATCAGCGGGGCTGGACGCAATGGAAAAGGTGATCCGCACCCTGGAGCAGCTGCGCCTGGAATACCTGGAGACCAAGGACAAACAAACCTGGTACACCATGATCCAGCTGCTACCCAGCTCCTATAACCAAATGCGCACCTGTACGCTAAACTATGAGACCTTAGCCAATATTTATTTTGCCCGCCGCAGCCATAAACTGGAGGAGTGGCACACCTATTGTGACTGGGCGCTGGAGCTGCCTTACTTTAAGACCCTGATTGCAGATACAAAGGACTGACAACACCATGAACCAACAATACGATCCGTTCGGCAGACCCACAAACGGCGCTGTGCCGCCCAATAACGGTCAAACGCCGCCCGGTCAAAGCCCCTACAATAACTACAACAATCCCGGCGGTTATCCGCCCCCGGGCACCGGCTATCAACCGCCGTACGGCACCTATGGGCAGGACCCTCGGCAGGCTGCCTACTTTCAGCGGGAGAACCGGCGTCGCCTGGCGCTGCGCTCCCAAAAGCAGGAATTGCGCCGCTTTGGCAACTGCATTGGACTGGCGATTTTAGCCTACTTCATCTTACAGCTGCTGTTTTCCCAGCTGCTATCTGTATTGCACCTGAAGGATATCTATGAAAGCTCAACGGTTTTTCAAAGCTGCTTTAGCCTGCTGTTCATCTCCGTTTGCAGCGTGGCGGTTCCCTTTGGCGTAATGGCACTGATCAACCGCCGCCGCTACACCGGTCCGGTGATCCCCACCCGCTCCCTGCGCACCGGTCAAATGGCGTTATGGGTCAGTTTTGGTATGCTGTGTTGCGTGGGTGCCAACTTTGCGGTCACCTTTGGAGTGATCCCGCTGTTTAAGGCCTTTGGCTATGGATTAACCTCCAACAGCGCCGGCGATCCCAACTCCGTTTTTGCCTGCGTGATCGCCTTAATCGGCACGGCCATTGTACCGGCTATTTGCGAGGAATTCGCCATGCGATGCTGCTGCGTGCAATTGCTGCGCAAATATGGCAATGGCTTTGCGGTGCTGAGCATCAGCATCGTATTCGGCCTGCTCCATGGCAATGTGATCCAATTTGTCTTTGCCTTTTTTGGTGGGTCTGATTTTAGGCTATATCACCGTCAAAACCGACAGCGTAGTGCCTGCGATCCTGGTGCACGCACTGAATAACGGTATGTCCGTGGTCGCCGGCATTGTGCGCTACGCTGCCACCGACACGGCCGCCGACTCCGTCACCGTGGGTATGTATGTGTTTTGGCTGCTGGTAGGCGCTGCCGCCACCATTTACCTACTGGTAAAAAAGCAGCTGTACACCCCAAAACCCAAGTGGCACCAAACCCGGAAGCCCCAACCTTTGGCCAGTGCATGGGCGCGTTTTTGGCACCCCGGTATGATCGTATCCTTTATTCCGCTGGTGGTATTGACCATCTTTTCCATTCAAAAGCTGTGATTTTATGACAACGGATCAAAAATTTATGTCCCGGGCGCTGGAACTGGCTCGGCAGGCCGCGCTGGAGGGTGAAGTACCCGTTGGCGCCGTGGTGGTGCTGGACGGCCGGATCATTGGCGAGGGACGCAACCGGCGAGAGAAGAGCCGCAACGCCCTGTCCCATGCAGAATTAGAGGCCATTGACGCTGCCTGCAAAGCCTTAAACGGCTGGCGATTGTGGCAATGTGACCTATATGTCACATTGGAGCCTTGCCCCATGTGCGCCGGTGCCATCATCAATGCCCGCCTGCGCCGGGTGATCTACGGCGCCGCGGACCCTAAGGCCGGGTCCTTTGGCTCCGTGATCGACTTTAATTCCCTGCCCTATAACCACAAGCCGCAACTGACCGCAGGTGTGCTGCAAGGAGAATGTGCCGGTGTGCTCAGCGACTTCTTTGCCCCTCCGGGCTCGCCGCAAAGCAGAGTCCGCAACCAAAAACAGAATAATAATAAAAAAAAGAACACGGAAGCACCGTTTGGCGCCTCCGTGCCTTTTTTTGCGGCTTACGCCGCCGGGAGCCGCCCTGCACGCGGCTCAGTTCTACATTTGTCCGCTTATTTCATGGACTCTTCGTAGGCCTTGATCATTTTCTTAACCATCTGGCCGCCTACGGAACCAGCCTGCTTAGAAGTCAGGTCGCCGTTGTAGCCCTGCTTCAGATTTACGCCCACTTCAGAAGCAGCTTCCATCTTAAAACGGTTCAGGGCTTCCTTAGCCTCGGGCACAACACTCTTGTTGCTTGCCATTGCGAATACACTCCTTTTTTCGTAAACTTGCGTTTGCACCAATAGTGTATGTGTCGCAAAGACAAATAAAACTGAAAAATTTTTACAGTTGGCTGGCAACGAAGCGTTTCGTTTTGCCATCTGTTTTTTCATTTTTGTACAAATGACGCAGTCGCGCATTCGCCGGGAAGCATTTGTTGTAATCCCCCGGAGAGCGGCCGGAAGGGATAACCCACCGCGTTCTCGCTTAAATGCACGCGGCGCTACGGCAAGTGCACGGTGCTAAAGTTGATGATGCGCTTATGAAATGCACGCGGCGGAGTCCAAAGACTCCGCCGCCATATTGTATGCATTCTTTTTTCCGTTTATCTGATTACTGCACTTCCTGCACGGTGGTCTCCGGCTTCGTTGTGCTTTCCGGCTCCGTGGTGGTCTGTTCGGCGCCGTACACCTGAAGCACCACCTCGCTGCCCACGGCAGCAGTGCTTTTGGCGTCCGGGGTCATACCGTACACACTCTTCACGGTGCCCTCTTTATAGCTGCCGTCGTTATAGACAGTCACTGTGGTCACCTTAAAGCCTTTTGCCTCCAACTGCTTCTTGGCCTCTGCCACATCCAGACCGCCTACATCCGGCACTTCCTCTGTCTGAATCCCCTTGCTCACCGTCAACACAATCTGCGTGCCTTCTTCACGCTTTGCGCGATGATCACGCCTTCCGCTGCTTTGTCTGAATACTGGGCGTCATAGGTGATGGAAAACTGCTTGTTCCAAGCGCCGTTGTTCTTAATGTCACTCTGGGTGTACCCGGCAGACACAAAGTCCGGCACAGTATAATTTACAGAGGAGACAGTCTGCGTGGTGTTCTCTCTGCCATCCACCAGGCCGGAAAACTTTACCACATAAATACCCGCTGCCACGGCAGCCACAATCAGCACCACTAAAATAATAATGACAGCCTTATTTTTGCCGCCCTTGGGCTTCTCTGTCGGAGGGGCGCTGTGGCGCACATCCGGCTGAGGTGCAGGTTGAGGCTTTGGCTCCGGCTGGGGCGGCTGGGCTGCTTCCGCTGCTTGCGCCACCACCGAGGGCGCCGCATTGAGCAACTCCCGCAGACGTGCTGCGCTCTGTGCCCGGTTCTCCGGGTAGATCTGCAACCCGGCGCCAAGGGCACGAATCACATGGGTGGGAATACTCTCTGCGATCTTGTTGGGAATCATCAGCTTGTCATTGGTCTCTCTGGACGGAGCATCCGGCGGATTGCTACCCACCAATGCCCGATAAATACAAGCGGAAAAGGCATAAATATCCGTAGCCGGGCACATTTTGCGGTCATTGTCGTACTGCTCAATGGCGGTATAGCCCTCGTTCAAATTAAATTCCAGATCCGACTGCACCGTATTGCACTGGGCGATACAAAAGCCCTTTGAGGCGCACCTTACCGTCCGGGCACAGCAGCAGATTGTCCGGCGTAATGGAGCCGTGGATCACGCCCCGATCATGGAGTGCCTCCAGGGTGGTGAGCACCGGCATAAACATAATGCGCGCCTGCTCCCAAGAAATGTAGCCCTCCGGGGTGCGCAGCAAAAATTCCCGCAAGGGCACGCCGTCCACCGGCTGAGACACGGCATACACCGTCTCGTTGGCAGGAAACACATCATACACCGGCAGTGCCGCAGCCAGGGTACGCAGCTGCATCATGGTCTGCCACAAAGTGGTAAAAGACCGCTTATAGCCGTCAAAATTCTTACGAAAACGCTCCCGCACATGCACATCCCGGTTGCCCTCCAACCGATTGGCAATGCCCTTGGGCAGGAACTCCCGCACCACACAAGGCGCCTGCAAGGTACGATCATAGGCGGCATACACCGCAGCGTCGCTCTCCCAAGCCTGCACATGGCCCAGCACATACCGGTCCTGAAGCACCGTGCGCAGGGGCAGAAAGCTGGTGTCGTTCTCCTGATCGTTATCAAACCCGCAGCCGGGGCAAACGCTGCCTGCGGTCAGGGGCGCAAAACAATTCATACACAGTCGATCTGTATTTTCCAAAAAAGATCCCTCCAAATCAAGACCTTATACTATAGCAGTTTTATAATAACAGCCGGTTGATTTTTTGTCAACCGCACTTTCGTAAACAATCGGTAAACATCCCCTACCCCGCCGGTTGAAACTGCGCATCTTTTCGTGTATAATGAGGGGTACAGAACAAATGAACCGAAGGAGTTTTTGAATATGAATTTTAAGCAGTTGCCAAACGGCATGAGCGAGGGCTTTGCCCTGCTGAAAAAATGCGATGTAAAAAGACCAAAAACGGCGCCGCCTACTTAGATCTTGTGCTGGGAGACAAAAGCGATGAGTTGCCTGCCAAGCTGTGGGACTATACGGACAACGGCCTGTTTGCCCCGGATATGGTGGTCAAGGTGCGGGGCACTGTGGAGCAGTATAACGGTCGGGATCAATTCCGCATTTCTCAGATCCGCCCGGCAGCGGACAGCGACAACTACAACCTGTCCGATCTGGTGCCCGCCAGCGAGGTGGGCGGCGCCCAGATCTATGATATGCTGATGCGCCGGGTAAATGCCTTTCAGGACGCGGATTTTAAGGCCATTGTGTCCGGCATTATGGAGGACCATAAGGAGGCACTGGTGCGCTATCCTGCCGCTCTGCGGCTGCATCACGCCATAGTGGGCGGGTTGATGCTGCACACCGTGTCCATCGTGCGTCTGGCCGAATCCCTGTGCCAGATTTACCCCAATGTGGATAAAGAACTGCTGCTCTCCGGCGCCATTCTCCACGATGTGGCCAAGACATGGGAACTGGAGGCCAACAACCTGGGGTTGGTCAAGGGCTATACCACCGAAGGTGAACTGATCGGTCACTTGGTCAAGGGCGCTATGTATATTGATGAAAAGGCACGCGACCTGGGCGTGGCACCGGAAAAGGCGGCACTGCTGGAACACATGCTATTGTCCCACCACGGTCAGCCGGAGTACGGCTCCCCTGTGCGGCCCATGTTCCTGGAGGCGGAAATTCTCTCTCAGCTGGACGCACTGGACGCCACAATTTTTGAAATTCACGCTGCCACCTCCAAGGTGGAACCGGGCAAATTTACCGACCGGCAGTGGGCGCTGGACAATCGCAAGCTGTTTAACCACGGCCGCACCACCACCGAGCACAAGGTTAACTTAGGAGAATAACGCAATGGAAGTAACGCAAGAAAAATGGACGGAGATCACCGTCACCGTGGATACAAAAGACATTGAGACCGCCGGAAATATTGCCAATATGGTGGTGCCTTACGGCATTTATATTGAGGATTACTCCGCTCTGGAAGAGGAGACCATGGAGATCGCCCATATTGATCTGATTGAGGCGTCTCTGCTGCAAAAGGACCGCACCAAGGGCATTATCCACATTTATATCAGCCCGGAGGAGAACCCGGCAGAAGCCGTTTCTTTCTTAGAGGATCGGCTGCAAAGCGCCGGTATCGCCTACACCCTGGGCACGGACCTGTGCGCCATGGAGGACTGGGTAAACAACTGGAAAAAATATTTTCACCCTATGCCGGTAGGCGACAAGCTGCTGATCCGCCCCACCTGGGAGGACGCAGACCCCACAGACGGCCGCAAGGTGCTGCACATTGAGCCGGGCCTGGCCTTTGGCACCGGGTCGCACCCCACCACCCGCCTGTGTCTGGAAACGCTGGAAAAGGTGGTCACCCCCGGTGCTACGGTACTGGACATCGGCTGCGGGAGTGGTATTCTTTCCATTGCCGCTCTATTGCTGGGTGCGCAAACTGCCTTTGGCGTAGATATTGACAAACTGGCGGTAAAAACCGCCAACGCAAACGCATTGGAAAACGGATTTGGCCCGGATCGGTTCACGGCCGTGGAGGGCAATTTGTCCGACAAAGTCAACGGGCAGTACGATATTATTGTAGCCAATATTGTGGCAGACATTATTATGCAGTTCAATCCCCAGGTGGCGCAGTTCTTAAAGCCCGGCGGCACCTACATTACCGGCGGTATTATCGATGTGCGGGAGGACGAGGTGCTGGCCTCTTTCGCCGCCAACGGCTTTACCGTGCAGCAGCGATTTGAAGATAAAGGCTGGCTGGTATTTGTATTAAAGCACGCATAAGTCCGGCCTCCACTGACCGAAAAAGCAGCGATCGGCAGTTGCAGACCCTACCGACGCTCTACGCTGTCCGATTACATCACACACAAAAACGCCCTGTACAAGCTGTACAGGGCGTTTGCGTTGCCGTTTTTTATTTTGCCTTCGTGGCGATCTCCTCGGTAATGCGGGCGATAAAGTCCTCAAGACTGGAGGCACCCTCGTCGCCGTCCTTTCTGGAACGAACAGACACGGTGCCGGCCTCAATATCCTTGTCGCCGGCCACCAGCATATAGGGCACCTTCTCCATCTGCGCAGAGCGGATCTTAAAGCCGATCTTCTCGCTGCGGTCATCCACCTCACAGCGAATACCGGCAGCCTCCAGCTTTGCCTTCACGGTGTTCAAATAGTCAATATGACGGTCCGCGATGGGCAGCAGCTTCACCTGCACCGGCGCCAGCCAGGTGGGGAACGCACCGGCAAAGTGCTCGGTCAAAATACCGATAAACCGCTCAATGCTGCCGAATACCACACGGTGGATCATAATGGGACGTGCTTCTCGCCGTCCGCGCCCACATATTCCAACTCAAACCGCTCCGGCAGCTGGAAGTCCAGCTGAATGGTGCCGCACTGCCAGGTACGACCCAAGCAATCGGTCAGGTGGAAGTCCAGCTTGGGGCCGTAGAATGCGCCGTCGCCCTCGTTGACCTCAAAGTCATAGCCAAGCTCAGTAATGGCGTCCCGCAGGGCCTGGGTAGCAATATCCCAGTCCTCCTTGGCGCCCATAGAGTCCTCCGGCTGGGTGGACAGTTCAATGTGATACTTAAAGCCAAAGGTGCTGTACACACTGTCGATCAGCTGTACCACGCCCTTGATTTCGTCCTTGATCTGCTCCCGGGTCATAAAGATGTGGGCATCGTCCTGGGTAAAGCAACGCACCCGCATCAACCCATGCAGTGCGCCGGACAGCTCATGCCGGTGCACAATGCCCAGCTCGCCCATACGCAGCGGCAGATCCTTGTAGGAGTGCATTTTGTTCTTATACACCAAAATACCGCCGGGGCAGTTCATCGGCTTAATGGCGAAGTCCTGGTCGTCAATGACGGTGGTGTACATATTCTCTTTATAGTGGTCCCAGTGACCGCTGCGCTCCCACAGCTTGCGGCTGAGGATAATGGGAGTAGAGATCTCCTGATACCCGGCAGCCGTGTGGATCTGGCGCCAGTAGTCGATCAACTGGTTCTTGAGGATCATACCCTTGGGCAGGAAGAACGGGAACCCGGGACCTTCCTCCATAATGGTAAACAGCTCCAGCTCCTTGCCCAGCTTGCGGTGATCCCGCTTCTTGGCCTCCTCCAGCATTTGCAGGTGGGCCTCCAGCATAGACGCTTTGGGGAATGCAGTACCGTACACGCGACAGAGCATTTTATTCTGGGCGTCACCCCGCCAGTAAGCGCCGGTGGTGTTGGTTAACTTAAAGGCCTTTACGGCGGCAATGCTCATCAGATGAGGACCGGCGCACAGCTCGGTAAACTCACCCTGCTTGTAAAAGCTAATGTGCTCGCCCTTGCCGGCGTGCTCGGCGATCAGTTCTACCTTATACGGTTCGCCTTTCTCCTCCATCAGCGCCGTGGCCTCCGCCGGGGGCAGCTCAAAGCGCTCGATCTCCGGATTTTCCTTCACGATCTTCTTCATTTCCGCCTCGATCTTAAGCAAATCGTCGGTGGTAAAGGGCGTGTCGCCGCAGTCGAAGTCATAATAAAAGCCGTTCTCAATGGCCGGGCCGATGGTCAGCTTCACCTGGGGGTACAGGCGCTTAACCGCCTGGGCCATAATATGAGATGCGGTGTGGTTAAAGGTGCGGCGGCCGTCCTCCTCATCAAAGGTCAGCACTTCAAAGGCGCAGTCGTCGCTGACAGTGGTGCGCAAGTCCCGCACCTGGCCGTCGATCCGGCAGCAGCAGGCTGCACGGTACAGACCCATAGAAATGTCCTTGGTAATGTCCGCCGCCGTCATGGGTGCGTCATACACCTTAACGGAGCCGTCCTTTAGTGTAATGTTCATAACAATTCCTCCAAAAATAAAAAATCACCCTGCATACACAGGGTGAATGAAGATCCACGGTTCCACCTGAATTGCACAGCAAGATGCTGTACCTCAAGGCCCGGATAACGGCAGGCAACCGGCCGGTATTGGCGGCGCTCCGGGGTGGTAAGCGACAGCTGCACCGTGTGCCCTTGCAGCGTACAGGCACTCTCTGAAAAACGGCAAAAAGCGGCGCTCTTGTCCCCATCAAAGCTTTCTCTATTTCTTATGGCTTATAGTAGCACCTTTTACCGTCCCTGTCAACCGAAACGGCCGAATTTTTTGCCTTTTCCTCCGCCTCCGGCGCAAACAAAAACTTGACAGATACCATATATAGGTGTATTATTATACAGAAGTTTTACATTTTGTTATGTAAGGCTTCTTTACAGAAATGCGTTAAAATGTAATTAAACTGTACCTTTTCTGATGATATTCGATTCGAGAGTTCCATCTCAAAAACGAGAAATTTATGCAGAAGGAGGTGCTGTTGATTATGAGTAATGTTGTGATTCCGGTGATCGTAGGCGCGGTTTGCGCCGTTGTTTTTGCCGTTTTAGGTTTCGTTTTGGGTGTGGCGCATCGCCGCAAGACCGCAGAGAAAGAAATCGGCTCTGCCACCCAAGAAGCCACCAAGATCATCAATAACGCTTTGGCCGAGGCAGAAGCTTCTAAGAAAGAAAAAGTACTGGAAGCCAAGGACGAAGTGCACAAGCTCCGCTCCGACGCAGACCGGGATATCCGCGAGCGCAGGAACGAAGTGCAAAGACAGGAAAAACGCCTGAACCAGAGAGAAGAATATCTGGACAAGAAAGCGGATTCCCTGGAAGCAAAAAATGATAAAATCAGCGAAAAGCAAAAAGAACTTGAAAACAAATTACTCGAAGTCGATGGCATCAAGAAAAGCCAGTTTGATATGCTGGAGCGTATTTCAGGTCTGACCCAGGAGGAAGCAAAAAATCAACTGCTGGCCTCTCTGGAAGAAGAACTGGACACGGAAAAGAGCAAAAAAATCCTCGAATACGAGCAGATGACCCGGGACCAGAGCGAAGTGCTGGCGCGGGAGATCATCGGCACCGCCATTCAGCGCTGCGCCGCCGATCACACGGCAGAGACCACCGTCTCCGTTGTGGCACTGCCCAATGACGAGATGAAAGGCCGCATCATCGGCCGTGAGGGGCGCAACATCCGCTCCATTGAGTCCATTACCGGCGTTGAATTGATCATTGACGACACGCCGGAAGCCATCACCGTCAGCGCCTTTGACCCGGTGCGCAGAGAGATTGCCCGCCTGACCTTGGAGCGACTGATCCAGGACGGCCGCATTCATCCCACCCGCATTGAGGAGCTGTACGAAAAGGCCAAGCGTGAGGTAAATGCCACCATTAAGCAGGAGGGCGAGAAGGCTGTACTGAAAGCCAACTGCGGTTCCATTCACCCGGAGCTGGTGCGCCTGCTTGGTAAATTGAAATACCGTACTTCCTACGGACAGAGCGTGCTCAAGCACAGCCTGGAAGTGAGTTATATTGCCGGGCTGATGGCTGCGGAACTGGGCGCTGATGAGCGACTGGCCCGCCGCGCAGGTCTGCTGCACGACATCGGCAAGGCTTTGGATCACGAGATGGAAGGCAGCCATATTGCCCTGGGCGTGGAATTTGCCCGCAAGTATAAAGAGAGCGAAGCCGTTGTGCATGCCATTGAGGCGCATCACGGTGATGTAGAGTGCAAGACCGTGGTCGCCTGCCTGGTTCAGGCGGCAGACGCCGTATCTGCCTCCCGTCCCGGCGCCCGCCGTGAGAATGTGGAGAACTACATTAAGCGCCTGCAACAGCTGGAGGAGATCTCTTGCAGCTTTGAGGGCGTGGAGCGCGCTTACGCCATACAGGCCGGCCGTGAGGTCCGCGTGATGGTGAAGCCGGAAGTGGTATCCGACAGCCGTATGCCTTTTGTGGCCCACGAGATTGCCAAGAAGATCGAGTCCGAGATGGAATATCCCGGCCAGATCAAGGTCAATATTATTCGTGAGTCCCGTGCTTCCGATGATGGCAAAATAACAACAAAAGGGACGGTCTTTCCGTCCCTTATTTTTTTTTGGGAGGAATCGCAATGATCAAACATATTGTATGCTTCAAGTTGGCTGACCCCACCCCGGCAAATTGCCAAAAGGCAGCGGAAGTGCTCCGCTCCATGGATGGCAATGTACCGCTGCTGCGTGGGATCGAAGTGGGGGTCGATGAGCTGCGCTCCGGGCGCTCCTACGATGTGATCCTGCAGGTACTGTTGGACGATATGGCCGCTTTGGACGCCTATCAGCAGGACCCGTACCACTGCGGCGTGGTCAAGAAACACATGCACGCCGTGGCAGAAAACAGCATTGCCATGGATTACACGGTGGAATAAAAACAAAATTACTGCTCCGGCAGATAGTCACTATGGGACTATCTGCCATTTTTTTGCCTTTTTTATCGTGGAAATAGACAAAAAATAAGTGCCATTTTTGCCGCTTTGCCGAAAATATGTCGCCGTCACCGCCTTGCATTGACACGACCCCTCCAAAATGATAAAATGAATGTATCTATATAATATATAAATTTATATATAAAGAGGAGCAAATTATGGACCAAACCAAGGAAATTGACATTGATCTGAAAAAGATCTTCTTGATGATGCGCAAGAAGGTCGTTTACATTCTGCTGTTCACCCTGCTGGGGGCATTGTCGCCGGTTGCTTTACCGAGTTCTTTATAGACCAAAAGTACACCGCCAAGATCTCCCTGTATGTGTACAGTGATATGAATCAGCTAAGCACCCAAAGTTCCATCAGTTACAACGACTACACCGCCTCCACCGCTTTGGTGAAAAGCTACCTGGCCGTGCTGGAGAGCGACGCAGTGCTGGACAAGGTAGCGGAAAAAGTAGGGCTGACGGACGGCAGCACCATTAAGAACAGCATTTCCACTTCCCAGGACGAGGACACCAATGTGTTTTATGTGTCCGTCACCACGACCAATCCCAAAACCAGTCAATCCATTGCCAACGCCGTAGCGGAGGTGGCTCCCGGTGAGATTGCCCGGATCATCAAAGCCGGCGGCGCCAACGTGATCGACTATGCCAAGGAGCCAAAGAGCCCCTCCTCCCCCAATATAAAGAGAAATATCTTTCTGGGGCTGTTAATTGCCTTTGCCGTCTCCTTCGTTTACTTCTTTGTGCGCGAGGCGTTTAACGCCACCATCACCTCTGTAAAGGATCTGGAGCGTGAATTCCAAATTCCGGTACTGGGCACGATTCCCCGCCTGGTGGCCACCCGCGACAAGCAGGCACCGCCTACAGACAGTGGCCAAATTGCCCCGCCGGAACCCCCTGTATCCATGAAAGGAGATGCGTAACCATGGCACTGAGACGCAATAAGAAAAACCCGGACGAGCGCGGGTTCAGCCGTAACGATCAAAAGAAAATGCTGGCAGCAGACACCCCCTTTGTATGTTTACCCAAAAGGGTGAAAGTTGTCCGGTATTCGTGGTCACCAGTCCGGACGCCAACAACGGCAAAACCATCAACACCATTAACCTGGCGATCAGCTTTGCCCAAATGGGCAAGCGCACCCTGATCATTGACTCGGATATGCGCAACCCCACCGTTCATCGTATGTTCAATATTCCGGTGACCAACGGCCTGTCTGAAATATTGGCCGGGCTGACAGACAACATCACTGTATCTAAGACCAATGTGGAAAATTTATCCATTCTCTCCTCCGGCAAAATCCCGCCCAATCCGGCGGAGTTGCTGGCCAGCTCCAGAATGGATCTGCTACTGAGTTTTGTCAAGGGGCATTACGACTGCGTGTTTATCGACACCCCGCCGATTAACCTGGTAACGGACGCCAGCGCCTTTGCAGGCAAGGTCACCGGCTATGTGATGATCGTTAAGGCCGGCAATACGGACATTCCCGAGGTGCGATCCGCCGTTGACGCGCTGGAAAGCATCGGCGCGGAGGTGGTGGGCTTCATCCTCAATGACGCCACCCCGGACCGAAAGAAATACTACTCCTACTACAATAAATATGGCCGAAAGTACAAATACGGCTACGACTACGGTTACAGCTACAACTACAAATAAACACAGGAATGATCAAACTTGAAAAAGTGGCAAAAAGTTCAGCAAACAAGTGAATATTTCGTCGATGGGATTGCACTGGTGCTGGCGACCCTGATCACCTATCTGGTATTTGGCAAAGGGCTGCACCGCATTTTGCTCTACACCGCGGACGAGTGGAAGTCCTACTGCTTTATGATGTTTGTGGCCTACTCGGCCATCGCGGTCGGCTTTGCCTCCTCCATTGATCTGGCAAAACGGCAGCGGATAATGGAGCTGCTCGCTGTATTGCGTAACTGCTCGCTAACCTACATGAGTTTTGCGGTACTGTTGCTGGTGTTTAAGAATCCGATGATCGACTCCCGTTACCTGTTTATCGGTTCCTACCTGTTGTTCATCCTATTCTCTTGCCTGGGACGCTATGTGCTAAGTTTAACCACATGCGCTGCGATATTGTGGCCGGCTACCCAATGGTGAGCGTATCTGCCGCCGTGCAAAATTCCAAGATGCTGGGACTGAAGCGATTTATAGACATTATAGGCGCCATTGTGGGGCTGATCGTTTCTGCTCCCATTATTTTGCTGGTGGCCGTTCCCCTGCTGTTGGAAAGCCGGGGCGGCCTGTTCTTTAAGCAGCAGCGGGTGGGCAGAAACGGCCGTCTGTTCTATATGTATAAGCTGCGATCCATGTACGCAAACGCAGAGCAACGCAAAAAAGAATTTGAAGAAAAAAACCATATGCAAGGCCTGATGTTCAAGATGGACAATGACCCGCGGATTACCAAAGTGGGCCGCTTTATCCGCAAGTTCAGCATCGACGAGCTACCCCAGTTCTACCATATGCAATGGACAATGACCCGCGGATTACCAAAGTGGGCCGCTTTATCCGCAAGTTCAGCATCGACGAGCTACCCCAGTTCTACAATGTACTGCGGGGAGATATGAGCCTGGTTGGCACCCGCCCGCCCACGCTGGACGAATTTGAGCAGTACAGCTCTCACCACAAGCGGCGGCTGTCCATGCGACCGGGCATTACCGGGCTGTGGCAGGTCAGCGGCCGATCCCAGATTGAGGACTTTGAAGAAGTGGTGCGCCTGGACTGCCAGTACATAGACAACTGGTCCCCCGGCCTGGATATTAAGATCCTGTTCAAGACCCTGGGCGTGGTATTTACCGGCCACGGGGCACAGTAAGGAGGGCGATCATGAAAATCGCAATGATCGGTCACAAGCGCATTCCCTCCCGAGAGGGCGGCGTTGAAATTGTGGTAGAAGCCCTGTCCCGCCGTATGGTACAGCGGGGCCACCGGGTCACCGTTTATAATCGCAAAAGCCGTCATGTGGCAGGAACCGCCTTTGATGATCACAGCCACTTGCACAACCTGGACGGGGTACAGATCCGCTGGGTGCCCACCCCCAACAGCAAAAAGCTCAATGCCATTGTGTACAGCTTTTTTGCCACGGTGCAGGCGTTGTTCGGTGGGTACGACATCATTCACTTCCACGCAGAGGGTCCGGCGGCTATGGTGCCCTTAGCCAAGTGCTTTGGCAAAAAAATGCGTGGTCACCATTCATGGCTTGGACTGGCAGCGAGCCAAGTGGGGCGGCTTTGCCACCCGCTTTCTCCGCTTTGGCGAGCGTATGGCCGCCAAGTATGCAGACGAGATCATCGTGCTGTCTGCCAGTATGCAGCAGTATTTTGCTGACACCTATCACCGCCAGACCGTGCGGATTGAAAACGGCATTGACCCACCGGAGACGGCGGACCTGACCCCTCTGTCCCGCTTTGGACTGGAAAAGGACAGCTATATCCTGTTTCTCGGTCGCATTGTCCCGGAGAAGGGCATCCACTATTTAATCGACGCCTACCATAGGCTGCAAACAGATAAAAAGCTGGTGATCGCCGGTGGTGCCAGCCACTCAGAGGAATATTTCAATCAGCTGAAAACCAAGGCCGCCGGAGATGCGCGTATCGTCTTTACGGACTTTGTGCAGGGCGCGCCTCTGGCTGCGCTGTACGCCGGCGCCTATCTCTACTGCCTGCCCTCGGACTTAGAGGGTATGCCCATCAGTCTGCTGGAGGCCATGAGCTACGGCAACTGCTGCGTCACCTCGGACATACCCGAGTGCACGGAAGTATGCGGTGACCACGGCTTTGCCTTCCAAAAGGCAACACGGCAGACTTAAAACGACTGCTGGAGCAGCTGCTATCTCAGCCAGACTTGGTGAAGTGCTGCAAGGCCACTGCCGCAGACTATATTTTACAAAAATACAACTGGGACCAAGTCACCGAGAGAACGCTGGAACTGTATGAACAGGTTAAAAGCGCAAAATAAAACCCACTTGCAATGGGTAGACCACACCAAGCTGCTGGCCTGCGAGGGAGCCATGAGATGAACATTCTCTTTATTAACAAATTTCTGTACCCCAAAGGAGGAACAGAAACCTATATGATGGGGCTGGGGGCGGAGCTGAGCCGCCGAGGCCACCGGGTAGAATACTTTGGTATGGAGCACCGGGGCAATTGCGTGGGCAACCGAGTCGGAGCCTACACCAAAGATACCGACTACCACACCGCCAACCCTGTAAAAAAAGTGAGCTACGCTCTGCGCACGGTATACTCCACCCACGCCCGACGGCAGCTGCGCCGAGTGCTGGAGGATCTGCAGCCCCAAGTGGTACACCTGAACAACTTTAACTACCAATTGACCCCTGCGGTGATCTTGGAAATACGCGCCTGGGACAAAGCCACCGGACGACACACCAAGATCCTGTACACGGCGCACGACTACCAATTGCTGTGCCCCAACCACATGCTCAATCGACCGGACACCATGGAGAACTGCACCGCCTGCTTGGGCGGCAAGTACACGCCTTGCGTGCAACACCGATGCATGCACGGCTCACAGGCTAAGAGCCTGCTGGGCGCTGCCGCATTGATACCCTTTTGGCCGCAGCCAAGGCGCTGCCTCAGCTGCACTTTGTGTTCGCCGGCAGCGGTACCATGGCAGAGGAAATTCAGCAACTGCCCAATGCCACAGATGTAGGCTTTTGCACCGGGGACGACCTATACCGCCGCATTGCCGCAGCCAAATGCAGCATTTATCCCAGCGTATGGTATGAGAATTGCCCCTACTCCGTGATGGAGAGCATTGCGCTGGGCACGCCGGTGCTGGGCACCAATATCGGCGGCATACCGGAGCTGATCGAGGACGGCAAGACCGGCGTGCTGCTGCCCCCCGGCGACACCAAGGCCCTGGGCGCGGCGCTGTGCCGCCTGGACCTGGAGCCGGAGCGACTGGCGGCCATGACCGCCGCCTGCCGGGCAGACGCCTTCCTCTCCGTACAGGATTATACAGACAAGTTGCTGTCTGACTATAACGCATAAAAATCAAACTGAAGAAAGAAGATCAGTATGGCTAAACGAACTCTATACGGCACTGTGATTGTTACCTATCGGTGCAACGCCCACTGCAATATGTGCGACTGCTTTAAGGACCCCACCCGCCCGGAGGAAGAGATCACCCTGGATGATATTCGCCTGCTGCCGGAAATGGCCTTTACCAACATCACCGGCGGCGAGCCCTTTATTCGCAAGGACATTGGCGATATTGTGGAGGCGCTGTACAAAAAAGAGCAACCGCATTGTGATCTCCACCAATGGGTATTTTACAGACCGTATCTTAGAGCTTTGCCGCCGATTTCCAAAAGTGGGCATTCGCATTTCCATTGAGGGGCTGCAACAGACCAACGATACCATTCGCGGCATTCCGGACGGCTTTAATCGGGGCTACTCCACCTTAAAGAAACTGGTGGAAATGGGGCACCCGGATGTAGGGTTCGGCATGACGGTGCAGGACCTGAACTGTGAGGACCTGGTGCCACTTTACAAGATCTCCGATGAACTGGGCATGGAATTTGCCACCGCCACCCTGCACAATTCTTTCTACTTCCGCAAAACGGACAATAAAATTGACGACAAATACAAAGTGGCCCAAAATTTTGAAGCGCTCATTAACGAGCTGCTGCACAGCCACAGCCCAAAAAAGTGGTTTCGTGCCTACTTTAACCATGGGCTGATCAACTACATATACGGCAACAAACGACTGCTGCCCTGCGATATGAGCAAGGACGCATTCTTTATCGATCCATTTTGCGATGTGATCCCCTGCAACGGCATGGCAAAGAAGGCCGTCATGGGCAATCTGCATGATATTGGCGACTGGGACACCTTGTGGAACAGCGACCAAGCCAAGGCCGTGCGAGCCGCCACCAAGCAGTGCGACCGCAACTGCTGGATGATCGGCTCCGTCTCTCCCGCTCAAGCACAAGTTCCTAAAAGGCGGCAAATACGCCCTCAGCGAAAACGCCTTTATCCCGGAAGCGCAAAAGGAGTGACCGTCATGCAAGTGGTACTCATTCTCGGCGGCGGTATTGGCAAGCGCTTTGGCACCGTCCTGCCCAAACAATATAATCTTATCGACGGCAAGCCGGTGATAGACTATGTGATCGAGGCCGCCCTGCAAGCCCGCCAAACGGATCGAATCGTGGTGGTCTGTGATCCACAATACAGTAACCATTCTCGCTATATGAACCAAGGACAAGTAGAGATCGTACCCGGCGGTGCCGAGCGTTACGATTCTCTGCAAAATGGGCTGAACTACATTGAACGGCACTACGACTGCCAAAAGCTGTGTATTTTGGACGCAGTAGCACCCTTTGTATACCCGGAACTGATTGACGATTATTTTGAACGACTGGATACAGCAGACGCCGTGATCACCTGCCAAAAAATCACCGGCTCCTTGGGGAATTATACCTTTGATCCGCTGGATCGGGAGGACTACTATATTACGCAGTCTCCGGAGGCCTTTCGCTTTCCGCTGCTGCTGGCGCATTTTGACCCGCATTTTCCCTCAACGGAACTGGCCTGGCAACTACCGAAGGACAGCAAAAAATATTTAAACTTCAACTTTCCACAAAACACAAAAATCACATACGATTTTGATTTGGAATACGCTGCTCGTATGCTGCCCCATTACCAAAAGCAACGCAACTCCGATGACCAATTGCCGCCGGGTGAACGGGTACTACAAGCGGTGCAAGCCCATATTGTGGATAATAGTGCTGCACCGAACGCGGACTGGCTGCAACAACTGTCTCACCTGTATGACAAGTTAGCCAAACAATGGGGCTGCAGTCCTTTGATGTCTATCACATCAGCACCTATGGGCTGGTGCTGGAGACGCAAAGCACAATCTATGGTGATGTGGTGCTGAAAATCCGGGGACTATATGTGCCCGTTGTTAGCCACCGATGATGCCTGTTGTGCTCTGTTGCTGCGCCGCATTGCGCCGGGCAAATACGCAGACTTTGACGACAATATCTGCCTGACCGACTTTTTCAATCGCGTGGTATGCACGGCCAAAGAAACGGTACGCCATCCGGTGTTTCCCGCTTACCGCGTAGACTTGGAAGCAGCACTGCAACGCAGCCGGACCGCGCCGTTTTTGACCGGATCACTGGAACAGGAGGTGCGAAGCGCCCTGGCACTTTATGACACGCAGTTCAAAAACAGCAAAACTTATTTGCTCCATGGTGATCTGCACCATTATAATTTGCTGCGCACCGCGGAAGGCTATCGTGCCATTGACCCCATCGGCTGCCTAGCGCCTATTGAATTTGAATTCACCCGCTTTATACGCAACGATATTTTACAACACCCGGGATTTGATCCAAGGGAAAGACTACAACTTTTGCTGCGGTACTTCTCTCGCTGGGCAGAACCGGAACGGATACAGGCAGCCCTGCAAATTGATCTAAGTCTAACCGCCGTAAACGCCACTTATGAGAGCACAGAGCCGGCTGCCGCAGAAACACAGCTGGCACTGTTGCAAATTGCAAAGGCAGGAACAAAATGAAGCCCATTCCAAAAGAAGATATACAGTCCTTAGAGCGTGACATTCTCTTTCAGGTACTGGACTTTTTTGAACAATACCACATTACTTACTTTACCAGCGGCGGCACTACCCTGGGCGCAGTGCGCCACGAGGGGTTTATCCCCTGGGATGATGATATTGACCTGTATATTCCCAGAGCGGATTACAACAGAATGCTGCAACTGGCAACCAATCGCACCATCGGTAAAAACATCCGTATCTACAAGCCGGGAGACAAAAACTATATTTATCCATTTGCCAAGGCGTGCAATATCCATACGCGCTTAAACGAGCAAAATGTGCGCCACAGAGAGCAGGACATCGGCGTATTTATTGATCTGTTTCCACTGGACAAATTTTATGACGATCCGGTGCGCCGCAATCTGCTGATCTTGCATAGCAAGTGGCTGAACAGTCTGCTGGCCTCCGCCTCTGACCAAGTGAATTTAAGCCGCAAGGGCAGCTTACGCCGCCTGGCAAAAGATACGCTGCGTACGCTACAAAAGCCCCTTTGCCAAAGCCATCGGCATTTCAAGACTGACCCGCCGCATTGACGCCCTGGGGCGGCACACTGCTAAAGCGGACTGCCACCTGGTAGGCGACCTGGTCTGGTGCAACGGCGGACGCGACTTTTACCCGGCAGAACATTTTGCCGCCGGCGTGCCCGGCACCTTTGAGGGGCGCACCATTCAAAACCCCATCGGCTACCACTCTTAGGTATTCGGCGATCTGCGAGCGTATTTTACAGAGGATAAGCTGCGAAAGTTTGACAAGTTCTACGCCTTTGGCCACCTGTCTCTCTACCGCAACACGCCGGAGAATAATGCCGTTTACCGCCAACCGGTAGGTATGGATTACCACAAGGCATTCACCACAAGAGAAATTGCCGTTTTTGACGAAATCAACGGCATCAGCGCCAAGTATAAGGCACTGGGACTGCCCTTTTACGACCGGCAGGACTATGCGGACATCACCAAGGCCAGCGACCGACTGGCAATCACCGATGTGGGGATTACGGCAGATAATCAGCTGCACCCCAACTATTCGGAGCAGATTTTTTACTGCGACCGCGGTCGGGTCTTTCGAGACGCTTACTGCAACGGCCAGTGGCTGACGGACGAATTTGTTTATATTCATATCAGCTCTCGCCATCTGCCGCTGCATATTGACCCGGCGGCAGACACCTATTTTATCGGCAAAACCGGCTATGAACCGAAAACCGGGGTCACCACCCGGGCAGACATTGCCCGCTACAACGCTTTAGACCCGGCGGCGGACGAAAAGCAGCGCCGCCATCGGCAGCGGCTGGATCTGCGCCGCAAAATCAAAAAAGGTTTTATCCGTATAAAGGAACGCATTTGCAAATGAACATTTTACACCTGCAACTCAGCGGCGGTCCGGGCGGCATTGTCAGCCTGTGCCGGGATATTAACAAACACTCTGCCCATCACAATTTCTTTTACTTTCTTTTTGAAGGCGGTTCTATTGCCGATGAAATTGCCGCCCAGGGGGGCACAGTGCAAGTGGCCACCGGCGCCAAGAACCACCCGCTGAAGGCGGCCACCGACCTGGTGCGCTACTGCAAAGAACAGCAAATGGATGTGATCGTGGATCATTCCGGCTCGCCCTACACCCGCTTTGTGCATATTTACGCCGCGCGGCGGCTGAAAAAAGTGCGGTTTTTGCTATATCTGCACGCCAACGCCTATTACAGCGCAGACAAAGGAATCAAAGAATGGGTCTATGCCCGGCTGCTGCGCAGCGCCGCCCGGCATTCTGCAAAGATCGTAGCCATCTCTCACTCGGTAGCGGAAAGCTATCTGCGTCGCTACCACCTGCCGAAAGACAAAATGCAGGTGGTCTATAACGGCACGGACTTGCACCGCTTTATCCCCCATCCGGCGCATACAGACACACCCCTACGGCTGATTTATGTGGGGCGCATATTTAGGGACAAAGGCATTGACCTGCTGCTGGAGGCGCTGGCTGCCTGTCCGACAGACGCACCCTTTACCCTTACGCTGGTAGGCTCCGATCACGGCGGCTATACAGAGCAAATGCAAGCCCTGGCCGCCCGGCTGCACCTGGAAGATAAAGTGCAGTTCCTGGGCAGCCGCACCGATGTGCCACAGCTGCTGCAAGCGGCCGATCTGTTTGTGCACCCGGCCACCTGCCAGGAGGGATTTGGCATTACGCTGATCGAGGCTATGGCCAGCGGTGTGCCCTGCCTGGCCTTCCCCAAAGGTGCCATACCGGAAATCATCGGACCGGAGATCGACGGCTTTTTGACCGAAGAAGTCAGTGCCGCCGCCCTGACTGCGGGGATCAATCGGGCGCTGGAACTCTTTACCAAAGCGCCGCACCACTGGCACACCCTGTGCAAAAACGCCCGGCAAAAGGCAGAACTTTTTTCCATCGAACGAACGGTAGCGCAACTGGAAGCGCTGTACCAAGAGCAGTAAAATTATGGACAAAATCGGAATTTTAACCTTTCATCGAAGTGAAAATTACGGCTCCGTGCTCCAAGCCTGGGCACTATGTCAACAGATCAATACCCTGCCTGGCTGCCAAGCGGAACTGATCGACTATTCCAACCGCGCGCAGCAGGACCTGTATGCCCTGTTTCTGCCGCCTAAATCCGTTAAAAATATCGCCAAAAACCTGCGGGCCTGTTTGCTGCTGCCCTATCTGCTACGGCGCAAGGCGGCCTTTCGGGACTTTATCGGTGCTCTGCCCAAGAGCGCGCCCATGCAAACCGAGGCGGATTTTGCCGCCCATCGGGCGGACTACCGGGCGGTGGTCTGCGGCTCCGACCAGATTTGGAACCCCGGATCTCTGGATTTTTCCACCCACTTTTTTGCCCCGGACTTTGCGGCACAAAAAATCAGCTACGCCCCCAGCCTGCGCAGCGCCACTGCTGCCGCATTTGCCGATATAGACTTAAAAGGTCTGCTGGCGGACTTTACCGCTCTGTCTGTGCGGGAGCAGGAAAGCGTGGCAGTGATTGAACAGTTGACCGGCCGCACTCCAAAGGTGGTGCTGGACCCGACCCTGCTGCCTGCGACGCAGGACTTTGCCCCCATTCTGGGCACGGCGCCCCAGGGTGATTACCTGTTCTTCTATTCCATTGATTACCCGCCGGAGGTGTGCCGCACCGTGCAGCAGACCGCCCGACGGCTGCACCTGCCGGTGTACATCCTCTTTACCGGCAACAAAACCTACCGTGCCCTGCCCTACGGCTTTCGCCTGGCACGGCACCAAACCCCCGGCGACTTTTTGGCGCTGGTTAAAGGGGCCAAACTGGTGCTAAGCACCTCTTTTCACGGCACCGTGTTTGCCCTGCGCTTTGAAACCCCCTTTTATGCCCTGAAAGCCAAGCGGGGCGCCGCCTACTACACAGATCCCCGCATTGCCACCTTACTGCAAACGGCAGGTGTGGCAGAGCGTTACCTGCCCTGTGATCGGGCGGGAGAGATTCACACCGCGCCCCTGCACCGGGATCCGGCCCTCCTGGACCGTGCCGTGGCAGAGAGCCGCGCATTCTTACAGGAAGGACTGACTGCCCGATGACCATCTGCCCGGAAGAGCGCTGCACCGGCTGCGGCGCCTGCCAAAGTGCCTGCCCGGCAGACTGCATTAACCTGGCGCTGAACCGTGCCGGTGACCGGGTGGCAGTAATCGACGAGAGCCGCTGCACCCGCTGCGGCAAGTGCAGCCGCATTTGCCCGGTGCTTCACCCGCCCGTGCTACGCGAAAGCCGCACGGCGCTGGCGGCCTACGCAGTAGAAGCGCAGGTGCGCCAAAGCTCCGCCTCCGGCGGTGCGGCAGCTGTGCTGGCGCGGCAAGTGGTGGAAAGCGGCGGCTGTGCCTACGGTGCGGCCTTTACCGCCCCCACCACGGTAAAACTGGTGCGGGTAGATGCACCGGCACAGCTGTCCCGACTGCAAGGCAGCAAATATGTGCACGCTGCCACCGGCAGCGCCTACCGCAAGGTGCAATCGGACCTGAAAGCCGGGCGGCAAGTGCTCTTTACCGGCACCCCCTGCCAGGTGGCAGGGCTGTACGCCTACCTGGGCAGCGACCCACCGAGGCTGACCACCTGTGATCTGGTGTGCCACGGCGTACCGGAGGCAGATACCTTAAATGCCTACCTGCAAACAGAGCTGAATCCGGCAGCCATCGCCCGCCTGACTTTCCGTGACGGAGACGGCTGGGTAATGAAAGCCTATGGCCGGGACGGCGGCGTGCTGCGCCGCATGGATTTGAAAAACAGCCTGTACTATAACGGCTTTATGGAGGGCTATCTGTACCGCACCGGCTGCTACACCTGCCCCTACGCCACGGAAAAGCGGGTGGCCGACCTGACTCTGGGCGACTTTTGGGGCATTGGGGAGGAAACGCCCTATCCAAATGCCGCCGCAGAGCTGAAAAAGGGTCTGTCCCTGATCTTAGTCCATACAGATAAAGGACAAGCACTGCTGAACGCCTGCGCCCCGGCGCTGGTAACGACCGTGCGCACCCCGGCGGAAGCAGTCAAAAAAAATCATCAGTTGCGCCACCCCACCCCAGACAGTCCCGCGGCCCGACGGTTCCACAACTTGTACGGCAAAAAGGGCGCAGCCTATGCCATTGCCCACTGCAATGAGAAAAAGCGGCGCACCCTGTGTCTGCGGCGTGCCATCCGGCATTGTCCGCCACTGTTGGCCCTGTGCCGCAAAATTCCCAAACTGCGAGATAAGCTATGATCGGTATTCTCATTCTCAATTACAAAAAATACCAGGTTACCGCCGACTGTATTCGCTCTGTGCTGGATACCGGAGACGGTCTGGACTACCATATCTATGTGCTGGATAACGGCTCCGGCAATGACTCTATTGCCTGCCTACAAGCCCAATTTCCAAACAATCCCCGCATTACCTGGATGGAAAGCGCGGAGAACACCGGCTACGCCCGGGGCAACAACCAAATGCTTTCCCGCGCCCGCAAAGACGGCTGCACCGCTGCGGTGATCGCCAACAGCGATATTGTCTTTTGCCCGGCACCTTGCAGCAGCTGGCTGCAGACATCGCCAAAGGGCACCCCATTGTAGGTCCTCGGCTGCAATACCCCAACGGACAGCGGCAAAACAGCGTCAAGCTGCGCCCCTATACCTACCGGGAATACCTGTGGACGCGATCATCTTGCTCTCCGGTTTGATTCCTCGGTTCCTGGCCACATTTACAGAGACTTCCGGAGAATATGGCGGCTCCACTCTGGCACGGCAGTACTCATCCAAATACTTCTCCGGCTTGGCAAAGAACCAGCCCATCTTTGGTCTGGGCTTTCTCTCACCCAAGCGGTATGAAAACTTCTTGATCTACTTTGGGCCCTCCGGCACCGCCTATCTGGACGATCTGGGTATTCGCAATATGTTCTACCACTACGGGGTACTGGGCATCGGTCTGGTGGCGCTGTCTCTGGGGCGTATGGTATACCTGGTGCTGCGACTGCTCACCTGCCGAAACTATCCTCGCAAGGCGCTGATGCTGGGACTGACGGCGTTTTTTGGCTGTCTGTCTTTGTGATCAATGCCGGGATCAGCTTTGTACTGACTCCGTATATACTGGAGAAGCTGGGCAACGAAGCTTACGGCTTTATCGGTCTTGCCTACGACTTTGTCAATTATGCCGGCATCCTTACTCTGGCACTGAACAGTATGTCCTGCCGGTTCGTCAGCTACGAGTACCACCGGGGCAATAAAGAAAAGGCAGATATTTATGTAAACTCCATTTTGGGTGCCAATCTGATCCTGGCCGGTGCCATCACGCTTTGCGCCGTGTTTATGGTTTGGAAGCTGGAGTACATACTCACCATTCCCAAAGCGTTGATGTTCGATGTAAAGCTGACCTTTGCCATCGTCTTTATCAACTACATTTTTGGCATCTGCTTCTCTGTCTTTAACAGCGGCACCTTTGTAAAGAACCGGATGGATCTGTACTACCTGCGCAACCTGTTCTCCTATGTGCTCAAGCTGGTGCTGACCATTCTGATCTTCACCTTGTTTGATGTGCGCATCTTCTTCATTGCGCTGACCACCCTCATTTGCAACGCTTATATGAATGTGGCCACTTATATTTTAATGCGCAAGCTGCTGCCGGACTTAAAACTAAATCTGCGCAAATTCAAGTGGAAAACCCTGTCCGAAGTGCTGCGCTCCGGGGTATGGAATTCCGTGCAGAGCCTGTCTGATCTGATGATCTCCGGGCTGAATTCCCTGCTGACCAACCGATTTATCGGCACCGCTGCCGGCGGGTATCTGCAATCCTCCAAGACCATTCCCAATTACATATTACAACTGGGGCAGCAACTGGCCCAAGTGTTCTCGCCGAAATTCACCATTCTGTACGCCCAGGGCGACTATGATCGACTGGTCAAGGAGGCCAAGCGCTCCATGCGACTGGTGGGCTTTATCATCTCCACCCCGGTGGCCGGATTTATCGTCTTTGGCTACCAATTCTATGCCCTGTGGCTGCAAAACTATTCCCCGGCGGAATTGCAGATCGTGCAGACTGTGTCCGTGATTACCACCATACCGTACCTGTTTAGCTGCGTGGCGTTCCCGCTGATTCAGATCAACACCGCCTGCAACAAGGTGCGCACCCCTGGTTCTGGTGGCGCTGGCCGCCGGTGTTGCCAATATCTTAGTGGTGTTCCCCCTGGGCAAAGCCGACGCCCTGACCCTGAATGTGCTGGCCTGCTGCACCGCCGCCTTTACCATTCTGCGCTACGGCGTATTCCAGCCTTACTATGCGGCCAAAATACTGGCCCGCAACCGTCTGTTCTTCTACGGCACGCTGCTGCGCAATGTGCTGGCCACCGTCGTCATCGGCGTGGTGCTGTATGCTGCCAAGGGGCTGTTCACCTACGGCAGCTGGGGTCACTTTTTCATCGCCATTGCCCTGTGCGGAGCAGTGGGATATGTGCTGGCGTTCTTCCTGTTGTTCAACCCCGGAGAGTACAAAGAAATCGTCCACATGTTTCTGTCAAAAATGAAGAAAAAAACCGCATAAATGCAAACAATGCCTGAGCAAAAGCTCAGGCACTCAGACTGTCGATAAAGCGGCTAAACCGCGCCAGTTATAAAGAATATAATAAATGTTTCGTAGGGCAGGGGCTTGCTCCTGCCGCGAGTATTTGGTATCGCTATTGATTTGAAAAAGCGGCTTGAACACCCAGTTCAAGCCGCTTTTGGCGCTTTTCGTCTTTTACTCGGGAGAGTGAATTGCGCGTAGCGCAAGAGACACGAGGCTCCAAATGCGTTAGCATTTGGGAGAAACAGTCCGGTGGACTGTTTCGTAGCGAGTGAAATTAACGGCACCCGCTCGCAAAAACGAAATTTATCTCGCTTTCTCTCGGTCTGTCAGCGTGTTTATAACTAGACTTCTCTACACACTGAGCGTTTATCTGTTTTGAATGTAGGCGTCAATGGACTTGGCGGCGATTTTGCCGGCGCCCATGGCCTTAATCACGGTGGCGGCACCGGTAACCGTATCGCCCCGGCGAATACGCCGTCCCGAGAGGTGCAGCCGTTTTCATCCGCCACGGGCATTTACCTCCAGCCCCCCGGTGGTGGACTTGATCAGCGGGTTGGGGGAAGTACCAATAGCCATAATCACGCAGTCCGCGTCGATCACAAAATCTGAGTCCGGCACCGGCACCGGGCGGCGTCTGCCGGTGGCGTCCGGCTCGCCCAGCTCCATCCGGATGCACCGCACGCCGGTTACATTGCCGTCGTCGCTGCCCAAAATCTCTACCGGGTTGGTCAGGGTTTGGAACCGGATTTGCTCCTCCTGGGCGTGCTGCACTTCCTCCTGCCGGGCAGGGATCTCCTCAAAGGAGCGACGGTAGAGCACATACACTTCCTCCGCACCCAGCCGAATGGCAGAGCGAGCCGCATCCATGGCCACATTGCCGCCGCCTACCACGGCCACCTTGCGGGCGTGGTAAATGGGGGTGGTGCTGCCGGGCTGATACGCTTTCATCAGGTTTACCCGAGTCAGATACTCATTGGCAGAGTACACCTCTTTCAGGCTCTCGCCGGGAATACCCATAAACCGGGGCAAACCGGCACCGGAGCCGATATACACCGCCTCAAAGCCATCGTCAAACAGATCGTCAATGCTCATGGAGCGACCGATCACCACATTGGTAACAATCTTCACACCCAGCGCCTTTAAGCCGTTTACTTCCAGCTCCACGATCTTCTTGGGCAGACGGAACTCCGGAATGCCGTACACCAGCACACCGCCGGCAATATGCAGCGCCTCAAACACCGTTACATCATAACCCAACCGGGCCAGATCGCCGGCGCAGGTCAATCCGCTGGGACCACTGCCGATCACGGCTACTTTGTGCCCGTTTCGTTCCGGTACGGCGGGCCATACTTTGCAGTGGCTGTTGTGCCAGTCTGCCACAAAGCGCTCCAGACGACCGATGCTCACCGCGTCACCCTTAATGCCCCGCACGCACTTACTCTCGCACTGGCGCTCCTGGGGGCACACCCGGCCGCAGACTGCCGGCAGGGAGCTGCTTTCGCTGATGATCTGATAGGCGGCCTCAAAGTCGCCCTCTGCCACCTTGGCGATAAAATCCGGGATATGAATCTGCACCGGACAGCCGGAAATGCAGGGCTTGTGCTTGCAGTGCAGGCAGCGCAGCGCCTCGTCCATGGCTGTCTGCGCATCGTAGCCGGTGGCTACCTCTAAAAAGTTCTTGTTGCGCACCAGTGGCTCCTGGTGCGGCATTTCATTGGCCTTTAAGGGATTCATCAGTCCTGCACCTCCTGTCGCAGCAGGTTGCAGTCCGCTTCCCGCTCAAAGTCTTTATACAGCGCAGCCCGTTCCATAGCCGCGTCAAAATCCACCAAATGGCCGTCAAACTCCGGCCCGTCCACACAGGCGAACTTGGTCTCACCGCCCACCAGCAGACGGCAGCCGCCGCACATACCGGTGCCGTCGATCATAATGGGGTTCATAGACACAACGGTGTGGATCCCGTACTTCTCCGTGGTCTTGCACACAAACTTCATCATCACCAGCGGGCCGATAGCAATCACCAAATCATATTGCTCACCGCTTTGAATCAGGCTTTCCAGGGCATTGGTCACCAGCCCCTTTTCACCTACGGAGCCGTCGTCGCTCATGAGCACATACCGGTCGCTGACCTTCTCAAACTCCTGCTGCAAGATCACCAGATCCTTGGTACGGAAACCCACAATGCTGTGCACCTGGGCGCCGTTCTCATGCAGTGCCTTGGCCACAGGGTACGCAATGGCGCAGCCCACGCCGCCGCCAACCACAGCCACCTTGCGGTAGCCGGTAACCTTGGTGGGATTGCCCAGAGGGCCTACAAAATCCTGCAAGCTGTCGCCCGCCTCCAGCCGCGCCAACTGCTTGGTGGTAGCGCCCACCAGCTGGAAGATAATGGTCACCGTACCGGCGGTGCGGTTATAGTCCGCCACCGTCAGGGGGATCCGCTCGCCCCGGTCGTCCACCCGCAGGATCACAAACTGACCGGCCTGGGCTTTCTTTGCCACATAAGGCGCCTGAATTTCCATACGCACAACAGTCGGGTTCAGCACCTGCTTGGCAATGATTTTATACATAGAATCACCTACTTGAAATTAGACATTTTTCAGAAAAAACGCCGCATAACCCGTATGCAGCGTTTTTGATATTATACCAATTCCCGCTTATAAGTCAACATTTATCAGGCGGAAATCGGAATTTTTAAGAATTGTTAATAAATCTGCATTATTTTGGATGGGTTTTTGGTGATAATTCCGCCCCTTGCCAAATGCTCCGGGGTGTGAAAGTCGGAGCCGGAGACCATCAGCTTGCCGTTCTCTTTGGCCCACGCCAGCGCCTGGGCGTTGCGCCGATCGTCCGTCTTGCCGTTATACACCTCTACCCCGTCAATATTCTTCGGGTCCGTACGGCGAATACCCACACGGAAAGGGTGCGCCTGGTAAATGAGAAAGCCGTTTTGCTCGCACAGGGTTTTGATCCTCGGCTCCCACACATTCATCAAATTACCGGCGTTCTGGATAAACGCCTCCGTCACGCCGTAGATCAGGTAGTCGTTGGCGGTCCAGTAGTGGCGCAGCTCCATACCCAGCAGCACAGTAAAGCCCGCCGGGGCCGCCGCTTGCATCCGCCGATAACCGGACAGGTAAAAATCCGCCGCCTTTTGGGGGCACGCCAGCCGGTGAATCGGAAAGGTCATGGGGCTGTAATGGTCCGTAACCACAATGCCGTTGTACCCGGCCTCCACATACATCTCCACAATCTTCTCCGGCTCCACCCGCCCACAGCGGCTGACGGCGCCGGTGTGGCAATGCAGCTCATATTTGTATTCCATAGCCGCGCCTCCTCCCCTCCATATCTAAAAAATATTATATGCCCTTTTGCCTCTGCCGTCAATCGTGCCGTCTTTACAAAAATAAAGGAATATGTTATACTTTTTTTAACTATTTTGGTAAGAAAAAGGGGTAAGAATGAATAAAGAGAAGAAAAAAAACGACTTTCTGTTCTCCGTGGTGATACCGGTCTACAAGGTGGAGGACTATATAGAGGAGACCATTCAGTCCGTTTTGCAACAGACCATCGGGTTTGAAAAGCACATTCAAATGATCTTAGTCAACGACGGCTCGCCGGACAACAGCGGCGCCGTGTGCGAAAAAATACCGGGATCTGTATCCGGAAAACATCCTGTATATTGAGCAGGAGAACCGGGGCGTCAGTGCCGCGCGCAACAACGGGCTGCAATATGCCACCGGAAAATACATCAACTTTTTAGACTCGGACGACAAGGGGAACCGGACGCGTTTGAACAGATTCTGCACTTTGCCGAGAGCTGTCCGAATGCCCGGGTATTCTGCGGCCGTATGCGCTATTTTGAAGCCACCACCGCATTCCACCCACTGGACTTTTGCAGAGAGCCGCTATATCGACCTGAATGACCATTCAAAACCTCCTCGGTGCTGCACACGGACTTTGCCAAAGCAAATTTGCCATGACGCTTTGTACCTAAACAGCCAGATCCTCCGAGGCGGGTATGGAGAAATTTCCTCTGCCATTCAAAACAAGGAACAAAGCCAGCGCTTTTACAGCGAGACGGTGGAGAAATTCTACTTTCCGCTGATCGACCTGTCCACAAAATTATACGGCAAGGTGGTGCCCTACATTCAGTCCCTGCTGGTGTACGACATTGGCTGGCGGGTGCGCTACGGCCAGCCGGAGACGCCAAGCACTGCAACCGGTGGAGGACGCCTGTATTCTCCGCAACCCGGTACACCGCAGCATCTTCCGCAAAGAGGCCATGCTACGACTCAAGCATGGACAAGAGGACGTTTTGACCGACCTAACCTATAACCCCAAGAACAAAAAGCTGTTCTTAAAGGGTGAAAAGGTAGTCCATATTCAAAAGAATACCAACAACTGCGAGATCTACAATGTGGAGCACAGGGGCGATCAACTGCTGGTGGAGGGGCGGATCCGCAAATGGATCGTAGACGCCCGCTGCACCACTAAATTCGTGTTGGCCTTTGCCGGCAAAGAGTACCCGGTGGAGCTGCGCATTTATCCCCACGACTGTGAGGAGACCATGTTCGGTGAGCGCTACCGGCACTATGAATTCTCTGTGCACATTCCCTTTGACAGCGCCTTTACCCCCGGGCAGACCCGCTGGGTGCGCCCCCGGCTGTACTTTGGAGACAGCAAGTGCGATGTGGGCACCGGCTACGGCGGGCGGCGGTTTCTAGCCGCCAAGCAATGCGACAGCGCCTACCGTATGATTGACGGCTATGTGGTGCTGGCAACCCCCCAGGGGCTAAAGATTCAAAAGCCCAAGGATGAAAAAGCCACCCACCGTGCACTGGAACGCCGCTATCTGAAGTGGCTGTGGCACAACAAGCAAAAGCACATTGTATGGCTGCGGCTGCTGTACTGGTTTTTGGCGTCCCGACGAAAAAAGTCCCTGTGGATCGTCAGCGACCGGGAGGAAGTAGCCGGTGATAACGGCGAAGCGTTCTTCCGTTTTTTGGCAAACGAACAGCCGGCGGACATTGACTATGCCTTTGTGATCAATAAAGGCAGTCCGGACGACAAGCGCATGCGCCGTTACGGACGAGTGCTGCACTTTGGCACTCTGCGGTACAAGTTGGCTTTTTTACTGGCAGATGTGATTCTGTCCTCCCAGGCCAACGACTTTATCCTCAATGCCTTTACCATTTGGGATAATCGCTATCTGCGGGATCTGATGCACTTTGACTTTGTCTTTTTTTGCAGCACGGGATCACTATGAACGACCTATCCAACTGGCTGCAAAAGCGCAATAAAAAAATCGACCTGTTTGTCACCTCTGCTCCGGCGGAGCAAAAAATCCATCGTAGAGAGCAATTACGGACTGGAGCCGTCACAAGTGATCCTTACCGGTCTGCCTCGCTTTGACCGACTGGTCAGTGCCAAGGACCGGCGGCAAAAGCAGGTGCTGCTGATGCCCACCTGGCGCAAGACCGTGCGGGATATACTGCAAAGGAACCCGGAGCAGGCAGAGGAGCTACTGGCACAGACCGACTTTTTACCGATTCTATAACAGTCTGATCCACCACCCTGCCCTGCTGCAAAAAATGCGGCAGCTGGGATACAGCGGCAAATTCCTGCTGCACCCAATGATGCAGGACTACACCGGCTGCTTTACCGGCAACGATGTGTTCCAAATTGCCGCGCCCACCGATTACCAGCTGTTTACAGAAGGTGCGCTGCTGGTCACCGACTATTCCAGCACCTTCTTTGACTTTTGCTACCTGCAAAAGCCGGTGATTTACACCCAATTTGATGAAGAGACTTTCTTTGCCGGTCAAATGTACGACCGTGGGTACTTTGATTACCGGCGAGACGGCTTTGGCCCGGTATGTACGGACCTGGACAGCACCGTGGCCGCCATTTGCGCCGCACTGGACGCAGACTGTGCGTTGCAAGCGCCCTACACCGATCGGGTGGCGCACTTCTATGCCTACCACGACGACCAAAACGCCCGGCGTGTTTATGACGCAGTGCGCAGCTACCAAGCCAAAAAATAAAGCAAAAAGAAAAGACCTGAAAGGGCATACGCCTTTTCAGGTCTTTTTTTGTGTATCAATAGCCGTTGGATTTTAAGAACTGATAAATTCGGCGGCTGTTGTGGTTATCCCGGTAACGGAAATACTGCTTGGCCATTTTGCGGTACTTGGGCTTCATTCAAAGCCCCGCTGCCGCGTAGCTGTCCAGGCAGGGCACCAGGTCCTCCACCTGTGTAAACCGGTCGCCGGGCAACTGGGTAGTCATATCCAGATAGGAGCCGTGCACCTGGTTATACAGGTCATAGTCAAACTGGTAATACACCACCGGCTTATTTTGGTACAGCACATCCCAGCACACGCTGGAATAGTCCGTCACCAGCAGCTTGCAGCGCATCATCAGTTCATTCAGCGGCTGCTGGCCAAAAGGAATACAGGTGACCCGGGGACTGATCTTGTCCTTAAAATTATTCATATACCCGGCAAATTTGGGGTGCAGATAAAACACCAGACGGGTATGATTGCGCCGGAGCATCTCGTCCAACGCCGGGTCCGTCAACAAAGCGGAATAATTTTTGTAGTAATCGCTTTGCAGGAAGGTATCATTATCCACCTCCTCCAGCCAAGAGCGCCAAGTGGGCATCATCAGAATAAACGGATCGTCCGGTGTGGACTTGTCCTCCAGTACATCCCAGCGGGCAAAACCGGTAATGGGCACATTCGCCGGTGCATAGCCAAACTCTCGCACCACAATATCGTGCTCCGGCCGGGAGCAGGTAACGAAGTAGGTCATGGGGCTGCTGCCCTTCTTGCCAAACAGCTGGTCCACCCGCTTCATAGCGGTAACGCCGTGCTGCAAAAACAGCTCTTCCTTTTGCTTAATGGCTCGGCGCACAATGCTGGGTTTGGATCGCCACACATACAAATGGGAGGTAGAGTCCGAGGAAATGCAAATGCGCATGGACAGGGTCAGCAGCATGTGCTTGAGACTCATAAAGGGCACCACCTGGCGGCTGTAACCGGCCACATTCTTGTAGTCCGGCTCCCGAGGATCCATAATATAATAGATATGCCGCCGCTCTTTCTCCGGCAAGTGCTCCATACAGTATTTGAAGAAATAGTAGCTGTTGTCCTGGGCGGTCTTACAGAACTTCTCATACACCACCCAGTTCTTTTGCCGCTGCCAAAGAGGACGGAACAACATATACAGTGTATAGGCAGTAATCTCCCGTAGGCGCACCGCCGCCGTGTCGTACTCGCACAAGGGGCGATAACAGTAGCACAGCACACCCTTTTTGCCAAAATACGGGAACAAAATATGCCCGCTGCCGGCGTTTGCCTGGCAGTTGGTAAAAAAAGAGCTTCCACTTCAGGCCCGGGTCAGCGCACCGCAGCTTGATCCGGTGGGTACAGCCGTACTGCTCCACCTCCAGGCGAATATCCCAGTACACTTCCTTTAAGGGCAACTGTGCATTCAAGGGTAGGGTCAACTGCACCCGGCAGCCATCTCCCGCCGCTGTGGTACGGCAGTCCAGGGGGATTTCAATCTTCTCCGTTAAAGAGCGATAAATCAGCTTGGCGCCTTGCACCTGCTCACCAGCAGTATGGCGCAAATGCAGCCGAATTTGGCACACATGGCCCTTGCAGGACAACCCGGTAATGGGCGCTGACACCGGCATACTCTCCAAGATCACATCCGGCGTGCACAGCAGCGCACTGAGATAGCCGGTATTGGGATTCAAATACGGCAGCAGCGCCATAGAGGTGGGCTGCGGGGTCAGATCCCGCTGAGCAAACTGGTCCCGCAGCACCGAATCCACACTGTCGCGCATTCTTTGCAGCTGCACTTCTCCGTACCCGGCAGGCAGGCCGAATGTATCCACATAGGGATTATAATAGTACCCCTCGCTGTCAAATCGATTGCTTTCCCGCTTGGCAGCAGCGTACTTATCTGCGTCGGTAAATACCAACATTTGGGTGCGACCGTCGGCGGTGTTCTCACCTACCAAGCCAAACAGACAGCGCCCCCGGTTATACAGATCCAGGCCCTCGATCACCGATCGCACATCGTACTGCACGGTAGAGCCACTGTTTGCAGGCAAGTCCGCAAGAGACAGTATTGCCAGCTTGTCACTGAGCAGCGCCGCCTGCCGGGGCACAAAGTCGGCCGGGCAGGTGTATCCACCCGATAGCAGCCGTCCTTGCCGCCGCAGGCAGTCATCCCCACCGGGCGCAAAGCCGCCGGGTCTGCAGCACAACCTACGGCAAAACAGCCGTAATCCCGCCGATAGTCCCCGTCCAACTGCAAATTGGGAAAGGTGCGCTGCATATCCCGCCGCCGCACCCCGCCGCTGCACCGCGCCCACGCCCAGGTGGCAGAGCAGGTCCTCCACATAAGTGCGCGGGGTGGTCATGGTGGTAATCACATAAGTAAATTTGTCGTTAAATTCGTCGTGGAGCAAGGGACTGATGTCCCGCTTAAACCACTTGCGCTCCAGCAGCGCCACCGTGTGGTCGTCCGCCAGGCGCGCCAGGGTCTCCAGATCCGGACGACCGTTCAGCGCCCGGGGATACAGCACCTGCCAGGTTTTCTCTTTGTTCTTGCCGTAGTCGATCACTTCCAGATCGCCGGTATCGCCGGTAAATGCCAGCTTTAACAGCTTTTCGCTTACATCCGGGCTATCGTACTTAGAGAATGTATGATAATACTCCGTATCGCTGTAATCATCTTGCAAGCAAGCGCCGCTGCTGCAGGCACTCCACCAGTTCGTCCGTCTTGTAGATCTGGCGAAACGGCAGGGTGCGCACATCCATATACAAACCACGGTCTGCCAAATAGGTATCGTAGTCATACATAAACAGGATAATGGGCTTCTTGGTTAAGGAAAAGTCAAAGAACACACTGGAATAATCTGTAATCAGTGCGTCGGCACAATTCAAAAATTCGTAGTTGCTGACCTCTGTAGGAAACGGCAGAATATGCTGATACGCATCCAACTGCACCGCCCCGTGCAAAATCGGATGAAAATTCACATACAGCACCTGGTCGTCCTTTAAACCGCTGTCCACCTGGTGCATAATTTTTTTGACCTGTGCCGCATATTCCAGCACATCCACACTGTGATTGCTCTGGCCCCGCCAGGTGGGCATATAGGCATAGACCGTCTTGTCCTCCAGCCCCAGCTGCCGGCGCAGGGCGGTGCCTTTCTCCGGCTCCATAAACACCTTGTTGCGGGGGTAACCGGCCATCACCACCTTGCCGGTATACAACGGCTCCAAATTGTAATCCCGTAGGATCACATCCCGGGTAAAGGCGTTGGGCTGGGTCAAATAATCTGCCTGCAAAAAGTTGTGCTGCACATTGTACATGGACTCAATGCCCATGCGCATTTGCTTACCCAGGGTCTTCAGCGGGGTGCCATGCCAAGTCTGCATATACACCTGCCCGGGTCGCTTAATGAAGTAAATGGGCAGCGACGCATTGAAAAAATATGCTGGGCGCAAGCCAAAATACGGGTGTAGCGGAAGGTGGTCACATCCACCAGCTCCACTTGCAAACCGGAGGCGTTCACAAAAAAGCTTGGTGCTTCTTTTTATCCTCTGTGGCATAGAACACCCGGTACTGCCCCGGGTAAAGCCGTGCGATCTCTTGCGCCAGCACCAGCCCGGAGTCGGACACCGTTTGGCCGTGGAAGGACTCGATGAGCACCCACTTGGGACGCAGACGGCAGTATTTTGAAAAAAAGCCGTAATAAAACTTGCGCTTGGGGGTCTTGCTGACCAAACGACACAGCCGCTTCTTGATCGCTTTTAATTTTTTCGAATTCCAGCCATAATTTCTCCTGTTTTCTACCACTTATAAAAGCCACAAAACCCCGCCGAAAATCGGCAGGGTATATAATCAAGTCTGTTATTTTTTTGGTCCCGACCGGGGCGCCATCCGGCTCGTCCGGCAGCTGATCTACGCCACCCACTGCCTCTTGCAGGCCCAGGTCCTCTTTGATCTGAGAAGTGGAAATACCCGGTGTGCGATCCAAAAACACCAGCTCACAGTAGTCCTTCAAATAATCGAACTTGTCGCTGCCTTTCCAGTCGCCGCCCATGACCACCGTATCAATATGGTATTCCTGCACATCGTGGATCTTTTTTGCTCCCAGCTGTTCTCCGGGATCACCAGATCCACATAGCGAATGGCCTCCAGCATCTTCTTGCGGTCTCATAGGTGTGGTAAGCCTTTTTGCCCTTTTCGGCGTTAAATTCATCTGTAGAAAGCGCCACCACCAGGTAATCGCCCATAGCCTTTGCCCGCTGCAACAGCCGAATATGACCGTAGTGGAGCAGATCAAAGGTGCCGTATGTTAAAATCCGTTTCATCTGATTCTCCCGTCTTTTCTAAAAAATAATCTTTTTTTGTTATTAAACCACATTTGCACCGTCTCTGTCAAGCACCACACGCTCCACCACACGCTGTGCGGCATGGCCGTCGTCCAAATAATTAAAGCGGGCGTTGAAAGCAGCATACTTCTCCGCATACCGGGACTTGTCCGCCTCTACGGCGTGCAGCGCCCGATGCAGATCCGCCTGCGTTTCCACAATCGGGCCTGGCAAACAATCCAAATCAATATAAAATCCACGAATTTCACCTGCATAACTGGCCAGATCGTACATATAAAATAGCATAGGCCGGTGCAGATTCGCATAGTCAAAAAACACGGAGCTGTAATCGGTAATGAGCACATCTGCCACCACATACAGCCGGTTAATATCCGTCACGCCGCAGGCGTCGTATACAAAGCCCTTGTATTTCTTAAAATCAAAAGAATTGGCCACCAAATAGTGGGCACGGAACAAGATCACATAATCGTCACCGAATTCCCGGCGCAGGGCGTCAAAATCCATGTGGGTGCGGTACACATAGCCCAATTTGGCGTCATGCTGATTGTCCCGCCATGTGGGCGCATAGAGAATGACTTTTTTATCCATCGGCAGTCCCAATTCCCTTTTTGATTTGCGCCTCATCCTCCGGCGTATGGTTAATCAAAAAGTCATTGCGAGGATAGCCCGCCTCCAGCACCGTGTCCGCCTTGCCCACCGCCTGCAAATTCCAGGCGGAAATGAACTTCTCCGCCGCAAAGGCAGAGGGCGCCAAAATATACTTAAACTTCTCTGCATCCACCTTGTATTTTTGGCGAATTTCCTCTTTGGAATTCATAGCATTGTCAGAAATGGAAATATCGTATCCTAAGCGCTTTAGGGGCGTACCGTGCCAAAGCTGCACATACACCTGGTCGTCCTTTGGATAAATATGGTCTGCAATCCGATAGTTAAAGAACCAATACTTTGCCCGGGCGCAAGCTTCCTCATAAGCCGGGGTGTTTACGGTAACCATATAGGTATTGGGGTGATCCAGCACATACGTGAATTTCTTCGGTTCCCGAAAAGCCCACACAAAAGTGTAATCCGCAAAGCGAGGATCGCTGCACATATATTCATAAATGGCCTTGGGGCTGTCGCTGTACCCCCTGCCGTCAAAGGTAGAAAAAAAGCACCACCTTGGGATCCGTTGCAATATGTGCCGTGCGCTTTTGGTAACCGCCCATACGCTCATCCAGCAAAATTCGACGGCTGGCCTTGCGAAAAACAGCGCTGCGCTTGGCCACGTCAATGGCCACTTTTTTGATTTTTTTGAACGCTTCTGCACGCCAATCACGCTTATGGGGCGCATACAGCAGTTCTAAATTGTCCGTGTTATACCAAGCCATGGCTTCCTCTTCACTTTCACAGAGTCTATATACAATATTATAAATAGATAGCAGATAATGTCAATATTCTTTCTGAAAAAGGCAAATCCTGCGCCGGCGAATATAGACAAATTATGCAGTTTATGCTACTATAAAGAACAGAGATTTTTTTGCAACTTCCACATAGGCGGAGAAAAATATGACTAAACCCACTGTTACAATTGAACGCTGCCAACAGATCGGCCATCAGCTGAATCTGCAAGTGGCCCTCACCTGTCCGGTGCCCCCGGTGTACCCCAAACTCAGCATCGTCTTTACCTGCGGCGAACGCACCCGGATCATTCCCATGGCATTTACCGACAGAGACGGCACCACGCTGCGCGCCCAAAAAACCGTGGAGCTGGCCTATGTGTTTTACGAGCCGCCGGTGGGGCAACCCATGGGCATCACGTTTCTTTATACCGACGGCGTCCACGGCTATCAGCCGGTAGAACCGGACCAACCGTACCAAGTGACCTGTCCGCCCCGCCGGGCGCTGCGCCACTTTATCCACAGCAGCAAAAAAGAGAAGTTGAAACAGTTGGCGGGGCTTGCTTCTCGCTGCTGGCGCTGCCCTATCGACACTGCAAGGTGCAACCCAAGCAAGTAACGTTCCTTTCCAACCGTTCCAATCGATTGTCCGGCAATATTAAATCCGTCTTTCTGGAGATGACCAAGGTACCGGGCGTGGAGATCACCGTCCTGTGCCACAAGGGCAACCTGCTTCACAGCCTGCCGGTGCTGCGCCAATTTCTGCGCCTGTATGCCACGTCGCAGGTGGTGTTTGTAGACGACTATTATCACCTGCTGTCTTATGTAAAGAAAAAACCGGAGGTGCAGCTGGTGCAATTGTGGCACGCCTGCGGTGCCTTTAAGACCTTTGGCTACTCCCGCCAGGGTGAGCAGGCACTGCCCCAAGGCTCGCCCAATCACCGGCAGTACGACTACGCGATTGTCAGCTCTCAACAGGTGTGCCCCTGCTATGCAGAAGGCTTTGGCATTGATTTGCAAAAGGTATTACCCCTGGGCTCACCTCGGTGCGACCGCTTTGCCGATGACCGATACAAGGCGGCCTTTACCAAGCGCTTTTATGCGGAAAATCCCCAATTAGCAGACAAAAAGATCGTGTTGTTCGCGCCCACCTTTCGAGGCGGCGGTCAAGGCAACTGCTACTATCCGCTGGAGAAATTCCGCCCGGACGATCTGCTGGATGCCCTGCCGGAGAACACGGTGCTGGCAACGAAAATGCACCCTTATCTAACCGAACGCCCCACCTGCCAAAGGGCAGAGCACGCCAACCGGTTTATTGATCTGACAGATCGGTACGATGTGAACGACCTGCTGTTTGTCAGCAGCGTACTCATCACCGACTATTCCAGCGTGGTGTACGAGGCGTCTATTTTGAACCTGCCCATGCTGTTCTATGCCTTCGATTTAGATGCAAGGAGCGGGACTTTTACTGCGACTACGCCTCCTTTGTGCCCGGGCGCATTGTACGCACCATGGAGGAACTGACCCACGCCCTGCAAACGGAGGATTACCAGCAAGAGAAGGTAGCGCCCTTCTACACCCGCAATTTTGACGATACCGCCGGAAAAGCCACCCAAAATGTGGTGCACTTTGCCAAAGAGCTGCTGCATATTCCCACGGATCACCTACCCCTATAAATTCCCAGTAACGGAGACTGTTCATGTTTAACTGCAAAATGATTATCAACCGCCTGCATATTGAGGACGCTCGTATGGAGATCGGGGTGGCCATCAACTGCCCCTTTGATGTGGATGTTTCCTCTCCCAAAGCGCGAATCCTGTTTGAATGTGACGGACAGACCCGCCGCCTGCCCCTGCGGGTGGTCAACTACTTTCGCCAAAAGCAGGAGGGGAGCTGCATTGTGGTATGCAACTATACCTATCTGCTGGACCAGATCTTTTACCACTTCCAGCCGGAAAGTCCGGTGACCGTCACCATTGACTTTGAGTACGGCCGCCACACGGTGCAAGCGCTGCCCTTTACCGTGTCTACCAATGTGCTTCACGAGAACCCGGGTTTGGAACTGCCGGAGGAATACATGGAGTACGAGTGCTTTGACGGCGCTACGGTATTTGACGCACCGGACAATGAGTATGTCCCCCCGGCGCAAACCGGAAACCGTACCTACACCTTCGACTTTGACTGCGAAAACAGCGCCATTCTCCTTTTTTCGAAAAAAAAAAAGAAAAACGGAGATCGACCCTTTGTGCAGCGCAGCCGTGTGCTGGTGCCCCTGTTGCGGTTTATTGACTTTGCCCTGCGGTGCCTGCTTGCCCTGCTTTTGCTGCCGCTGTTTCTGTTTGACGGCATTTTAGCCGGGCTGGATATTGTGCCCCGGCGCAAAACCGCACCCATTGAGGGCGTGGGCAAAAACATTTTTGTGCAGTTTAAGATCAATGTGTCTTCCTTTATTAAAACCAGCTTTAAGCGTGCCAATTTTGTGGAGAACATTCGCCGCCCGGTGTATGCCATCTACAACGCCTACTATAAGCTGCTGTGCAAAAAGGAAGTCGTGCCCAACCGGGTCACCTTTATGTCCGGCCGACGGGACACTCTGGGCGGCAACCCGGAGTTCGTCTATAACCAAATCAAAGACGACCCGAATATTGATTTTCAGTTTTTGCTGTTCTCCGACCCTAACGGCCACTATAAAGCGAAAAACATGTTCCGCTTTGTCAAGCTGTACGCCTCCTCCAAGGTGGTGATTGTGGACGATTACTTCCGCCTGCTGAATATGGTGGACAAGCGCCCGGAAGTGAAGCTGATGCAGTTGTGGCACGCCTGCGGCGCCTTTAAGACCTTTGGCTTTACCCGCCTGGGCAAGGCAGGCGGCCCCAAGCAAACGGACCCCAACCACCGCATGTACGATGTGGCCATTGTCTCCTCTGCGGAGATCGCCAAGCATTACGCCGAGGGCTTCGGCCTGTCCGATGACAAGGTGTTGGCCACCGGTATTCCCAGAACAGATATATTTATGGACCCACAATATGCCCAAGCGGTGCAGGATGGGTTCTATGCCAAGTATCCCCAGCTGCGGGACAAGCGCATCATCCTCTTTGCCCCCCACCTTTCGAGGCAACGGCCAAATGAGCGCCTACTACCCGGCAGACGCCTTCCATGTGGACGAGTTTATGGAAGCTTTGCCGGCAGATACGGCACTGCTGATCAAGTACCACCCCTTCTGCCCGGAGCGCCCGGTGATCCCGGAAGGCTACAAGGATCGGGTGCTGGATCTGTCCGACGAGGACGAGCTCAACGACCTACTGTTCGTCACCGATCTGCTGATCACCGACTACTCCAGCGTGGTGTTTGAAGCGTCGCTGCTGGATATTCCCATGCTGTTTTATGCCTTCGATCTATTTGACTACATCAGCAAACGGGATTTCTATTATGATTTTGAGAGCTTTGTGCCCGGCAAAATCGTCTTTTCTCAACGGGAATTGACAGAGGCCGTCGTCGCCGGTGACTTTGAGAGCGAGAAAGTACCGCCCTTTAAGACCAAGTTCTTTGACCACCTGGACGGCCGCTCCAGCCGCCGAGTGGCAGACCTGATCCTGCGTTTCATCGGTGAGAAAGCGTAAAAAGCATACGCCTTTACCCCCGGCTGTACAGCCGGGGATTTTTTTGCCGTAAATTGGAAAAACAGGCGTATAAAATTTTCGTATCGCCGGGCAAAACAGGTACAAAATAATAGGGATATATTAACATTTAAGGAGATATGCTCTATGAAAGCTACCGGTATTGTACGCCGCATTGACGACTTGGGGCGCATTGTGATCCCCAAGGAGATCCGCCGCTCGTTCCGCATTAAGGAGGGCGACCCACTGGAGATCTTTACCAACGCCGACGGCGAGGTGATCTTTAAGAAATATTCGCCCATCGGCGAGCTGTCCCAATTTGCCGGGCAATACGCCGAGGTGCTCCACAAGAACGGCTGCTCCCCGGTGGTGATCACGGACAACGACCATGTGGTGGCCGCTGCCGGGGTCAGCAAGCGAGAAGTGATGGAGCGCCGGGTGACCAAGGCGCTGGAGGATGTGATGGACGCCCGCACCCCACGGATCGCCAAGGCACCCGGCGAATGCCTGCAAGCCATTGAGGGCTACGACCGCCCCGCAGAGGTAGCCTATCCCATTGTGTACGGCGGCGACGTGTCCGGCACAGTACTGCTGCTGCAAGGGGAGGACGGCAACCTGCCGGACGAAGCACAAATCCGGCTGATCCAGGTAGGCGCCGCCTTTTTAGGTCGGCAAATGGAATAAATGGAATTGTGCAATTTGCACAAAAAGTAAATGCGTTTTTAGTGCATAGTAGCCAATACGCAGAAATGGCAAAAAAGCCTTGCATTTTTGAAAATCGGGTCTATAATGTGTCACGAAAAGAGAAAAACGGACCCGAGGTAAAAGCAATGAAGAAACTCAGAAACAACGCACGCGGTTATATCCTGGATATGTTTGCACAGCACCATATGGTGAAGCGCACCGTACTGTCTTTTCTGAGCATTGTGATTATGGGGTTTGGTACGGCTCTTTTCAATGTTTCCGGTTTCGGCGTAGACCCGTTCACCTCTATGAATATGAGCGTGGCCGCCGTTTTAGGGGTCAGCTTTGGTACCTACCAGCTGATCATCAACGCAGTGATCCTGCTGTATGTAGTTATCGTTGCGCACCGGGGACTGGTCGGTGTAGGCACCGTGTTCAACATGGCCGGCGTCGGTTACAGCTGTGAGTTATTCAGCAGCCTGCTGATGCCGATGGTAAAGCAGAACGACACTCTGTCAATTAGAATCCCCCTTCTCCTTGCCGGTATCCTCGTTCTCTGCTTTGCCTGTAGCCTGTTCTTCACGGCCAACATCGGCGTTGGTCCTTATGACGCCCTGGGCTTTATGCTCAGCCGCTTCACCAAGCTGCCGTACAAATGGGTGCGGGTGCTGACGGATGTGACCGTGGTGTCCATCGGACTGCTGGTCAGCGGCGGCTTTACCGCCATTGCCCACGGCGACTTTGCCAGTATTCAAAATATCGGCATCGGCACCGTCATTACGGCCTTTTGTATGGGCCCGCTGATCAACTTCTTTAACAAGACCCTTTCCGCAAAAATCTTCAATGTAGACTATGCCCAGATCAGCAAGGATGTGGCGTTCTTTATGATCAAAGGCGCAATGCGGAAAAATTCTCTGGGTGCCGTTCCCGGCAACAACACCCAGTTATACAGTCAGGCTTACAGTCTGACTGATAAGTAAGATGCCAAGAAGGTTGCCTTCTCTCCCCCCTTTCCGGGCAGCCTTTTTGACATATATAATTTATGGCTTTTGCATAAATTTTTACCCCCCTTAAAAGAAGCGACACCGAATCCTATGTTCGGCGTCGCTTCTTTTATCTGCAAAAAAAAAAGCGGCAGCCTGCTGGAAACAGAGCGGACTGCCGTATTTTTATTTATGATATTTAGAATGGTTGTTGATGGCGCAGGCCCGGTAGATCTGCTCCAGAAGCACCAGGCGGGCCAACTGGTGCGGCAAAGTCATTTTACCAAAGGACAGCTGCAAGTCGCCTGCGGCCTTTACACGAGGCGACAGGCCATACGAACCGCCGATGACAAATACCAGGTGGGAGCTTTGCTGGCTAAAGTCCGCCACCCGGGCCGCCAACTGCGCGCTGGACAGCTCTTGCCCCTCGATACAAAGGGGGATCACCCGAGCACCTTTTGGAATTTTTGCCAATATGCTGTCGCCCTCCTGCTCCAGCACTCGTTGGATCTCTGCCGGAGACGGATCTGCCGGGCAGCGGCTCTCCGGCAATTCCACCACCTGCACCTTGGAAAAGGCGGACAGCCGCTTTAAGTACTCGTCGCAGCCCTCGCGAAGATATTTTTCTTTTAGCTTGCCCACCGTCAGAACGGTTATGCGGATCATAACACCAGGCACCCGCCTTCCTGCTCCGGTGCAGCCACCTGCAAGCGGTAGTCTACCTCCGGCCGGGCACCCAACGCCGTCAGAGCCGCCACGGTGGTCTGGTATGCCAAAGAAGGCATATTGTTCTCCCGGCTCAGGTGAGACAGCACAAAGCGGGTGGTGCCGCTGCGCAGCAACTCCCCGGCAAAGGCGGCGCAGTCCGTATTGGACAAATGGCCGGTATCGGACAAAATGCGCTGTTGCAGCGGATAGGGATACGACCCGGCGCGCACCATAGACGGCTCGTGATTGCTCTCCAGAAATACCAAATCTGTGCCCGGCAAAGCCGCTTTCGCCGCCGAGGTTATGTAGCCGGTATCCGTGCACACGGCAATGCGCCGCCCGTCCGGCATCGTAAACTTATATCCCTGGCACGCCACGCTGTCATGGCTCAAGGCAAAGGGCAGCACTTGCAGATCCATAAAATCCCCAACCTCTGCAAAGGGGCGGGCGTCCACCTTCTCATTCAAATTGCCCTGGCGCGCCATCTGCTCCAGCACCGCCGGATGGGCAAACACCGGAATATGATACCGTGCGGCAAACACCCGCACACCGGCCCCATGGTCTCCATGCTCGTGGGTAACAAAAATGCCCTTGATCTCCGCCGGGTCCGCGCCCACCTGGCGCAGCTTTTGCTCGCACCGCCTGGCAGACACACCGATGTCCACTAAAATTTGATTGTTGCCGCAGCCCACATAAATACTGTTGCCGCTGCTGCCGGAAAAAAGAGAACACGCCTTGCTCATTTTGTCTCCTAATCTGCTTTTATTTTATCCAAAAAAAAGGGTGGAACCCGGTCCACCCGTACTTTGTTTTTTTCCCTGCGTTTGCCGTGGCCGCACCGTCGTCGCCGTCGTCACAGGGCACCCGCCGAATATCGGCACCCAGGGCAGAGAACTTCTCTACCACATCCTCGTACCCACGGTCCACATACTGGATATTGGTCACCCGGGTCTCGCCTCGCGCCACCATACCGGCAATGATCATGGCCGCACCGGCGCGCAGGTCCGTAGCCTTTACGGTAACGCCGGTCAGCGCCGGCACACCCTCGATGACAGCCACCTTGCCGTCCACCTGGATATTGGCGCCCATACGGCTCAACTCGCCTACATACTGGAAGCGATTGTCCCACACACCCTCTGTGAGAATACTGGTACCCTCTGCCACAGACAGAAGCACCGCCATCTGGGGCTGCATATCCGTGGGGAATCCCGGGTGGGGCATGGTCTTTACATTGCAGCGGGTCAAGGGCTTAAAGCGGGTGATCCGCACCGCGTCGTCATACTCAATGATCTCCGCGCCGGCCTCCTCCAGCTTAGCGCTGATAGACTCCAAATGCTTGGGAATCACATTCTTCACCAGCACATCGCCGCCGCAGGCAGCAGCCGCCACCATATAGGTGCCCGCCTCGATCTGGTCCGGGAGAATGGAGTAGGTGCAGCCGTGCATCTTCTCCACCCCGCGAATTTTAATTACATCAGTGCCGGCGCCGCGCACATCGGCACCCATAGAGTTTAAGAAGTTGGCCAGATCTACGATATGCGGCTCCTGGCTGCATTCTCGATCACCGTCAAACCGCGAGCCAGCACAGCTGCCAGCATCACATTGATGGTAGCGCCAACGGACACCTGGTCCATATAAATAGAAGCGCCGATCAGCTTGTCCGCCCGGGCGCAAACCATACCCTCAACGGTATTCACCTGGGCACCCAGCAGTTCAAAACCCTTAATATGCAGGTCAATAGGCCGCACACCGAAGTTGCAGCCGCCGGGCATAGCCACCTGCGCCTGCTTAAACCGACCCAACATAGCGCCGATCAGGTAATAACTGGCGCGAAAACAGGAGGTCAACTCATAGGGCACGCTCTGGCATTTTAAGGAGCGGGAGTCCACCTCAATGGTGTTTTTATTGATCATTTTGATCCCGGCGCCCATACTGTCCAAAATCTTAATGATCAGGCTAACATCGCTAATGGCGGGAATGTTCTCAATCCGCACCACGTCGTCCGCTAAAATGGCCGCGGGAATAATGGCCACAGCTGCGTTCTTGGCGCCGCTGATATTCACCTCGCCAAACAGCTCGTGACCGCCTTCAATTATAAAATTATCCAAAAGGTGTCCACCTCTTTATATCTCTATCCAAAAGTAATGTTTGCAAAAACTAAAATCTTTATAAGTTCCAATTCATTGCAGATATTATAACAAAATCCGTAAAGAATAGAAACAAAAAGCACCGTATTTTATCCAAAATGTAACTTTTACAAAAAGGCCATATCTGTAACGCCTGTAAAAATCATCTACCACATCTTGTTAAAACGGCAAAATTCGTTGAAACAGCGCAAAATCTTGCGCCCTCATTAGGTAACAAAAGGGTAACATAAAGGCCGCCGCTTGTCAAGGGGCAAGTGGTCGTTTTCCGCTTCAGCAAGACAAAAAAAGCGCCCTGCCGCGGTAAAAAACGGCAGAGCGCCAAAGGCACTTATAAAACCGACTGCTGGTGATCGCCGATGCCGCCGGTTAAAATAGCATCACAGGCAAAGATCAGCTTTTTCATATCCATATTGCCCGGCAGCAAATGAGCGGGAATCTCTATGACAGACAGCACCAGCCGGTAAACGGCGCTATCCCTGCCCACCGGATGGGCAGAGCCGTCCATAAATTGCAGCAGAATCCACTCCAGATAAGGCAGAATCGGCCGATCCGCCAGTTCTGCCGCCGCCCGGGCGTCCACATACCGACCCAGCCCTAAACGCCGCAGCGTTCGTTGCAAGTCCCTCACCGTGCCGGTGCGCAGCAAACGAAACAACGGCTTTACCAATGGATACAGAGGCAGCAGCTTGCGCCCGGGCAGCTGCAAGGCGTCCAGCTTCTGGGCAAAATCCGCCGGGGACCCGGCAGACAGCAACCGCCGCAGCAAATTGCAAGCGTGGTCCCGGGTGTAAGCCACCGCGTCCACCGGGCGGCCGTACCAGTCAAAAGTCGCCAGGTGCTCCACCTGCATCTGCACCTGCAAATCATCCGTCACCGTCACCTGTACCATAGGCACCGGGTAGCCGGACAGGGCGCCGACATTCACCTCGGTCAATTCGTTTCCAGCCGGAGAGCGATAGCGATCCGTACGCTGCAAATGGCTGTGACCCACAAACATATAGCGCAGCCCTGCGTCTGCCAGCCGGGCGGTCACCGCCTTCCGGTCCCCTACGCAGCAGCCGCCGGTAAGCAGCGGGTGCACGTGAGGCAGCAGCAAATGGTGCTGCATACCCAGCACCAAACAGCCCTGTTCCTTGGCGCGGTGCAGCTGTTCCTCAATCCACTGAAAATGCGGTTCCGTATAACCGGCCTTGCCCCGACCGTTTTGGTCGTCACACAGCGCCAGCAGCCAAATTTTCTCTGCCAAAGGGATCACATAAGAGCTGATTCCCAAAATGGGTGCGGTACTCGGCAATAGCCTGCCGCCCACCGAAATCGTAATAAAAATCGTGAATCCCCGTGTGGGGCATGGTGGGCACATCATGGGTGACTCGGGCACCGGTAAAGCGCCGCGGGTTGCCGTCACAGCACCAGTCGTGGGTGTTGGTGATCAGGTACACCGGCTTTTCCTCTGCCAAGGCGTACAGCTTCTCCCGCAGCTCCCGGTGGCACACCATTTCACCGTCATTGGTCAAATCTCCCGCCAGCAGCACCGCCCGGGTGTCCGACCGGGCCAAATGGTCAAAAGCGGCGTCAATGATGGCGCCGCTCTCTGCCAGGCACTTTTGATCCGAGCCGCTACGAAGTTCATACGCCCGGCCGGAAGTGCCCAAAGTCTTGGAATAATAATGTAAATCTGCAAGAAAGGTGAATTTGTACATCTGACTTCCCCGTCTGTTTAGCCCTCTTTGGCCTCTGCCGCCACAGCCTCCTGGGCTGCTGCCTCGCCTGCCTGGGCACGGCGAGCCATAATGTCCTTAATCATCCGGCGGTGGCTGTCGCCGGTAATGTTATAAAAGTGCATGGGAATGAGCATCAGCGCATAGCCCACCATGGGAAACACGGTAGTCATCAGGAACAGCCCCAGCAGAGTGGAATGATTCTGTAAGGTGGACACATCGGTGGTGTGCTCCACATAGCCGGTGCGGGCCAGTACCTGCAAGCAGATAAAGGAGGACAGCGTACCCTCCAGCTTGCCGGTAAAGCTCATAATGGACAGCATAGTGCCCTCTACCCGCTTGCCGGTTTTCCACTCTACATAGTCCACCGTCTCCGCTTCCATTTCTTTTTTGCATCAGGTTCTTAAACTCCAGCGGGAAAGTAACCACGGCAGAAAAGACAATAACCATCAATCCGGTAAGAAGGGACACGGACTGACCGGCACCCTTGTTCATAATGCCGTTATAGGTGCACAGGGCAAACAGACCGTTGAGCACAATACCCATCACGCAGCACACCTGGTAAAACTTCTTAGAGTCCGCCTTGCGACCCAGCCGCTCAATAATAATGGGTACAAAGATACCTGCCAAAAACGAGCCGGGTGCCTTGGCAATGTCCAAAAAGCCGTTATACTTGGCGTTAAACAACGCGTCATAGGCAAAGTAGAAGGACGCCTGCTCGGACACCTTGATGATCACAAAGAAAATATTGCCCAGAAAGAGCATCAGCAGCGGCCGGTTGGTTACCAGCAGGTGCAAGCATTCTTTTAAGCTGGGCGCCTCCTCGTGGTGCTCCAACCACTCTGTAGTGTTCTTAAAGGTAAAACGGGTAAAGAGAATAATAAAGAACGCGGAAAAAGACAGCGGCTGCCAGATACGCCTTGTCCAAATTCTGGTTAAAGTACGGCAGCCAGGCGGCAAAGGCCACCAGCCCGGCAGGAATAGCCCCCAGGATCATACGCCCGATGGAGGCAACACCGTACAGCTTAGTGCGTTCCGTGCCGTTTGGCGTCATACTGAACGCCAGCGCCCCCATAGGCACATCAAAGGCGGTGTAGGTCACATCCAGCCCTACAAAGGCAAATACCGTCAGGGCAATCTTTGCCCCATAAGACAGGCTGTCGTTGCCAACAAAAAACAGCAGCATAAACAGCGACACGAAGTACGGCGCAAACTTGATATACGGCCGCATTTTGCCGTACTTGGTGCGGGTCTTATCTACAATCACGCCCATGATCGGGTCATTGATGGCGTCAAAAATACCGCAGTACAGGCGAATATTAGAGGCATGGCGCGCCTTAATATGCAACACATCGGTAATAAAGAAGTTTACATACTTTGAGGCGGTCATGGAGGTGCTCATACCCTGGGCGCCACGACCCATGGCATAGGACAGCGCCTCTCGCCAGGTAATGTAGGTCTCTTCCCCCACATCTTTGGTCACGATCTTTCGATCGAGGAATGATTTGATCTTGTTCATTTTACAGGCAGACGCCACGGCGCCGCCCCATCACCTCCGTTCCCGGCAAATACCGAGGATTATTTAATTTGTTCAATTTTATCGCCTCGCACAAAGAACACATGATCGGCAAGGTCCATCATCGGTTTATCATTCATGGAGTCGGTATAGAAGTTGTCAATATGCGCATTCGGGTACAGTTCACGAAAAATCTTCACCTTGTTGTCCAAAAACACAGGCGAATGAACTTGCCGGTGTTTTTATCAATAGAGGAGCCCACATAGTGCTTGACCCCCAGCCGGCGCATCACCTCGTCCAGCAAAAAGTCCGTGGTGCCGCTGACAATGATATCGTCCTCCCGCTGCACCTTGGCGTACCAGGGCTTAATCTTGTGCATGTGGCTGTCCCAAAACTTCACCACATCTTCCTCAATGTGCTCTACCTTAACATAATATCCTTCCAGGAAGGATGCATACGCCTCCAGCGCTTGGGCCACGGTAAACAGGTGAAAGGCATCCTTAAAGGCGATCACCAGCAGTTTTGGCACATAGCGCCAAATCCGTGGGTCTGTGCGCACATAGTAGAGGATAAAGTCTTGGCGCTGTTCGTTATATATTGGAATAAGTATAGCTAAAAAAAAGAAAACGGTTATACAAATTCCAGAAAGAAGGCGCCGCTGGCAACGAAAAAGCGGCAAAAATCACTATGAAACACAGAAGTTACATTCACACAGACATTGTGATCGTCGGCAGCGGCGTGGCGGGCCTGTTTGCAGCCCTCTGCCTGCCGGAAAGCAAGAAGATTTTAATGATCACCAAAGAGGATCTGAAAGAGTGCGACTCTTACCTGGCCCAGGGCGGCGTATGCGTGCTGAAGAGCCTGGACGACTTTAAGTGCTTTTATGAAGACACCATGAAGGCTGGTCATTATGAGAACAACCCGGAGTCTGTGCGGGTCATGATCGAAAGTTCGCCGGATGTGATCGGCACGCTCATTAAGCTGGGTGCGGACTTTGACACCAAAAAAGACGGCGACTTTGACTACACCCGTGAGGGTGCCCACCGCAACAACCGCATTCTCCACCACAAGGACGAGACCGGCAAGGAGATCACCACCACCCTGCTGTCCATTGCCAAGAACCGGCGCAACATAACTTTTATTCCTCAAACCACTATGATCGACCTGATCGAGAGGGACAACACTTGCTACGGCATTGTGTGCGAGGATGAGTTTGGCGAGCGGGGTTGCATTTTGGCCCAGGACATTATCCTGGCAACCGGCGGCATCGGCGGGCTGTTTAAGAGCTCTACCAACTATCCCCACATTACCGGCGACAGCTTTGCACTGGCTATCAAGCACGGTATCACCTTGCAGGATATGAGCTACATTCAGATCCACCCCACCACCCTGTACAGTAAAAAGAGCGGGCGCCGCTTTCTCATCAGCGAATCCGTGCGGGGCGAGGGCGCTATTCTGCTTAACGAGAACGGCGAGCGCTTTACCGACGAGCTACAGCCCCGGGACGTGGTGACCGAGGCCATTGTCAAAGAAGAAAAGAAATTCGGCACCGACCATGTGTACCTGACCCTGCCCACGATGACCAGCGAGGAGGCCCACAAGCGCTTTCCCAACATTTTTGAGGCCTGCATGGACGAGGGTTACGATATGACCAAAGACAAGGTCCCTGTGACCCCGGCCCAGCACTACATGATGGGCGGGATTCAGACGGATATTAACGGCTGCACCTCCATGCGCCACTTGTACGCTGCCGGCGAAACCGCCTGCAACGGCGTGCACGGCAAGAACCGACTGGCCAGCAACAGCCTGCTGGAGAGCATGGTCTTTGCCAAGCGGGCAGCGGATTTGATCGCCAAGGACAAGGAGGAGAAGCCCGCCTTTGATCCCCAGATCGACCTGGCGTCTTATCCGGACAAGGCCGGACGGCAAAAGGAATTCAAAGACCTGATTTTAGGTGAAATTAAGCGAAAGGACAAGGCTTTCTATGATAAATGGTGTAACGATGAAAATATGCGTGGATGATTACATTCTGCGCACCTTAAAAGAGGATATTAACGACGAGGATGTGTCCACCAACGCGGTGATGCCGGTAAACAAGCAGGGCAGTGCGCAGCTGATCTGTAAGGACGACGGCGTGATCTGCGGGCTGGATGTGTTCTTCCGCACCTTCCGTCTGTTGGACGATACCGCCCGCTTTGACTGCGCGGTGCAGGACGGCGACCGGGTGCAAAAGGGCCAGCTGCTGGGCACCCTGTACGGCGACATTAAGGCCATTCTCTCCGGCGAGCGCACGGCGCTGAACTACCTCCAGCGTATGAGCGGCATTGCCACCATCACCAGAGAATATATGGACGAGCTGGCAGGCTACGATACCGTGCTGCTGGACACCCGCAAGACCACACCCAATATGCGCCCCTTTGAGAAGTACGCCGTTAAGGTAGGCGGCGCTACCAACCACCGTTACAATTTGTCCGACGGGGTACTGCTCAAGGACAACCACATCGGCGCCGCCGGCAGCGTCACCAAAGCCATTCAAATGGCTAAGGCCTACGCCCCCTTTGTGCGCAAGATCGAGATTGAGACGGAGACATTAGATCAGGTGCAAGAGGCAGTAGACGCCGGCGCAGATATTATTATGCTGGACAATATGGACACCGCCACCATGAAGCAGGCGCTCCAAATCATTGACGGCCGTGCCCAGACCGAATGCAGCGGCAATGTGACCAAGGCCCGGCTGAGGGAGATCGCCGAAACCGGCGTAGACTTTGTCTCCTGCGGTGCTCTCACCCACTCTGCTCCCATTCTGGACCTGAGTCTGAAAAACCTGGCCCCAATCGAATAACTCGATATTCCCCAAGGCCCCGGCTTTGAGGGGATTTTTTATACCTTGCGGCGATCTGCCGCCCCGGTACATAAAAAAAAGGCGTGGCCCGAAATGGGTCACGCCTTTTAATATGGGCAGGGATCAATAATTCTCCGCCTTCAGTTCAAAATAGGCCTTGGGATGGGCGCAAACCGGGCACACCTCCGGTGCGGACTTACCACCACGATGTGGCCGCAATTGGAACACTTCCAAATCCGGTCGCCATCCCGGCTGAACACCAAGCCCTGCTCCACATTCTCCAGCAACTTCAAATACCGCTGCTCGTGCTCCTGCTCGATCTTAGCCACGGCCTCAAACAGGCGGGCAATCTCCTCAAAGCCCTCCTCCCGTGCCTCACGGGCAAACTGGGGATACATATCCGTCCACTCGTAGTTCTCTCCGGTGGCAGCGTCCTGCAAATTGGTGGCTGTGTCCGGCACAGAACCGTTATGCAGCAGCTTAAACCACATCTTGGCGTGTTCCTTCTCGTTGTTGGCCGTCTCGGTAAACAACTGCGAGATCTGCACAAAGCCGTCTTTCTTGGCCTTAGAAGCATAATACGTGTACTTGTTGCGGGCCTCACTCTCGCCGGCAAATGCCGCCATCAGGTTGGCCTGCGTCTTGGTGCCTTCTAAATTCATAACTGTATTCCTCCTAAAAATGTTTAAATATCCAGCCGTTTGAGTCGCGTGATCAGCAGCACAAACAGGCTCCATACCCCTTGAAAAATCAAAATATTCAGTGTGGTCAGCTGACTGTAACCGCCAATCACCGCCAGAAGCGCTACCACGGCAAAGCCGATGACGCAGCCAAAGGAGATCAGCACGGCCAGGACGGTCTGCATATCCTCTAAAGTCTCCGCTCCGCGCATCACGCTGATAAAGCCAAGGGCCGAGCCGTCGTGCACCGCGTCTGCCGGTGACTTCTCCACATGCAGGTCGCTGTACTTCTCAAACACTCGACCGCTGGAGGAATTCATCACCCGCACATACCCGGCTGGCAAGTGGAACAGCTCTGCCACGCTGTCCTCATTGATATACGGATCGCAGCTGTGGAGTAAAATGGTCATGCCGCTTTTTTCAAGTTTCTTCAGTGCGTGCTCCATCTTAGTATTGCCGGAATAGCTGACGATAAACATGGCCATGATTTTGCCGGCCACTGCCAAATACAGCGCCTTGCGCCCTTTGCGGGTGTATTTCTCCTCGTACGCCTGCTTGGGTACCGCAATATCGTGATTGATCAGCAAATCTCGATTGCCTACCAAAATTTTCTTTTTATAAATCCAGGCGGAGGTGCCCATTTTGTCCTCATACAGCACCCCGTCCACCTCCGGCAAAATGGACTGCTTGCCTACGATCGCGTCGTCAAACACATACGCCAGCGGGCTTTTCGTCTTAATGATCACTGCGGCGGTCTGCAAAATCACATCGTCGATCTTGGCACCGTTAAACAGCTTTACTCCGTGAAGGGAGCAGCTTTTGGGTCCAAACAGGTCGTTGGCCTCCATCACCAACGCCCCGGCGTCATTCACCGTACCGGCACCGGCAAAGCCGTTGACCATGGCCTTACGCTTAGCCAGCGCCCGGGATACGCCCTGCACCGTTGTATTACTGGCCAGCAACGACACCGCCGGCAGGGAAATACAAAGGGCGCAGGCACCGGCGTTCACGCCCATGCCCCAATTCTTGGTCAGCAGGGACACCGCCACCAGCAACGCGCCGCTAAGCCCCAGCATAATGCAGCCGGTGGTAGCGGCGATCCGATCCGCCGGGTCCTTGCTGCACCCGATCTCTAAATAATCCGTGGGAAAGTCCGTGCGCACGCTGCTCTTGAGCACCGGGTCGCCCTGAAGCAGTCCGCGGCTGATAATGGTGGCGTCCACCACATTGCGAATGGTCTCTGCCGGTGGTGCCGAAGAAGCTGCGCTTGCTGCCCAGGTTAGGCACCACGCCGGTCTTTTCCGTCAGGCGTACCGGGCGGGTCTTGTCTCCCACCGGGGGCACCGCCGTGGTTTTGGCGGTAGCCGAAGGCGCTGCCGGGATCACCGGGGTGCCTACCCGGGTCTTGTCGTCCACAGCCGGGCGCACTTGCGTTTTGTCCGTCACCGGCGCTGTCACCCGGGTCTTATCGTCTACGCCGGGTGCCGCCGTAACCGTCGGTTCTTTCGGCTGCGGCTCCAGCGGCGTTTGGGTAGCGTGGATCTTGTCGATGGCCGCCTCCGCCTTGCGTGCGGTTTTTTTGCGTATCTCTTCCGCCTGGCGCAGGATCTCATCTATGGTTAAATTCTCGCTCATACGCTCACTTTCCAATCAGCCCCAGGCGCTGCCGGGTCACTTCATATATCAAAATGCCTGCCGCCACAGAGGCGTTCAGAGAGTTGACCTTGCCCTGCATGGGCAGACTGACCACTGCGTCGCAATTCTTCTTCACCAAAGCGCTGACGCCGCTGCCTTCGCTGCCGATCACCAGCGCCACACCGCCGTCAAAATTCGTTTGGCACCAGGGCGTGCCGTCCATATCCGCCGCATACACCCAAACGCCCCGCTTTTTCAGCAGTTCAATGGTTTGATTCAGGTTACTGACCCGAGCCACCGGCAGGTACTCCAGTGCACCGCAGGCGGTCTTAGCCACCGTGTAGTTCAGCCCCACGCTGCGCCGCTTGGGGATCACCACCCCGTGCGCGCCGCCGGCCTCTGCGGAGCGGATAATGGCTCCCAGATTATGACCGTCCTCAATTCCATCGCACAGCACCAAAAAAGGCGCCTCGCCCTTTTCTTCCGCCCGGTCCAAAATGGTCTCCAGCGGTACATAATCGTGGGCAGACGCCACTGCCACAATGCCCTGATGATTGGCGTGATTACACATGGCGTCCAGCTTTCGCCGGTCCACATACTTGACCACCACGCCCTGCTTTTTGCACTTAGCTACCAGTGGCACAATGGAGCCGGTACGCTCGCCGTTTGCCACCAGCACATGCTCAATCTCGCGGCCACCGGCCAGCAGCTCTGCCACCGCGTTGCGCCCGATCACCAGGCCGTCTGTTGTCTGTTCTGTCTCCATTGCCATTTTGTCTCTCCGTTCTCGCTGTTTTTCTACAAACATTGTACCATTTTGCGCCCGGGGCGCAACAGGCAAAAAAGCGGGCGTGCACTTTGCAAAAAGCGCACGCCCGGACTGTATCTTCTTTATAACCGTACCGGCACGCCCTTGGCGTTCAAATACGCTTTCAACTCCGGGATCGGCAGTTCGTTAAAGTGGAACAGGCTGGCGGCCAGCACCGCGTCTGCCTTACCGTCGGTAAAGGCGTCTAAAAAAGTGCTTCGCCTTGCTTGCGCCGCCGCTGGCAATCACCGGCACGCCCACGGCCTCGCTGACCGCCCGAGTCAGCTCCAAGTCGTAGCCGGTCTTTTGACCGTCGCAGTCCATAGAGGTCAGGAGAATTTCGCCCGCACCGCGGCGCTCCGCTTCTTTGGCCCAAGCCACAGCATCCAGCCCAGTGGGAATACGCCCGCCGTTTAAGTACACTTCCCATCCCTGATCCCGGCGCTTGGCGCCAATAGCGCATACCACACACTGGGCGCCGAACTTTGCCGAGGCCTTACTGATCAGCTCCGGATCCCGCACCGCCGCAGAATTGACAGAAATTTTGTCCGCCCCGGCACGCAGCAGCCGGGTAAAATCCTCCACGCTGGCAATGCCGCCGCCAACGGTGAAGGGAATGAACACGGTTTCCGCCACACGGCGCACGATCTCTGTCATGGTGCCCCGCCCCTCGTGGGTGGCGGTAATATCCAACAACACCAGCTCGTCCGCCCCCCTGGGCGTCATAAGCCGCCGCGCAGGCCACCGGATCCCCGGCATCTACCAGATCTACAAAAAGAAACACCCTTGACCACTCGGCCGTTCTTTACATCCAGACAGGGAATAATTCGCTTTGCATACACCTTATTCTTCCTCCCCGCTGATAAAATTCTTCAGCAGCTGCAAGCCCGCTGCACCGCTCTTTTCCGGGTGGAACTGCGTGGCAGCCACCTTACCCCGCTGCACCGCGCACTGAATGGGTACGCCGTACCGGGTCACACCGGCCACTTCTTCCGGCTTAGCACCGTCCAAATAAAAGGAATGAACAAAGTAGAAGTAGCTATTCTGGGCAACACCGCGAAAAATGCCGTTTGTTTGCGTCAGCTGCACATCGTTCCAGCCGATGTGGGGCACCTTCAGTCCCGGCCCACCGGGAATGCGGCGAATGCGCCCGTCAAAGATACCCAGACCCGCAACGCCGGGGCTTTCTTCGCTCTCGGCAAACAGCAGTTGCAGCCCCAGGCAAATACCCAAAAACGGTCGGCTGCCATCTGCCGCCGCCCGCACCGTGTCTACCAACCCGCGACTGCGCATGGCAGCCATAGCGTCGCCAAAGGCGCCTACCCCGGGCAGGATCACCCGATCTGCCGCCAGAATCTCTGCCGGATCGGCAGTAATACGATTGTCTGCGCCCAGAAAGTTCAGCGCCTTTTGCACGCTGGACAAATTCCCGGCGCCGTAGTCAATAATTGCAATCATACCTTGCGCTCCCATCTAAAACTACTTTTATTTTACCATAACCGCGCCCCCGGCGCAACCGCTCCCCGGCGCCGCCCACCCGATAGCCGCCAAAATTCCGCCGCCAAATTCGCAAAAATGCGCCTATTTTGCACAAAAGAGAATTGACAAATCCGCCCCGGAATGCTACTATTGTACAGCAAAACAAAATACGGAGTGGTACCGAAGAGGTCATAACGGCATGGACTCGAAATCCATCGTGCGATTCGTTCGCCCGTGGGTTCAAATCCCACCCACTCCGCCAAAAGCCCGGCAGCCCCCAAGCTTTCCGGGCTTTCTTTTTTGCAGCGGAAAGCCTCGCTCAAATCAACAAAATGTACATTTCTGACGCACACGGTCTTTTATGAAAGAGGATTTGAAAAACACTTTCAGCCATTGTATAATTCAAATCGGTATAATCGCAGATGGAAACATTCGGATAAGAAACGAAAAAATACTCAAGCACTTACTCAACTCGATCTATTGCTTGGCAACACATAATGGCAAATCATACTGTACGGCGGAATCACCATCGGCCTTATTCTCATTATGCTTGCCATTCTGCTGTTTATATTTCAAGGCAGTTTGACCGGATTTTGATCTGTTTATCCCCTGCTTTGCCCGGTGCAAGGCGGGGGTTTTGTTCGTTATTTCAAATCGAGAGAATCGGAATGACCGCTTGTGCCAAAAGCGTTGATTTGGCCGCAAAAAGAGCAAGTCAAACAGACTTGCTCTTTTTCATTTCTATATTGTTGAATTGACTTTTATCCCTCCCGGCGCAGCGCTTTCAGCTCCGTGCGCAAATCGTAAGGCGCGTCATAGCAGCCAAAAGTCTCCGTAGACTTGCCGCCGGCAATATTGGCCAGCTGAATGCACTCTGCCACAGAGCAGCCGTGGTACACGCCAAACACCAGCCCGGCCAGGAAATTATCCCCCTGCCCCGGTCTTATCCACCGGCGTGGCCTCCCCTGCCGGGAAGTGCTCCGTCTTGCCGTGAATGCGGGTAATACAGCCGTCCTTACCCACCTTAACAATGGGCTGGGCGGTGTAGTTGCATAAGGCGTCCAGCGCCGCCTGGGGCTGTCCGTGCCGGTTAGGAGCATGGCCTCTTTATCATTGGGGGTAAAGAAATCCGCCAACCGCAAAATGGGCAGGTGGTCCTCCAGAGTCTGCCCCTCCTCCCAGTGGGTATCATACACGATCTTGGTGCCCTCCCGGGCCAATTTCTTCACTACATCCGGCCGCCGAGGCGCAAAGCACACATCCGCTCCGTGGAGAAAGTCATACACCTGGGCGTCCGTAAGCAAATTCTCGCCCAGCCCAGCGTCAAAGGTCATAATGGACCGGTCGGAGGGAAAAGAGAACACGGAACTGAAGATCACCGGCTCCCCGTCGCCGTCATAAAAATTGTGCAGGTTCTGCACCTTGTACTTTTGCAACAGGGTCTCCGCCGTTTTGCTGAGCAAGCCCTGACCCAAAAAGGTGCCGTACCGCACCGGGACGCCCATATTCCCCAGCCGCACCGGGGTCACGCAGGCACCCCGCCCAGGGTCATGGAGAACCGATCCGTATAAAGCTCCTCCCCCCTGCTCCCGGGAACCCGGCCATGCCGGAGAAAATACAATCAATGGTCACCCGGTCAATGACAGCCACACCGTTCATTCCAAACACTCCTTTACGCACTTTTCTCTATTATAGCGAACCCCAGGCCGGATTGCAAGCGCCGCCCACCCGACGGTACAAAATCCAATGCAGTGGCACCAAAAGGCACAGAATGGGCGCCTTTCCCCCTCTAAGCATACAAAAAGGCACACGCCGATCAGCGTGTGCCTTTGCAATTTTGATTTGGCTTACTCAGCCTTGGCCTCTGCCTTATTGTCCTTAGTGGACTTTACATCCGCAACGGACTGCTTGGAGAAGTCGTAGTCCTTACCGGGGAAGATGGCGTTCAGGATAATACCGGCCAGCGCAGCCACAGCCAGCGCAGACAGGTTAATGTCGAACTGCCCGATATGGAAGCTTACACCGTCGCCCAAGCCCAGTGCGCACACCAGGATTACAGCGGCGATGATGGTGTTTCTCGGCTTGGAGAAATCCACCTTATTCTCTACCACATTGCGGATACCGATGGCGGAGATCATGCCGTACAGCACAAAGGAGATACCGCCAACGATGGCTGCGGGCATAGAGTCAATCAGCGCAGCAAACTTGGGAGAGAAGGAGAACAGAATGGCGAAGTACGCAGCGATACGAATGACTCTGGGGTCATACACTTTAGACAGCGCCAGCACGCCGGTGTTCTCACCGTAAGTGGTATTGGCGGGACCGCCGAACAGCGCAGACATGGTGGTGGCCAAGCCGTCACCGGCCAAAGAACGGTGCAAACCGGGATCAGCAATATAATTCTTGCCGCAGGTGGCGCCGATGGCGGAAATATCACCGATGTGCTCCATCATGGTTGCCAGTGCGATAGGCATAATGGCGATGATGGCAGTTACGGCCTTACCGGTATCATGCACACCGCCGAACACGGTAGAGCTCCAGTGAATGGGCAGACCCACCCAGGCCGCTTCCTTAACAGAAGAAAAGTCAATAGCAAAGCTGTCTACGCCAAAGCCGTTACCAACGATACCGGCCACTGCATAGGCGCCGAGAATACCAATGAGAATGGGAATGATCTTGGCCATGCCCTTACCGAACACATTCACCACGATCACAATACCCAAAGCAATCAGCGCCAGCCACCAGTTATTTTTGCAGTTGGAAATAGCGGTGGGTGCCAGGCCCAAACCGATAGCCACAATGATGGGGCCGGTTACAACCGGCGGGAAGAAGCGCATCACCTTATTGATGCCGATAATCTTAATGATGGTGGCCAACACCAAATACAGCAAACCGGCGCAAGCCACGCCCACACAGGCATAGGGCAGCATTTCCGTGTTGGCAATGGTCAGCTCGCCGTTGGCGTCCGGCAGTTTGGGTGCTACCGTGGCATAACCGCCAAGGAACGCAAAGGAGCTGCCCAGGAAAGCAGGCACCTTAAATTTGGTGAACACATGGAACAGCAGGGTACCCAGACCGGCCATCAGCAAGGTGGTGGCAATATCCAACCCGGTAATCAACGGCACCAGCACGGTGGCGCCGAACATAGCAAACATGTGCTGGAAGCCCAGCAGCAGCATCCGCGGCGTACCCAGCTGGCGCGCATCGTAAATGCCCTTAGAAAAATCGACTTTATTTTTTTTGACATATAAATTAAATTCCCTTCTTTTCAACAGATCACTTCTTATTTGGTGCCGAAGATACGGTCGCCGGCATCGCCCAAACCGGGAACAATATAGCCGTTCTCGTTCAGATGATCGTCCATACCTGCGCAGAAAATATCCACATCCGGATGCGCCTTCTTCAGGGCCTCCAGACCCTCCGGCGCAGCGATAATGCACAGGAACTTTACACTGCGAGGGTGACGCTTTTTGATCTGGCCAATGGCGTCAATGGCGCTGCCGCCGGTTGCCAGCATGGGATCCAGTACAAACACATCTCGCTGACCGATGTCGCCCGGCAGCTTGCAGTAATACTCTACCGGCTCCAGAGTCTCCTCGTTACGATACAGACCGATGTGACCCACACGAGCGGCGGGCACCAGGCGCAAAGCACCGTCTACCATACCCAGACCGGCACGGAGAATGGGCACAAACGCCAGCTTACGGCCGGCAAGCACCTTACAGTCGGCCACGCCGCAGGGGGTGGTCACCTGCTTGTCCTCCAGAGGCAGATCACGGGTGGCGTCATACATCATCAGCATGGCGATCTCGTTGACCAGCTCACGGAACTCCATGGTGCTGGTGTCCACATCACGCAGAATGCTCAACTTGTGCTGGATCAGCGGGTGATCCATAATGACTACTTTTCTGTCCATTGCGGTTCCTCCTAAAAATATAATAAATTATTTTTCGTAAACAGAGCGTTTTAACTGACCGATATACGGCAAGTTGCGGTAGCGCTGGTCAAAATCCAGGCCGTAGCCCACCACAAACTCGTCCGGCACACTGGTGCCCACATAATCCGCCTTTAAGTCTACCACGCGGCGCTCCGGTTTATCCAGCAAAGTAGCCACGCGAATGCTGGCCGGGTGGCGGGTACGCAGCATATCGCAAACATAGGAGAGGGTGCGCCCGCTGTCCAGAATATCCTCCACCAGCAGCACATCGTAGTCCTCCAGCTCAATATCAATGTCCTTCACGATCTTTACCACGCCGCTGGAGCGGGTGTCGCCGCCGTAGCTGGACACGGCTAAAAAGTCCAGCTTACAGGGCAGCTGTATCTCACGGATCAGGTCCGCCATAAACAGCACGGAGCCTTTCAAAATACCCACCACCAACAGATTTTTGCCGGCGTAGTCCCGAGTAATCTGGGCGCCCAGACGGGCATTGATTTGGTGCAGCTCTTCTTCAGACACCAGCACCCGTTCAATATTCTCGTGCATCAGCGTTCCTCCCGGAAATAGGACAGACCAAGGGCGGCCGGTCCCTGATTTTCTTTCTTCTTTCTGGCGCTCACAATGATAAGAACAATAATCGTTACCACATAGGGCAGCATTTGAATAATCGGAATATAGGTCATCGGCACGCTTATATAGTTGGACAAAATATAAAGTGCGCCAAAAACATAAGAGCCTAAAATGGACAGACCCGGCTTCCAGATTGCAAAAATAACAATTGCGATCGCCAGCCAGCCTCTGTCGCCAAAGCCGTTATTTGACCAAATGCCGTTGCTGTAATCCATCACATAATACAAACCACCCAAACCGGAGATCACACCGCCGATACAGGTTGCCGCATACTTATACGCATTCACCTTGATGCCGGCGGCATCAGCCGTTGCAGGATTTTCGCCAACGGCGCGCAGCTGCAGGCCCACCTTCGTTTTTCTTAAAACAAAATCGCTGATCAGTGCAATAATAATCGCCAGATAAACCATAAAGCCATAGGAGAAAAACATTTTGCCAAAAGCGCTCATATTGGCGGCAAAAGGCAGCTCAGTCTTATAAGCGCCGGCAATTTCGCCCAAGGCAAGATATGGCACATCGCTTTTCAAAACCTTGATCAGTGAGCCGCCGAAGAAATTACCAAAACCAACGCCGAAGGTGGTAATGGCCAGACCGGTTACATTTTGGTTTGCACGAAGGGTTACCGTCAAAAAGCAGTAAAGCAGCGAAACCAATAAGGAACCCAAGATGCTGGACAAAAGCGGAATAAGGACGGCCAAAAACGAATTGACATAAGCTGCATTTGTTTGGTAGAAAAAGCCGCCGATAACACCGGATATGGCACCAACATACATAATGCCGGGAATACCTAAATTCAGATTTCCCGATTTTTCAGTTAAAATTTCTCCGGTTGCGCCATAAAGCAAAGGTGTGCCCTGCATTATGGCACGGGAAATAAATTGAAACGTTAAATCCATATTACTTCTCCTCTGCAGTTTTTGACTTGCTTCTAAAGTGAATCTTGTAATTGATGAAGAATTCACAGCCGATAATAAAGAAAAGAATAATTCCCGTTAAAATATCTGAAAAGTCAGCATTCAGACCAAATTTGGAAGAAACCTCATCGGCGCCTCTTTCCAGGAACACCAAAAGCAAGGAGGTAAGCACCATAACAATGGGGTCAAACTTTGCCAGCCAGGACACCATAATGGCTGTGAAGCCGCGGCCGTCGGCCAGGTTGGGGCCGATGGAGTGAGATGAACCGCCAACAAGTAAAAGGCCGGCCACACCGCAAATGGCGCCTGACAACGCCATGGTTCTTATGATAACCTTCTTTACATTGATGCCGATATATCTTGCCGTATTCTCACTTTCGCCGACTACAGAGATTTCGTAGCCGTGCTTGCTGTATTTCAGGTAAATGTAAAGAATGACCGTCATGGCTACCACAATCAGAATATTCAGCAAATAATTGGTATGAAAAATCTGTGGGAACCAACCGTGGGACAACAAATCGGGGCCAACTACATTAGAGCCGGATTTATCCGCTATCTTTAAGAAATACTCAATCAGCTGAATAACAACATAGTTCATCATCAGCGTAAACAAGGTTTCATTCGTGCCCCAATGCGCCTTGAAAAATGCCGGAATGGCCGCCCAAATGGCCGCAGAAACAATGGCGCAGACAGTCATAATCAGAATCAGTACGCCCTCCGGCACCTTGCCGCCAAGATAGAACATACACATGGCTGTGGACAACGCACCCATGAGCACCTGACCCTCCGCGCCGATATTCCAAAACCGCATGCGAAACGCAGGCGTGACTGCAAGGGAGACGCAAAGCAAAATCGCAACTTCATGAATGGTAACCAAAAGTCTGCCCTCGCCGAAAGCGCCGTACACGATCGTCTTAAAAATGGATAAGGGATCGTCCCCTGTGAAAATCTTTGTAACAATTCCGCATACAATCAGCGCCAGGAGAATTGCGACGGCTCTTACAAGAATTCCGGTCTTGAATGAAACATCGGTGCGCTTAGAAATGCGGATAAGCGGTTCTTTTGTTTTAGTCTTGCTTGTCAATATCAGCGCCTCCCGTCTTTGTCATCAATAATCCTATTTCTTCTTTTGTCGTTTTTCTTGCGTCTAACACACCTGTAACCTTACCAGAGCACATCACAACGATTCTGTCGCACAGCTGCAAAAGCACATCCAAATCCTCGCCGACAAAAATCACGGCAACGCCCTCGTCCTTTTGCTGGTTTAACAGATTATAGATCGTATAAGAAGAGTTAATATCCAGTCCTCGTACAGGATATGCTACCATCAGAACCTTGGGCTGAGCGCAATTTCTCTACCCACAAGCACCTTTTGAATGTTGCCGCCGGAAAGCCGCCTTACCGGGGTGTTTGCGCTGGGCGTAACAACCTCCAATTCGTTGATAATGTCATCCGCCTTATTCTTAGGCGCTTTTCTGTTCAGGAAAGCGCTCTTGCCCTCCTTATAGGAGCGGAGCATCACATTGTCAACAATATCCATATTGCCGACCAGACCCATGCCCAGACGATCCTCTGGCACAAAGGAAAGGGCAATACCCAAATCCCGGATTTCCTTTGGTGTTTTGCCTACAAGCTGCTGCGGGCCCAAATCATCGGGCTTATATAAGATACTTGATTTCTTTGTGGCGGTTTGCAAGCCGGCGATGGACTCCAGCAGCTCCTTTTTGCCCGCAGCCGGAGATACCGGCAATGCCCAAAATCTCTCCGCCGTAAGCCGTAAACTGCACATTATCAAGAGCCACCGTGCCGTCTTTTTTGATAACGGAAAGGTCTTCAATAACCAGTCTTTCCTTTACATTCTCCGGCTGGTCCCGATGAATATTCAGCTCAATCTTTTGGCCCACCATCATTTCGGTCAGGGACTGCTCCGTTGCGTCCTTTGTATCCACCGTGCCCACCAATTCGCCTTTGCGCAGGATGGTCACTCTGTCGGAGATTTCAAGAACCTCATTGAGTTTGTGGGTAATAATGATAATCGACTTTCCGTCCTCGCGCATTTTGCGAAGAACGTCGAATAATTTTCCCGTTTCTTGAGGTGTTAAAACCGGCGTAGGTTCGTCCAAAATCAGAATATCGGCGCCTCTGTACAACACCTTGATGATTTCGACTGTCTGTTTTTCCGACACAGACATCTCATATATTTTTTTGTTTAAATCCACAACGAATCCATATTTTTCGGTAATGGCTTTTACCCTCTTTTTGGATTCCTTTAAGTTGAACTTTTCGTTTTCAATTCCAAGAACAATGTTTTCCGTAGCTGTAAAAGCATCGACCAGCTTAAAATGCTGGTGAATCATACCGATCTTGTTGTCAAATGCGTCCTTAGGTGATTTGATAACCACCTCTTTGCCGTTAACAAAGATCTGGCCCTCGTCCGGAAAATAAATTCCGGCGACCATATTCATCAGGGTTGTTTTACCCGAGCCGTTTTCGCCGAGAATGGATAAAATCTCCCCTTGTTTAACATCAATGCTGACATTTTTATTTGCATAAACAGCACCAAAAGTTTTTGTAATATTTTTTAGCTCTAATGCGTTCAAGGTAGCCCTCCCGACAAATGATGCAGATTATACAGATACAAGGGGGTTAAAAAAGCCCCCTTGTATCCGTCTACGTTTTATTTGATATTATCAGCCACCGTAATTCGTGTTGATATTGGTGATACCATCAATAATGATATCGAAGTACGGAGCAGAACGGAAGCTGTCGCCGGACTCATCGAAGTAGCCGTCGTGAACCACATTGGTGTCGCCAACATAGTCGCCGTCAATGTCAGCCATATATTCCGTCAGGTGTTTGTTCTCGTCAACCTTTGCGTTGGCATTCAATTTGTTCTTTGCGTCAACCGTTACTGTAAAGTTGTTCACATCAAACACATGCAATGTGCCTGCGTTCAGCTGGTCAATTACCTTGTTCAGCTCTGCAACGGTGGATTCGCCGTCAACAACATCCTGGTTCACACCGGAGAGTACCACGGAATTCGTTGCAATCGTGCCAACCCAGTTTGTGGGGATTTCTTCGCCCTTCACCGTGTTTTCAATGATCAGCTGGAAATACGGTGCCCAGTTGATGGCAGAAGAAACGATGAATGTATTTTTGCCTGCTTCATAGGTGGAACCGTTGTAAGAAACATTCGGGACGCCCTTCAGCTCGCAAGCCGTGGGTGCACCCAGTGAATCTGCGTGCTGAGAAATAAGAACGCACTTGTCCTGCTCAATCAGGGAAGTAGCCGCTTCCTGCTCCAAAGCCTGATCATACCAAGAACCGGTGTAACGAACCTTCATGGTTGCAGAAGGACAAACGCTTTTTGCACCAAGATAGAAGGAAGTCATGCCGGAAATAACCTCTGCATAAGTGAAGGCGCCAACATAACCGATAACGGCCTGATCTGCAGTGATTTTGCCCTCTTTGATCATCTCATTGAGCTTGATGCCGGCAGCAACACCTGCAACATATCTGCCCTCATAGATAGCGGCAAATGCGTTGTGGAAGTTCTTAACGCCTGCCGTTTTTGCAGATGTACCCGTTGCGTGGCAAAACTGCACATCGGGATATTCCTTTGCAGCCTTCAGCAGATTGCTCTCATGGCCGAATGAATCGGCAAAGATTACATTGCACTTCTTGTTCTTAGCCAGATCAACGGCAGCATCGTAACAATCAGAGCCAGTCTCAGGGATATTGGTTACGATTACAACCTGCTCGTCGCTAAGGCCCATGCCGGAAGCCGTTGACTTCATTGCGTCAATAAAGTTCTTGTCATAAGTTGAGTTCTCATCGTGCAGGCAGATCAGACCGATTTTAAAGTCCTTCGGAACAGTCACATCCGACTTAATGTCCGCACGCGCAATCACATCTGCGCTCACGCCCTTTTTCTCGGTGCTCTTTGATCCGCCGCTGTTGGAGCAGCCTGCAAACGCGCAAACCACCAAAACAACTGCAAGAACAACAGCAACAAGTTTCTTTGCCATTCTCATTTTTGTTTCCTCCGCTATAGTAATTATTTATTACATGCACTTGCGTGCCTATAACCACTTTAATCCCGAAAACAGATCTGCCCGGTGGTGTGGTCCATGGACTCCACGATGGCCAGGGACTCCACCCGAACACCCTCGGCACGCAGCTGATCGCCGCCGTGCTGGTAGCCCTTCTCGATCACGGTGCCGCAGCCCACCAGGGTGGCGCCGCTTTGGTGCACCAGGTCGATGAGCCCCCGCAGGGCATTGCCCACCGCCAAGAAGTCGTCTACGATCAGCACCCGATCCTCCGGGGTCAAAAACCGCCACCATCACATCATAGGTGGTGCCGTGGGTAAAGGACGCCACCTGGGTCTTATACACATCGCCGGCAATGTTCTTGGTCTTGCTCTTTTGGCAAAGACCAAGGGGCAGGCGAACTCCAGCGCCACCACGCTGCCCACGGCAATGCCGGAGGCCTCAATGGTGAGAATTTTGTTCACCCCGGCGTCCTTATAAAGACGGTGGAACTCCCGCCCCACCTCTTTCATAAACGGAAAGTCAATCTGGTGGTTCAAAAAGCAATCCACCTTAAGAATATTACCTTCATAGACCTCGCCCTCGGCGAGAATTTTCTTTTTTAATGCTTCCATCCTAAAATCCTTGTCGAAACAGAAATAAAATGATAGAATTATGATAATACGAAAGCCCCCGATTTGCAAGGTTGATTTGTATGTTGACACCAAATTTTAACTTTTTTTGCAAATCGGCGAATTTATGCTATAATTATTTAGTAAATTTCAACAAGGGAATAGGCGTTTGCCTGCAATTTTATGAGAAAAAAAGAAAAATCTACCTTTCGCAAAATCGAACATCACCGCACAGAGACCTTCTTTCTCATTGTGCGCGGGCTGGAAGTGGGCGTGGTTGCCGGTTTGGTGTCCGCTCTCTACCGCTTTCTGCTCAGCAAAGCGGAAAGCGCCAACCATGCGGTACTCACCGCCATTGCCGGCAAGCCGCTGTACATTGCACTGTTCTTAGCGGCACTGGCGGGGATCGGCTACCTGGTCTCTCGACTGGTGCGATGGCAGCCTCTGTCGTCCTCCAGCGGTATTCCCCAAATCACCGGGGAAATTCGCGGTCACCTGGACGCCCCCTGGTGGCAAGTGCTGTTGGCGAAGATCGCCGGCGGCACCCTGTCCATTTTCAGCGGACTGAGCCTGGGGCGCGAAGGCCCCAGTATTCAGCTGGGTGGTATGGCGGCCAAAGGGATTGCCAAGGTTACCAAGGCGGACAAAACCACGCAGCTGCGCATGATCAGCTGCGGCGGCGGTGCCGGACTGGCAGCGGCATTTAACGCCCCGCTGGCGGGCATGATGTTCACCCTGGAGGAGATCCACAAAACTCTGGACGGCAACATTCTGTGCATGGGCATTGTGTCTACCATTACGGCAGACTATATCTCCAAGCTGTTTTTCGGTCAAAACACGGTGTTCCACTACACCACCGCCGACATTCCGTTAAAGAGCTACTGGATCCTGCTGCTATTAGGGATCGTGCTGGGGCTGGCCGGCGTGGGCTACAATGCCCTCATGTTGCTGGGCCAAAAAATGGATCGGCAAGATCAAAGCACCGGTGCGTATGATGCTGGTTTTTGTTTGCAGCGGCGTGCTGGGGCTGTTCGTGCCTCAATTGCTGGGCGGCGGCCACACCATGGTGACCCTGCTGCTGCAAGAGCACCCTACCATTAAAATTCTGATTTTACTGCTGCTGGGCAAATTTCTATTTTCCCTGCTGTCCTTTTGCCTCCGGCGCACCGGGCGGCATCTTCTTCCCGCTGCTGATTCTGGGGACTTACCTGGGCGCCATCTATGCCGAGGCGGCCATTGCCTGGTTTGGGCTGGCGCCGGAGCTGTGGCAGGAGCTGGTGGTGGTGTCTATGGCCGGGTTCTTTGCCGCCATTGTGCGTGCGCCCATGACCGGCATTATCCTGGTATTTGAAATGACCGGCAACCTGGACAGTCTGCTGCCGCTGGCAGTGGTGAGCCTGACCAGCTACACGCTGGCAGATCTGCTGGGCAGCACGCCCATTTACACTGCGCTGCTGGAAAATCTGCTGCGCCCGGAGGACAAGGCGGCTGCCCGCCGCAACCGTCCCGGCGAAAAGGTGCTCAAGACCTATGTGCTCCCCCCTGGGCAGTGCCCTGGACGGCAAGTGCATTAAAGATATTGACTGGGGCCACCACTGCCTGATCGTCAGCATTGAGCGAGGTGACACTGCCGTGACCCCTAAGGGCGACACCACCCTCCACGCAGGCGACACGCTGGTAGTAATGGTGAGCCAGCGGCGCTTTGCCCGGGACAATGACCGGCTGGAAGCGCTGATCGACCCCAAATCGTAACCCCATCGGCCGGTGCCGACACAGATAAATTGCATCTAAAAGCGCATACAGGAGTGAACATTATGGAAAACCGCATTTGGCTCAAAGGCGACACCCACCTGCACACCTGCAACAGCGATGGCAAGCTGACCCCCGGTCAGCTGGTAGAAGCGTGCCAGCAGGCAGGGCTGGACTACGCCATTATCACCGACCACAACTACAACACCGTAAAGGCCAGCTATACGGACAAAAATTTGCTGGTCATGCAGGGGCAGGAGATCACCGACGACCTGGGTCACATCAATGTTTGGGGCAAAAAGGTGCCCCAAGATCCACCGTACATCTTAAAAACCGTAGAGGACTATGACGCGGTGCTGGCGCCATGCCGGGAGGCAGGGGCCACTATCTCCGTCAATCACCCGTTTTGCTCTATGTGCGGGTTCCACATGAATCTGGAGCACTTCCACTTTGACTGCGTGGAAGTGTGGAACACCATTCAGCACTCGGATAATATTAAAAATATGAACTGGTGGCACAACCAGCTGCTGCAAGGCAACCACATTGCAGCGGTGGGCGGCTCCGACTTTCACAAGGACATTGGCCCGCTGAAGCTGCTGGCCAACCCCACCACCATTGTGCACACCACCGCCAAAACAGAGGAAACTGTTTTGCAGGCACTGCGAGAGGGTCGCTCCGTGGTAACCAATAAACCGGGCACCAGTATGATCTACCTGACCGTAGGGGACGCCAATGTGGGCGACACGGTATCCTACGCACCCGGCCTAACCGGTAAGGTGGCGGTGACAAAGTTCAAAAAAGGCCACACCATCAAGGTATTTAACAACAACGATGTGATCCTGGAACACACCGCCGCACAAAGCAGCGACCGTATGGAACTGGATTTTGAAATTCGGCAGCCGGGCTTTATTCGGGCAGAAATCGACTAACCTTCCGCCCGGTCATGCGGGCTCTGTACCACACGGTGGAGGAAAAATATCTCCACGCGGATGTGGCTGATCTGCCGCCATTTTTCTGGGCGTTCACCAACCCCATTTGGATTCGCTGATGGAGGGCGTGCATATTACCCGCTCCCGGCGCAAAAGCATAGAGTTGTCCATTGACGATAACCTGCAAATCGCCGTCAAAGCGCCCCTGTGGGTCACGGATCGAGCCATTGATCACTTTATCGCCCAAAAGGCGGACTGGATCAGCCGACAAAAAGCCGCCAAGGCTGCCTACTTACAGGCACATCCGCCCTTAACGGAAGCGGAAGTGGAAGCGCTGCGCCGCCGAGCCAAGGCGGAACTGCCGACCCGGGTGGCCTATTACAGCCAAATTCTGGGCGTAACCCCCACCGGAATCAAGATAACAAGTGCAAAAAAGCGCTTTGGCTCCTGCAACGGGAAGAACAGCATCTGCTTTTCCCTCTACCTGATGCAGACCCACAGGCAGCCATAGACTATGTGGTGGTGCACGAGTTGTGTCACATTCGCCACCACGACCACTCCCCTGCCTTTTACCGGCTGGTGGAAAGCGTGCTGCCGGACTACAAAGAGCGGGAGCGCCTGCTGCGCCGCTAAAAAGCAAAGAAGCACCGTAACGAAAGCCGTTACGGTGCCTTTTTATTCTGTATAAATGGGAGAAGTGATGGCCAGGGGCTGCTTTTCGCCCCCAACGGCACCCCACAACTCGCAAATGTACCAGTGTCCCGGCTCCAGGGTCAGCCGGGCGTGGCGCTCGGTGACCGCCGTCTCCAGCACACACTTGTTGCCATTCGTAATAATGCGAATGGTGTCGTAACTTACCGGCTCGTCGCTCTCGTCCTTACGCCGGGCGTGCAAATCCGTAAAAAAGCTGAAGATTACCCGCCCCCGCTTGAGGGTGCCGCCAATGCCGTAAGTTTCGCCCCAACGGTGCACCCGAAAGAAGAATTTGGCGCCGAAGCTAACCACCGTGCGCCCGGCGCGGATGGCCTCCAACGCACAAGCTGCCGTCGGTTCTTCCATATTCAAATAGGTGACCCCAAAGTGCCGATCCGACTGGCGGTGCCAGTCCCGACCGTAGGTGATGGGCAGATGATAGCCCTTGTCCAGCAAGGACTTCCACAGCTCCGTTGCCGGGACATTTTCGCCGTTGTCCGGGCCAAAAGCATCGTGCCATACCTCCAGGTAATCCACCCGGTTCCAGTCCTGCACATCAAAGGCCCAGCGCCCGCCGGTACAGATAGGCGAGCCCAACTGAAACGGATGGGCCACGCCGCACAGGCCGCCGGCCGCGTGCACCTGATCGATCTTGTCGTCTATATTGGCAGGCACTGCGTCCCGCCAGTCCACAAAGTCCCTGGCGCCCAGCACCAGCATGTGGCCAAAAAAGGTGGTCCACTCAATGCCCGGCACAGCGGGGGTAATGCTGTCATCCAGCTCCCCGTGACCGGAGACAGTGTTGTGGTCGGTCAAAGCGATCAACGCCAGGTGGTCATCATACGCACGGCGCAGCAGTTCCGCCACAGAAAAGCTCCCATCAGAATGGATGCTGTGGCAGTGAAGTTCGCAAGGCAAATAACTCATTCCGTTTCCTCCCCGATCACACGCACACGGCAAGTCACCGGACACAGCACACAATGGGCGCTGAGTACTGCCTGCCACTGCCCCGGGCGCAATTCGCCGGGCAAAAAGCCGGGCGACGCACTCTCTGCCGTCAGTCGATGGCACTGCTCGGTGGCTCGCCGATGGGCAGCGCCTCGATAGCCCGCCGGGTCATCCAAAGACAGGGTGACTAAATTATACACCGGCAAATAGGCATACGGATCCTTTTGCACCACCGCCCGCGCATACCGGGCCAGCGCAGCCTTTACCGCCTCTACCGCCACCGGCTCCGGCGGGGTGGGCGGATCGTAAGTAAATTCCACCTGCAAGGCCGTCAGCCCGGGCGGAACGGCAAAAGACAAAGCCACATTGGTCTTGTCCGCCTGCGGGTTCAGCACCCGCGTCTCATCAAAAAAGCACCATATACAGCGCCCCCTCTTCTCCTTGATTATAACCGATACCGCAGAAATTTGCAATTCCTGTCAAAAGATGTTAAAATATAGGCGGTGATAACAATGGGAATTGATCTAAAAAATTGGATGCAGAACCTGCCGGACGGCAGCGATCTACTGGCGCTGAACCTGTGCGGCACTCACGACTGCGTGACCCAGCACATTCGACTGCCCCACTTCTTTTGCTGCCAAGACCTAACCATCTATGAGCAGCTGCTTCTGGGGGTGCGAGCGCTGGATATCCGCGTGCGGGCGGACGGCAAGTGCCTAACCATGGTGCACGGCATATTCCCCGCCTACAACCACTCCTGCCACCGGGCCAACCTGATGGATATGGGCGATGTGCTGTCCCAGTGCTACCGCTTTTTAGACGAATGCCCGGGCGAGGCAGTGGTGTTCCAGTTTAAAAATGACAACGGCAAAGAGAACGAGCAGTGCTTCGACAACCTGTTTTATACCTATATCAAGGGCAAAGAGCCTTATTGGTACTTAGAGGATCAGGTACCCACCTTGGGCGCCGCCCGAGGCAAGCTGGTGCTGATCCGTCGGTGCAAAATGGAGCCTAAGCCGGACTTTACCCGCCACAACACCGGCATTGACTTTTCCACCTGGGTGGAACAGCCGGAGGTGATTCCCACGGCGCTGCCCCTGTGTACCGGCACGGCAGACTTTATTATACAGGATCGGTTCAAATACAAGCCCAAGCCCCGCTGGGCCCAGGTGATCCGGCCGTTCTTAGAGCAGCGCACGGCCTTTGGCGGGCAGTATGTGATCAACTACCTGTCCACTGCCGGTGGGCTGAAAGGGCCACGGCGCAATGCCAAATATATCAACGCCAAATTTATGGACTATCCGCTGAAAAAGGGCGTGTACTACGGCACCACCTATGTGGACTTTCCCTCTCGGGAGCAGGTACTGAAGATCGTAGAAACCAATTTTGAATAAGCGCACACAAAAGCGCACGACCATACAGGGTCGTGCGCTTTTTCATTTTATGTTCTCTTTTATTTCTCCGTAGGCAGGGGCAGGTTTTGCAGCTTTTGCACCTCGCCGTCCGTTTTGCCCCTCCGGGGTGTCCCGATAATACTGGGTAAAGGGCCGGAAGCGGCTTTTCTCTTCCCAAATGCGCTTGGCGGTAGGTGCCCAGGCGGCAGCATAAGCATCGCACTTGGCACACAGCGCCTCGGCGCTCTCCGGAGCCAGGAAGTTGGTGGACTTGGCACCGGTTTGGCTGACGATCCGCCGCAGAGCCGCCGGGTTTTCCAGCATGGGACAAGGCCGCAGCATATTGTTATTAAATGGCTGACCCTTGTAATATTCGTAAAACAGCGGTGACTGCAAACATTCTTTAATGCTCTTTTGCCGAATGTTGGAGTCGCTGTAATGAATAAACACACAAGGCTCCGCGTCACCCTCGGAATTGATGTGAAAGTAGTTGCGCCCACCGGCAATACAGCCGCCTACAAACTCCGCGTCGTTTTGGAAATCCACGGTAAAGATAGGCTTGCCGTTCTTGCCGTCCCGCTTCTCTCGAATGGTGCGGTACACATGCTCCCGCTGCTCCGGGGAGAGCAGCAAATTCTGATCTGCGTCGCTGCCCACCGGCATATAGTGGAAGTACCAGGCATAGCGGGCACCGGCCTCAATAAGGGTGTCATAAAAGGCGTCTGAAGTGACCGCTTCGCAGTTTTGCGATGTGTAGCAGACGGACACGCCAAACAGGCAGCCGTGCTTTTTAAGCAGCGCCATGGCCGCCATCGTGTCCCGATAGGAGCCTGCGCCCCGGCGGGCATCCGTGGTCTCTTCGCTGCCCTCTACGGACAGAGCCAGTGCCAAATTGCCGCAGGCCTTCATATCCTCACAAAAGGCATCATCCACCAGCGTGCCGTTGGTGAAAGTCAAAAACAGGCAGTCCGGGTTCTCCTTTGCTACCGTTATAATATCCGCCTTGCGGATCAGCGGCTCGCCGCCGGTGTACATAAAGAAATGGGTACCCAGTGCCTTGCACTCCCGCACAATGCGACGCATTTCGTCCAAGGTCAGGTTGGACTTATGGCCGTATTCCGCCGCCCAGCAGCCTTTGCAATGGCGATTGCAGGCACTGGTGGGATCCATCAGCACCACCCAGGGAATGTTGCAGTGCTCCTTCTCCCGGTTGGCACGCAGAGCCTTGGTGCCAAAGTAGCCCAGATCAATGGCAAAGGTCAGCGCAATGCGGCGAAACAGAGCCGGGTCCACCTCGTCCAGCCCGCGAAACAGGAATTGGTGCCACACATTGTCCTCATCCTCAATAATCTCAATGGGCTTGGTAAAAGTGCTGGGGGAACATTTTGCCGGCCACCAGCTTGCCAACCTTCACCAGCTTCACCAAATTGCGGCGGGGGTTCTTGTACACATAGCGCAGCAGACGGTCGCCCACTGCGTACAAATTTTTCTGTTCATAGCTTCACCTCAAGCGCCGCTTACATACGCTCCGGCACGCTGATCTTCAGCATGGTAAGTACATTGCGAATGGTATTCTTTACGGCGGTACACAGATACAGCCGTGCCTGCATCAGCCCCTCATCCTCTACCATGACCCGCTGGGCATTGTAGAATTTGTGGAACAGGGGTGGCCAGGTCGATCACATAGTGGGTAATCTTGGCCGGGTCGTAGGTCTTGGCGGCCGTGACCACATCGTCGGTGAGGGCGGCCAAGTGGCGGATCAGCTCCCGCTCCTCCGGCGCCGTCAGCTGCTCCAGCTCCGCGGTAGTGGGGGTGCGCAGGGTCACGCCTTCCTCTGCCGCCTTGCGCAAAATAGAGCAAATGCGGGCATGGGCGTACTGCACATAGTACACCGGGTTCTCATTAGAAGTGCTGGCTGCCAGCTCCAGGTCAAAATCGAAGTGGGAGTTTGTCTCCCGCAGGTTAAAGAAGAAGCTGGCCGCGTCAATGGGCACTTCCTCCAGCAAGGTATTCAAAGTAATCGCCTTGCCGGAACGCTTAGACAGCTTAATGGTCTCGCCGTCCCGCACCCGGCGTACCATCTGCATAATCACACAATCCAAACGGTTGGCGTCCAGGCCCAGGGCGGTGAGCGCAGCCTTCATCCGCGGCACATAGCCATGGTGATCCGCACCCAGCACATCCACGGCCTTATCATAGCCGCGGGTCACCAGCTTATTATAATGATAAGCAATATCCGGCACAATATAAGTGGGAATGCCGTTGGCACGCACCAGCACAATGTCCTTGTCGTTGCCGAATTCGCTGGCCTTGAACCACAAGGCGCCGTCCTGCTCATAGGTAACGCCCTTTTCTTTCAATGCGTCAATCACCCGCTGCACAGAGCCGTCCTCATGAAGGGAGGACTCCTTGAACCAGCGGTCATACTGAATGCGGTAGGCGCCCAGGTCCCGCTCCAGCCCGGCAATGTTCTTAGGCAGGGCAAAATCCACCAGCGCCTTGCGCCGCTCCTCTGCGGGCGCGTTCACATACCGGTCGCCGTATTCCTTGATGAAATTCTCGGCGTGCTCCACAATGTCCACGCCCTTGTAGGCGTCCTCCGGCAGCTCCACCGCCGGGTCATAATGCTGCAAATAGCGCACTTCCAGGGAAGTGGCAAACTTCTCAATCTGATTGCCGGCGTCGTTCACATAAAACTCCCGCTGCACATCATATCCGGCCCAATCCAGCACAGCTGCCAGGCAGTCGCCGATCGCGCCGCCCCGGGCATTGCCGATGTGCATAGGCCCGGTGGGATTGGCAGAGACGAACTCCACCAGCACACGCTTGCCCTTGCCGTAATCCGAGCGGCCGTAATTCTCGCCCTGCGCCATCAAATCCTCCAGCACAGCGGCATAAAACCGGTTGCCCAGGAAGAAATTGATAAAGCCGGGACCGGCGATCTCTGCCCGGTCAAACACAGTGTCTGCCAGATCCAGTCGATCCACAATGGCCTGGGCGATCACCCGGGGCGCCTTGTGGAATGCCTTGGCACCGGCCATGGCCACATTGGTGGAGTAGTCGCCGTTTTGGCGCTCCTTGGGCACTTCGATAATAAAGGCAGGCAGGGGTGCCTCGTCCAACACACCGTCCGCCACGGCGCGACCCAAAGCGTCCATAATTTTCTCTTTTAATTCCAATTCCGTTTGCTTAACCAATTTAGACATGGCTCATTCTCCTTGCGACCCGGTGATCCGGTAGTCAATTTTCAGTTGATTTTTAGAGGCCAAAGTGCCGTTAATGTCAATTTCATAACGCAGCTGCACCCGGCCGTCGGCGGCATTCTCCTGAATTTCCACCGCCTTGCCGTAAATGCCCATGAGCACATCGCCGTAAGGCGTGCCGTAGCGGCACAAATTCCGCTGCCCTCTGGCAATGGTCAGACAAGAGCCATAGGCGCCGGTACGCAGGGCGGCTCCTGCTGCTCCGTGTATCGAAACACCAGCGTCTCCGGCTCCGTTTGCAGCGTACCCACGGTGGTCAGCTCAATCTTGTCGCTGTCCCCGTTCAGCCGCTGGGTGCCCACGATCTCCAGCACCACATCCCGGGTGTCCGTCTGCTTCTCCGTCATACGGCACCCCGTTCCAGCGCGTAGGCCACCAGCCGATCAATCAGCTCGCTGTACGGCACACCCACCGCCTCAAACAGCTTGGGGTACATACTGATCGGGGTTTGACCGGGAATGGTGTTGATCTCATTGAGCAGCACCTGCTCCCCGTCGTAAGTAACAAAGAAATCCACACGGCTCAGGCCCTCACAGCCCATGGCTCCGTAGGCACGCAAAGCAGCCGCACGCACTTCTTCCAGCTTTTCCGGACTTAGATCCGCCGGAATATGCAGCTCACTTTGGGGATTATTATACTTGGCGTCAAAATCATAAAAGTCCGCAGCTGCCACGATCTCGCCTACCTGGGCGGCAATAGGGGTATCGTTGCCCATGACGGCACACTCTACCTCGTGGCCCACAACACACGCTTCCAGCACTGCTTTTTTATCCTCAGCAAAAGCCACTTCCATACCACGCACCAGGCTCTCCCGATCCGTAGCCTTGGTAATGCCCACAGAGGAACCGGCGTTGGCAGGCTTTACAAAAATCGGATAGCCCAGCTTCTCCTCCGCCGCTTGCAGGCAGCCCTCTCGGTCGCTGTCGTAAGCCAAGCGGGTGGAGGCGCACCACTTGGCCTGGGCAATGCCCACTGCGTCTGCCACGGCGTTGGTCACCGCCTTATCCATACACACACCGGAGGCGGTCGCATCGCACCCTACAAAGGGAATGCCCGCCAGTTGCAGCAGTCCCTGAACGGTGCCGTCCTCGCCGTTCTTGCCGTGGAGCACCGGAAACACGGCGTCCAAACGAATGGTGTCGCCCTTAGCGGTCACCACACCGTGCACGCTTCGATCCGGGCTGATCCAGGCAGGCACCAAGCTGGGAGAAGTGAGCCACCGGTCCTCCGGCAGCAAGTCAATATCATCATCAAACAGGAACCAACGCCCCTCTTTGGTGATCCCCAGCAAAACCAGGTTATATTTTTCTTTGTCAATGGCAGAGAGAATTCCCTTTGCCGATACGGTGCTGATGTCGTGCTCGGAGGATACGCCGCCGAACAACACACCCAATGTGATTTTATTCATGCAAAACTGCTCCTAAGTCAAAATTGATTATAATATTGTACCACAGAAGATACGCCGGCGCAACCGTCATCTTCTATTAAAATCTATGCCTTTTTAGAAAAAAATATCGGCAAAACCAACCACCCTCTACCCAACTTCATAAAAAAGCGTGACAAAGGGGGCAAAAAATGCTATAATACTTTGCACCAAGTAAAAATGACCGAGTAAGGAGTGCCCATATGGAACTGAACCAGGCTTTTGCAACGCTGGAAAAGCAGCTTGCCGCCATCAATACCGAATTGCACTTTAACCGCGAGGCAGGCGCGGAGGACGCGCTGACCTTTGCCGGTGATAACGGGCTGTACCGCCTGCATTATGTAGCAGACAAGCAGCTGCTGGAATTTGACTGCGCCTATGAGAAAGAAAACCCCCAGTGGAGCACCGTCTCCCGTTCGCTGTTTGAACTGGACGCATTGGACGACCGAGATGTAAAGTCCGTAGCCAACGAGGTAAGTGAGGAAGTGCGCTCCCTCTTTGCTAAGAAGAAAAAGGCAGACCTGGACAAGATCAAAATGCCCAAGGCCGTATCCCGCTCCCAGGCAAAGAACGGTGTTGTCAGCTACGATGTAGACTCCCTGGCCAACCGCTTTGGTGTGCTGTACCCGGATATGAAAGACGAGATTAAGCGCAATATTGCCACCTACGGCGAGTTTCTGCCGGAGACCTTCTTTACCGAATACGGTACGCCCCGGGTGCTGGAAGTGATGCGCTCCGGCCGGGAGGCAGATATTAAAACTGTTTAAGGCGCTGGGCGAGATCTACGAGGACGGTACCAACGAGGTGCAGGACATTATCGGCGTAACCATTTTGGGCGAGATGAAGAATGATCCGCAGCTGATGGAGATCGCCGACCGGTATATGACCGAGTATATGGCCGGCCCGGTGCACGAGATCAACAAGCTCACCGCCAAAAACAACCGCTGGACCAAGAAACTGAAGAACCCGCCCCCCTATAAGCCGAAAAAGCAGAACAATATGCTGCAAAACGCCCTGAACCAGCAGCAGAAATAAAGAATCATTCATGAGAGCACCTGCATGGTGCTCTTTTTGTGTTTACATTACGGTACGGCGGGAGCACCGCACCCTACAAAAAAAAAAGTTTTTACAAATGCAGGGGGCGATGTGGGCATCGGTCGCACACTTTTATCTGCCCACATTTTAGAATACACTTGCCAAATACTGCACACCTGTCCTGCAATTTTGCCAACATTGGCTGCAATTTGTACGATATTGTTAATGCTTTATCAATCTATCGGCTTTTTTTACAAAAATCAGCGGTTTTGCTTGACAAAAAGATGAACAGCCGTATAATGATATATACACGATTTGAAATCCAAAGGAGATATTGACTATGGCAAGAGTATGGAATTTTAGCGCAGGACCGTCCACCCTGCCGGAGCAGGTGTTACAAACCGCAGCCGCCGAAATGATGGACTACCGGGGCAGCGGCCAATCCGTTATGGAGATGAGCCACCGCTCCAAGACCTTTGACAAGATCATCAAAGACGCCGAGGCACTGATGCGGGAGCTGTACCAGGTGCCGGACAACTACAAGGTGCTCTTTTTGCAGGGCGGCGCTTCCGCCCAATTCTCTGCCATTCCGCTGAACTTTATGAACGGCAGCGGCAAGGCGGACTATATCATCACCGGCCAGTGGGCCAAGAAAGCCTATCAGGAGGCGCAGAAGTACGGCGATGTGCAGGCCGTAGCCTCCTCTGCGGACAAAACCTTTAGCTATATTCCCAAGACCGCAGCCGCCGACTTCCGGGACGATGCGGACTATGTGTATATTTGTATGAACAACACCATTTACGGCACGGTATATAAGGAGCTGCCGCCGGTGGGTGACAAGGTGCTCATCGCCGATGTGTCCTCCTGTGCTCTGTCCCAACCGCTGGACATCAGCAAATTCGGCATGGTGTACTTCGGCGCCCAAAAGAATGTGGCGCCTGCCGGACTGGTGGTGGCCATTATCCGGGAGGATCTGCTGGGCAACGCAAGCCCCACCACCCCGGTGATGATGAACTATCAGGTACAGGCAGACGCGGACTCCCTTTACAACACACCCCCTGCTGGTGCATTTATATCTGCAAACTGGTACTGGAGTGGATCAAAGCGCTGGGCGGCCTGGAAGCGATGGAAAAGCGCAACCGGGAAAAGGCAAAGTTGCTGTATGACTTTCTGGATAATTCCAAGCTGTTCCACGGCACCGTGGTGCCGGAGGACCGCTCCCTGATGAATGCCCTTTGTCACCGGCAACGCCGATCTGGACGCCAAATTTGTTAAAGAAGCGGAAGCCGCCGGGCTGGTAAATCTGAAAGGGCACCGTACCGTGGGCGGTATGCGCGCCTCTATCTATAACGCCATGCCTTTAGAGGGCGTACAGGCGCTGGTGACCTTCATGCAAAAGTTTGAGGAGGAGAACTGCTGATGTTTCATATTCAGACCTTAAATAAAATTTCGCCGGTGGGGCTGAACAAATTTGACCCTGCCAACTACACCGTGGACGCACCGGAAACGACGCCGGACGCCATTATGGTGCGCTCTGCCTCCATGCACGATATGGAAATGCCGGAAAGCCTGCTGGCCATCGCCAGAGCCGGTGCCGGGGTTAACAACATTCCTGTGGCCGACTGCGCCCAAAAGGGCATTGTGGTGTTCAACACCCCCGGCGCCAACGCCAACGCGGTAAAAGAACTGGTGCTGTGCGGTATGCTCCTGGCCAGCCGCAAGGTAACCCGCGCCATCGACTGGTGCAAGACCATTAAGGACGAGGGCGACAATGTACCCAAAACGGTGGAAAAGGGCAAGTCCGCCTTTGCCGGTCCGGAGCTGAAGGGCAAGACCTTGGCAGTGATCGGCCTGGGCGCCATCGGCCGCCTGGTGGCCAACGCCGCCGTGGATCTGGGCATGCAGGTGATCGGCTACGACCCGTTCTTAAAGGACGCCTCTGTACTCAAGCCGGGCGTAACCGTCAACAATGATCTGGATCAGGTGTTCCCCCTGGCAGACTATATCACCGTGCATGTGCCGCTGACCCCGGACACCAAGGAGCTGATTTGCGCCGAAAGCATTGCCAAAATGAAAGATACGGTGCGCGTGATGAACTTTGCCCGTGGCGACCTGGCCAATGCGGACGATGTGGTCGAGGCCTTGGAAGAGGGCAAAATGGCCGCGTATGTTACCGACTTCCCCAGCGCTAAGCTGATTGATGTGGACGGCGTGATCGCCATTCCCCACCTGGGTGCTTCCACCCCGGAGAGCGAGGAAAACTGCGCCTCTATGGGTGCCGAAGAGTTGATTGACTTTTTGGAGCACGGCAATATTCAAAACAGCGTAAACCTGCCCACGGTACACATGGGTCCCAACGGCGCTGCGCGCATGACCGTGGTGCACAAGAACCAGCCAAACATGATCGCCACCATTACGGACACCATCAGCAAGGACGGTATGAACATTGCCGCCTTTACCGATAAGAACCGGGGCGAGATCGCTTACAGTATTATTGATACAGACACCGCTTACAGCGCCAGCGTAGTGGCGGATATTGAAAAGATCGACGGTGTGATCCGGGTGCGCGTGATCCAGGATTGACAAAGACCCGCCGCCGCCGTATAATAGAGTTGTTCAAATCAATAAGTCAGGGGTGCCGCAAGGCTGAGATCATACCCTTTGAACCGTACGCTAGCACGCACGGCAGAGACGATTGCTTAGATATTGCAACTGTGCCCCATTCTGCAATGGGGCTTTTTCTTTTGACTTATTGCCACCCACCCCGGCGGGCAACCGCCAAAACACTTGGAAGGAGAGTATTTTTTATGAAAGCAAGTGTTGCCATTCAGGTTCTGCCAAAGGCAGACAACGACCAGGATCTGGTGCGTATCGTAGACGAAGTGATCGCCTACATCAAGAGCACGGGCCTGCACTGCTCCGTAGGTCCCTTTGAGACCACCATTGAGGGCGAAAGCTACGATCAGCTGATGGAGATCGTAACGCAGTGCCAAAAAGTGGCCATCAAAGCCGGTGCGCCCAGCGTATCCGCTTATGTCAAGATCGTGTACAACCCGGAAGGGGAGGTTTTGACCATTGACCAAAAAATTACAAAGCACCACCAATAAGCTGGCGCCCATTTTGGCGCTGGCGGTAATCTTAGGTATTTGGTACGCCTGCGCCGGGTTTGAAGTGGTGCCCGCCTACATGCTGCCCTCCCCTACGGATGTGTGGCTGGCGTTTGTGCACAACTTCTCCGTAATGATGTCCCAGGCCAAGGTGACCCTGCAAGAGGCGCTGTACGGACTGGGGATCGGCGTGGCGCTGGCATTTATTCTGTCGGCGCTGATGGATCGCTTTCACTTTTGTATCAAGCCATCTATCCCATTCTCATTATTACCCAGACCATACCCACCATTGCCATTGCGCCGCTGCTGGTGCTGTGGATGGGCTTCGGTATGGCGCCGAAGATCACACTGGTGGTGATCACCACCTTCTTCCCCATCTCCATCGGACTCTTAGACGGCTACCGCAGTGCGGACCCGGACGAGGTCAACCTGCTGCGGGCGATGGGTGCCAATCGACTGCAAGTGTTTTGGCACATCAAGCTGCCCTCTGCCACCGGCTCCTTTTTTTCTCCGGGCTGCGCATCTCCGCCTCCTATGCGGTGGTGGGCGCGGTGATCTCCGAGTGGTTAGGCGGTTTTGAGGGACTTGGGGTCTATATGACCCGGGTAAAGAAAGCCTATGCCTTTGACAAAATGTTTGCTGTCATTGTGTTCATCTCCGTCATCAGCCTGCTGCTGATGGCACTGGTGGCACTGGCGCAGCGGCTGGCAATGCCCTGGGCAAACAAAGGAACAACGAAAGGAAAAGAATAAAATGAATAAAGCAAAAAAGATTTTTGCCGGTATGCTGGCCGGCGTAATGGCACTGTCCTTTGCCGCCTGCTCCGGCGGTAAAACAGCGGACAAAACGGACACCACCGCCGCACCGGCACAGAAGACGGACATTACCGTCTGCCTGGACTGGACCCCCAACACCAACCACACCGGTATGTTCGTAGCCAAGGAAAAAGGCTACTACGAGGCCGCCGGGCTGAATGTGAGCATTGTGCAGCCGCCGGACAACAGCACCGCCACCCAGCTGTGCAGCTCCAACAAAGCGCAATTTGCCGTTGACGCACAGGACACCCTGGCGCCTGCCTTTACTTCTGACACCCCCATGGATGTGACCGCCGTGGCTGCGCTGCTGCAGCACAACTCCTCCGGCATTATCTCCAAGGCCGGGCAGGGTATGGACCGTCCCAAGGGCCTGACAGGCAACACCTACCTGACCTGGGACTCCCCCATTGAAAAGGCTATGATGGAAAATATCGTCAACAAGGACGGCGGCGATTGGAGCAAGGTTAAGCAGATCCCCAACCCGCCGACCGCCGAGGCCCAGGATGTGCAGCAGAACCCGGACCACGCCATTTGGGTATTCTACGGCTGGGGCGGTATCAACGCCAAGGTCAACAAAATCGATGTAGACTTCTTCTACATCAAGGACCTGAACACCACCTTTGACTACTACACCCCGGTGCTCATCGCCAACAACACTTTCTTAAAGGAAAATCCGCAGGCTGCTAAGGCATTCCTGGCTGCCACTGCCAAGGGCTATCAGTACGCCATTGACCACCCGGAGGAGGCTGCGGACATTCTCATTAAGAGCGACGATACCGGCTCTCTGAACGGCAGCGAAGAACTGGTTGGAAAGCCAAAAGTGGATGGCCGGTCAGTATATCAGCGACGCCAAAAAATGGGGCTACATTGACCCGGCCCGTTGGAACAACTTCTACAAGTGGCTGACGGACAACAAGCTGGTGGAGAAAGACATCAGCAGCAATGTAGGCTTTACCAACGATTACCTGGCATAAGAGATGGACATTTTATCCGCAGAAAACATTAAAAAAGCTTTGACGAAAAGGTGATTTTGGACGGCGTAAACCTGACTTTGCGGCAGGGAGAGTTAATCTCCTTGCTGGGGGTCAGCGGCGCCGGCAAGACCACCCTGTTCAACTGCATCAGCGGCATTGACCGACCGGACAGCGGCCGGGTGGTGCTGGACGGGCAGGACATTACCGGCCAGCCGGGCCATATCAGCTATATGCTGCAAAAGGACCTGCTGCTGCCCTACAAGAAGATCATTGACAATGTGTCCCTACCGCTGCTGCTCTCCGGCAAATCCAAAAGGAAGCGCGGACAGAAGCCGGCAGTCACTTTGCCCAGTTCGGGCTGGAGGGCACCCAGCAGCAGTACCCGGCGGAATTGTCCGGCGGTATGCGCCAGCGGGCAGCCCTGCTGCGCACCTACCTGGCCGGTGACCGCGTAGCGCTGCTGGACGAACCGTTCAGTGCCCTGGACACCATCACCAAATCCGCCATGCACCGGTGGTATCTGTCCGTGATGGAGGAGATCAAGCTGTCAACCATCTTTATCACCCATGATATTGACGAGGCGGTGCTGCTCAGCGACCGCATTCTCATTCTCAGCGGGCGACCGGGCAAGATCACCCACCAAATCACCATTGCGGAGCCGAAGCCCCGGCGGCGGGACTTTAACCTGACTCCGGAATTTTTGAATTACAAAAAGCAGGTGATTGACGCCTTGGGTGTGGTGTTATAATGCGGCAAAAGCAACCACTTGCGTAAACAGAATCAACCCATAACAAAGAAAAAACGGCATTGCAACCAAAATTGCAATGCCGTTTGTTTTATTTTGCGATCCCCAGGATGGTCTCCGCCTGCTGCACCTGCTCCGGTGTGGGCACAGGTACGCCCTCCAGCGGGTACTTGATCCCCAGGTTTTGCCACTTAAAGAGCCCCAGCGTATGGTACGGCAGGATCTCCACCTTCTCCACAGAAGAAAGGCTGTCGATAAAGTCTTTCAACTGCTGCAACTCTGCCGGGTCATCGGTCAGACCGGGCACCAGCACGCGCCGGATCCACATCGGCTTGCCGATCTCCGACAAGTAGCGAGCCATATCCAAAATATTGGCGTTGTCCCGCCCGGTGAGTTCCTTGTGCTTTTCGCTGTCCGTCTGCTTTAAGTCCAGCATCACCAGATCCGTCACTTCCATCAGCTTTTGGAACTTAGAGAAGAACGGCTCCTTGCGGCTGAATGCAGAACCGCAGCTGTCCAGCGTGGTATGCACCCCGTGGGCCTTGGCAATGGAGAAGAACTCCGTTACAAAGTCGATCTGGAGCAGGCTCGCCCCCGCTAACGGTGATACCGCCGTTGGGCTGGCCTTTCTTGGTCCAGTAATTGCGATAACGATAAGCCTTATCAAACATCTGCTGTGGGGACAGGCTCATCTTTTCCGCCGCCGGATCCCAAGTCTCCGGGTTGTGGCAATATTTGCAGCGCATATTGCAGCCCTGCAAAAGAGCACATAGCGCACCCCGGGCCGTCTACCAGCCCGAAGGTCTCTATGGAATGAATTTTACCGATCATAAGCGATCAGCCGCTTACATTCTGTCGTGGCAGGTACGGGCAATAACATCCATCTGCTGCTCACGGGTCAGGTCAATAAACTTCACGGCGTAACCGGATACACGGATGGTGAAGTTTGCATACTCTTCCTTCTCCGGATGCTCCATAGCATCGATAAGCTTCTCGGTACCGAAGACGTTAACATTCAAGTGATGAGCGCCTTGAGCGAAGTAGCCGTCCATCACCTGTACCAGGTTGTTGATGCGCTCCTGCTCGTCATGGCCGATGGCGTCCGGGTTGATGGTCTGGGTGTTGGAAATACCGTCCAGTGCCCACTCATAAGGCAGCTTAGCAACGGAGTTCAGAGAGGCCAGCAGGCCGTTCTGCTCTGCGCCGTAAGCCGGGTTTGCACCGGGAGACAGCGGCTCGCCGGCCTTACGGCCGTCAGGCATAGCACCGGTTGCCTTACCATATACCACATTGGAGGTAATGGTCAGGATAGAGGTGGTGGGCTCGGAGTCACGATAGGTGTGGTGCTTCTTGATCTTAGCCAGGAAGGTCTTCAGCAGCCATACAGCGATCTCGTCTGCACGGTCGTCATCGTTGCCGTAGCGGGGGAAGTCGCCGGTGGTCTCGTAGTCAACCACAATGCCGTCCTCGTTGCGGATGGTCTTAACCTTAGCGTACTTGATGGCGCTCAGGGAGTCTACCACGTGGGAGAAACCGGCAATACCGGTGGCAAAGGTTCTGCGTACATCGGTATCGATCAGAGCCATCTCGGCAGCTTCGTAATAATACTTATCATGCATGTACTGGATCAGGTTTAGCACATTCACATACAGATCAGCCAGCCAGTCCATCATGCGGTCATACTTCTCAATGACCTCATCATAGTCCAGGTACTCGGAAGTGATCGGCTTGTACTCGGGACCAACCTGCTGGCCGGTCTTTACATCCACACCGCCGTTGATGGCGTACAGCAGGCACTTAGCCAGGTTGGCTCTTGCGCCGAAGAACTGCATCTCTTTACCGGTCTGGGTAGCGGATACGCAGCAGCAGATGCTGTAATCGTCGCCCCATACCGGCTTCATCACATCGTCGTTTTCATACTGGATGGAGCTGGTGCGGATAGAAATGTCTGCCGCGTACTTCTTAAAGTTCTCAGGCAGAGCGGAGGAATACAGAACAGTCAGGTTCGGCTCCGGAGAGGGACCCATATTCTCCAAAGTGTGCAGGAAACGGTAGTCGTTCTTGGTAACCATAGAACGGCCGTCTACGCCGATACCGCCAACTTCCAGGGTAGCCCATACCGGGTCGCCGGAAAACAGCTGGTTGTAAGAGGGAATACGAGCGAACTTCACCATACGGAACTTCATAACCAAGTGGTCGATCAATTCCTGTGCCTCGCTCTCGGTCAAAGTGCCGGCTTCCAGATCTCTCTCAATGTAGATATCCAGGAAAGTGGACACACGACCAACGCTCATCGCAGCACCGTTCTGGGTCTTGATGGCAGCCAGGTAGCCGAAGTACAGCCATTGAACAGCTTCGCGAGCATTATTTGCAGGCTGAGAAATATCAAAGCCATACTTCTCGGCCATAACTTTCATCTCGCCCAGAGCCTTGATCTGCATAGCCAGCTCTTCTCTCTGACGGATGATGTCGTCAGTCATAGAACCGCTGCCGCAGTTGGCCAAATCTTCCTTCTTCTGGGCAATCAGGAAATCAATGCCGTACAGAGCAACACGGCGGTAATCGCCGACGATACGGCCGCGGCCGTAGGTATCAGGAAGACCGGTGATGATCTTGTTGTGGCGGGCCTTCTTCATCTCGGGTGTATATGCGTCAAACACGCCCTGGTTATGCGTCTTGCAATACTCGGTGAAGATCTTGTGCAGCTCCGGATCCGGCTCATAGCCGTAAGTGGAGCAAGCCTGCTCCGCCATCTTGATACCGCCATAGGGCATAAAGGCACGCTTCAGGGGCTTGTCGGTCTGCAAACCAACCACAGCCTCCAGATCCTTCAGATCCTCACTGATGTAGCCCGGCTCATGGGCAGTAATGCCGGACACGATCTTCGTGTCCATATCCAAAACGCCGCCCTTGGCGCGCTCTTCTTTTTGCAGACCCTGCAACACGCCCCACAGCTTGTTGGTAGCGTCCGTGGGTCCTGCCAGGAAATGCTCATCTCCATCATAGGGCTTGTAGTTCTTCTGGATGAAGTCTCTTACATTGACTTCCTCTTTCCAGAGGGAACCGTCAAAGCCATTCCATTGTTCAAAATTGACCATCGTATTACCTCCTACAGTATTTGTTTGCTAAATATGAAAACTAATGACTGGCATAGTTGAAATTGCGAAAACAGACGCAATTTGACGCACCTGTCCGCAAATCGCTAATAATATACAACAAATCGTCTTGAATTTCAACCCAAATTGTATAAGTATTTTGCCCATTCCGGCTAAAGTTTTTGGAAATTTTGACCATTTGTTGTAATCGTTACCAACTTGTACTCATTACAATTTGAATTATAAACGGAAAACGACCTTTTGTCAAGGGGTTTTTTCTGTTTTTTCCAGAACATACCTGGCGGCGGCGCTGGCCTTTCTTTGATACTATTTTAACACAATTTGCTGTATTTTCCAAAATTTTTGCACGCTGTTGCGCAATTCTGCACATAGTGTAAATTATTTATGAATTTCGCCGCTGCCTGATTGACAAAAAATTATCAATTCGCTATACTGAACTTGCAATCGGCGAAAAAAAGCCGCCGAAATTTCAATGAAAAGAGGTAATTTGTTATGGCAAACAGATTTGTATTGAATGAGACCAGTTACCACGGCCCCGGTGCGATCCAGGAGATCGCCGGTGAAGTGAAAGGCCGCGGGTTCAAAAAGTGCTTTGTCTGCTCTGACCCGGACCTGATTAAGTTTAACGTAACGAAGAAAGTGACCAATGTGCTGGAGAATGCCGGCATTGACTACGAGATCTACAGCAAAATCAAGGCCAACCCCACGGTGGAGAATGTGCAGAGCGGCGTGGCCGCCTTTAAGGCCAGCGGCGCAGACTGCATCGTAGCCATCGGCGGCGGTTCCTCCATGGACACCGCCAAAGCCATCGGTATCATCATTGAGAACCCGGAATTCAGCGATGTAATCTCCCTGGAGGGCGTGGCGCCCACCACCAAGAAGGCCGTGCCGATCATCGCCGTTCCCACCACTGCCGGTACAGCCGCCGAGGTCACCATCAACTATGTGATCACCGACACGGAGAAAAACCGCAAATGGTGTGCGTAGATGTGCACGACATTCCCGTAGTGGCCGTTGTGGACCCGGAGATGATGGCATCCATGCCCAAGGGACTGACCGCAGCCACCGGTATGGACGCACTGACCCACGCCATTGAGGGCTACATTACCAAGGCCGCCTGGGAAATGAGCGATATGTTCCACCTGAAAGCCATTGAGATCATCAGCAAGAACCTGCGCGGTGCCGTAGCCAACACCCCGGAGGGCCGCGAGGGCATGGCGCTGGGGCAGTACGTTGCCGGCATGGGGTTTTCCAACGTGGGCCTGGGCATTGTGCACTCCATGGCGCACCCGCTGGGCGCTGTGTATGACACCCCCCACGGCGTAGCCAACGCCATTATCCTGCCCACCGTGATGGCCTACAACGCACCTGCCACCGGTGAGAAATACCGGGATATTGCCAAGGCCATGGGCGTTAAGGGCGTGGACGATATGACTCTGGACCAGGCGCGTGCCGCTGCCGTGGACGCTGTAAAGCAGCTGTCCCAGGATGTGGGTATCCCCGCCGACCTGAAAGACATTGTAAAGCCGGAGGATGTGGACTTCCTGGCGCAGAGCGCTTATGACGACGCCTGCCGGCCCGGCAATCCCAGAGACACCAGCGTAGAGGAGATAAAACAGTTGTATCTCTCCCTGATGTAAATCTTTTTTTTTTGCAAGACAGCCGCACCGCTTCACCTTGAGCAGTGCGGCTTTTTTGCGCCCCGGCATTGTATTTCCTGATCATTTATGCTATGCTAAAGGCAATGTGAGGAAGAAAGGTGATCTACATTGACCATTTCTGACGCAATTCGCTATGTTGGCGTCAACGATACAGACATTGATTTGTTTGAAAGCCAGTACCCGGTGCCCAACGGCGTATCCTACAACAGCTATCTGCTGCTGGACGACAAGATTGCCCTGCTGGACACGGTGGACAAACGCAAATATGACGACTGGGCCACAAAGGTGGACGCTGTTCTGGACGGGCGCACCCCGGACTACATTGTGGTGCACCACTTAGAGCCGGACCACGCCGGCAGTCTGCAAATGACCATAGAGAAATATCCCGAAGCCACCCTGGTGCTCAGTGCCAAAGCGCTGGCTATGCTGCCCCAGTTTTTTGACCTGCCGGCAGGCACCAAGACCCTGTCGGTGAAAGAGGGCGACACACTGGAGCTGGGTCACCACACCTTGACCTTTTGTGATGGCACCCATGGTGCACTGGCCGGAGGTGATGGTCAGCTACGAACAAACGGAAAAGGTGCTCTTTAGCGCAGACGCCTTTGGCAAATTCGGCGCCGTAGGCACGGACGAGCCTTGGCCGGAGGAAGCCCGCCGCTACTTTATCAATATCGTGGGCAAATACGGTGCGCCGGTGCAGACCCTGCTGAAGAAAGCCGCCGCCCTGGATATTGCCACCATTTGCCCGCTGCACGGCCCGGTACTGCAAGGGGACCTGACCCCCTATCTGCACCTGTATAACACTTGGAGCAGCTATCAGCCGGAAACCCGGGGTGTGTTCATTGCCTATACCTCCATTTACGGCAACACGAAGACGGCTGCTCTGCTACTGGCGGAGGAACTGAAAAGCCGTGGCGTAACGGTAGAAATCGCGGACTTAAGCCGCACGGATTTGGCACAGGCAGTAGCAAAAGCATTTCAGTACAGCCAAATGGTATGCGCCGCCCCCAGCTATGACGGCGGGGTGTTCCCGGTAATGGCGGACTTCTTGCACCACTTAAAGAGCAAGAGTTACCAAAACCGCACCGTGGCCTTGATTGAAAACGGCAGCTGGGCGCCCAGCGCCGCCCGCACCATGACCGCCCAGTTGGAGGAGATGAAAGCCATCACCCTGCTGTCGGGCACCGTCACCGTGCGCGCCGCCTTAAAGGACGCAGACCGCACCGCGCTGGCCGCACTGGCAGACGCGCTGGCGCAGTAAGGGAGCAGACCATGGTTGTATATACAAACGCAGATTTTATCTCCCTGAATGAGGAGAATCTCACTTACAGTGTGCTGGTAGAGGACAAGGGCAAAATTGCCTATATCGGCTACAATACGCCCCTGTGTTACCGAGACGCCAAGGTGGTAGACCTGGGGGGCAAGGCGGTACTGCCGGCAGTAAACGACCTGATCCCGGTGGACTGCAAGGACGCCGGCTGCGCCGTACTGGCTGTGGGCGAAAGTGCCGACTTTGCCGTCTTGGACAAAAACATTCTCAAGGACCCTACCGCCTCGGTGGAAGCCGTGTACCTGAAAGGCCGCGACACCAGCAAAAGCCGCTTTCCGTTTTTTTCATATCTGATATATAAGAGGTATCATAAAAAAGCCTCCCTTGTAAAGGGAGGTGGGTTTGCCTCCGGCAAACTCGGAGGGATTTTTATTGAGATATAATCATAATAAAGCCCTTGTGCCGAACGCCAAAGACTTGCGCAAGAATATGACAAAAGAAGAGCGCCGCCTTTGGTACGATTATTTACGAAAACAAGAAGTGCGCTTTGTTCGCCAAAAAATCATCGGCAAATATATTGTGGATTTTTATTGCGCAAAGGCAAAATTAGTCATAGAATTGGACGGCTCCCAGCACTATGAAGCCGATAAAGCCGCCCAAGACGCAGCAAGAACAAAATATTTAGAAAACTGCGGACTTACTGTGATCCGCATACCAAACAATGAGGTTCTGTCCAATTTTGACGGCGTTTGCACATATTTGGACTATGTGGTTCAAAAATCCCTCAGTCAAGCCTAACGGCTTGCCAGCTCCCTTTACAAGGGGAGCCTTATTTTTGCCGTTTTTTGAGGAAGTTTGCACGGGAGCCTTATTTTTTTTGTCTTTTTACCGCTTTTACTTATGATTTCCCCTGCTTTTTTCTTCTTATAGTGTATCAGCAGCACCACGGCCGCAAACACAGCGGCAGTGCCGAAAACCGCGCCAAAAGCAATGCCCGCAGTAGCCGGAGGCAGATATAACTTACCACCGTCCGACAAAGTGGGGGTCGTCATTGCAGGCGGACTTAAATTTGCCTTGCAGGCTTTGGACGGAAACCGCATTCGGTTTGTAGCCGTCCAGCTGCACATTCACCGTCCGATCCTTGCCGGAGGTATTCACCAGTTTAATATACAGCACCTGGTTCTCCGGGTCGCAGGTAACGGACTGGTACACCCCGTCCTGTACGGTACTGCCGCCGTCAAAAGTGGCGTGCACATACTGCGTACCCACATTGTTGGCAAAAAGCATTTGCACATAATAGGAGGGAGTGAGCACCGTTTGGCGGCTGTCAAACCAAATGAGATTCACATTCCAGCTTTGGGCATTGACCTTGGCAAAGGTGGGGGCGTAGGATGCCATATCCACCACATCCGTTGCGTTCCAAGCCGGTCAGGTAGCTGGCTTCTTCCACCGCTTCCCAAATGTTGCTCTTGGTCTCTATGGTGCCGATCCCGGCAGAGGTGGCGGCGTACTCGCCCACAAACACATGGGCGCCGGAGCGGTCAAAGCTGTCGTAGCGATCGTTGTGGTCAAACAGGTAGCCATCATAGGTATAATAATGCTCGTCCACCACCGTGTCCTTAAATTCCCGGTCAATCCACGCCATATTGCCGTCGTAAGCAGCCCCCTCCAGGTAAGTACCGGCCGAGGAGATCACAGTGATCTGCGGGTATTTCTCTTTTACTGCCTTGTAAAGCGCCTTGAAATTGCGTTCATACACGGCGCCCCAGTTCTCATTTCCCAGACCGATATATTGCAGATTAAAGGGCTTGGCGTGGCCGTTGGCCGCCCGCAGCGCGCCCCAGTAGCTGGTGGTGGCGTCGCCGTTGGCGTACTCAATCAAATCCAGTACATCCTGCACATAATTGTCCCACGCATCCGTGCCCGGGCGCAGAGCGATGGTGTCCAAATACGCCTCCCAGTCGGCGGCGCTGTTGATGTTCAGCTTTTTGATTTTGTCCGTATATTCCGTGCGGGCGTCGGTATCCTTTTCGTCCAGGCCCACCTTTTCCGTCAAATACGCCTCCCACTGCGCGTCGGTCATGCTCAGCTTGGCATACGCTGCCGCGTGGTCATCATAGGCCGCCCGCGGCTGGCAGCTGAGCCCCACATTCACAATGGGCAGTGCCAGCGCGTTCAGATCCGCACATAGCTGAAAATACTCGTGGTAACCCATGGCGTTGGTGTTGTTATAGTCCCGGCCGTTGTCGTCCTTCCACAGGTTCTCACTTTGCTTGCGCTCCTCCAAGGGGCCGATGGTATCCTTCCAATTGTACAGCTGATCCAGGCTGCCGCCCTCTGCCAGGCACCCGCCGGGAAAGCGGATAAACCGCGGGTGCAGATTTTGCAGCGCTGCAAACAGGTCGCTGCGCAGGGTGGTATATTTCCAGCTGTCGCTGCCGTAACCGTAGCTGCCCTGGGGCACCAGGGTGACGAAATCCAGGTATAAAGTCCCCTCACCCTCCAGCTGAAATACCAAGGCGCCGTCCTTGCTGGCACTGGCGATCAGCGGTACGGTCAGCTTGTTCCAGGCGCCGCCGGTTTTGCTCAAGTCCAGCTGCACCGCCGTCTGCTTGCCGTCGCCGCAGTCCAAATACACCTGCGCGGTGCCGGTAAAGCCGCCGGAGCGCACATAGCAGCTGAAATCATACACCTGGTCCGCCACAAAGCCCATATCCGCCGTGTTGGCTTTCTTTTTATCATATTTATCCGTCTTGTATTTATAAATTTCCGTAAAGCCCAGGTTCGTCAGGCTGCCCTTGCCGTCCACCGTCACCTTGGCGTAGGTGGGATTGTTCTTATTTAGAGGCAGGTCGCCCTCGGTGGTCAGCTCCAACCCATCCGCCACCCAGCCGGTGGTAGGCGCAGAGGCGCTCAAAGCTGTCGTTATTCACCAAATTGGACACCAGGCCCCCGTCGCAGGCGTAGCTGATGTCCTCGATAAACGCACCGTACAAATGATCCGAGATGGCGGTTTGCTTGGCGTCTGCCTCCACACGCAGCACTGCCTTATCCGCTGCCTGCACCGGCAAGGCGGCGCCCAAGGTCAGTGCACCGGCCAGCAGTGCGCAAAAAATCCGTTTCATATATAGAACCCCCTCTATTTTATACCTTTATTATAACATACCGCCCTGCTCCGGCGCAACTAAAAAAGGCCGTGCCTGCACGCAGTGTGCAATATTTTTTGTTATAATTTTATCGACCTTTTTAATGTACTTTGTCAGTATAGAACACATTAAGATTTTGTCTATTTTTCAAGCCGGTTGACAGCGCCGAACCCTTGCCGTATAATAAATCTATTAAAAAGGTAGGTATTCGCTATGGAACAGGCATTTTCCAGAACAGAATTACTCTTGGGCAGCAGCGCTCTGGAGCGGCTGGCCGCCTCGCGGGTAGCGGTATTCGGCATTGGCGGCGTAGGTGGCTATGTGTGCGAGGCTTTGGCCCGTACCAGCGTGGGGCACCTGGATCTGATCGACAGCGACACAGTGGCCGTGTCCAACATCAACCGCCAGATCATCGCCACCACCAAAACCGTGGGGCAGTACAAGACGGACGCCATGGAGGCTCGAATCTTAGACATCAATCCGGCGGCCAAGATCACCAAGCACAACTGCTTCTTTTTTGCCGGAAACGGCGGCGGATTTTCCCTTTAACCAATACGATTATGTGGTGGACGCAGTAGACACCATGAGCGCCAAGCTGGCGCTGGTGACCCATTGCCACGCCGCCGGCGTGCCCATCATCTGCGCCATGGGCGCCGGGAACAAGCTGGACCCCACCGGCTTTCAGGTGGCGGACCTGGCTAAAACGAAAATGGATCCGCTGGCCCGGGTCATGCGCCGGGAGCTGAAAAAGCGGGGCATTCACCACCTAAAGGTGGTCTACTCCGAAGAACCGCCTATTCCCACCACCGGCGCCGGACAGGAGGATCCGGATCACCCCGGCCGCCGCAGCACGCCCGGCAGCGTGGCCTTTGTGCCCTCCGTGGTGGGCCTGATCCTAGCCGGCGAAGTAGTCAAGGATCTGATTAAAGCGGAAAAATAAGCAAGCAAAAAAGCCAACCGAGCAAGACGCCCGATTGGCTTTTTTTCTGTTTTGGCAATACGCCATTTATGCAGGGATTGTCGGTCACTGGCGCACCGGCAGTCAACAAAAAAAGCTTCACTTTCACTGCCCACAGGGTCATTTTTGGTACAGTAAAACGCCCCTGAACAGATTTTCATTGCACTTTACTGCAAAGCGTGGTACAGTAGGCTTGTAAGGCGGGTGGCCGTCTTGCATATAGGCTTATCATTATACATTTTGTACTCCTATTTTCATTTTTTACTTCCTTGTGTTATTTTCCTTTCTGCGGCTCGGGCAGCCACCTACCCGGGCAGCCCACACCCATGGCGGGTTGCCGCTCGCCATCTACTTTTCTTACTTAGGAGCGAAGCGCTTCTAAGATTTCGATTGCGTCGTCCGGTGTTTTGCTTTTCTTCAAGGCACCGGACACAAATTCAATCTACCTAACCCACAGGCCTGACCGAGCAGATCACAACTGCCCGGCTTTTTATACCTCGCATGACCAAGCACTGCAATAAGCACTGCAACGCCGGAGAAAAAGTGCTGCTCCACCGGCAGAAATGCGTAATCAAGCACAGAAATATAAGGCACTCGCTGCGAAACAGTCCCTCGGACTGTTTCTGCCAAATGCTTCGCATTTGGAGCCTCGTGTCGCAAGTTCAAATCTTGCAAACAAACAAAAAAGGAAGCAGGACATTCCGGCTGCTCCACCGGCAGAAATGCGTAATCGAGCACAGAAATACAAGGCACTTGCTGCGAAACAGTCCCCCGGACTGTTTCTGCCAAATGCTACGCATTTGAGCCTCGTGTCGCAAGTTCAAATCTTGCAAATAAACAAAAAAAAAGGAAGCAGGACATTCCGGCTGCTCCACCGGCAGAAATGCGTAATCAAGCACAGAGATATAAGGCACTCGCTGCGAAACAGTCCCCGGACTGTTTCTGCCAAATGCTGCGCATTTGGAGCCTCGTGTCGCAAATTCAAATCTTGTAAATAAACAAAAAGGAAGCAGGACATTCCGGCTACTCCACCGGCAGAAAGGAGTAATCGAGCACAGAGATATAAGGCACTCGCTGCGAAACAGTCCCCGGACTGTTTCTGCCAAATGCTGCGCATTTGGAGCCTCGTGTCGCAAGTTCAAATCTTGTAAATAAACAGAAAGGAAGCAGGACATTCTAAAGAATGTCCTGCTTCCTTTTGGTCGAGGTGACAAGAATATAGGCACAAAATTTGGCTTTGCAGCGGGCTTTTTGCCGTATTGTACTGCAACAGTACTGCAACGCCGTTACTGCCCGCAAGGGAGCGCTTCTTTTCTTATCCCCGGGCAGTATTTTTCTGCGGAGCATTCGGGGTAAGCTGCTGCATATAGGCGTCTGCCGCCTCTGTGTACTTATTCTCATAATCGGAGAACACATCGCAGTAGGTGTTTAGTGTGGTTTCGATATTGGCGTGGCCAAGGCGCTTCTGGAGCACCTTAACAGGCATACCGCTCTCAATGCAGCGGGTGGCGTATGTATGCCGCAGACTGTGGAGAGACACCACGCCAGTAATGTTCGGATCCAGCACATTGTATTTTTTCAAGATACGCTGAAATTGTAAGTTGACCTGGCTGGTGGTCAGTACCTTGTGCCCTTTGAAGTCGTAGAACAGCAGATCCAAGCGGTTGGGCTGCCACTGTTCTATATATTCGGACAGAATACGGTATGGGGCGTCCGTCAGGCTCAAGAGCCGCTGCCCGGCGTAGGTCTTAGTCTTGGTGCCTATGACGGCGTGGTCCGTCTGGTCCTTGGTCACCGTGCGCCGCACATTCAGGTGCGGAATGTCAAATTGACATCGTGCACATCCAAAGCGTTGATCTCGCCCATACGCATTCCTGTGCAGAGCATTAACATCATCTGCTCCCAGTAGCGGCAGCCACGCTCTTGGTCGTTCATGATCTGCACAAACCTGGTCTGCTCCTCTACGGTCAACGCACGCACCTTGCGGGTGGCTTTGCTGCTCTTTGGCTTTTTCGTTCCTCGCATAGGATCCTTGCGGATCAGGTCGTTATCAAGAGCTGTGCGAAAGCAGCGGGCCAGCAGGGCGTAGTCCTTGGCGATCACTGAATTAGAACAGCTGGTGATCTCTATTAGGTATTGGGTCACCTGCGGTGGCCGCACAGCTTGCAGAGGGCGGTCGCCTATGGAGCTGGCGGCGATCCGCTTACAGCTGGCCAGTTTACGCAGGTAGGTGTTGTCCCCTATCTGGTTTAGCGCCCGGTCTGTCTCGACAAGTGATAAGATATACTGGGCAACGGTGATCTTGTCCGGCTCTATTACAGAGCCGGTGGCAAGTTCATTTTTCAGAGCGTCCAGCTTTGCCCGCACATCTGCCTGCCGCTTACCGTATATCGTCTTTCTTTTCGGCTTGCCGTTGGCGTCCACGCCTATAGTCAGCTGGGCAGCCCATAGGCCTTTGCTTTCCATCTTATAGATGGTTCCGTCACCGTTTCCTCTTTTTCTTGGCATTGCAAACACTTCTCCTTTGCATATAGCAGCGGGCAGCCCTAAAAAAAGGGCGCAAAAAGGCCCTGCTTGATTTTTTAGCAGGGCTGTGATACAATAACCAGTGTTGGGTGGGTTATGTGCACGCACATCTCCTGCTTATCGGCTCTATCCTGTTGGCGCAGGGTAGGGCTTTTTTTATTTTGTTATGATTTACTCCAACTTCCCGGCCAACGCCTGGAACTGGTGGAGGTAGTTGCCTTTGATGTCCTCAAAGATCTTGGTGGCCTCTGCGTCATCGTACAGGTGCGTGGTCAGGTTGCGGGCGTTCAGGATCTCTACCCACACCAGGTCGTTGTCCACAAGGCCGTCTGCAAAGGCCTGGCGCATAACCGGCTTGGGGCTGTTCACTTCCGTATAGCCCTGCTCCAGCAGATACTCACGGCAGGTTTTCCACGCCAGTTCGGTGCAGAATTCAAAGCGCTGGATCACACCGTCACGCACGGTGGAGTTGGGCAGCTTGTCATAGTCGGCAATGGCCTCCTCCAGGCGCTGCACTGCGTCTTTGAATTTGTCGCGCTTTTCCTCATATTTGCTCATTAAGGATACACCGTCCTTTTCTATGTTCTTCAGCAGTTTGGGGTCTGTGTCCCGGCGGATAAAGACCAGGTCAAAGTCCAGCAGGGTGGGCAGATCTTCAATGGCCTGGGCAAATAGCGCCTGCTGCGCCCGGTCCTCTATGCCGTACACCGCCAGGTCAATATCGCTGCGCTGCCGGTTGTCCCCTCGTGCCCGGGAGCCGTAAAGCACCACCTTAGCCGCGCGTACTGCCGGCCGATTTTTGCAATTTGTCTGTATAATTCTTTCATACTCTTTTTTCATTTATGTGTGACCATTTTGCCAGCCTTGGCAGAATGGTCGTGTTTTACTGCTCGCTTTCAAGAAGCCTTACTGTCTGACGATATTCCTCCGCTTTGGCAACGGCAGTAAAAGTGACCGTAGCATTGTGGTTTTCTTTTACAACCTTTTCAATTTCCGAAAGAGAAACGCGGAAGAACTCTTTTCGGCTGTTTACCAGATTTATACGCCGATCATCAAACTGCCGGTGTAGAGCCGTTTCCAACGCCGGCGCGTCCTCGGAGAAAATCATAGCGTGAACATCGAATTCAAACGGTACGGAAGCACTGCTGAGTTCTTTTATGCGGTCCATCGGCTCCAACCGTCGTGTCATTCCAATTTTATATACATTCTCTCCAAAGGAACCGATATTGGATATTACATAGACGAAGCCAGCGCGTGTATTTTGCTCCCGGTCGAGTACTTTTCTGTCCTGCTCTAACAGGCCGAGTTTCGCCTCCAACTCTTTAATCTTGTCAACATAAAGCTGCTTTTCAATATCATCCGCCTTATGTAGATAAGTCATGAGTTTCTGAATTTCATTTTTGAACTGCCGTTCTTCCTTATCGAGTTTTGCTTTTTCGCGTTCAATTTCGCGGCGCACTTTTTCTTCTTCGAGCATTTGCTCTCGGATCGCGCGTTGTTCTTCCTTTTCGCGCTCTGCCATCACCTGATTGCCATACATACAGTTGAGCTGTTCCAGTTTAATCTCCAGCAGCTGGCGGTCGAGTTCCACTCCGTCCGGTGCAAAAATCCTGTTAAGCATTTCAAAGGACTTGATGATTTTAGAACGCGCACTGTCAATGTTCCGCGTGGTAACATTCTTGATAATAGCCGCCGTTTCCGAATTAAAGCAACGCAGGATCTGTTTCACATTTGCATTTACAACAGACTGTGGCGCGTCGGAATACACAGATACGGCATTATTTGAGGAAATGCATTCCTTTTCATTGAGTTGCGCAAGAGCAAATTTGTCTTTATATTCAGCGGACGATATATCATAGTCTACCGGGACGGAAGAGGAAACAGCAACCGCTTCTCGTTGCGCAACTTCAATTTCATCTTTAAGATCGCGGATTTCAATATTTAGCTGAGCAACGCATTTCTGTTTGTGCTCAAGTTCCAGTTCAGCAGCACGAGCCCGCTGGGCGGCGTGCTCTCTCTTATCTTTGATCTGATCTTCAACAGTACGAAGTTTTTGAGCACAACTGTCCTCTGTTTCTTTTCGCATTTTTTCCGCAGCCGCTTTGGCGTCCTGCACGCGTTGATCTGCATTGGCAGTCGTAAACGCCGCGTATTCGTCGGCATTTTTGATTATATTTAGTTTCGAAAAAGACTTCTGCAAAATATAATAGTACAGCACGAGAAACGCCACAACAACCAATGCAAACAGCGGTGCCAGTACCGTGGCAAACGCAAAGAGCGCGATAATAAACGGAAATGCGTACAAAAGGATTTTATATTCTTTTTTCATTTCTTTTTTCTCCTATTAAGATGTTACATCTATAATCACGGCGTGCCGTTGATTATGCTATTCCACACTCAAAGTAGAACTCCAGTGCCTTATGGATGAACTCTTCCGTAACATTGAAATATTCTGCCAGTTCGTAAGGCTCCAGGCCCTGGCGCAGCTGCGCCTCCAACTCGACTTTGGGGATCAACTTTTCACTGCCCACTTATCTGCCCGGCGTTCGTGCTTACTGCGCCGATCCAGCGGGGCGTATAAGTTGTAGAACGACCCGGTTATACAGTGCCCTGCCTCATGAGCCAGGCGACAGCGGGCCTCTGCGGTGCTTTCCAGGCTCTGTTCGTCCAACGCTATGTAATAATCATCGCCGATATTGGCAGACGCAGACTTGGCAGCGGGCATACTGCCCAGATACACCTCTATGTTGTTACGCTCGATCTCATCGAACAGGGACTCAGTTGTTGTCATTCTCTCTCTTTCTCTTATCTTTGATAAATTCTACAAATCCTTTAACTTCCTGCCACATCTCGTCGGTAACCTCTCCGTCACCACCAAATAGTGCCACTTTGGCGATTTCCTCCGGACTTTGTTGGTCCGGGGGATTTTTATGTCCGTTTTCCCCAAAAGGTAGTCAGTAGAGACACCAAAGTAGTCAGCGATCTTTTTTAAGCTGGAAGCAGATGGCACAGCCCCTTTGTTTTTCCAGTCGCTGACAGAGGCACGGGATATACCAACTGAAACGGCAACACCAGTCGCCGAAGAACCAGCTTCCACACAAAGCTGTTGGTATCTATCGTAAAAAGTCATAGTTTTACACCTCTGTTTTTGTGCAAAATTTACAAAAGTTCATAAAACCTAACTTTTAGTGTTGACAAATTCATTCCACCGAATTATAATTGCACTTGTAGTTAGGTTTACCGAACACGAAACAAGCCGGACTATGAGAGCGCTACCTCTTGTCAGTCCAATGTGCTGTTGATTTGCACATTCATAATAGCACAACAGTTCGGAAAATACAACTACAAATCCAAAAAATGTTCGTTTTTTAGAACGAAACGGCAGAAAGGAGTAAAAAAATGGACAGTTGGATTGCGGAAGCAGTCGGCACAATGCACATCAACAAAATAACCCAAAAAGCCGTGGCAAGCAAAATGGGATGTACAACTGACTATATCTCGATGATTTTAACCGGCAAGCGCAAACCGCCCCAGGCAAAAGAGCGGATCCTCGGCGCAATCAACGAGATCATCGCCGAGCGAAATATGCACACATCGGTATAGTGAGGTGAGTCACATGAAATGTTTTTGGATTATTATTTGGGCAGTATGCACCCTTATGATCACTGCCCATGCCTTGCTGGAGCGTTGGAAATTGAAAGCTATTCTATATTATCTTGCGAAAGAAAATATTTCTTTTTCTGAAACGGATATGGAAGCGTGTTTACAGCAAGTGTTGGAACACAAGTTCAAACAGTAGGTGGATTAAGAAGCATAGTTGAAAGGACATTGGAAGCGACAGACGAAAGAATATTGAGAGAGACAGATGTGAATTTTGAGGCCGTCTTTTTCGTTTTCGTCCATACTGTGTTGTCACGAATATTGTCAAGTAGATCGTGACCGGGCATAAGGATTGACACCACAAAATATGATGTTGCGGCGCTTAAATTCCTAATTGGAATGGTCTTTATGTACCCGGCCTCCGACAATAGACTGATCGTATATAGGATTTCTTCGTAAGTGTATGGCTCAATTTTGATTGAAGAAGCATCTAATCTGTCATCATAACCGAGATGTTCTTCAAGATAGAGCAGTACATCTCTTACACAGTCTTTGTTCAGTTTCATTGCGTTCAGTCCTTTCAAATTGATAACTTTATTATACCATGACAAACAACAAAAGCCAGCCTTTTGGGCGGCGGCAGAGATACGCAGGCAGCGGGACCTTTTTTCATTCTCTTTCTTCTTTTCTTTTTTGTCAAATTACCCTCTATGTTCCTGCTTCCGGTGCCCGCCCCACCCAACATCACATTTATCGCCAACGGCACTTCTGCCGTGCAGCGGGCAGCTTGCGGCTCTGCCGCTTGCCCAAGGGGCTGGCCAAATAATCGAAAGGAGAAATAATAATGAAAGTACCCATCAACAAGGACAGTCCGTTGGCAATGGACGACTTCGACGCCGCCGTACAGCAGCGTATGGAGCGCCTGCAAAGCTACATCGACCTGATCCGCACCGCCGAAGCAGTAGAGGAAGAGGTCAAGGCCAAGGGTACAAAACTGTATCTTGGTCCGGAAGATGTGGCGGCATACCTGAATTGCAGCATTCCAACGGCACGGCAGTATATGCACCGCCCGGGCTTTCCTCTCATTCAGCTGGGAGAGAACGGTACAAAGTTGGCTGTGTTCGCCCCGGCGTTCCACGCATACAACGCCGGAAAATACTAAATTGCAGTTGACTGCAAGAAAGGACAAACCAATGACGAAACGAGCAAAGGCAGGCTTGGTTCTGGTGGTCACCGGCTTCCTGCTGGTACTGCTGGGCTGCTGCCTGGTGGCGGACAACCCCTATTGGTGGGTGTCCATAGTGATCAGCGGTACCGGCTGCGCATTGATCGCCCTGGCAGTGTTCGTGCTGCCTAAGGACGACCGGGAGCCGCAGCAGGACAAACAGCTGGTGATCGAGGACGAAAAGCACAAGGTGGTGCTGCTGGCACCGCTGACTGATTTTGAGCTGGCGTATCTGCACGCAGTCAAACTGGGAAAGGATGATGAAAATGGAAGATTACATTGATTTGGTAATTGCTAAGCTGGACGAGGACCATATTGTTCTGCGGGCGCCGTGGAACACCGTTAGAGCCGGTGACACCGTGTATGTGCAGGGTGATGGCAACTACAAGGCGCTGGAAGTCATCGCAGAGCGGAAAACCAAGGCTCTGATGGAATTGCCGAAAGTGACCGCCATTATGCTGCCGCTGGAGTATGACGAAAACAGCAGCGAGCAAAAAGAAAAAGCCGACTGAGCGACCAGTCGACTTAAACACAGGCGGCGAAAAGAAAGTAAAACGCCTGCGCTAATTACATTATATATAAGGACCGCAGAGAAGTCAAGGACAAGCCGTGCGGCAAGGGCGAAAAAAGGGGTCTGTGCTCCTTTTTTGCTCCTTGTTCAAAGTATTATTTTTAGGTGCAAAACGCCAACGGCAAAAATATATATCGCTTGGCATTCTTCAGCGAGTTAGGCGCAGGCAGGAGACCGGCGGCAACAGGGAGTGTACCCGCGCCGCATAATGAGGAACTGTGCACTGTGGGAATGTGGAACACGCCGGTGAACCGGTGGAAAACTTGCTTTTCCATCCGGGAGCCGATCAGCGTTTTCCAGCATTTCCATAGTGTGCCGATCCGTCAGAAAGGAGAAAACCAAAATGCCATGGGTGCAAAAGACCACCCACGCAGGTAAATGTATCTACATTCAGCGGCATTACTCCTCCCGCTACGGAAGCAAGAATAAATGTACCAGGGGAAGCAACTACGGAAAAACCAGCGAGGCGCAGGCGGCGGTCAACAATCGCCAGGCGTGCCTACAGCAGGAGATGATCTTCAACGCCAATTTCGGACCAGGTGACCTGACCGCCACTTTTACATTCCGAAAGGCGGACAGGCCCAAGGACCTGCAAGAGATCAAAAAACTGTGGGCCGCCTATATGGCCAAACTGCGATATGCCTACAAAAAGGCCGGCGCGGACTTCAAGTGGATGAGAGCCATTGAGACCCCGGACAAGAACCCACACATCCACATGGCGTTGTCAGGTATTGACTTGACCAAGCTGCCAAGGTGGCCTTATGGCCGAGTGGAGTATGTACCGGTGGACGATAGAGACCACCACACCTACGGCGGGTACCTACGCGAGGAGACCCACATCAAACAAGGGCACGAGGGCAAGTACACAACGGCCAAGTCCAGAGTGTGTTTTAGCCGGAGTCGAAACCTGGTGGTACCGGAGCCGGAATACCAGGTCATCTACAGCGACCATTGGGCGGATGAACCAAGAGCACCCAAGGGCTACTATGTGGTCAAGGACACGCTGAACAACTGGGAGGACGAAGTCACCGGGTTCAAGTACCAGTCCTATGTGCTTTGCCCGATCTCAAAGAACCAACCGCACCGGCGGTGTTAGGAGGGCGACAATGACATACATACAGCAATGGGAACAAATGCGGGACAAGGTGCGAAACTTGGAACAGGAACGCCAAACCCAGCTGATCTTGGCACCGCACAACGCCTACGGCTTCAAGCTAAACATCAACCACCCGCTGATCCGGCCTAAGTGGGACGCCTTTAAGAGCACCAAGGGCCTGGGCCAGTATGGCATGACGGACGATCTGCGCCGGGAATTTGAGGAGGCAGTGCTGGCCAGTAAGTACATGCAAAAGTGCATGGAGCAGGAGCGACAGCGCATTGGCACCGTGGAGCACCAGTTCATCCGTATGGCTTACGCTCCTGCGGAGCAGGCAGCGGGCTGATGGGTACCCAAGAACACTGGACTGCTGCCCAGTACCAGGAGTATCTCCGGCAGCGGGCCAAAGGTGGAAACAAATACCACGCAGTCAAAGCCCAAGCAGACGGCCGTACCTACGACAGCCAAAGCGAGTGCAAGCGAGCCAAGGAACTGCAACTGCTGGAACGGCACGGCCTGGTGCGCAACCTGCGGGAGCAGGTCCCCTATGAGTTGATACCGGCAGGTGTCGGCGAATACCGAAAAGAACGCCCGGTGATATATAAGGCGGACTTCGTGTATGAGGTCTGCCAGCCGGACGGCACCTGGAAGTGGGTGGTAGAAGACACCAAGGGTGCCAAAACAAAGGAATACATCATCAAGCGAAAACTTATGCTGTACATTCACGGCATAAGCGTAAAGGACCGAGAAAATCCAAAAAGCAATTGATAAGATCGACCAGGAGGCGGAGAAGATGGGCAGCGCAACCGTGCGCCTGCTTTGCTCACAAAAAGCATTATAGACCACTGCCTGGTCAATGATGAAAACGCGGACAAGGTACTGGCTGAGGGCAAGAGTCTGAAAGGCTGCTGGGATCACATCACAAGCAACGCACGAAAACAAGCAGAAGGCAACTGCGCGGCCGTGCCGGACGACACCGTGTACGAATGGGCAGCGGGCTATTACGGTTTTACCACCGAAGAGACCAAGGCGGAGATCATCGACCTGCTGGATCTGCTGTGAGGTGTCGATATGGGAAAAAAACTGAACACGCTTACGCAGGAACAGGCTCGGAAAATTTGGAACGGCCGCCCGAAACTGCCGGAGAAAAAGATATTGACATTCGCACACAAGCAGGTGTTCGTCAACGAGCAGTATTTTTTCAAGCACAAAGAATGCGGCCATAGGTATGGCTATTGTACCGCTTGCGGCAAGGATGTGCAGATCGACATTGAGAATATGCGGCTATGGACGGACAAGCACGCCGCATGCCGCTCTGCACGGCATAACGACACCGTATGCTGCCCCCCGCCTGCGGGCACGAAGTCCAAGTCAAAGACGCCGGGCGTGGCCGTAGTCAGTTGGTCAACACGGCAGTGGTAGCGGTAACACAGCGGACAAGGAACGGCGGTATATTGCTTTCTTTCGTTCGAGTGTACGAGGATTATGCGTGCGACTTTAAAGCCGCGCCGGAAATGGGCAGACTGCTGTACGCTGCATACTTCAATTTGAACAAGCACTTTGTGGCCAAACGACAACTCGGTGGAGGGCTGTGCATAAGCGTAAAGTCAAAACCAACACTGCAGCTGCCGTGCACCGTAGAGCCGGTTAAGCTGAATCACAACAACTGGAAATGTACACAAGGAGAGGGAGCAAAGCTGCTGGGCTTTGAAGAGGCGCTGGAGAAAAGTAACCTACGCTATCTGCCGTGGGAGACATACCACGAATGTGCCCAGCAGCTCCATCAAAGCGCAATTACAAACTATCCTGTCAACCTGCTTGGGTTACTTTATCGATACAGCCGTTATCCGGTACTAATGGAGCGCCTGATCAAAGAGGGCAACAGCGACTTGGTAGCCGAACAAGTTGAGTGGAATTGCACAGCCGGTATGGACTACAAGCAAGTGGTGCCTTACAAGGCAATGCGACTGACCAAGCCGGAGTACCGCATGATAAAAGCAAAATACAAGATTTGCTGTTCAACACTTAGAGCAACAGCGGCACTGAAAAAATACGGCTGCAAAATGTCAGATGAGAATATTCTCTTTTTTCTTGCTTTCCAATACAGCTGGAACCAGCGAAGATGCTACAAGGCGCTTGATGTTTTGCGGCAGCACCTATCTCCGCAAAGGCAGTGAACTGGGTAAACCGGCAGGCAGCGGGAGAATATGGAACGCCAACAGATGTGCTGTCAGATTACAGCGACTATCTGGATCAGTGCAGGCGGTTGGGCCTGGATGTTAACCGTAAAGAAGTAGCCGTACCGCAGAACCTGCGAGATCTGCACCGACAGTATTCCGAAGAATTGACACACCGAGCTAATGAAAAGAAAACAAAAGAGCAAGCCGAGCGGGAAAAGAAGTTAGCTAAGGATCTGCCAAAGCTGAAACGGAAATATACATACGCCAGCAGCGGGCTGTTCATTCGGCCGGCCGAGGGGCCGGAGGATCTGCTGAAAGAGGGTTGTGCCCAGCACAACTGTGTGTACTCCTGTTACACGAAAAAATACCTGGACAGAAAGACGGATATACTTTTCGTCCGCAAACAGTCGGCCCCGGATCAGTCCTATGTGACCGTTGAGTTCAAAGACGGCGCCGTTATTCAATGCAGAGCCGATCACAACCGACCTGCACCGCCGGATGTGCAGGAGTTTATGCAAGCCTGGCTTGCCTACCTAAAGTCGAACAGAAAAACGAAAGCAGTCAGTTAAGGAGGACTTATGGATAACCAAATCACCACAATGCAAGAAGTAACACCCACAACGCAGAAAGCCTACGATACCCACGTCCGGATCCTGGCCAACGGTCAGGTGATGGCCCGAGCATTGGTAGATGTGTGCCACGATCTAAAGACTATGCGGGATGAGGGTCTATACACGGAGCTGGGCTATGACACATTCGAGGAGTACGCCGAGCAAGCCTGTGGCATTAAGCAGCGGCAAGCCTATTCCTACATATCAGCATACGAAAAGCTGGGTCAGAAGTATATGGCCGACCACGCCGACCTGGGGATCACCAAGCTGGAGCTGATCTCTCAAATCAGCAGTTATGAGCGGGAAGAGTTCGCGGCCGATGTGGATTTGGAGAGTGCCACAGTCAGGGAGTTAAAGGCTGAGGTGGAACGCTACAAGAAGCAGACGGAACAGCTGACCTTTGATCTTGGCCAGGCACAGAGCGAATTAAGCGAAGCGCCGGAGCCGGTGGACATGGACACACTCCGTTCTTCCATTGAGCAGGGAGTTAAAGCCAAGTACAGCGCCCAGCTGGAAGAATTGCAGCAGCGGGCCGACGCAGCGCCGGACCCGGAGGCAATCCGAAAGGAAGCGAAAAAGGAAGCCGCCAAGGAATACAAAGCTAAGCTGGCAACGGCAAAGGCAGACGCCGAGGAAAAGACCAAAGCCGCTGTGGAAAAACTGGAGCAGGAAAAGGCAGACCTGAAACGGCAGTTGGACAGCAGTGCCACCAAACTGGACGCCGCTGTTCGGCAAGCAAAGGCAGCGGGCGCAGACACGGATGTAGCCGCCTGCCGGGTGTATTTCACCGAACTGCAACAAACCGCCGCAAAGGTACAGGAGCTGATCGGCAAGATCAATGCCAAGGACCCGGCCACCGGAGCCAAGCTCTCCGCCGCCGTTATTCAAGTTTTGCAGTCGACTGCACGGAATTTGGAGGTGGCACAATGACCTGCGAGCAATGTTACCACCGTGATGTGTGTTGGCACCGCATGACCATTTACGGTCCATACGCACTAATGGGAATAAACACTGGCAACATGAAAGCGTGGTGCGCCAACTGTAAGCCAAAGGCACAGATCATAGAACTATCAATGCAAGTTTCCCAGTCGCTTCATGATAAGTTGACGAAGTACTGCGCAGAAAGAGTGGTAGACGAACTATAGATCCGGAGAGGAGAAAAAAACATGGAAGAAATTAAAAAGAGCTTGTGAAATAAGAAAAGGGCAGACACCGAACGCGGCAACGGCGGGTTCGGAAGTACAGGGAGGTGAGCAGGATGTCTATAGCAGCACAAATTATTCTTGTGGCTGGGGCGGTCATTGTTGCATTTTTCGGCGTGATCGGCTTTGGTCCGAACTTTAATAAATGAGCGGAATAAAAAGCAGGAGGAAAATGACGAACAACGAAAAAAAGGAATGGCTGCAACGCTATCGGGAGTGCTGGGCGGAGGTTGAGATTACACAACAGGAGATCGAAGAACTGAACAGCCGGGCGCAAAAGATCACGGCTTCCCTCTCTCCCACGCCGGGAGGCGGGCAGCGGGCAGATTTTACCTTGACGGTAGATCGCATTATAGAACTGAAAGAGAAGCTGGACCAACAAGTCCGGCTTGCTCTGTTGCAGCGGGCAGAAATTGAGACTGCTATTGAGCAGGTGCGCAGTCCGTTGCACCGGCGTGTGTTGCGTCGGCGGTATTTGAACGGTGACACTTTTTGAGAAGATTGCCGTAGACGAAGATATTACATACAATCACCTGGTCTCTCGCATTCACCCGCAGTCCCTGGATATGCTGGAATGCGAAAAATAAAAAACCACTATGCAATGCATGTTGATGTTATAGTATGCAGGTTGCCGTCTGTGTTATAGTATAAACTGCCAAACAGATTGAAAGAGCGCACCGTTTGGAGCGCTCTTTGGTTTTTGTCTTTGTGCTTTCCCTTTCTAAAATGCGGTTACTATGAGGCTCATTTTCAGATGTGCTATAATTATGGTGAGCGAAAGGGGGGAAAACAAATACATGCGTAAACGCTCTGAAAAACCTTTAGGCAAGCAGCAGAAGAAAAATCGTGAAGTCCTGGAGTACGAAGAGGTCAAGACAGAACTGACCAACATTTCTCCGGCAGAACGCCGGCGCAAACGCATTATGGCTGAGACGGATGTGAAATCCGCATCCAAATTCTTTAATGCGTCTATGGCAGCAGAGTTTTCTTTAATTGCGACTATGACTTCTTGGATCGTTGCACTTCACAATGACTGTAAAGGAGTGATAAGCTATATCGTCCTTGTCGTAGTGATCGTGGCCGCTATCGTTGCATCAGTTGCTTTGTTGTTTACTTGGATAAAGAAAAATATCCATCTTGAAAAAGCGGTACTAACGCTTGAGATACTGGATGAATTTTTTCCAAATAGCAAACAGAAAAAATAACAGCATATAATCCGTGATTATTACAAAGGAGGTGAGCAGCGTGGGCAAAGAGACCTTAACACCTAAACAAAGGCTGTTCTGTTATGAATATGTGCTCGACCATAACGGGAAACGGTCTTACCAAGCTGCTTACCCGAATTGTAAGGCGCCCGGGAGCGCAGAAAGCCAAGCAAGCCGATTGCTAAGAAATGATAAGGTAAAAAAATTTATCGCCGACCTGGAAAAGCGAAAGCTGGACAAGTTGGATTTTACCGCAACGGATGTGCTGAACGCGCTGTGCTCCATTGGGTTTGCAGAGACGGCAAAGCCGCCGAATACCTCTGATCGAGTAAAAGCCCTGGCAGAGCTTCTGCGTCACTTTGAATTGGCCCGAGGGCATGAAGATGAGCAGACAGACGATGGCTTCTTGGAAGCCTTGGAGCAGAAAGCGGGTGAACAGGCATGGGAAGAATAAGCACCTTTCATTTTCAGCCATTCTCCGCCAAGCAGCTCCAGGTGCTCACCTGGTGGTGCAAAACATCACCTGTGAGCGACAAAAACGGAATAATTGCAGACGGCGCTATACGATCCGGTAAGACGGTGAGTATGGCGCTTAGCTATATTCTGTGGGCTATGAGTACCTACAGCGGCATGAACTTTGCCATGTGCGGTAAGACAATCAGCTCCTTTCGCCGGAATGTGCTTTCTTTTCTGCCTGCAATGCTGCAAAGTCGTGGGTATCAGGTGAAATACAGCCGTAGCGACAATGTGCTTGTGGTGACGCGGGGTGGTACGGAAAACGCGTTTTATATCTTCGGCGGCAAGGACGAAAGCAGCCAGGATCTGATCCAGGGTATGACTTTGGCCGGTGTGTTTTTCGATGAGGTGGCTTTAATGCCCCAGTCCTTTGTGCAGCAGGCCACCGCCCGGTGCTCTGTCAGTGGTGCAAAATTCTGGTTTAACTGCAACCCGGATAACCCACACCACTGGTTTTATGAAGAATGGATCCTGCCGGAGAAGCGGCAAGAAAAAGCGAATACTCTACCTCCACTTTACGATGGACGACAATTTGTCCTTAACAGAGGAGGTCAAAGCCCGGTACAGAACGATGTACGCGGGCGTTTTTTATGCTCGGTATATTCTGGGCGAATGGAAAGTGGCAGAGGGCCTGATCTACGATATGTTTGACGAAAGCCGGCACTGTATTCCGCTGCCGCCGGAGAGTGAGCTACAAGGTTCTGCCTATATCAGTGTGGACTACGGCACCTTGAACCCCACCGTGTTCTTGATGTGGCGCAAATATCACGGCAAGTGGCTGTGCACCAAGGAATATTACTATTCCGGGCGAGAGAACCATAAACAAAGAACGGACGCAGAGTATGCGGACGAGATGATGGCCTTTATCGGCGATACGCCGTATACCTGCGTAGTGGTTGACCCTTCGGCGGCTTCTTTCATTACAGAACTGCAAAGGCGGGGGCTCAAGGTATTAAAGGCGGATAACGCGGTGCTGGATGGAATCCGTACCGTATGTACGCTATTGCAGCGGGCAGATCTGCTGTTCAGTAAGGACTGCACCCGTACCATTGCAGAATTTTACGCCTACCGTTGGTATGACAAAGCGGCTCAGGCGGGCCGGGACGAACCGGTCAAACAGGACGACCACGCTATGGACGCTATGCGTTACTTTGTAAGCACGGCGCTGGGGCGGATCGTAACAAGGAGGACATAAGATGATACTTTACATGAACCGGCGGGATGTGCCGAACCTGGACCGGGGCGAGCTGCCCTCTGCGGTGATCGATTATGTGATCGGTCGAGCGAACGAATATGAAAGACGGTGCCGGACCCTATATGGACGGTATATCGGCGTTCCGCAGCTTCACCGTGGAGATAAAGAGGACGATGTGCGGGCCGAGGCCAACTACGCCAAGTATATTGTGGACATTATTCGCGGTTACTTCCTAAGCGAGCCGGTCAAGTACGATTGCAACGACCGGGACAAGAAAGACAGCCAGGCGCAGCTTTCCCTGGTGTCTACGGTTGAGGCCAAGCTGGACCGGCAAAACGGCAACCTTGTCCGTCACAACGCTGTGGATGAGGACAAAGACGGCCTTTGCGATCTGTGTGGAAAGAAGATTGACATTTCTGCCGTCATGGCGGCCTATCACAGTCAGAATATTGCTACCGTGGATCAACGAAACGGAAAGGCCATAGGTATATACGGTGAAAGCTGTGAGCTGCTATATGCCAGCACAGAGGAGCAGCCACGCCCACGATCCGCCGTGTATGCGCCGGATCAGATTGTGCTGGTGCAAGATGATACTGTGGAGCACAAGGACCTGTTTGCGCTGTGGTTTGAGCAGCGGGAGCGCACAGATCGCAGCCGGTACTATGCGGTAACGGTCTATACTGCCACCCAATACCAGCAGTACGAAAGTACATCGCTGGATAAAGAAAACTATGTGTACAACCCGGTGGGTACGCCGGTGCCACACTTCTTTGATGAGGTGCCGGTGGTGTGTTATGAGAACAACGAGGAGAGACAAGGCGACTTTGAACAGGTGGCCAACCTGATAGACGCCCGCAATGCGCTGCTGTCCGATCGCCTGACGGACAAACGCAAGTTTGTCAATTCTATTTTGGCTGCCTACGGTGCGGTATTGCCGCCGGATACAATGGCAGCCGCTAAACGGGATCACTTTGTGGATGGTATTCCACAGGACGCCCGGTTGGAATATGTGCAAAAAGACCTTTGATGAGAATGCATTGAAGGTGCTGGACGATACGCTGGTATCGGATATTCATAAAATGACTTTAACCCCGGATATGACAGACCAGGCCTTTGCGGGCAACGCCAGCGGCGTGGCGCTGAAATTAAAGCTGCTGGCCTTGCACCTGCTTGTAAAAAGCAAAATGAGTGCTATGGAGGCGGGCTTAAAGAAACGCTGGAGGTTATATAACAACTGGCTGGCCCATAACGGAATCCCGGTATCTGTGGACGATGTGGATATTGTGTTCACTGTGGCGCTGCCCATTGATGAGGCGCAGATTGTCTCTATGGTGTGCACCTTGAAGAATGCCGGGCTGGTGGACGATCAGACGCTGTTGTCCCTGCTATGGTTCGTTAAGGACCCGGCGGAAGCTGTGGAGAACATGAAACAGCAAAAGCAGGAGAACCAGCAGCAATATATGGACAGCTTTGCCGCCAAGGCGGAGGACAAAGCTGATGAAAAGGGACAGTCGGCAGATCAGGAACAGCAAGACAAAGAAAAGGACGTTTAACCTATGAAAGCAGCAGAGTATTGGAAAAAGGCGAACGGTTGACCTGGAACACCTGCTGCAAGCGCGTACCACCGCCACCATGGTGGAGGTCAACCGTATGTATGCCCAGGGCGTGGAGCAGATCAATGCACAAATTGAGCGCATTCTCCGCCGGTATGTAAAGAATGGCCAAATCAGCCAAGCCTATGCCTTGCAGCTGCTCAGCGCAGGACAAACCGCACAGGAGCGGGAGCGGCTGCTGGAACAGCTGCAGAAGACCAAGGAGCCACAGGCACGGCGGGAGTTGATCGCTATGCTGGACGCACCGGCCTATGCGGACCGGATTAGCCGCCTGCAGGCGCTGCAAAACGCCATTCGGGCGGAAGCTGTTGCCATGGGTGTGCGAGAGGAGCGACTGGCCAAAGCCAGGCTGACGGATACATTCAAGCAAGCCTATTACCGCACTATATTTAACGACCAAAAGCGTAATGGTCTATATGACTTTCGCTTGATCAGTGACCGCCGTGTACAGGCCGCACTTACCCATAAGTGGAGCGGCAAAAACTATTCCGATCGTGTGTGGAAGAACAACGCCGCCTTTTTGCAAGCGCTTGCAGCGCACGATCGAGGTGGGTTGTATGACGGGTATGACCCTGCACGATATGGAGGAGCGGTTGCTGGAGGACTGCATAGGTGCAGACAGCGACAGCGGGCAACGCTATTGTGCCAGCCGCCTGATCCGTACAGAGGTCAATCACTTCTCCAATCAGGGCTTTTTAGAGGGCTATAAAGCAGCGGGCATTATCCGGTATCGGTTTATGGCTACTCTGGATTTGCGCACCTCCGCCGTGTGCCGTCAGCTGGACGGCAAGACCTTTTGGTAGAGGATGCGCAGCCGGGCAAAAATGTGCCGCCTATGCACCCTTTCTGCCGCAGTATTACCGTGCCGGTGGTGAGTAACCGCCCCGGCACCCGCTGGGCCAGGGATCCGGTAACCGGCAAGTCCATGACCGTACCGGCAGATATGACCTACGCCCAGTGGTATGAGAAGTATGTGGAGAAGAGAGACCCGGGTTTGACAGAAGAGGAAGAATACGCAATCAACAGCTGGGTGTCCAGTGACTTTTACCCGATTAACGAGAAACTGCGGCAAGGTATAGAGTTGACAAACGAGGAGAAAAGGGCTATAACTAACTTAGACCGTGCACTTGAGAAATTCCCCAGGTATGCCGGATCGGTAAAACGCTCTTTGGTTATATCCGATCCAACGGAACTGCAAAGGTTTGTAAACACGCATACGGTCGGCAACACGGTTACTTACAACGAGTACATAGCTGCAACCTGCGGAAAGACCTATAACCCGGACGCAGAGGTGCAAATCTATATTCCGCAGTGTAAGAACGGACGAGATATTCGATCTTTTAATGCAGGTGAGCAAGAGATATTGTATGTGCGTGGTAGTAGCTTTGTTGTTGGTGAGTTGCTTCAAAACAACTCTGTTACAAAAATTATTCTGTATGAGAAATAGGGACTGAATTATGAAAAAAGAAAAGCTATTTACCGCTCCCAGATGGAATGATCCACCTGTAGCAAGAGTAACAGGGCACAGAGAAATCAGCGCAGAGGAAAGAAAAAAAGAGCGATACAAGATGTTATTGACAAATTTTACGATGGAAAGTGTCCAGAGGATTGGCTGGATGCGATAAAAAAATACCAATAACATGAAGAAAGCAGAGCTGCAATGCAGCCCTGCTCTTTTTATACCCATTTTCAGGCTATGCCTGTGGGAATATATCATTTAACGAACCGGCAGCGTACGGTTTGGGAAAGGAGTCAGCAATGACAAAACAGTATGCCGAGATGGAAAACAGCAGAGAACAGAGCCGGGTGTGCGCACGCCTGCCGCTGAACCTCCAGCTGTTTGCCGAAGACACCGGCGAAAATGGAGCAGACACCAACACAGAGGGGGCAGCGGGCGACACCGGCGCCAACTCCGATGGGGGCAACGACACTCCAACATTTGACGACCTGCTGAAAGACAAGAAATTCCAAAGCGAGTTTGACAGCCGGGTCAGCAAGGCGCTTGCCACGGCCAGAGCCAAGTGGGAGGAAAGCGCCAAGGAACAGGCGGACGAAGCAAAGAAGCTGTCCAACATGAACAAGGAGGAGCGGGAGCGGTACAACCTGGACAAGGACCGCCAAGCCTTTGAGCAGGAAAAAGCGGCCTTTGCCAAAAAGCAGCTGGAAACAGCTGTGGCGGCAGAGCTGCTCCAGCGCAAGCTGCCTGCGCAGTTTGCGGCATTCTTGACCGGGAGTGACGCGGAAGCCTCTCAAAAGAATTTGGAAGCCTTTGACACCGCATTTCAAGAGGCAGTACAGGCCGCAACCACGGCCAACCTGCGGGGCAAGAACCCGCCCCCGGCAGGTAGTGGGCGCAGCGGGCGACAATGTACCGCCCACAGACTTCCACGCCTATGAAGCGTGGAGAAAAAAACAACGGCTAAGGAGGAATAAGAAATGCCGAACACGATTTTAACCCCCAATGTCATTGCCAATGAGGCACTGATGGTACTGAAAAACAACTTGGTGATGGCCAACCTGGTGCACCGGGACTATGAAAAAGAATTTGTTAAGGTTGGCGATACGGTAACCGCACGCCGCCCCAGCAAGTTTGTAGCCAAGAACTTTACCGGCGCTGTGGATCCCCAGGATCTGAACGAGGGCGGTGTACCCGTGAAGATGGACCGGCTGCGCGATGTGACTGTGCAGATCACTTCTAAGGAAATGTCCTTGGATCTGCGCGACTTCTCTGCTCAGGTGATCGAACCGGCCATGACCGCCATCGCCAGCGCGGTGGACGCAGATGTATTGGCGACTGCCGTAGAGGGCGCCGGTCGTACCGTGACCGCTTCCGGAGAGAGCGCGACCAAGCCCATTAAGGATATTGCCAAGGTGGGCAGCTATCTGGACTTTGCCGGTGTGCCGGTACAGAACCGCCGCCTGGTGCTGAACCCCTCGCACAAGGTGCTGTATGCTACGGACGACAACCTGTCCAAGGTGTCCTATGCCGGTGACGGCAACGCCCTGCGGGACGCAGAACTGGGTAAGGTGTACACCATGGACACCTACATGAGCCAGAACGCACCGTATCCCTACGGCTATCTGGACAATGCCGTTGGTACTGCCAAGACTTATAAGGTCAGTGGTACTGCCGGTGAGAGCAAGGTGGCGCTGTCCTCTGTGACTGCTGCTACTGCCACGGTGAAAAAGGGCGACTGCTTTATTGTGGACGGCTATGTATACCATTTTGCCGCAGACGCTACGGCTGCCAGCGGCGCGGTGGCCGAGGTGGCTATTGACCAGCCCTTGCACGCTACACTGTCTGGAAAGGACGCCACTGTGATCTCTGCGCCTACATCAGTAGGGTTCCACCGCAACGGCGTGGCACTGGTGACCCGTCCTATGGATCTGCCGATGGGTAACAAGAACGCCTATGTGGCTTCTGCGGACGGTCTGGGTGTGCGTGTGGTCTTTGACTACGACAGCACCCACAAGATCGACACCGTATCCTTTGATATTCTGTACGGCGTGACCACGCTGGACAAGAATATGATCGTCAAGGTGCAGGGCTAAGCCCGGGGAGGTACAAATGGAAAAGGTAACCGTTGTACAGGGCAAGACCCAAGTGGTCATTGATCGGAGTTGTCTGCCGGCTTATTTGAATGCCGGTTGGCAGCTGCAAGAAAAAAGAGGATACAAAAAAAGGCGCCAAATAAGGCGCCTTTTCTTATGGGGTGATATGTTTGACTGATGAGATGAAAAACAAGGCTCTGCGGCTGCTGCGGGCCGCTGCCGGGCGTTACGACAAGATATGCGAGGCCTGGTACGCACACGCCGGTGAAGAGCTGGATTTACAGCTGTTTTTGGATATGGCAGAGGACGATTGCCTGACCTATTTGGGCACGCAAGAGCTGCCGCCGGTGGTAACGGCCACCACACTGGCCAAACTGGCTTTTGTGCACCTGAACAGCTTTATACAGGATCGGGAGTACGGTGTAAAGAGTGCGTCCTATACGGAGGGCAGCGTATCTATGAGCGAGACCTATACCACCCCTGCGGAGCAGGAGACAGCCATTGCCGACCTGCTCCAGCCGTACAACAGATACAGGGAGGTGCGCACCTGTGAAAGCAAAAAAACACCTAAGTCGTGGACTGTAAAATCCGGATTTTCTCCGCACAGACGATCAGAGACAGTGCTTACGACTTTGAGCAGAACACATACAGTGCTTCACCTGCCGTTTTGTATTTGTGCTGGCAAACGGCAACCAAAGCAAAATGATGGCTGCTTTTGATGAATGCCGTGCCCAGGGATTGAGCAATTCCCAGGCGCTTGCCAAAGTCGTGTCTATGGCCGGTCAAGAAGATTTATCAGCTTTCTTAGCCGGTGGCCTGTCCGGTATGGCGATGAGCGGCGCAAACGAAGCAATCATGTCCGGAGAACGGCATTTGCAGCAGGATATTTATGGCAAGAATTTGCGCCGCAGCGGGAATGCTGGAGAGTTGATTGACGCCGGGCTGACAGCAGATAAGAATTCTAAGCTGTATCGCATTGCCGCCGAGCTGGCTGATGCAGAGGATAGCGGAAAAACTATATCCAAGCGGCAGCTGGGCAAGCTGGCTATGGAAATGCAGACCAGCGATGACGCTGCGACTACGCAGGCTCAAAAGACCGTGTTGGAGGACGCTGTGCGCCAACGGCTGCAAGACAGCGGCGTTAAGAATGTGGACAAGGCCACCAGTCGTTTTGTGAGCAGCTATTTTGACGGCGAAGGGAAGATTAAAGGGGACAAGACCACAAAGGCCCTGTACGCCGAGCTGCAGGACAATAGCACTTACTGGGCGCAATCTACTACCCGCAGTATGGCCTATGAAATGCTGCGGGGCGGTGCAAGTGGCGCTTATCTGAATGAGCTTCTTGTAAATGATCAGCCCAAGAGTTATAATGAGTTCAAGGACACCTATGGTGGTATCACTGAGGCTAAAATTGCCCAGTTGGAGCAGGAACGCTTAGAACAAGAACCTGCCGAACAGAGAGAGACTGAGCACGGCTCTGCGGACACGAGTTATAATGCGCTGGTCACTGAAGCTGCCACGCCGGTGGATTTGCAGCGGGCAGAGCCTGTGCCGGAGAGCCAGGTGAAAGGCGTTCTTAAGGTGCAGGACGGCCATACCGTGGTTGAGCTGCAAGACGGCACAAAGACCACTACGGATTATTTGCAGTTCAACAACCCCAACACCAAGGCGGTTTACAAGAGCGCTGCCAAGTTTGGCTCCCTGGGCGCTTATGCACTGGTGAAAAATTACGACAGCAAGGTCAACCCTTATTCCTATCTGCACGCGGCGGAGAGCTTTTACAACGCCGGTGCGTCAGGCAAGATTACATTTGACCAGGCAGCCAATACACTGTCTGCACCGATTGAAATGGGGATTATGGACCGTGGTGCTGCCAATGAGTTGTTCCTGAGCGGTCAGGAGCAGTCTAAGGAGATCGGCACCACCAAGACCGCCGTTACCCAAGCAAATAAGAACCAGGGCGGCGTTGTAACGCTGACCGGAGAAGCTACGGTTACCCCGCAGGAAAAGGAAGTCCTGGATCGTGTGGCGGCAAAGACCAAGCTGGACATTGTGCTGGACGGCAGCCTGGAAAGCAACGATAACGGCTATTGATCCTGCCAATGGCAAGGTGGTGCTGAACCCGGACAGTGGGCATATCTACGCCACGCTTATGCACGAGCTGGGCGAGTACACCCACGCCTACAACACGGCGGAAATGCTGGACGCCTGCCGGCCCATCGTGGAGTATATGCTGGCAACCGGCGATTATGCGCACGATGACAAGATTGACCTGCTGCAGAAGTATGTAGATGGGTACAGCGAGAACGGCAAGCAGTATTCTATTGAAGATGCCGTCAGCGAGATGATCTTTGACTTCATCAGTGGTGAAGCCAGCACGCAGGAGGGCGGCGAGAAGTTCGCCAAGTGGCTGGCGGAAAATACAGACCTGACCCAAAAAGAAAAGAAGTCCGTTATCGAAAAGATCAAGGACTTCTTTACAAAGCTGCTGGACGCTGTGCGCAGCGTGATTGAGGGACAGGGTACACTGAATACCGCTGCACGAGCCGGTCAAAAGGCGGCGCAGCAGGTGCCGGTGCTGGACGACTTCTTTAACGCACTGGACAATGCTATTGACAACCGACAAAGAATGCTGGATGGTGACACGGCGCAAAAAAACAGCACCGGAGAAAAAACCGGTGCAGATGTGCGCTTTAGTATCAATCCGGAGTTTGAAAAGAAATACGACCAGTGGGATAAGAAGACCTCCGGTTTTTCGTTCCGTGTAGGCACAACTTCCAAGGTGCTGCAACAGTTGGGCGTTGATAACCGCAAGATTTGGTGGGACGCTTCTAAGATCAAGAAAATCAAAGTCGATCACCCGGCTATGACAGACACGGTGATTAAACAAGTACCGAATATTTTGGAAAATCCCATTTTGGTGATGGAGTCTAAAACCAAGGAAGGTCGTTTGACCTTGTTCGGTGAAGTCTATGACCAAAAGAATGAACCGGTGCTCGCTGTACTGCTTTTGAACCCGACTGACCGGGGCGGAAATTCAATAAATATTCTGAAAGTGGCCAGCGCCTATGGAAAGGACACCAATGCCCAGGCTGATAGACAACAGTAAGATTTTGTATGTGGAGCCAAATAAAAAACGAACCCAAAACTGGCTGTCGGTTAATAGGCTCCAATTGCCGTTACCCAGTTCCAGTTATGGGTTCGTTAACACCATTGTAGCAAACAAGCCGTCCGGTGTCAATACTCATTCTATGCAGAATGGGCAAAAAAATGCACAGAACGGCAAAAAAAACACCCGACATTCCTTGGAAGTGGACAGCCAGGGCAACGAACTGACGGAGGCGCAGCAGCGGCGGTATAAGAATGTGGCGCCGGAACTGCGGGACGAGGACGGTAAGATCAAACCGTTCTACCACGGTACTGCCAGAGCGGACCGGGTAGGTTATGTGTTTGACCCCAAGCGGGCAACCTCCGGGCCGATGGCGTATTTTACGGATGATCCGGATATTGCCACAAATTACAGCAGGGATAAAGCAGATACTTCTCTCGCCTATGATAGCGATTATGACAGCTACGAGACCCAGTTCCAGGTAAACGGCAAGCCGGTTACAGAATACTGGAACACCTTGACCGCAGCTGAAAAGAAAGCAATGACCGAGAAGATCAAGCAGGTCACGCTGGACGACAACGATAACATTGTCTTGGAGCCCGGCAATCAAATAGGCATTGGTAGCTTTAGCGACTACGAGCTGCACCGTGCCAAGGGCAATGCGCTGTCCGTACTGGTAGATATGTGGCTTGGTGATGGAAATCTTTGGAACGAAGAAAGCCGTTTCTTGGATGTGCTAAAAGCGGTGGGTATTGATCAGGCCCAGTACAACGACCCGGACTGGATTTTATGCTTACAAAATGCTGGATACGCCCACAAGGGATATTTTAGTGTACAAACCACAAACCGCAACTACAAGGAGAGAGTACAATGAACTTAGAAAGTCAGTCAAGAACAGAAGTGGCAAAATTTCTTATCGAGCTGCTGATCTCATTGGAAGCCTCGGAGACGGCAATCGGGACAATAGTGACCTATTTGGGCGGAAGCAAAGAGGCGCTAATAACTATGATAAATTCGATAGCGAATCGGTGGAAAGAAAAAGGAACAGTAACGGAGGAAGAACTCCTGAAAATGTGCGTAATGATCAGCTGCAAAAAGGACTAAACGCTGACAGCCGCAAGTCCAAGAGCATTGACGACACCGGGCGTACCTCTCTGCTGCGGGATGACAAGCGGTTGGACGAGATGAACATTACCCTGCGCCAGGTGTTTGACAGTCAAGAGCTGGAGACCGGGCACCATACTTCCCAAACCCAGGTGCAGCGTGTAGCCCGGCAGCTGAAGAAGTCCACCGGCAGCAAAATGGATACACCCCGCCTGATGGTGCAGCTGAAAGGGCTGTTTGACTACATTGGCAACAACGATGATGTGACCTTTTCGTCTGTCATGGACCAGGCAAAAGAAATTGCTCATGAGCTGCTGGATAGCACCCCGGAACACACGGTGCGTGACGAATACGCCCAGGAGGTTTTGGACACGCTGCGGGGTATGGCAATCACTCTGTCCGATGAGCAAAAGGCGGAGACGGCTTACCACCATGATCGGTATGGCAACTACCGCAAACGACTGTTTGGTGCGGTCAATCTGGCCAAGAATGGACAGCCTTTGGATAGCGCTTGGCAGGAGCTGGCTGAACTGTACCCGGGCACTTTTGATGCTGAGGAGAACAGCCAGAACATGCCGGAGAGACTGCTGGAGATCGTGGAGGAGCTGAAAGACTCTTATTATTCCTATGACGGTATGGACATGGACGATGCTGCCACTACCGTGGCCTATGATATTTTTGATGCGTACATGGACACCCCGGAGTATAAGACCTATGCTCAGCGGCAGAATGATCGCTTTACTGCGATGCAAAACAAATACCGCAAGCGGCTCCAGTCCGTTAAAGACGATTACCGCCAGCGGTATGAAGAGAAGCTGAAGGCGGTACAATCCAAGAGTCGGCAGGACAAAGCAGATATGCGCACCCAGTACGCCGATCAGTTGAAAGCCCAGCGGCAGCTTTACGCAGAACGGCGGCATCGTGATGTGGAAAAGCGGCGCAAGACGGTGCGGAAGAACAAAATCAAGAAGCAGATACTGGACTTGATGAGCCTGGCGGCAAACGGCGGCAAAGAGCGCCGGGTGCCCAATGGACTTCTGGACAGCGTGAAAGAACTGGGTCGGGCTGTGGTACTGGACGGCAAGGCCGGGGAGAGGCTGGACAGCTACCTGAATAAGGTGCGGGACGGCTTCGACAAAATAGAAGGCAATGATAGCCAAAAGACCGAGTATGCCACTCTGGTGGAGGACTACAACAATCTGTTTAAGGGACAAATCCTCCAGTTAAAGGAGAGCATTGGCGACAAGTCCATTAACGACATGACCGCTGATGAGCTGGAACAAACCTATCAGCTGATCCGGTCGGTCAAAAAGGCTGTTACCAACAGCAACCGCCTATTCAAGGCAGAGAAGACCGCTACGGTGGAGAGCCAGGGCCAGCAGATCATTCGGGAACTGAAGGGTAGTAAAAAGGATCCCAATGGTAAGAAGACCAACGAGTGTATCGAGTTTATGAAAGGCTTTGGCTACAACACCCTAAAACCGGAGTATTTCTTTGCAATGCAGGGCTCGCCTACGCTGCGTAAATATTTTCATAATTTGCGCATCGGTCAGGACACCTGGGCCAGAGATTGCTACGATGCGCGGCAGTATTCTCAGCGCATGAAAGAGAAGTACCATGCCTACAACTGGAACCAAAGAAGGACCTTTACCTTGGAGACCCAGTACGGCGAAAGCTGAAATTCAATTTGCAACAGCTGCTCTATCTGTATGCGCTCAGTCGGCGCGAACCGGCAATGCAGCACTTGACCCAGGGCGGTATGGTGTTTGACAAGGTATCTACCCGCTCCAAGCGTGGCAAGCGCATTGTGGAGCTGACGGACAACACGGCGCACCCACTGACCGTAGAAGACATTGCCAAGGCCACGGATATGCTCACCAAGGAGCAGAAAGCCTACGCCCAGGATATGCAGCGCTATTTGGCGGATACGATGGGCGCTAAGGGCAACGAGGTATCTCGGGTGATGTACGATATGGACCTGTTTACGGACAGCGACTATATCCCTATGCGTTCCGCCGGTGATTATGTGCAGTATATTCAGGACAAGGCCAATGGTGACGCCAAGATCAAGAACAGCGGCTTTACCAATCAGCTGAATGTACACGCCAACAATGCCCTGGTTATTTCGTCTTTTGACGATGTGTGGGCCAATCATGTAAATGATATGGCATTGTATCATGCGTTCACACTGCCGCTGGAGGACTTCCAGCGGGTGTACAACTACCACACCCAGGTTGGCGAAAACGGTACGGTATCGCAGGCGGTGCGTGGCTATATGGACACGGAGTCCAAACGGTATATTGAGCAATTCATCCGAGACCTGAACGGCGGTGTGCGACCGGACAATGGCTCACGGTATGTGAACAAGGGTATCAGTCTGTTCAAGAAGGGCGCCGTGTTTGCGTCTGCTCCTGTGGCTATCCAGCAGCCGTCTGCGATCGCCAGAGCGATGGCGGTTATTCCAGCTAAGCATTTTGTGGCCACGACTGTTAGTAAGCGGGATTATGCACAGCTGAAAAAGTACGCCCCGGTGGCTATTGTCAAGGAGATGGGCTACTTTGACACCGGCATGGGCAAGACGGCCACGGACTGGATCAACGAAGACAAGCCGCGTGGATTTGGCCAAAAGCTGGGAGCGCTGTTTACGGATAGCGACTACCGGGACAGCGTGCTGTCTGCGCTGCCGGAAAAGGCGGACGAACTGACCTGGGCACATATCTGGAATGCCTGCGTACACGAGGCCAAAACAGATTTTCACCTGACCGGTGAGGCTGCATACCAGAAGGCCGGGAAACGGTTCTCTGAAGTAGTAGACCGCACCCAAGTGTATGACTCTGTATTTTCCCGATCGGGTATGATGCGTTCGTCTGATAACGCTATGAAGATGGCAACGGCCTTCATGGCTGAGCCTACCACTTCTCTGAACATGCTGGTGGACGCTGTGTACCAGGTGAAGAACGGAAATGCCCCAAAGTCCTATGGCGCAAGGGTTGTTGGATCGCTTGTGGCAGCTGCGGCGCTCAACGCTATTCTTCAGTCTATCGTTACAGCAGCACGAGACGATGATGACGACAAGACTTACCTGGAAGTGTACCTCGGTCAGCTGCTGCCGAATATGTGGAGCAACTTGAACCCGGCAGGACAAATTCCGATGCTGAAAGATGTAGTCTCTTTTTCAGGGCTACGATGTGAGCCGGGCAGATATGAACCTGTTTGCGGATTTGTATGACGCTGTACAGGCCATGGATAGTGATACCATCAGCACTGCCCAGAAGATCAACCGCTTGGCCGGCGCCTTGTCCGCCTTTGTCGGTCTGCCATACAAGAATGTGGCCCGGGATGTGCAATCTGTATTCAATGTGATCCACAAGGCCACCTTGGATATGCACACAGGCGCAACCGGCACCAAGGAAGTGTTTAATGACGAGATGAAGGGTCAGCTGCTCATTGATGATCTGCTGGAGAAGTTCGGCATTGAGATGTTCCCGGATACAGATAAGTCCGCAAAGCTCTATAAGGCTGTTTCTACCGGCGATCAGGAGACCGTTGATCGTATGCAGAGAGAGGCCGGAGACGATGAGACTTTTAACCGTATGCTGGTGGCTGCGGTCAAGGCCAATGATCAGAATGCCGGCAAGGCTGCGCAGGCTCATTTGGAGGGTGACTATGACGGCTTTGATGCTCGGCTGCAAGATATTATCAAGCTGGGCTTTAGTGACGAGATCGCTGTTAAGGCAGTGGATGGTATTGAGTCCGCCGCCAAGGCATTAGTCACGGCCAAGGAGAATGACGACGGCACAGAAGAGTATAAGGTGGAGTACAAGGAGAAGTTCGACCAAGTGGTAGCCACCGGCTTTGATGCCAAGGCGCTGGAGAAGTATGTGAGCGATCATGTAGACACCAGCAATGAGCCTAAGGGCAATTGGAAGTCACGCTATGATTACAGCGATGTGGCGCTGGCGATCAGTAAGAATGATAACTCTGGCACCAAGCGTATGCGCCAAGACCTGATAGACACGGCTGTCAAGAACGGCTATACCAAGGACAAGGCCGAGGATATGGTGGACAAGGCCATACGCCGAGAGTTCGCCAAGTCGGATGAACGGCTGCTGCGTGCTGCGGAAGCCTATAAGGTTGGCGCGTTTGATACATACGAGGCGAATGTGCGGGCCATTGCTTCGGATGACTACTTCACGATGGATGAAGTGGCAACGATGGCTAAGGGCCATACCAACAAGACCGGCATACCGTACAGCAGCTCCGATGTGGTCAAGGCTATGGATACCAGTTCCGGCAAAGTGAAAAGCATTATCTCACAGCTTGAGAAAGCCGGAAAAGCGGGCAAAGACGGTGCTTATATTAAGAGCCGCATTACCGCTGCGTACAAGGATAAGTACATTAAGGGCGATGAAACCACCCGCCGAAATATTCGACAGAAGATGTACAACACCGGACTGTACACGGCAGACGAGATCTATAAGCGTACTAACGCCTGGCTGAAAAGCAAATAACCCGCAATCGGGGGGTGACGAAAGTCGCCCCCTTTGCTATACTCAATGAGAGGTGAGAACATGAACAAAGTACAGATGTATATATCTCTTGATGTGTGCAGACCCGGTTTGCAGGAAACGGTATATGTGACCGGCGGAGACCAGGCGTCAAGAGAGCTGTGCATTTCGTTGAATGTGGGCGGCGTTCCGCTGGATATGCAATCCGGCGAGGTAACAGCTGCTTATTACTCGATGATCAATAATAGTCCAGTGTTAGGTGAGTGTCGGCTGGAAGGCGGGCGTATCATTCACGAACTGACGGCTACTGAGTGTGCCAACACGCATACTGCCAATATCCGTGTACAGGATGCAGATGGTGCGGTACTGTATTCTCCGCAGTTGCAAGTGGTGTCCAGCGCACCTATTTACAGTGATAGAGCCATATCACAGAGTGATGAACTGTCCGCTCTGACCAAGGCCCTGGCAGATACAATGAAGAGCCAGATCGCAGGTATCACAGAGAGTGCGGCTAACGGTGTACACACCTATACGGTCACATTCGGTGATAACAGCACCAGGACTTTCACAGTGCAAGATGGAGCAGCCGGGCCGCAGGGCATTCCTGGTACGGACGGCAAAGACGGAGCGCCAGGCGCAGATGGTGCGCCCGGTAAAGATGGTACGGACGGTCGCGGTATCAATACCGCGTGGGTGAATGACAATGGAGAGCTGCAACTGGAGTATTCTGACGGCGAAGAGGATAACTTGGGTAATGTTAAGGGACCGCGTGGTGCAAAGGGCGTAAAGGGCGACACCGGTGCACAAGGACCTGCCGGTGCGGATGGCATTGGTATCACCGATGCACAAATCACAGAAGCCGGAGAGCTACAGATCACTTACACAGACGGTACGACTGTACTTCTGGGTGAGGTCGTAGGCCCCAAAGGGCGATACAGGTGCCGCAGGCAAAGACGGCGTGAACGGTAATGATGGTGCCAAAGGCGACAAGGGAGATAAGGGGGATCCCGGTGAACCCGGCGCATCTGGTGTTGAAACCTGGGAGATCGTGTTCACAAAAACATTCGATGAAGACACCACGGCAAACCAGCAGTGGGACCTTGCCAATCCCTGCCGCAAGATCAGACTGCGCATGGCGGTGGCGGGCAGTGCTTCTAATTCCGGCCGGTGATACCACTGTGTATCTGAATTCCTACACCTCCAAGTGCTTCCTGCCGAATGTGTTCTGGTATGAGACGGACGCGGCGAAAGGCTCTCTTGCGGTGGCGGAAGTTGATATCACCGGCAACATGGTGCGCGTGCAAACGAATAAGACGAACATATCCAGTAACTTCAACGCGACCAATGTCCTGGCAGGGAACGCAATATGGAACGCAAGCGGGATCACCTTCAACATTATGAGAGATGTGGAAAACCATGGTGCGATCAAAGCCCTGTCGTTTCCAACGAACGGCAAGACGATTGGCAGCGGCACACAAGTTGAAATACTGGGGGTGGCAAAATGAGCATTGAAACAGAAAGCCGCATTGCGTTTTTAAAGTCCGAGTTGGCGGAGACGGATTACCTCTGTCTGAAGTACACGGACGGCGCTTTGTCTGAGGATGAATATGCGCCGATCCGCAAGCAGCGGGCAGCATACCGGGCAGAGATCAACGCCCTGCAAGGGGGTGAGACCGATGTATAGCGCATTCGTCACGGCCGCCCTGACCGCTGCCGTGTCAACGGTGGTGGGCAGCGCCGTGTCCGCTGTGATTGCTTCATTGATTGCAAGAAAAAAGAGCAAAAAAGCAATTGACGAAGTCACCACAGCCCGGTACATAGCCATCGAAAACGGCTTGCAGTCCATTTTGCGCGCCGAGATCATACGGCAGCACGACAAGCACACAGAGCGGGGCTACTGCCCCCTGTACGCCAAGGAAGCCATGGTCAAGGTGTATGACGCATACCACGCCCTGGGCGGCAATGGTATGATGACCAGATTTTATAATGAGATTATTGCGCTCCCGGAGGAGCCACAAAAGGAGGATTAACTATGAAAGTAAACGCAGGAACCATTGCGAGAACCGCTGTGCTGGCGGTATCGCTGCTGAATGTACTCTTGAATGCCTTTGGCAAGAACCCGCTTCCGTTCAGCGATGATGAAGTCTACACCACGTGTCAACAGTGGTAGCCGTGGTGGCTTCCCTGGCCGCATGGTGGAAGAACAACAGCTTTACAAAAGCTGCTTTGAAAGCAGATGAGACGCTGGCGCTGGAACGGACGGAGACAGCAGAGAGCGAGGCTGTACACCATGAGTAAGCTGTATTACTGCCGGCAGACAACCGAAAAATGTAAAAGCATTCGCTATCCAAGTAAGCCCCATCCGTACAAGTATGGAACCTCCGGCTGCATTTACACCAGCGGCTGCGGGGTATGCGCAAGCCTTATGGTGCTCCATAACTTCGGCTTTACCGGCTTGGATACGGCAGCCTGGACACAGAAGTGCCTACTGATGGGCGCACGGTCCGCAGATGGCACCGATATGGACACGGTGGCAGTGTACCTGGAGAAGCATTACTCCATCGTAAGCAAGCGGGCAAAGACCGTTGCTGACCTGAAGAACCACCTGAAAGCCGGTGGCAAAGCTATAGTGTGCGTCAGTGGTGGCGGCAAACAGCTGTTCTCCAACGGCGGCCACTATGTGTATGTGGGCGGACTGGACAAGAGCGGTAACCTGATCGTGCTGGATCCCTACTGGTACGACGGTAAGTTTACCTTGACGACCAACCGCCGGAAGTACACAAAGGTCAAGAATGGCCGGGAGGTGTATGTGCAGCCTGCGGCGCTTGCCTCTGATTTGAGCGGCATTTGGCTGTTCACCAACGCCAAAGGCGGCAAGGCGGTGTATGCGGAAAGCGATGTCAACTACAAAAAGGCGGCGCCCAAGGCACCGACGGTTAAGCCGGGTACATACATCACCACCGCAGTGCGGGGAATTTACAAGGGCGCAGGTGCTGCTGCCGGACGCAAGAAGGTCAAGGATCTGACCACGGACGGCCGGCGGCGACACGCAACCAGCAGCAAGTCGAAAGCAGACGCTATGTTCCGGGCAGGCACCACCATCACCGTGCTGGAGACAAAGCTGCTCTCCACCGGCAACCTGTGGGCGCGCTGCCCCTCCGGCTGGCTGTGTGTATGGGAAAAGGATATTGACCGTAAATTCATCAAGTAAAGCAGAAAGCCCACCGAGTAATCGGTGGGCTTCTTTTGTTTTTTATCAAAAATATGACAAAAAGATAAAAAAAAATTCATGTTTTTATTGAATTTCACATACTCTTATGATAGAATGCAACTGCAAATTAGTTGCAAAGAGGTGGGAAAGATTGAGCCAGTTTGAAAAGCTCTGGGAACGGTTTTTGTTAGTTCCAAGTGATTTTACCTATGAGGAATTAAGAAAAATCATGAAACATTACGGTTATAGTGAGAATAATAAAGGGAAAACATCTGGTTCTCGAGTAGGATTTATAAAGAGGGATGATGTAGAAAAAACGACAATATTTCTTCACAAACCTCATGGATCCGATGCGTATGTCAGAAAAGCTGCGATTAGAAGCATAATTGCTGCTATGGAAAGGAATGGTGATATTAAATGAGCAATGTTATTCAGTACAAAGGGTATTTTACGAATGTGGAATATAGCCAAGAAGACCAAATCCTTTTCGGCAAAATAGAGGGCATTCGTGATTTAGTCACATTTGAGTGCGAAAACGCAGGCGAGTGGAACAAGCTTTCAAAGAGGCGGTGGACGATTATTTGGAATTTTGCGAAGAGGAGGGCAAAGATCCAAACAAAAAGCTTTAGCGGCTCATTCAATGTAAGCGTAAGTCCGGAATTGCACAGGGATATATGGGCGGCAGCAACCAAACGCGATATGACATTAAATGCGTATGTGAATGAGGCATTGCGAGCCTCATTGAAAAAAACGACTGATCCAATGGTTGTTTTTCTTGTCCCATCAAGGCTGTCTCGGACAGAGCATGCTCCACAATTTTCCATTGATAAAGATGCCTATAAATCAGGCGAAGATGGATTTTCTTATGGCATAAATAGAAATCTAATTACGAGCGGAGGGGTAAATCAATGAACTATAATTTGAAATTGCAAGCATACAAAATAAGTCAAATTGCAGTTGATACTAAGTTGATTAAGGATGGAAAAGAAGAATTGGCAATAGAGTGCTTTGTTTCACCCAAATTCCCATTGAATGGGGATGATGATACTCTACTGCTGGCTTTTAATGCGTCTGTGTATGAAAAGGATAAGAAGGACGCTGAAAAAATCGTAAGCGCAACTGCGGAATTTATTTATGAATGTAATATGCATCCGGAGGATACAAAAGAGCTAAGAGATTATATTCTTGATCATTGCCTTGATGAAATACAGGACATAGCTTTCGAGCATATTAACAGGATTTTTGAAGCTATGAACTTTACTGGGCTAAAAATAGAGGCAAGTGAGTAAGTTGCAATTTTTACCAAGTTCAATGAAAAACGCTTGACAACACATCTTCCTTTGTAGTATAACAAAAAACAAAGGAGGAATGAAAAATGATTGTGGAAGATACCAAAGATTTGGTTGAAACTGCGGACTATGTGATCATCGAAGCTGTTTTAGTGGATGATGGATTGCGTTACAAACAACTTTCTGTTGGCATTAAAGCCAAAAATGGTGACATTATCCGCATAATTCCAATATCGACAATGCTGATGTAAAAAAGCCGGGTAGTTCAGTAACTGCCCGGTCTTTTTCTATACCTCGCATTACCAAGTACTGCAACGAGTACTGCAACGCCAAAAGTTTTTTATTTTCTCTCATTTTTTACACAAGCGGAAATTTGGCTTAACTAAGCCAAAAATGGAAACAGGAAGAAATAAAGGACGGCTAAAAAAGCCGTCCTTTTTGGTCGAGGTGACAAGATTTGAACTTGCGACCCCCACGTCCCGAACGTGGTGCTCTACCAAACTGAGCCACACCTCGATTTATTGCTACAATAGGATAACACAAAATGCGCGCGGTTGCAAGTGTTTTTTACAGAAATTTGTTTTGCGACGGGTCATAGGTCATGCCGATGGCAGCCAACTGGGCCTCCAGCGCCGCCCGGTCCACCTGCAAGTCTGCACACAGAGCGTCCAGACTGGGATAAAAATCCCGCAATTTGGTATTGATTACGCTAAACAAAATAAACGGGTCCTTGGGTAATGCAGCCATCTTTTTTGCCTCCCGGTGCAGATTTGATTTTAATTTACCATAAAAAGCGGGAGAATTCAAGAAAAATCCCGCCTTTTATATTGATTATTTTCTATTTATATGTCATAATAGGCTGTAATTTTATATCCGGCGCAAAACGGCGCTATCGCCCGTTGGCCGGAACAGTAGGTGAAATCATGACGGAAAATGAAAAAAATCGCAGCGCTGCTCTTTCCCCATATTACCATGACCCCGGCGGATTACGAAGCCAAATACCCGCCCCGGCAGCTGAAAGAGGGCGCCAGAGTCAGCCGCTTTTCGCCCAGCCCAACAGGCTTTTTGCACTTTGGCAATCTGTTTTCCTGTGCGGCGGCATACCGCACTGCCCGCTGCACCGACGGCGTGTTCTATGTGCGGGTGGAAGATACGGATCAAAAGCGCAAAGGTAGAGGGCGCGGTGGAGACCATGCTCTCTGCGCTGCAAATCTACGGCATTACACCGGACGAAGGCGTGATGGGGGACGGAAGCGAAAGCGGCGCCTACGGCCCTTACACCCAAAGTCTGCGCAAAGACATTTACCAGTGCTACGGCAAATCTCTGGTGGAGGAAGGGCTGGCTTACCCCTGCTTTTGCACCCCGGAGGAGCTGGAAGACCTGCACGCCCGGCAGGAGAACGAGGACATTAAAGGCTACTGGGGTCCCTACGCCCACTGTCGGGATCTGACCTACGACCAAATCAAGGCCAATATAGACGCCGGCAAGCCCTGGACCCTGCGCCTGCGCTCTCCCGGCAAGCCGGAGGGCAAGGTGCGCTTTGACGATCTGATCAAAGGCAAAATTGAAATGCAGGAGAATGTAATTGATGTGGTGCTGCTGAAAACCGACGGCATTCCCACCTATCACTTTGCCCACGCGGTGGACGACCACCTGATGCGAACCACCCATGTGGTGCGGGGTGACGAATGGATCGCCTCTGTGCCCCTGCACCTGCAGCTGTTCAAGCTCTTAGGCTTCCGCCCGGTGAAATACGCCCATATTGCCCCCATTCTTAAGGAAGAAAACGGCGGCAAGCGCAAGCTCTCTAAGCGCAAGGACCCGGAAGCGGCCGTTACCTACTACGACCAAATGGGTATTCCGGCGGCAGCGGTCAACGAATATATGATGACCATTGCCAACTCCAACTTTGAGGACTGGCGGCGTGCCAACCCCACAGCAGACCTGGCAGACTTCCCCTTTAACTTAAAGAAAATGAGCGTGTCCGGTGCCCTGTTTGATATGGCCAAGCTGACGGATGTGTCCAAGACCGTCATCAGCAAAATGACTGCACAGGAAGTGTTTGACCTGGCCCACGCCTGGGCCGATCGGCACCAGCCGGAACTGGCCGCGCTGTTTGACAGCGATCCGGCCTACGCGGTGGCAGTGCTCAGCATTGACCGGGGCGGCAAAAAGCCCCGCAAGGACATTGCCAAATGGAGTGATCTGGCGGACTACATCAGCTATTTCTACGACCAAACCTTTACCCCCTGCTACGACCTGACCGGCAATGCGAATCCGGCACTGGCAGTACAGGTGCTGGAGCAGTACAAAGACCTGGTGGACACCGCAGACGACAAAGACACCTGGTTTGCCAAGATCAAGGCGTTGTGCCCGCAGGTGGGCTGCACCCCCAATGTGAAAGAATACAAGCAGGACCCCACAGCGTTCAAGGGCCATGTAGGCGATGTGTCTACCGTGATCCGAGTGGCGCTCACCGGGCGCACCAACACCCCGGACCTGCACGCTATACTGGCTTTGCTGGGGCAAGAGACCGCACAAGCCAGACTAAACGCCGCACTGGCGCACTACAAGGAGGAGTACCATGGCTGAGGAGATCAGAGAAAACTCTAATTTTATCCACGATTTTATTGATAAAGACCTGGAGGACGGGGTATATAGCAGCATACAGACCCGCTTTCCCCGGAGCCCAACGGCTACCTGCACATTGGCCACGCCAAGGCCATTTGCATCAATTTTGGGGTAAAGGAAAAGTACAAGGGCGTGTGCAATCTGCGCTTGGACGACACCAACCCCATCAAAGAGGACACCGAGTATGTAGACGCCATCAAAGAGGACATTCAATGGCTGGGCTTTCAGTGGGACAACCTGTACTACGCCTCCGACTACTTTGACTTTCTCTTTGACTGCGCCATCAAGCTGATCAAGAAAGGCAAGGCCTTTGTTTGCGAGCTGACGCCGGAGGAAATGCGCGCCTACCGGGGCACCCTCACCGAGCCGGGCAAAGAGAGCCCCTACCGCAACCGCTCCGTGGAGGAAAACCTGGACCTGTTTATGCGCATGAGCAAGGGCGAGTTCCCGGAGGGCAGCAAGGTGCTGCGTGCCAAAATCGATATGGAACCTGACGGTATGCGCCGCCGGGGCTATCCGCCGGAGGCGGTACGGGACTTCTGCGAGCGCATCGGCGTGTCCAAGGCGTACAGCGTGGTGGACTTTGCCCTGCTGGAGGCCTGCGTACGGGAGCACCTGAACACCTCCGCTCCCCGAGCCATGGCGGTGCTGGACCCCATTAAACTGGTGATCGACAACTACCCGGAGGACAAGACCGAGGCCCTGGAAGTGGAGTATCATCCGGACCACCCGGAATACGGCAAGCGCACCGTGCCCTTTGGCCGGGAGCTGTACATTGAGCGGGACGACTTTATGGCCGAGCCCATCAAGAAATACCGCCGTCTGTACCCGGGCAACGAGGTACGGCTGTACAAGGCCTACCTGGTGACCTGCACCGGTTATGACACAGACGAAAATGGCAATGTGACCTGCGTGCACGCCACCTACGACCCGGCCACCTTTGGCGGCGACGCCCCGGATGGGCGCAAGGTACGAGGCACCATTCACTGGGTCAGCGCCAAAGAGAACACTCCCCTGACCGCCCGGATCTATGACCGGCTGTTTAATGTGGAGAACCCCAGCGACGACAGCGGCGTCAACTCCTTTGAGGAGAACCTAAACCCGGACAGTCTGACCGAGAAGCAAGGCTACGGCGAAGTGGCACTGGCCACGGCCAAGGCCGGCGATCGGTTCCAGTTTATGCGGGACGGCTACTTTTGTATGGACAAGGACTCTGCCCCCGGCGCACCGGTGTTTAACCGCACCGTTGCTCTGCGAGACAGCTTTAATATCAAGAAAAATAAATAAGAATTCGGGTGAGCACTTTGAGTACAAGAAAAGATATAAAAAACATTGCAATCATTGCCCATGTTGACCACGGCAAAACCACTCTGGTGGACGAAATGCTGCGCCAAAGCGGCACCTTCCGCCAAAATGAGGTGGTGGAAGAGCGGGTCATGGACAGCAACGACCTGGAGCATTCACTATAACAACACCAAGATCAACATTGTAGACACGCCCGGTCATGCGGACTTTGGCGGCGAGGTAGAGCGTATTCTTACCATGGTAGACGGCGTTCTGCTGCTGGTAGACGCTTTTTGAGGGCTGTATGCCCCAGACCCGCTTTGTGCTGAAAAAGGCGCTGGGTCTGCACAAGACGCCGTTGGTGGTAGTCAACAAGATTGACCGGGACGGCGCCCGCCCTGCCGAGGTGGTAGACGAGGTACTGGACCTGTTTATTGAGCTGGGCGCAGACGATGACCAAATCGACTTCCCGGTAATCTACGCCTCTGCCAAGGACGGCTACGCCGGCACAGAGCCGGATGTGCGCAGCGGCGATATGCGCCCGCTGCTGGACGCCATCTTAAAGTACATTCCATCTCCCCAGGGCGACCCGGAGGGTCCCACCCAGGTACTGTTCTCCTCTTTGGAGTATGACGACTATGTGGGCCGCATCGGCGTGGGCCGTGTGGAACGAGGCAGCGTAAAAGTCAACGCACCCTATGTGCTGTGCCGCCGGGATGATACCCGGGAAAACATCCGGGTCACCAAGCTGTACCAATTTGAGGGGCTGAAGCGGGTGCCGGTAGAGGAAGCGGTCATGGGCGACCTGATCTGCGTGGCCGGTATTGCAGACCTGAACATCGGCGAGACCTTGTGTGCCCCGGAGTGCGTGGAGCCGCTGCCCTTTGTAAAGATTGATGAACCCACCATCAGCATGAACTTTATGGTCAACGATTCTCCCTTCGCCGGGCGGGAGGGCAAGTTTGTCACCTCCCGCAACCTGCGGGACCGCCTGTTCAAGGAGGTGGAGACCAACGTGTCCATGCGGGTGGAAGAAACGGACAGTATGGACACCTTTAAGGTATCCGGCCGAGGTGAGCTGCACCTGTCCATTCTCATTGAGACCATGCGGCGAGAGAACTATGAATTCGCCGTCAGCCGTCCCCAGGTCATTCTGAAAAAGGATCCCCAGACCGGCAAGACCCTGGAGCCTATGGAGCTGGCCATCATTGAAGTACCGGAGGCGTATGTAGGCGCCGTGATGGAGAAGCTGTGCTCCCGCAAAGGCGAGATTGAGAACATGGACACCCGCTCCACCGGCATGACCCACATGGAGATCAAGATCCCCGCCCGCGGGCTGATCGGCTACCGCAGCGAGTTCTTGACGGACACCAACGGCAACGGCATTATGAACCAGCTGTTTGGCGGGTATGAACCCTACAAGGGTGAGATTGCCACCCGGACCCACGGCTCCATCGTGGTGCACGAGACCGGCACCACCAGCGGCTACGGCCTGTGGAACACCCAGGACCGGGGGCGGCTGTTCGTTGGTCCCGGTGTAGAGGTGTACGAGGGTATGATCGTGGGCGAATGTGCCAAGGACGAGGACATTGTGTGCAATGTGTGCAAGAAGAAGCATGTAACCAACACCCGAGCCAGCGGCTCCGACGAGGCGCTGAAGCTGGTGCCCCCTACCACTCTGTCTCTGGAACAGAGCATGGAATTCCTGGCAGATGATGAGCTGCTGGAAGTGACCCCCAAGAGCATTCGTCTGCGCAAGATGATCTTGGACAAATCCCTGCGACTGAAAGCGGAAAGCCGCAAAAAATAAATCAAAAATGAACGCAAAAAGGAGTGTGAAGTATGGCCGCAGGTCTTTATATTCATATTCCTTTTTGTTTTTCCAAGTGCCCGTACTGCGATTTTTACAGCACCAAGTACACCCCGACAGCCGCCGACGCTTTTGCCGAGAAGCTGGGAGGGCAAATGCAAGACTATACCGGCAGTTTTGACACGGTGTACTTTGGCGGCGGCACCCCCTCCATCCTGGAGCCACAGGTGCTCACCGGCATTTTGCAGGCGGTGCGGGATCACTTTACCATTGACCCGGCGGCGGAGATCACCGTAGAGTGCAACCCCTCCAAGGACCTGACCAGGGATATGGGCAGTACGCAGCGGCGGGGATCAACCGGGTAAGCATCGGTATGCAAAGCGCCGTGGATCAGGAACGGTTCGCCCTGGGGCGCCGTGCCGGCAGCGGGGAAGTGGCTCGCACCGTAGCCGCAGCCAAGGCGGCAGGCATTACCAATATTAGCCTGGATGTAATGCTGGGCACCCCCAAACAGACCCCGGACAGCTTGGAGGAAACCTTTGCCTTTATTGCGCGTATGCAGGTGACCCACATCAGCGCCTATCTGCTGAAGATCGAACCGGGCACCCCCTTTGACCGCCTGCAAGCCAAGCTGGCGCTGCCGGAGGAGGACACCGTGTGCCAAATGTACCTGCAAACGGTGGAGCGGCTGGGACAACTGGTCTTTGCCCAGTACGAGATCAGCAACTTTGCCCGCCCGGGGTACGCGAGCCGCCACAACTTGAAATACTCGCTGCTGGAGCCGTACTTGGTGGTGGGGCCCAGCGCCCACTCCCTGTGGAACGGTAGGCGCTTTACTTTGACCGGGACTGGATCTGGCAGGACGAAGGGCCCGGCGGCGACCGAGAGGAGCAAATTCTCTTAGGCTTGCGACTGAACCGGGGCATACCGGAGGACTGGCTCACCCGCGATCCGGCGCCGTACATTGCCGGGGGATTTATGCGCCGCGCCAATGGTCGCATTTCCCTAACCCCCGGGGTATGCTGGTATCGAACACCATTTTGGCAGAATTACTGGACTAAGGAGGAGCCTATGTTAATCGGACTGGCAGGCGGCGCCCTTTGGGCGCTGGACACGGTCATACTGGGCATGGCTCTGGCTCTGCCGGTGTTTACCGGCGACCCCAGAGCAGCAATACTGGCGCCCTTTGCCAGCACCTTTTTGCATGACCTGTGCTCTTCCCTGTGGATGCTGGGCTATACCGGGCTGCGCCGCCAATACAAGGCAGTATGGCAAGCGCTACGCACCCGGGGTGGCCGCTTTGTGGCACTGGGCGCACTGCTGGGCGGCCCGGTGGGTATGACCGGCTATGTGCTGGCCATCAACGCCATCGGCCCGGCGTACACCGCCATCATCTCCGCACTGTACCCGGCACTGGGCACGGTGCTGGCACACTTTTTCTTAAAGGAAAAATTGCGCCCTACCGGCCTGATCGGTCTGGCACTGAGTATTGGCGGGGTGATCGCTCTGGGCTATACCCCCGGCACGGCGCTGCCAAAGGGACATCTACTGGGCTTTGGCTGCGCGCTGCTGTGCTGTATCGGCTGGGCAGCAGAGGGGGTCATCTGCACCTACGGACTGCAAAGCAGCACCGTCACCAACGCCCAGGCGCTGCAAATCCGTCAGCCAGTGTCGGCGCTGACCTATGCCATTGTTTTGCTGCCGGCCTGCAAGGGCTGGGGCTTTACCGCCGGGCTGTTTGGCACGCGGGCACTGTGGATCATCGCCCTGTCCGCCCTGTGCGGCACCGCCTCTTATCTGTGCTACTACAAGGCGCTGGGCAAGCTGGGCACCGGCAAGGCCATGCCCCTGAACATTACTTACGCCGCCTGGTCGCTGCCGTTCTCTTACCTGCTTTTGCACCAGGTTCCCGGCACAAAGGACATACTCTGCGCCCTGGTGGTTCTGCTGGGTGCACTGCTGGCCGCTTATGAAAAACCACAAAAATTGGAAAAAATCAAACAACCAATGAGCACAAAAAAAACGGGCATACTAAAACCGAAGGAGGTTTTCAGTATGCCCGATTTATTTCATTTAACGCCGGAGATGAACCAATACTTTAACGCCCTGCCGGAGAGCGTAAAAGAGAATATCATTCAATCCGGCGCCAAGATCAATTCCCTGGAGGACCTAAAGGCCGTGGCGGCACAGCTGTGCAATCATGCAGAATAACCGCCACTTTCCCCAAACGGAAAACAGCCTGAATAACTGGGACGCGCCGGTGCGTCACGCACCCGGCCGTTACCGGGATTATCGCGAGAAGTACGCCCTGACCACCGGCGAGGTCACCGGGATGTGGCCCATGTGGAGCAAAGCAAAGCCTATCAAGAAGAAAATCAGTTATAACCAAATCAGCGGACGGCAGCACTCTGCCGTCTATTTTTATACCTTTTCATCGGATTTTGTAAATTTTTGCCGCTATTTTGGCGTATTTTCCCATTTTGCCACACTATATTATAGAAGGAACTTTTCAATTTGCATGGAAAAGAACGGAAAGGACGGATCCCATGAAAAAATGCTTGCGCTATCAAATGCGGCTGCTGGTGCGGTCGCCGGGCTTTTGGGTCGCTATGGCCTTTGGGGTGTTGTATGCTGTGGGCTACTTTGTGGCCATGTGCCTACGCAACATGCACCTGGATGCCATTGCCCAGCCCACGCCGTACAGTGCGTATTCTACCCACGGATTCAGTTTTACCACACCGTACTTTATGTATCTGTTTCCGATTTTAGCCTGCATTTCTTTTTCTGACAGTTCCCTGTATGAACGCAACAATCACCTACTGGCGCCGCTGCTGGGCAAAATGGGCATTGGCCGTTACTATCGCTCCAAACTGGTCGCCGTCTTTTGCGGCGGCTTTTTGCCCATATTTGCCACCCAGGCGCTGAATATGGGGCTGTGCCTGATCGCCTTTCCCTTAAACGGTACCCAGCGCTACGGCTGGGATCTGTTTCAAGACTATACATACTGGAATTATGTCAGTGACCCGCACTTCTTTTTCCAGCATCTGTATCTGTACTCGCCTTATCTGTACTATCTGCTTTATATGCTGCTGTCCGCCCTGGTCGCCGGGCTGTTTGCGGTGGCAGCCTGGCAATTCTCTTTTTTTGTTCGCAACCGCATTTTTACCTATACCATCATGTTTTTGGTGGTACAGGGCATTGAATATCTGCTGATCTTAACGCCGGATTGGCCGCTGAATATTCTCAGCTATCTATACGGGATGAACCCCACCGTCCCGACCCCTGGCGGTTTTGCCACCTGTATGGCCTTTTACCTGGCGCTGGCATTCCTACCGGCGCTGATCGTACCAAAGAAATTGAGGAACTGCTTATGAAGCGCACCCTTGCCTACAACCGATACCCGCTGGTCATCTGTACACTGGGGTTGCTGCTGGGCGGACTGCACAGTCTGTTTCAGCTGCACCAGACCCCTGCGGATACCTGGACTGCGGCCTATCTGACCGCCCGGGAGGGAACGGAGCTGATGCTGACGGAGAACAGCACCGATCCCCAAGTGCTGCGCAGTCTGCTGCACTTGCTCATCGGCGTACCTCTGCTGGGTGGACTGTTCAGTCGGGGCTACGCAGTTAAAGGGATCTTTGCCGCCACCCGTCGCGGGCGTTATCTGCGCTTTTACCGGGCAGAAATGGGGCGGCTGCTGGCAGTGACTCTGCTGTACAATCTGCTGTATTGCGGTGCCCAGGCGCTGTGTGCCACGGTGGCCGTCCACGCCCTGCCTGCCGCTGCCGCAGTTCGACTAATAGGGATCAGCCTGTTTAGCGACACGCTGGTGCTCTTTGGCTTTGCGGTGCTGTGCGCCGGTCTGTGCGTGACCCGGGGCGAAAAAGCAGGCGTACTGTTGGGCGCCGCCGCCTTTTTTGCTGGCGGTGATGGCGCTGTTTTTGCTGCCGGTACCGCTGCGCCAATACAATCCGGTGCTTTGGTGCCTGTGCAGTGCATTTCCCACGGACGAAACGCTCTTTGCCTATCCCCTGTGGGGCTACTACGCCGCAGGCAGCGCAATACTGGCAGCGTGGGTGCTGCTATGGGGCCGGGTGCTAAAGACGAAAGATATTTTGTGAGGTAGACTATGCCAAAAATCATATTGCAAGACTATACAAAAATGCTGCGTGGCAAGACCGTACTGGACCACATAGACCTGACGCTGGAAAGCGGCGGCATTTACGGCCTGGCCGGGCAAAACGGCTGCGGCAAGACCATGCTGCTGCGGGCCATTGCCGGGCTGATGACCCCCACCGCCGGCACAGCCACCGTAGGCGGCACCCGGGTGGGCAACGGGGTCTATGCGCCCCATGTGGGGCTGGTGATCGAGAATGTATTTCTCTACGAATACCTAAGCGGCCGCCAAAATCTGCAAATGCTCAACGACCTGTCCGATCACAAGATCAGTGACGGCGAACTGGACGGCTGGCTCACCCGCTTTGGGCTGGACCCGGCGGACCGGCGCCCCATGAAAAAATACTCCCTGGGTATGTGCCAAAAGGTCAGCCTGATCCAGGCGCTGATGAACCAACCGGAATTAGTGCTGCTGGACGAACCCACCAACGCACTGGACGATGACAGCGTACAGGTGCTGGAAGAAGAAATTCTTCGTATGAACCGGGAGGCAGGCACCACCTTTCTCATCGCCAGCCACGACCGTGCCACTTTAGAGCACCTGTGCACCAAAAATACTGCGAATGGAGGCGGGGCACCACAACTGACCATGCAGCAGGGACTGGCGCTGGGCTGCCTGATTCTGCTGGTGTGCGCCGTACTGTTCGGCATTGTGCTGCGGGCCACCCGCTCCCACGACTTAGAGGACCCGGAAAAGGTGGCGGCGGCTGTTTACGACTTGCCCACAGACAACCGGGCTGATTATGATGCGGCGGCCGAAATGTTAGACATAAGCACAGCAGTGGAGCAGCTGCAAGACCGGATCCCCCTGCAAGTGGAAATCACCGGTATGCAGCCCACCTACAACAACCTGCGCTACACCGCCAAGGTGCTAAAGACCACCGATCGGGGAGCAGGCAGGCAACACGGTGGTGCTGTATCTATTCATGTCCATGGAAAAATGAGCGACGGCAAGCTGCACTGCGACGCCGGCACCGCTCTGCCGTTGGCTGTAGGGCACAAATACCTGCTGTTTGTCCGTCCTATGGAATACATGGAACTGTACCAACGCACCCTACCCTGCCGAGAATACCAGGCCACCACCAACGCCACGGACACCACGCTGTACAGCTTTTGCCTGGATCGCACACAAACCCGCCCACTGCCAACCACGCCGCTGACCTTTCAGCAGGTTACAGAATACGATTACCTGGTCTATTCCCAAGAGGCGCTGGACCACGCCAAAAAATTCACCGCCGACATACGGAAGCACTACGGCGTAACTGGAAAATAACATAAAAAGCCCCATTGGCAAGGAGTGGCAATGGGGTTTATTCATTCCCTTTACAGGTGGAAGATCAGCTTGTCGCTACACTTATTAAAGACGAACAGCCCGACAGCCAGGGTGACCAGCGACACCACCGAGGCATACAGCAGCAAATTCCAGGTCATCATTTGGCCATACAGAATACACTGGCGGAACAGCTCGATCATCGAATATAGTGGGTTGATCTTAATAAGCACCACGATCCAGTCGGAGGTAATGCGGTGCAGAGGATAAATGATAGGCACCATATAAAACAGCAGGTGACACAGCACATCCCAAATATACTCCACATCCCGGAAGTAAACGGACAGCACGGACAGGATCATACCCACGCCGGTGCAGAACACCAACAGAATGAACATAGGTACAAAGAACAGCACCGCGTAGCCGTTTAGGTGCAGGGCGTGGCCGTTGCTGATTCCGGTAAGCTTAAAGAAGATCCACACGCTCACCAGGCAAAGCAGCGAGATGGCGAAGGTTACATAGCAAGAGAGAATGGAGCTAAGCGGGTACATATACTTGGGCACATAGACCTTCTTAATGATCCCCGCATTGCGGCGAAAGGAGGTCATCGCCTGTTTGGTGGAAGATGTAAAGAAATCAAACATCAACCGGCCGGTAAACAGAAATACCGGGTAGCAGATCACGCCCTTGTTGCTGCGGCCAAAGATTCCGCTGAACACCACGGAAAGCACGATCATGTTCAGCAGCGGCTGCAAAAAGCTCCACAAAATACCGATCCAGGAGTCCCGGTACTTTAACTTAATATTCTTACGGGTCAGCTCCATTAGCAGGTTCCGATACTTTTGGAACACCCGTGTATCGTGCGCAAGCGCGCGCTTTAATTTTTTCACCTTCGGCATAGATACACCTCGATCCGCGCAGGGCGGCAATATTTTTGCGCTGCCTAACGCAGCCAAACACCGGATATAACTAAGGCATTATAACACACGTCGCCGCATTTTTCAACTTAAAGTGCGAATTTGGTACAAAATACACCCTTTAGCGAAACAGATCGGCAATGGTCAGCGCTGTTTTGCGGGCAGAGGCGTCGCCGTCCACTGCATAATCTGCCGCTGCACGATACTTGGCCTGGCGGGCGTCATACAGCGCCTTGGCCTGCACCGGATCCCGAAATAAAGGGCGGTTGGCACCGTTGCCCACTCGCTGACAGATCACATCAAAAGACGCGTCCAGCAGCACGATCTTGCCGGTGGTGCGCAGGATCCGTACATTCTCGTCAAAGGTCAGTGCCCCGCCGCCGGTGGAGAACGCAGTTGGGAATCTCTGCCGCCTCTGCGCAGGCTGCACGCTCCAGCTCTCGAAAATAGTCTTCCCCGTGCACCTGAAAAATAGCCGGAATAGACACGCCGCTGCGAGCCTCCACCAGCTGATCCGTATCCACAAACCGGCGACCCATAATTTTGGCCAGCTCTTTGCCCACCACAGTCTTGCCGCTGCCCATAAAGCCGCAAAGCACAATATTCATTACAGCAGTTCCTCCATTTGCTCGATCACCCGCTGCACCTGGGCAGGGGTGTAGGTCACATCATTCCAAATCTCCTGGGCTACCGCTGCCTGCCACACCAGCATGGGCAGACCATTCACCACCTTGGCGCCGTTTTGCCGAGCCAGGCGCAGCAGCCGGGTTTCCATTGGATTATAAATGGCGTCAAATACCGCAGCCGTGTGGGCCAGCACACCTGGCTCCAGCGGGCAAGCGTCCACCTTGGGGAACATACCCACCGGGGTGCCGTTGACGATCAGATCCCAGTCACCGGTAACGCTGTTAAAATCCGTCACCGTCACCGTGCGGCCGCATTTTTCGGCAATTTCCGCCGCCAAGGCACAACCTTTCGACGGTGTGCGGGCAGCCAGGGTCACCGCCGCACCTGCCAGCACCGCCTCAAAGGTAAACATACGAGCCACGCCGCCGGTGCCCAGTACCAGCACGCGTCCGGCCAGCGGAATGCCCGCTGCGGACAAGGAGCGCAAAAAGCCGTAGCAATCCGTATTGTAGCCGTAAAATTTGCCGTCCCGCACCGCCACCGTGTTCACCGCCCCAAAGAGCGCCGCTTTTTCGTCCAGTTCTGCCATAGCCGACAGCACCGCTTGCTTGTGGGGAATGGTAACATTAAATCCACGCAGCGTTTGCAGTTCCGGCAGCCGATTCGCCAGATCCTCCGGTGCAATATCCAACAACCGGTAGTCCCCCTCCAAGTGGGCGGCAGCCAGCAGCGCCCGGTGAATTTGGGGAGAGAGAGAATGACCCAGCGGGTGACCGATCAGTGCATAGTGCGTCATGATTTTGCCCTTTCCGCTCCCGGCCCAAAAAAAATATTGCCGAAAGCATTGACTTTTTATAGGAATTATATAATATGATAGCATATAAGACTTGTATTAACAACAGTTTTTTGGAGATGAGCAGTTATGGTACTGGATAAAATGAAGGACATTTTGGTGGAGCAGCTGGAGTGCAACCCGGAGGACATCACCATGGAGAGCCTGCTGGTAGACGACCTGGGGGCCGACAGTCTGGATGCCATCGACATCGTGATGAGTGTAGAAGATACGTTCAAGGTTGAAGTACCGGACGAGATCATCGAGAAGATCGAGACTGTGGGCGACATTGTCAACTACATTGAGGATCACATCTGATTTGCATTTCTCACCATTTGTCAATTCCTGTCAAAAATCGCGGCAAAAAGTGTAGATTTTTTATCAAAGTTGCCCTGTTTGAATTGACAATTCACTTAATTTCAAGTAAAATAGAAAGGCAGATGATCGTGCATCTGCCTTTCCGCTTTTTAGGGGAAAAAGCGCCGGCAATGCACGGTCTTACCGACATGGAGAGGGGAATCTTTATGGCAAAGAAGTATATCTTGGCCCTGGACCAGGGAACCACAAGTTCCAGAGCCATCATTTTCAACAAAAAGGGTGAGATCGTCGCCAAGGCGCAAAACGAATTCACCCAGCACTATCCGGAGAACGGCTGGGTAGAGCACGACCCGATGGAAATTCTGTTTAGCCAGATCAGCGCCATACTGACCGTGCTGCGCAAGGAAGCGGTGGATCCCAAGGAGATCGCCGCCATCGGCATTACCAATCAGAGAGAGACCACCGTGGTGTGGGAAAAGGAGACCGGTCGTCCCATTTATAACGCCATCGTGTGGCAGTGTCGCCGCACGGCGGACCTGTGCGAGGAATTGAAGGCGCAGGGTCTGAACGATTATGTAAAGAGCACCACCGGTCTGCTGATCGACGCCTACTTCAGCGGCACCAAGATCAAATGGATCCTGGACCATGTGGAGGGCGCCCGGGAGCAGGCGGAGCGGGGCGAGCTGCTGTTCGGCACCATTGACAGCTGGCTGATCTGGAACCTGACCAACGGCAAAGTGCATGTGACCGATTACTCCAATGCCTGCCGCACCATGCTCTTTGACATTGACAAGCTGTGTTGGGACCCGTTTTTATGTGAAAAGCTGGGCATTCCCATGTCCATGCTGCCGGAGGTAAAACCATCCAGCTGCATTTACGGCGAAGTGGCTAAGATCACCGGCATTGAGGACATTGCCGGTGTGCCCATTGCAGGCGCCATCGGCGACCAGCCGGGTGCACTCTTCGGCCAGGGCTGCTTTGAGTCCGGCCAGGCCAAGAATACATACGGCACCGGCTGCTTTTTGCTAATGAACACCGGCGAAAAGCGGGTAGACTCTCGCTCCAACCTGCTCTCCGGCATTGCCTGGGGACTGGACGGCAAGATCACCTATGCGCTGGAAGGCTCCGCCTTTAACGCCGGCAGTGTGATCAAGTGGCTGCGCGATGAGTTGGGGCTGATTGAGAACGCGCCCCAGTGCGACAAATTCGCCGCCATGGTACCGGATTCCGGCGGACTGTACTTTGTGCCGGCCTTTACCGGACTGGGCGCTCCCTACTGGGATATGTATGCCCGCGGGGTCATGATCGGTCTGTCCCGTGGGATCAACAAATTCCATGTATGCCGCGCGGTACTGGAAAGCATTACCTACCAAATGACCGACCTGCTGGAAGCCATGATGAAGGATTCCGACATTATCCTCAAGGACCTTCGGGTGGACGGCGGCGCTTCCGTCAGCGATATTATGATGCAGATGCAGGCGGATATGACCGGCGTAAATGTGAATCGACCCAAGAATGTGGAGACCACAGCCCTGGGCGCTGCCTACTGTGCCGGGCTGGCTACCGGTGTGTGGAAAGACACGGCGGAGATCGAGGCCAACCGCCAAGTAGACAAGATTTTTGTACCCTCCATGGAAGAGGGGCTACGCAACCGGAAGTACACCGACTGGAAGCGGGCGGTAGAGCGCTCCAGAAACTGGGAACGCTAAACATACCGATTTATACATAAGTTAATCAGGGGGGACAAAGCGCGCGGCAACGGGTGCTTTGTTCCTCTTTATTTTGCGGCAAAACCGCACCCAAATTCTATTTCACAACAAGGAGAACCCATTATGTCAAAAGTCATTGTACCCTGGATCTGATCACCAATTTTGTGACAGACGCTTTCATCGGCTACGGCATTCCCGCAGAGGACGCCAAGATCTGCACGGATGTTTTGCTGGAGTCCGACCGCCGCGGGATTGAAAGCCACGGCTGCAACCGGTTTAAGCCCATTTACCTGGTTACTAAAATCGCCACCATGGCCACCAAGGCCGGCTGCATCGGCATCACCGGCACCAACGCCCGCCCCTCCGTGGCGCCCACCTTTGGTGTGGAGGGTATGTTCGGCACCAATCCGCTGACCGTAGGCATTCCAACCGACGAGGACTTTGACTTTCTCATCGACTGCGCCACCTCCATCACCCAAAACGGCAAGATCGAATATTACGCCCGCATTGGCGAGGATGTGCATCCGGGCACGATAATCGGTCGGGACGGCCAGCCCATCTCCGGCGACAGCGGCGAGGCGCTGAAGAAGATTCGCAGCGGCGACGCAGCGCTGACCACCCTGGGCGGCATTGGCGAAGCCCTGGGCGGCTACAAAGGCTACGGCTACGCCATGGTGATCGAGCTGCTCTCCGCCGTGCTGCAAGACGGTGCCTACGGCAAAGATCTGGACGGCAAGGACGAGAACGGCAACATTCGCCCCTATCACCTGGGCCACTTCTTCATTGCCATTGACACCGACCACTTCCTGGGTCAGGAGCTGACCCGCAAAAAAGCCGGCGAAATCCTCCGCAGTGTGCGTGCCTCTCAAAAAGCGCCTGGCGCCGACCGCATTTTCACCGCCGGCGAAAAAGAGTGGGAGATCTGGCAGCAGCGCAAGGACAGCGGCGTGCCCATCAACGACTCTGTGCAGAAAGAAATTTTGGAAGTTCGGGACGAACTGGGTCTGACCCAGTACAAGTTCCCCTGGGAATAAGCGAGGTAACTATGGATTACAGAAAAGAATCATTAAGACTCCACGGTGAGTGGAAAGGCAAAGTTGAAGTAGTGGCACGGGCCAAGGTGGACAACAAGGACGCCCTGTCCCTGGCCTACACCCCCGGTGTGGCCGAGCCCTGTCTGGCAATTCAGGCAGATTACAACAAAAGCTGGGAGCTGACCCGCCGCTGGAATATGGTGGCGGTAATCACCGACGGCTCTGCGGTACTGGGTCTGGGCGACATTGGCCCGGAGGCCGGTATGCCCGTTATGGAGGGCAAATGCGTGCTGTTTAAGGAATTCGGCGGCGTAGACGCCTTTCCCCTGTGTGTGCGCACCAAGGACGTGGATGAATTTGTAGAGACGGTGTATAATATCAGCGGTTCCTTTGGCGGGATCAACCTGGAGGATATTGCCGCGCCCCGCTGCTTTGAGATCGAGCAGAAGCTGAAAGAACGCTGCGATATTCCGATTTTCCACGACGATCAGCACGGCACCGCCGTTGTGGTCTCTGCCGCATTGATCAATGCCACAAAAATCACCGGCAAGCCCCTGGATCAGTGCAAGGCCGTGATCAACGGCAGCGGCGCTGCAGGCATTGCCATTGCCAAGCTGCTGCTGACCCTGGGACTGGGCGATGTGATCCTGTGTGACCGCACCGGCGCCATCTACGAAGGCCGCGATAAGTTAAACGCCAGCAAGGCAGAGATCGCCGCCGTGTCCAATAAAGGCAAGGTACAGGGCACCCTGGCAGAAGCGGTAAAGGGCACGGACATCTTCATCGGCGTGTCTGCACCCGGTGTGCTGACCCAGGAGATGATCCGCACCATGAACCCGATCCCATTGTGCTGGCCATGGCCAACCCCACGCCGGAGATTCTGCCGGATGAGGCTGCCGCTGCCGGTGCCAAAATTGTAGGCACCGGGCGCTCCGACTTCCCCAACCAGATCAACAACGTGGTCGCATTCCCCGGTATCTTCCGCGGGGCGCTGGATGTGCGCGCCGCTGCCATTACGGAGAATATGAAGATTGCCGCCGCGTATGCCATCGCCTCCCTGGTCAGCGATGCAGAGTTAAAACCGGAGTATATTCTGCCCCACGCCTTTGATCCCCGGATCAAGGACACCGTGGCCGCCGCTGTGGCAGAAGCTGCACGGAAGGACGGCGTAGCCCGCATTTAACGGCCATGCCTATTATAATGTTATAAGTTATATATTATAATAAAGCAAAACGAACGCACAGGCGCTCTCCCCTGCCGCCCCCGGCGGCAGAACGGAGGGCGCCGGTTTTTTGTCCCATTTTATGCAACTTAAGAGCAGTATTAGACAAGTGTTGCGATACTAAGGCGGTTTTGTCAAGGGAAAAGGGGCAAGTTTGTGGAAGTTGCTTAATTATTACAGAATGGTTACAAATTCGTTGTATAGATTTACCATAGATTAAAAAGTTACAAATGTGTTACAATCCTCACTGTTGTTGCGGCATAAGCCCAACAAAGGGAGGTTTTTGATGAAAAAGGCAATCATAGCCCTTATTTCTCTGCTTATTTTTTGCATAGTATTCCCGTCTACCGTGTCGGCAGAGTCCGCAAGGAGCCATTACAAGCCCCGGCTGACTGCCCCCACCTCAGACAACGCCTATTATAACAGCAAGCTAAACCGTTACAGCCAGACCGGCTACGGTATGCCCAACTGCGTGGCCTACGCCTACGGCCGGGTGTACGAGATGAACGGCAAGGCCCCCAAGATCACCCACGGCAACGCCGGCGAGTGGTGGAGCATTAACAAGCAGGGCGGCTATTACAAGTACGGCAGCAAGCCCAAGGTGGGCGCAGTAGTGGTTTGGAGCAACCATGTGGCCGTGGTGGAGCAGATCCACAAGAACGGCAGCATTACCATTTCCGAGTCCCACTACGGCGGCACCTATTTTGACACAAAGACCGTCACCGACTACACCTACCATTACGGCCAGACTTTTTACGGCTTCATCTACACCTATCAGGGCAGTGCCAAGAAAAAGAGCAAGCCCAAGCAGTACACCGCCGCCAAAACCGCTGTAACCGCACCGGAAGAGCAGGAACAGGTATTCCGTATACTGGAGATCGACGACAGCAAGGCTGCCACGCAGGAGATTGTGCAAAACGATAAACTGCTGCAAGCTTCCGCCGCCAGCCACTCCACCAAGAAGGCAGATACGGAAAAACGCGCCGCTGCGCAAAAAGCGGCCATGCAAACTGCGGAAAAGTCCGTTGCTGCATAACACTTAAAGAGAATCCGCACAAGGAGCACCCTATGGGTGCTCTTTTTTATACCAATCAGAATAAAAAAGACGGCAGGCGGATCTTACCCATAAACAAAAAATGAAAAAGCCGTGAATTTTTGAGATTTTGCAAAAAAGGTGTTGACAAAACGGCAAAATGGATATAATATAAAGACAGTTAGCACTCAGGCACATAGAGTGCTAACACAGTAAAGGACGGTGAAAGGAATGCTTGGTGAACGCAGAGCCGCCATACTCCGCCTGATTATTGAGTATTACATCAAGACAGGCGAGCCGATCGGCTCCAAAACCCTGTGCAACCTTTTGCCTTACGCTGTGTCCAGCGCCACCATTCGCAACGAAATGGCGCACCTGAGCAACCTGGGCTACCTGGAGCAGCGCCACACCAGCGGCGGCCGTGTGCCGGGCAAGAATGCCTACCGCTTTTATGTGGATCACCTCATGGAGCCCTAAGGCGCTGTCCCCTTATGAGACAGCCAAGATCGACGAACGCCTGTCCGTCAACGCAGGGGATGCCCAGCGCCTGTTGGCTGACGCGGCGGATCTGCTGGCAGACGCCACCCACTGCGCCGCCTTTAGCTGCGCACTGGCAGACGCCGGCGATGTGATTCAGGGCGTGCAGTTGATCCCTGCCGGAGGCGGCCGCGCCATGTTGGTCATGCTTACCGCCGGTGGGCGTATCAAATCTTCGATTTGCCGGCTCAGTTGCCCGGCGGACGACGGATTTATGGCCGCCTTTTACGATGTGATGCACAGCACATTCATCGGCACCCGGCTCAGCGATGTAAGCATCGCCACGGTGCAAAGCACAGCCGTAACCCTGGGCAGCCGCATTTTTGATATGCTGCCGGTGCTCAGCAGTCTGTGCGCCCTGTGCGCGGAAACGCGGCAGGACAGCCTGCTCTTTGCCGGCGAGACCAATTTGCTCTCTCACGAGGAACTGGGCAACGAGGTATATAAGCTGCTGACCTTTCTCACCAACCGGCCACGCTTTTTGACCCTGGCTAAGCAATTTGCCGACGCCCCGGCGCGCAGTGCTCTGTTTATCGGTGAGGAGAACCCGTACTTTGAGCTGAAAAACACAGCCACCATGCTGTGCAGTCTGCACTACAACAGTCAACAGCGCGCGGTCCTGGGCGTGATCGGCTCCACCCGCATGGACTACGCCACCATTGTGCCCCGGGCACAGTATATTATGAATAAAACCACAGATCTTCTTGCTGAAGGAGGTATAACCAATGGCTAAAAAAGAAGCAGGCAGAGGAAAAGCCAAACACCCAGGCTGCCGCTGCCGAAACAGAAACCGAAACCACACCGCCACAGGCGGAAGAAAACAACCAGACCCAAACAGACGACCCTACGGCGGCGCTGGAAAAGGAGCTGGCAGACACAAAAGATCAGTTGCTGCGGCTGACGGCGGAATACGCCAACTTCCGCAAGCGCAGCGATAAAGAAAAGGGCGACACTTACGCCTACGCCACCGGCAAGACCGTGGAGGCATTTCTCCCGGTGTTTGACAATCTGGAGCGGGCGCTGGGTGCCACCCAGCAGGACTTTGAGGGCCTGCAAAAGGGCGTGCAAATGACCTTTGACGGTCTGACTGCCACCCTGGAGAAGCTGGGCGTCACCGCTTACGGCGCCCCGGGCGAAACCTTTGACCCCAACCTGCACCATGCAGTAATGCATGTGGAGGATGAGAACCTGGATGAAAATGTCATTACCGATGTTTTTCAACGGGGATATAAAATGGATGATCGGATCATCCGACCGGCAATGGTCAAAACAGCAAATTAACAATAAGCAGGAGGTATTCCATTATGTCTAAGATTATTGGTATTGATTTAGGTACAACAAACAGCTGCGTCAGCGTGATTGAGGGCGGCGAAGCCGTAGTGATCCCCAACGCAGAGGGTGCCCGCACCACCCCGTCCGTGGTGGCGTTCAGCAAGGACGGCGAGCGCATGGTGGGCCATGTGGCAAAGCGCCAGGCCATCACCAATCCGGAGCGCACCATCGCTTCCATCAAGCGCCACATGGGCTCCAACTACAAGGTGACCATCGACGGCAAGTCCTACACCCCCCAGGAGATCAGCGCTATCATTCTGCAAAAGCTGAAGAGCGACGCAGAGAGCTACCTGGGCGACAAGGTAACGGAAGCGGTCATCACCGTGCCCGCTTACTTTACGGACGCACAGCGCCAGGCCACCAAGGACGCCGGTAAGATCGCCGGTATGGAAGTAAAGCGAATCATCAACGAGCCCACCGCTGCAGCGCTGGCCTTTGGTATCGACCAGGAAAACGACCAGAAAGTGATGGTCTACGACCTGGGCGGCGGTACATTCGATGTATCCATCATTGAGATGGGCGACGGCGTACAGGAAGTCCTGGCAACAGCCGGTAACAACCACCTGGGCGGCGATGACTTTGATAAGAAAATCATGGACTGGCTGGTTGCCGAGTTTAAGAAAGAACAGGGCATTGACCTGTCCGGCGACAAAATGGCTATGCAGCGCATTAAGGAAGCTGCAGAGAAAGCCAAGATCGACCTGTCCGGTATGACCACGGCGCAGATCTCTCTGCCCTTCATCACCGCAGACGCTACCGGCCCCAAGCACATGGAGACCACACTGTCCAGAGCCAAGTTTAACGAAATGACCGCAGACCTGGTAGAGGCTACCATGGGCCCGGTTCGCCAGGCCATGAGCGACTCCGGCCTGACCATGAACGACATTGACAAGATCCTGCTGGTAGGCGGTTCCACCCGTATTCCCGCTGTACAGGAAGCCATTAAGAAGTTCAGCGGCAAAGAGCCGTTTAAGGGCATTAACCCGGATGAGTGCGTAGCTATGGGCGCTGCCCTGCAAGGCGGCGTACTGGGCGGCGATGTAAAGGGCCTGCTGTTGCTGGATGTGACGCCCCTGTCCCTGGGCATTGAAACCATGGGCGGCGTGAACACCGTGATCATTGAGCGCAACACCACCATCCCCACCCAGAAGAGCCAGATCTTCTCCACCGCAGCCGACAACCAGACCTCCGTGGAGGTGCACGTGCTGCAAGGTGAGCGTGAGTTTGCCAAGGACAACAAGACCCTGGGTATGTTCCACCTGGACGGCATTATGCCCGCCCGCCGCGGTGTGCCCCAGATCGAAGTGACCTTTGATATTGACTCCAACGGCATTGTGCATGTAAGCGCCAAGGACCTGGGCACCGGCAAGGAGCAGCACATCAGCATTACCGCCTCCTCCAACATGAGCAAGGACGACATCGACAAGGCAGTGAAGGAAGCAGAGCAGTTCGCCGCCGAGGATAAGAAGAAGAGAGAGGCCGTAGACCTGCGCAACAATGCAGACCAGATGGTTTACCAGACCGAGAAGCTGCTCAGCGAGAACGGCGACAAGTTCAGTGATGACGACAAGAGCGCGCTGAACACCAAGTTGGACGCACTGAAGGAAGCACTGAAGGGCGACAATACAGACGCCATTAAGAGCGCCGAAGAGGACCTGACCAACAAGTTCTACGAGGTGTGTCAAAAGATCTATGAAGCCACCCAGGGCGCGCAGGGTCCCCAGCCCGGCGCAGCACCCGGTGCAGATGCAGCACAGGGTGGCAATGACGCCGGTTACACCGACGCAGACTACACCGAGGTGGACGATAACTAATCCCCTCTCAGAAACGGCGGCAGGCGGTAATACACCAGTATTGCCGCCTGCCTATACCGTTATCTATACTGAAATCTAAACGACGGAGGCTACTATGCCTGAAGAAAAACGAGATTACTACGAGGTGCTGGGCATAAGCAAAGGTGCCTCGGAGGATGAGATCAAAAAAGCATACCGCAAAACCGCCAAGAAGTACCACCCGGACCTGCACCCGGACGACCCGGTGGCCGAGGCCAAATTCAAGGAATGTAACGAGGCCTATGAGGTGCTGGGCGAGCCTCAAAAGAAAGCCCGATACGACCAATTCGGCTTTGCCGGGGTTGACCCCAACTACGGCGCCGGACAGGGCGGCTACGGCGGCGGTGGCTTTGGCTTTGACGGCGGCGACATTGACCTGGGCGATATCTTTTCCTCCATCTTTGGCGGTGGAGGCGGCGGCTTCGGCTTTGGCGGGCGCAACCCCAATGCGCCGGCGCGCGGTCGGGATGTGCGGGCGTCTGTGACCCTAACCTTTGAAGAAGCAGCCAAGGGCTGCAAAAAGACCGTCAGCACCCAGCGGGTCGAGGATTGCTCTGCGTGCGGCGGCACCGGTGCGGCGAAAGGCACCAGTCCCAAGACCTGCCCGGACTGCCAAGGACGCGGCGTAGTCAATGTGCAGCAGCGCACCGCCTTCGGTGTAATGAACAGCCAGCACACCTGCTCCCGCTGCGGCGGCCGGGGCAAAATCGTAGACGACCCCTGCAAAAAGTGCGGCGGCAAGGGCAAGGTGCGTGCCGCGCGGCAAATTGAAATCAACATTCCCGCCGGGATTGATGACGGCCAGGTTGTGACCGTGCGCGGTAACGGTGACGCCGGTATGAACGGCGGCCCTGCCGGTGATCTGCACATTGAAGTGCGGATCAAGAAGCACAAGGACTTTACCCGGGACGGCTATAATGTGTGGTACAACAAGCATGTAAGCATTACCGAGGCCACCCTGGGCGCAGAATTACAGGTGCCCACCCTGGACGGCAATGTGAAGTACAATATGCCTGCCGGTACACAGCCGGGCGCCGTGTTTAAGCTGAAGGGTAAAGGTATTCAGCGGCTGAACAGTGTGGGCAAAGGTGACGAATATGTACAGATCATTGTAGATATTCCCACCGGTCTGACTCACGAGCAAAAGGAACTGCTGCGTACCTTTGATAAAAGCTACACGCCCCCCAAGAACCCGCCTAAAGAAGGCTTTTTTTGACAAATTCAAGAAGAAATAAGTACAAAGAGAAAAGCGCATTGCAAGGCTTGCAATGCGCTTTTTTGCACTTTACAGATCGTCCGCATCCTGCACCGGCTCTGCGGGAATGTCCTCATAATAAGTTTCCCGAGGCACGCCGGTGTAGCTGCCGTCCACATCTGCCTGCAACATCTCCGGGCTGATATAGGAGGTCAGGTCAATGACTTCCTTGCCCTTTCTCTGCCGTTTTTCCTTTTTGTTCTTCTTCGCCATAAAAAAATCACCCCTGTGCAATCGGTGCCGCGGCACCGGTAATAGTTTGCACAGGGGCGCTGTATTTACTCACAGCTTGGCCACATCCACGGCGGCAATTTTTTCCATAAAATCCTTAGGCGAAATCACCGTTCCCATATCCAAGAACTCGTCCATATTCATATTAAAATTATTCACATACACCGGCACTTGCTTGTATTCAATATCAATATGCAATCGGGCAGCGTCCGCCTTCACCACAGCCGGGTCATAGCCGTTTGCATCATAATACCGGCTGACGATTACCTCGTTGTTCTTCACATACAGCAGCGCCAGATTGCGCCCGGATTTGGAGATGCTCACATAGCTTTCGTCTGTCTTGGAGAGGGCTTGTCCCATTTTCATCTGCGCCACTGCCTTACAGGCGTCGGAATTGAGAAACAGCTCGTTGATAAAAATAGACTCCAGCGCGGTGGTATCGTCCGGCACCAGGATTGCCAAAATGTTTTTGGACAGCTTTTTGCCGTACATACTCTTGATGAATTCCTTAAAATAATGCTGGGTCTCGCTGATCTTGGCGGCATAATGATGATAAAAAGGAATATTGGCCACCACCGGCGTGCCCGGCAGGGAGAAAGTCTTAAAATCGTCCGTGTCCCGATTCTTCACCAAAATGTCCGAATTCGTAATGATCATAGGGATTGTTTTTTTTGCCATAAAAATGTCCCTCCGTGGCTCCTATTTTACTATAATGCCCGTGCCAAATCAATAAAAATCAAAAAATATAGTGAAATCCGACGGCAGTTATGGTAAAATAAGGTGACAACATTGTTGTGAGAGGAGGAGTTTTATGCATGATTCCGATGAGCTGGATGATATTCTGAACGAAATTCGAACCGCCAAAACCCGCACACAGAGGATGCGCCCCCAGAGCCGGAGCCGCCTCAGACCGTAGATATGCCGCTGTTTGACCACGCAGACGCCCCCACGCCTGCGCCGAAGGATTTGCCGGAGAATCCCACCCTGCCCACAGAGGCAGCAGAGGAAACACCGGCCGCCCCCGCTATGCCGGAGGACACGCCCACCGCAGACGCAGAGAAGATGTATATACCAATGTATTTTCCGGCACGGAGGAGACCCGGGCAGAGGCAACCTACACACCCCCGACCCGACCCCTTGGTGACGATGAATATCCGGAGGAAGGAATGAAGAAAAACGATAAGCAAAAGAAAATCATTATTGCCGTTGTGGCCGTTGTGGTTGTGATTGCCGTGGCCCTGGGCATTTACTTTGGCGTGGTGCGCGGCAAAAACGAGGAGCCAACCTCCGGCGTAACCAATGCCGCTACCGAAGCCGCCACCCAGGCACCGGTGGCCGTGGTGAACCCCTTTACCGGTGAGAGCGACTACAATGAGAACGCGGTAGGCAAACGCCCGGTGGCCCTGGTGGTAGAGAACGCCCAGGCTGCCCGTCCCCAGTGGGGGATCAATTCCCCGGACATTATCGTAGAGGGCGAAGTGGAAGGCGGCGAGACCCGTATGCTGTGGCTCTTTGCCGACTACACCTCTGTGCCGGACAAGATCGGCCCTATGGCCCGCCCGCCGTACATTCGCTTTTCCGAGATGTTTGACGCCGTCTTTATCCACTGGGGTCAGAGCAAGAGCAAAGGCAGCTATGTAGGCGCCAACACCGTGTTTGACCAGGACAATGTGGACCACATTAACCAGATGACTTACAGTGGCAAGGTGGATCTGTTTACCAGAGACCAAACCCGCAATGTAGCCAGCGAGCACACCGGTGTGCTGCGAGGCAAAAAATTGCCTCTGCCCTGAAAGAGCAGAAGATCCGCACCAAAGTCAACGAGGCCAAGTTTACCACCTTCGACTTTAACAAAAAGGCAACTGCCGTGGGTGATGATCCCTGCAACGCACTGGCGCTGACCTTCTCGAATCGCACCCGCACCCGCGACTGGACCTATAAAAGCGATGACAAAATGTACCACAGCACCGATTATGAAACGGATGTAAAGATGAAGAACCTGATCGTGCTGTTTGACAACACCTCTTACACCACTAAGGCCAATTATAAAGGCAGCGGTAAGGGCGAGACCTACTGCAACTACGATCTGGCCGGCGGCAAGGGTGTGTTGGCTTCTCAGGGCACCTACACCGAGATCAAGTGGAGCAAAAAGGACGGCAAGCTGTCCCTGACCACTACCGATGGTCAGCCCTTAAAACTGAACCCCGGTCGCAGCTGGATCGGCTACGCCTCTGCCAACAACGGCGGTAAAGTCGTGGAAAAGTAAAAATTGGAATCCATAAAAGACCGTCTCGGATCATCCGGGGCGGTCTTTTGTATGTGGATATGCATAAATACCGGCGGGAGCAAGTCCCCACCCGACAGGAATTTTATAACCGATGTAATATTATAAAACACCGCAAGCACATAAAAAGGACCGATACACCGTGTATCGGTCCGCGTCCTCAATGGCCTGAGCAGCCTCCATCTCGCCAAAGGTGTAGCGCAGCATCATGGCGCCGGACAAAATGGTTGCCAGCGGATTGGCCTTGCCCTGACCGGCAATATCCGGTGCGGAACCGTGGATAGGCTCGTACAAGCCAAAGGTGCCCTCTGCCAGAGAAGCAGACGCAAGCATACCGATGGAGCCGGAGATCATAGACGCCTCGTCAGACAGAATATCGCCAAAGATATTGGAAGTGACAATCACATCAAACTGGTTGGGATTGCGTACCAGCTGCATAGCGCAGTTGTCCACATACATATAGGACACCTCCACCTGGGGGTAATCCGCCTTGGTCTCTTCTACGATCTTACGCCACAGGCGGGAACTGTCCAGCACATTGGCTTTGTCCACGCAGGTCAGCCGTTTGTCCCGCTTCATCGCGTACTCAAAACCGGCCTTGACAATGCGCTTGATTTCCGGGTAAGTGTAGCGCTCTGTATCATACGCGCCCACCACGCCGTTCTCCTCATAAGTGCCGCGGTCACCAAAGTAAATGCCGCCGGTCAGCTCGCGCACAATGAGAATGTCCAACCCGTCGCCGATGATCTCCTCCTTAATGGGAGAAGCGCTCTTCAGCGGGGCAAAGATCTTGGCCGGGCGCAGGTTGGCAAACAGACCCAGGTCCTCACGAATGGCCAGCAGACCCTTTTCCGGTCGATTGCTGCCCGGCTGGTCGTCCCACTTAGGGCCGCCCACAGCGCCCAGCAGCACCGCGTCAGATGCTTTGCAGGCTGCCGCCGTTTCTGCCGGATAGGGCACGCCGGTGGCGTCAATGGCACAACCGCCCAACAGCTGGTCATTGTAGTCAAAAGAGAAGCCAAACTTCTCCCCTGCCTTGTCCAGCACCTTGATACATTCGTTCACGATCTCCGGCCCAATGCCGTCACCGCGCAACACGGTGATTTTGTAATTTTTCATGTTCTTGCCCTTTCTGTCTTAGCAAACCTCAAAAATGCCGGGCATGGTATCGTCCCGCATGGTGTCTGCCTGGTCCCGGTTGATGGCGCAGATAATGCCCTTCATGGACGCATAACCGATGTTATGACTGACGCCGATACCGAAAATGTCCTTCCCCTGTGGGTTCTTTAAGTGAATATAGCTGATGGCCTTGGAGTCGGAGCCAACGGAGATGGCGTGCTCGCTGTAATCCACAAACTGGTAGCTGGCCACCTCGGTTTGGTTCATAGCGTCGCAGAACGCAGCCACCGGGCCGTTGCCGTTGCCCTCAATCTGCACCGGCGCATTGTCCTTGTATTTCAGCTCGCCGGAGAAATGCACATGAGTCAGATCGTCCTGCTCGTTCTTCTCCTCGCTGATCTTGTAATTCACCAGGCGGTAGGGGCCGCACACATTGCGATACTCCTGCTGGAACAGGTCAAAGACCTCCTCCGCTTTCAGTTCCTTACCTTTCTCGTCGCAGGCTTTTTGTACCACGGCGCTAAACTCCGGGTGCATGGACTTGGGCATCTTGATACCATAGTTGTTGGCCAAAATAAAGGCAGTGCCGCCCTTGCCGGACTGAGAATTGATCCGAATGATGGGCTCATACTCTCGGCCTACATCTGCCGGGTCGATAGGCAGGTACGGGATCTCCCAATAAGGGGTGCCGCTTTCTTCCATATAGATCTTGCCCTTATTGATGGCATCCTGATGAGAGCCGGAGAATGCGGTAAACACCAACTCGCCGGCATAAGGCTGGCGGGGCGGCACCTGCATCTTGGTGCAGCGCTCATACACTTCCTTGATTGCATTGATGTTGTGGAAATCCAGTTCAGGATCTACCCCTGGGTCCACATATTCAGCGCCAAGGTCACCACATCCACATTGCCGGTACGCTCGCCGTTGCCGAACAGGGTGCCCTCTACACGATCGGCACCGGCCATCAGCGCCAGCTCCGTAGCAGCCACGCCCTCGCCCCGGTCATTGTGGGGGTGCAGGGAGATAATGGCCGCGTCCCGGTTGGGCAGGTGACGGCAGAAATACTCAATCTGATCTGCATAACCGTTGGGAGAGGAGCCCTCCACCGTGGAGGGCAGGTTCAGGATAATGGGGTTCTCCTTGGTAATATGCAGCTCCTCCATCACCCGGCGGCAGATCTCCACCGCATTGTCCATCTCTGTACCGGTAAAGGACTCCGGCGAATACTCAAAGCGAATGTTCATCTCCGGGTGGCGCTTTTTCTCCTCCTCGGTGAGTGCATAGATCAAGCGAGCGCCGTCCACGGCGATCTGAATCACGCCGTCCATATCCGTCTTAAATACCACCTTGCGCTGCAAAGTAGAAGTGGAATTGTAAAAATGCACGATCACATTCTTGGCGCCGTCAATGGCCTCAAAGGTCTTTTTGATCAGGTGAGGACGCGCCTGCACCAGCACCTGAATGGTCACATCGTCCGGGATATAATGGCCGTCGATCAGGGTGCGCAGGATCTCATACTCCGTCTCGCTGGCAGAGGGAAAGCCCACCTCGATCTCCTTAAACCCAACCGCAATCAGGGTCTTAAAATATTCCAGCTTTTCCTCCAAATTCATCGGGTCCACCAGCGCCTGGTTGCCGTCACGCAGATCTACCGAGCACCAAATGGGCGCGTGGTCGATCACGCGGTTGGGCCACTGGCGGTCCGGCAGATCAATGGGGGTAAAGGGCTTATACTTCTTGTAGCCTTGGTTCATCATCACAGTTTCTCCTTTCTCTGTTGGGGAGGCACAAACAAAAACTGCGCCCCCAATGGATAGGGACGCAGTATTTATGCGTGGTACCACCCTACTTCAGCAGAAAAAATCTGCCCTTTGGCATCAAACAATGCCTCAACCGATAACGAGGTTAAACGGCTCTTCCTATTGATTTCTATTCAGAAGAGCAACTCCGCAGAGAGCTATGCACCTATGTTCCCTGTGCGGCTTGCACCGTCCGCCGCCTCTCTGTGCAGGAAAACGCAGGTCTTTTTCTGCTTCACAGTCTTTTGTGGGTACTGTATATTCAGTAAGATTATTATAACACGCGCGCCGATTTTGTCAACCCAAATTTTACAGTTTGGAGTAGCCGTAGCCGTTCATAATGGCGTCTACCGGCTGACCGGCCTTGCACATGGGGCAGTCCTTGGCGGCTGTATAAGAATAATTGGGCAGATCCTCCGGGGTAAACAGAGTGTTGACCTCCAGTCCACACAGTTCCTTGGCTGCGCTGAACACGGAAGAAATGCCAATCACATTGCCGCCGTAATACCGGGCGCTCTGTACCGCCCGCTCCACCGTGCGGCCGCTGGTGATACAGGAGATGAGCACCACCACATTCTTGCCCTGGATCATCCGGCGCAAATTGTCCCGAAAGATCATATTGCCCTGGGTGTCATACTCCGGACCCAGCACATAAACCTGTAAGTCCGGGTTGGGCGCCAGCATACTGGGGCTTGCCAGTTCCTGGGCCATATAAGCACCCAGCGCCTGAGTCTCATACAGGCACAGCACCGTATCCACATCCATATTCCGCACGCTGTAATACTCGGCCAGCAGCTTGGCAGCCTCCACAGACACCACCCGGTTATGCTTAATGTCCGAGGTGCCCACATAGTAATTCAGGTGGGCGGAAGCGGTTACATAATGGCCGGGAATCGCGTGGATAAACACATCTTCATTTCTGTTACAAGGTATTGTATAAATCTGGCTCATTGGCACACATCCTTTCTATCCTTATTGTATCTGATTTTGCCCCGCCTTGCAATAAAAAAAATCGAAATCCGGAAAAGATTACACCACAAAAGGTCAAATTGCTTGCACAAATAAAACAAACGGCAAGGTCTCCCCTGCCGTTTTGTGTAATTTTGATAAATTGGATCTTACCAAACCTGCCGGGCGATGGTGCGCACCAGGTCCAGCTTGGCCCACTGCTCATCATCCGTCAGCTTGTTGCCGATCTCGCAAGAGGCAAAGCCGCACTGGGGGCTTAGGCACAGGTTTTCCAGGGGCACCAGCTCCGCTGCCTGGGCGATCCGCGCTTTTACCGCCTCCGGGTCCTCCAGCACCGGGGACTTGGTGGTCACCAAGCCCAGCACCACTTTTTTGCCCGGGGCAACAAACTGCAGCGGTGCAAAATCGCCGGAACGGGCGTCATCAAACTCCAGATAAAAGCCGTCCACATGCGCCTTGGCAAACAGAATGGGCGCAATAGGCGCATAGCCGCCGGAGCTAGCCCAGGTGGAATGGTAATTGCCCCGGCAGACATGGGTGGTCACCACCAGGTCCGCCGGCTTGCCCTCCAGGGCAGCATTGTTGAGTTGCAGGTACTTCTCTGCCTCGTCCTCCAGCTTCGCGCCGGTACTTGCCAGGAACTGCTGATACCCGGCGTCGCAGAACATACCCCAGGTGCAGTCATCGAACTGCACATTCCGGCAGCCGGCATCGTACAGATCGGCGATCACCTGGCGATAAGCGGCGGCAATATCGGAAAGCAGTGCGTCATCGTCCGGATAAACCGCGCGGGTGGCCTTGCCGTTCTCCTCCCGAAACAGCTCTGCATACAGCTGAGCCGGTGCAGGAATGGTCTGGCGGGCAACGGTGTTGTCATCTTCAAACTGCTTTACAAATTTAAAATGCTCCACAAAGGGGTGATTCTCGCCACTGATCTTGCCCACCACCTGCACAGAGCCGGGGGTGGTCTCCTCCCCATGGAAAATATAGCCGTGGTCCAGAGTGATCTCCTGCAGTCCTTGCAATCCCCACATAAAGTCCAGGTGCCAATAGCTGCGACGGAACTCGCCGTCGGTAATGGTGTGATACCCGGCGGCTTTTTGGCGAGAGATCAGCTTGCGGATCTCCCGGTCCTCCACTTCTTTCAGCCCGGCAGCGTCCAGCTCACCGGCGGCGAAAGCGGCGCGGGCGGCCTTAATGGGCGCCGGGCGCAAAAAGCTGCCTACAAAATCATAGCGAAAAGGTGCGTTCTTGCTGTACATATTTTTGTCCTCCGTTTGGTTGTTGTTATTGTTGCTTATAGTATAACGGAGGTTTTCGCTATTGTAAAATACGAATATTCAGTTGTTTGCCATAGTTTCAGTCTATAGGCACATATTGCTTCAAATTTTCAATATACTCCCGGCACAGGCTGCCCGGCTGCACGCCGGCAGGCAAAATATAGCCGATCTCCATGGGCGCCACGCCGGTGAGGGGCACGGCTACAATATTCTCGCCGTTCAGCTTGCTGTCGATCACGCCGCTGCACACGGTGTAGCCCTGCAAGCCGATCAGCAAATTAAACAGGGTGGCGCGGTCCCGCACCCGGATATTTTTGCTGCGCACTGCCGGGCTGAAGATCTCTTCCGAAAAATAAAAGGAATTGTGATCCCCCTGCTCAAAGGACAAATAAGGATACGGCGCCAAATCGTCAAAAGACACTGCCCGGGCACCGGAGAGCGGGTGATCGCTGCTGAGAAACACATGCGCGTGGGCGGTAAACAGGGGCGTAAAATCCAAATCCGCTCCCCGCAGCAGCTTTTGCAGCGCCGTGCGATTAAAGTCATTGAGATACAACAGGCCGATCTCGCTTTTGCGCTGTGCCACATCCTCAATGATCTCGTAGGTTTGTGTCTCTCGCAAAGAGAAGTCGTAGCGGTCGCCGCCCCGCTCCCGGATCAGGTCCACAAAAGCGTTCACCGCAAAGGAATAATGCTGGGTAGATACACAAAAGGCCTGCTTGCGCACCGGGTCGCCCTTTGTAGCGGCTTTCCAGCAGCGCCGTCTGCTCCAAAATTTGGCGAGCGTAAGACAGGAACACCTCGCCTTCTTTGGTCACGATCACGCCCTTATTGGTGCGGTGGAACAGGGTCAGGTGCATTTCGCTCTCCAACTCCTGAATGGCGGCACTCAGGCTGGGCTGGGCCACAAACAGCGCCTTGGCCGCCCCGCTGACGGTACCGCACTCCGCCACCTTGACCACATATTCCAGTTGTTTTAATGTCATAACGATCTCCCCTTTGCCATTATTATACGCCATTCGGCACCCGGGTGTAAAGGTTTAATCTATGGCAAAGCGATTCAATGTTCCCGGTTGCAGCAACCCTTCGTCGCTAACAATTTATAAAACGAAAAAGCGGCGGTGCAAGTGCACCGCCGCCAAAGGGACTTAAAATTACTCTACAATGGAGGTACCGGTCATTTCTGCCGGCTGGGGCAGGCCCATCACCTTGAGCATGGTGGGAGCAATGTCGCACAGCTTGCCGCCCTCACGCAGGGTGCAGGGGTAGTTCACCACGATAAAGGGCACCGGGTTGGTGGTGTGGGCCGTGAACGGCTCGTCGTTCTCATCCAGCATCTTGTCTGCATTGCCGTGATCGGCAGTGACAAACAGCACACCGTCCATATCCTTGACCGCCTGAACCAAGCTGCCAACGCAGGCGTCCACCGTCTCCACAGCTTTTACAGCGGCAGGGATAATGCCGGTGTGACCCACCATATCACAGTTGGCGAAGTTGACAATCACCACATCGTACTTGCCGCTGCGCACGGCCTCGTTCAGCTTTTCAGACACCTGGGGTGCGCTCATCTCCGGCATCAGGTCAAAGGTTGAGATCTTGGGAGAGGGCACCAAAATGCGATCCTCGCCCGGATACGGCTCCTCTGCGCCGCCGTTGAAGAAGAAGGTCACATGGGCATACTTCTGGGTTTCGGCGATGCGCAGCTGGGTCTTGCCCTGCTTGGACAGGTACTCGCCAAAGGTGTTCTCCAGGCTCTCCGGACCAAAGGCCACATGCACGCAAGGCATCTCCGCATCATACTGGGTCATGCACACAAAATAGGGGTTCAAGGCGCCACCCTTGCGGTCAAAGCCGGTGAATGCCGGATCCACAAAGGCGCGGGTAATCTCCCGGGCACGGTCCGGCCGGAAGTTAAAGAAGATCACGCTGTCGCCGCTCTGTACACGGCCCTCGTTGCCAACAACGGTGGGCAACACAAACTCATCGGTCAGGTGCTTTCCGTCCTCGTCCACCGTCTCATAAGACGCACGCACGGCCGCCACCGCGTCCGTAGCCTGCACGCCCTCGCCATACACCATAGCGGCATAGGCTTTCTCCACACGGTCCCAAATATTATCACGGTCCATGGCGTAGAAGCGACCCATCACAGAGGCGATCTTACCAACGCCCAGTTCGTTCATCTTGGCCTGGAGCTGTTCCAAATCCTCCGCTGCAGAAGCGGGGGGCACATCACGGCCGTCCAGAAAAGCGTGCACATACACCTTGGAAACGCCCTGTTCCTTGGCCATCTCCAGCAGATTATACAGGTGGGTCATATGGCTGTGTACGCCACCGGGAGACACAAGACCCATCAGGTGCAGGGCCTTGTCCTTGGCATTCTCCATAGCGCCAACCAGCACTTCATTCTTATAGGCCTCGCCGTCGGCAAACGCCTTGGAAATGCGGGTCAAATCCTGGTACACCACGCGGCCGGCGCCCATATTGGTGTGGCCCACCTCGCTGTTGCCCATCTGGCCGTCCGGCAGACCCACATCCATACCGGAAGCGCCGATATAGGTATAAGGGCACTCGGCCATCAGCTTATCCAAATTGGGCTTCTTGGCCATGGCAATGGCATTGCCATGCTGGGACGGGTTCTTGCCGAAGCCGTCCATAATGCAAAAAAGCACATAAGGTTTCTTAGACATAGTAATAACTTCCTTTCAAGGATAAAGTGACAAAGCAAGAGGGAGCAGCGACCGTCGCCGCAACTCCCCCAGCCATTGATTTTTTATTTAGAAGCAGCCTTCACGATCACGGAGAAGTCCTTGGCCTTCAAAGAAGCGCCGCCGATCAGTCCGCCGTCTACATGCTCCTTCGCCAGCAGCTCTTCTGCGTTGCCGGCATTCATAGAACCGCCGTACTGCACCACAAAAAGCATCTGCAGCAGCCTGGCCGTACAGCTGAGCGATAACGGAACGGATGTAACCGTTCACCTCGTTAGCCTGATCCGCCGTAGCGGTCTTGCCGGTGCCGATGGCCCCCGGCTCATAAGCGATGATCACATTCTTCAGCTCTTCCTCGCTGACGCCCTGCAAAGCGATCTTGGTCTGCATGCCGACCACCTCAAAGGTGACACCCTGCTCGCGCTCCTCCAGCACCTCACCAACGCAAAGGATCACTTTCAGTCCATTGTCCAGGGCAGCGCGCACACGCTTGTTCACGGTCTCGTTGGTCTCGCCAAAATACTGGCGGCGCTCACTGTGGCCGATGATCACATAGGGCACGCCCATGGCCTTCAGCATGGGAGCGGACACCTCAGCAGTGAAAGCACCTTTCTCTGCCCAATGGCAGTTCTCGGCGCCCACCTGAATGTTGGAGCCTTTGGTGGCGTCCAGGGCAGCCTGCAGATCCACAAAGGGTGCACAGATGATTACATCGCAATCCGCGTCTGCCACCAGGGGTTTCATCTCCTCCAGCAGAGCAGTGGTCTCTGCGGGGGTGTTGTTCATTTTCCAGTTGCCGGCAATGACGGCCTTACGAAGTGCTTTGTTCATAATTCACTTACCTCTTTTATAGAAAAAATAGATTTAGCAATTAGTCCTTATCCTGCAATGCAGCGATACCGGGCAGCTCCTTGCCCTCCAGGAATTCCAAAGAAGCGCCACCGCCGGTAGAAATGTGGCTCATCTGATCGGCAAAGCCCAGCTTGGTCACAGCAGCCACAGAATCGCCGCCGCCGATAATGGAGATGGCACCGCTGTCTGCAATAGCCTTAGCCACAGCGATGGTGCCGCTGGCGAAATTGTCCCACTCGGACACACCCATGGGGCCGTTCCAAATCACAGTGCCTGCGCCGTCAATGGCGTCAGCAAACAGCTTCTCGGTCTTGGGACCGATGTCCAGGCCCATCCAGCCGTCCGGAATATCGTCGGACTTGCAAACCAAAACCTCGGTATCCTCTTTATACTCTTTGCCGCAGCGATTGTCTATGGGAATCAGGAACTTCACGCCCTTATCCTTGGCAGTCTGCATCATCTCGCCGGCCTTGTCCACCCAATCAGCCTCCAGCAGAGAGGTGCCGATGTTGTGACCCAGGTACTTCATAAAGGTATAAGCCATACCGCCGCCGATGATGATGGTATCGCACTTGTCGATCAAATTAGAAATCACACCAATCTTGTCAGACACCTTAGCGCCGCCCAGAATGGCAACCAGCGGGCGCTTGGGATCTGCCAGTGCGCCGCCCATAAACCGGATCTCCTTTTGGATCAAATAACCGCAGGCAGCCGGCAGGTAAGAAGCCACACCGGTGGTGGAGCAATGGGCACGGTGTGCGGTGCCGAATGCGTCATTCACAAACAGGTCTGCCAAAGAAGCCAGCTCCTTGGAGAAGTTCTCCTCGTTCTTGGTCTCCTCTGCACGGTAACGCACATTCTCCAGCAGCATCACCTGGCCGTCCTGCAAGTCGGCAGCCATCTTCTTCGCATTGTCACCAACTACATTCTCGTCCTCAGCCAGCGGCACATCCACGCCCAGGTACTCGCTCAGGCGCTTGGCCACGGGAGCCAGGCTGAACTCAGGCTTATACTCGCCCTTGGGTCTGCCCAGGTGGGAGCACAAAATCACCTTGGCGCCCTGCTCCATCAGGTACTTAATGGTGGGCAGTGCAGCCACAATACGCTTGTCATTGGTGATCTCGCCGTCTTTCAGCGGAACATTAAAGTCGCAGCGTACCAGTACGCGCTTGCCTTTAACATCCAAATCTTCAACGGATTTTTTGTTCAGTGCGTTCATAAAATAACAACTCCTTCAAGTTAATCTGTCTTCTTAGAAAAGCCTGATATTTTTACCGATACAATTATAGCCGATTTGCCCCTATATTGCAAGAAAAAATTGGTCTCTGTCAGCAGATTTGTTATATTATTCACAACTTGCCCGCCGCTATGCAAAATCTTGTGCAAGGTGAATAGAATTCAGAATGGTTTGGTGGTAGAGACCGCCGGTCATTTTTATCCCCTCAGTGGCAAAAATACGATAGCGCCTAACCGGCGCCCGTCCCCTCTGTCGTTGCGCGACATCTCCCCGCACAGCGGGGAGTCACCCTTTACAAAGGGGAGGCAAATCGGCTTACAAACGCAAAAAAGAACGGATACCGAAGTACCCGTTCTTTTGATTGATCATCGGAACTTATTTCTCCAGGTTGGCTTTTACGGTAGCCAGCTCGTCGGCCAGTTCCTTAGGCAGATGATCGCCGAACTTTGCGTACAGCTCCTCAACGCCCTTCAGTTCTTCTTCCCAAGCGTCCTTATCCACATCCAGGATCTTGTCCAGCTGCTCCTCGGTCATATCCAGGCCTTCCCGGTTGATATCCTTGGCATAAGGCAGGTAGCCGATCGCAGTCTCCTGCGCATCCACCTTACCCTCGCAACGGTCAACGATCCAGTCCAGAACGCGCATATTGTCGCCGAAGCCGGGCCACAGGAAGTTGCCCTCATCGTCCTTACGGAACCAGTTTACATTGAAGATCTTGGGAGCCTTATCGGGATCCAGGGTCTGGCCGATCTCGATCCAGTGCTTCCAATAATCACCCATGTTGTAGCCGCAGAAGGGCAGCATAGCCATGGGGTCACGACGAATCACACCAACAGCGCCGGTAGCGGCAGCAGTGGTCTCAGAGCCCATAACGGAGCCCACGAACACGCCGTGGTTCCAGCTCTTGGACTGGTACACCAGAGGCGTCAGCTTTGCACGACGACCGCCAAAGATGAATGCGGAGATCGGCACGCCCTGCGGGTTCTCAAACTCGGGAGAAATGCAGGGGCAGTTCTTTGCAGGCGCGGTAAAGCGGCTGTTGGGGTGTGCGCCCTTCTCGTCGCTGGTCTGGCCGTTCCAGGGATTGCCCTTCCAATCAATGGCATTGGTAGGCGGATTCTTATCCAGGCCTTCCCACCACACGGTGTTGTTGTCCATATTGTGGCAAACATTGGTGAAGATCGTGCCGCTCATGGTGGACTTCAGTGCGTTGGGGTTAGACTTCATATTGGTGCCGGGAGCCACGCCGAAGAAGCCGTTCTCCGGGTTGATGGCATACAGGCGGCCGTCCGGGCCCTTGCGGATCCAGGCGATATCGTCGCCAACGGTCCAGATCTTGTAGCCCTTCTTCTGATAGCCTTCCGGCGGAATCAGCATAGCCAAATTGGTCTTGCCGCAAGCAGACGGGAAAGCAGCACACAGGTATTTGATCTCGCCTGAGGGCTTTTGCAGACCCAGGATCAGCATATGCTCAGCCTGCCACATCTCGTTTTTACGCCAGGTAAGAAGCGATACGCAGAGCGAAGCACTTTTTGCCCAGCAGCACATTGCCGCCGTAAGCAGAGTTCACGGAAATGATGGTGTTGTCCTCCGGGAACTGGCAGATCCAGCGCTTCTCCGGATCCACATTGCACTTGCAGTGCATACCGCGCACCCAGTCGTTAGAGTCGCCCAGTACATCCAAAACAGCCTTGCCCACTCTGGTCATGATGTTCATGTTCAGCACAACGTAGATAGAATCGGTGATCTCGATACCGACCTTGGAGAAGGGAGAACCAACGGGACCCATGGAATAGGGAATGATATACATGGTTCTGCCCTCGTAAGCACCGGCAGCGATGTCATAGAGCATTTTATAAGCCTTAGAGGGCTCCATCCAGTGGTTGGTGGGGCCGGCATCCTCTTCTTTTTTTGGAGCAGATCAGAGTTCTGTCCTCCACACGGGCCACGTCGTTCTCTGCGGTTCTGTGCAGATAGCAGTCGGGCAGCAGCTCCTCATTGAGCTTGATCATCTCGCCGGTTTCCACAGCCTCCGCCTTCAGGGCGTCGATCTGTTCCTTAGAACCGTCGATCCAAACGATCTTAGAGGGCTTGGTCAGTTCCACTTTTTCGTCCAGCCACGCAAGCAGGGACTTGTTGGAAGTCAAAGTTGTTTCCATAACTCTATTCTCCTTTAAGTTATTTGCAAAAAATCCAAAAAATCAGTGCATTTTTTGTTACTATCATTATACCAAAAGCGGCAAAAAATTCAATAGATACGGCTTCTAATTAGAACTTTTTCACAATTTTTTCAAAAAGTCGGCCGATCAATTGGCATAGTTGCATAAGCGTTCAGATCCGGTTGTGCGCGCACGCCGGACACATACTCATAGTAGCCCTGGGCGCCTACCATGGCGCCGTTGTCACCGCAGTATTTCAGCGCCGGCAAATGCAGCTGCCAGCCCTTTTGGCGGCACAGGCGGTCCGTCTCTCGGCGCAGGCGGGAGTTGGCGGACACACCCGCCGGCCAGGGCAATGGAAGTGTAGCCGTAGTCCGTGGCGGCCTTTTCCAGCTTCTCCACCAGGCAATCGGTAACGCCCTTTTGGAACGAGGCAGCCAGGTCGGCCACCGGCAGGGTCTCCCCCTTCTGTTCCATCCGGTGCACGGTGTTGATGACCGCAGTCTTTAGTCCACTGAACGAGAAATCATAGGGCGTGTCCAGCCGCGGGTGGGGAAAGGCAAAGGCATTCTCGTCCCCGGTGGGGGCGATCTTGTCTATGCTGATCCCGCCGGGGTACGGCAGCCCCAAGGTGCGCCCGGCCTTGTCCAGCGCCTCGCCGGCAGCATCGTCTCGGGTCTTGCCCAGCACTTTATAAGTGGTGTAGTCCTCCACCGCTACAATGTGGCTGTGGCCGCCGCTGACCACCAGGCAAAGAAACGGCGGTTGCAGATCGCCGGTAATGTAATTGGCTGCCACATGGCTGCGCAGGTGGTGCACCGGCACCAGGGGCGTATTTGTAGCCATAGACAGCCCCTTGGCAAAGTTCACCCCCACCAGCAGGGCGCCGATAAGCCCGGGGGCATAGGTCACCGCAATGGCGTCGATCCCGGCCATATCGCAATTGGCGTCCGCCAGCGCCTGGCGCACCACGCCGCTGATGCTCTCTGCATGGCGGCGGGAGGCAATCTCCGGCACCACGCCGCCGTACAGTTTATGCTCCTCCAGCGAGGTAGCGATCACATTGGACAGCACCTGCCGTCCGTCCTGCACCACGGCTGCCGCCGTTTCGTCGCAGGAGCTTTCAATTCCTAAAATTCTCATTTTTAATATCCTCTTGGGTCTTGACCGTCGGTATGGTCTGGCCGTTTTTCTCCGCAATAGCCAGCAGCTTTTTCTCCGTCGGGCCGCCGGGCACCAACTCGCCCACATAGTAGGAATGATCCTTGCCGTCCGAAATGGCGTAGCCGTTCTCCACCGGGGCGAATGTGCCGTCCTCGTCCGTCTCCCCCTCGACTCTGGAAACCTGCAGGTTCCGGTTCTCCACCTGCACCACTTGGAACAGACTGCCGTCCGGGGAATAGCGCACATATTCCCCACCAATGCCAAAATGATTGGTAGCCGCATACACAGACAGCAGCACCATTAAAAGCATACCTACAACAGCCTCTGCTACCTGCTTGCCGGTGCGGGCACTCTCATTCTCCCGAGCATAATAGGCCCGGCTTTTTTCGTCCTTGGGATAAAAGCGCTTCATCAAGGGCGTGCCAAGCAGCACCTTGCCGGCGCTATACACGCCCAGAGCGCTGATTAGTCCGAAAAGAACACACTTGGCCGTTCCCACGCTGATCTCCAACCCACCGATTGGCAGCGTGTACTCCACCAGCCGGGTGCCCCGGAACAGCAGGGCCCGCAGGCCGAACACCAGTACCATGGCCACGATCAGCCCCACAACGGCAATAATCCCATTCACCTTGCGGGCGCAGCGCTTATACTGCCGCTCAAAATCCTGCTTGGCTTGCTCGGTTTGGTCCACCACCGTATTGCCCCGGCGCATATAGTCCAGCAGGCGGCGTTCATAAAGGGTGTCCAGTCGGCCCTTAGCCTCCGCCTTTTCCAAATGCCGCAGCAGCTTGGCACTGTCCGTTGCGCCGGACACGGCGGTGACCATTGGGTGCGTAGGCAATATGCCCAAGATCTCCTGCTCTTCCCCGTCCGCGTCATTGGGGTCAAAGTGCTTGCCCCGCACGGCTTTCATATCCGCCAGGCGATTGGCTTTCATCTGCGCCAAAAGCTGCGGTTCTGCCGCTCGGCGCAAGTCGTAATCGTACTTATGTACCGCCTCCAGCAGCTCCCGCACCAGGCCCGGCACCTCGCCGGTGGTGGAAAAACCGCTGTGGTAATACTGGTTAAAGTCCTCGATCTCCAGCACATTGAACACATCATAGAGTGTAAAGCGCCCGGCGTCGCCGTAGTCCAGGTCTATGTCCAAAAAATTGTCAGTCAGCAGCATCACCGAGGGCAGATACCGCAGCCGCAGCCGGTATTCGCCGCAGTCAAACACGGCAGTCAACCGGTAATCATCTGTCGTGTGACTCTCCTCAAAACCCATAAACCGACCGTATAGCCCGGTGGCGGCGCAGTCCTCCACGGCGCTGCGCACAGCGGCGATCATCGCCTTGGTTTCCGGCTCTAATTTATAGAGCTTGTCTTTCTTTTTACCCATCCGGTTCCTCTTTCTTAAAGGTTTTTGTCAGCAGCAGCGCGTCCTCCGTCGGGTCCGTATAGAAGTCCCGGCGCCGCCCCACCGGCTGAAAACCCAGTTCCCGGTACAGTGCCAGCGCCGCCGCATTGGACGGCCGCACCTCCAAAGTTAGAAAATCCAGTTCCCCGGCGGCAAAGCAGGCACCGAACAGCGCCCGTGCAATACCCCGGCGGCGATAGGTGGGATCCACCGCCACATTGGTGACGCTGCCCTCACCGCAGACCACCTGCACCCCCAGGTAGCCTACCACTTTATCTCCCAGCACCGCCACTAAAAAGCGGGCGCAGGGGTTCGTCAGCTGGGCCTCTAAATCCGCCCGCTGCCAGGGGTGGGCAAAGCACAGTTGCTCCAGCCGCTCCACCCCGTCCAAATGCGCCGGGGCAAAGGGCAAAATTTGCAGCTGGTGGTCTTTAATGTGCATCATACCAAGTTTGGCCGATCTTGCCGTCGGCCCGCAGCAGCACCGCCATATCGCAGGCGTGCTCCATCTCCTCCGTTACAATTTGCAGCGCCCGGTCGGCCTCTGCCTCCGGCGCCTCTACGATCAATTCATCGTGCACCTGGAGGATCAGGCGGCTCTCCATTCTCTCGGCATACAGCCGCCGATCCACCCGCACCATGGCAATCTTAATAATATCCGCCGCTGTGCCCTGGATCGGCATATTCCGCGCCACCCGCTCTCCAAAGGCGCGGAGCATGTGGTTGCTGGCAGCCAGCTCCGGCAGATACCGCCGCCGACCGAACAGCGTGGTGGCATAGCCGGTGTCCTTGGCGGCATCAATCATCCGCTGCATATAGGCCGCTACGCCCTGATAGGTGTGCATATAGGAGTCAATATATTCCTTGGCCTCTTTGTTGCTGACCCCAATATCCTTGGCCAGCGAAAAGGCGCCGATGCCGTAAACAATGCCAAAGTTCACCGCCTTGGCACGACTGCGCAACTGGGGGGTGATCATCTCCGGCGGCAGACCAAACACCTGCGCCGCCGTGGCGGTGTGAATATCCGCGCCGCTGTTAAAGGCATCAATCATCGTCTGATCTTCAGCCATGGACGCCAGCACCCGCAGTTCAATTTGGGAATAGTCCGCGTCCACCAGTCGGCACCCGGGGGCGGCGATGAAAAACTTGCGCATTTCCCGCCCCAGATCCGTGCGAATGGGAATGTTCTGCAAATTAGGCTCCAAAGAGGAGATCCGCCCGGTGCGGGTCTCCACCTGATTAAAGCGGGTGTGTATCCGCCCGTCCGTATCAATCACTTTCAGCAAGCCGTCGCAGTAAGTGCTTTTCAGCTTAGTCAGTGTGCGATATTCCATGATTTTTTCCACCACCGGGTGGGCAGAGCGCAGACCCTCCAGCACCTCGGCATTGGTGGAATAACCGCTTTTTGTTTTTTTCTTACAAGGCAGACCCAGGTCCTCAAACAGGGCAACGCCCAACTGCTTGGGCGAGTTGATATTAAACTCGTGACCCACCGCCTCAAAGATCTCATCCGTCAAGGTGGAAATGCGGGTGCTCAGCTTCTTGGAGAATGCCTCGATTCCCGCCTTGTCCACATCAAATCCGGCGCACTCCATGCGTGCCAGCACACCGGCCAGGGGCAGTTCGATTTCCGTCAACAATTTGCGCTGCCCGGCATCGTCGATCAAAGCGTCCGTCTTGGCAAACAGTTCCGGCAAGATCACCGCCAGCGCCACCGCCGGCTCCTCCTGATCCAGGCTGTTGCGGTACGCCGGCACCGGCACATTGTATTCCAGCGCCAGCTGGGCCAAATCGTACTTGGCGTCCGATGGGCGCAGCAGATAGGCAGACAGCTGCAAATCGCCGCAGATATTTCCGCACCGCACCCCTTGCTTTTGTGCCAGGCGGTGCAGTTCCTTGGTGTTGTAGCCAAAAATGCGCACCGTATCCTCTGCCAGCAGCGTGCGCACAAAATAGCCGAATTCCGGTGTGTCTGCCGGCATTACGAACACCGTGTCCCCCAGGGGGAAGAACAGATCCGTTACCGTGCCCTCTGCCATCTGAGGCACCACATACACATCCCCCGCCTTACGCAAGCGGGTCAGCAGATCGTCCGCGTCCACACAGGTGAGCCGCTCCGGCTGGTGGGCAGGGGCAGGGGCTTCCGTCTCCCCGCCGGGCACCAGATCCCGATCCAAATTGAATTTATCAATGAGAGAAAACAGTTCCAATTTGCGAAACAGGGCTACCGCTGCCGCCGGGTCGCCGCCGGTAACGGCATAATGAGCAGGGGCAGCATCAATAGGCGCATTGGAGCGAATGGTGCCCAGATCCAGAGAAAGATATGCCTTGTCCTTGTCCCGCCGCAATTTTTCCCGCACGCCGGGTTTAATATCCAGCGTGTCTAAATCCTTGTAAATGGCGTCCAGCGTGCCAAAGCGCTGCACCAGATCAAGCGCCGTCTTGGCGCCCACCCCGGCCACACCGGGAATATTGTCCGAGCTGTCCCCTTGCAGGGCTTTTACCTGGATCAGCGCCTGGGGTAATGCCATACTCGGCGGCAATGGCCGCCTCATCGTACACATCGGTCACTGCCTGACCCATTTTGGTACGCGCCAGCAGCACCTTCACCCCGCCGTGGGCCAGTTGCAAAGCGTCCCGATCCCCGGTGGCAATAAAGCAGGTGTCGCCGCTGTCTCGGCAAGCGGCAGCCAAAGTACCCAAAACATCGTCTGCCTCCCAGCCGGGGCACTCCACGGTGGTGTAGCCCAAAGCGATAAGCAGTTCCTTAAGCACAGGCATTTGGGCCCGCAGCTCCTGCGGCATGGGCTTACGCCCGGCCTTATAGTCCGCATACTGCTTGTGGCGGAAAGTAGGCTCATGCACATCAAAGGCCACCGCCACACCGTCCGGGTGGCAAGTGTCCTGTAACTTAAGCAGAATATTCAAAAAGCCGTAAATGGCGTTGGTATAATAGCCGCTCTTGGTGGTCAGCAGCTTAATGCCGTAGAAGGCACGGTTGACGATACTGTTCCCGTCCAGCACCAAAAGATTCATGAAAGCCCTCCTAAAAATCGCGCTGTGGCCCCGGTCAAACGCCCGGGCGCACTCTGTTTTTTATTTTATCACAGTTTGATTTGAATTACAATTCCTTATGTGGTATATTAGTAAGACAGAAAAGGCAGGAGATACCATGGACTTTACAAATTTACCGCCCGACAGCAAGGCGTTTTTGGCCCCTATGGCAGGGGTAGCCGATCGGGCGTTTCGCGAGATCTGCCGGGACTTTGGCGCCGCCTACACGGTCACGGAGATGGTCAGCGCCAAGGGGCTGGTAATGGGCGACCGAAAAAGCCGGGAGTTGATGACCCTGGGCAGCGACCGCCCCGCCGCCATTCAGCTGTTTGGCACAGAGCCGCAGGTGATGGCGCAGGCGGCCAAGCTGTGCCTGGAATTTGAGCCACAAGCCATTGACATCAATATGGGCTGCCCGGCGCCCAAGGTAGCAAACAACGGCGCAGGCTCCGCTTTAATGAAAGACCCGCAGCTGGCAGGCGAGATCATCTACGCAGTGGCAGAGGCCGTTGACCTGCCGGTAACGGTGAAGCTGCGCAAGGGCTGGGACAAGGCGCACCCCAATGTGGTGGAGCTGGCCCAAATCGCGGAGCAAAACGGCGCTGCCGCCGTGGCGGTACACGGCCGCACAAGAGAAGAAATGTACAGCGGCCACGCAGACTGGGACTGTATTCGCCGGGTAAAAGCGGCGGTGCACATTCCGGTAATCGGCAACGGCGATGTAACCGATGTGCAAAGCGCTGCCCTGCTGCTGGAGCAGACCGGCTGCGACGCCATTATGATGGGACGGGGCGCCATGGGCAATCCTTGGCTGTTCCGCCAAATTAACGCCTATTTAACAGACACAAGGGTGCTGCCGGAGCCGGGCATTCACGAGCGTATGGCCGTCATGCTGCGCCATATTGACCGCACCATTCAATATAAAGGCGAGCGCACCGCCATGATGGAGGCGCGCCACCATGCCGCCTACTACACCAAGGGACTGCGGGGTGGCGCCGGGTTCCGCCGCCGCATTTGCCAAATGAGCCACTTTGAGGAGCTGGCAAAGCTGGCTGCGGAAATTGCCAAGGAGAATGCAGAATGATTTTTAAGAATGTGACCTTTTATAACGAAGTGTTCCAAAAAGATGTGGCGGATATTCAGGTGGAAAACGGCCGCATTACCGCCATCGGTGTACTGGGGCAGGAGGGTCGGGATATGCAGGGCTACACCCTGCTGCCGGGCTTTGTAGACATTCATATACACGGCCGCGGGGGCGGTGATTTTTCCGACGGCACGGTCAGCAGTATGGATCGGATCAGCGCCTCCCTGGCTAAGTGCGGGGTCACCGCCTTTTGCGGCACCACCATGACCCTGCCCAGAGAAAAGCTGACGGACATTCTCGTCACCGCCCGTGGCTATATGGGCAAGGAGGCCGGCGCCCGCCTGCTGGGCGTGAACCTGGAGGGGCCGTTTATTGCCCCTGCCAAAAAAGGCGCCCAAAACGGCGACTACATTCGCCCGGGCACCGTGGAGGAATGGAACGCCCTGTTTGACGCCTCCGGCCGCAGTGTAAAGCTGATTACCCTGGCGCCGGAAGCCTTTGACAGCACCGACCTGATCCGCCAGATCAGCGGCTGCTGCCGGGTGTCCCTGGGGCACAGCTGTGCTACCGCAGAGGAAGCAAACGCCGCCTTTGACGCGGGGGCGGGCCATGTGACCCACCTGTTTAACGCCATGCCGCCCATGAGCCACCGGGCGCCGGGACTGCCGGGGGCTGCACTGGATCGGTCGGAGGTCACCTGCGAGCTGATCTGCGATGGGGGTCACATTGATCCCATTATGCTGCGCAACGCCTTTCGCCTGCTGGGGCAGGACCGAGCCTGCGTCATCAGCGACAGTATGCGCGCAGCCGGGCTGGGGCCGGGCACCTACGAGTTGGGCGGCCAGACTGTGTATGTAAAAGAGAACGGCCGCTATGCGGTGCTGGAGGACGGTACCATTGCCGCCTCTATTACCGACCTGTTTACGGAATTTAAGAATTTGCTGCGCTTTGGCATTGATTTTGAAACCGCCTTGCGCAGCTGCACCATCAACCCGGCCCGTGCCATCGGTATGGACGATCAGATCGGTTCCATTGCCACCGGCAAGTACGCCGATCTGTTGTTTGTTGATGAAGATCTGAATGTAGCGGAGGTATATGTAGATGGAATACAGGCTTAACATTGCGCTCATCGAACCGGAAATTCCCCAAAACACCGGCAACATCGCCCGCACCTGCGCTGCCACCGGCGCGCGGCTGCACCTTGTGGGGCCCATGGGCTTTACCATTACGGACAAGCAGGTCAAGCGCGCCGGGCTGGATTACTGGGACAAGCTGGACATTATCTACTACAACAGCCAAGCGGAATTCTTTGAACAGAACGCCGGGGCAGAATTCTTTTACTTCTCCACCAAGGCGGAGATCGCCCACAGCGATATGCAGTACCCAAACGGCGCCTTTTTGGTGTTCGGCAAAGAGACCAAGGGGCTGCCGGAGGAGCTGCTGAGAGCCAACCACGACCGATGCGTGCGGCTGCCTATGCGAGGCATGATCCGCAGTCTAAACCTTTCTAACGCCGTGGCGGTGGGCACCTACGAGGTGCTGCGCCAATGGGGCTACCCGGCACTGACCTCTAAAGGCCACCTAACCAAATACCACTGGTAAAAGCGAATCTAAAACACGCGGGACGGCTCAAACAGCCGTCCCGCTTTTTATCTCCCGCTCTATAAATTGCATAAAAAAGAACCTCAAGTAAAAAACTTGAGGTTCTGCTGTACTGCAATTAGTCAGCGGTATAAGGCATAATGGCGATCTGACGCGCTCTCTTGATAGCGGTGGTCAGCTCACGCTGATGCTTTGCGCAGGTGCCGGTCACACGACGAGGCAGGATCTTGGCGCGCTCAGAGGTGAATTTCTTCAGTCTGGTCACATCCTTGTAGTCGATCTCGTCTACCTTTTCTACGCAGAAAACGCATACCTTTTTGCGCCCTTTGCGAGCGCCGCCTTTATTGTAAGCCATGCTTGGTTTCCTCCTTCGTTAAAATGGTAAATCGTCGTCGTCATCCACGATCTCTTCAAAATCGCTGTTATCTGCGCTGGCGTAGCTGGGCGCCGGTTGCGCAAAAGCGGGATTGGAGTTTGCGCCGGTAGTGCCGCTCTCTGCCTTAGAGCCGCAGAAGGACACATTGCTGGCAACGACCTGTACACTCTTTCTCTTGTTTCCGTCCTTATCGGTGAAGTTATCCGTCTGGATAGAGCCCTCCACAGCGATCATGGAGCCTTTGCGGAAATACTTAGATACGAATTCCGCAGTTTGGCGCCAGGCGGTCACATCAATGAAGTCTGCCTTGCGCTCCTCGCCGGCCCGCTGAAAGTTGCGGTCCACAGCTACCTGAAAACGCACGACAGAAACGCCTGTGGGCGTTGTTCTCAGTTCCGGATTCAGAGAACGCAGCACGCCGTCAGTAATGTTGATCACACGATCCAGCTCTGCCGGGAAAGACTCCTCGCTGCTGAACTGCGCGATCACATAGTAACCCTCGGTCTCGTAGTTGATCGGATAAGCCAGCTTGCGCTTGCCCCATTCCTCAACTTCGCCAAGAGTGCCATGCTTGCTGATGAGATCCGTAAACTTGGTCTTGAGCGCCTGAGCAGCCTCCTCACCCTTGGACAGGGAGAAAACCAATACGATTTCATAGTTCTTCAATGCCATTCTAAAGCACCTCCTTCTGGTCTTTTGGCCGTACATCCTGTGCACGGCAAGGATTACTGTTCCACGGAACAGCCTATGTAGTATAACAGAAAGCGCCGCCCCTGTCAAGCAAAACTTGCACACCGGGCGGCGTTCTTTCGTCTATTTCTACATATAGTGGAAGCAATTGGCATTACACATATTGCAGCACATCGCTGACCTTCCCGATCACCGGCACATCCGCGCGCAGGTCTTGGTCCTTAAACCAGCCCCAGTTCATCCGCACCGCCTGCATACCCGCAGACAGGGCACCGGCAATGTCGTTTACCGGGTGGTCGCCTACATACATACAGTCCGCCGGAGGCAGCTGCACTTTGTCACAGGCGTAGAGGAACAGCGCCGGATCCGGCTTGTGAACCCCCACATCGCCGCTGACGATCACCAGATCAAGATAAGGCCGCAGGCCGCTTTCGTCCATCTTGTGATTTTGCAAATACGACGGGCCGTTGGTGATAACGCCGGTCACAATGCCTTTCTTCCGCAGCGCCTGCAACATAGGCACCGCGTCCGGGAAGATCACGCAGCAGTCGCCGAAGGTGCGGTCATAATGTTCCGCCAGCGCTTCTGCCGCAGGAGCGTCCGTCCAGTGCCAAAGGGCAATCAGCCCTTTGTACCACTACCCGATCCACATAGCCGCCGTTGCCGCTTTGGCGCATTTGGTGCTTTTTCTCCGCCAGTTCCTCACCGGTCACACCGGGAAAGAACCGGGCAAAAAAGCCGTCCATATACCGCTCAAAGGCCGCCGTACGGTCCTGCAAAGTCTCGTCAAAATCAAAGAATACTGCTTTTATCATGATCCAGTTGCTCCCGCAGCGCCCCGATGGAAGAAAACTTCTGTTCCGGGCGCAAATAACGCACCAGCTCTACCTGCACCGTTTGACCGTACAGGTCGCCGTTGTAGTCAAAAATATGAGTCTCCGCCAAGGGGGTCTCTACCTGCCAGGTGGGGCGCACGCCAATGTTCGTAAAGCCCCGATACCAAGTGTCCTCCACCAAAATGCGGCTCTCATACACACCAAACTTGGGCAGCACCAATCCATCCGGGTACTGCTGGTTGATGGTGGGATAGCCGATGGTGCGACCCCGCGCGTCGCCGTGGAGCACCGGGTTTTCAAAAGTAAAGTTGTAGCCCAGCATGGCCGCCGCCTGCTCCATCTCGCCTGCCTGCACCGCCGCCCGAATACGGGTAGAACTGATCGGCGCGCCCTGGTAGTCCTGGTGCTCCAAGATACGCACCCAAATGCCCCGATCCTCCAGGTACGCCCGCAGACGCATTGCATCCCAGGCAGCGTTCTTGCCAAAGCGGAAATTAAACCCACACAGCACCATACCGGCGCCAAATCGACCGATAAGCACATCCTCCACAAACTGCCGCCCGTCCATATTGCGAATGGCATCAAAATCCGCAAACACCGCCGTCGGGTAGCGACGCTGGAAAATGCTTTTTTGCAGCAGGGAAAAGCGGTTGTGCACGCAGTAGATGATCACCTGCTCCGCGCCGGTGCACACAATATTGTGCGCCCGGTGCATACCGTCAAAATCCCCGATGGCCACCGCCGTTATTCTCTTTTGGTTCTCACACTCTTGCATACAAATTTATCTCATCACCATCACGCGATCAGCTGCCGGCGCAGCCGCACCGCATCCAGCGCACCACCGTTGCCAAAGCGCCGTGCCTGGGGCGCCGTTACCTGCAAGGCCGGATACGCTGCCAGCAGTTCGTCCACCGGGCGCAGGCAGGGGGCAAAATCGCCGCCACTGTCTCGCAGGGCTTGCAGCTGCTCTAAAGTTACGCAATCCGCCAGCGCCACACCCATGGCGTAGGTGCGCTGCAAGGCGGTCATCACCGCGCCGCAGCCCAAAGCCTGTCCCAGATCGTGGATCAAGGTCCGAATATAGGTGCCCTTGGTGCAGGTCACATCTATGGTATAGGTATTTTTTTTCTTCTTCCGCTGCCGTCAGGCGCAGATCCAAAATGGTCACCGGGCGGGCTGCCCGCTCCACGGTCTTACCCTGGCGGGCCAGTTCGTACAATCGCTGACCGTCCACGCTTACCGCCGAATACATGGGCGGCACCTGCATGATCTCGCCTCGAAAGGCAGAAAGCGCCGCCTCAACAGCCGCCCGATCCGCAGTGACCGGCCGGCGGGTGAGCACCGTGCCGGTACAATCCTGGGTGTCCGTTGTCTCTCCCAGGCGGAAGGTGGCCAGGTAGCGCTTGTTGCTGTCCGGCAAATAGTCAAGAAAGCGGGTGGCGCCGCCCAACAGCACCGGCAGCACGCCGGTAGCCATGGGATCCAGCGTACCGGTATGACCCGCCTTGCGCTCCCGGGTGATCCCCCGCACCTTAGCCACCACGCCAAAAAAGAGGTGATCTCCGCCGGCTTGCAAATACACAGAACGCCGGTCATACCAGCAGTTCCCCGCACTTCTCCACCAGCTTGGCGCGAGCGGTCTTTACATCCATATCCAGGTTGCAAGCCGCCGCCTGGGGATGACCGCCGCCGCCAAAGGCCTTGGCGATCTCCGCCGCGTTCACGCTCTCAAAGGTGCGCAGAGAGGCTTTACATGTGCCGTCCGGCTTCTCCCGAATGGTAATGCCCACTTCCACGCCCTCGATCTGGCGGGTCAGGGGAGCCAACCCCTCTGTCTCCTGCTCGTTGGAGCCGGTTAAGTGGTACATCTCCTGGGTCACGGTGATAATGGCTACCCGCTCGTCCAGGTAAAAACGCATAGACTCCAGTGCCAGCCGTTCCAGCCGGGCATAGGTCTTGGTCTTGGTCTCAAACATAACTCGATTGATCCGGCCGTTATCTGCCCCGGCTTCAATCAAATCCGCTGCAATGCGGTAGCTCTCCGCCGTGGCAGAGGCGTAGCGAAAACAGCCAGTGTCCGTAGAAATGCCGGTATACAGGCAGTTGGCCATGCCTTTATCCAGGGGCACGCCCATCTCCCGGATCACCTTGTAGATGATCTCGCTGGCAGCAGCGGCACCATCGTCCAGCAGCAGCCGATCCGCATAATCCGTGTTGGTGCCGTGGTGGTCAATACACAGATCAATATGGTACTTGCCCTGAATGGCACCCAGCAACCCCTCGGTACCACATCCACCGCCACCACAAACCGGGGGGTGAACTTCATAGGCACAATATCGTCAAAGAGATAATTGTACTTGGGGGGAATGTCTGCCTCGTTCTTCACATAGGCAAACTTGCCCTTTTGCAGCAGCGCCCGGCAAAGGGCAAAGCCACAGCCCAAAGTGTCTCCGTCCGGGTGGGCATGGGTCAGAATTAAAATGTCGTCCTGCTCCAGCAGCAGCCGGGCACATTCCTTTACATCAATCCTCATGTTCCAGTTCCTTCAGCTTATCCCAAAGGGCAAAGCCCTTTTCAATAGAGACGTCGGCAATAAAGCGCAGCTCCGGGCACTTGCGCAGGTGCAGCCGCCGGCCCAGCTCGTGGCGAATATAGCCCTGGGCGGCGGTCAGGCCCTTAACGGACGCCTTGGCCGCCTCCATGCCCTCCATGGCGCTCACATACACCTTGGCATAGCTAAGATCGTTGGTAACGCTCACCTTTACTACCGTAAGCATACCGCTGATCCGCGGGTCTTTTAGTTCCCGCAGGATGGCCACGATCTCCCGCTTAATATCCTCTGTAATTCTGTCAATATGATAACCGGGCATTTTGCACTCCTACTCAGTCTCTGTACTCCTCGACCACATAGCACTCCAGCACATCGCCGGGCTGAATATCGTCCCAGCCCTCCAGGCTGATGCCGCACTCATAGCCGGAAGATACATCCTTTACATCGTCCTTAAACCGCTTTAAGCCCTTCAGCGGCACATCGGCCAGCTGCTTGCCGTCACGCACCAGGCGCACTTTGCCCTCCCGGCGGATATTACCGCTGGTGACCAAAGAGCCTGCAATGGTGCCGGCAGACGAGATCTTGTACACCTCGCGCACTTCGGCGGTGCCGGTGTCCACATCTCTGTACTTGGGGGCGCGCATACCGCGCATAGCCGCCTCAATCTCCTCAATGGCATCATAAATAATATTGTAGCTGCGGATCTCCACGCCGTCTCGGTCTGCGTTCTCCTGGCCACCGGGTCTACGCCGGTGTTGAACGCTACGATAATGGCATTGGAGGCAGCGGCCAGCATCACATCGCTCTCGCTGACGGAGCCCACGGCGCCGTGGATCACATGAACCCGCACCTCGTCGTTTTCAATCTTCAGCAAGGACTGCTTTACAGCCTCGACAGAGCCTTGAACATCGGCCTTGATAACCACATTAAAGGCCTTCAGCTCGCCGGCCTGCAAGGTGTCAAACAGGGTGTCCAGCGTCACCTTATGGAAGGCGTTGAATTCTTCTTCCTTGGCAGCTTCCTTACGCTGCTCCACCAACTGGCGGGCCAGCCGCTCGTCGGACACAGCGTTAAATCCGTCGCCGCTCATAGGCGCACTGTCCAGGCCCATGATCTCTACCGGCACGCTGGGACCGGCCGAATTCACCTTACGACCGCGATAATCGGTCATGGCGCGCACCTTACCCACTGCCATACCGGCTACGATCACATCGCCGGCATGGAGCGTACCGTTCTGCACCAGCAAGGTCGCAATGGGACCGCGGCCCTTATCCAGCTTAGCCTCGATCACCGTACCCTTGGCGGAACGGTCCGGGTTGGCCTTCAGCTCCTGCATTTCCGCTACCAGCAAAATGGTCTCCAGCAATTTGTCAATGCCCATCTTCGTCTTGGCAGACACAGGCACGCAAATCACATTGCCGCCCCATTCCTCCGGCACCAGTTCGTGCTCGGTAAGCTGCTGCAGCACCCGATCCGGGTTGGCGCCCTCTTTATCCATCTTGTTAATGGCAACGATAATTTCAACGCCCGCTGCCTTGGCGTGGTTGATGGCCTCAATGGTCTGGGGCATAATGCCGTCGTCCGCAGCCACAACCAACACGGCAATATCCGTAGCCATGGCACCGCGGGCACGCATGGCGGTAAAGGCCGCGTGGCCGGGGGTGTCCAGGAAGGTGATCTTTTCGCCGTTCGCTTCTACCTGATAAGCGCCGATATGCTGGGTAATGCCGCCGGCCTCGGTAGAGGTCACATCCGTATGACGAATGGCGTCCAAAATGGAAGTCTTACCATGGTCAACATGGCCCATCACGCAAACCACCGGCGGGCGCTTCACGGCATTCTCGTCGTTCTCGTCGTCCTCTTCAATGATCTGCTCCTCAATGGAGACCACAACCTGCTTCTCCACCTTGGCACCCAGTTCGGTAGCCACGATCTCTGCAGTATCGTAGTCGATCACTTCGTTCACGCTTGCCATCACGCCCAGACTCATCAATTTTTTAATCACTTCGGTAGCCGTCATACGCAACAGACTTGCCAGTTCACCCACGGTGATCTCCTCCGGCACCTTAATGGTGATCTGCTGCTTTTTACGCTGCTCCGCAATGCGGGCCAGGCGCTGGGCCTCCGTCTCTCTCTTGGAGCGGGCGCGCATACCCTGGGGCCGCTTTTTGCGGTACTGCTTGCTCTTTTGGTTGAGCTTCTGCTTCTTCTGGTAGTCGCCCATGTTGGAAGCGGGGGCAATATCCTCGTACTTCTGATTGTACTTTTCCAGATCCACATTGTTCACTCGGGTGTCCACATGGCGAGTCTCGCCTTTGGTGCGCGCCTGGGGCGTCTGATTGGCCTTCTTTTTGGCCTTTTCCTCAGCCCGCTTAGCCGCCTGCTCCGCCATCTGCAAAATAGCAGCCTGGCTCTGGCGCTTCTTGTCCTTCTCCGTATTACCGGCGGACTGGGGCTTCTTCTCCTTTTTCTGCTGCGGTGCCTGGCTCTTAGGCTTATTGGACCGCAGTGCATAGAACTTGTCAAAATTCTCTACGCTGTGGGTCTTGGTAATGCGGTCAAAGAGGGCGTTCAGCTCCCCCTCCTCCAGTACAGTGGACGGCGACTTCTTGGCCGCGCCGCACTGGGCCAGCAGATCCAAAACTTCTTTATTCTGTACGCCGAAACCGGCAGCGACATCGGATACTTTTACTTTTATGACCATTCCTTTTCCTCCTGTTGCAATAATTCTTCAATGCGTGCTGCAAAGCCTGCGTCCTCCACCGTAAGTACCCCTGCCCGATAACCCAGGGCAAAGTGTATCTCATCTATGGTGCAGGGCAGGGCACGCACGCGGGGGGCTTTGGCACGCTTTTGACCGGCGGTCTCAAACTCGCGGACCAGCCGGGGCGACGCATTCCGCGCCGTCAGCACCAGCTGCGCCTTGCCGTCGCGTACGCTCTGCAAAGCCAGGTCGTGCCCCATAGCCAGCTTGCCTGCACGGCGGGCAAGCCCCAACATAGAAAGCCACTTGGCGTTATTCATCTTTCAGCTCCGCCTCCATACGGTCATAGACCGCGTCAGAGATGGTCACCTCCAGTGCCCGCTCAAAGGCCCGCTTCTTCCGCGCCTTCTGCAGGCAGGCAGGATCGTGGCACACATAGGCGCCCCGCCCGGCCATCTTGCCGGTGAGATCCAGCTGCACATCCCCCTGAGGGGTGCGCACCACCCGCACCAGGTCGCGCTTGTCAAACCGTCCGCCGCAACCGGCGCACATACGCACAGGCACTTTCTTTGCTTTCATCTTTCCGCCTCCCTGTTTGCAGGCAGCCGCTTACTGCTGCGTGCCGTCGTAAAAGCCGGACTCCGGCTTAATATCAATCTTCCAGCCGGTGAGTTTGGCAGCCAGGCGCACATTCTGCCCCTTGTTGCCGATGGCCAGGCTCAGCTGATCATCCGGCACGGTGGCACGGCAGCTTCTGGCTTCCTCATCCAAGATCTCTACCCCAACCACATCAGCCGGCGCCAAAGCGGCAGCAATGTAAGTGGGCACATCGTCGTTATACTTTACAATGTCGATCTTCTCGCCGCCCAAAGCGTCCACAATATTGGACACACGCTGGCCGCGAGGACCGATGCAGGCACCTACCGGATCCACATCTTCCTCTTTGCTGAATACGGCGATCTTGGTACGAGATCCGGCCTCACGAGAGACAGACTTAATCTCAATGGTACCGTCAAAGATCTCCGGCACCTCCTGCTCAAACAGGCGGCGCACCAGACCCGGGTGGGTACGGCTGATCATAATCTTGGGGCCCTTGCTGCCATCTTTTACATCCACAACAAAAATCTTGATCAGACTGTTCTCTACCAACTCTTCGCCGGGCACCTGCTCAGCCTTGGGCAGCACAGCCTCATTCTTGCCAATCTCCAAAGTGGCATTGCCGGTGACCGGGTCTACCCGCAGCACCTTGGCAGAGATCAGCTCCTGATTCTTGCTCTGGAACTCCTCCATCAGCTTGCCCCGCTCCGCCTCGCGAATGCCCTGGCGGATCACATGCTTGGCAGTCTGCGCGATAATGCGGCCGAACTCCTTGGTCTTCAGCGGAATGTCAATGGTCTTGCCCACCTTGGCGCTCTTCTTGATGGCCTGGGCCTCTTCCAAAGTCAGATCCGTGTCCGGGTCCTCCACTTCCTCAACCACATTCTTGGTCACATACACCTTAAAGCGCTGCTTCTCCGGGTCAATGTCGCAATGGACAATGTCCTTGCCGTTGTAGTCGTGCTTGGCAGCCACCACGATGGCGGCAGAAATTTTTTCATACAGGTAATCCTCCGGGATTCCCTTTTCCTGCGCCAGCATTTGCACTGCATCAAATAATTCCTTACTCATTTTCCGATCACCTTTCCTTTATCCCTGAAAATCCTGTTCAAAATCTGCTATATTAAAATCGTCCAACTTCACAAAGGCTGTATCCTTCTTTTGTACACACAGCGCTTTGCCGGAAGTTAGGCGAACGGTTATCTCACCGTTATTATACTGCTCCAGCGTGCCGGAGAAATCCCGCGCCCCGTCAACCGGGCGAATGGTGCGCACCAGTACCGGCGCGCCGATATACTGCAAAAAGTGGCTGTCCTGCACCAGCTCCCGCTCAATACCGGGAGAGCTGACCTCCAAGGTGTAGGCCTCCTTAATGGGATCTTCCTGATCCAGCGGCTCCTGGAGTGCCCGGCTCATCGCCACGCAGTCGTCCATACTCACACCGCCGTCCTTGTCAATAAACACCCGCAGATAGTGCTGCGTGCCCTCCTTTACGAACCGCACATCCCAGAGCGAAAGCCCCAGATCGGCCGCAATGGGGGCGCACAACGCCTGCACACGGGATACCACATTTCCCTTGCCTGCCAATGAAAAACCTCCCTACAAAAACAGGAGAGCGGTCCCCGGGGACCACTCTCACTGAATAACTTACAACTTACCGATAACTATAATAGCATATTATAATCAAATGTCAAGCCTTTTTTCCGTCTGTGGAGAGCGAATGCACAAACAAACCGCTAAGCAGCTTAGGCTCAAACCAGGTGGACTTAGGGGCATCATGCGCCCGGCGTCCGCCACTGCCATCAGTTCTGCTATGGTGGTGGGATAGAGCGAGAACGCCAGCTTCATATCCGTTTTGGCCCGCTTCTCCAGCGCCCGCACACCGTAAATCCCGCCTACAAAATCAATACGCGGATCTGTCTTTGGGTCTTGAATACCCAAAATGGGCGACAGCAAATTGTCTTGCAGCAGCGACACATCCAAAGCGCCTACCGGATCATCCGGCACCAGCGCCGGCTTGATTTGCAAGGTGTACCACTCCCGATCCACCACCATACCGAAGGTGCCCTTTTGTTCCGGTTCTACCGGCTCATCCCTGTGCTTTACGATAAACCGCTGCTCGATTTGGGAAATCAGTGCGTCCGGTGACAGACCGTTCAAGTCACGCACCACCCGGTTGTAAGGCAAAATTTCCAGCTCGCTGTCCGGGAACGCCACCGCCAAGAAAAAATTAAATTCTTCCTGCCCGGTATAATCCGGTTTTTCTTCCCGCCGCTTGAGCCCCACTTTTACTGCGGAGGCGCAGCGATGGTGGCCGTCGGCAATATACAGCACCGGGATGGCGGCAAACAGTCCTTGCAGCTTTTCGCACAGGGGCGCGCTATCCACCACCCACACCGTTTGCTGCACATCATCCTGCACAAAATCATACACCGGGGTGTGTTCGCTCATCCAAGTAGAAAGCGCCAACTCCACCGCCGGTGAGCGGCGATAGGTCAGGAAAATGGGGCCGGTATTGGCGTCGCAGGTGTCCACATGGCGGATTCGGTCCGCCTCCTTGGCGGCCAGAGTGTGCTCGTGCTGTTTGATCACGCCGTTTAAGTAATCATCCACCCCGGCGCAGCCTGCCAGCCCCACCTGGGCGCGGCCGTTCATCACCTGCTTGTAAATATAAAAGCAAGGCGCCGGATCCTGCACCAGCGCGCCGGTATGCTCCAGCGCCAGCAGGTTCTCCCGGGCTTTCTCATACACCGCCGGACTGTACGGATCCGTCTCCGGCGGCAGGTCAATCTCTGCCTTATCTACATGTAAAAAGGACAGCGAATTGCCCGCTGCCCGCTCCCGCGCCCCGGCGGTAGTAAGCACATCATAGGGCGGCGCCGGGATCAGTGCCTGATAATCCGGCAGCGGACGAAATGCCCGAAACGGACGAAATACAGCCATAATGCCCCTCCTTTAGGTTCTTTTTTTCCAATATATTGTATGCAGTTTCATGTAAAAAGCGCACAGGTCGCCCTGTGCGCCGTTTTTATTTCTGATTTTTTTGGTACACGATACGCAGACCGTCCAGCAACAGATCCCGATCCACCACAGCGTCCACGGTACAGTATTTGGCAATGGCCGCACCCAGCCCGCCGGTGATCACCACCTTAGCCGGTTGACCCAACTCTTGCTGAAAGCGCGCCACCATGCCGTCAATCATGGCAGCCGTGCCGTACACGGTGCCGGAGCGCATACAATCCACCGTGTTGGTGGAAATGGCGTTCGTCGGCGCTGCAATATCAATCTGAGGCAGTTGGGCCGTACCGGTGGCAAGGGCGCTCAGGGCGGTCTTGACTCCGCACAGAATCGCCCCGCCGATAAAGCTGCCGTTCTTGTCAATGACAGAGGCAGTGGTGGCCGTGCCTAGATCAAAAAGGATAATGGGTGCCGGGTATTTGGCAATGGCAGCCACAGCGCCCACCACCATATCCGCACCCAGCTCGCCCGGGTTATCGGTCTTGATATTCAGTCCGGTCTTGACCCCGGGACCCACTAAAATCGGTGCTTTGCCGGTAACCAACACCACAGCCTTAGAGATGGTGCGAGCCAGGGGCGGCACCACCGTAGCCAATACGGCGCCCTCCAGCGCAGACGGCTCCAGGTGCATCAAATCCAGCACACTGTGCAGCTTGATGGCATACTCCTCCGCTGTCTCGTTACTGCTCGTAGACAGGCGATATTTGTCCACAATGGTATCGCCCTCGATAAAGCCCATGACTATATTGGTATTGCCCACATCAATGGCCAGAATCATAGCCACACCTTCTTTCTCTTAACTTAACTGCTTTTTGCTAATATTCACCAGCCGCACAATCACAGGACTGAGCACCACATTCACAGCCAATTCTACCACGAAATTCAGCCCTACAAAGCCGGTGATCATAAAAATGAACGCATTGGCGCCGCCTGCATTCTGCAAGATCCAGTCAAAGAAAAACAACCGACAACCCAGCAGGAAGATCCCGGTATTCACCACCGGGCACACCACAGCGGCACAGACCACGCCGGCGTACTTATGCTTCTTGCTTAGCACCCGATACACCAGCCCAGACAATGCCCCGGCCAAAATGCCCTTGAGCATCACCGTTAAAATGGTGCCAAAAATGCTCATGTTGAGGAACAGCGCCGTATCCGGCTGGCACAGCACCACCACGGCGAACACACCGCCCAGCCAAGCGCCGGCGCCTACACCGTAAAGGGCAGCGCCCACCACAATGGGAATGAGCACCAGGGAGATAGACACGGTGCCGAACTTAATAAATGAGCCCAGCAGCTGCAATACCACCACCAGGGCCGTGAGCAGACCTACGCCTGCAATCTTTTTTGCGTTCACTTTCATATTCAATTTTCCTTTCTGCTACTGTTCCAAGCCGCGCACCACGCAAACCGTGCGCCACCCCGAGAAAGTTCGTTTTTTCTCTACGGATACAATGCGCCCTCATTATAGCCTATTCCCCGTCAAATGTAAAGAGACTTTTTGGGCAGAAAATCCCTGCCTGTATTTACATTTTTTGTAGGGACCGATGTCCACACCGGTCCGAAATCCCTCCGTCAATGCCTGCGGCATTGCCACCTCCCTTTACAAGGGAGGCATATCGGTTACAAAATCTAAGCCCCCCTTGCAAAGGGGGGAAAGCGGCGCAGCCGCAGGGGGGATTGGCCGTAGGCAGCAGAGGAATTGCTATGCAAAAAAGCGCACACGGCAGAAACCGCGTGCGCTTTGCTGTACCGATTTACTTGTTCTTCTCCTGCACCACGCGGGTGATAATCTCCACGCAGCCCTCCGGGGTCAGGCGGCCGGAGTCCAAGGACAGATCGTAATTGTGCACATCGCCCCATTCCCGGCCGGTATAATGCCGGTAATTCAGCGCGCGCTTTTTGTCCTTCTCCGCCAGGCGCTTGGCCGGCGGCTTATCCGTCTCGCCGTAAAGCAGCACAATGCGCTTGGCCCGGTAGTCCTTACCGGCGTGCACAAACACATTGAGCACATCGTCCCGGTCCTCCAGAATATAATCCGCGCAGCGGCCCACGATCACGCAGTTGCCTTTTTCTGCCAAATCCAGAATCACCTTGCGCTGCACCGTCCACAAATAATCAGACGCAGACAGGCCGTTCATCACCTCAGGCGAACCAACGGATGAAAAAAAGGCGTAGGCCAAACGGCTCTTGCTGGCGGAGTACTCGCCGGTCTCCTCAATATAGCGCTCGGCAAAACCGGTTTTCTCCGCCACATGGCGCACCAGCTCTTGGTCATAATAATCCCAGCCCAGCGCCGCAGCAACAGCCTTGCCTACGGAACGCCCGCCGGAGCCGAACTCTCGACCAACGGTAATTACTTTTACAGACATGGTAAAGCCCCCTTGCCCGGCGCTGCAAAATTGGGTACACCGCACCGAGTCTATATTCAGTATAGCACACCTTCACCAAAAAAAAGAAAGGGGATCTTTACCGAAAAAACAAGACGGCATAGGTGGTGCCGTTCTGATTTAGGCAGGCATACTCCTGGCCGGTCACCGGCGACACAGACTGGTTCACCGTCAAACTGGTGTCATCCAGCGTCATGCCGATGGTGCCGCGCGTCTGGCTGGCAAAGGCCACATAGTGGTAGTTGGCGCTGCTGGAGAATTTGCACACAGAGGGCGCCATACCGTCTGCAAAGACAATGGCAAAGCGAGGGCGGAAGGGGCTGGGGACCTCCACCTTGCGTGTGGCCTTGCCATTACCGAAATAGTTGTAATAGTAGAACGGCAGCCCCCACAGGTCCCGCTCCGCCTGGGTGATGTGCACCGTGGTGTTGCCGGTGTGGTCGCCAATGGCCTTATCAATCCGCTGATTATCCGCGTTAAAATCCTCTCGCTGAGGCACATCGGTACCCACCCAGTCATTCAGTTTTAAGTTGGTGGTTTTGTTGGTACTGCTCATGTTAATCCTCCGTATCTAAAATGTCAAAGGGCAGCGCTGCCCGGTCAAAGACGGCATAAGGCACCGCGTCTGCGTCCAACGCATTCCAGGTGCGCCCGCTGCCCGACAAATGGGCATAGAGAAAAGGTGGAACCCAGTCCCGCAGCAGGCGACCCAAATGGACCCGCCCGGCGGCAGGGATCACCAGTTCCAGATTGCCGTCCGTGCAATGATAAGTTGCCCCCGCGCCGCACAGATCGCTGAGTGCCTGTTGAAAGCCCGCTAAAGAAAAAAAATCGCCCCAGGGCATTTGCCGCCGCGCCAGCAGCTTTTGGCGGGTCTCTTGTAGGGTATCCCCGGCAGCAAACCGCGAACCGTCAGCCAGCGCCAAAGATTTTCTTCGGCAGCAGTAGCGGCAAAGGCGCCCTCCCGGGTGTCCGTCAGTTGATCATAGACCAGCGCGATCCCCGCCGCATAGGCTCGCAGCTCGCGTGCCTGCAAACGACCCAGCACCGTCTCAAACATAGCAGGTCACCTCCACCGCCGTCACCTCCAGGTACGCGCCGGTGCTGCAAGGGATCACGCCGCCTTTTTCACCTGCCGCATGCACCTCCGGGGTGCCGCACAGACCGTCTGTTTGCAGCGCTGCAGCCAAGGCGGAGGGATGCAAGCTGCCGCCGATCACCCGAGCGGAGCACAGTTCTTTCAGCTGATTTTCCAGAGCAGAGCGCACCGTTGCCGGGTCCGCTCCTGCTAAAATTTGCGCCGAGCACACCAGCTGTACCGGTTGCTTTTTTGCCTCCTGCACATCAATAAAGCACCCGGCCAGCGTGAGAATATCCAACTTTTCCGTCACCGCCAGGCGCAGTTCGTCGTCCACCTGACCCTGACGGCTGCGCACATATACCGTGACGATATAGTCGGAACCGCCGGGGCACACTTTGCACGACAGCACCCGATCCAGCTGCTCCACCGCTGCGGCCAAGCAGGCGGTGTTCACCCCATTGGGCGGCACCTGTTGCACCTGACAGATTCTTTGGCGCAGGGCGGTATCCGTTTCTACCGCCGCGCCGCCCGAAAACCGATTGGCGTTGGTCACCCCGCGGATGCCCGCCGGGGATTGACCATCACGGTAATGCACCCCGGCTCCACGTTATGGGCAGTGGTCTTGCCCAGAGAAACGGCCGGCACATCCACCGTCCATTCTCCGGCAGGAATGGTAGCTGCCTTGGTGGTGGCAAACTGCAAATAGGGCTGCCCGGCCACAGAACACACCGTGTCTGCCGGTACGGTCACCGCCGCCTCTGCTGCTTGCGCCAACGAAAATGTCAGCACCCCGGCGGCGGCAGAAGCACCCTTGCGCTGCAAGCCCACGTCCGCCGCGTGCCGATCCAGGTCCGCACCCCGTGCCGTATCGGCAAACACCTGGCTCTGCACATGATCGCCAAACACCGACAGGGCATACAGCCCGTTGCCACACTGCGAAAGCGGGTGTCCAGCTCCGGCAGATCCTCCGGCTTTTCGCCGCAAGCGTCGAAAAATGCCGCCCGCATTTTGTCCGTTATTTCTTGATAGGTCGCTCTCATAGGGCAACCGTCACCTCCCGTTCTTCCTCACGCACCCACAGGCGAAAGACCGCGCTGCCGTCTGCGGTGCGCACCCCCAGCACCAGCACGCCGGGCACATCACAGACAGCCCGGCGACCCAGCGCCAGCAGTTCGTCCGGCAACAGATCTGCCCCGCAGCCGCCCACCCCGCCTACCGGCCGAGGATAATAGCCCTGCCGGGGCAGCATCAGCAGCAGGCGCAAAGACTGCACCAGATTCTCCGGTGCGTCCAGGCGCCGAGGGACATGATCCGTAACCGCATAATCGCCGTTTTCCACTGCATAGATCAAGGTTCGATCTCTCCTTTTTCATTGATGACCAGACCGTTTATCCGCACCGTACCGTCCCGGCACAGGCGCACCACCGCGCCGCCGGGGCCGCGCAGTTCCACCTCGCCGGGCGCCAGATCGGCGTTGCCCATACGAGCGCCGGCAACCACTGCGCCGTCCTCTCCGCCGGAGAGCAGCAGCACCTGGGCACCGGCAGGCACATTGGCCGCATAGCCGTAAGGGGGCATACACCGGGGTCTCCCGCAAATGGGCAGAGGCCACCGTCTCCACCTGACTGCCGCCCAAGGTCACCCCGGCGCACTCATATCCGGCGCCGCCGGTTTGGCGGGCACGCTCATTCAGCCACATAGTACATCGCCTCCAATTTCGGTTGGCAGCACAGCACCAACCGGGTCTGTACCTGCCGAGCGGTGCCGGTGATCTCCCGCTGAAAAATGCGGAACCCGGCGCTGTCCGGCACACCGTCCTTTGGCACCACCGGGGCATACAGCGGCAGCCGATGGGCACCGGTGAGCACCACCTCCAACCGCCGATACCGGGCAGCCGCCTGCTCCAGCTTGCGCAGCAGCACCTGCTGGCGCTGCTCCGGCGGATAGGCCGCCACATTTACATAGCGGCGACGACTGATCTTTTTGTCCGCAAAATACCCGGCCTCCAATCGGCGGCAGTACGGTTCCGCGCTGGCAATTTTATAGGCATATACCCCCGGCGCTTCTCCCCGCTCGGTCACCGCCGTAATTGAGGTGATTTGGTCCCCGGGCAAAGTCACCGGTGTCTCACTGCCGTAAACACACAGCCGGTTCTCCGGATCGACAAAAACGCCCTTGGCGCCCAGCACCTGCATAAAGCCCTGCAAGGCGCCAAAGCAGCTGGTGCCCTTCTCCACCGTATATTGCCCCGGGGCGGTGCCGGCAGGCAAAGCCGCCGTAAAGCCAAAGGGGTGCCGCGTAATGGTGGACCATTTGGTCCACATTGGGTGCGTTTAGGCTAATGGGCAGCGCCTCATTGTCCAGCAGCAGACAGGCTGAGGAGCGGGCATACACAAAACCCCGCCGTTGCCCGGGGTTACCGTCAGCTTTTGCTGGTCCGCATAGCCAAAGAAGCAGCACGCACCGTCCGGCGCAAAGCCCCGCACCCGGTACACCTCCGGCAGATCGCCGTCCCACAAAAAGTGCAGTCGCAGTCCGTCGCAGCCGGCAGTCACATCGCCGCTCCAGCGGTAAGACAGCAGCTGCCGGGGCACCGCCCGCTTGCCGTCCAAAAACTCCAGTTCAAAGGTCACGCCAACACCACCTTTTCCCCGGGGCCAGATCAAAGGGCGAGGGCAAGCGGTTCCGTGCCACAATGGTGTCTACCGACACACCGGTGCGCGCCGCAATGTCAAAAGGCGTTTTCCCCCTGCCGCACCCGGGTGCTGCCGTAAGGAGCATACCGGGGCGCACGGTCACAATCCTCCGTAAAAGTAAAGCTGTACTGCACCCCGTCCCGGGCGGTGGTGCAAGTGTAATCAAACCGGGTCAGATACGCCCGCATAGGCTCCGCCCCGGGGGCGAACAGCCAGTGGGCCTGTCCGGGCAAAAGCAGCCGCCGCAGCACCTGGGCCATCTCCAGCGCACGGCCGCCGTACCACCAGCCCTTGCCGGTGATCACCGTGGCCCGGCGCCCGGCCGGGGTCACGCAGACCCCGCCGGACAGCAGCCGTTCCTCCTGTTGCAGCGCCCGATTCTCCACCTGAAGCTGGGCGGGATTTTGCAAAAAGGTGTACGGCCCAAAGCGCATACGCATCAGTGCCTGCATATCTACACCTCCCCGCCGTCATACCGGCGGGCGTCCAGGCGCAGATACTCGCTGAGCGCCTCTATATAGGCATTATCCTGTTCGTTCATACTCTCCGTCTCCATCTTCTAAATCCTCCCGATAGGTCAAGGTGGCTCGCAGGTGCAGGCAGCCGGTGTACGTGTCCGCCTGGGGCGCACCGGCCGACACCGCACACACCCGCCGATCCAGCAGCGTGCGGCAAATGCCGGAGAGCACCTGTTGCAGTGCCCCAGTACCGGCAGCCGGTGGCGCATACAGATCAAAGCACAGAGCGATCTGACCGGCCCGGCTCTCCTCACCCACTGCGTCGCTGGTGCCGTCCATCTCCGCCAGGCGCACCGCCACCACCGGGCGCAACAGGCGGCTGGGCTTCATTTGGTTCGGATACGCCCGGCAAAAGTCCACCCCTTGCAGGGCAGCGCTATCCCGCAGCTTCGCCAGTACCTGCGTCACCGGATCCGTTGTCCACTTCATAACTCCCCTCCTGCAAGCGCTTCATCACGCCGGTATAATACAGCAGCTGGCCGCCCATACAGACCGCCTCCCGCTTGATGAAATAATAAGATCGGTCACCGGTCTCCAGCACCGCGTCCTCCGGCAGTTCCAGGATATTCCGATCAAAGGGGCCGATGTACAGGTAAAAATCCTTGTCCACCCGCCCGATGGGCGTTTGCCGATCCGTAAAATTGGACTTGTTCTTCCGCCAGGTCTGTTGCAGAGTACAGAAAAACGGAAGGGATCGACCCGCCCCGGTGACCAGGCAGGCGCTGTTGCCTGCCCGGGTCAACTGATTTTTAATGATATGTGCAGCCGGTGTCATACGCTGAGAAAGGCAAAGGCGTCGTCCCGCAGCAGGCCTCTGCATGCCTGCTCCGCGTCCTCCAGCATCAGGGCAGATGCCTTGTGCTGGCCGCTTTGCTGCACTGTTACATCGCCGGCGGTAAAGGCGGTCACATCGTCGCCGCTTTGGAACCACCGGGACTGCTCCAGCATACGAAGCGCTTTCACCGCTGCCAGGTGGATCAGTCGCTCGTCCGCCGGATCTGTCGCATCAAACATACGCAGCTCCACCATGCGCACCGCCGAGGCGATCACCGGCGTCCACTGGGTCAGCTGCTCCGCCGTCTCTCCGGAGAGCAGCTGCAACCGCTCTGTGACCGCCTGTATATCCATACAGTTTGGCTTAGGCATGGGTCAGCATCTGAACGGCGCCGGAGAAGATGGGCGAGAACCCGGCAATGGCGGTGATGGACGCCCGCTCCAGCTGGCGATCGATCAGCTTGTCAAAGTCGGTGACCACATCACCGGCCTGCACCTTTTCCAGTGCGCAGGTACGATCCAGCGCCAAAATGGTATTGTCGGGGAACATCTTGTGCTTGATCAGCTCCGCGCCCAGCGGAGTCACCACTCGACCGGTGGCGTGGAAGTCGTTGCCGGCGATGGCATCCTGCATTTCGGTCATTTTCAAAATGGAGGCGGTATCCCGGGCACTTACCAGCAGGGTGGTCATATTGAAGCCCTCAAAAGCGTTCCACAGATCCACCAGCCCGGCATAAGTCAGACCGCCCTCCAAAGTAATGCCGCTATCATGCACGCCGATCAGCGCCGCATAAGCATCCAGCAGCTGCCCTTCTGCAATGCAGTTGCCGATTTGGCGCAGGGTCACGGTAAACAGATCCAGCTTTTGAAACTTTACCGCCTCATAAGAGGCCACCAGCATACGGCCTCGCTTGTGCATCTCCGTGAGCGTATCCTTCACCTGCACCGTGGTGGTAGGCAGGGACGCACCCTCCGCCACCTCGGCGGCAGTCAACCGCTCGCCGTTTTCCACGCTCTCAATGGCGCGGTAGTCCATACCGTCAATCACCGTGGTGGTGGCCACGATCTTTTGCAGCACATCTGCCTGCTCCATACCCTGGCGCACCGCTCGGCTCACATACTCCGGAAACAGCGCCGCAGAGTCCGAGGTCTGGAAGAATTTGGACACCGTGTCGGAGCCGATGCCACTGACTTTAATGTCAAAGCGCTTAAGCTGGCGCTGATAAGCGTCCAGCCCCTCCAGCGGGGTGCCTGCGTAATTTTCCGAAGGGTCGATCTGTTCCAGCGCCTGGGTAAAGCTTTTGCCGGTAGTGTACAGTCCCTTTTCCAGTTTCAGATTATCATAAGCCATCTTACATTACCTCCTGTATTAAAGAATAAAACCGACCATGCCGGTGGTGGCGTCTGCCCAAAGGACCAGGCGCTTGATTGCCGCCTTTTCCTCGTCCACTTTTACGCCGCCGCTGCCGTCGGCAATCAGGCCGCAGTAGCCGGGCGTGGGCGCGATGCCGGTAAACTTGCACTCCACATAGCCGCCCAGCTGCACGCCCACCAGGTTGCCCTGCACATTGCGTACAAAGCCCATAAAGTTGGGGCTTTTGCTGTCGCACTCTTTTACATATTTATTGGCCACCGGGTATGCCAGCATACCCACCCGGCCGGACTCGCTGTAAAAGCTAAGCATCTTGTCGTCAAATCCGTCAAAATAAATTGCCATGGTTTCTTCCTCCTTAAATTACAAAAAGCCTGGTTGTTGCTCTTTTTTTTCGCCGCCGGACGCCAGCTGGGGCGACGGCATATTGGCACGGCGATCGGCAGCCTCAAAGGCGGCCTTAAAGGCCTGCAACTCCTTGGCAGTCATCACCCGGGCCACGCCCTCAAACACGCCCAGCTCCATCTGCGGCAGCACCCCGGCGCACAGACGTACCACCTGGGAAGCCAGCTCCTGCTTGTAGCTTTTGCCCAACTGGGCCTCCTGCTCCAGGGTGTCCAGCTGTCGCGCCAACGCTCGCGCTTGGTCGCAGGTGAGGGTCACAGCGCCTTTGCTGTTTTGCAGGGTCTTGCGTACATCGTTCTCTGTCACAGTCTTGTCTCCTTTGCTGCTGTCATAGTGCTTGACCACACCGGCCTCTCGCTGGGCAGGCACGGCCACAAAAGCTCCATTCGTAAGCGTCCGTGGCGTCGGACAGCACGGTAAAGGCCACCTTGCCGTCATAGCTTCTGCCGGGCACATGGCTACATCCGCCGCTGCGCCGATCCGCACCGCACAGGGAGCACACAGTGCTGCCCATGGCACAGGACACGCTCACTTCCTTTTTTTGATTCCGCCGTCGATCTGGGTGATCAGCTCCGCATTGCCGGGGGTGCGCACCATATAGGCCTTAGCCTGTAAAGTCACCAGATCCTCGCCGTCCGCAGTCTTGCGCCCGGGCACCGGCACCACCGCCGTGGCATAAATGCGCGCTGCCTGGTCGCCGCTTTTCATAGAGTGGTCAAAGATCCCGGTCTTGCCCACAAACAGGGCGCCCAATTCCTCCAGCGCCCGACGGGTAAACTTTTCATGATCCCGATCCACATCGTTGTTGCACAGCACCACGGAGAACACATACAGCTCCTCCGGCGCAAACGCGCGGCGGGTAAAGGCGCCGATGGCCTCTAAATCCGCCGGCGCCGGTGCAAAGCTCTTTTCTACATAACCGCCGGTCATAATTTCTCCGTCTCCTTTTTGATTTTCTCCGCCTGGGCCTCATACAAATGGGCCTGGGCCGTATCCGTCTGGTCTTGCAGGGTAATATCCTGCCACACCACCTGGAAGGGGGCGCCGCTGCCGCAGCACTGCAAGTAGGTGCGCCCGATCTTCTCGATCACCGGGGTTAAAATACGCCGATAATTCTTCAGCTCCGTGGTGAGCAGGTCCGCCTGTTGGCGGCTCATCCGCTCGGTGGTAGACCAGGACAGACCAAACATAAAGGGCGGCAGCCCGGTTTTGGCCACGATCTGCTCCAGCATTTGGCGCACGGGGATCTCGCTCTCCAGCACCTGATTGTCGGCGCCGATCACCTTTACATCCACATCGCCCACCGCCACAAAGTCCTTCACGGACGAAGCGTCCATAGCCTCCTGCCAGGAGCGAGCCATGGTCTGTGCCCGCTGCCCTGCATAGGCACGGTCCGCCGCGTCGTTGCCCGGTCGGTACACCACCGCATAGCGCAGATTACCGGCATGGCTCCAGTTTTGGCCAATGGTATTGTAAATTTGCAACAAGATCCGGCTCACAAAGGGCAGTCCCCGCAGCAGACTGGTGCCTGCCACAGCCCCCGGCTCCGGGTTTAGCACGGAGTAGAGCAGCAGCTCCGGCCGGGGCAGCGGCTCTCCGCCGCTGAAAAAGCACAGATCCAGCCCGTTCCCCGCGCGGCGTACTTCCAAATTGCGGGTGTCGCCGTTATACAGAGCATACAGTTCCCGCCCGTCGGTGATCATCTCGCCCACGGCGCTGCCGTAGGTAAGCAGCTGATCCAGATAAGTGGCGATAAAAGCCTCAATCCCCTGCTGGTTGCCGCCCACATTGATTCCGGACAAATCCCGGTTTAACTGCGCATTCAGCCCATCACTGCCGGTGTCCAGGCTGAACCCGCCAGTCAGACGCACCAGCTTGCCGATGGCCGCGTCCAAAATGGGAATGTTCTCTCGCAGATTACGATAGAGCGCAGCGTCCGCCGTCACCGCTCCGTAGGACTGCCAGCTGCAAAAGGGCTGACCCGCCGGGTGCCCAGTCTGCACCGCACAGCAGTCCCCTGCTCCTTTTTTGGCGCCCGCTTTGGAACGAAAGCGTCCCAAAACATCACTTCCTTTCTACCGCAAGGGCGCATACGCCGCCGGGCTCCTCACCGTTCAATACGGTAGAAACAAAGTAGCGAATGTCGTCCATTGCATGGTCGTTTTCTTTTTTCGGTGCGTCCCGGCGCAGACTGTTGTCCCACTGGTACAGGAGAACTCCCGCAATGCGTCCCACATTGACCGTGCCGTAGTCGCAAGAGATCCGCCTTCAGATACCAGGGCCCGGCAGGCGCTGCCGGCGCCCCCACATGCCGCTTGGGGTCAAACATGGGGTACACCAGTCCGTCTGCCGCCACCCAGCGCCCCTCTACGAACCGGCGGTAAAAGGTGCCGCTGTACAGTCGCTTGTACCGCCGCAGCACCGCCGGAGACAGAGAGGGATTGTCCGTCATCTGAAAGTGCAGGTACAACACCTGCTTTTCCGCCGCTTTTTGGATCCACTCTTTATAGAACCAATGATAGGGGTGCTCCGGATTGCAGTTAAACCAATAGGTGGGTTTTCCGTCCGTCCCGGCGCACCGTCAGCTCGCTGCGGCTGATCTTAAAAGTGCAGGTAAAGCCCAGCGCCGTCAGCTGCTCCGTCAGCGGGGTGAGCACATTCCGTCTTAGAGAAGCGACCGTCTTGCCGCACAGGGCAAAGGCTGTGTCGCGGAAGCGATAGAACGCCCAACTGACAAAAGAAATGCTCATGCACAGGGTCTTGCCGCTGCGCACGGCGCCGTCGCAGATAATGCCGCTTTTGCCGCTGTGGGGCGACCCCGGGCACCACCAGGTCAGTGCCTGCATTTGCTTGGGTGAAAAGGGCTTAAACGCTGTCACGATTCCCGGCGCCCCCTTCCTGCCAAACGCACTTGGCACCGGCCTCCAGTGCCTGGTAAAAGGCAGCCGCCGTGTTGCCCTCTGCCGCCTCCAGGGCTTGCAGCTTCTCCAGCGCCTTTGAGCCGATCAAAGAATTTGATCTCCATACCGCCGCCCTTAGGTCGCTTGATCTCGCTGATGTTAAAGAAATCCATCTCCCCCAGCGCCGGCAAGATCTGTTCCTCCGGGGCATACAGCAGCCGTACCGCATCCTGTATTTCGCCAAAGGCAAGGTGCCTTAAACCCTCGGTGTATTCCTGCCGTATGCTCTTTTTCTTTCGTCTGCCCATCGGCTCACCTCCTGCAAAAGGGCGCCGCACCGAAAAAGCGCCCTTCACCTATACCCATGAAAACCGCCGGGTTATAGACGAAAGGCTCTATAAAAAGAAAAAAGCCGGTAAAAAATACCGACTTTTTCTGCTTACTTATTCCGTTTTATCAATCCTTGGTCTTGCTCATCACCTTCAGCGGATCCACCGTCTCCTTGTTCATGGTGGTAATCAAGTGCAGGTGGGGCGCCTCTTCCGCCTCAAAAGGTACGGTGCCCAGGGTGCCCAAATCCTGACCCAGAGTCACATAATTTCCGGCAGACACATGCACCACATCCATACCACAGTATTGGGCCACCAAGTTGCCCCCGTGGTCAATGGTGATGACCTTGCCCAGCAGGGCGTCCGTCTTAACGGACAGCACCAGGCCGTCGTTGATGGCGGTCACCTTGGCACCCTTGTTGGCCTTAAAGTCCACTGCCGCATGGGCACGGTAGTCCCCCATGATCCGACTGCTGCATGGACGCCGGCTCCGTCGTGGTGGTGCCCCGAGTGGTAGCCGCCGTGGTGCCTGCCGTAGTGGCAGGGGCGGTCTCCGTTACACCCTCTACCCGGTGCTGCACCGCAGCCGCCGAAGTGGTCTCCGTCACGGAAGTAGGCTCGCCCACCGGGGCCTTGCCGCTGCCTTGGGAGGAGAAATACACAATCAGCCCCAGAGCGATGATGGACAGGCAGATTACCGAGAACAGGGTCCGCAGATTTTTGCTTTCATTTTTATCTTTTTTGATGTAGCCATAAAAATAACACCTCGGCAGTAGTATGCGCCAAGGTGTTTTGTTTTATACAAAGGGGTTATTCTGTTTTTGCCGCTTTGGCCCCCCGGCTCTCTGCCTCCATGATTTCCATGGCGGTGCGCAGGGTGTCTACCACCGACTCCTGGGGCAGCGGTTTTAAGGCGATATAGGGCTTTTTGCCTGCAGACAGCAGCACCCGGCCGTACATACCCTTGTTCAGCGCCGGGATCCATGCCGGTTCCAGCTGACTGAAATACAACAGCACCGCGCCGTTTTTTGGCTGATTTCCGTTAAGCCTAACGCCAGCGCCCGATTGCGCAGCAGGGCGATTTCCACCAACCCGTACACACTTTGGGGCGGCTTGCCGTAACGGTCCGTCAACTCGTCGTACACATCGTTGGCATCTGCGTCGCCGGCAATGTCCGCAATGCGCTTATACATGGCGATCCGCTGATTGGTGGCAGGGATATACGCCTCGGGAATATTGGCGTCCACCGGCAGGTCGATCAGGCACTCCTGCTCCTCGTTTTGGGCAGGCGCCTCGCCTTTCTCCAGCGCCACGGCCTCCTCCAACAGCTTTAAGTACATATCGTACCCGACCGCCTCCATATGGCCGTGCTGGCGGTTGCCCAAAAGGGAACCGGCACCGCGGATCTCCAGGTCCCGCATGGCGATCTTAAACCCGGAGCCGAACTCCGTGTATTCCCGAATGGCCTCCAACCGCTTGGTAGCAATATCCGTCAGCTCCCGCCCACGGGTGTAAGTAAAGTAGGCAAACGCTCGGCGAGAGGAACGCCCTACCCGGCCGCGAATTTGGTGCAGCTGGGCCAGTCCCATGCGGTCTGCGTGCTCAATAATCAGGGTGTTTACATTGGGAATATCCACCCCGGTCTCTATAATGGTGGTGCACACCAAAACATCCAACTGGGCATCTAAAAGCTGCTGCCAAACGGAACTAAGCTGCTCCTCGGTCATACGACCGTGGGCAATGCCCACCCGCGCGCCGGGCAGCGCCTTTTGGATTTGCACCGCCGTGTGCTCAATGGTATCAATATTATTATGCAAGTAGTAGCACTGACCGCCCCGTGCCAGTTCCTTTTCCATGGCCTCCGTCAGCACCCCAAAATCGTACTCCATCACATAGGTCTGCACCGGGTGCCGGTCGCCGGGCGCCTCCTCCAGCACACTCATATCCCGTATGCCGCTCATAGCCATATTCAGGGTACGGGGAATGGGGGTGGCAGACAGAGTCAGTACATCTACCGCCGGGAATTTCTCTTTGATCTTCTCTTTTTGTGCCACGCCAAAGCGCTGCTCCTCATCCACAATCAGCAGCCCCAGATCCTTAAAGCGAATGTCCTTGCTGATGATCCGGTGCGTACCTACCAGCAGATCCACCCCGCCGTGCGCCAAATCCTCCAATATCTGCTTTTGCTTGGTAGGGGACACAAAGCGGGAGAGCATCTCCACCCGCACCGGAAACGGCTCCATCCGGCGCATAGCCGTTTGGTAATGCTGCATAGCCAACACCGTGGTGGGCACCAAAATGGCGCACTGCTTACCGTCTGCAATGCACTTAAAGGCGCTGCGCAGAGCCACCTCTGTTTTGCCAAAGCCCACATCGCCGCACAGCAGCCGGTCCATAGGCGACGGTCGCTCCATATCCGCCTTGATCTCCGCCGCGCTTTGCAGCTGATCGTCGGTCTCATCATAGGCAAAGCGCAACTCAAAGTCCCGCTGCATATCCCCGTCCGGGCTAAAGGCATAGCCGGGGGGTACTCATCCGCTTGGCGTAGAGGGCAATTAACTCCTTGGCCATATCCCGCACAGAGGCGCGCACCTTGGCCTTGGTCTTTTGCCAGTCGCCAGAGCCAAGGCGGTTGATCTTCACCTTCGTATCTTCCTTAGGCCCAATGTACTTGGACACCAAATCCAACTGGGTCACCGGCACATACAGAGTGTCTCCCTTAGCGTAGCTGATTTTAATATAATCCTTTTTCACCCCGCTGAGCTCCAGGGAGTGAATGCCCTCAAACACGCCGATGCCATGCACATTGTGCACAATATAGTCGCCTTTTTGCAGTTCGTCCAGGGAGTGAATGGCGTTTTTGCCCCGAGCACGCTTGTGCTTCTTTTTACTTTGCCCGGTGCGGGCGTGGGTAAACAGGGCAAAGCGAATATCCGAAATTTGCACCCCGCCGCTAAGGCTGCCCGGGCATACATGCACCGTGCCGGTCTGAAACTGCTCCGGCAAGCGCGGGTAGAATTCTGCGGAAAAGCCCTCACTTTGCAGGTCCGTGGCCAAGGCGCGCCCGGCTCGCTCCGTACCTGCCAGCAGGCAGACGGTGTACTTTTTCTCCGCCAAGGGGCGCAGCTCCTCCGTCAGCTGGGCCATGGTGCCGCTCCATACCCCCAGGGTTTGCAGCCGGAAGTCGGACAAATGCCCCACCGGGGTGTCAAAGCTGCCCCGAGGCATGGAGTCCAGATACAGCGCTTTCTTTTCTGTATAAATTTCCGTCAGCGTGTCAAAATCAACCGTATACCGGTCCAGCCCCTTGCACAGGCTGCCCTGCTCCACCAGCCACTTCATATCCTCTTGCAGCAGCCGGTTGGCGTTATTGCACTTCTCTTTCACTTTTACCGAGTCGCACACCGCCAGCAGACCGTTGCAATAATCAAACAATCCGTTTGACTGATACACAAGGGGTAAATATTTATCTTTACAAGGCAGGGTGCCGGTTTTGCGTAGGGTGTCTGCGTCTGTAAGCAGCTTTTCCCGGGCTTTGGTGGCCTTGCCCCGCAGCCCGGCAGCCAGCGCTTCTATTGCCTTGGCGGTCTTTTCCGCATCGGCAAAAAGTACCTCTGCCGATGGGGTGATCCGCAGGCTGTTCAGTGCCTCCGTCCGCCGTTGGGTAGCCAGGTCAAAGGCGGTCATACTCTCAATGGTATCGCCCCAAAATTCCAGCCGCACCGGTTCTGTGCGCCCAGGTGGAAAAATGTCCAAAATACCGCCACGCAGAGCAAACTGGCTGGTGCCGTCCACCTGGTCGTACCGGACATAACCCGCTGCCACCAACGCCTGTACCAGCTGGCCGGGGGGCACATCATCCCCCACCTTTACCGTGCGGGTGCGCCCCAGCAGCTCCGCCGGGGGCATGGTCAGCTGGCAGGCGCTGCCACCGGCGCCACCACGGCCGTGTACGCCCCCGCAGCCATGCGGGACAGCACATCCAGCCGCAGCAGCTCGTACTCATGGCTGGCACCCGCCACCTGCACAAAGTTCATCTCCCGCGCCGGGTACAGCAACACATCCCCTTGCAGGGTGCGCAGATCCTCCGTCAATTTAACGGCAGAGGCCTCGTCCGGCGTGAGCACCAGTAGGGGCTTTCTTTGTTGTTCATACAGTGCGTGGAGCACCAGCGCTTTACCGGTCTCCGAAAGACCAACGGCCCCAACTGGTCGGGACCCGGTGGTCCACGCCCGATTGAGGCTGGCAAACGCATCACTTTGATTCAGTATACCTGAAAAGCAAGACATTCTTTCATTCCTATTCTGCCCCGCAGGGCTTTTGCTGTCAGCGGTTATACAAGTTCATGGCCTCATCCGTTTTGCCCTCCACCAGCAGCCGCACCGCCGCCGTGGCGTGCTCCAGCGCCGTCTTCAGCGCCGGCTCCTGCTCTTTGGGAAAACGGCCCAGCACCCAGTCCGCCAGGTCATACGCCGGGGTTGGTTTTTGCCCCACGCCGATCTTCACCCGGGGAGTCCTGGCTGCCCAACCGGGCAATAATACTCTTTATGCCGTTGTGTCCCCCGGCGCTGCCTTTACGGCGCACCCGGGTACGACCCACATCCAAACTGATGTCGTCAAACAGCACCAGCACCCGTTCCGGCGGGATTTTATAAAAATTCGCCGCCTCGGCCACTGCGTCGCCGCTTAGGTTCATCATGGTTTGCGGCTTCATCGGCAAGCACCGCTCTCCGCCCAGGCGCACATCGCCCACCAGGGCGTGGAACTTTAATTTCTTAATATCCACATGCTCCTGGAGCGCCAGCAGATCCACCGCCAAAAAGCCCGCGTTGTGGCGGGTCATCTCGTACTTAGGTCCGGGATTGCCCAGCCCTACAATCAAATACGAATAGGTGCCGCCAAACTCTTTTTTTCTTGAAAAAAGCATACTCTTCCTATCTTCTTATGGCAAAAATCGGGCACGCCGCCACCGTACCTCTACAGTACAGCGTGCGTCGCGCCCGTTCTGATTATGCCTCGGTTTTTTCAAACTCCTGGAATTCCCGCTCGTCGTCGGATTTTTCGAAGTTGTACATATTCTCGTCCTTCACATGCTTGGCAATGAACTTGTCACGGTCAAACAGCTCGTCTGCCTTCACCTTCCAGGCCTTGGCAGCGCCGATGGTCTTGTCGTACAGCTCGTTGGCCGACTCCGGGTGCTGCATCTCGGTGGAATAAGCACCGGTCTCTGCCACCATTTTGCTGATGGCGCCGGGGTTATCCAGCACCGGGCAGGGGCGCAGCATATTGTTGGAGAAGGGCTGGTTGCGCTTGTACGCCATAAACAGCGGACTTTGCAGCGCGTCCAACACGGAGCATTCTTTAATATTCACATTGGAGTAATGCACAAAGGCGCAAGGCTCGCAGTCGCCGTTGGAGTTAATGTGGAAATAGTGGCGGCCGCCGGCAATACAGCCCTGCACATACTCGCCGTCGTTCCAGAAGTCCAGCGCAAAAATGGGCTTGGTGTGGCGCCACTCGTGCATCTTCTTATACATCAGCGCACGCTGCTCCGGGCTGACCATCAGATCGGTTACCGCGCCGTTGCCGGTGGGCATATAGGTAAAGAACCAGGCAAACTTAACGCCCTGGTCGATGAGCCAGTCCATATACTCGTCAGAGGCCAGCACATCGGTGTTTTTGCTGGTGTAGCACAGGGAGGCACCAAAGGGCACGCCCCGATCCTTCAGCCGCTTCATGGCAGCCGTGCACTTTTGAAAGTACCGGCGCCGCGACGGAAGTCGTTCTCCTCCTCGTAGCCCTCAATAGAGAAGGCCGGGTAGAAGTTGCCTACTTCGCGGATCTCATCAGCAAAGCTGTCGTCGATCAGCGTACCGTTGGTAAAGCTCAGGAATGCGCAGTCCGGGTTCTCTCTGCAAATACGCATCAGATCCTTGCGGCGCATGGTAGGCTCACCGCCGGTGTACAGATACATATATGTACCCAGCTCCTTGCCCTGGGTGATAATACGGGTCAGGTCGTCGTAAGACAGAGAGCTGGTATGGCCGTACTCGGCAGCCCAGCAGCCGGTGCACTTCAGGTTGCAGGCAGCGGTGGGATCCATCAGGATCGCCCACGGCACATTGCAGCCGTACTTCTCAATGGCAGCCATACGCTTGGTGTAGCTGTTAATGGCTACATTCATCAGCGGCTGAACCAGCTGATTGAGCACATGCTCATCTGTATTGCAAACCAAATCTCTGGCAAAGCGCATCCAGTTGTTATTCGGGTCATCCAGCACCTTGTGCAAACCGGCATAGGTGGAACGGTTAACCTTCTTTACATCCGCCATCTCCATCAGGCTGAGAATGCGGGGTGCGTTCTTATCAAAATCCTTACGCGCATACTTGATCGCGTTTTTTACGACAACAGCCGTCACTGTTTCTTTGAAAGCCATAATACTTAACCTCTCTATACGCAGTATGCCGCCGAAAGGCAGCAGTTCCTGCAATTTCAGTCAAATTCTGTGTATCAAATATAATACTAAGGAATCAAAAAGTCAAGCCATAAGTTTAATAAAGGGCGTAATGTCCTGTAAAACTTTATTTTTCTTAAGAAGCGGCCGATTACCGGTGATTAAAACCGGATCTGGAACTTTAAGCGATAGGTCTTATCCGTCTTGTTCTTGTATTTCTCCTCCGGCCCGGCACCCAGGTAAGTCAGATTTTCAAAATCCGGCGGCAGCTCAAACAGCAGCCCCACCTCCGGGATCTCCGGCAAAGCGTCATTGGGGAAGAATTGCATATCCACTTCCATACCCTTGGAGGTAATGGTGTAGACCACCTGACCCTTGCACTCCGGCTGGGTGCACACAGTAGCACCGCTGACCACAACCACCTTTTTGCCGCCGTCCAAAATTTTGTAATTCTCAATAGACCACTTGGTGTTGTTGTAAATTCCGGGGGTGTCGCCGGCGTCTCGCCAGCAGCCCAGCCGAGAACCGGCCCGGGTGCCTCGGTCATTATCCGTCAGCGCCCGCCAGAAGTTAAAGCGCATAGGTCCTTGCAGCAACTCCTCGCCGCCCACCTTAATACTCACCAGCTGGTTGCGCTCCCGGCGCTCAAAGCGAATGTTTACATCGTCGCTCATCACCCGCAGAGAGCCGTAGGTATCGTCCACCAGCAGCGGTGCGTCCGCCACCAATTCATCGTATGTGTTGGCAAAGGCGTCAATGACAAACTGCTCTTTGGCCACCGCAAAGCCCGCCGGGCACCACAGGGTCTTTTCCTTGGTGCGCAGCTCCAAATTCAAATAGAATTCCGTGTTGCAGGGGCGACCCAGTTCCAGGTCCAGCACCTTCTTCTCACCGGGCGCAAGCTGCACTTCCACAACCCCGTCCCGGAACACGCCTTTATCACTGCACTGACACCAATACAGTTCAAAATCAGCCAAATCCGTAAACAGATATTTATTTTTGATCTCCACTTGGCCCCGCACCGGGTCCACGGCACAGAAGTCCACATATTGATACAGCTTTTGAATTTCGTAATACTTGGGGGTGATCCGCCGATCACCGAACAGCAGTCCGTTGCCGCAGAAATGGCCGTCGTTGGGCTCGTCCCCAAAATCGCCGCCGTAGGCCAGGTATTCCGTCCCTGGTCGTCCTTGGTGAGAATGCTCTGATCCACCCAGTCCCACACAAAGCCGCCTTGCAGACAGGGATATTTATCCCACAGGGTGGTATATTCGTCCGTAGAACCACAAGAATTGCCCATGGCGTGGGTGTACTCGCAAAGCAGGTACGGCCGACCGTCCCGCCGGGTCAGAGCATATTCTTCACATTCCTGGGGTTTGGCATACATTTTGCTCTGCACATCGGACAGGCTCTGCTCCTCCGGGTCGCCGTGGCACTCAAAGTGCACAAAGCGGGTGTCATCCACATTTTTCAAATAGCGGTACATTTTCTTAGGCGTCTCGCCGCCCAGGCTCTCATTGCCCATGGACCAGCACACCACGCAGGTGCAGTTCTTGTCCCGCTCATACAGCGCCTGAATCCGATCCATACACGCCTTTTCCCACTCCGGGCGGGAGTCCGGAATCTGGGGACAGCCAATGATGGTGGAGCGGTTGGTGCCGTGGCTTTCCATATTGTTCTCATCGATCACATAAATACCGTACTCATCGCACAGCTCCATCCACCGGGGACAGTTGGGATAATGAGAAGTGCGCACCGCGTTCATATTGGCCCGCTTCATCTTCTCCCAGATCGTCCCGCATCACTTCCTCGGTGATATACCGACCGGTGCGGCAGTCAAACTCGTGGCGGTTGGTGCCCTTAAACACCACACGCCGGTCGTTAATACGGATCACGCCGTCCAGGATCTCCACCTTGCGAAAGCCGAATTTGGTAGAAATATATTCAATAGGCGCGCCGTTGTTCTTTAAGGTCAGCACCAGGGTGTAAAGCGCCGGGTGCTCGCTGCTCCACAAGTCTGCCCCGGCCACAATGGCCCGCAGCATCGTGCGGTGATCCTCATTGGCATACTGGCAATCCAGCGCCACGGTATTGCCCGCTGCGTCCAGCACGCTCATATCCAGCGACAGCCCCTCGTAGGCGCCGTTGGTCTTCACCAGCACCTCCACAAAGCCGTCTTTCATCTCGCCGTCCGGCTGGGCTTTCAGCACAAAGTCCCGAATGTACTCCCGCTCGGTGGTATAAAGATACACATCCCGAAAGATACCGCCCAGGCGCCACATATCCTGGCACTCCAGCCAGGAGCCGGTGCACCAACGGTACACCTCCACGCCGATCACATTGGATCCCTCTTGCAAATAGCGGGTCACATCAAACTCAGCCCGATTAAAACTGGACTCACTGTAGCCCACCCGCTGGCCGTTCACATAGAGATAAAAAGCGCTCTCCACACCCTCAAAGCACAGCACTACCCGCTTTTGTAGCAGATCGGCGCCTACATGGATACGCTTAACATAGCAGCCCACCGGGTTGTGCTTGGTGGGGGCTGCCGGAGGGCAAATATCCTCGTGCCCCTCCCAGGGATAACGCACATTGCAATACTGGCTTTGGTCGTAGCCCTGCATTTGCCAGGAACCGGGCACCTGCACCGTGTCCCAGTTGTGGGTGTCGTAATGCACCTGGGCAAAGTCCGACGGCCGGTACGCATAGTTTTTATAGAGCTGGCGTAGGGCATAAAGGTAGCGTGCTGGGGCAGCCGGTTTACCCCGGTGATCTCCGGGTTGGCCTGCCACTCTACATAACCGTCAACAAAATTTCTTTCCATATCCGTATCTCCGCTCCTGGAATATTAGTACTTTCTTTGCCTTATCGGCGATGATAGGTGCCCTCGTGGAACCCCTCTTGCTTAACCACTGCGCCAACAGAGCGCAGCAAAATGATCAGGTCCAGTTTCAGGCTCCAGTTGTCGCAGTATTCCTTGTCCAGTTTCATCTTGCGCAACAGGGAAATACTGTCACGCCGTTGATCTGGGCCCAGCCGGTGAGCCCGGGCCGAAAGTACACCCCTGTATTCCAGTCGCAGCCGGTGGGCGCGCATTTCGCTGGAGATCAGCGGCCGCGGCCCCACAAAACTCATATCCCCTTTGATGGATATTCCACAGCTGGGGGTGTTGGTTCTTTGCATGGTCTGTTCCGAACTTGCCGGTGGCAAATGGGTCTGGAAAAATGGGGGCTTGCCCCGCCGTCCCCGCCGCTCATGACTAAAGAACACAGAGCACTCCGGGTAAACAGGTTTACAATACAGATCACCAAAAACAGCGGCGACAGCACCACCAGCGCCAAAAAAGAGGCGCAAATATCAAACAGCCGCTTGATCTTGGTGGGACCAAACCACTTTTTTTTGCTTTTTCTATCCATAAGATCCGCTCTCACTTTGATTATCAAAATCCGCGCTGCCACCGGAGAAAAGACGCCCCGGTGCGCAACATGGAGTATATTTATTTGTAGATTATACCATATATGCTTTCAATATGCAATATTTGCGTTAAAGTTCCCATTCTCGACTTTCGCCGGTGTTTGAACGGGGTGTAAACACTGCGCTCCGGCTCTTGCAAAAGGCGGCGGTATTCTGTATAATATTATAAGCAATTTGAAAGGAACATCGCCATGAAAAAATTACTTTCCCTGGTGCTGGCGCTGCTGCTGGCCCTCTCCTTTGCCGGCTGCTCCGGTTCCACCGCCATGACGGAAAAGAATGTAACCGCCACCGTGGACCAAGCGTTTTCAGCGTTAAAAGATTTTAATACCAAGAAGCTGGAAAAATATGTAGACTCTAAGACCCTGTCCGTGATCATCACTTATGCCAACAAGCACGACCAATTTGCGGACCTGGGCAAGGCTCTGTTCAAGAACCTGGAATATAACATTGAGAGCATAGACCTGGACGCCAAGACCGTCACCGTCAGCGTGCGCAACAAGGACTTAAAAGACACTGCGTCGGCATTTACCAAGGCGCTGGTAAGCAAGTATTCTGCGCTGCAAATGCTGGGGCTGCTGAATAACGAGACCTGGCTGAACACCTCCCTAAAAAGCCTGACGGACAGCATTGCCATTGCCAAGATGGAGTCCGCCCCGGTAAGTGTGACCCTGACCGTTACCGCCGGCAAAAAGAACCTGATGCTGGGCTTTGATGACGCAGCGGAGAACGCCGTCTCCGGCGGTGCGCTGCAAGCGGTCAAGTCCCTGACCTCCGGACTCACCAGCAGCAAGAGCACCACAGAGAGCACAAGCAACTGACCCTTGGCGCCGTAATTATTATATAAAAATAATATTTTTAGTGACAATCTTGCCAAATTGTGGTACAATGATTGTTAACGCCTGCAAAAATCAGGCGCCGTTTCAAAATCATTTTTGGAAAATACATCAATAAGGTGGAAAAATAAATGGCAAACAAATTCATTACTGCCCTGTTTGGCGATTACTCTAAAAAGGAAGTCAAGCGCCTGGGCAAAACCAAGCAGAAAGTGCTGGACCTGGAGGAGAAGTACCAGGCCATGGACGACAAAGAGCTGACCGCACAGACCGCCGTCTTAAAAACCCGGTTGGCGGACGGCGAGACTTTGGACGACATTTTGCCGGACGCATTTGCCGTCTGCCGTGAGGCTGCCTGGCGTGTGCTGGGTATGAAGCACTTCCCCGTCCAGATCGTCGGTGGCATTGTCCTGCATCAGGGCCGTATCGCAGAGATGAAGACCGGTGAAGGCAAGACCCTTGTGGCTACCCTTCCCGCTTATCTGAACGCACTGACCGGCAAGGGCGTCCACATCGTCACGGTGAACGACTACCTCGCCAAGCGTGACTCCGAGTGGATGGGCAAGCTGTACCGGTTCTTGGGGCTGAGCGTAGGTCTGATTATTCACGAAAAGACCAATGAGGAGCGCCAGGAGGCCTACAACTGCGACATCACCTACGGCACCAACAACGAGATGGGCTTTGACTACCTGCGAGACAATATGGTCCAGTACAAGGAGCAAAAAGTGCAGCGCGGCCACGTGTTTGCCATCGTAGATGAGGTAGACTCCATCTTGATCGATGAGGCCCGTACCCCCCTGATCATCAGCGGTAAGGGCGAGCAATCCACCGACCTGTATCGCCAGGCCAACGCCTTTGCCCGCACCTTGAAGATGGTAAAGGTTGCTAAAATGGACGAGAAGCAGGACACGGAGGCCACCTATGACGGCGACTTTATCGTAGACGAGAAGGCCCGTACCGCCACCCTGACCCAGGACGGCGTGAAGAAAGCAGAGGCCTACTTCCACGTAGACAACCTGATGGATATTGAAAACACTACCCTGCTGCACCATATTGACCAGGCCATCAAGGCCATCGGCGTCATGCGCCGGGATATTGACTATGTGGTCAAAGACGGTCAGGTGCTGATCGTAGACGAATTCACCGGCCGTATTATGCTGGGCCGTCGCTATAACGAGGGTCTGCACCAGGCGATTGAGGCCAAAGAGGGTGTTAAGGTGGAGCACGAGAGCAAGACGCTTGCCACCATTACCTTCCAAAATTACTTCCGTCTGTACGAGAAGCTGTCCGGTATGACCGGTACGGCCTCCACCGAGTCTGCCGAGTTCAGCGAAATCTACAAGCTGGATGTGGTGGAGATCCCCACCAACAAACCGCTGATCCGTGTGGACCATCCGGATGTGATCTTCCAAACCGAGGCGGGCAAGTTCCGGGCCGTGATCAAGCAGATCAAGGCCTGCCACGAAAAGGGCCAGCCGGTGCTGGTGGGTACCATCAGCATTGAGAAGAGCGAGCAGCTGTCCAAGCTGCTGAAGAAAGAGCATATCCAGCACAATGTGCTTAACGCCAAGAACCACGAGCGCGAGGCAGAGATTATTGCCCAGGCCGGTAAATTCGGCGCAGTGACCATCTCCACCAATATGGCCGGTCGTGGTACGGATATTATGCTGGGCGGTAACGCCGAGTTCCTGGCCAAGGCAGAGATGAAGCGGATGCAGTTCAGCGATGAGCTGATTGCAGAGGCTACCGGCTTTGCCGAGACGGACAATCAGGAGATCCTGAACGCCCGCAAGACTTTCCAGGATTTGGAAAAAGAAGTATAAAGAAGAAATTCAGGAAGAAGCGGACAAAGTGCGCGAAGCCGGCGGCCTGTACATTCTGGGCACCGAGCGCCACGACTCCCGCCGTATCGACAATCAGCTGCGCGGCCGTTCCGGTCGTCAGGGCGATCCCGGTGAGAGCCAGTTCTACCTGTCCTTGGAGGACGATTTGATGCGTCTCTTTGGCGGCGAGCGTATGCAGGCCATGATGAGCCGGCTCACCGACGATGAGGATATGCCCATTGAGTCCAAGATGATCTCCCGCACCGTAGAGTCCTCCCAGAAGAAGGTAGAGGGCCGCAACTTTGGTATTCGTAAGAACACCTTGCAGTACGACGATGTAATGAACCGCCAGCGTGAGCTGATCTACAAGCAGCGCGACCAGGTGCTGGACGGCATTGACCTGACGGAGAAGATCCGCGGTATGCTGGAAACCAACATTGCCGAGAATGTGGGCAACTACTGCTCCGGCGAGACCCAGGCAGACTGGAATATCGCCGGACTGAAAGAGAAGTACAAAGGGCTGGCTCACCACCGACGAGGATTTCCAGAATGTGGATGAGCTGACCGTGGACGATGTGGTGAACAGCTTGACCCAGCGGGGTCTGAAGCGGCTGGAAGAAAAGCGGGAGCTGATCGGCGACGAGATGTTCACCGAGTTCCAGCGCATGGTGCTGCTGCGCAATGTAGATGTGCTGTGGATGGACCACATTGACGCCATGGACGACCTGAAGCAGGGCATTCACCTGCGGGCTTACGCCCAGCGTGACCCGGTAGTGGAATTCCGTTTGCAGAGCTACGATATGTTTGACGAGATGACCGCCGCCGTTCGGGAGAACACCGTGCGCATGCTGCTGACCCTGGTGCCCCGTCGCCGGGAAGATGTAGAGCGCAAGGCCGTGGCTAAGGTCACTGCCACCTCTGCCGGTGGGGACGATACCGCCACCCACACCACCGTGCGTAAGGGCAAGAAGGTAGGCCCCAACGATCCCTGCCCCCTGCGGCAGCGGCAAGAAGTACAAAAAGTGCTGCGGCGCTCCGGGTAAAGAAAAGCCCACCCAGGGATAATACCTAAATCACAAACCGGCCGAGACCATCAGGTCCCGACCGGTTTTTTGTTGCTTTTATTGGTCTATAGAATCGTAGGGGCGGCAATTTTCGCCGGTTGATCTCTCTGCGGTTGCTTACCTTATTCAAAGTTCTTTTCGCAAAAATCAGCCGCAGCAAGCCCCGACTCACCGGTCCGGCTGCAAACAGATTCCAGAGCAACGCCATGGGAAAGTTTTTCAACACAGTACCTACCCACATAGCAGGCAACTGTAGCACCGGTTGATGGCCCAAAATCACTTGAAATAACACAGCCGCCACAAGGCTCATTGTAGGGCACATCACCAGTACCGTACAGCAGGAACGGGCCAGCATTTGCAAAAACGGGCTGTCTTGGGGGCTGACCAGTTTGGCAGCCAGCTTGGCACCCAGCCGATTACCCCACAGGTTAGAAAATAAAAACACAAAGAGCCACATAAAGGACGCTTCCTTCAGCGCACCTAAAAACACGGTATTGCGCATTTCGCTGAAGCCGCCCACATGCTGCAAAACGCCGCTTTTCAGCGCTACATTGTACACTTCCATTCCGTAGGCCATGGTTACGGACATCAAAATTCCAAACACCAAACCCTGCCCTTTTGTTTTTGGCATAAATCATTACCTCCTTTGCCAAAATCGGCAAACAAAAAAAGCGCAAGTCCTATCCGGACTTACGCTTTTTTGCTACTCGATGGTGCTTATTTTAGCAAATTCAATTGCCCTTGTCAAGAATGAACTTTGACAAAGAAAAAAGGAAACGCCTGCACCAAACGGAACAGGCGTTCTCTTTATATGATATGTATAGACTTACTGCTTGGCACCGTTATCAAACATCTCCAGCGCCTTTACGCTGACGGCAAAGCAGCCGGCCAGACCCTCTTTGTTCATATTGTCGTAGGTGTCCCGGCGGGTGTGGTAATAGTCCTCCAGCTTGTGGTTCAAACCGGTAACGCCGGTGGCACGGAACCCGGCCTGGGCAAAGGCCGCAGAGTCGGTAGCGCCGCCCAGCGGGGGCACCCAGCCCTTCTTACAGGGCACATGAATGGCGGCGGCTGCCTCCATAAACAGGTCGGACACATCTTTATCTGCCTTCACGGTACCGTTCAGATCCCGATAATTGGTCATCAGGAACTTGGGATCGTGAATGGTGTCGTAAGAGAAAATGAAGGTGGGCACATCGTCAAACTCGCCCTTGTGCTGCTCGCACCATGCCTTAGCGCCCCGCAGACCGGCCTCCTCGGAGCCGGACAGGATCACGCCCACTTCCGTGTTCTCCAGGGTAATACCGGCATCCTGCAACGCCTTCATCACAGCAATGCCCATATAGCAGCCGGACAGGTTATCGTTGGCGCCGTCTACAATGCGGTTCTTGTTCCACATCCAGTACAGTCCCACTAAGAACGGCACAAACAGCAGCCCCCACATAGCCGCCTTAAACAGGCCGGTATGGGGATCAATGGCGGAGAAGGTCAGGCCTTTCTGTGCCATATACATAATGGACAGCACCAAATAGTACACAGCGCCTACGCCGCAGATGATGGCGTGACCCTCAAAGCCAACGCCGCCCAGCTTATAGTTCACCGGCCACTCCCAGGCCGCGTCCGGGTGACCGTTAAAGAAAATGCGGCGCTTCACTTCGCCGGTGCACTGCTTCACAGCCGTTACATTATGGCCGGTCTTTTCCGGGAAGCAGCGGTCAACCAGCTTTTTGTACAGACCAAACTGCATAAATACAATGAACAGACCCACAACAATCAGCACCGCAGACAACAGTGGGCAGAAGAAAAAAAGCAAACAATGGCCGCCAACACAAAGGTGATGGTAAAGTAAATCCAGCCAAAGAACGAGCCGGGGTTCTCCTTAAAGGACTCCACATCTGCCCGCTGGCAGCCGCAGTCTTTCTTCAGCACCTGGGCCATGTATTCACAGGCCTGCTGCTCACCCTTAGAGCCAGGCTCGCGCTTTTCAAAATCCCGGCAAATGTGGGTGATCTCATCCACCATGTAGTCCGCATAGTGGTCTTTTTGATCGATAATGTGTTTCAGATCCATAAAAATACCCCTTTCCTATAGCGCATCGGTCCACAGCGGCACGCCGCTACCCTCTCCCAAAGGCAGCCTATCCTGCACAGCAAAATTTATGCAGCAACAGACATGCAAAGACCAATTTGCCCTCGCATAATACGATACTTTAACTTTACCATAGGAACGATGTCTATTTTTGTCTAATTCGTTAACAATCTATGAATAAAATGTAAGCACGCGATTTAAGGTTCCTTTTGTTCCGCCACGCCCTTGCGAATGACCCGATGAAGGGAGGTGAAATACAGCACCACCGCCAGCAGACAGGTGAGCACATCTGCCACCGGCTGGGTAACAATCACGCCATCATAGCCCCAAATGCTGCTCAGTGCCCAAATGACAAGACCGTAGATCACGCCCTGACCGCTAATGGACAGCACGAAGGCGCCCACCGCCTTGCCGGTGGCCTGGAAAACACAGGTGGTCACCAGGGTAAAGGCATAAAATGCGGTGCCCAGCAACAACCGCCGCAGCATGGCAACCCCCAGGTCGTACACTGCCGTCCTGCATAAACAGGCGGATCAGCAGCGGCGCAGCAGCAAAGACAATCACCGTTAGCACCAAACCCAGCCCAATCGTAAACTGATAAGAAAAGCGCAGCACCTGGCGCAGCCGCCGGTAATTCTGGGCGCCGTAATTGTAGCCGACCAGCGGCTGCACCCCAAAAGCAAAGCCGATGAGCACCAGCACGGCGATCATACTCACCTTCAGCGCAATGCCCATGGCCGCCACCTTATCCGTACCGTAAGGCACCAAAAACCGGTTGGTAATCAGCACACAAAAGCTCTGGGCAATATTGGTAATGGAAGCCGGAATACCGATGGCAAACACCTGACCCACCTCCCGGCGGCTCACTCGCAGCAGACGAATATTCACAGACAAATGGCGGCTGCGCCGTATCAGGAACCACACATAGTACAGATCCGTAAACACATAGCCGATCACCGTGGCAATGGCCGCGCCGGCAGCCCCCAGTTTGCAGCCAAAGATCAACACCGGATCCAGCACAATATTCACCACAGCGCCCAAAACAGAGCCGATCATGGACGCGTTGGCAAATCCCTCGGTACGCAGCTGGTTACACGGGGTGAAGGACAAAATGATAAACGGCGCGCCGACGGCAATCCAGGTATAATAATCCCGGGCGTACTGCACCGTGTCTGCCTGGGCGCCCAGCGCCGTCAGCAGCGGCGTGCGCAAAAGCAACAGTAGCGCCGTAATGCCCACGCCGGTAAACAACGCACCGTAAAAGCAAAACACGCTCAGTCGCTTGCCGTCCTGGTCCCGCTTTTGGCCAAACAAGCGGGAGATAAAAGAACTGCCACCCAGGCCGAAAATATCGCCCACGGCGATCATCAGGGTAAACACCGGCGAACCCAGCGCCACACCGGCCACCAGGTGGGCATTGCCGGTTTTGGCGATAAAATAGGTGTCCACCATATTGTACACCAGCGACACCACCATACTCAGCACCACCGGCAGCGCCAGCTTAAAGAAAGCCTTACGCACCGGCATTTGCTCAAACAGGGCGTTCTTTTGCTCCATATCCGCGTCTCCTTTTATTTATTACTATATTATACACAACATCCGTTTGTCCGGGTATGGTAGCACACCGGGCGGCCAATGTCAACCCTGCGCCAACTGTACACGGAATTTTTCTGTATTTTGTATATTGAAAAGAGGACACCCCGGTCGTAAAATAGACACATCTTAAAAGAAAAGGAGACTTTGTATGCAACAGTCTAAAAAGTCAATGTCCGTTACATCACCTTTACCGCTGTGATGGCCGCGCTGGTGTTTGTATTCACATTCACCTTCAAGATCCCCCTGGGTACCGGCTACACCCACCTGGGCGATATGATGATCTTCCTGGCCGCCTGGCTGCTGGGCGGCAAAAAAGGCAGCCCCTGCTGCCGGTTTGGGCGCCTGCCTGGCCGATCTGGCCCTGGGCTATGCCGCCTGGATGGCTCCCACCTTCATCATCAAATTCCTGGCCGTGGCCATCTGCTGCCTGATCGCAGAAAAAGCCATGCACCGCAGCCTGCTGGGCTACGGCGTAGGTGCCGTTGCAGGCGGTGCGTTCCAGATCGGCGCATACACCCTGGCAAAGGTGCTGATGTATGACAAGACCTACGCACTGACCACCCTGCCGGAGCTGGCAATCCAGACCGCCGTAGGCATTGCGGTTGCCGGTGTACTGGTCGTGATTTTAACCAAGAGCGGCGCAGGTGCCAAATTGCAGCGTATGGCCGGCGGCGCAGGTAAGGAGGCCAAAGCGGCATGAAGAAGATAGACGCACATTCTCATATCGGTTCCTTTGGCGGCTGGGCCGGCGTGGCCTTTACCGCAGAGAAGCTGCTGGAACAAATGGATGAGTACGAAATTGAAAAAACCTTTCTCACCGGCGCGTCCTTCCGGGACAACGACACGGTGGCCAAGGCGTTCCACAAATACCCGGACAAGATCGTGCCCTTTGTATGGGTCAATCCCCTGCTGGACAATGTACCGGAGAAGTTGCACCACTATGTGTGCGACGAGGGCTTTATGGGCATTAAAATGCAGCCCCTGTTTGACAGCTTTGTGGCTGACGATCCGGTGGTGTACCCGGTAATGGACTTTGCCCGGGAGCACAAGATCCCGGTGTTTATCCACTGCGGCCACCCGCCTTATTCTCTGCCTTGGAGCATTGCCCTGCTGGCCGAGCAATACCCGGATGTGCCGGTAACCATGATCCACATGGGCCACGGCCACGGGGTGTATATCGACGCCTCCATTAAGATGGCCAAACGCTACCCCAACCTGTATTTGGAAATGAGCGGTATGCCCATGGGCTGCAAGATTGCCGAGGCCTACAAGACCGTAGGCACCGATCGCATTATGTTCGGCATTGACTCTCCCTTCCACCACCCCTCGGTGGAGATCCAAAAGGTGCTGACCAGCGGCCTGACGGAGAAGGAGCAGGAGGATGTATTCTACAACAACGCAAAAAAAACTGCTGAAGCTGTAAAAATCATAGAAAACGGCGGTGCTCGTGGGAGCGCCGCTTTTCTTTTTCACCGCCTTTCCCTTGCATAAAACGGACTTTATGCTATAATATAAATGAGGTGTAATTTTATGGCAATGAAAGAAATTGATATTCGCGAAGTAAAAGAGAATCTGGTCCACCTGCTGGCTGACGAATGGGCGCTGGTCACCGCCGGGCGCGGCGATGCGCTGGGCACCATGACCGTCAGCTGGGGCGGTATCGGCGAGCTGTGGGGCAAGGATATGGCCACCATTTATATTCGACCCCAGCGCTATACAAAGAAGTTTTTGGACGAGAACAACTACTTTACCCTGAGCTTTTACCCGGAGCAGTACAAGGACGCCCTGCGTCTGTGCGGCAGCAAAAGCGGGCGGGAGATCAACAAGGTAGAGGCCACCGGCCTGACCCCCTGCTACTACGAAAAAGCCCCTTACTTTGAGGAAGCCAAGCTGGTGTTGGTGTGCCGCAAGGTGGCGGTCAGCGCGTTTGAGCCGTCCCAGTTCCTGGACTCCGGCATTATGCAGAACTATGCGCAAAACGATTTTCACGCCATTTATTATGGTGCGATCGAAAAGGTATTGATTTCAGAGTAGATCTGTGCTATACTGTAATGCACAAAAGGCAGAGCACTGCCCATAGTTTATAATGTAGCGTATGGGCCCTGTGCGACGGGATGCTACGAACCTTGTCAGGCGGGGAACCGAGCAGCAATAAGTGGATGTTTCTGTGCGCCGCAGACCAGTCTGTACGTTACATTATACCCTATGGCGGCTCTGCCTTTTTCATTATTCAGGAGGTCCCTATGTACCAGGTTTTATATCGTAAATACCGCCCGCGGGTCTTTGCCGATGTGTACGGCCAGGACCATGTGACCTCCACGCTGAAAAACGAGATCAAAGAGGGTCGCATTTCCCACGCCTATCTGTTTACCGGCTCCCGCGGCACCGGCAAAACCACCTGCGCCAAAATCTTGGCCAAGGCGGTGAACTGCCCCAACGCTGTGGACGGCGAGCCTTGCAACGCATGCGAGATCTGTAAAGGGCTGGACAGCGGCACCATCTACGATGTGGTAGAGATCGACGCCGCCTCCAACAACGGCGTAGACAATATCCGCGACCTGCGGGAGGAGGTCAACTACACCCCCACCCGCGGCAAGTACCGGGTCTACATTATCGACGAGGTGCACATGCTCTCCACCGGGGCTTTCAACGCCCTGCTCAAAACCCTGGAGGAGCCGCCTGCTCATGTGATCTTTATTTTAGCCACCACAGAGGTGCACAAGCTGCCTGCCACCATTCTCAGCCGGTGCCAGCGCTTTGACTTTAAGCGTATTCAACCGGAGACCATGGCGGTGCGCTTGCAGCAGGTGGCCGGACTGGAGGGCATGGAACTGGCGCCGGATGCTGCCACTCTGAGCGCCCGCATTGGAGACGGTGCCCTGCGAGACGGCCTGTCCATTTTGGATCAATGCGCCGGGCGCAGCAAGCAGATCACTGCCCAACTGGTCAGCGAAGTGGCCGGTTTGGCCGGGCGCGAGGCGCTCTATCGCCTGTCTGACGCCGTACTGGCCCGGGACAGCAGCGCCGCTGTGGAGGAGCTGGCTCAGCTCCATGAGAACAGCTATGATATGGAACGGCTGTGCGTGGAGATGATCAATCACTTCCGCAACTTTATGATGGTCAAAACGGTGAAGAAAAGCCGCGAGCTAATCATCTGTACCGATGACGAATACAAGCACATTGAGGCGAGCGCCGGGCAGTTTATCCTGGCCCAAATCCTCCGTGGGCTGGACCTGTTCCAGTCTACTTTGGTAAAGATCAAGGGCGGCGCCACCCCGCGGATTGAGATGGAAATGGCCTTTATTCGCCTGTGCGAGCCAAAGCTGGAGACAGACCCGGACGCTATCAACCAGCGCCTGTCCGCTCTGGAGCGAGCAGTGCAAAACGGCGTGCCTGCCGCACCGGTCAAGACCGTGCAGTCCCCCGCTTCGGCGGCGCGCCCTGCACCGGTACAACCGACTGTGCCACCCACCTCGCAGCCCACGCCCGCAGCGGCAGCACCCGCGCCGGAGCCGGAGCCTGTACCTGCGACTTCTGCGGAACCTGTATCTGCACCTGTTCCGGAGCCTGCGCCTGTACAGCCTGAACCGCCTGTCCCTCTGGAACCGGCAGCCGCGGCACCTTCCCCCGCCCCCGCAGCGGACAGCGAGCAGAAACTGTTTATGCAGTGGGCAGATTTGATGGAAATTCTACACCGCACAGACATTGTCCTTTTCGGCGTGCTCAGTGGCTCCCAGGGTTACACCCGGGGCGAGTTTTTCCTGATTGACAGTCCCAATCCCACCATCAAGGAGTTCATCAAGATCTCCACCCACGCCAAGGCCATTCGCGCGGCTCTTCACGAGCTCACCGGCCACAACTACAAGCTGGGCTTGTTTAAGAAAAAATCCACCGAGCAAACGCCCCGGCGGGACCCGTTAGAGGACCTGCTGAGCAAAGCGCGGGAAAATCATATTCAAATCGAAGAACATTAAAGGAGCATACTATGAAAGCAAGACTTCCCCAGGGTATGGGCGGCGGACCGCAGAACATGCAGTCCATGCTGCGCCAGGCCCAGAAGATGCAAGAGAACATTGAGGCCAAAAAGGCCGAACTGGAGGAGAAAGAATATGTGGTCTCTTCCGGCGGCGGCATGGTGGAAGTAACCGCCAACGGCAAGCACGAAATCAAAGCCATCGGCATCAACCCGGAAGTGGTAGACCCGGAGGATGTGGAAATGCTGGAGGATATGCTGCTGGCAGCCATTAACGAGGCCATGCGCAAGATCGACGAGGACTCGGAAAAAGAGCTGTCTGCCGTTACCGGCGGGCTGAACATTCCCGGTCTTTAATCGGTAAGCGGTATGCGATATAATTTAGCCGCACTGCAAAATCTGGTAGACCAGTTTGAGCGTATGCAGGGCATTGGTCACAAGACTGCCCAACGCATGGCGTTCTATGTGCTGGGTTTGTCAGACGAAGAAACCCGGGCTTTTACCGACGCCATTACCGAAGCCCATACTAAGATCCACCAGTGCAAGATCTGCTGCAATCTGGCGGAGGAGGAGCTTTGCCCCATTTGCAAAAACCCGGCCCGGGACAAAAGCGTGGTCTGCGTGGTGGAGGATCCGCGGGATGTGGCCGCCATTGAGCGCACCCACGAGTATAACGGCACCTACCATGTACTCCACGGCGCCATCTCGCCTATGGACAATATCGGTCCGGACCAGATCCGCATTAAGGAGCTGCTGGCGCGACTGAACGACGGCACGGTGGAGGAGGTCATTATGGCCACCAATCCTACCGTAGAGGGCGAGGCCACCGCTATGTATATCAGCCGGCTGCTGAAGCCCATGGGCATTACTGTCAGCCGCCTGGCCTACGGCGTTCCGGTGGGCGCAGATTTGGAGTATGCCGACGAGGTCACCCTGTCCAGAGCCCTGGAGGGGCGCAGCCTGATTTAACAAAAACAGAAAGGAGTGGGCGCTTTGGGAGAAGCAAAGCAAGTGATTGCCCGCAACAAAAAAGCGTTCCACGACTATTTTGTGCTGGACACTTACGAGGCGGGACTGGAGCTTTTCGGCACGGAGATTAAGTCCATTCGCCAGGGCAAAGTGAATTTGAAAGACAGCTGGTGCAGCATTGACGAGGGCCAAATGTACGCCGTGGGGGTGCATATTTCCCCTTACGACCACGGCAATATTTTCAACCGGGACCCTATGCGCCGTAAGCGGCTGCTGCTGCATAAGAAAGAGATCCTCCGCCTGGCTGCAGACAGCCAGCAGCAGGGGCTGTCTGTCATTCCCTTTGCAGCTGTATATTATCAAGGGCCGCGCCAAATTGGAAATCGGCCTGTGCAAGGGTAAAAAGCTCTATGATAAGCGGGCAGTGGCTGCCAAAAAGGCCTCTCAGCGAGACATTGACCGTGCACTGAAGGATCGGCAGCGGGACTAACCGCACCAAAATATAGATAAAAATGGGGATGAAAGGATTTCGACGGGTATAAAGAAGCACCGTAAGCGCATAGCGGAGTTGCACCGCTTAAAAAAAGTAACACCTTAAATTGAACTGACAATCATAAAACAGTAGCTCTGGCTGCTTAATTGCAGCCAGCGTTCTCGCTCTGAGGGCCACGGCAGGGATGAGAGCGTCGTTTAGTGGCGAACTTGCACGGAGGAGCGTTCCGGCCCCCGTCAGGAATTAGGAACTACCGTAGCGCCCAGTCTGTTTGCCGGCGAAGCGTGAGGGGAACCCTCAGCGACAAACTATATGCGTAGAAAGCGTTGCAGGCGTATATTCGGACGCGGTTTCGATTACCGCCATCTCCACCAGCAAAGAATAATCCGAAACTTGTTATCATTGGTAACAGTTTCGGATTTTCTGTTTATAGACATAAGGCAGGGATAATCCCTGCCTTATTTTTATGCCTTGTTATTCGGACTTTTGTCATTATTCTCGTTCTCGTTTTGCTCGGTAATTAGTTCGAGAAAATAATGAGCAAGCTTTTCTAATTCATAATTCGAATGTTCCATTCGCCTTTTGCTGCCATAAGGCAACACACTTATTTTGATTTTATATCTGCCTCCTTTAATTTATTTTACCTTTTGCTTTTGTGTTTGTTTTCATATTGTATGCCTCCTTTTCAAGCACACAATACGCTAATGTGTTTCAGAAGTCAAGTACTATATTTTGCACGATTTTTTGTTCACAGGCTTGCACAAATCGCCTGTAAGCTGTTTTTAGTTTTAGTCCGACGAGTTACTCTGTTTTTAAGCGAACTCGTCAATTTTTGCTCGCAGCGTTGCCTAATTTTTTCATAAATAGGTTTATCATACCGAAACGCTCACGTGAATACGCAAGAACCTTGATTTTCTGCGAAAAACAGCCTTTACTGCATACGAATTTGGAATCATACGCAAAAGTATTACGATTTGAAAAGCCGACAGGCCTTGCCGGACGGCGTTTTCGGGCATTTCAATGCCCGAAAATCATACCCCTTTATCCTGCTTTAAAATCGACGGCTTGAAATTCGCCTCAAAACCCACTCAAACGCCATCAATTTTCGTTTCAAAAATTATAAAATTTCAAAATCAAATCCTTTCATATCCTTTGCCGATAAATCCTAAAGCACGGTGCATTAAATCTTGTTGACCGTGTATAGATTGCGCACACGAAAACCTCCTTCCAAATTATTCGAGAGAATATTTTGCTGAATGAAAGCCAAAAAGAAAAACACCGTTCAAAAAATTCCTTCTACTATACGGAGAAAAATTCCCGTTTTGTTCGGGTGTTTTTCAAAATTCTTTACACGTTGTTTACATTTAATTTCACCATAGGAAAATACCCCTCTATAATACAGAGAAAAATTCAGGTTTTGTTGATGTGTTTTGAGAAAAAATTTATAAATTATTTTCACGCAAAAGAGGTTCGCCCCAAATTTTAAGGCGAACCTCATCTTTTATATTGTTTATCCATCAAAAATACAAAGGTAAATATAGAAAATCGCACTTGCAATGTCACTCTGTTCAAGGTAACATACCACAACCTTTTAGGGCGACAATTTTGTTTTCATACTTTTCGGGTACAATATAATTAACACTTACTCGGAGGTAAATACAATGGAAGGACGAATTTTAACAGCAGATATTATTGACAATTTCAAAAAATATTTAGAGCTGCAAGAGAAAAGCACGGCAACGATTGAAAAATATATCCGTGATGTAAAAGCGTTTTCGGTTTATGCACAAGACGAGGTCATTACAAAAGAAATTGTTATCGCCTACAAAAATCATTTGCAGAAAAATTACGCTGTACGCAGTGTGAACTCAATGCTTGCAAGTATCAACAGCCTGTTTGCATTTTTGAATTGGTTTGATTTGAGAGTGAAATCATCAAAACTTCAACAACAAGTATTTTGCTCGGAAGAAAAAGAACTGACGAGAGCGGAATACAAACGCTTGTGTCAAGCGGCAAAGCAAAAGAAAAATGAACGATTGAATTTAATTATTCAAACGATTTGTGCCACGGGTATTCGTGTCAGCGAGTTGCAATATATTACAGTTGAGGCGACAAAGTGTGGCGAGGCAATCGTAAACTGCAAGGCAAAAACACGCTCGATTTTTATCGTGAAAGAACTAAAACAAAAATTGCTCCGCTATGCAGCAGAGCAAGGAATAAAAAGCGGTATGATTTTTGTAACGAAAAACGGCAAACCCGTAAACCGCACGAACATTTGGCGAGAGATGAAAGCCTTGTGCAAAGATGCAAATGTCAATCCGCAAAAGGTATTTCCGCATAATCTTCGCCACCTGTTTGCACGCACATTTTACGGTATTGAAAAAGATATTGCAAAGCTTGCCGACATTCTGGGTCACAGCAGTATTAACACAACACGAATTTATATCATTTCCACCGGCACGGAACACCGCAGACGAATGGAAAATATGCACTTGATTATTTAGCATAAAAATAAAAAATTCGCCAAAATCGGCGGCGAATAACATAATCGATATAATGTTGTAAAACATACTTAATTTATTTTTGATTATATCATATTTCATATTTATTTACAATGCTACATATATTGTACGATATGAAAAGTACCAAAATCGTCACCTAAAACAAACACGAATAAGCCTTTTCAAGTTTTTTTTCTTGACAAGGCTTGGTTCGTCATACTCATTTTTAGCTTTTAGCATCTACGTTTGATTGTAGGTGCTTTTTTATTTTCTCTATACTACAACATAATATCGATTTTGTTGCAAAAGAGGGAGTCTTATTATGAGCTTTTACAATGTGGTTTTAGATGTGTTAAAACAAGATGAGCGTTTTTTTACAGATGACGGGCAGTTGCTTCGTAATGCTGTATATGAAGCGGCAATGCAGATGGAATATTGACGGTATTGCCGTTTTTGATAAAATCGGATTCGGTTGGGTAATAAATAATCGTGAATTTTTGCCGGACTCCTATACCCGTTATAAAAACAAAATCGGGCTTGTAAATAATAGAGGCGAGTATATTTCCGCATCTAACGATGTAGAACTTGTTTTTCCATATAAAGATTGTGTGTTAGAGGGCGGACAGACAAAAGAAGATCAAAAACGCAGTGAAATTTTCTATAACGAAACGCTTGCACCTGACGAAGTGGACAGGCTTCTTTATCCAAAAGTATTTACAAACGCTAAAAGATATACCGCCGACGGTGTGCAAAATATTCATGAATTTTCAGATGATGACAACTTGATTATTAAGGGTAATAATTTGTTGGCAATTTCCTCACTTCTTGCAAAAATACGAGGGAAAAATTAAGTTAATTTATATTGATCCGCCATACAACACAAACAATGACACATTTGGGTATAATGATAAATTTAATAGAAGTTCTTGGCTTGCTTTTATGAAAAACCGTTTGGAGATTGCAAAACAATTACTATCAGATGATGGTGCAATTTATGTTCAACTTGATTATCATCAAGTTCATTATGCAAAGGTACTTATGGATGAGGTTTTTGGCGAAGATAATTTCCAAAGAGAAATAATTTGGCGTATTGGTTGGATTTCAGGCTATAAAACGAAAGACAACAACTGGATTCGTAATCACGATACAATTTTATTTTACTCAAAAAATAATGCTACCCTTGATTTCAAAAAATATTATATTCCAAAATCAGATTTTAAAACTATTGCTAATTCAAATGCAGAGCGTTACCCAATTGAGGATGTTTGGAATGGCAACGAATATGACGATTTGAACAGCATTGCTATTGTTTCTTTTTCTGGAGAAACTGTATCTAAAATGTTAAATCCTGAAGATGAAGTAAAGGGACAAAAATCCGAAAAATTAATTGAAAGAATAATAAAGGCTCATACCAATGAGGGAGATATTGTATTAGATTTCTTTGGCGGAACAGGTACTACAGCGGCTGTTGCACATAAATTACATAGACAATATATTGTATGCGAACAGTTGGATAAGCATATTGACATTATGCTCAGAAGATTAGACAAAGTAATTGAAGGTGAACAAAGCGGCGTATCAAAACGTAATAATTGGCAAGGTGGGGGTTCTTTCGTATATTGCGAACTTGCAAAATTGAATCAGAATTATGTTGACGCCATTGAGAAAGCAACGACGAATGAAGAATTGACAAAGCTCTATGCCGATATACTTGAAACTGGCTTTATCAGTTACAAAGTTAACCCAACGGATATTGATACAAATTCAGAGGAATTTATTAAATTGTCTATTGATGACAAAAAGAAACTTCTTATGGAATTACTTGATAAAAATCAACTTTATGTTAATTACTGCGACATTGATGATGAAACATACGGAATTTCAGAAGAAGATAAAGCCTTTACAAAGAGCTTTTACGAGGAGGTATAAAAATGCCGTTCCTTTATGAAAAAATAGATACATTGCGTGAAGTGGGCGTATCTAAAGAGTTACCGAAATATATACCTGAAAACCTAAATCCGAATTTTGAATTGCGCCCATATCAGAATAACGCTTTTGAAAATTTTATTACATATTTTGAAAGTGATAAACTGTGCCAAAAGCCTACGCAGACGCTTTTTCATATGGCGACAGGTTCCGGCAAAACACTTATTATGGCGGGACTGATACTGTACTTGTATAAGCACGGCTACCGTAATTTTTTATTTTTCGTCAATCTCTCTAATATTGTTCAAAAAACAAAAGAAAATTTTTTGAATAACGGTTCAAGTAAATATCTTTTTTCGGAAGAAATTATCATTGACGGTGAAAAAGTGCCGATTAAGGAGGTTACAAATTTTCAGTGCTGCGATAATAATGCTATAAATATTTGCTTCACTACCACGCAGGGACTTCATTCGGATATGTGGGGAGTAAAAGAAAATGCACTTTCGATTGATGATTTTGTAAATCAAAAAATAGTGCTTATTTCCGATGAAGCACACCATTTGAATGCCGATACAAAAAAGATGAGCAAAGACGAAGAAGCAAGTTGCAAAAGCTGGGAATATACAGTTCATCATATTTTTAATGCCCATCGAGATAATGTACTGCTTGAATTCACTGCAACCTGCGATATTAAAAATCCGTTGATAAAGGCAGAATACGAGAATAAAATAGTTTTTGATTATCCGCTTTATAAATTCCGTTTGGACAGATATTCAAAAGAAATTAAAACGCTGCGTTCGGATTTGGCGGTTGAAGACCGCGCTTTACAAGCATTGATATTAAGCCAGTATCGATATAAAGTTTTTCAGGATTATCGTCAAAATGTAAAACCGGTTGTATTTTTTCAATCAAGATTGGTAAAAGAAAATGCTGCGAATATGGAAACCATAGTAAATATGGTAAAAACGCTTTCGGGAGAAAAAATCAAAAATTTGTTTGAGCAATCAACAAGTGAGATTATTGCCAAAGCACACAGATACTTTCTTGAAAACGGTATATCCTACGATGAAGTTGCGACTGAATTAAAAGACGATTTTTCGGAAGAGCACTGCATTTCTGCGAACGACAATCAAGATGTGGAAAACAAGCAGATAATGCTTAATTCGCTTGAAGATAAAACCAACCCATATCGAGCAGTTTTTGCGGTTGACAAACTCAACGAAGGATGGGATGTTCTCAACCTTTTTGATATTGTTCGTTTGTATGAAACCCGTGATGGGAAAAAAAATGGCGTTCCCGGCAAAACGACAATGAAAGAAGCACAGCTTATCGGTCGCGGGGCTCGTTATTGTCCCTTCAAAATTACAGAAGAACAGGAAAAATATCAGCGAAAATATGACAATGATATAGATAATCCACTTCGAATTTGTGAAACACTATATTATCATTGTTGGAATGAACCTCGTTACATAAGCGAATTGCATACCGCTTTGCGTGAAATCGGATCGACTTGGACAAGACTGTAACAAGAAATTATGTACTCAAGGAAGAATTTAAGCAAGATGATTTATACAAAAACGGATATGTTTTTGCGAATGATCGCCTTTTTGAAAAGCCGAAATGAAGTTATAGGATTGTTGCCGTCTGTAAGAGATAAAATATTTAATGTTTCTATCGCTACCGGGCGTTCAGGCGAAGATGTTATTATGGATGATAATTCATCACTAGATAACAATCCGGACACTTTTACTTATAAAACTACAATAGGTAAAATTGCGGACATAAATTATGCGATTGTTTATAAGGCTTTATGTAAATACAGTATTTTTAAATTCAATATATTAAAATCGTATTTTCCAAATTTGAAATCAACTAAAGAATTTATTTATGAAAAAAATTATTTGGGAGATATTAAAATTCATATTATATCAAAATATAAAATTCCTAATACTGATGTTCTATACAATGCCTGTTTGAAGGTTCTCGGAAATATTGCTGAAAGCATATCGGGTATCGAGGAAACATATGAGGGAAGCAAGGATTTCACAGTAAGATATATTCACGATGTATTCAAAGACAAAAGATGCAATTATATAGACCCTCACGACGGCGGAATAGGAATATCACAAAACGACAGCAGTGTTCCTATAGCTTGGAAAATGGATCTATCAAAAGAAGATTGGTTTGCTTTTGAAGACAATTATGGCACAAGTGAGGAAAAGGCTTTTGTTGCATACTTTAAAACATATATTGATGATTTAAAAAGACAAGTATGATAAGGTATATCTTGTTCGCAATGAACGTCAGCTTGCAATCTATTCATTTGACGGCGGTGAACGCTTTGAGCCTGATTATCTTCTTTTTCTGCATACACAAAAAAAATGATAGTTATGAGCAACTACAAGTTTTTATTGAACCAAAAGGAGCACATCTTATCGACAAAGATCGTTGGAAAGAGGATTTTCTTTTACAAATTGAATCTAAAGCAATCCCTGTAACAAAATTTGCAGACGACAACAAATATAAAATTTGGGGGTTCCATTTCTTTAACAGAGATGAGCGCTCTGTTGAATTTGATAATGATATGATAAAACTATAAAACAATTTTATCAGCGATAACAGGTCTTAGTGTGTCCCTAATGAAGCGTTTGGCAGCATAGACACCCAAATACATTGTCTCCTGTTATTCATAACAAAGCAAAAAGCAGCTTATTTGGACGAATTGCTTTGTGTTATGAATCTGGCAATTAAATTAAACCACAGCATTCTGATTTTTTTTTTTGTATGCTGTGGTTTTTACTATAAATTGTTTTTTTGCTTAATTTAGGTTCAAAATAAATTTATTGTAATTATCCATATCTCGAATTGTTTGAGCTTGCACTTTGCTGGTCAGGATATGAAGGATGTAATATAAATTTTAATTTGTTTAATACATTCATCAAGTCATATTTTGATAATACAAATCTTGATACAAATGTTGACTGGGAGGCTTTGTATTACAGCAACAATGGCAGACTCGGTTGGCTTGAATACAACATCAAAAGAGCATTGATGTTTGAATGTGATAACGAGGAAGAACAACAACTGAGTATCAGTGAAGTCAAAGAAACTGTTGAGCATATCATATACTACGATAAAGTTAAAGATGAAATTTTGAATTATATTGCTATAACATTGTAATTTAACGATTTATATTAGTAAATAATATCAAAACTTGTAATTGTTTTATATATGTGATATAATTTTGTAAATAAATATCTGGAGAAAATAATTTATGGATAATTTTACTGTACTATCGATACCTGAGATTTCTAATGAAAGACAAATTTGGCTTATTAGAACTAATGGTGGTTTATATTATAATGATTTTACAACTAATAAATATGTTGCACTTGGTTGGGATGCCGTGTCAGTTGACTTGTTGTTAAACAGTAGTATTAGTAATGATGCAAAAAAAGAAAAGATTAATGAATTATATCCAGATGAAAAAAAAGGCCTGGCTTAATTTTTAGTCAACTATATAATTTCCATTGTGTAATGAATAATGTGATCTAGTATTAATTCCTTCAGAGGGTACTAAGTTTATTCGTGTAGGAATTTTGGGTGAAACAGTGGAAGAAGTGTCCCATATAAATAATTCTAATGAAGAATATGCTGTTTGTTCTTATACACATAAAAGAAAAAGTTAAGTGGTTCAGTGAAATAGATGTTAGTCGAGATATTTATTTAAGCAAAATAATGAAAGTTCAACAAACTATTTCTAACATAACCAAATATGCTGACTATATTTATAGAAATATTTACTCATGTTATATTGTAGATGATTTTATACATTTATCATTACAAAAAACAAGTTCATCAGATTTGGAAATGAAAAGTAATGTTGAATTGCAAGCTTCAATATTGGAGATTGTTGATATTTTTTATGAGTTATACGGAGAGGATGAATCTTATAAAAAATCACAATTAAAACAGCAGTTGGTTCTCCTGGATTTATTGAAGTTTTACTTAATTGTGCGGTACCAACTACAGTTTCAGTTTTATTTATTAGCACAAAAAATGGAATTATTGGACTAATTGATGAAATAAATAAATTGTGTAATGATCATATTGACAGAAAAAAAGAAAATAGCCGAAACTAAAGTTATAGAGGAAAATATTCAATTAGATAAAAAGTTGAAGCAAGCACAAATTGATAAAATTAATGCGGAAACTAGAAAAATCAATGCGGAAGCTGACGCATTAGAACAAAGTTTGATACCTTCAAGCCAAAAAATAGAAAAAGCAGTTGAAGATTTGGAAAAGACAAGTAAAAAATTAAAAGATATTACAGACAAAAATAGTATCGAATGTCATAAAAATATAGACTTGGCAAGTTAATTGTTAAAGCAGTCCTGATTTCAGGACTGCTTTTTTATGACTTGATACCTTTGTTGCAAAGAGTTATAACACACAGCAAAAAGGAGGTTGATAAAATGACAGGAATTATATATGCACGATATTCAAGTGATAATCAGGTGAAGAAAGTATTGATGGACAAATTCGTGAATGCAAGGAGTTTGCCGAGAAGAATGATATTCGTATAATTGATACATATATTGACAGAGCGTTATCTGCAAAAACGGACAATCGTCCGTCATTTCAGCAGATGATTAAGGACAGTTCCAAAGGTCTGTTTGATGTTATAATCGTTTGGAAGCTTGACCGTTTTGCCCGTAATCGTTATGACTCGGCGCATTATAAAAACATTTTGAAAAAGAACGGCGTTAAGGTTATTTCTGCAACCGAAGCGATTTCAAGCGGTGCAGAAGGTATTTTGCTTGAGTCTATGCTTGAAGGCTATGCCGAGTATTATTCTGCCGAACTTGCAGAAAAAATCAATCGCGGCTTAACCGAAAATGCTTTGAAATGCAAATATAACGGTGGCTCTGTCGCTTTTGGTTATATGATTGATGATGAGCAACATTTTCAAATCAATCCGACTCTTGCTCCTGTTGTTTTGAATATTTTTAATGATTATATTTCCGGTAAAACGCAGAAAGAAATCCGAGATGAACTGAACAACAAAGGCTTGAAAAATGCTAACGGTCGAAAATTTACAATAAATAATATTTCTAAAATATTGACCAACCGTCGTTATATTGGTAATTATATTTATAAGGATGTTGTTATTGAAAACGGAATTCCTGCCATTGTTCCAAATGATGTTTTTGATAAGGTGCAGGAAATGATAGCCGTTAACAAGCGTGCGCCGTCAAGACATAAGGCGGTTGATGACTACTTGTTGACAACTAAATTATACTGCGGCAAATGCAAATCGTTTATGGTTGGTGAAAGCGGAAATGCCCGTGGCAGAAGATACAGTTATTATAAATGTGTTAACACCAAGCGTAATAAAACATGTGATAAAAAGGCGGTTAAAAAGATTGGATAGAAGATATTGTTATTTATCAAGTTATGAAATTCATCAATGATGATTTGCTTGTTGAAATGTTAGTAAACAAGATTTTGTCTATTCAAGGTAAAGAAAGCCCAATGTTGAAATCTCTTAAAAAAGCAACTTTCGCAAACCGACACAGCCATTGAAAATATGCTTAATGCTATTGAGCAAGGCATAATAACAAAATCGACAAAAAAGCGACTTGATGAACTTGAAAGCACAAAAGAAAATTTAGAAACGGAAATCGCAAAAGAAAACATATCACATCCGTTATTGACAAAAGAGTTTTTATATTTGTGGTTTGACGGGTTCAAAAATTTTGATGTGAATAAACTTGAAAATCGAAAAATGCTTATAGACACATTTGTTAATTCCGTTGTGCTTTATGATGACAGAATAGATTTTTATTTCAATTTCAAAGATAATGCTAAAAGCCTGACATTATCAGAGCTTAATACCGTTTCGGATTTATCATCTTCATCTCCACCATAAAAGCAGGCGCACCCGGCGGGTGCGCCTGCTTTGTATTTATTCTTTCGTAGCGCGTACATCCATTCCTCCGGCAGCGCCTGCACAACAGACAACAGCAAGCGGTTTTACCAGCTGCCGCCGCCTCCGCCGCCAACACCGCCGCCGGTAAAGCCACCGCCTCCGCTCACAAAGGAACCGGCTTTGCCGCCGGGCTGAGAAACCATACTGTCGTTGGCTGCCCGCAGGGTATCCCGCAACATACGATCAAAAAGCACATAGCTCCACACATCGGTCCCGTTATACCACCGAGGCGGCTGCATGGCGATGGACTCGAACTTCTTGATCCACTTGTCGCTGACCCCAAGGGCGTAAGTATAGGGCAGAATATGATAGAAATACTCCGGGTCCTGCTCCACCAGCGCCTCTAACTTCTCTTTCTCCGCCGTTACCAAAAAGCTGCGAAAGCCCTGGATCTGTGCCAGGGTTTTGGCGCCCTCATCCGTGCGCCGCAGCATACAGCAAGCGGGGATCAGCCCCAGCGCCAGACACAGGGTGCCCGCCAGCATAGCATAGAGAATACTCGGCGCCAAAGTCAGAGAGTCGCCCAGCGCCCGGTGGCTGAAATAGGCGCCGCCGGCTGCGCTCAGCGCCAGCAGTACAAAGGACAACAACTTCAAATAAATACTGGTTTTGTCAAAAAGCGACTGCGGCTCTCCGTACTGTTCAGGTCGGCCCGTATGGTGCCCACCGTTTCATAAAAATGGTTTTTCAGCTGTTTATTATCTGTGCGGGTGCGACCGTCGGGGAACAGACCGTCCATAAATACGGCTAAGTTGGTATCCTGCCCCACATAGCCATGACATTTGGTGAGCACAAAGTCTCGCTTGCGCTTGCCGGGGTGAATCGCAATATGATTGCGCTGCGCCAGGTACACCAGCAGGGACAGCACCATCTCATTGGTGGCCTTGCCCTTGTACCACAGACCCACCTCCGCGCTGTTCAGTCCTTTCGGCGGATAAAACTCCACCGTGGGCGCATAGCGCTTATCCCGGCCGAACTTCAAAAACAGTACCAGCACGATCAGCGCTGCCAGCGCCGGCAAAACGGCGATCATAGCAATGGTCAGGTTATACTTGGTATTATCGAACTTAAAATACCCATCCGGCAGGATCAGGCGCAAGGTCAGCCCCTCACCCGGTGCCAGCGCCTGCGTAACCGTGCCGCTGATGGTACGGTCCTGCACGGTGTAGGTTACATTTTGGGTTCCGGAGGTGCCATAGCTGCCGGTGCTCAGACCCAGCTTGGCCGGGTCAAAATCCTTCGGCATAGTCACTGAGAACTGCACCCGGCGGATATAGGTGTCCCACCCGGTGCCCACCAGATTATAATACAGCTCGTCCGCGTTCTTTACCGTGTCCAGCCCCAAGTCGTAGTTGTAGCGAATGGTATAGGTGTGGGGGCCGGTGATGGTCTCATCCTCGCTGCCCAGGCGCAGCACATACTTGTCGTTGCTGACCTCATGGCTGCATTCGTCCGCACCGGTGTCCACATGACTGACCCGGGCAGTGACCACGGCGGTAGAGCCGTCCGTACGGGTCAACTGGTTGCGCAGGGGCAGGTAGCGATAAATGCCGTGGCGTGCTTCATTAAAATACACCTGATAGGTCTCCGTTACCGCCAGCACATTGTATTCACTGACCACCACTTGCATTTGGCAGTCGGTGACCACATAGGGCTCCTGGGCGTACTGGGACAAAAAATCGGACTCGTCCGGCGTGGCTGCCAGGGCGTAAATCGGGGCGCACAGGGGCAGCACCAGTGCCAGCAGCAAAGTGATGATCTTCTTCATCAGAATTCTACCTTTACATTCTCCCGCTGGGCGGCGTCGTCCACCAGATACATACTGCGCTTTTCAAAACGGAACAGACCGGCCACAATATTGGACGGGAACATTTCAATCTTGTTGTTCAACTGCTTGACCGTAGCGTTATAATACTTGCGGGCGTTGGCAATATCTGCCTCCACCTGGCGCAGCTGGTTTTGCAGATCCAAAAAATTTTGGTTGGCCTTTAAGTCCGGGTACTGCTCCACCACGGCAGAGAACCCGGCAATGGCGCCGGAAAGCTCTGCATTGGCTTTCAACTTCTCCTCCGTGGACAGGGCAGCATAGCTGCCTGCACGAGCGGTGACCACATTTTGCAAAGTCTGGGCCTCATGAGCGGCGTAGCCCTTTACAGTATTCACCAAATTCGGGATCAGATCCCACCGCTTTTTCAGGTACACATCCATGGTGGAGAACGCCTCCTCCACAGCGTTTTTCTTCTTCACTAAGCCGTTGTAAGTGCCTGCCAGCCACAGCACCAGCAGTACCACCACAACAAGAATCACGATGGCAAGTTTCATAAAAATTCCTCCTTGTATGCCAAACTGCAATAACAGTATATGCCTGCAAGCTCATAGTAGCATAGAACCGACCGTTTTGCAACAAAAAACCGCCTGCGGCTCGAGGTCGCAAGCGGTATTTTTGGACTTGATTTTATTTTACAAAGTCGGCAGCCACCTGGGCAATATGGTCGGCGCACAAGCCAAACTGCACCAGCAGATCTGCACCGGGGCCGCTGTGGCCAAACTCGTCGTTAACGCCGATACGGCGCACAGGCGTGGGCAGCTGCTCGCTGAGCACGGAGCAAACGGCCTCGCCCAAACCGCCGATAATGCTGTGCTCCTCTACGGTGATGACCTTGCCGGTCTTCTTGGCAGTTGCCAAAACGGCAGCCTCGTCCAAGGGCTTAATGGTAGCCATATTGATCACCTCGGCAGAAATGCCCTTGGCGGCCAGCTGCTCTGCGGCAGCCATAGCCTCCGGCACCATCAGACCGCAGGCAATGATGGACACATCGCTGCCCGCACGGATTACCTCGGCCTTGCCGATTTCAAACTGATAATCCTCGTTGTGGAACACCTCAGTAGCCAGGCGGGCAAAGCGCATATACACCGGGCCCTCCATCTCATAGGCGGCCTTGACCACCTGCCGTGCCTCCACATCGTCTGCCGGACAAATCACGGTCATGCCGGGGATCACCCGCATCAGGGCAAAGTCCTCACAGCACTGGTGGGACGCGCCGTCCTCGCCAACGCTGATCCCGGCGTGGGTAGCACCAATCTTTACATTCAAATGGGGATAGCCGATGCTGTTGCGCACCTGCTCAAAGGCACGACCGGCAGCGAACATGGCAAAGCTGGACGCAAAGGGTACCAGCCCCATGGTAGACAAACCGGCGGCCACGCTCATCATATCCGCCTCAGCAATGCCACAGTTAAAGTGGCGATCTGGATAAGCTTTCTTAAAAATGCCGGTCTTGGTTGCGCCGGCCAGGTCTGCGTCCAACACCACCAGGTTATCTGCGCCGCCTGCAGCCAGTTCCTTTAAGGCGTTGCCGTAGCTCTCGCGAGTTGCGATCTTCTTTACTTCTGCCATGGTTACGCCTCCAATTCCTGCAGCTTGGCAGTCAACTCTGCCATTGCCGTTTTGTATTCCTCCGGGTTGGTGGCCTTGCCGTGCCAACCGCACTCGTTCTCCATAAAGGACACGCCCTTGCCCTTCACCGTCTTCATCAAAATGCAGAAGGGCTTGGTGCTCTTATGGAAGGCATCAAAAGCGCTCTCCAGCTGGTCAAAATCATTGCCGTCAACGGTGACCACATCAAAGCCAAAGGCCTTTACTTTCTCATCAATCGGCTCGGCGCACATCACATCTTTGCACAGACCGTCGATCTGCAAGCCGTTCCAGTCAATGATCACGCACAGGTTATCCAGGTGGTACTGGTTGGCAAACATCATGGCCTCCCAAACCTGGCCCTCCTCGATCTCACCGTCGCCCAAAAGGGTGTACACCCGAATATCATCCTTGCCCAGGAACTTGGCGCCCTTGGCCATACCGCAGGCGGCGCTGATGCCCTGACCCAAAGAGCCGGTGCTCATATCCACGCCGGGCACCGTGTTCATATTGGGGTGACCCTGTAAATAAGAGCCAATATGGCGCAGGGTGGTCAGGTCCTCCGGCGGGAAAAAGCCCTTGTATGCCAGGGCGCTGTACAGACCGGGGCGCAATGACCCTTAGACAAAACAAAGCGGTCACGATCCGCCCACTTGGGGTTCTTGGGATCCACACGCATTTCTTTGCCATACAAATATGCGAACACATCCGCGGAGGACAAACTGCCGCCGGGGTGCCCGGATTTGGCGCTGTTGGTACTGTCTACAATGCCCAGACGGATCTTGGCGGCGTAGATCTGGAGCGCCTTTTTTGGTTGCTTGGTCCATAATGATAACTCCTTCAAAAAAGATTTCATCTGTATTTTAACACTTAAACGGCGGCTGTTCAATAGTTTTTCTAAATTTATAAGTGGCAAAAAGGGACCCTGTTCCACAGAGCCCCCACTTTTTCGACCTTAACGGATCCGGGTGTAAAACACATCCAGCACCGTCTGCATTAAACTGTCTTTATCCGGGTAAAAACCGGCGTACACATAATTCTTGAATTCCTTATTGTCCACCGCTTTCATCTTCCCCTCCAAGGTATAGGACTGGAAGTCGGTAACGCCTTTGCAGCAGCAAGGAGCCAAGGTAAGTCACATTGGACACAGTCAGATCCGTGGTGCAATAATCGGAAGCGGTATTGTACAAATTGGTAATGACGCTGAAATCTGAGGTGACGCTGCCTCGCACTTTGTCCGCAAAGGCGTTCAGGTACTGCACCTGGCGCTGGGTACGATTTAAGGAAGCGTTCAGGTTATCCATATCACGGGTACGCACATAGGCCTCGGTAAGGTCACCGGTCAGGTGCACAGTGTCGCCCTTCTTGACCCCGTAGTCCGGTAGATCGTAGAGGGACTGCACCTTCACCCCGCCAATAGAGTCGTTAATGGGCTGGATCCCGTTCAGATCCAAGGCAAAATACTTATCGATGGGCACATTGTAGAGAATACGGCTGATAGACTTGGTCACATTCTTGCAGGAGGTGCCGAAGCCGTCGCCGTAAGCATAGGCAATACAAAGCTCCATTTCCTTGGTCTTTTTTTGAAATTGCCGTCCTTGTCAAACACATCCACATCCACCATGGTGTCGCGGGGCACGGCGATCATTGAGGTTTTGCCGCTGACCTTGTCAATGGCAACCACAATATCCGTATCCGCCATACCATTTGTGGAAGTATGGTTCTCCGCCTTGCCCAGCTCTCGCTTGTCTACACCCAGGAACGCCATGGTCACCACATTCTCGTTATACACATAGGTGTGACCCTTATACTCAATGGTCTCCTGGTAGTCGGTGGTGGCAGTCGTATTGGTCATCTTCTTCTCGCCGTCGTAGTTCAGGATCAGGAACGCACCCACCACAAGGGCAACGATAATCAACAGTGCCACCAAAATACCAATCACCACCCGGGCGCCCTTGGGCAACCGATGGCGCCGGTGATGATGGTGATGGTGGTGCCGACGGTGCTTGCCGTGACGGCTGTGGCTATGGCTGTCGCTATGGTGGTGATGGTGATGATGATGGTGGTGTTCCTCACCGCCGGGCGCCGGTTCCACCGGCGCGCCTGTGGCCTCCGCCCGCTGGCGGTGGTTCTCCGAGGCGTGGTACTCGCCGGGGGTTGCAGCAGCCGAAGTCTCTTTCATTTCAAATTGAGGCGCGCGGTAACTTACGCCGGGGGTATCATCGCCACCGGTTAGGGAGAACACGCTGTCTTCAAAGCGCTCCAAATTGGGATCAATCGGTTTCTTCATTCTTCAGTAACACTCCGCTTACAAGGTATCTGCTGCTCCGCTGGCTGGTGCCGGTAAAGCAGGTGGACAGGATCACCACATGGCTGTCCTTATCCACAGTGGTCTTTAGGTCCGTGCGCACATTCTTCAAGGCAGAATCCGGATTTTGCAGCATGGCAAAGAAATCACTGCGCACCGTCACATCTTGGAAAGAAAAGCTGTTCATAATATGCCGATCATCGTACTTAAAGGCAGAAATGATCTGGTAGGTCAGCTTGTGGCCGGGCATATAAATGTAAAAATACGGGTGGCTGTCAAAGAAAGACTTGTCCTCAAACTTATGCAGTGAGGTAAACATACTCTCGCTAAAGCCGTTATGACCGTACACCAAGGTCACCGAGTCGTTAAAGGTGGTTGTGTTCTGCGACTGGGTAAACACGGCACCGCTGGCCAGCCAGCTTTTATCATAGGCACTGTGGGTCAGGTAAAACTCATCGTCCACCGTGCTTTGCACAATGGGATAGTTCACCTCGGTACCGTCTACCTGGATCCAAGCGTAAATTTCGTCGTTTTGGCTTTGCAGCTTTTTGAAATTTACCGGATTGGTGGGCTTTTTGCTCTCGCCGGTGGTACTGGGCGCTTCCGTTACCATACTCTGGCTGCGCCGATCCTCCTGGCGGGCGGTGTACTGCTGGTACAGATCCACACCGATATAGGCCAGCCCGGCAATCAGGCACACCAAGGCAATGATCAGCAGTATGACCCGCCCGGTGTTGCGCTTCTCCTCTTTTTTCGGTTCTTTTTGATTATCCATTGCTTGGGTGTCGCTCCTTGGCATTGTCGCCGTATTTCATTAAAAAAAGCCTGTTTACCGTATGGCAAACAGGCTTTTGCAGTTCGTCTTATTCAGCGTCCTGTTTTTTCTTCATGGCAGCCAGAACTGCTGCACCTGCGCCGGCAAGTGCAAGGCCGGTAGCCATGGTTGCGCCGGTTTTGGGAGAACGGCTCTTTTTGTCCTTCCGGGGCGCCTTCTTGGTGGTGGTCTCACCCTGGAACTTTACGATGGCGTTACCAATTACATCGCCCTCATAGCCGTTGATCAGCTGAATGGTGATGGTGTTGCCGTCTACGGAGATCACCTTGTAGTCCTTGCCCTCGGTCATGCCCGGGAACTGCCAATTCTGGAAGTCGCCGTTGCCGGTGTAGGTAAAGCTGATCTTGGTGGGATCGGTGGGATCTACCTCATAGTCCACATCGTCGCTGACCTTACCGTTTACCTGGCCGATCTTGTCATTGTCTCTGGTGGTGTGCTCCGGGCTGGCCACGGTGTTAGACGCAGCGAAAGCCATCATGGAAGTGGCACCCAGTGCAGAGAACGCCAGCATAGCAGCCAGCAGGATGGAAAGAATCTTTTTCATTTTCATACACCTCTTTGAGAATATAGTTCTGCCATAGATATTCTAACTTCATTTCTGATTATATCATTTTGGTAATCGCTTGTAAAGCCTTTTTTCAAAATTCTTTGACCCACAAAACCGTGCCACGCGCCACAGTTGCTATCCCTTGGGGCTGTGGGCGCACCGGGCTGCCACCGAGCACAAAATGTAGCCGCATTTGTGAACAGAAAATTTCTTACGCCTCCATTGGCGCTGCCTCCAGCGCCTGGGCAATACTGCCCTCGAACAGCCGGCACAGCGCCTGCACATGCGCCACAATATCATAGACCATATTTTGATTGAGCCAGTTGGTCACCTGACCGAACAGCTCGCACTGGCAAAAATCCACAAGAAGCGCCAGCTCCTCCTCCGGCAGGGTGCGCAGCAGGTCCACCGAGCGGCAGGCAATATAGCGGCTGACCACATAATTGCACACCCGCATTAAATTCTGCTCGTAAAACGCCCGATCCGGCGACGCCCAAATGTTGCGAATGGCCCGCTTGTTCTCCACCAGCCGCTCCAGCACCGTCGTCAGTCCCTCTTCCAGAGAAAAGCTCTCCGGTATGCGGGAGATGATCTCGTCTGCGCTTTCTATGATCACCGTTTCCAGCAGTTGGGGCAGGTCCTGAAAATGGTAGTAGAACGAATTGCGGTTGATACCGCAGTCCTCCACAATATCCTTCACCGTAATCTTGGTAATGGACCTTTGGCTTAGAAGCCGCAGAAAGGACTGCTGAATGGCTATCTTGGTAAAATTCGACATAACAACCCCCTGTTCGCTCACTATACCATAATCGGTGGCAAAAAGCAAAGCACACAGGGGGTTGTTTATTGTTATTTTACAAAGAGCGCCAACAGATCTTTGAAGCTTAACAGCTGCAAGGACCAGTAAGCCGGCGCTTTCTTAAACACATTGATGCTCACCATCATAATGAGCCAGTCCACCAAAATCAGCGTCCCCAGCACATAGTCCAGCTGCACCGTGGTGCGGTAGGGAATACGCTGAATTTTCTTCATCAGTCCCTCAAAGAAGTTGCCCATAATGACAGCCACGCCCAGGCTCATGGCGGCGCAGGTAGGAATGCTGGTGTACTTGGTCACATGCAGGGGGATCCCGCTGTAATCCCACAGGGAGATGCCGGACACCTGCTCAAAAATGCTGCCCACCACGATCTCGCCGAAAAGACAAACAAGAACACCACAGTAAAATAGTAGATCCGTGCCAGTATTTTATCCCGGCGGGTGTTGCCCTCCAGTACCCGGTGGCTGAAGAAGCGCGGGTGATTGGTGGTGCCCAAAGCCAGGTACATGGCCCACATGGCAATGGTGTAGCAAAACAGGAAGGGCAGCAGCTGGTTGCGGGAGTCCAAAACGCCCTTAGACGCCAGGCGAAACAGGTTCTCCACCCAGTAGCCGATATGGGCATACACCAGCCCCGCCAGCCACAAATGCGTCACATCGTAATCATACAGCCGCACGGTGCCGTTGTCCGCTTTGGTAAAGAATTTGTCCAGCACTTTGTTCATAGTGCCACTTCCCTTCTGCCCTCATTGTAGCACCGACACACGGTTTTCCAATAGCCGAACTCCACCCTTTGCCCAAATTTTTAACGAAATACGACAAATGTAAAAAAAACAAGAGTGAATCCCACGGCCTTTACAAACAAAAAGGCTCCCCTTATTTTCATTAAGGGGAGTCACCCTTTACAAGGGAGGCAGAAAGGTTAAATATTTGTAGGGTGCGATGAGTGAATTGCACGCAGTGCAAGAGACACGAGGCTCCAAATGCGTTAGCATTTGGGAGAAACAGTCCGGGGGACTGTTTCGTAGCGAGTGCAGTATCGCACCGCACCCTACCGAATGAACTTGTATTTAACTGAGCTTGGCCTTGCCGGTGCACAGCTGGTAATAGCGACCCTGCTGGGCCATCAAGGCGTTGTGGTCGCCCCGCTCAATAATGCGGCCGTCCTCCAGCACCATAATCGCGTTAGACTCCCGCACCGTGGAGAGCCGGTGGGCGATCACAAAGGTGGTCTTGCCGGCCATCAGCCGATCCATACCGTGCTCAATGTGCTTCTCTGTGCGCGTATCAATGGAGGAGGTGGCCTCGTCCAGTACCATCACCGGCGGGTCTGCCACCGCCGCCCGGGCAATCGCCAGCAGCTGCCTCTGTCCCTGGCTCAGGTTGCCGCCGTCGCCGGTGAGCATGGTCTGGTAGCCCTCCGGCAACCGCCGGATAAAGGAATGGGCAGAGGCCAGCTTGGCTGCGGCAATGCATTCCTCGTCGGTGGCCTCCAGCCGACCGTAACGGATATTGTCCATCACCGTACCGGTAAACAGGTGGGTATCTTGCAGCACCATCGCCAGGCTACGGCGCAAATCGTCCTTTTGATCCGGCAAATGTCAATACCATCATAGGTGATGGTGCCCTCCTGAATATCGTAAAACCGATTGATCAGATTGGTAATGGTGGTCTTGCCTGCGCCGGTGGAGCCTACAAATGCGATCTTTTGCCCCTCTTTGGCGTACAGGCTAATATCATGGAGCACCACCTTCTCCGGCACATAGGCAAAGGTCACATGGTGGAACTCCACAGCCCCATGCACCGGCACCCGGCGGTCGCCGTCCTGCCAGTACCACCGTTTCTCCTCCCCGGCACCGGTTACCGTCAAAGTCACGGTGCCCTGGTCCTCTTCGGAGGCAGTGTCCATCATCTCAAACACCCGCTCCGCACCGGCCAGAGCGGAAAAGATCGTGTTCATCTGATTGGCGATCTGGTTAATGGGCTGCGTAAATTGCTTGGCATAGCTAAGGAATGTAAAGAATGTGCCGATGTCCAGCCGCCCGGTCAGGGCCAGCAGCCCGCCGAACAAAGCGATCAGGGCATAACCGGCGTTGTTGATTCCGTTGGACACCGGGCCCATCAGCCCCGCATAAAAGTTGGCGTTGGTGGCCGCAGAGCGAAACGCCTCGTTGTACTGCTCAAAGCCCGCAATGGCCTGGTCCTCATGGTTAAATACCTTGATGACCCGCATGCCCTCAACGGACTCCTCAATATTGCCGTTCATTTGGCCCAAATTGGCCTGCTGCGCCTGAAAGTAATGCTTGCTCTTTTGCCGATCTTAGATACCGTCACCAGCATAATAATCATAAACACCAGCGAAATACAAAACAGCGGCGGACTCAGGGCAATCATCATCACCACAATGCCCACAAAGGTAAAGGCGGAGGACACCAGCTGCACCATAGACTGCTCCAGCATCATCTGAATATAATCCACATCATTGGTGTAGCGGCTCATGATCTCGCCGTGGGTCTGGGTGTCAAAGAACCGCAGGGGCAGGGTCTGCATGTGGTCAAACAGCTCCTTGCGGATCAGGTTGGTGGTCTTGTAGGCGATCTTGACCATCACCTTGCTTTGAATGTACGTACAAAGGGATGCGCCAATATACAGCGCCGACACAATGGCCAGGTTACGCATTAGGCTTTCCACACCCACGGTGGCAAAATTGCCTGCCCGGATGGAGGCATCAATGTCGTTCAAAATAGGCTTCAGCCAGTAGGAGGCGCCTACGGAGCATACCGTGCTGGCAATGAGCATCACGAATACCGCCAGCAACATAAATTTGCTCTTGCCCGCATACTGCAAAATGCGGCCAAAGGTCTTTTTGGCATTCTTGGGTTTCTTAAAATCCGTTCTTCTGGGACCCGGCATTATTCGCTCACTCCTTTCGCCTGTGTGGTTACGATCTCCTTATAGATCTCGTTGTCGGCCAGCAGCTGCTCATGGGTACCGATCCCCTTGATTTGGCCGTCGTCCAATACCAAGATCTGGTCCGCAGCCTGCACGGAGCTGACCCGCTGGGCAATAATGAACACGGTGGTGTCCTTAAAATCTTTATAGAAGCTCTCCCGAATTTTGGCTTGCCGTATCTACGGCGGAGGTGGAGTCATCCAAGATCAAAATTTTCGGGTGCTTGATCATGGCGCGGGCAATGCAAAGCCGCTGCTTTTGACCGCCGCTCAGATTCAGCCCACCCTGGCTCAAATCCGTATCGTAGCCCTTGGGCTGGGCCAGCACAAAGTCATGGGCCTGCGCCGCCTGACAAGCCGCCACAATCTCCTCGTCCGTGGCGTCTTTCTTACCCCAGCGGATATTCTCCTTAATGGTGCCACTAAAAAGTACATTCTTTTGCAGCACCACGCCAATCATCTCCCGCAAAGCGGTCAGGTCGTACTTACGCACATCCACCCCGTCAATGAGCACCTGCCCTTGGGTGGCGTCATACAGCCGGGGATCAAGTTCACCAAACTGCTCTTGCCGCAGCCGGTGCCGCCTACAATACCGATAATCTGGCCGGGTTTGGCGGTAAAGCTGATATGCTCCAAAATATCGTCCCCGTGGCCCTCCGTATTATACTTAAAGCTCACATCCCGGAACTCTCCGCCCCCCTGGGGGTTCTCCGGCAAATAGGGGTTCTCCGGATTGGTAATGTCAATTTCTGTATCCAGCACCTCCACCACACGGTCGCCGCAGGCTTTACCACGAGCCAGCTGCAGCAGCATCATGGAGATCATCATCAAATTCATCAGAATTTGAATCACATAAGAGGCAAAGACGGAGATTTGGCCCACTTCCATCACGCCGGCATTGGCCTCTAAAGCGCCTTTATAGTACACAAAGACCACTACGGCATTGAGCATCAGCATCATCACCGGCATCACCGTCACAATCAGGCCCGCTGCCTTGGCGCCCTGGGCAGCCAAATCATCGGAGGCGTCATGGAATTTGTCTTTCTCCCGGTCCTCCCGCACATAGGCCTTGACCACACGCATACCGATTAGGTTTTCCTGCACCACCCGGTTTACGTTGTCGATCTTCTTCTGCATTTTTTGGAACATAGGGAAGCCGAACTTCAAAATGCAGGCCACCACCACAATCAAAATCGGCAGCAAGATCAGCAGCATAGCGCTCATTCTGGGATTGATGGACACCGCAAAGCAGGCGGCCACCACCGCCAACGCCGGCACACGCACTAAAATCCGCAGGCACATCATCACCACATTCTGCAAGGTGGTCACATCGTTGGTCATACGGGTAGTCAGCGACGCAGTAGAGAACTGGTCAATATTCTTAAAGGAAAAATGGCTGATCTTGCGGTACATATCCCCTCGCAGCCGGTAGGCAAACCGCTGGCTCACATTGGCGGAGGTTTTCATGGTCACCACGCCGCCAAAAAGGCCTAACAGTGCCAGCGCCAGCAAGCCCAAGCCGCTGAGGATCACCGCAGTACGCACGCTCTCCGGCGAGGCGGCGGTGTCCACCTTTTGATAAATGCTGTTGGCAAGGGACGGCAGCGCCAGCTCGCAGATGGCCTCTACAATCATACCGGCGGCGCTGATGGCTGCCAGTCCCCACAGCCCTTCATATATTTGGATAACTTCTTTAACATTCGGTTCTCCTTTCTGTTTTCTTCTCTATCTTTCACACTTACGGGTTTTCTTTGCCCACATTTTGCAGGGCACGCTCCAACAGGCCGGCCAAAGTCAGTACCTGCTCCTGGCTCATACCGGCGGTGAGCACCTGCTCCATGGCGTTCATTTTTTGGTGAATCTTTTTCGGCGCGTCCTCCGCCACCGGAGTGGGATACAGCCGCACAATCCGGGCGTCCTTTTCGTCCACCCGCTTTTCAATAAACCCGGCCTTTTCCATGCGCTTGACAGACACGGAGGCGGTAGCACTGGCCACCCCCAGGGCACGGCTCAGCTGGCCCAGGGTCATACCCGGCTGGCGAATCAGCAGCAGCAATATATCCTGCTGGCCGGAAAACAGACCCTGCTCCGCTACGGCGGCATTAAAATTCTTGCGCAAATATTTAGAGAGTTCCATCACCCGAGGACCGATCTCATCCGGTCGCAGCGGACGGCGATGACAGGGTTTCAGCTCCATGCAGGCACTTCCTTTTTATTCATTTAGCCGCCTATCGTTAGGCGGCTTATGATGTATTTTAGCACACTTGCACAAAAAGTCAAGCATATTATTGTAAATTCTGCCGAAGTGTGGTAGAATAGGCAACCGTTAGAGGAGCGGTTGTATGGATTTATATGATTATAATACAATAAAGAGAATATTAACCCGTCACGGCTTCACTTTTTCCAAAGCGCTGGGGCAGAACTTTTTGATCGACCCCTCCGTGTGTCCCCGTATGGCAGCAGCGCTGGAAGCGGACGACCATACCGGCGTGCTGGAGATCGGGCCGGGCATCGGCGTGCTCACCAAAGAGCTGTCTGCCGTGTGCGGTCGAGTAGCCGCCGTGGAGCTGGACCGTCGCCTGCCGGATGTGCTGGCCGAGACCCTGGCAGACTGCTCTAATGTGCAGGTGGTGCCCGGCGATGTGCTGCAAATGGACTTGCAGGCGCTGTTTGCCGACCGGTTCGCCGGCTGTGACCGCTTGCAGGTGTGCGCCAACCTACCCTACTACATTACCACCCCGGTGCTGATGCGCCTGCTGGAAAGCGAGTTGCCTATTGAACGGCTGGTGGTGATGGTGCAACTGGAGGCGGCCAAGCGCCTGTGCGCTCCCCTGGGCACCCGGGACTGCGGTGCCGTGTCCGCAGCGGTGGAATACTATACGCAGGCGGAGATCTTGTTTGAAGTGGGGCGAGAGAGCTTTTTCCCCAGCCCCAATGTAGACTCTGCGGTGATCGCCTTGACCCGGCGGCAGCAGCCCCCGGTGCAGGTGACGGACGAGGGCTACTTTTTCCGTGTGGTCAAGGGCGCCTTTTTGCAGCGGCGCAAGACTCTGGCCAACAGTTTGAACGCCGCCCTGGGCGTGCCCAAGGCAGAACTGACGGCGCTGTTCCAATCTTTAGGACTGAGCGCCACCGTGCGGGCCGAACAGCTGACCATGTCTCAAATGGCAGCCCTGGCTAACGCGCTCTATGAGAAGAAGGCATAAAAGATCAATGAAAGACAATACCCAAGTTTTTGAAAGTTACAGCGTGCCCCGGGCCGTGCGCACTTTGGCGCTGCCCAGCATGATGGGCATGCTGGTAAATATCGTTTATAACCTGGCAGACACATTCTTTGTGGGTCAGACCGGCAACGCCAATATGGTGGCCGCCGTATCGGTGACCATGCCGCTGTTTTTGCTGTTTATCGCCTGCGGCAACCTGTTCGGTGTAGGCGGCTGCGCCTTTGTCAGCCGCTCTCTGGGCGAGGGAAAGACAGAGAGGGTCAAGACCATCAGCAGCTTTTGCGTTTACAGTGCCATTGGCGTTGGGCTGGTGATGACCGTGCTGTTTTTGGTGTTCCGCAAGCCGGTACTGTACGCAGTGGGTGCGTCGGACGCCACCTTTGCCTACGCCGCCGATTATCTGAAGTATGTGGCCATCGGCTCTCCCTTTATTGTGTCCTCCGTGATGCTGGGCAACCTGGTGCGGGGCGAGGGCGCCGCGAGGGTATCTATGATCGGCAGCATTATCGGTCAGGTGGTCAATATTGTGCTGGACCCGATCTTTATTTTGAACAAGGGCGACAAGCTCTTTGGTCTGGCCATGCCCTTTGGCACCGGTCAGGGCGTAGCCGGCGCTGCCATTGCCACCGTCATCGGCAATGTGGTCAGCGTGGTATTCTTCCTGATTTACTTTTTGCGGGGCAAGTCCATTTTATCCATCAGCCCCGGCCGCTATCGGGTGCGGGGCGGCATTGCCCGCGGGGTCATTACCGTTGGACTGCCTGCCGCTATTAACAGTTTGCTGATGAGCATTTCCAACATGCTGATCAACGTCTTCTTGCAGGCGTACGGCGACAACGCGGTAGCAGCCATGGGCATTACCATGAAGGCCAATATGCTGGTGGTGATGCTGCAGCTGGGACTGGCACAGGGCGTGCAGCCGCTGGTGGGCTACTGCTGGGGAAACTGGACCGTATGCGCCACAGCATTCGCTTTTCCTGCATTTGCAACATTGTGCTGGGCACAGTAATCACCGTAATATACTTTATCTTTACCCGCCAGGTGGTCAGCGTGTTTATCGACGACCCGGCTGTAATCGACGAATTTTAACAGCAGATATTATTGACAATTTCAAAAAATATTTAGAGCTGCAAGAGAAAAGCACGGCAACGATTGAAAAATATATCCGTGATGTAAAAGCGTTTTCGGTTTATGCACAAGACGAGGTCATTACAAAAGAAATTGTTATCGCCTACAAAAATCATTTGCAGGAAAACTATGCTGTTCGCAGTGTGAACTCAATGCTTGCAAGTATCAATAGTCTGTTTGCATTTTTGAATTGGTTTGATTTGAGAGTGAAATCATTAAAACTTCAACA